>Ga0208123_100003_pt1 | contig 642581 bp, 601 predicted proteins | sample LakWasMe92_HOW11_2_FD_183914 | JGI IMG/M metagenome (GOLD analysis project Ga0208123, IMG submission 183914) | Freshwater sediment methanotrophic microbial communities from Lake Washington under simulated oxygen tension - Sediment Metagenome... | ecosystem: Environmental > Aquatic > Freshwater... | reverse complement strand
GGTAGCGGTCACTTGACCGCTGGCAGTCAGTGGGCCGTCTTCTTGCACGCTGCCGCTTTGTGCAGCAGAGCTGATCACTGGCGCGTCATTGGTGCCGGTGATGGTGACGCTGATGTTCTGCGTCGTGCCATCGACGTTAGCAACTACGATGTTATCGGTATAATTCACACCATCGCTGAATTCGTTATGGGCGCTATCCATGGTGTAAGTCCAGGCACCGCTTGCATCAATTGTGAATTTACCATAGCCATTACTGCCAGCCACGTTACTTTGGGCTACAAAAGTAGCTGAACTGACTGCAGATCCGCCAGTATTTTGAATTGCATCAGTTTCTGTAAGACTTGCAGACAAAGTACCGCTGATTGATGCAGGGGTGACACCAGCTGTAGGAGTTGCCGCCAGCTGAAGATCGGTAGCAGCGCTGCCAATAGCTAATGCAGAATCAGGAATAGACGCTGCGTTCGTATCATAGGTAAAATTAAAGTTATTTAAATCATCATTAATTCTGACCAAATCAACAAAACCAAAACCATAGGCGTTGAATTGTCCACCTTCACCAGCAGCTGTTTCCTCTAAAACTTCGCTGACATCTCTGCCCTCTTCAATCGCTTTAATAACAGCATCAATCGTGGCAAGATTGATTGCGTTATCTAGCCCATCAGGCACAAAAACTGCGGCAAGATCTTCAGTAAAAGTGATGAGCTGTTCGGCATTAATATGGATAACACGGCCATTAGCGAGCTCGAGGTCAACCTCCACTCCGCGCGGGGTCTGGATGGTATCGCCAGTCTGGATGCTATCCCCCAGACTTAACGGTCGCTTATCTCCATTGCCTGAAATCAATGAAGCTACACCTGTCATTCCAACCACTTTGCCGATTAATGCCATTTTAGATCCTGACTCTTAGAGTTTTTTAATCATACTTTTTTTGCCACACTGGCATTAAATACCTTATTTGTGGCTAAATATATTGTACTGATGGCCAATAAAGGTAAGATATGAAAACGCTATGGTTATCAAAATACTAAAAACAATTTATGCAAATTAAAGGATCATCAAGATTAAGCTATCCAGCCAATTAATCAGCAGCTATCGGCAAGCAGAATCATTTAATCTGATTATCATCTGCATATTACAACAGTGGAGCATTTGTGCCTGCAGGCTTTAAAATTGGCAGCGCATTAAAACAATCAATCGGCACTGCAATGATAGTGCTGCTGATGCTGCTATTTTTTACTTGTATCTTTGCAGAAGCTTTTGACTTTGACAAACTGGGCACACTGGCCAGACAAAGATACGGTGAGGATGCACATAGAGATATTCTAGAGCTTCAGCAACTGGTTTCCCAGTTAAAAACCGCACCCGACACGGATAAACTCAAAAAAATAAATGATTTTTTTAATCATAAAATAGCATTTGCAGATGACATTGATGTTTGGGAACAAACTGATTACTGGGCCACTCCTCTGGAATCTATAGGTCGCCAGGCCGGTGACTGCGAAGACTTCAGTATTGCAAAATACATGTTTTTAAAAGCCGCGAATATCCCTAATGACAAACTGAGACTCACTTATGTTAGAGCCGAAGTTAATTTTCAAGGCCGCAGGTCGGTAAGGGCGCACATGGTACTTAGCTACTATGCAACCCCGCAATCTGAACCACTGATTTTAGATAGCTTAATTACCGAGATATACCCGGCTTCACAAAGAAAAGACTTAAGCCCTATTTTCAGCTTTAACAATAAGGGCCTTTGGGTCGGCAACAGCAATAAACCGAAAAGCGACTCACAGTCACACCTTTCAAAATGGCGTGATGTATTGTTGCGCATGAAGACAGATGGACTAGAATAGATGAACGTAAGGAACAAACATGTCATTAATTAAACAATTATGGTTGGCAATCGTCGTCATACTCTCGCTGGCATTTGCAGGCGCCTTTACACTGAGCACAGTAGCCAGCAAGCATTATTTCGAGCAGCAATTGCAGGCAAAAAATGATGACAATGCAACTACGCTGGCACTATCGATGACGCAGATGGAAAAAGACCCGATTACACTGGACCTTTTAATTTCCGCACAGTTTGATGCCGGCCATTACCAATACATCGCATTGCTTGACCCTGAAGGTAAAGTAATCAGCGAGCGCATCAACAGTACCAGCACAACAAAGGCTCCGCAATGGTTTGTGAATTTTATGCAACTACGATTGGCCCCTGGCATCGCAGATATTCAAGACGGCTGGTCTCAATTTGGCACCCTTAAAATAATAAGCGATTCAACTTTTGCCTACGACAAGCTCTGGGAAAACACCATGCTAGCAGCGCTTTGGGTGCTGCTGATCGGCGTACTTGGCTGCATAGCGGGGAGTGCAATTCTAAAACGCATATTAGCACCGCTGAACAACGTCGTGAGTCAAGCGGAATCGATTGGTGAAAACCGCTTTATTACCACCGAAGTTCCTAAAACCAAAGAGTTCAAAGCAGTTGTAAATGCAATGAACGCCTTATCCAACCGTGTGAAAAAAACTGTCAGCGAAGAATCGCTCAGGCTGGATCAATTAAGAGTTGAAAACAATTTCGATCATGTTACCGGTTTAATGAATCATGATTATTTTATTAAAAACCTGGATGCCAACATCAGCCATGAAGAATATTTTCATGAAGGTGTTTTTACGGTATCAAGACTAACCAATCTTGCCGTGATTGACCAAACGCTGGGATATCAAAAAACCAATGTTATATTGAAAAAAATTGGCGAAAATTTACAATCGACGTTCCAGCAACCGGCTGGATTTTTTGTCGGCAGGTTGAATGGCACCGACTTTGCGTTATTTTCAAACAATCCTCTTGATAGCTATACGCTTGGCAATCAAGTAAAAAAATTACTGGAAAAAATAGCTGACACCAGCGGTAAATCAATCAGTGTGAATTTCATTACTGTTGCCAGCCGTGTCACCAGCGCTGACAGCGCAAACAGAATAATTGATCTGACCAATATGCTATTAGATGAAATCGGCACGGAACAAAGTCATGTACTGCATATCATTAACCCGGCAGATTTGGATCAATTCCAAAATAACCATGAGAATGAATGGCTGAATTTACTGACCGATGCGATTGATAACAGAAGAGTCAAACTTGAATACTATCCGGTCATTAATCAGGCCGGAGAATTAATTCATTTTGAATCGCCCGTTCGCTTGCAACTGAAAGCTGACGGCAAATGGTTCTGCGCCGGAGAGTTTATTACCTGGGCTACACAGCTCGGGCTAATGGCCCAACTGGATGAACTGGTGTTTGAAACAGCTATAGATTCACTGAATAATGGCAGTCAGGCTATCGGCCTTAACGTTTCGGCCAGCGCCATGTGTAACTCCGCCTTTATTGAAAAAATAGTTAGCACTATAGGTGCACACCCGCAGCTTGCCGATAAATTGTATTTTGAAATACCGGAACAAGATGCCTTCAATCATTTATCGGAGTTTCATTTCTTTTGTAACAAAACCAGGGCTCTTGGCTGCAAAATCGGCATTGAGCATGTAGGTGAGAAAATATCGCGCCTGGGTGAGCTGCATGACGTTGGTCTTCACTACATCAAAATCGATGCCTCAGTGATTCGTGATATAGATACAAGTGAAGCTAATAAAACCTTGTTACGTGGCCTATGCATCATTGCGCACTCAATAGGTTTACTTGCAATCGCCGAAGGGGTTCGTACCAAAAACGAAATAGCTGTATTAAAACAAATTGGTCTTGATGGTATGACAGGACCAGCTATCAAAATTTAACTGATTTTTAAATGTGATTCTAGTATTGGGCTGAATTACCGATTTAAGCTATACCAGCCATAATAAATTGCAGCCCTGTTACACACACAAGCGTTACAAACCTGAGTGTGAATAACAGGATTCCCCAATTTTATTTTTTATTTAGCATTAACGCTAATTGCAACCTATCTTTTGCGCCCAATCGCTCAAACGCTGCAGCCAAATGCGCTTTAACTGTACGCTCGGTGATCTCCAGCACTCTTGCTATTTCTTTATTACTCAAGCCCTTGGCGGCTTCAAGCGCTACTTGTTTTTCACGTTTGGTTAAACGTTCCAACAGTTCCTCAACAAGCTTGGGCTTATTACCTGTCCGCTTTACTGAGGTTTCTATTAAGCGCTTTAACAGCTGCTGGCCAAGCCATATACCACCGTGGCTCACCACCGACCGAATCTCATTTAGCATTTCAGATGGCGAGTAACTATGTGCATAACCCATTGCGCCTGCGCTTAACGCTTGCAACGATTCAGCATGACTCGGCGTGTTGGCAAGCACTACCACTTTTGCATTGGGATAACTTTTCAATATCGTGGCGATAGCATCAGGCAACCAGCTTTGCTGGTTATTGTTCTGATTTTTATTAATGTGCAGCCAAAAAATCAAAGCTGCATTGTAGCTAGCCACTATTTCTAAATTAGAACTGATTTCCAAAACATCTTTTACCAACAAAGCATCAGGGAAGGCTTCTACCCAGCCACTGATGAATTTTGGCAATGTACTCACAAATATATCCTGCATTTATCTCTCACTGAACGCGTATGACTTTGCTTTTAATACTGGTTTAAGCAAATAAGAAAGGACTGTCTTTTTACCAGTCATAATATCTACCTGAGCCACCATACCTGGGATAATTGGCAACCCTTTACCAAGGCTGGATTTCAGTGTGCGCACCCGCACTAGATAATAAGCATTCCCTTTTTCGTCAACGATAGAGTCTGCAGCTATATTTTCCACCACCGCATCCAAAGCGCCGTAAATGGTGTAATCGTAGGCGGTCAGCTTCACTACGGCAGGCTGCAGCATGCGAATAAATGCAATATCCTTGATCTGAATTTTGGTCTCCAGGATTAATGCATCATCAGTAGGCACCACTTCCAGCACTTCTTTTCCTGGCTGGATAACACCGCCAACTGTGTTAAAGAACAAGCGGCTCACTTTGCCATTAACCGGTGACTTCAAGGTGGTCTGGTTAACTTTATCCTGAAGTGAAACTGTCGCTTCAGTCAGGCTGTTCAGGCGACCAGTAACATCGTTCAACTCTGTACGCACTTTGCTTTTAAAGTTCTGTTCTACTTCAGTAACCTTACGACGTGCTTCACCGATAGCACTTTGAATTCTACTGATTTGCGCACGCGCCTGATCAATATCCCCTCTTGCCCGTGTTGCCTCCCGTTCCAGTTTAAGGATATCGATTTCAGATACCGCCCCACTCGCTAATAAAGGTTTATTTGCAGCAAGTTCTTTATTGGCTGATTCATAATTTTTTTCTGCAATTTCCTTTTTATACTGAACTTCCAACAATTCTTTCTCGCGCTGCGTCATCTGTTCACGCGCAATATCCATCGCTGAGCGCACTTCATCCTTACTGGATAAATACAGTGCATATTCCTGATCGTAAATCTCAGGTTCTTCTTTACGCACTTCTGGTGGCGGGTTGAAGGCTGTATCTTCTGCCAAAGATTTCAGTCTGGACTGCTTTGCCAGGAATGCCAGATACTGCGCTTGATTCTCTCTTAAAGAAGAAACCGCACGGGTTTCATCAATGCGAACCAAAGGTGTGCCAACCGTCACATTCTGGCCTTCCTGAACCAGGATCTCGGAAACAATACCGCCATCCAATGACTGGATAACCTGCACCTGCTTAGATGGAATTACACGCCCTTCACCGCGGGTAACTTCATCCACCTGGGCAAAACACGCCCAAATTATAAAAATACCTAATACGGCAGTAATGGTATATAACAAAGCTTTAGCTTTAACTGGAGTTTGCTCAAGAATTGCCAGATCAGCCTCATCATCCCAATGCAAATCCTCTTTGGTTTCCGTTGGCACACTGCGATCCAGAAAATAATAGATCGGCTTGGTAAGCCAAGCCTGGCTTTTAAGAATCCGGTTAAGCGTTCCTAAATTTTTAAATAACTGCTCACTCATAATGCTTTACCTATCTTGCCATTTCTCAAGGCATCAGTAACCTGATCTTTAGGGCCATCTGCAACAATTCTGCCAGAATCAATCACGATAATTCTGTTTATCAAATCGTACAAAGATGACCGGTGTGATATCAGCACCAAGGTTTTATCTTTAGTCGCCGCAAGCAATCTACGTTTAATGGCATCTTCGCCGGAGTGATCCATAGCGCTGGTCGGTTCATCCAGCAGCAGGATTGCCGGCTTGGAAATAAATGCCCGTGCAATACCCACCCCCTGTCGTTGCCCGCCGGACAAAGTCTCGCCGCGCTCGCCCACCAGCATATCAAAGCCTTTAGGATGTGCATTCACAAATTCATCTATACCACCAACATGCGCTGCAGCCAGCACCGCTGCGTCATCTACGTGCGGTGCGGAAATACTTAAATTATCGCGCATAGACCCATAGAACAACTGCGTATCCTGCTGTACATAACCGACGCAGCGACGCAGCTCTGCCGGATCAATTTGGCGTGCATCAATCCCGTCAATTAAAATGGCACCTGAAACAGGCTGATATAAACCGAGTATCAGTTTATGAATGGTTGTTTTACCTGAGCCCATGCGGCCAAGTATCGCTACATGCTCACCTGCTTTAATCTTGAAAGACACCTTGGTAAGCGCATCTTCTTCTGCACCGGGATACCTGAAGGTAACTTCCCTGAATTCGATGTCGCCATTAAATGCCGGCCTGGACAGGAAAGTGCCATCCAATGGGCGCTCAACCGGCCTGTGCATAATTTCATCCAGCGAAGTCAGTGAAGTTGATGCGTTGTGATATTGCGTTAACAAACCGGCAGTTTGCGCAACGGGCACCAAAGCGCGGGAAGCCAGCATGGAACATGCAATCAGGCCACCCATGGTCATTTCACCGTTAATCACCAGATAAACGCCCAGCACAACGATAGACACGGTAATCAACTGCTGTATGCTGGTTGAGCCATTGTTGATAGATGCCGTTAACAAACGTAATTTACTGGTGACTTCTGTCAGAAAATGAGAACTGTGCTCCCATTTGCGCTGCATATGCCCTTCAATCCCTAAAGCTTTCACCGTTTCCAGCCCGACCAGGCTTTCAATCAAGGTGGCATTGCGGATGGCACTGGCGCGATACATGGTCTCGGACAAGTCATGCATTTTCGTCTGCACACTGAATGAATAAATCAGAATCACTACCGCACCCAGCAGCACGGGAATAATCATCGGCCAGGAAATCCAGGCAATCACAGCAATAAAAATTAGACCGAAAGGAATATCAATAAATGTTGTAATTGTGGCAGATGTGATGAAATCACGAACAGTTTCAAATGAGCGCAGATTGTTGGCAAACGACCCCACAGAGTTAGGTCGCTGTTCCAAACGAATCCCCAATACGTGCTCCATAATACGGGTAGTAAGTTTTACATCGATTCTGGTGCTGGCCCAATCGAGAAAATATCCGCGCATGGTACGCAACACCAAATCGCCAATCACGATAAGCGAGATGCCTACTGCCATCACCCACAAAGTCTCGGTGGCGCGATTCGGCAGCACACGGTCATATACGTTCATGGTAAATAGCGGCATCGCCAGCGCGAACATATTCACCACAAAAGCTGCAATCATCACATCGCGATAAATGCGGCTGTTTTCTGCCAGCGACCCCCAAAACCAATGCTGCAAACGCACTTTTCCCACACTGGGCGCGCGCTGATCAAATGAATATTTTAGTTTTGCAACAATGAGATAGCCCAAACTTCTGGCGGCCAGTTCATCCAGCGGCATGAGTACTTCTGCCTCGCCAAGCTCCGGAAAAATAACACTTGCCTGATTATTTACCGGGTCTAGTTTAGCCACTACACAAGCCGCTTCATCTTTTAACAACAAAATAGCCGGCAAGTATTCCAGCCTGATTCCGTTAAGCGGTTTTTTTAAAATAGTGACCGCCAGATTAACCCGGTCTGCGGAGCGTTTCAGTAACGCAGGCGTCATCTTACCGTCTCGTAATGGCAACCCTGCCACTAACGCATCTTTGGAAGTTGCCACACCATGCAGGCGGCATATCAAAGCCAAACTATCTAGTAAGGAGTCGGCCGCGTCATTATTTTTTATCTGGTCTAAACCCTCGATACTCATGAACTCTGCCTTTTATTATCGTTCGGTCAATTATTTTATTATCTACTTAGCAGTGCTATTACTCAACCTCATTTGCAAATAGCATGCCTGGAATGAGCATTCTAGTGAATAACTTTAATATGGGCATGTTTATAACATACACTGCAAACATTAAACCATCTTTAAAGTAAGTCAATTAAGAGTAATATACACCATGTAATTACTTAGGAATCTAATTGCAAGATTATAGCGATGGCTTTAATACCCGATATGGATTACTTAGGCTTTCAGGCACTGTTCAACGTGCAGCAAAATGCTACGCTGCTGGTTGATAAGAATGATTATGTGATTCTTGCAAGCGCTGCAGCGCATACCCTGCTTGGCTATGACGATACTAAATTACACGGGCTTCAGATCAACGCAATAATCCCCAACCTCGATATCGAACAGCTCAGTCAACAATACCGTTCCAATAACACACCACCAGAGCAACAGCGCATTACCAAAAATAACAACCTGACTGCATTAACCCAGAATGGTAGAGCTTTAAATGTAACCGCCAACATTACCACGCTATCCACACCAAGTAACCTGCTGGTGATAACAATTTTTTATGATAGGCGCAAACGGGCTGAAGACTCTCTGCAACAAAGCGAAGAACGCTTAAGCCTGGCGAAACGTGCGGCTGGCCTGGGTTTGTATGATAGAGACCTGAGCGATAACTCCTTGTATTGGGATGAACGTTCACGTGAGCTTCTCGGATTTGCGGCAGATGAAGAAATTAGCTATGAAAAATTTGAAGCCTGCATACATCCAGACGACCGCGAACATCGGAGAGAAGTACTTGCCCAGACATTAGCGGCAGAAGGTTGTGGAGAGTATCAAACAGAATTCCGTATCTTTCGAAAAGATGATGGCAGCGAACGCTGGATCTCAAGCGCTGGCCTGATAAGTTTTGAAAATAACCATCCGGTACGACTATTAGGACTGATGCGTGACATCACGGATATTAAGGCAAAAGAAAACCAAAGCCATTGGCGACGCCACGAAACAGAGTCTCTATTAAAGCAAGAAATCGCCATGCATACAGCTTCTGCTATCGCGCATGAAATCAACCAGCCACTGGCAGCAATCTCAGCTTACAGCGAAGTTGCACTGCACAGCCTGAAAAACAAAAGTATAAATTCAGATAGCCTGTACCGAGCGCTCGAAGGCTGCGTTACCCAGGCACAGCGGGCTGGCGACACTCTGCATGAGTTAATGAATTTTCTAAATCAAAGAGAATTGGTAGTTGAAGCAGCAGATATCAACCATCTAATCAAAGCTTCAATAGAAATTGCAAAAAAAGACGGTTATAACGGCTTTAAGCCCTTGCTGCAGCTGGAAAAAAGACTGCCGCCGGTGTTATGCAGCCCGCTGCAAGTTCAAAAAGTCATATTGAACCTGCTGCGCAATGCGATTGATGCGGTCCAAGGAGCTAACGTCAGCGCCACCGACATTACAATCAAAGTCCAGAAAGACGAAAAAAACAATATGGCGCTGATTACCGTTCAGGACAGCGGCCCCGGCTTTGCTAAAGAGGCATCCGCCAATATTTTCAAACCATTTTTTACCAGCAAACATAAAGGCATAGGCATGGGACTGGTAATCAGCCGCTCGCTGATTGAAGCAAACGGCGGCACGCTATGGCATGAACCAGATTCAGACAGCGGCGCCATCATTCATTTCACATTACCATTCGCTACATAAAGAATACCAATATGAAAACAACTGAAGCCACGGTTTTTATTGTTGATGATGATGCGGCAGTCAGAGACTCGCTCATGCTCATGATTGAACAAGAAGCTATCCAGGTAAAAACATTTAGTAACGGCGAGGACTTTCTTGCTGATTACCGGAACGGCAGTTATGGCTGCGCGATCATTGATATACGCATGCCTGGCATGGATGGACTGCAACTGCAACAGGAGCTATGTCTGCGTGACATTGAACTGCCGATTATTTTCCTTACCGGGCACGGTGATATTCCATTAAGCGTTAAAGCTATCAAGGCTGGCGCAGTAGACTTTCTAACAAAACCCGTCACTCGCGAAAGCCTGCTTTCGTCAGTGAGGTCAGCAATTCTGGAAAGCAAAAGATTAATGACCGAGCTTGCTAATGGCGAAGATGCAAAATCAAAGCTAGCGGATTTAACCGAGCGCGAACGCGAAGTAATGGCACTAGCAGTTGCCGGATCTCCCAACAAGGAAATTGCAAGGCGCCTTGGCATCAGCCATCGCACCGTTGAAATTCACAAATCAAAAATCATGCATAAAACCGGTGCAACTAACCTTTTGGATCTGGCAAGAATTGCCGACGAAGGGAAATTACTTAAGTAAACACGGAATAAGTACCTGCGCGAGCAAATTGCTGCGTTGCGCGGTACTCGCAACCTCACTGTATAACGCATACTATCTCGGTTCCTGCGTTCCGTGCGCCTTTGGCGTGTGAATAATGCGCTTTAGCGCATATATTCCACGGACACGCCCTTTACGGGTGCACTTTATCTCGCTCGGTGGCTTATTCCGTGTTTCCTTAAATAACTTTTTATTTGCTAGTGAGTCTAAATTACCTACAAGCTGAGTAGGTGTTAGCGCGGATTATTACTAGAGTTTATTTTTGCTACACTGATTTTGAATACACAATACTTTTTGAATACACAATACTTTAAAGCTTAAAAAGTAGCCATTCTGGAGTGTTAGTTGATTACAGCTAAACATCAATGACGATGCACCCGCATAGTTTAACGGAGGGTTGAATGCATACGATTCGTCCTGCAGCAGTCGCCGGCAGTTTTTACTCCGGGCACAGCCAAGCACTGGCAGATACCATCCACGCGCTATTAACCAATGCCGCCAATATCCAGCCCCAAGTAGAGCATGCCAAACATTCCTTACCACCCAAAGCTATTGTAGTACCGCATGCCGGCTATATTTACTCAGGCCAGACGGCTGCGATTGCCTACACAAAGCTCGCCGAATGGCGGAACTCGATCAAACGTGTCATTCTGCTTGGACCGGTGCATAGAGTTCCGGTAAATGGATTGGCATTACCGGAAGTGGATGCATTCACAACGCCACTTGGTGAAGTAAAACTGGATAAAGCCGCGATCGCATCAATCAGAGGAATGAAACAGGTGGCAATCAGCTACCCGGCGCATGCACAGGAACACTCGCTGGAAGTGCAACTACCTTTTCTGCAAACGGTACTGGATGATTTTAAACTGGTGCCACTTGCAGTTGGAGATGCTACTCCTGCCGAGGTTGCTGATGTGCTGGATGTGCTATGGGGCGGACCGGAAACCATTATCGTAGTGAGTTCAGATTTATCGCATTTCCTGCCCTACTCCGCAGCGAAAGAGGTAGATAAATCTACAGTAAAAACCATACTTAACATGCAGGAAACATTAACCCACCATCAAGCCTGTGGCAGCACACCGGTCAACGGCTTGACTCTGGCTGCTAAAAGACATCACCTACAGCCTATGCTGCTGGATTTATGTAACTCCGGTGATACCGCCGGCGACAAAAGTCGCGTAGTTGGCTATGCTTCCTTTGCGTTCATGGAGGCTGCCAACGATGCCTGAAACCGAAATTAGCCACAACGCCAGCAATAACCTTACTGAACATGAAGGCGCAATATTACTAACTATTGCTCGTGGTGTTATTGCAAACGCATTAGGCAAACAAAGCCCGATTGTAGATGAAACTCAGCCGTGGCTACATGAACCAGGTGCAAGCTTTGTAACACTGACAATAAACCAGCGTTTACGTGGCTGCATAGGATCGTTACAGGCACACCGCCCGTTATTACTGGATGTTAAAGCCAATGCCTACGCGGCGGCTTTTCGTGACCCCAGATTCTCACCACTAACGTTTACCGAGCTTGATGCCACAAAAATTGAGATCTCACTACTATCAGCTCAGCAACCATTGCAATTTAAAAACGAAAATGAAGCTCTGGCACAACTGAGGCCGATGATTGATGGCGTGATATTTGAGTATGGTCATTACCGCAGCACATTTTTACCGCAAGTTTGGGAGCAGCTAACTAATGCCGAAACCTTTATGTCACAGCTGAAACAAAAAGCCGGCTTAGCTCCGGAATTTTGGCATGATGATGTAAAACTTTATCGCTATAGCGTAACCAAATTTAAAGAAAAAGACGTGCAGCACAAAACCGAAACTAACTCTGAAAAAACAGTTATCAAAAAAACCAGTGCCGAGAGCTTGCTATCATGATTAAAAACTCCCATTATCAGGCACGCTACTGGCATATGCTGGATGATGGCCGCATGCAATGCGACCTTTGTCCGCGTGATTGCAAATTGCACTCCGGGCAACGCGGCGCCTGCTTTGTGCGCATGCGCGAAAATGACCAAATGCTTTTGACCACCTACGGCCGCTCATCAGGCTTTTGTATCGACCCGATTGAAAAAAAGCCGCTCAACCATTTTTACCCAGGCAGCAGCGTATTATCGTTTGGCACTGCTGGCTGCAACTTGGCATGCAAGTTCTGCCAGAACTGGGATATCAGTAAATCCAGAGATATGGATCATCTGATGGATCAGGCATCACCAGCAGCAATCGCTGCGGCTGCCGAGGACTATGATTGCAAGAGTGTTGCCTTTACCTACAATGATCCGATCATTTTTGCTGAGTACGCAATGGATGTAGCCGATGCCTGCCATGAACGCGGCATCAAAACCGTTGCTGTCACCGCAGGCTATATGCACGCAATCCCCAGGCGGGATTTCTATGAAAAAATCGATGCCGCTAATGTAGACCTCAAGGCATTTACCGAAGATTTTTATTACCGGCTGACTGGCTCGGCACTACAGCCGGTGCTGGATACTTTGCGTTACCTGAAACATGAAACCAATGTATGGTTTGAAATTACCACGCTGCTGATACCGGGTCAGAATGACTCAGATCAGGAACTCACGGCAATGTGCAGATGGATCAAAAATGAATTGGGGGTAGATGTACCACTGCACTTTTCGGCATTTCATCCGGATTACAAAATGCCGGATATCCCTGCCACACCGCCAAGCACTTTGATCCGCGCCCGTGAAATCGGTATACGTGAAGGCTTACAGTACGTCTATACCGGCAATGTGCACAATCAGCAGGGAGATACTACATTTTGCCCAAATTGCAAGGCAGAGCTAATTATTCGCGACTGGTACCAAATCAAGCGTTACCGGCTGACTAAAGACGGGCATTGCCCCGACTGTAATACCGCTATCAAGGGTTGCTTCGGGGAAACTGCCGGTAAATTCGGAAGACGACGCATCCCAATTTTAATCAGCGCATATACTTAAACGCATATACTTAAAGTAATTTGATGATGAAAAATTATCTGTCCCAAAGAAATACTATTCTTTGATGTTTTTTAGCGGCTATACGCACTGCATTGGTTTTTATTATGCCGTCATGCTCGGCAGTTATCTGGTATTTACCCAGGGGTAGGTCGGCAAGAAAGAACGGGCCTTCCGTCGTGGTATCAACAACAATATTGCCTTTGCTATCCTTTATTTTCAGCTGCACTTCAGCCAAGTACTCTTCAATTCGGTTGTTATCTTCAGCAACCGCTTTCTGTACAAAAACAATTTCAAACAAGAACTCTTTGGCGCGTGCTTTAAACTGACTAACTTCATCGCCGCTGATACCTCCGGAAACAAAGCAAACCTCATCCGGGGCAGCCTTATGTGGCAGACATTTCTGAAAATCCACTTCTGTAGCAATGTCATCTGCTGCCGGGGCTTGCAGCGGAGAAGCTTCCAAGGCATCATCAGGTGGAAGAAAACCCATTGCCGCAAGGTGTAATGAACTGAAAACAGCAACCAATGCTACCATGGCCATGAGTTTGGCATGCTTCATAAGACCGTCCTTTATTATTATTTTTTCAACAAATCACTCGTTATTAAAACACCAGACTCCATCAACCATACAAATCAAACCATACAATATATATTCAAGAGGCCATTCGCTCCTGGGAAATAGGGCAAATAATTATCCTCAAAAAACGATGCTCCATAGACCCGATTTCGCAGAAAAACGCTTTGCCTAGCAAATGAGCGCCTTTAAGACTGATCACTTCAAACTGATAACCGACACGGGACAGAAATCCTAAATACGAACTCAGGTTCTGGCCTTGCATCAGTGCTACATTCTTTAACTGCGGCAATAACTGGGAAATATGCCGCCAAACCAATTCAGATGGCAGACAATCCAGCAAACGCCCTCCAGCTTTGTTGCATTCAGTAATCATGCCATTGAGATGAAGCGTCAACACCAGCCGGTCATCATCTTCGGCGCCGAGTTCCGAGCCGGTAACTGGTGATTCTTTGTATTCAGTCAAATGGCTTACTTGTTTAGTAATCATTGCAGAATCTCCTTCTAAGCACTTATCCAATCATCCATTGAATAGACGGGAATTTACAGGCTTATTTAAACTTAAAAAATTAGTGTAAACACGTAAGGGCTAACACGTAGCCGGTCTAAGCTTTTGCTGATGCGGCCCCTCAAAAAACCCGAAAATTTTCTATTTAAAAAATAATTACCGTATTTCTTATACGTGTTCGCGCGGATTATCCAAGTACTTGAATATTGATACTTTATCAAAATCATAAGCCATCAAATATTTTATGAAAACAAGCAGTGCAGAGGTAATTAGCCATGTTGTTGCCGAAGTTAGAACAAAGTGTATTTGAAACCATCCTGGCCAGACGTTCTGTGCGCAGCTACAAACCAGAATTAGTAACAACGGATGTTTTAAAAACACTTTTGGAGGCGGCAATAAGGGCACCCACAGCAATGCACAAAGAGCCATGGGGATTTGTAATCGTTCAAAACAAGGAACTTTTAAAAAATCTATCTGACCGTGCTAAACCGCTGTTTATTGAGGAGCTTAAGAGAAATGGCATGAACGCAGATATTTGGACACATGCAGACAGCAACCTTTTCTACGACGCAGGCACACTGATTATCATCTGCGGCAGAACCAACAGCCATTTACCGGCCGCAGATTGCTGGATGGCCGCAGAAAATATGATGCTGGCAGCCTGCGCCATGAATTGCGGCACTTGTGTCGTTGCATCTGCGCTGCCTGCGATACTGTTACCGGAGATTAAGTCCACACTGGGCATACCGGCAGATTACACGCCGGTTGCCCCTATCATTGTTGGCTACCCAAGAGCAGAATCTGCACCAGAAAAACGCAGAGCCCCATTAATACTGAATACAATTAATTAAGACTCATGGTAATGGCATGCAGTGCAAATAATACGGGTAGCAGCCCAAGTTCAAAAGCTGGCATGAAAGAATCAACTTGTAAAAGGTGAAGATAATGGCAATTAATCTGGACCATAATTTGCAGTTTGAGCATCCCAATCACTACACCCAAGCACATCAGGTATTGTCCTACCTATTCAGGGATTACCTGGGGTCATTTGTAATCCAGCTATGGAACGATAGCAAACTGCTTATCGGCAATGATTTTTCAGCATTCACGCTAAAAATAAAAGATGCAGGGGTGCTGCGCGACCTGATTCTGTTTCGTGACCCGATCAGGCTTGCCGAAGCCTATTTTGACGGATCGATTGAAGTGGATGGTGATTTTAATGCCGCACTGGGTCTGCGCAACTATCTGGAAAGTCTGAAACTGCCATTCAGCACAAAACTGAGTCTGGCACTGAAAGTACTATTTTTTAAAAACCATAAATCTGCCCTCCAGATAGATTTTTTAAGAGATGGAGAATCACCGCGTCAGAACGGCAAAGAAACGATCGCTTTTCATTACGATATATCTAACGATTTTTACCAGCTGTGGCTGGATGACCGCATGTTGTACTCTTGTGCATACTTTGAGAACCCGCAACAAAGTCTGGAACAGGCGCAATGCAACAAGCTTGAACACATCTGCCGAAAATTGCGCCTGCAACCCGGGGAACAGTTTCTGGATATTGGCTGCGGCTGGGGCGCCTTGGTATGTTGGGCTGCCAAGCATTATGGTGTGCAGGCCCATGGCATTACGCTCAGCCAGAGCCAATATGACTATGCCTGCGAAGAAGTAAAAAGGCAGCACCTGCAAGGAAGTGTCAATATTGAGTTATGCGACTACCGCGATCTGCCAATGTCAATTTGCTATGACAAAATTTCCAGTATCGGCATGTTTGAACATGTAGGCTTAAAAAATCTTCCTACTTACTTTTCAATTGTTAACCATTTACTAAAACCCAACGGCTTGTTCCTCAATCACGGCATCACCACTGCAGAGTCAGGATGGGGTCATTGTGTATCTAGCCGGTTTATTAATCGACATGTATTTCCTGATGGAGAACTGGAAACAGTCAGCGCCATTCAGGCATTGATGGAAAATGAAAACTTTGAAATTACCGATGTAGAAGGATTACGCCCCCACTACGCACTCACCCTGCGACACTGGGTACACAGGCTTGAGCAAAATCATGAAACAGCCGTCAATCTTGTCGGCGAACGCAATTACCGAATCTGGCGACTATACATGACAGGATGTGCGTTGCAGTTCGAGCAAGGCCAGACAGGCATTTATCAAATATTGGCTGTACGCAAGAACAATAGTTTTCCTCCCTTGCCGCTTACCCGGCGTGACCTGTACGAAGAACGTAATAATTATCTTAGCCTGCATTAGCAATTTAAAAGAAAGGAATTACACCATGAATAAGCTCCCAGCAGGATACCATCAGCTTGGCCATGAGCGGCCGTTAATAGAACAGGATATAGATGCATATCGAATGCCTGCCAAGTTGCCGGAACCAACCGTTTGCCCGGAATGCAAAGCTGTATTTCATAAAGGACGCTGGCAATGGCTGGAAACACCAAGCGGTGCTCACCATGAAACCTGCCCTGCCTGCAAACGTACCCATGACAACATGCCTGTAGGCTATGTAGCGCTGGAAGGCCCGTATTTTGATACACACCGCGAAGAAATTCTGCGTACGGTACAAAACCATCAACGCCATGAGCATCTGGAGCACCCATTAAAACGCATCATAGACATTACTAAACAGGCTGATACAACGATAGTCACCACTACAGACATACATCTGGCGCATGGAATTGCTGAGGCAGTGAAACATGCTTACCAGGGGGAACTTGAATTACATTACAACCCTGGCGAAAATCTGCTGCGCGCATATTGGAAGCGCTAGCGCCAATAGTATTGAGAATGGCTGGCATTAAGCAAACAGCTAGTATTAAGTAAAGTCGTATTGCGACTGATACAAACGCTTGTTAGAAACACTTAATACAAACTAAAACGGCGAATGCATAAATGCATTCGCCGTTTTAATATATGGAGCGGGAAACGAGGTTCGAACTCGCGACCTCAACCTTGGCAAGGTTGCGCTCTACCAGCTGAGCTATTCCCGCGTTACTACAAATTTAGTCACTACAAACTTATTACTACAAATTCTGGAGGCGCGAACCAGAGTCGAACTGGTCTAAACGGCTTTGCAGGCCGCGGCATAACCGCTTTGCTATCGCGCCATCATGTTTCAGCATCGCTGCTAAAACTTAACCTTTAGTATGTGCCTCCATACTAACTAAAACGGCGAATGCATAAATGCTTTCGCCGTTTTTAATATCTGGAGCGGGAAACGAGGCTCGAACTCGCGACCTCAACCTTGGCAAGGTTGCGCTCTACCAGCTGAGCTATTCCCGCGTTGTCATTACGTTGTGTCATCGTTAAGACAGGCGCCATTATAGAGATTTTGAAGATATCGTCAAGTAAAAATACCGTAATTTTCTATATTTATTTGCTCTTTAATTTAGGCATTGCGGCACGTAAATAATAAGCCATTGATAGCAATGTTAAAAATGCAGCGACAACAATCAGTACGTGTCCGAGATCTTGGGTTTTAACTATCCCAAACGCGCCAAGATCCACATCATTCCAATATAACAAAAGCACAATCGCCAGCATTTGCACCGCTGTTTTTACTTTACCTATCATGGCAACTCCAACGCTGCTGCGCTGTCCCTCGCCCGCCATCCACTCACGCAGTGCGCTGATTGCAATCTCGCGACCAATAATAATCAGGGATACAATCGCACCTACCCGACCAAACTCCACCAGCACAATTAATGCTGCAGCAACCATGAGTTTATCTGCCACCGGGTCAAGAAACGCACCGAATGCGGAAGTCTGTTTTAAATAACGTGCCAGATAACCATCCAGCCAATCGGTGAGCGCCGCAACTATAAAAACCGTTGTCGCAAATACATTCACCTGATGGGAAGGCATCGCGCCTAATGTATGCAGGTTTTCCGGCCAGTAAAAGGCGCCCACAAATATGGGGATCAATAAAATACGTAACCATGTCAGCATGGTTGGAATATTACAAATCATTTAATACGACCCCTTTTTATTAGTATTGGCATCAGTGCAATTCTTCGTAAATCTTTTCTGCCAGCGCCCGGCTGACGCCATCGACATTGGCAATTTCGTCAATACTAGCACTTTTTACACCATCCAGCCCACCAAAGCGCGTTAACAGCGCTTTACGCCGTTTGGCGCCAACCCCCTCGATATCTTCCAGGCTGGAATGCATCCTGGCCTTGCCTCGTTTGGCTCTATGCCCGGTAATGGCAAAGCGATGTGACTCATCACGTATCTGCTGTAGCAGGTGCAGGCCTTTATTATCTTTCTCAAGATTAATCATTTCGCCGGTGTCGGAAAAAATCATCGTTTCCAGCCCGGGCTTGCGCACCTCACCCTTGGCAATGCCTACCAGCAAAATGTCATCGAGGCCAACCTCTGCCATCACTTCCATCGCCACGCCCAGCTGCCCCTTGCCGCCGTCAATAAATATGAGATCCGGGCGCTTACCCTCGCCCGCCGCCACTTTTTTATAGCGGCGCGTCAATACATCGCGCATGGCGGCGTAATCATCGCCCGGCGTAATGCCGGTGATGTTATAACGGCGGTATTCACTATGCTGCATATCACCGCGGTCAAACACAACACAGCTTGCCACGGTAGCCTCACCCATAGTATGGCTGATGTCAAAACACTCCATGCGCTCTGTGCTGTCAGGCAGGTGCAGAGCCTCTCGCAAGGCTACCAGCTTGGCAGCCTGATTGGCTGAGGTAGCCGCCCGCTGGCTCAGCGCCAGCTCAGCATTGGTTTCTGCCATCTTCAGCCACACGCGCTTATCACCGATAGGGTTAGTGTTAATTTTCACCTTGCGTCCGGCCTGCTCGCTCAACACTTCTTCCAACACTTCGGTTTCAATCTTCATGCCAGTCACAATTAAAGGCGGCGTATTCTGTGCCATATAGTGCTGCGCGATAAATGCCTCCACGCTGTTTTCCAACGTTTCGCCATCAGTATTCTTGGGCATATAACTTCTATCGCCCAAATGCCTGCCACCGCGAATCATCACCAGATTAATGCAATGCTGGCCCTGCAATTCAGCACAGGCAATGACGTCTGCATCCGACACGTTAAAGTCGCTCACAAACTGCTTGGCCTGCACCTGCCGCAACGCCTGAATGCGGTCACGGAACAGCGCCGCCTGCTCGTACTCCTGCTTGGTGGCTGCGGTGTTCATCTGGTCGGCCAGTGCATCCATCACTTCAGTGGTCTTGCCCTGCAAAAACATGGCAGCCTGATGCACATCATTGCGGTAATCATCTTCTGTTATTAACCCCACACAAGGCGCCGTGCAGCGCTCAATCTGGTGCTGCAAACACGGGCGGCTGCGATTAGCGAAAACTGTATTTTCACAGGTGCGCAGCTTGAATACCTTCTGTAATAGCTGAATGCTCTCGCGTACCGCCACCGAATTAGGGAACGGCCCGAAATACTGGCTGCCTTTACGCTGTGCCCCGCGGTGAAATGCCAAACGTGGGAATTCATCTCCGGTCAGTGTGATATACGGGTAGGATTTATCATCGCGAAACAATACGTTGTATCGCGGCATCAGCCCCTTGATCAGGTTGTTTTCCAGCAGCAGCGCTTCCGCTTCGCTGCGCGTCACCGTGGTTTCTATGCGCACGATATTGCTAACCATCATGCGCGTGCGCGGGCTGGGCAGGTTTTTATTAAAATACGACGAAACCCGCTTCTTCAGGTCTTTGGCTTTACCAACATAAATCACTTCATCGGCAGCGTTGATCATACGATATACGCCCGGCAGATTAGGCAGATTTTTTAAAATAGGCTTGGAATCAAACATGCCATTATTTTAACAGCGTACGCGCTGAATAATGCATTGCAAACATGCTTGCTTGCAAATCAGCACCCCTGCCACAACATTCATGTGCTACATTTGCCATGGTTAAATGGTGCTGCATAACAGCAAACTCAATGAAAGGGACGTAAATGGATTGGATGATTCTTGCTATAGCAGGATTGTTTGAAACAGGCTGGGCCATAGGCTTGAAATATACCGATGGCTTTACAAAACCGTGGCCTACATTATGGACCGTATTATCGATGATTATCAGCCTATGGCTGCTGGGAATTGCCATAAAATCATTACCGGTAGGCACTGCTTACGCGGTTTGGGTAGGAATCGGAGCCGTGGGCACTGTCATACTTGGCATTCTGCTACTAGACGAACCTGCAAACCCGGCGCGACTGATCAGCGTTGCGCTGATTATTGCAGGCATTATTGGCCTTAAGCTTGCCTCACCTAATTAAGTCTTTAAATAGTTAAGACTATCCCCGCAACACACACAGATTACTCGTCCAGCAGCTGCCCGGCTATCGCCCAATCTTCATAAGCCACTTCTTCAAACGTGATGTAAGTATAGGATTTTGGCTTGTGCGCAACGCGCTCCAAAGTTTCGGTAATCTCTTTGGCGATTTGCGCCTTTTGCTCGCGTGTGACTTCACCGGCAAGTTTGATATTCACGTATGGCATCTTCAATTCTCCTGTTAGCTAATCAATTAAATAAGCAATATCTATATTACAAAAATATTAAATTAGACCAAGCTGTAGTTAACCCCTTTTCAGTAAGCATAAACGTTTAACTATCTCGCAACCTAAAATTACATCAACAGTATCTTTTCCAAATAATACAGCTACAAATAAAAGCTGAATACAGATTGCATACACATTGCTCCGGTAAAACATTAGTTAACTTCATTAAGGCCCAATATGTACAACAATGAATATGATGAATATGAAGAAGCAGATCGTCCGATCAAGACTTTAAAAGGTGCCGTAATCATATTATGTGTAGATTTTATTATGATTGGCTTAACGATACGGGCATATCTGGATCACGCTTCTTGGGGCATAATTGCAGTAGCTGTTCAAGTCATTATGTTTTTCATACCACTTGGTGGCATCGGTGCGGTTCTTGCAGGCTTACTACTGCAAAATAAGTCTGGTAACTCCTATGCAATAATCAGTGTTCCACTGTTATTGCTTTCTGCTCCAATGGTGATATACCCACTAACAATATTAAGCATTGGCGATTTCGTGGTCAGTTTTTTTAACTAAACAACCAGCAGCCAAAGCTGGTAGTGAATTACGGACTGAAAGTCCAAAACAAGATAGAACAGACCACGTTTTAATAGCGAACTTTCGCTAAACCACCCTACTCAACTCCCTCGCAATCTGCTCAAACACCTCATGAAACATTGCTTCGGTGAGCCGTTTCGTCTGCGTATTGTAGCGGCTGCAGTGGTAGCTATCGTACAGCACTAAGTCATTGGGCAGTGCATGGCGTGCGGCATGGCCGAATTTGTAGTCTTTTAACTTCAGGCCAAAGGCTTTGAGCACGGCGGCATGTGCCACATTACCCAGAGCCAATAACAAACTACCAGCCTTCAGGGCTTTGAGTTCTGCGGCAATGTATTGATTGCAGGTGTTAATTTCTGCGGGCAGCGGTTTATTATCGGGCGGCAGGCATTTTACGGCGTTGCTGATGCGGCAGTTAATAAGTTGCAGGTCATCATCGGCTGAGACAGATACCGGCTTGGTTGCAAAGCCGTATTTGTATAGTGTTTCATACAGCAGCACACCGGCATAATCGCCGGTAAACGGGCGCCCAGTCTTATTGGCTCCGTGCATACCTGGGGCAAGGCCAACAATCACAAGCTGGGCATTAGCATCACCAAATGCAGGCACCGGTTTGCAGAAGTAACTGGGGTTCCTGGCTTTTACCTCATCCAGAAAATGTGCCAGCCGTTCACACTGCCTGCAATTAATGTCAAATGCAGGATGAGCACTCAATGAAGGATCAGTGCTCATGTGTGAATGCACCGGCTTTTTTGGCGTTGCCATCGCTACGCAGTGTGTGCACGATGTCGCGCACCAGATTCAGCGTAAACGCTAGCAGCAATAAGGAAATAAAGAGCGATAGAATCGGGTCTATCGGCATCCAGCCCGTGAAATAGATCACCACACCGGCAGCGACTGCGGCCACCGAGCCCAGCAGGTCGCCCACCACATGCAGAAAGGCGGCGCGGCTGTTCAGGGTTTCACCATGATGTTCAACTTGATGATGCAGTTGTTTGGCCACAATAACGTTAACCAGCAAACCCAGCGTTGCAATGACTGTAAGCCCCAGACCCTTGACCTGATGCGGGTCTTTAAAGCGGTCAAATGCCTCGACCACCACAAACACAATCACCAGCAGCATGGTAAGCGCATTGATGATGGATACGGCCAGCTCGACATAGCTAACACCGGATTTATGCCGCGCCACGTCTGGACGCTTAGCCATCACGCCAGCCAGCCAGGCAAGACCCAGTGCCGCCACGTCTGAAAACATGTGCCCGGCATCGCTCAGCAGTGCCAGCGAACCGGTGTACCAACTACCGACAGCTTCAATTACGGCAAAGACAAAAATCAGGGCAAATGGAATAAAGTAATGATCATGATCATCATCGTGGTCATGATGATCATGGTGGTGTGCATGTTGTGACATAAATCCGGAATCTTGTTGAATAATGTTTGGATAACAATCGATAGTTGAAATGCTAACTGAAAATAGCCGCTTTAGGTAAGTTAAGGCTACGGTAAAAGCATTAAAAGCTATAATAGCGACTTTGATTATTTGCAGCTTCTTCATGTTAAGTTACCGCCACGCCTTTCACGCCGGCAACCACGCCGATGTCTTAAAACACTACGTTCTTGGCCTGGTGCTTGCCTATACGGTGCAGAAAGACAAGCCATTCTGGTATATCGACACCCATGCCGGTGCAGGCATGTACAGCCTGCGCGAGGGCTACGCCACGCAGAACGCCGAATTTGAAGAAGGCATCAGCAAGCTGCTGGCAGCAAAAAACCTGCCCCAGCCGCTGGCGGATTATGTGGCGCAGATCCAGTCTTTCAATACCGGGGCGATTGAGTTTTACCCGGGGTCACCGTCTTTTGCCGAGCTGTATCTGCGTGCTGATGACAGGATGCGCCTGTTTGAATTGCACCCGAACGACTACAGGATTCTTGAAGAAAATTTCCATAGTTTTGGCAAACAGGTCAAAATCGAAATGCAGAACGGCTTTGCCGGTATCAAAGCCTGCCTGCCACCGCCACCGCGCCGCGCTGTGGTGCTGATTGACCCGCCTTACGAGGACAAGCAGGATTACCAGCATGTGGTCGATACGATCAAGGATAGTTTAAAGCGCTTCCCTACCGGTACTTATATTGTCTGGTACCCGATACTGCAACGTGAGGAACCTGAGGATATGATCGAGGGTCTTAAAGCGCTGAATGTGCCGGATTGGCTGCATGTAAGCCTATCCATCCATGAGCCTTGTACAGAGGGCTTCGGCATGCATGGCAGCGGTCTGTTCATCATCAACCCGCCATGGACACTGCCCAAAACGCTGGCTGAGACCATGCCGGTAATAACAGAACTGCTGGCGCTGGATGACAGTGCACATTACTCGCTAGACAGTCATATTTCTTAAAAAATAAGCAAGTTAACATCAAGATAATAAAATGAATAAGTTCATTAAAACAAACTATTCAAACTGCTAAAATACGTTCCGTTTTAACCACATTTAAAAGGCTTTAAATTCATGCAACAACCCAGCAAACACTCAACTACCACACACAAACAAAGCGGTATCATGACCAATATCCTGTTTGGCAGCCGCTGGCTGCAACTGCCTCTATATTTAGGCCTCATTATCGCGCAGGCTGTGTATGTGTTCTTTTTCGGGGTGGAGCTGATGCATCTGGTTGCCAAAGCTAACCACTTGGTAGAAGCTGACATCATGCTGATCGTGCTAGGGCTGATTGACGTAGTGATGATCTCTAACCTGCTGATCATGGTAATTGTAGGCGGCTACGAAACTTTTGTTTCACGCCTCAACCTTGAAGGCCACCCGGATGAACCAGACTGGCTATCACACGTGAATGCGAATCTGCTTAAAGTAAAACTGGCCACAGCGATTATCGGCATTTCATCTATCCACTTGCTGAAAACCTTTATCAACGCTGAAAATTTAAGCGACAAGGTGCTGATCTGGCAAACGATCATTCATATGACTTTCGTATTCTCAGCAGTTGCAATCGCCTATATCGACAAATTAATGTCGCACAACAATGAGCAACACTAATTAAGACTGCTGAATAAGACTGCTGAATAAGAGCACTCTAAATCAGCTGCATTCTAAAAAGACTGCATTATTGAATCCGGTGCAGTTTCTACATGCTTCACCGAGAATGGATATACGGCTATCGTTTTCTCATTCTCGGTTTCTACACTCACCCGCCAGTCACCTTCTGCCAGATTACTCTTATAGGTATAGCCCCTGAATCCGTCATAACGGCCACCAGATAAACTGAACCCCGCTTTTGACTGCGTCTGCCAGCCAAATTTTTTATCGTAATGCTGCCAGCGGTGAACCAACCGGGTTTGCAAACCCGGCGGCGCGAAGACAGAAGAAAAACAGTACACGCGCTGGCCTGGAACCAACTGTAAATCATCACTGGTTTTGCGCCACAATACCCACCATGGAGAAGCCTGCTGTTTCAGCAGATATTGACCATCAACCTTGTTCAACTCGTAGGCCACTGCCACAACACGCTTTACCAGCGGCACCGGCGGAATCATATCCGCAGCATAAGCAAACATCAGCACTGCAGCAATGATACCTACCGGCTTGATGCTGCCGTAATGGCGCGGCGTTTTTTTATACAGCCAGAATGCGAATGCAGCACCCAATAAAGTGCTCAGGTAAAACCAGATAGCATGAATGCTACCCAGCAGAAACGGCAGCGCAAAATTGAACAACAGCATGGCACACAGGCCAAACATGGCCCAGCTTAAGGTAAAGCGCTTGTACTCGCTCTCGAGAAATTCATTAGCCACCAGCAGCACGCCTAACAGCAGCGATGTCAGCCATGCCAGCCAATGGCTGGAGCTTTTGAAATACAGGATAAACAAGGCGCTGAACAAGCTGCCAAACAGGAATTGCAGCAAAAAGTAAGGCAGCCTGGGCGTATGCAGCTTTTTCAGCAACAGCAGCACCTTTGCCTGCGGCTTTTCTGCAGCATCAGGTGATTCATCCACCGGCCTGCCGATAATGAACAGAATGACCGCGGCAGCCAACAGGTACGCTGTAAAAATCGCCAGGTCGGATGGCATGACATTGCGCCCGATGGTCAATGCATCCCAGATAAAACCGCCAAAAAAGAATATGACGGGAAAATAATCGGCAAGCCTGCGCGCATGTTGCGTGATGGTTTGCAGCCAGGATGTTTGCGAAATCATTTATTTAAAACCTATAGATATCAGGGCGCTTTTATAAATTCAGAATTTGGGATGCAGTGCACCCGTAAAGGGCGTGTCCGTCAAGTGCCCGTTCCTTAGCAACGACCTTGGCGCCAAAGGCGCACGGAACGCAGAAACCGGAATGTACTCAACGTACATGAGGATTTCGAGTACCGCGCAACGTAGCAATGCGCCCAAAGAATGCATTTATAAAAGTGTCCATTAAACAAAATGACCGACTACATAGCCTATAACAATCCCTGTAATCAAAGCGATAGTAACGGAGCGATAGGTCAGCACATCTTTGGAGTAGCCGCGCTTGATGGCTACATAAGAGACAAGATAGCCAATTGCATTGAGCAGCCAGATAAAGGACAAACTCAACACTTTCACGATCAGCGGGCCGATGAACGGCACCAGGCCGATCACGCCGATGATCCACACCAGCACATGCGAAGCCACGCCCACTAACAGAACGCCTGCGGTGACCGCTTTGGCATGCCAATTAAAATGCCAAGCAAGAAAGATGAAAACCAGCAGCAGGATGCTGAGCGGTAACATCACCTTCCACGCACCGCGCTTGGGCGGCTTGGCAATCTCTTTGGGGTCGAAAATCTCCGGGACTTCCGGCAGGTGCAGGGTCATTGTGTAGTCATCTTGTACAATAAAAAAGCCAGCCCGTATCATAACAACAGGACTGGCTTTTTGTGAACAGCTAAAGTTTAAGCGTGTTCTACGATAGGAATCACTTTTTTGCCACTGCTAACAGTTTCCAGCGCCTTGCTGTATTCCGTCATCTGGTTAAAGTTAAGATATTTGTAGATCTCGGCAGTATTCGCCAGTTTATCACCCACGGTTTCCATGTACTCGGCTTGTGTCGGCATGCGGCCCAGTTTGGCACACACCGCTGCCAGCTCTGCAGAGCCCAGATAAACGCGAGCATCACGGCCCATACGGTTATCAAAGTTACGGGTGCTGGTTGAGAACACGGTGGCCTTGTCTGCAACACGCGCCTGGTTACCCATGCACAGTGAGCAGCCCGGCACTTCGGTACGCGCACCGGCCACACCGAATACGGAATACACGCCTTCGTCGCGCAGCTGCGCCTCATCCATACGGGTTGGCGGAGCGATCCATAATCTGGTTGGAATGGCACCTGAACCTTCGAGCACTTTTGCCGCGGCGCGGTAATGACCAATGTTAGTCATGCAGCTACCAATGAACACTTCATCAACCTTGTCGCCCACTACAGCAGACAATGGCTTGATATCATCCGGGTCGTTCGGGCAAGCCACCAGCGGCTCTTTGATCTCATTGAGGTCGATCTCGATCACGTGTGCATATTCGGCATCGGTATCGGCTTCCAACAGCTCAGGCTTGGCCAGCCATGCCTGCATGCTCTCAATGCGGCGCTGCAATGTACGTGCATCCTGATAACCGCTGTCGATCATGTTCTGCAGCAATACGATATTTGAATTGAGGAACTCGATGACCGGCTCTTTATTCAGCTTGACGGTACAGCCATTGGCTGAGCGTTCGGCAGAAGCATCGGCAAATTCGAATGCCTGCTCGACTTTTAAGTCTGGCAGTCCTTCAATTTCAAGGATGCGGCCGTTGAATACGTTTTTCTTGCCCTGCTTGCCTACGGTTAAAGTGCCTTCCTGAATCGCTGCGTATGGAATGGCGTTTACCAGGTCACGCAAGGTGATGCCAGGCTGCATTTTGCCTTTGAAACGCACCAGCACTGATTCCGGCATATCCAGAGGCATCACGCCCATGGCAGCGGCAAACGCGACCAGGCCGGAACCGGCCGGGAATGAGATGCCGATAGGGAAACGGGTATGTGAGTCACCGCCGGTGCCAACTGTGTCTGGCAGCACCATACGGTTGAGCCATGAGTGAATCACGCCGTCACCCGGTTTCAGGCTCACTCCGCCACGGCTGCTCATGAACTCAGGCAGACTGTGCTGCAATTTGATATCTACCGGCTTTGGGTAAGCCGCAGTGTGGCAGAAGCTCTGCATCACCAGGTCGGCACTGAAACCCAGGCAAGCCAGTTCTTTCAGCTCGTCACGCGTCATGCCGCCGGTCGTATCCTGTGAGCCGACGGTAGTCGCTTTAGGCTCACAATAAGCACCGGGGCGCACACCGGTAACGCCGCAGGCACGACCCACCATTTTCTGAGCAAGAGTAAAGCCCTTGCCGGTATCTTTTGGCGCAACCGCCTGAATAAATAAATCTGAAGCCGGCAGGCCCAATGCCTTGCGTGCATTGGTGGTCAAGCCACGGCCGATGATCAATGGAATGCGGCCGCCGGCGCGCACTTCATCCGGCATGGTGGTTGGCGCCAGTTCAAAGGTGGAGATGATTTCGCCTTTGTCATTAAGCACCTGGCCTGCGTATGGCTTGATCGTGATCACGTCACCCATCTGCATTTTTGAAACGTCGCATTGAATCGGCAAAGCGCCTGAGTCTTCTGCGGTATTAAAGAAAATCGGCGCGATCTTGCTGCCCAGAATCACACCGCCGGTACGTTTGTTCGGGATGTTAGGAATATCATTGCCCATGTACCACTGTACAGAGTTGATCGCTGACTTGCGTGATGAACCGGTACCGACCACATCGCCAACATAAGCCAGTGGCAGGCCTTTTTGTTTCAGGGTTTCAATCGTTTTGAGGCCATCCGGCATTTTGTTCACCAGCATGGCTTTAGCATGCTGCGGAATATCCGGGCGGCTCCAGGCTTCCTGCGCCGGGCTCAGGTCATCGGTATTGGTCTCGCCATCTACCTTGAATACCACCACCTTGATTTCATCTGCAAGTTTAGGCACGTTGGTGAACCACTCGGCATTTGCCCATGACTCGACCAGTTTTTTGGCATGCGCGTTGCCGGCTTTCATTTTTTCGTCAACGTCATGGAAAGCATCAAACATCAGCGTCGTATGTGACAACGCATTGACCGCTTCAGCAGCCATAGGTGTATCGAGTAAAGCAACCAGCGCCTGCACGTTGTAGCCACCAAGCATGGTACCCAGCAATTGCACCGCTTTTTCAGCACTCACTAAAGGTGAGGTTGCCTTGCTGTTTGCAATGTCAGCCAGGAATGCCGCCTTGACATAAGCGGACTGATCCACACCTGCCGGGATTCTGTTTTCAAGCAGATCAAGCAGTGTTTTTTCTTCACCGGCTGGCGGGTTCTTGACCAGCTCTACCAGCTGGGCAACCTGCTCAGCAGTAAGCGGCAATGGCGGTAAATTTTGGGCTGCACGTTCTTGTACGTGAGTGGCGTAACTCTTTAACATGATGGTGTGTATCTCTTAAATTAAGTAATGACTTTTTAACATTATACCAAGCCGAGCCTAATAAAATTACGCTCCAGCCTAATTGGTTCTTACAGGGGTTGTCTCATCGCCAAATAGCTCCTTGGCAAACGGCGTGCTGCAGCTGTTGCCGCGCGCTGATGATTCCCACTTATCCAGCAATTCTTTTTCATAGCCCTGGCCGTGTTTGGATTCAAGGAAAGCGCGCACCTCAAACACATCGGCAAAGCCGTTTTTATCGGTATCCATCAATGCAATGTTATCTTCTACCGAAGGGCCTACATAACGGCCGCTCTGGTCGGTAAGGTAACCGAGCAGCTCTTCTGCGCTCACGCTATGAGACAAAGCCAGCAAAGCAATAAGCTGGATATTAATCACCAGAAATCTAATCATTTTCAATCGTTTCATCAGAGCACCTCTTACCAATACGACGCATCATAACGCAAAAGGTGCTGTCATGCTTTTTCAAGTGGAAGCATGGATTTCAATAGTCTTGCCCTGTGCGATTTTCTGCTTCCACTCGGCAGGCCCTGTGCTATGTATGGATTGGCCGCGGCTGTCTACCGCCACCGTCACCGGCATATCCTGCACCGTAAATTCGTAAATCGCTTCCATACCCAGATCAGCGAACGCCAGCACCTCGGCCTTTTTAATCGCCTTGCTTACCAGATAGGCGGCACCACCCACAGCAGTCAGGTAAACTGAGTGATGTTTTGCAATGCCGGCGATGGTCTCATCGCCACGTTCTGCTTTGCCCACCATACCCAGCAAACCAAGCTCGCCCAGCATCATCTCGGTGTAATCATCCATGCGAGTGGCGGTGGTTGGCCCTGCGGGGCCTACCGCCTCATTGCCTACGGCATCTACCGGGCCTACATAATAGATGAAGCGGTTATTGAAATCGATAGGCAGTTTTTCGCCTTTTTGCAGCATGGTTGCCATGCGTTTATGCGCGGCATCACGGCCGGTAAGCAATTTGCCGCTCAGTAGCAGAGTCTGCCCAGGTTTCCAGGCCTGAATCTGTTCACGATTGATAGTATCCAGGTTCACACGCTGCGATTCTGCGCTGGGTGACCAGCTCACATCCGGCCAATCGCTCAGGCTTGGTGCTTCAAGCACGGCCGGGCCACTGCCATCGAGCTCGAAATGCACATGGCGCGTTGCCGCACAGTTAGGAATAATGGCTACCGGCAGGCTCGCGGCATGGGTCGGGTAATCCAGGATTTTTACATCAAGCACGGTAGATAAGCCGCCCAGGCCCTGTGCACCAATGCCAAGGTTGTTCACTTTTTCGTAAATCTCGAGACGCAGCTCTTCAAGACGGTTCTGCGCGCCACGGGCTTTCAGCTCATGCATGTCGATCGGCGCCATCAGAGACTCTTTGGCGAGCAGCATGGCTTTTTCAGCCGTACCGCCGATACCGATGCCAAGCATGCCGGGCGGACACCAGCCGGCGCCCATAGTCGGCACCACTTCCAGTATCCAGTCCACAATGCTTTCATTCGGGTTCAGCATGGCAAGCTTGGCTTTATTCTCGCTGCCGCCACCCTTGGCACCGATGCTCACATCAACCTTATCACCTGGCACCAATGAAACATGCACCACAGCCGGGGTGTTGTCCCTGGTGTTGGGGCGCTTGCCTGCCGGGTCACTTACGATGGATGCACGCAGCTTGTTCTCGGGCAGCAGATAGGCGCGTTTCACGCCTTCATTCACCATTTGCTCCAGTGTCAAGTCAGATTCAAAGCGCACATCCATACCCACTTTCACAAACGCCACCACGATGCCGGTATCCTGGCACAGCGGGCGCTTGCCCTCGGCACACATCCGTGAATTGGTCAGTATCTGTGCGATGGCATCCTTGGCGGCAGGTGATTGCTCCTGCCGGTGGGCTTCGGCCAGCGCATGGATAAAGTCTGCCGGGTGGTAGTACGAGATGTATTGCAGGGCATCAGCCACGCTTGCAATAAAATCTTCCTGTTTAATAATAGTCATCGAGTAGATCTTGCTGTCGCAATGTTTGAGTTAATGTCTTTACGCAGTATTTTACCATTCTTGGTACGTGGAAAATCATGCGCGATATACACGGTTTTAGGGGCCTTGTAGGCTGCCAGATGCTGTTTGCCGAACTGTAGCAGATCATCCGCAGTCGCTTTTGCATCCGGTTTCAGAATCACGTACGCCACCACCAGCAGCTTGTCTTTTTCGATCTCTTCACCAACGGATGCACAATCGGCAACATCCGGATGACCTTTGTACACGCGCTCGATCTCGTAAGGTGACACACGATAGCCAAAGCTCTTGATGATGTCATCCTTACGTCCCAGGAACCAGATATAGCCATCGGCATCGTACTTGGCGTAATCACCGGTAAAGAAATAGCCATCATGCTTGTATTTACGGGTTTCTTCTTCCAGATTCCAGTAACACAGGAACAGGCCCGGATCGGTATCGGGCACGCAGATCATGCCCTCTTCGCCTGTGGCTACTGGCTCCATGGTCTCGGGATTCAGCAGGCGGATATTGTGCCCCGGCTGCGGGAAACCGGCAGAGCCCGGACGAATCGGCCGGAAAATGCTTTGTGACAGGTAATAAGAAAACTCACTCATGCCGACTGCCTCGTAAATATTGAGGCCAAAACGCTCATGCCATTGCGTGAGCACTTCGTCTGACAGGTGTTCGCCCGCACTCATAAAGTGGCGCATGCTTGGCAGCTCGGCACCGGTAGTGGTGGTTTTCTGCAGAATCTGACGGTAGATGGTAGGCACGCCGATAAAGATGGTGGCCTCATGCTTCTGGATCAAATCCAGCCATTTCTGTGCATCGTTCTTGCCTTCATGCACGATCACCGTTTTGCCCAGGTACAGCGGGTCCATCAGGCCGGTGCCCAGCACATAGGTCCAGTTGAACTTGCCGGAGTGCATGATGCGATCCTGCTGTTTATCACTGTAATTGAACCAGTACTGAGCCGCAGGCTGACGGCCAACCAGTGCGCGGTGCGCGTGCAGCACGCCTTTGGGGTAGCCGGTGGTGCCTGAGGTATACACCAGGTATGCCGGATCTTCGGCTTTGGTGCGGTATGCGACAGCAGCCGGTTTTGCTGCATGCAGGCAGGCGCCCAGATCCAGCACATTGAATTTCTGGTGCGGTCTGACTTCAGCCGCCTGTGCCAGCAGGATATGTTTCAATGCCGGTGTATCAACGATCGCATCGGCCATGCCATACCAGGCTGCGGCATCAGTCACCAGCACCTGTGCGCCGGAGTCCTTGGCCAGATAAGCCACCTCTTCGGCAGTCAGCAGTGTTGAAGTAGGCACAGAAATCGCGCCCATTTTCATGGCACCCAGGAACGCGATCGGGTAATCCAGGCTGTTAGGCAGGCGAATCAGCACACGGTCGCCCGGCTTCACGCCGAGGTCATGCAGCACCTGTGCAAAGCGGTCGGTCTTTTCAGCCAGCTCGGCAAAGGTAATTCTCGCGGTGCCCAGCGCATCATCCTCCACGATCATGGCGATATTGTTCTGGCGGTCAGTGCCCAGATGGCGGTCGGTACAGGCAGCACCGATATTGAAGTGTTCGGGAACATCCCATTCCCACTGCGGAAAATCTGTAAACATTATAAAAGCACTCCATAAGGCCAGTTTTGACGGACTACCTGTGCTGGCAGACGTTGCAGCACATGCAGGGCAAATTCCATATCGCTTGGTTTCAAGGCGCGCAGCGCATGTGCACGCAGCAGGGTTTGCAAGGCTTTACCGAACATAGGCGGATCAAGCATCTCGCCCTCGAACTTGATGGCACCGCCCAGCAGCGCATCGGCCTCGATTGCCGCTTTCAGTATGCTGACTTTCTGCGCGACTTCGGTCGGTGAAGGTGTGTAGGCGGTTTTACACAGATGGATATGGCCGGGGTGAATCACCTGCTTGCCGGTCAAACCCATCGCTGCCTCTTTGCAGGCATGCTTGTAAACCACGCGCGATTCGTTATCGCCATGAAGGTCGAGCCAGCGGCGCACATCATGCGGCTCGAGGAATTTCTCCGGCATGGCGCTGGCACCGATCAGCGTTTCAACGCCGCCGATCACGCCTTTACCGGCGATACGTGCCTCGAACATGAGCTGGTTCATGTAGAACTGCAGTTCATCGATCCAGTTTTCAGGCGTGATGTGGATACCCATCGCTTTGGAGAAGTCATGGATACCGAACACTACGTGCTTCACCGTGTTGTACTGCATGAGGTCCGGCGCGATCTTGAGCGATTTCGGGTGCTCGATGATAGGCTGGATGGTAATGTTGGGGTTAACGCTCAGCAGGAAACTGGAGAGGTCGCGCACTTCAGCCGCACCGTAAGCCTCGCCCGCTTTCGCCAGCATCACCACATCGATATACTCGCCCATGTCGCGTACCAGCTCCATATCGAGCTCGTACTCATCGGTACGGAACGAGTTGGCACGGATCGCGATCGTCACGCGCTGGTTCACCTTGCGCAGCGCAGGCAATTCCTGGCGCAGCAGGTCGCGGCTCATTTCCTTCTGCCGGCAGCCATCTTCAAGGTCGAAAATCAGCGTATGGGCATGGGTATAGTGCGCATGCTTCTGCATACGCGCTGAAGCCTGCTGCATATCTTCATAAATACCGAGGCTGGGTGCGTATTTCACCGGCGGATAATACAGCTGAATGCCTGGCCAGTAGTCACCCAGCGCACTTGCGTCTAAAGAGAGAGGCTCTTCCCCTATGTGCATCATCATTTTATTTAGTCCCCCAATCCGGATTGAGTCTTACCGACCTTAGTTTTTCCAGCATGGCATTGGCTGCTTCTGTGGCCAGTGCCGAGCCTTTTTTCATCATTTTTGACGAGTTGATCAAATCCCAGAACTCGTTATCGGGCAGTTCCAGCATATCGTCAAACGCCTCCAGTTCACCCATGTTAAGTGAATCAAACTGCCTGTTCACAAAGTTCTGCAGCACGATATCCAGCTCCAGCATTCCGCGCCGGCAGCGCCAGGCAAAGCGCCTTTGTTCTGCATCGCGTAGGTTTTCAGCATTCAGCATGGCTCGCTCCTATACAGCGGTAATGGAAATGGTTTTCTTGGCCTTCTTCTCTTTTGCCCGTTCTATTTTCAGATCCTTGATCTTGGCAATCGCCGCATTCGGGTTAAGTTTTTTCGGGCATACATCCACACAGTTCATGATGTTGTGGCAACGGTATAAACGGTATGGGTCTTCCAGGTTCTCCAGACGCTCGGTCTCCGCCTGGTCACGTGAATCCACAATAAAGCGGTAAGCCGCCATCAGGCCGGATGGCCCGACGAATTTATCCGGGTTCCACCAGAAGCTTGGGCAGGCCGTGGTACAGGCGCCGCACATAATGCACTCATACAGGCCATCGAGTTTGGCGCGGTCTTCCGGGCTTTGCAGGCGCTCGGTTTCGGGCGGCGGGTCATTGTTCACCAGATACGGTTTCACCGAATTATAGTGCTCAAAGAACTGCGTCATATCCACGACCAGATCGCGGATCACCGGCAGGCCTGGCATCGGGCGCAGCACGACAGGCTGTTCCAGATCCTGTATTTTGGTGGTGCAGGCCAGGCCGTTCTTGCCGTTGATGTTCATGGCATCGCTGCCGCACACACCCTCACGGCATGACTTGCGCAATGACAGCGTATCATCCTGCTGCTTGATACGGATCAGCGCGTCCAGCAGCATCTGGTCGCCTTCCTGCAGTTCAACCTCGTAATCCTGCATGTAGGGTTTTTTATCTACGTCAGGGTTGTATCTATATATCGAGATTTTCATAATTTAGTATGTCCTTGCTTTAGGTACAAACGGCTCAACAGTCAGGGGCTTCAAACGCACTGGCTTGTACACCAGCTTGTGTCCATCTTTGTAATACAGCGAATGTGTCAGCCACTTGTCATCATCACGCTCGGAGAAATCTTCGCGAGCATGTGCGCCACGGCTCTCTTTGCGGTTGTTGGCGGCATGCATGGTGGCAACCGCCACGTCTATCAGGTTATCAAGCTCCAGCGCCTCAACCCGTGCGGTGTTGAACACTTTGCTCTTGTCACTGATTTCAATGTGTCTGGCACGTTCAGCCACTTCATTAATCGCTGTAACGCCTTGCTCCAGCAGATCAGGAAAGCGGAACACGCCGCAATGTGTCTGCATGGTCTTGCGCATGGCGGCACCCACATCAGCCACGCGCTCGCCGGATTGCTGGCCTTCCAGCCTGGCAATACGTGCCAGCGTCTTGTCTGCGGCATCTGCCGGCAACGGTTTATGTGCCGCAGTTGCATTAATTTCGCTGACCATCTTGTCGCCAGCGGCTTTGCCGAACACCACCAGATCAAGCAATGAATTAGAGCCCAGGCGATTGGCACCATGCACGGATACACAGGCACACTCACCCACGGCATATAAACCTTTCACTTTCTTCTCGGTGCCATCGCTATATTCAACCACCTGCCCGTCCAGATTGGTCGGTACGCCGCCCATCATGTAATGCGCAGTTGGCACGACAGGAATCGGTTTCTCTACCGGATCCACATTGGCAAAGGTTTTTGCAATCTCGCGTATGCCGGGCAGGCGTTTGCTGATGAGCTCTTCACCCAGATGATCCAACTTCAGGTATACCGCATCTTTGTTCTTGCCTACGCCGCGACCTTCCTTGATTTCGGTTGCGATAGCGCGTGACACCACGTCACGACTTGCCAGGTCTTTGGCATTAGGCGCGTAACGCTCCATGAAACGTTCGCCATTGGCATTCACCAGATAGCCGCCCTCGCCGCGCACGCCTTCGGTTACCAGCACACCAGCATGCAGCACGCCGGTAGGGTGAAACTGCCAGAATTCCATATCTTGCAGTGGCAGGCCAGCGCGTGCCGCCATGCCCAGACCATCACCGGTATTGATGAAGGCATTAGTGCTGGCCTGGAATATACGGCCACCGCCACCGGTAGCAAGCAAGGTAGACTTGGCTTCAAGAATATGGATATCGCCGGTTTCAATTTCCAGCGCGATCACGCCCAACACATCACCATCCGCATCGCGGATCAGGTCCAGCGCAAACCACTCTACGAAGAATTTGGTGTTCGCACGGATATTGCGCTGATACAGGGTATGCAGCATGGCATGGCCGGTCCTGTCGGCCACCGCACAGGTGCGCGAAATTGGTTTCTCGCCATAGTTCTGCGTCATGCCGCCAAACGGGCGCTGAAAGATTTTGCCATTTTCCAGCCGGTCAAACGGCATGCCGAAATGCTCAAGCTCGATAATGGCTTTGGCAGCATTTTTGCACATGAATTCAATCGCATCCTGGTCACCCAGGTAGTCAGAACCCTTGATGGTGTCATACATATGCCACAGCCAGTTGTCGCCTGCCACATTGCCCAGCGCGGCGGCAATGCCGCCCTGTGCCGCTACGGTATGCGAGCGTGTGGGGAACACCTTGGACAGCACGGCCACCTTGACGCCGGCTTCTGCCAACTGCAGCGAAGCACGCAGACCGGCACCGCCGCCGCCTACGATCACCGCATCAAATTGATGTTTTTGTATACTCATGAAAATTGGATGCTCCATAAAATAACACCGCTCCAGATCAGGTAAACGATCAACAGCACGTCCACCACAATCTGCATCACAGCGCGCAACTTGAGATTAAATATGTAATCCTTGAATACATCCCGCACGCCAAGCCAGGCATGCATGACCAGACTGACAAAGAACAGCAGCGTGAACAGGCGCCACCACCAGGGTGACATCAGCTCCAGCCAGTCTTCATAGCCTGCAGGCTGCTGCATGAGCAGCATGAGCGCAAGCCCCAGCAGATAAGCCGCCATGGCCACTGCGGACAGCCGCTGTGCCAGCCACAGGCGCATGCCAGGATATTTTTTGGTCAGTAGTTCTATCAACATAACGGAGCCATCATCCTTACCAGATCACAAACGCAAATGCCGCTATCGACAGCACATCCAGACACAGCACCAGCCGGCTAGAAAGTCTGGCTTTCTGCAGCGTGGTCATCCAGTGCACATCCATCGCCAAGTGGCGCAGACCGGCAAAAAAGTGGTGAAAGAACGCACATGACAATGCGATTAAAAACAGTTTAAGCAGCCAGTGCTGAAACAATCCCGTCAGCGCCAAGTAGCTGGCTTCGCTCTGTAGTGACTGGCTGAGCGCCCACAGCAGTGCAGGCAGAGCGAGGAACAGCACCACTCCACTCATGCGGTGCATGATGGAGATAATCGCGTTAACCGGCAGGCGAATCGTGAACAGGTTGAGGTTTTTAGGCCGTTTGCGTGTTTGCTGTTTCTGCATGGTCAGGCTGCCTCGGCCACCGCTTTTGAAACACGAGCCAGCAGGCGCGGATCAAAAGGTTTAGGGATGATGTAGTCTTTGCCGAACGTGAGCTCTTTCAGGCCGTAGGCATCCAGCACCTCTTGCGGCACCGGCTCGCGTGCCAACCCACTCAAGGCATGTGCTGCGGCAACTTTCATCTTGTCGGTAATCTGCCTGGCTTTGGCATCCAGCGCACCGCGGAACAGGTAAGGGAAACACAGCGCGTTGTTGACTTGATTCGGGAAATCGCTGCGGCCGGTTGCCATCAGGATATCGTCACGAATGGCATGTGCCACGCTGGGCAGCACTTCCGGATCAGGGTTCGCCAGTGCAAAAATCACCGGGTTCTTGGCCATGCCCTTGATCAGGCTCGCATCCAGCGCATTCTTGGCTGAAACCCCGATAAACACATCCGCACCCAGCATAGCCTCGGCCAGGGTTTTAACACCGCCCGGTGCGATTGCCAGCTCGCGGTTATTGTCGTGCAAGTCATCACGTGTTGTATCCAGCACACCGGTTCTATCCACCATGGTAATGTCTGTAGCACCCATGAGCTTTAGTAGCTTTGCACATGAACAGCCGGCTGCGCCCGCTCCCAGGAATACGATTTTTGCCTGAGGCAGGGTCTTGCCCTGCAGCTCCAGCGCGTTCAGCAGGGAGCCGGCCACGATCACGGCGGTGCCGTGCTGGTCATCATGGAACACCGGGATATCCAGGCGTTTTTTCAGCTCATTCTCGATATAGAAACAATGCGGCGCGGCAATATCTTCAAGGTTGATGCCGCCAAAGGTAGGCGCAATATTGACTACCGTTTCAATAAACTCGTCTGGAGTCTTGGCGTTCACTTCAATGTCAAACACATCAATGCCGGCAAACCGCTTGAACAGCACCGCCTTGCCTTCCATCACCGGCTTGCTGGCCAGCGCGCCCATATTGCCCAAACCCAGCACCGCGGTACCATCGGTAATCACGGCAACCAGGTTACCTTTGTTGGTATATTTATAGGCATTGGCCGCATCGGCGTGAATCTCGCGCACCGGCTCAGCCACGCCCGGGGTGTACGCCAGGGATAAATCTTCCTGTGTGGCACATGGCTTGGATGATTCGACACTCAGCTTGCCGGGAACCGGAAACTGGTGATAATCAAGTGCGCGTTTTTTCAGATCACTCATGTGCTGCCTTTCAATACATACTTAAATTTATAAAACTTATTCAAGCTCGCTGACATAATGATGATCATCTGTCAGACACAGCCCCAGCCGCCATTCCATTGGCTTGTCGCCGTAGGTGAACGACACACGTTCAATGCTCAGCAGCGGATAGCCTTCTTTCAGGCCCAGCGCCTTTGCCACTTCCTCTGTTGCACCTACTGCTTTCAGGCGCTCTTCAGCGCGAATCATGCGCACGCCGAACTGTGATTCATACATGCTGTACATGGAGCCGTTGCACTCTTCCACCTTGGCACCGTTCAGCCCCTTAAAAGGTACTGCCGGCACAATAATGTGGTCGTAAATCAAAGGGCGACCGGAAAATGTCAGCAGACGCTTCACTTCTATAGTGGCCGCACCTGCCTTGATCTCCAGTATCTTGGCAATATAGTTATCTGCCTTGCTTTTCACACACGAGATGGACTCGTTCTGCAGCAGCTCTTTCTGGCCGTTGATAGAAGTCAGCCTTAAAAAGCGCAGCTTGATCACATCTGCATTATGCGTTGCCACAAAAGTACCCTTGCCCTGGCGTCGTATCAGAATGTTTTCGGCTGACAGACTATCAATCGCTTTGCGTACCGTTCCCTGACTCACCTTATAACGCGCAGCCAGCTCGATCTCACTGGGGATAATCTCGCCCGGGCGCCACTCACCGCCTATCAGGCTTTGCGTAATCAGCACCTTGATCTGTTCATATAAAGGTCGATAGTTTGGTGAAATCAGCTGCTTATCCATTTTCATTTGCACCTCTTCAATTTGGTCATTCAGCAATATTGATTGCCGTTATTGATTTGTTAGTTAATTTATATCATGGGCAAAAAAAATAGTCTAGTGTTTTATATCTTATATAAGACATAAGATTTATGTTGACACTAAAATAATTTGCTCTATATAATCGATTCAACACTATTACTGAAGTGAGTTGATATGGAACACCACATCCGCCCCAGACGCTCCATGCTATATGTACCGGGCTGCAACAAGCATTATCTTGACCGCGCACGTACGCTGGCAGCTGACTCTGTAATCCTCGATTTGGGGGACCCTATTCTGGTCGATGCCAAAGATGAATCCCGCGCCAATGTCGTTGAAGCCGTCAAACAAGGCGGCTATGGCAATCGCGAAGTAGTGGTTCGCGTCAATAACCTTGACTCTGCCTGGGGGCATGACGACATCAAGGCAGTTGCCAATATCGGCGCCGATGCCATCCTCTTCCCCAATATTGAATCTCGCGAAGACGTATTAAAAGCGCAGCAATATCTGGACGATGCCGGCGGCAGCCACATGCCTATAATGGTCATGATAGAAAGCCCGATCGCGGTGTTGAACTCGAAAGAAATCGCCGCCGCGTCAGACCGCATCAACTGTATGGTAATGGCGACTTCAGATTTAATTTCGCAACTGCATGCACATGTCACCCATGAACGCATGGCGATCTTGACCTCACTGTCACTGGTGATCCTGGCAGCCCGCGCTTACGGCAGAGGCGTAATAGACGGCATCACCAGCGACTTTAAAAACATGCACTCATTTGAATATGCCTGCCGCCTCGGCCGCGACATGGGCATGGATGGCAAATCACTGGTGCATCCAGCACAGATTGCCTATTGCAACGATGCCTACACACCAAAAGCCGCTGAAATAACCAACGCAAAACTGATCATCAAGGCGTTGAAAGAAGCGAATGAAGAAGGTCGCGGTACAGTCGTCGTCAATGACAAACTGGTGGAGAACCACCATATCAAGGCCGCACAACGCCTGATCAAACTGCACGAAGCTATTGTTGAGCTGGAAGAAGAGTTCATTTAAATGACAAAAACCAACAACACAGTCAACAAAATCAACGCCGGGCGTTATTTTGAGAACTTCAAGCTGAACGAAGTGATTCAGCACGCCACGCCACGTACCGTGACTGCGGGCGACGCTGCACTTTATATCGCCTTGACCGGTGCGCGCAACCCGCTGCACTGCAGTGACCCTTTTGCCCATGCCCTGGGCTTTGAAAGTGCACCAGTAGACGACCTGCTGGCTTTTCATATCGCCTTCGGCAAAACCGTGCCGGATATTTCAGTCAACGCCGTAGCCAACCTGGGCTATGCCGATGTGCGCTTCATACACCCGGTATTTGTGGGCGACACATTAAGCACTTCCAGCACTGTGATTGGCCTCAAACAGAATTCCAACGGCAAAAGCGGCGTGGTGTATGTGCGCTCAACCTCTGTTAACCAGAACCAGCAGCCGGTGTTAACCTGGATACGCTGGGTCATGGTGCACAAAAAAGACTTGAACGCACCTGCACCAGAAACCATAATACCCGAACTGCCTGCTTTTGTGGCGGCAGAAAACCTGGCGGTACCGGAGCAGTTCTCCCTGCAGGGCTTTGAACCCCAGGTCACCGGCGGCTGCCATTACTGGGAAGATTATGCAGCAGGCGAGCGCATCAACCATCCTTCAGGCATGACCATCAACGACAGCGACCATTCGCTGGCGACACGGCTCTACCAGAACAACGCCCGCCTGCATTTTGACGAACACATGATGCGCACATCGCCTTTCGGCAAACGCCTGGTATACGGCGGCATCGTGATTTCCGCCTGCCGCAGCCTGAGTTACGAAGGGCTGGAAAACGCGCTGAGCATACTGGCGATTAACGCTGGCACCCACGCCAACCCATGCTTCTCCGGCGACACCATTTACAGCTACACCGAGGTGCTCGACCGCTGGGAACTGCCGGGCAGAACCGATGCCGGTGCACTGAGGCTACGCATGGTGGGCATTAAAAACGCCACACCAGCGGAAATCAGCGAATTGAAACCGCAGAACAGTTACCACCCGAATGTTGTATTAGACCTTGATTACACCGTATTAATGCCACGCAAAGGAAACCAATAAATGGCTGTGCATCCAAATGAAGCCCTCTTCGGAGGCGAAAAACCATTCCCGCTGATTCCAGCATGCGAACACTTTGCCGGCAGCGAAAAGCTGATCTTGAAAGCGCTGTCACTGCAAGACACGATAGGCCCGGTTTTCGATATCACTTGTGACTGCGAAGACGGCGCCGCATCAGGCCAGGAGCGTGACCACGCCGAAATGATCGTACGTGTACTCAATTCAGAAGCCAACAAACACAAAATGGCCGGTGCCCGCATCCATGATTACACACATCCGGGATGGAAACAGGATGTGGACATTCTGGTAGGCGGCGCAGGCAAAATCCTGAGCTATATCACCATCCCTAAATGCACCGACATCAGCCAGGCCAGGGAAATGATCGCCTATATCCAGAAAATGGCGGTATTCCATGGCATAGAACGCGAGATTCCGGTGCACATCCTGATCGAGACCCACGGTGCGTTAAGGCAGGTGCACGAGATTGCCGCCCTGCCCTGGCTGCAGGTGCTGGACTTTGGCCTGATGGACTTCGTGAGTGCGCACAATGGCGCGATTCCGGCCAGCGCCATGCGCAGTCCAGGCCAATTTGAACACCGGCTGCTGGCACGCGCCAAGGCAGAAGTTGCCGCAGCCGCACTGGCTAACGGCGTAGTGCCGGCACATAACGTGACACTGGACCTGAAAAACGTGGAAACCACACAAAGTGACGCCAGCCGCGCCCGCAATGAGTTTGGTTTCCTGCGTATGTGGAGTATTTACCCCACCCAGATTCAGGCGATTGTTGATGCCATGAAACCGAATTTTGACGAAGTGACGGATGCCGCCAATATACTGCTCGCAGCACAGGCTGCGGACTGGGGCCCGATTCAATATGCGGGTGAGCTGCATGACCGTGCAACCTATCGTTATTTCTGGGAAATATTGCAGAAAGCCAAAGTGACTGGCGTTGCGATTTCCGAACAAGCCGATTCATCATTTTTTAACTGAACATTCGACTAAACCCATATGACTAAACTAACCTCTGCAGGTGCGCGTTTTCGCGCTGCGCTGGCGGCTGAAAAGCCGCTGCAAATCATAGGCGCCATCAACGCATATCACGCGCTGCTGGCATCACAAACCGGCTACAAAGCCATTTACCTTTCGGGCGGCGGCGTTGCCGCAGGCTCACTGGGCATACCCGACCTGGGCATTTCCACGCTGGAAGACGTGCTAGTGGATGTGCGCAGGATTACCGATGTGACCGACACCCCATTGCTGGTGGATATCGACACCGGTTTTGGCGGCGCCTTCAATATTGCGCGCAGCATTCGTAGCGTCATCAAAGCCGGTGCTGCAGCAGTGCATATTGAAGACCAGGTACAGGCCAAGCGCTGCGGTCACCGCCCGAACAAGGCGATCGTGAGCCAGGCTGAAATGGTAGACCGTATCAAGGCAGCTGTGGATGCGAAAACCGACCCGGATTTCGTCATCATGGCACGTACCGATGCACTGGCCGTAGAAGGCCTGCAATCTGCCATTGACCGTGCCTGCGCCTGTGTTGAAGCAGGTGCCGACATGATATTCCCGGAAGCGATCACCGAACTTGGCATGTACAAACAATTTGCTGCAGCGGTCAAGGTGCCGGTGCTCGCCAATATCACCGAATTCGGCTCTACGCCGCTGTTTACGGTAGATGAACTGCGCGGTGCCGATGTCAGCATGGTGCTGTACCCGCTGTCAGCCTTCCGCGCCATGAATCAGGCCGCACTCAAGGTATACGAAGCGGTGCGCAAGGAAGGCACGCAGGCTAATGTAGTGAACCTGATGCAGACACGCGCCGAACTGTACGACCATCTGAACTACCACAGTTACGAACAAAAACTGGACGCACTATTTAAGGGAGAGAAATAGTATGACAGCCAACACCCCAACCACTGATGCCCCAAAAAAGAAAAAAGGCGTAGCCCTGGCGGGTGTAGCTGCCGGCACCACCGCCATCTGTACCGTGGGCCACACCGGTAATGACCTCCATTACCGCGGCTACGACATCATCGAGCTGGCAAAACACGCCACGTTTGAAGAGGTCGCCTACCTGCTGATACACGGTGAACTGCCAAATGCAGCACAACTGGCGGCATATCACCAGAAGCTCAAAAAACTGCGCGGCATTCCCGAAGCGCTGAAAAAAGTGCTGGAGCAGATTCCAGCCAACGCACACCCGATGGATGTGATGCGTACCGGCTGTTCCATGCTGGGCACACTGGAGCCAGAAGCAGCTGACCGCAACACCGAAGCTGCCAAAGATCTTGGCGACCGCCTGATTTCATGCTTCAGCTCCATTTTGCTGTACTGGTATCACTATAGTCATAACGGCAAGCGCATCGAAGTGGAAAGCAATGAAGATTCAATCGCCGCCCATTTCCTGCACCTGCTGCATGGCAAAAAGCCTTCCGAGCTGCACATCAGCGCCATGAACACCTCACTGGTGCTGTACGCAGAGCATGAATTCAATGCCTCTACTTTCACAGCACGTGTAGTGGCCGGCACATTGTCCGACATGTATTCCTGCATCACCGGCGCCATCGGTGCACTGCGCGGCCCCAAACATGGCGGCGCAAACGAGGCTGCCATGGAAATCATCGAGCGCTATAAAAACGCGGATGAAGCCGAGGCGGATATCATGCAGCGCATGGCACGCAAGGAAATCATCATCGGCTTCGGCCACCCGGTGTATACCATTGCCGACCCAAGGAACGAATCCATCAAGGCTGTCAGCCGCAAATTGTGTGAAGACAACGGCAACATGACCCTGTTTGAGGTTTCAGATCGCATTGAAACCACCATGTGGCGCGAGAAAAAAATGTTCCCCAACCTCGATTGGTACAGCGCATCGAGCTATCACATGATGGGCATCCCTACCGGCATGTTCACCCCGATTTTTGTGATCTCGCGCACTACCGGCTGGGTTGCCCACGTGATCGAACAGCGTATCGATAACAAGATCATACGCCCGAACGCCGAGTACACCGGGCCGGAAAACAGGCCATTCGTCTCTATTGATAAACGATAAATATTAATTCACTGCATTTTGTGCCTTTAGCAAGTGCTTTAAAAGATGAAGCACAAGGCGCACAGCGCGCAAAAACCGGAATGTACAGGTAGTACATGAGGATTTTGAGCACTGCGTAACGCAGTGATTCGCTTTTAAACACTTTGATAAAGGTACAAAAACATGTCTAGCCATATTTCTAACGTCCGCCCCGCTCCAGATCAAGTCATCGTCGATATCGCCAACTATGTTGCCGATTACGAAATCAAAAGCGATGAAGCTTACGACACCGCCCGCAACTGCCTGATGGATACACTGGGCTGTGGTTTCGAGGCACTGGATTACCCAGCCTGTACTAAATTATTAGGCCCGGTGATTGCAGGTACCGTTGTGCCAAACGGCGCAAAAGTGCCAGGCACATCGTATCAGCTGGACCCGATTCTGGCCGCATTCAACATCGGCGCCATGATCCGCTGGCTGGATTTCAATGACACCTGGCTGGCAGCAGAATGGGGTCACCCATCTGACAATCTGGGTGGCATTCTGGCCGTAGCTGATTACATGTCACGCAAAAACATCGCTGAAGGCAAAGCACCGCTGACCGTGAAAGATGTACTGACCGCCATGATCAAGGCACACGAGATTCAAGGTGTGCTGGCGCTGGAAAACAGCTTTAACCGCGTCGGCCTGGACCATGTGATTCTGGTAAAAATCGCTTCTACCGCAGTGGTCACCAAACTACTGGGCGGCAACAGGGAAGACATCATCAATGCCGTTTCCAACGCATTTGTAGATGGCCAAAGCCTACGTACTTATCGTCACAGCCCAAACACAGGCTCACGCAAATCCTGGGCGGCGGGCGACGCCACCTCACGTGCAGTGCGTCTGGCATGGATGACCATGCAGGGCGAAATGGGCTATCCATCAGCGCTCACCGCCAAAACCTGGGGCTTTTATGATGTATTGTTTAAAGGCAACGCGTTCAAGTTCCAGCGCGCTTACGGCTCTTACGTGATGGAACAGGTACTGTTCAAGATCTCGTTCCCGGCAGAGTTCCACGCCCAGACCGCAGTAGAGTGCGCATTGCAGCTCAACAAGCAAATTGGCAGCCGCGTGCAAACTATGGAGCAGATTGCCGCCATTGACAAGATTGTCATCACTACACACGAATCAGCTATCCGCATCATCGACAAAACTGGCCCGCTGGATAACCCGGCAGACCGCGACCACTGCATTCAGTACATGACTGCAGTCGGGCTGCTCAAAGGCAACCTCACCGCACAGGATTACGAAGATGAGGCCGCAGCCGATCCGCGCATCGACGCAATCCGCGACAAAATGATCTGTGTGGAAAAAGCCGAGTACACACGCGATTACCTGGATCCGGAAAAACGTTCGATTGCCAACGCCGTGCAGGTGTTCTTCAAAGACGGCACCAGCTCTGAAAACATCGCTGTGGAATACCCTATCGGCCACAGACGCCGCCGCGGTGAAGGCATCCCGGAACTGGTCAAGAAATTCAAGACCAACCTGGCACGCCGTTTTGACTCCAAAAAACAAGCTGACATCCTGGCATTGTGTCTGGAGCAAAAAACACTGGAAAACATGCCGGTGAACCAGTTCGTGGATATGCTGACAGTTTAGACAAAGCAGGCTAAATTTTACAAGCTGCTGCCGCTTATGCATCATGTTAAAAAATATGATGCATAACTTGCATCCAGCTTTAACAACCTACAAAAAATTGAGGGGTAGCAATAACACAACCCCTCAATTAAATGTATACCGTCAACTTACGCGTACTTTTTAAAAGTTCGCTCTCAACCCTGCAGTAACACCCCAGCTGGCCTCACTACCACTAGTGCCGGCATTTGCACCAACGGTAATCAGGGTATTGTTGCTAATGCGATGATCTATATCTGCGATCATACGCCCCCAGTTTCGATTGATATTTGCACCACTTACAGAAAAACTATTCAATCCCAGCACCTGGCCACGACTACCCGTAGTGCTACCTTCAGATCGATACACAGCTTCTGCCCCAACCCGTAAATCAGTGGCTGCATTCAAGGCTAGCAAACCTGCTACACCCAGGCGGATATCATTGGTATCCCAGCTATGAGCGTCATAATGTACAGGGAAACCACCACCGGTTTCAGTGTAGCCCTCTACATTGGTACGCATCCAGGTATAAGCTACATATGGGCTCACACTTACATTGGCCAGCTGTGCAGCATCTTTCCAATCCACACGCACTCGCACCGCTTTTGAAGTGGCATTTGGTGTACCGCGTGAAGTATCAATATTTGCTCCGTTTTGGTAATTACGGTTCAATGTGGTATCAAAACGGCCATAATACGCAGTCAAGCTAGGCTGAATGCCATTGGCAAAAGCATTGGCAGCCTCGGCTATCAGATACTCGCCATCGTATTTTGCATCACCGCCCAGGCTCCAGTCCTGCCTGCTCCAGGCATGACCAACACCCAATCCTATGCGAGCAGTGTCCAAGTCCTTACATACACCCAATTCGGCCAGACCCATATTCTCATCAGTATTATTCTGACGTGCAACATCACCCGTTGCCCATGCACACGCGCCGCCAGCAGTGCGTACCAGACCACTATCCAGTAGCGACCTGTGGTGTGCACCAAACAAGGTCAGAGCCGGCAACCCTACCCCAGCTTGCACTGCGCGGCTGCCTGCCTCCATCACGCTTTTGTTGTACGCTACCGTATTGATAATACCTGAGCCAATTGAAGATACCCTTGCCAGAAAAGCCTCACTATCAACATCCACCCCCTGAGCACTCCCCACTACTACCGAGCCATCTGCGGACACGCCGTTAGCTTCCCGTAGCGTATAACCTTGCGGGAGAGCCACACCGGCTGCACTTAACCAGCCAGCCACTGACACCATGCCGCCAGCCTGTGTCCAGCGGAAGGCTTCGCGGCCACTATCGCTAGTGCCAGCCCCTACCACCACCGCACCGTTTGCAGAAACAGCCGTGGCGTAACTATTAAAACCCCCTCCAGGCAAATCGCCCAGGCCGACTATGCCTCCCGCCTCTGTCCAGCGAAAAGCTTCATTGCCGCTATCGCTAGTGCCAGACCCTACCACCACCGCACCGTTTGCAGAAACACCCGAGGCAAAACTAGAAAAACTGCCGCCGGGCAAATCACCCAGGCCGACCATACCACCAGCCTCTGTCCAGCGGAAGGCCTCGTAACCATTATTACCAACGCCATACCCAACCACCACCGCACCGTTTGCAGAAACACCCGCGGCGAAACTTTCAAAAATCCCTCCCAGCAAATCGCCAAGGCCGACCATGCCGCCAGCCTCTGTCCAGCGGAAGGCTTCGTAACCATTATTACCAATTCCATACCCCACCACCACCGCACCGTCTGCGGAAACACCAGCAGCACTACTATAAAATCTTCCTCCCGGCAAATCGCCAAGGCCGACCATGCCGCCAGCCTCTGTCCAGCGGAAGGCCTCATAACCATAGCCATTATAGCTCCCCCCCACCACCACCGCACCGTCCGCGGAAACACCAAAGGCGTTACTATCAAGAACCGTCGCCGAAAAACCTCCCAAGCCAGCATATGCGCCAGCTGCATGTGTCGGCGTACTGAATACAGCCAAACCAAATAGACCAAGCTGCTTGCAAACAAGCAGGCTTGAATGCAATTTTTGTTTTAATGCACTTTGTTTATTCAAATATTTTTTATACATATACGCTTTCCTAAAAAATTGCATTGCAAATCCAAACGCAACCTTTGCTACAGCAGGCATAGACCAAATCTATCAAACCGCACAACATAGGCTCTAAATTATGTTATTAATTTAAAAAAATGGGAATTTATCACTTTTTTACGGACTCAATCATACCAAATAAATACCTAAAGCAAAGCTTAATAACAAAATAAATGGTATAAATTCCCATATTATTGTTGTATTTACACAAAGCATTGTTTGGTACAACCCAATTAGCACAATAAAGTCAGCATCATTTACACCAATACAAGCTGATTACCAACAAACGGAAATTTAAATAAGAGGGCTATTACGATGCATTGCTTGCGGGTAACGCCTTAAAGACATAGTGCGCTTAGCGTTCTTATGAGATGGAACACGGCTGTTAAATATTTCATTCACTGCTAACGGTGACCGCTGTATACATTACACAACTGTATGTAACATAACTGCAGTCGGCCTGCTCAAAGACAACCTGGGCTTGTTCCTGAACAAAAAACACAGAAAAACATACAGATGAACCCACTCCATGCCAATGAACCAGTTCATAGATATGCTGGCAGTTTAAGCCCGGCTTCAATCCAACTTCGGGGTGTATTGTTGTTTTGTGCGGCAGTACACCCCGCGCTTTAACCACGTTACCAAATGGGCAGAGTAAGCGACTAAAAATTAAGGTAAAATAGCGGATTATTTATTGCTGTTTGAAAGACCCCGCTATGTCGCTTACTACGCTCAACGCGCTATCACCTCTTGATGGCCGCTACCAATCAAAACTGGATGCTCTACGCCCTTACTTCAGTGAATATGCACTGATCAAGCACCGCGCATGGGTAGAGGTTGAATGGCTCAAAGCCTTGTCTGGCGCACTTGAAATCACCGAGATTGCCCCTTTTAGCGCAGAAACCATCAAGGAACTCGATGCTGCCATCGCCAATTTCAGCGAAGCGGACGCATCACAGGTAAAAGCGATTGAAGCGCGTACCAATCACGACGTAAAGGCGCTTGAATACTGGCTCAAGGAAAAATTTGACGGCAATGCCGAGATCAAGAAAGCCAGTGAGTTCATTCACTTCGCCTGCACTTCTGAGGACATCAACAACCTGTCACACGGCCTGATGCTCAAAACCGCACGCGACAGCGTGATGCTACCTTTCCTGAACAACCTGATTGCACGCATGACCGAGCTGGCAAACCAGTTGGCTGACCAGCCAATGCTGTCACGCACCCACGGTCAGACCGCATCACCCACCACCATGGGTAAAGAACTTGCTAACGTGGTGTACCGTTTGCAGCGCCAGCAGAAACAGCTAGCAGCCAATGAAATCCTCGGCAAAATCAACGGTGCAGTGGGCAACTTCAACGCACACCTGTCAGCCTATCCACACTTTGACTGGGAAAGCTTCGCCAAACATTTTGTTGAATCATTGGGTTTAACCTACAACCCGATGACCATCCAGATCGAGCCGCACGACTACATGGCCGAGCTGTACGACACGCTGGCACGCATCAACACCATCCTCATCGACATCAACCGCGACATCTGGGGTTACATCTCAGTAGGCTACTTCAAACAAAAAGTGAAAGCGGGCGAAATCGGCTCATCCACCATGCCGCACAAGGTTAACCCGATTGACTTTGAGAACTCTGAAGGTAATTTAGGTTTAGCCAATGCAGTATTGCGCCACATGGCTGAAAAACTGCCGATCTCACGCTGGCAGCGCGACCTGACCGACTCAACTGTGCTGCGTAACATGGGCGTGGCTTTCGGCTACACACTGCTCGGCTACGATTCATGCCTGCGCGGCCTGAACAAGCTCGAAGTCAACCCTGCACGCCTGGCAGAGGACCTCAATAACAGCTGGGAAGTACTGGCAGAACCGATCCAGACCGTGATGCGCCGCTACGGTATCGAGAACCCGTACGAACAGCTCAAGGAACTTACACGCGGCAAAGGCGGCATCAACCAGGCTTCACTGCACACCTTCATCAGCGGTCTGAACATTCCGGCTGATGCAAAACAATATCTGCTCGCGCTCACGCCTGCGACCTATATCGGCAAGGCAACTGAGCTGGTAAACAGAATCTAGGCAAAATGAACGAAATTCTAGTGCTGTATTACTCCCAAGGTGGCGCCGTGTGCAGCATGGCGCAGCTGGTTGCGCGCGGCATTGAGAGTGTAGCGGGTGCTAAGGCGCGCATACGCACGGTGCCTAAAGTCTCTGCTAATTGCGAGGCAACCGAATCTGACATCCCGGCCAGTGGCGACCCTTACGTGGAGCTGCAGGACCTTGAAGAATGTATCGGCCTAGCGCTGGGCAGCCCTACACGTTTTGGCAACATGGCAGCACCGATGAAGTACTTTCTAGACGGTACAACTTCACTCTGGCTGAAAGGCGCATTGATCAACAAGCCTGCTGCGGTGTTCACCTCAACCGGTTCCATGCACGGCGGCAACGAGACTACACTGCTGACCATGATGCTGCCGTTGATGCACCACGGCATGGTGATCGTAGGACTGCCATATTCCGAGCCTGCGCTGTCATCCACTTCGTCAGGCGGCACACCCTACGGCGCAAGCCACATCGGCGGTGCGATGGATGACAGACCCATCACCGAAGATGAAAAAAAGCTTTGTCTGGCACTGGGCAAACGTCTTGCCGAAACTGCCTTGAAACTGGCTGTATAAATTTCATATGAACCTCAATTTTGAAGCCAGAAAATTTCTGCGCAGCACGCGCAGCGGCATACTCTCCACACATTCCGCACGCTTTGCGGGCTACCCATTTGGCTCAGTGGCGCCCTTTGTTTTAGACCATAACTGCCAGCCGGCGATACTCATCAGCAACATTGCCGAGCACACCAAAAACATTGCGCTTAACCCAAAGGTATCGCTGCTGGTGTTTGCCGGGGCTGAAGACCTGCAGGCCAATGCCAGGCTCACCTTACTGGGTGAAGCCGTAAAAATCTTCAAGGATGAAGATACTGACCTGCGCACCCGTTATTTGCGCTACCTGCCGCAAGCGGCAAGCTATTTTGACATGCATGACTTTGCGTTCTACCGCATTCATATCCATCAGGCACGCTACATCGGCGGCTTTGGCAAGATGTCGTGGCTCTCCGATATCGACTTGTTTGACGGCCTGCCGCAATCATCGGCCTTGGCCAGCCAGGAAACGGCCATCATCGAACACATGAATGCTGACCACATTGAAAACCTGATTAACTATTGCAGGCATTTCCACAATGTTGAGGCCACCAATGTACAGATGCTGGGCATAGACAGTGATGGTTTTGATGTAAGCGCCACCACCGGCGACACCTCGACCATACTACGTTTTGATTTTGAACAGCAGATTCACGACGCCCAGTCTGCCAGGGCGGCTCTAGTGGCTATGGCACAAGTGGCAAAGGCGGCAAAAGCATGAAAGAAAAACTGCAATTAGGCGCATCCATCAGCCTGGTTGGCTTAATCATGCTGGCACTGGCATGGGAAACCGTATTAGCACCACTGAAGCCAGGCGGCTCGCTACTTATACTGAAAGCCGTGCCCCTGCTGCTGCCATTATTCGGCGTACTGCGCGGCAAACGCTATACCTACCAATGGTCATGCATGTTTATATTGCTTTACTTTATAGAGGGTGTGGTGCGCGCATGGTCTGATACTGGCTTATCGGCGCAGCTTGCAGCAGTTGAAGTGATACTGTCTGTGCTGTTTTTCACCTGCGCCATATTTTACGCACGTCTAACACGCAAATAAATTGCCAGGCTATTCAAGGGCACCTCTAAAAATTCTTTATCTGGGATGCAGTGCGAGGCGCACGGAACGCAGAAGCCGAGATAGTATGAAGTATACAGCGAGGTTGCGAGTACCGCGCAACGAAGCAATGCGCCCAGAAAAGTAATTTTTAGAGATGCCCTTAAGTTTTTATTGTTATCCCCACGCCAAACGTGCCTTCTTCTACTATAATTTAGCCATGAAAACTCTGTTAGTAAGTCACGTATGAGAATACTGCTTTCCAATGACGATGGTTATTTCGCACCCGGCCTGAATATTCTGGCAGAACACATTGGTAAATTTGCAGATATTACCGTGGTCGCTCCGGAAAGAAACCGCAGCGGTGCCAGCAATTCACTTACCCTGGATCGACCTTTAAGTGTAAAAAAAGCCGCAAACGGCTTTTTTTATGTCAACGGCACACCTACTGATTGTGTACATATCGCCCTGACCGGCTTGATGGACACGCTGCCAGACATGGTGATCAGCGGCATCAATGACGGCGCCAATATGGGAGATGACACCATTTATTCCGGTACGGTTGCAGCCGCCATGGAAGGCTATCTGCTTGGCATTCCTTCCATCGCCGTTTCAATGTCGCAGCATAACTCCACACACTTTGAAACCGCAGCAAAAGTCGCTGTAGAACTACTGCTGCACTACCAGAAAAATGGGTTTGATGCCCCCACATTGCTGAATGTAAATGTACCGGATATTCCTTACAGCCAGTTGCAGGGACGCGAGATAACCCGCCTGGGCAAGCGCCATAAGGCCGAGCCGGTGGTGCAGCTCAAAACCCCGCGCAACGAGACCGTGTACTGGGTAGGTGCAGCCGGACAGCCAAACGACGGCGGCGAAGGCACAGACTTCTTCGCAGTTGCAAACAACAAAGTATCCATTTCGCCGATTCAGGTAGATCTGACCAATCACGCACAGATAAATGATATTAAAAACTGGCTTAAAAGCTAGCAGGACTAGGTAATTTTAAAGTGGCACTCATAAGATCATCACAAACCGGCATTGGCATGACTTCACAACGCACCCGCGACCGCATGCTATCGCGGCTGCGTGAGCAGGGTATCAAGGATGAAGTCGTCTTATCTGCAATCGGCAATACGCCGCGTCATATCTTTGTAGATGAGGCGCTCTCGATACGCGCTTATGAGGATGTGTCACTACCGATTGGCTTTGGCCAGACCATTTCCCAACCTTACATCGTTGCCCGTATGTCAGAGCTGGTGCGTAACGGCCAGCAGATAAACAAAGTGCTCGAAATTGGCACCGGCTGCGGCTACCAGACTGCGGTACTTTCCAAGCTGGCAAAAGAAGTTTACTCAGTAGAGCGCATACGCCCGCTAGTCATGAAGGCACGCGGCCATCTGCGCGAACTGAAATGTATCAACGTCAAGCTGGCACATGCAGATGGCAATATCGGCCTCGCGGAAATCGCACCGTTTGATGCGATTCTGGTGACCGCCGCCGCCAGTCATATCCCGCAGGACCTGCTGGACCAGCTAGCTATAGGTGGACGCCTGATCATCCCGGTAGGCACTGATGAACAGATTTTGTATCTGGTAGAACGCGTCTCTCCATCTGAATACCGCCAAACCAAATTAGAGCCGGTAAAGTTCGTGCCTTTACTGGGTGGTACCAGCTAGCTATGGCTATGCTGCGTTATACTTTTGTTGCCTGGCTCACATGGCTCATCGTTGGCTGCAGCACAACGCCTGCGCCAGTGATAGACCGTACCCCGCCCAGCAAACAAACCACGATCAACAAGTCCGGCATAGCTACAAAACCAGGTACTACCAGCAATGCTGCCGCCAAAACATCGGCCAAGGTTGCTGGCGGAAAAAATGCTGGTGATTGGCGCCCGGACACACATACCGTAAAAAAGGGCGACACCTTATTCAGCATAGGTCTTGAATATGGTTATGATTACAAAGACATCGCACGCGTCAATAATATTGAAGCGCCTTACGTCATCAAAGTTGGTCAGACGCTTAAATTAGCTGCGCTGAAAGAAAAGGCTGATGCAGCCGAAACCAAGCCCGCGCAGGAACAAGGCGATGGTGTAGTCACCTACCCTATCAGCAGTGACGGTGCGGTAACCACTACAAACAGCACAATCAACACATCGCCTGTTGCCGCTGTCATTAGCGAGCCTAAAGCGATACGTGAGCCCTACAGTGACGAAGCCTTGAAAGCACCGCTACCGGCAGCAAAACCTGTAACACCGCCTGTCACCACTGCAAAAACCAGTGCCGATGTTAAAACAGCGCCCGAAACAAAAGAAACCAAGGAAACAAAAACCGAGATAAAACCCGACACTAAAACTAATGTTGAACCGGCTGGAACTTTAAGCTGGTCATGGCCGACAAAAGGTAAAGTGATCTCGGGTTTTAATGATAGCGGCAACAAAGGTATTGATATTACCGGCACTAAAGGGCAGCCGATTATGGCCGCAGCGCCTGGTAAAGTAATTTACAGCGGCTCGGATTTGCGAGGTTATGGAAAATTGGTGATTGTAAAACATAACAATACCTACCTATCCGTGTACGCCAATAACAGCAACATTCTGGTCAAAGAAGGTCAGCAGGTAAACGCCGGCCAGAAAATTGCCGAAATGGGTGACAGCGACAGCAACACTGTAAAATTACACTTTGAAATTCGCCAACAGGGTAAGTCAGTTGATCCTGCCAAGTTTTTGGCCGCAAATTAAGTAAAAGGTATCCGATCATGGCTCAGATTGATCCTAACAAATACAGTAAAAACGCTGACATAAACCCTGAAAGCAAATTTAGTGTATTACTGGCTGTTGTTCGCATGGTGCTGATGGGAATTGGCCTGATTGGCGTTTCTCTCGAGCTGTTTCGCGAAGGTGGCTGGCTATCAAAGTTAATGGGTAAAGTTTTTGAATCAACAACCACAATGCTGTTGATTCCAGTGATTCTATTGGCACTTTGGTTGCTGAACCGCTGGCTAAGTACCCCCAACAAATCCGAGACCAAAAAAAGTGGCGATATCCCGATGTACATCATGATCGCCATTGGTATCTATTACATTTATAGAATTTTCACCACCGGCAGTTTTTAACTATTCTGGAAAATTTGACACTAGAAATCCTGATACTAGAAAACCTGACAATAAAAAAGCGGCTATAAGCCGCTTTTTTACTGATGCAAAATTTAAGATACAAAGCTTAAGATAAAAAACTTAATTAGCTGCCTTGGCTTGCTGTTTGTAGTATTCACGTACAGGTGTCATATCAAACTCACGCGCCCATTCAATCAGTTTTTCCAAAGCCGGAGCACCAATTTCACCAACTTGCGCATGGATGCCAGCTTGCTCGCGAATGATCAAAATGCCAGGAATCTGGTTCACTTCAAAGTACTCACCGATTTCCGGGTCGGTCTCGGTATTCACCATGCCAAATACGATATCAGGATTTTTTTCGGCAGCTGCTTCAAAAGTTGGCGTAAATGCAACGCATGGGTCACACCATCCCGCCCAGAAGTCAACTATCACAAATGGACTGTTCTCAATAGTTTCTTTAAAATTAGCTTTGGTAAGTGTAACAACTGCCATGATTTTGCCTTTAATTGAACGAAGCTAGCAGTTTATCAGAAGCCTTAAAATTCGTTAAGTTTTACTATCAAGCAACGCCTTTTACAGGCTCACCCCAGTTTGCATCAAAAAACAGCTCCGACAATGGTTTACGCGTACGCGCGGCCGTTTCACGTGCCAACACATCACCGCTAAGCGTAGCAACATCAGCGGGATACCCCACTGAAACCATTGCCATCGGCGTATATTGTGATGGAATATTGAATTTCTCACGGGTCAGATTCGCGTCGAAGCCACCCATTTGGTGTGCCATCAAGCCTGATGCACTGGCCTGCAAACACAGATTTTCTGCCGCAGCCCCAGTGTCATACTGCGCCCAGCGGTTAGGTTGCTGGTTATGGCTAAACAAGGTATCCGCGCATACCAGCAATAGCACTGGCGCATCTTTCACCCAAGCCTGGTTACCCGGCACAATACAATCAAAAGCCTGCTGCCAGCCCTGAGAGTTGCTGCCCTTATTCCAAACGATAAAGCGCCAGGGCTGATCACCAAAGCAGGAAGGTGCCCAGCGGGCGGCTTCCAGCAGAGCGATCACCTGCTCATGCGACACTGGTTTTGCAGCATCGTAGGCGCGGCCACTCCAGCGGCCGGCAAGGGTGGCGTCAATAGCTACTTGTGTAATTGCTGGGTTATGCATGGTTTCAGGCCTTTAAGAATGGATAATCAATATAACCTTTTTCAGAGCCGCCGTAAAAAGAGTTGGCATCCGCTTCGTTCAAAGGCGCATCCGCCTTGAATCGTTCAACAAGGTCCGGGTTTGCGATAAATGGCACACCATAAGCTACAGCATCCGCATGCCCACTGGCAATCGCCGCGTTACCACGCTCTTTATCGTAAGCCAGATTGGCAATGTAGGCACCTTTAAATTGCTTGCGGAACGCATCAAAATCGAATGGTTCCGACTCACCGCCGCCATGAATACCGCCTTCTACCGCATGCAGATAGGCCAAGCCAAACTGATTAAGCTGCTCTGCAACATAGTTAAACAACGCCTGCGGATTGCTGTCTTGCATGTCATTGAAAGGATTCACCGGTGACAGGCGCACGCCAACTTTATCGGCACCTGCAACGTCTACCACAGCTTTGGTCACTTCCATAAGCAAACGTGCGCGATTTTCAAAGCTGCCGCCGTAATTATCGGTACGCTTGTTGCTGCCATCACGCAGGAACTGATCCAGCAAATAACCATTGGCACCATGCACTTCCACGCCATCAAAACCGGCCGCAAGTGCGGCCTTGGTCGCATGCACATAATCAGCCACGATACCCGGCAACTCGCTCACATCCAACGCGCGCGGCTCTACATAATCAACCAGCCCCTGGTAGGTAAATGCCTTACCGGCTGGCTTGATAGCAGAAGGTGCAACCGGTATTGCGTTATTCGGCAGCAGGCTCGGGTGAGATATGCGCCCCACATGCCAAAGCTGAATTACTATCTTGCCGCCTTTGGCATGCACGGCATCGGTAATCTTTTTCCAGCCGGCAATTTGCGCGTCAGTATAAATACCGGGCAACAGCGGATAACCATGTGCCATTGGTGAAATCGGCGTTGCTTCAGTGATAATGAGCCCCGCACTTGCACGCTGCTCATAATAGGTAACGTTGATGGACTGCGGCACACCCGCCTCACCGGCGCGATTACGTGTTAGCGGCGCCATCACGATACGGTTATTAAGGCTGATAGCACCTAATTTTGCCGGGCTAAATAAATTTAATGACATTGCTTACTCCTGAATAATTACGCTATTAAACTGCTGAGTAGCCTGTATGACCAGGACTCTGCTCTATGGGTCCAGTGCTCTGTTACAACTGCTCGGTATGCAAAGGCAAATCAAACAACAGCAATTCCGACTCTGCATTAGCTTTAATTGCCAATTCTACGCTACCGTTCAACATCAGGGCGTCGCCTGTCGTTAATTGTTGGCCATTAACTTCGACATTGCCGCTTGCCGCATGCAGGTACAGACTGCGATTTTCATTGGCTGAATAAGTTAATTCTGCATCGGGATTTAAGATAGTTGCATAGAGCTGCATATCCTGATGTACTTCCAGCGCAGCGGCATTGTTATCTTTAGCCGCGATTAAACACCATTGATTTAATTTCTGTGCAGCAGTGAAATGCTTATCCTCATAGCCAGGTTGCAGATTCAAACGCTCCGGCAGTATCCAGATTTGCAGAAAATGTACGCTATCACTATGTGAAGCATTAAATTCACTATGCACGATACCGGTGCCTGCTGTCATGCGCTGCACATCTCCGGCTTTTATCACAGAGCCATTACCAATGCTGTCTTTATGTTGCAACTCGCCATGCAGCATGTAGGTGATAATCTCCATGTCGCGATGCGGATGGGTGCCAAATCCCTTGCCAGCGGCAACTGTGTCATCGTTGATCACTCGCAGGACCGAGAAGTGCATATACTGAGGATCATAATATTCTGCAAACGAGAAAGAATGATAACTCTGCAGCCAGCCATGGTTGGCGTAACCTCGGTCATGCCCTTTGCGTACTGTTAAATTCTGCATTTTTACCCTTTCTCATTCAAGTCAATTGAATAATTTTCAACATACTATGCTTAATGCCAATATACTTATAGCAAATTATTTTGCATATTTTATTCAAAAAAACTGATGGACTTATTATGAGCATGAAACTGTCATTGGAGTCATTAGAAGTGCTGGATGCAATCGCCCGCAAAGGCAGCTTTGCTGCTGCGGCTGAATCACTGTTCCGCGTACCTTCAGCGGTTACCTACACCGTGCGTAAACTCGAAGAAGACCTCGGCGTTGCTTTATTCAATCGCAGCGGTCATCGCGCCGAACTCACCTCTGCCGGTGCCGAGCTACTGCGTGAAGGCCGCAATCTGCTGAACGCAGCCAGTGAGCTGGAACTGCGCGTTAAACGTGTTGCCAGCGGTGTGGAAACCGAGCTGACTATCGCCATCAGCGACGTATTCAATATCGCCGCAATTTATCCGGTTTTGCATAGGTTCTACGCGCAGAACTTCGGCACACGCTTGAAGCTGCTGCGTGAAGTTTATGGCGGTGGCTGGGATGCATTATTGAGTGACCGCGCCGACATTTCTCTTGGTGCACCGGGCGATGCGCCGCCCGGTGGGGGTTATACTGCAAAACCGATCGGCATCCTTGAATTTCATTATGCAGTTGCGCCGCAGCATCCGCTTGCCAAGTTACCAGAACCGCTGCAAAATCAAGATATCATTCGTTTCCGCTCAGTTTCAGCTGCCGATAGCTCACGCAATATGGCACCGCGTACCTCAGGCATTTTGTCCGGGCAAGACGTGCTGACAGTACCGGATATGATGACAAAACTACAGGCACAGATCGCAGGTCTGGGCGTTGGTTATCTACCAAAAAAACTGGCAGAACACTATGCTGCACAGGGCAAGCTAACTATCAAGCTGGTTACTGAACCCAAACCGGAAGTGACCAGCTACCTGGCTTGGCGCAGCAACGGTGGTAAAGCACAGCAATGGTTGATCAAGGAATTGCAGCAGCTAAACCTAGAAGACCTTATACTTTAGGAAAACCTTATACTTTTTAGGGAAGACCTTATACTTTAGGAAGACCCTATACTTTAGCGTGCTCTTTAAATAGGTCACCTTAACCGTAAACACGTGAGCTAAAATAATGATCAAAAAAAACCATGTTCCAGAAAACCCCGTGATAAAGAAAACCCCATGATAAAAAAAACCAAGGTTACACACATGACACAAAACGAACTTCCTGAAGAATTCGCACCCCTGAACAAAATAGCCGTCAAGGCGATGCTTTGGCTTAACGGCTTTGCACATATTATTATTGGCCTGGCACTTGCCACTTCCGTCATCATGTTTACCTGGCTGTTTTTTAAAGATGTGCAGGCAGCTGCCTATGCGCACAATCTGGTACATGGCTTTTTACACGCGTTAGGCACCCTGATGCTGCTATGGTCAATATCCGCACTCATCTCCGCAGAGATTCGCTACCTGCAAGGCAGTAAACTGCTGGTTGAAACCTTCGTGGAAGTTGTACTGGTGCTGTTTCTGCGCAAACTGATCGTCATGCCGGTGCAGGATGCATCGCCTACTTTTGCTGAAGTTGGCGTCTGGGTCGGCGGTGCGTTTGTACTTGGCGTCATCTATGTACTGATACGCTGGAGCCAAAAGCAATCACCTGATGCATAAACAATATCAGACATAGCCAATTACCCGACACCATGACTGATAACGATTATATGCAGATTGCGCTGGACCTTGCCCAGCTAGCCGCCGCCGCAGGTGAAGTTCCGGTGGGCGCGATTGTGGTTAAAGACGGTGCAATTATCGGACGCGGCAGCAATGCCCCCATCACCACCCATGACCCCACCGCACATGCGGAAATTCGCGCCATGCGCGATGCCGCACAGCATCTGGGAAACTACCGTCTGGTAGACTGTACACTGTATGTCACGCTGGAGCCTTGCGCCATGTGCAGCGGCGCAATTCAACATGCACGTATTGCGAAACTGATTTACGGCGCCAGCGACCCCAAGACCGGCGCTTGCGGCAGCGTAGTGAACCTGATGGCAGAACCCAAACTCAACCATCATACTGAAATCACAGGCGGAGTCATGGCAGAGCAATGCGGTGCGCTTTTATCCAGCTTCTTTTCAGCGCGGCGCAAAAAAGCTAAATCATAAGAAAGCAAAACCACAAGACAGCTAAATCACAAGAAAGCTAAATCAACAGCCCAGTAGTTACAAATAAAAACCCCGCCTAACAGCGGGGTTTTTTAAATACAAGTCACAAAACAGCTAATTAATCATCGCCGCCCATCAAACCCATCAACAATTGCAACAGGCTGGTGAACAGGTTGTAGATGCTCATGTACAAGCTTAATGTTGCCATGATGTAATTGGTTTCACCACCGTTCACAATACGGCTTACGTCATACAGAATAAAACCCGAGAACAGAATAACGCCAATGCCGGAAAGCGCAAGTGTCATGGCGGGGATTTGCAGAAAGATATTAGCCAGCGATGCAACAATCAGCAGAATAATACCGATCAGCAAAAATTTACTCATAAAGCTGAAGTCTTTTTTGCTGGTAGCTGCAAAACTAGCCAGGCTGAACAAGATAATACCGGTACCGGCAGCAGCCAAACCAACAATCTGCGTACCATTACTTAAATGCAAAGCATGTTGCAGAATTGGGCCTAGCATCAAACCCAGTAAAAATGTTAAGCCTAACAACAGCACAACACCGAGACTGCTGTTGCGGTTTGCATTAATTGCGGCAAACAGGCCATACATAACAGCCATCGCGCCAATTGCGAAAATGAAAGGATGTTGCTGCGCAAACGCAAAATTCAGACTCAAGCCGATAAACGCACCGATTACAGTTGGGATCATGGTTAAACCCAACAACGCATAAGTATTGCGCAGAACTTTATTGGTAGCTTCCAAGGCCGATTCTGAGCGGCCTAAAACTGGGGTATTATCAAACATTAGTTATTTCCTTAAAGTAATAAAAATTACACTACGTAAGATAGCGGTTTAACACATAAGTTTCAAGTAAAAAAATCTTATGGAACAACCGTCATACGGCATTTAGTTACTTCTAACCCATATAAAAATTCCAGGCTGAATGATAAAACAATAACTACAAAACAGGTCCCACATAAAAACCAATGTCATTAACCGCAAGTAGCGGGTGACTGGCCAATGTAGCAAAAGCAGTAGCATGTCCGGCTAATCTATCGGCGTTGTAATACAGCTTGCCAGATACATTGTCATAAGTAACACCTGCTCTTGTATTGCTGGAGACGACATCTGCACTTGCAAGCCTGGCTATATTAAATTCCTGTGACCCCGCAAAGATTAAATTATCCAGCATAATCTTATCGCCTTGGAGATGAGAAAAATCCTTAACAATATCTACATTATTTTTTGCATCCAGCGCCGTTTCAAATAATCAAGTAAATAACTCACCTTCCACCACCCCCACCTGGGCAACCTGGTGCACTGCATCTACAAACTCTGCGCTTTCATGCAACATATTCATCGTTGGCGGGTGCTTATGGCCATGCATACGCGCTAGGCGGCTCAGGCTCTGTGCCGAAATCGTCCATTTAAGATTTGCCAGCAACTCATCCGCCATTGCAGGCTGGTTGCACAACAGTACCATATCGCAGCCGGCAGTCAGCGCCGCCAGCGCGCGTGTTGTGACATCACCACCTGCCGTTGCGGCCTCCATACTCAAATCGTCGCTGAATATCACTCCGTTGAAACCCAGGCGCTCACGCAATATCTTTTGCAGCCAGCGTGACGAGAAACCGGCGGGCTTGTCATCCACTTTAGAATAAATCACATGCGCCGGCATAATTGCCGGAATGCCGTCATCAATCAGCGCTTTGAACGTCTGCATATCGTGTTGCGCAATCTGATCGAACTCGCGCTCATCCACCGGCATGCTTACATGCGAATCCGCCACTACAAAACCATGTCCGGGAAAATGCTTACCCACGGCAGCCATGCCGGCTTTTTTCAAGCCCTGCATCAATGCAAACGCGAGATCATTAATCGCCTGCGGATTCAGATGGAATGCACGGTCACCAATCACCAGACTGTCACCATAATCCATATCCAGCACTGGCGTGAAGCTGAAGTCCACACCATGCGCACGCAGCTCTGCGCCTAAAATCCAGCCAGCCTGCTTGGCAAGTTCTTTAGCCTTTTTAGGGTTTTGATCCCAAATTTTGCCAAACTCACGCATCGGCGGAATTTTGGTAAAGCCTTCCCTGAAACGCTGCACACGCCCGCCTTCGTGATCAACCGCAATCAACAGCGGCGGCTGGCGCACAGCATGAATGCTGGCGGTGAGCGCTTGCAGCTGCGCATTGTTCTGGTAGTTACGTTTGAACAGAATTACACCGCCAACCAATGGATGCTGTATACGGCGAATATCATCGGCGGTCAGTTCTGTACCGACCACATCAATCATTACCGGACCTAAACTCATTCAATCTCCCTTTTTACGTCCAACTTATCTCTTAAATAATCGCCACCCAAGTTGATCGCTAAAATCAAACTCATTAAACAAGCTCCCACTATCAATACATAGTGTGGCGCAACCAGCATAAACCTTACTCCATCGCGCAGCATCGCACCCCATGATGCATTTGGCGCCTGAATGCCCAGTCCCAGAAACGACAAACTCGCCTCCGCTATCATCACACTTGCCAAACTATAGGTAGCTTCAACCACCAGTATCGAAGTCATCAGCGGCAGTATATGCCGGAACAGCAACCGCGGCACGCCCGCACCTAAGGACTCAGCCGCCTGCACATGCTGACGGTTACGCAAACTCAGGGTTTGTCCGCGCGTCAAACGCGCATAGCTTACCCAGCCGGTCAGGCACAACGCTAAAATCAAATTAGCTAGGCCAGGGCCAAGTACCGCTGCAAATGCAATCGCTAACAGAATACCGGGAAACGCCAGAAATACATCCGTAATCTGCATCAGTACAGCATCAATCCTGCCGCCATAGAATCCTGCCAGCATGCCGACCAGCACGCCTATAGCCATGGTGATAATGGTAACGCTCACGGCAACCAGCAAAGACTTTTCTACTCCACTCAAAATACGCGCCAAAATATCACGCCCTAGGTCATCTGCACCGAACCAGTGTTTAAAATCAGGACCGTGCAAAATCACATTCAAATCAATCGCATTCGGGTCTAATTTAAATAGGTAACCCGCCAGCACTGCCAACAGCCACAAAGCTAAAATAGAATATGAAAATAACTTCATGTTCAGGCGGCTGCCACCCTGGGGTCAGCCAGTTTATACAATATATCAGTCAATAAATTCACCACCACGTAACTTAAAGCAACAACCAACACGCAAGCCTGCGTCACCGGATAATCGCGCTTCTCGATACTTTCCACCAGCAGACGGCCGATACCATCCCAGCTGAATATGGTTTCAGTAATCACCGCCCCCGCCAGCAAACTGCCCATCTGCAAACCGACGATAGTGATAATGGGCAGCAGCGCTGCACGCATGGCATGACGCAGAATCACCACGCGCTCAGATAAACCCTTAGCCCGTGCGGTACGAATGTAATCATCGTTCAATACTTCTAGCAGGCTGGTGCGCGTCATGCGCGTCAAAATCGCACTCAGGCCGAACCCCAGCGTCACAGCAGGCAGAATAATCGAGGTATTGGACTCCATGCCGCTTACCGGCAGCCAGCCCAGCCACACAGCAAATACCAGCATCAATACCGGCCCCAGCCAGAAGGCTGGCATTGCGGATAGCCGCACTGAAATGATAGTCACCAGGATATCCTGCCAGCGCCCGGCTTTCAATGCGCTGTAAATCCCCAGCGGGATACCGACAAGCAGGCCAATAAACAGCGACAGCAGCGCCAGTTTCAGCGTCGCCGGGTAACGGATTGCGATCAAATCGGCAATTGCTGTCTTGCTGTGAATGGAATGGCCGAAATCACCGTGAGCCAACCTGTTCAGATAAGTGCCGAACTGTTGCAGCAGCGGCTGGTTCAGACCTAGTTCCGCGCGTAACCCCTCGCGGTCGGCACTGCTCGCCGACTCGCCAAGCATCACCTCCACAGGGTCGCCAGGTACTAAATGAATCAGCAGAAACGTCAGCAGCAATACGCCGAAAATCACTGTAAAAAAACGCAGCATGCGCTGTAGAAAAAACATATCGCTAATTCGCACTAATCAACACTGGCGTGCCAATCTCTACCAGATCAAACAACTCAACGACATCCTGATTACGCATACGTACACAGCCATGTGAGCAGGGCTGCCCCATCGGCTCTGTGTCGGGTGTACCGTGAATATAAATGTAACGCTGCATGCTATCCACATTACCAAGACGGTTCTTGCCAAGTTCAGTACCGGATAGCCACAATATGCGCGTCAAAATCCAGTCGCGCTCAGGGTATTGCGCAGCCAGTTCAGGCGACAGAGTCTCACCGGTAGGCCGGCGCCCGATGAATACGGTATTAATCGGCATATCGGCACCGATCTTGGCACGGATAACGTGTTCGCCCAATGGCGTACAGCCGCTGTCTTTCACACAGCCAACACCATTGGCGGCAGTAGACACCCGATATTTAACCTTGACTCCGCCAAAGTCATCAAACAAGGTCAGCGTCTGGGCTGGGATAGAGATTTCAATGCGCATGGTTGCTTATTGTAGCCGACCTTTTGATAGTCGCTAAATCATCCCAGTTGCCATCAGGTTTGGGGGCATAATTAATAATGCTTTTATTGAAAGCAGCAAATTGCGCCTCATACCACAGCGGAACATAAGGCAGCTGTTCATGAATACGCACGGTAGCCGCTGGCCAATCTGCTGCCGTTAATAATGAATCCAGCACTTCATCTGCGTAACGCCCCCGATTAAAGCCATTAGGTGGAAACTGCTGAGAGCCGAAGGCTTTACTATATATTTCCGGGGTTTTAATCCCTACCCAGGTCAAACCATAAAGCTGGAAGTTGCCTTTTTTAACTTCTTCAAAAAATGTTCCCCAATCCAGACTGCGAATTTCCAGATTAATACCCGCCTGTGCCATTTGCGCCTGTAGTATGGTAGCCAGACGCACACGCTGCGCATCGGTTGAGGTTTTGTATATCAGATTAAGCGGCAACTGCACACCTGCCTCTGCAAGCAACTGTCTGGACAATTGAGGGTTGTACTCATAAGCAGGCAGATCATTCCCGGCATTGGTATAGTGCTCGGGAGGCAAAATCGCGCCTGCGGTACGTGTGCTGCTCACCATTACTTTTTCAATAATCGCCGGGCGATCAATAGCATGTGCAATTGCCAGGCGCACTTTATGCTGCCTTAGCAACGGATCCTGCATGTTCAAACCCAGATAAGAGAAATTAGCCCCGGCTACGGTTTTAACCGTAATCTCAGCTTTGCTCTGCAAGTGCTTAACCAGCTCAGGCGGTAAATCACCTTGCAGCAAATCAATTTCACCGCGCAGCAATTTCAACACGCGCACTGTAGGGTCTTTCACTTCGGTAAAAATTACCTGCTGTGCATCGCTGGTTCTTTTCAATACCAGTTTATTGCGCCAGCTTTCAAACGCCAGTGGACCGCTGCCAATAGGGTGATGTGAAAAATCATGTTTCTTTTGCAGATAATCTTTTGGCAAGATTCCCATGATTAACTTGGATGCAAAATTCACATCCGCTTGTTTTAATTGAAATATTATCTGGTTGTTATTTTTTATTTGAATTGATGCAATATTGGAGTATTCTGAGGCCTGCGGTGAATCTTTAAGCATGATAATTGAATCATAGGTAGCTTTAACATCAGTAGCAGTAAGCGGTTTTTGATGATGGAAGTGAGCAAGTGGTTGTTTCAGGCTGAAATGATATTCTCTAGGACTTACCATCAGCCATGTTGCCAACTTCGGAATAGGCTTGGAAGCTTCATCAAAATCGACCAATGATTGATAAATCAGGCGGTTGACCCGTTCGGATGCCGCATCCGTAGCATAACGGGGATCTAAATTAAGCGGCATTTGCGCCAAAGCAAAACGAATAGGTGCAGATTGATTGGATTGCGGGCTGGAATCTGATCGATTGCAGGCGCAAAGAATCAGTAAACAAGCAAACAAAGCATTAAACGCAACTAAATTAGAACCTTTATTAGAAACTTTATTAAAAACTTTCATAGAGCGAAAGTTTACTAGATTTTCAAGTGACGGCATTCAAGCTTTGATTAAATGTTTGCCAGAGTCGTTACCAAACAAAAGCAGGCAATACATCTGCTACACGCCTCTTTATATAAAGTAATTGACTTGCATCAAATCTCACTTGCCGATCGTGCGACAAAATGTCACGTGTAAAACTAGCTGTAAATTATCAATTAGTACTTTGGGGAGAACTAAATGCAAGTCTCGAATTCGCAATCAAACACGTATAACGATGGTGTTATACGGCAATTTTCTATCATGGCCGTGGTTTGGGGTGTGGTAGGCATGTTGGTAGGCGTCATTATCGCCTCTCAACTCGTCTGGCCAGAACTCAATCTAGGCTTACCTTGGACCAGCTTTGGACGCTTGCGTCCGCTGCATACCAATGCAGTTATTTTTGCATTTGGCGGCTGTACTTTATTCGCCACGTCCTACTACGTCGTTCAGCGCACCTGTCATACCGCGCTGTTCCTGCCTAAACTGGCAAGCTTCACGTTCTGGGGTTGGCAGGCAGTCATCGTAGCGGCGGCAGTATCTTTACCTTTAGGTTTCACGCAAGGTAAAGAGTACGCTGAGCTCGAATGGCCAATCGACTTGCTGATTGCAGTGGTTTGGGTATCTTATGCAATCGTGTTCTTCGGCACTATCGGTATCCGTCGCGTTAAACACATTTATGTAGCCAACTGGTTCTTCGGTGCGTTCATTATCGCAGTGGCATTACTGCACATTGTTAACAGTGCAGCGATGCCAGCCAGCTTCATGAAGTCTTACTCAGCTTATGCTGGCGTGCAGGATGCCATGGTGCAATGGTGGTACGGCCACAACGCTGTGGGTTTCTTCCTGACCGCTGGCTTTCTGGGCATGATGTACTACTTCGTACCTAAACAGGCTGACCGTCCGGTTTACTCATACAGTTTGTCTATCGTTCACTTCTGGGCTTTGATCTTCACTTATATGTGGGCGGGTCCTCACCACTTGCACTACACAGCACTGCCAGACTGGACACAATCTTTAGGTATGGCTTTCTCATTGATTCTGCTGGCTCCAAGCTGGGGCGGTATGATCAACGGCATGATGACTTTGTCTGGCGCATGGCACAAACTGCGTACTGACCCTATCCTGCGTTTCCTGATTGTTTCATTGTCTTTCTACGGCATGAGTACCTTTGAAGGCCCAATGATGGCGATTAAAACCGTTAACTCACTTTCACACTACACAGACTGGACTGTAGGCCACGTTCACTCAGGCGCTTTAGGCTGGGTTGGCTTGGTATCAATGGGTTCACTCTATTACATGGTGCCACGCCTGTTTGGCCAGAAACAAATGCACAGCATCAAGGCAATTGAACTGCACTTCTGGATGGCGACAGTCGGCATTGTGCTGTACATCGCAGCATTGTGGATTTCAGGCGTGATGGAAGGTTTGATGTGGCGTGCAATCAACGCTGACGGCACTTTGACATACACATTCGTAGAAAGCGTTAAAGCAAAACATCCGTATTACATCATTCGTGTACTAGGTGGCCTACTCTACCTTGGCGGCATGCTTGTAATGTTATGGAACGTTATTAAAACTGCAAACAGTGGTAAAGCTGCAACAGCTACTATTCCACCAGTTGCTGCTCACGCTTAAGGGAAATCATCATGTCAAATCAAGATAAAAACACTGGCTTCAGCCATGAAAAAATTGAGACCAGCAACTTTCTGATGATAGTGCTGATTCTGGTAGTGGTGGCTTTTGGCGGCATAGTGGAGATTGTTCCACTGTTCTTCCAAAAATCCACTACAGAGCCAATCAAGGGTCTGGAACCGTACACAGCAGTGCAACTGGCCGGGCGCGATATTTACATTCGTGAAGGCTGCTACAACTGCCACTCACAAATGATCCGCCCATTCCGCGCAGAAACATTGCGTTATGGTCACTACTCAGTAGCTGGCGAGTTTGTGTACGATCACCCGTTCCAATGGGGTAGTAAACGTACCGGTCCTGACCTGCATCGCGTAGGCGGCAAATACAGCGATGAATGGCAGCGCATTCACCTGATCAACCCTCGTGACCTGGTGCCTGAATCTATCATGCCGGCTTATCCTTGGTTGGAAAAAACACCGGTAAATGCTGCGTCATTGGCGCCTAACATGCGTGCATTACGTGCGGTTGGCGTGCCATATACAGACGAACAAATTGCAGGTGCAGCAGCTGAGGCTACTGGTAAAACAGAGCTTGATGCCGTTATCGCGTATCTGCAAGTTCTCGGCACTCACTTGAAATAACTCGGGAGACGCAAATGGACATCAACACATTACGTATTCTGGTTACCATTGCCAGCTTTGTAGTATTTGTTGGCATCATAGTCTGGGCCTGGAAACGTCGTAACACATCAGACTTTAAAGACGCAGCCAATCTGCCCTTTACTCATGATTAAGTTTGCAAAACCAAATAAAACACTAGTTAAAACTTCACCTTAAGAAGTTTAGAGGAAAATAAAATGAGCGACTTTACCAGTAGTTTTTGGCCGATATTCATCACTGTAATATCAGTAGGTGGCGTTATCGGCTGCGCTTTACTGTTGTGGCTAACCAGCAAGATCAAAGCGGCCAGCCCCAACGGTGACAATACCAATGGTCACGTCTGGGATGAAACCCTGCGTGAAATGAACAACCCTCTGCCACGCTGGTGGGTGTGGATGTTCATCATCACCATCGTGTTTTCATTGTTCTACTTTGCAGCTTATCCGGCGATTGGTACTTATGCCGGCAAACTGGGCTGGACACAAGTAAAGCAGTATGAACAGGAGATGGAAGTTGCAAATAAAACCATCGCACCGCTTTATGCAAAATTTGCAGCGATGCCGGTAGAAACATTGGCAACCAATCCTGAAGCCAAAGCAATCGGCGAACGTATCTTCATGAACAATTGCGCACAATGCCATGGTTCAGATGCACACGGTAGCCGCGGCTTTCCTAACCTGACAGATAAAGATTGGATTCACGGCGGCAACCCTGAGAAGATCGTGGAAACCATTACTAACGGTCGCATTGGCATGATGCCGCCAATGGCAGCGGCGGTAGGTACAGAAGACGATGTTAAAAACGTTGCCAACTATGTACTTAGCCTGTCCAACAGCCCGCATGACGCTACTCGCGCAGCTGCAGGTAAAGAGAAGTTTGCAGTTTGTGCAGCTTGCCACGGCGCTGATGGTGCAGGTAACCAAGCCATTGGTGCTCTTAATCTGACTGACAACATCTGGCTACATGGTGCAGGTGAAGAAGCCATTATTAAACGCATCAATGAAGGCAAAGTAAATCAAATGCCGGCTCAAGGCGCCAAATTCACACAGGAGCAAATCCACGTGCTGGCAGCCTACGTTTGGGGTTTATCTAATAACGATGCACAGTAATTGATAAGGTAATAAACGCAATGAGCAACACAAAGAACTCGAATGCAAAAAAAGAAACCTCAACAGAAACAACTGAGGCAACCGTAATTAATTTGTATGCTGCCGCGGAAAAGATCTACCCGCGCAGCACATTCGGGTTCTTCACCAAATGGCGCTGGGTCATGATATGGCTGACCCAGCTCGTTTTCTACGGCGTACCCTGGCTGGAATGGGGTCAACGCCAGGCATTATTGTTTGACCTGGAAGCGAGACGCTTCTACATTTTTAACCTGGTACTCTACCCGCAAGACCTGATCTACCTGACAGGTATACTGATTATCTCGGCACTATCGCTGTTCCTGTTTACTGCGGTTGCCGGACGCTTATGGTGTGGTTACACCTGCCCGCAAACGGTTTATACCGAAATATTCCTGTGGATAGAAGCCAAGATCGAAGGTGATCGCGCCGCACGCATGAAACTCGACAAAGGTGGCATGTCTATCGAGAAGCTGCTTAAAAAAGGCGGCAAGCATTTCGCATGGATCGCCTTTGCAATTTGGACCGGTTTCACTTTCGTCGGCTACTTCACACCGATTCGCCAACTGGGCGATGCCGTTGTTAACATGGGCCTAGGCCCATGGCAAACCTTCTGGATCCTGTTTTACGGTTTTGCTACTTATGGCAACGCTGGTTTTATGCGTGAGCAAGTATGTAAATACATGTGTCCTTATGCTCGTTTCCAGAGTGCGATGTTTGATGACGACACCTTGATCGTGACTTATGACGAAAAACGCGGCGAGCCGCGTGGCAAGGCCTCACTCAAGACTGATATGGATAAAAGCAAGCAAGGCGCATGTATCGACTGTAGCCTGTGCGTGCAGGTATGCCCTACCGGCATCGACATTCGTAAAGGCCTGCAATACGAGTGCATTGGCTGCGGTGCATGCGCTGACATCTGCGATACGGTGATGGATAAAATGGGCTATGAACGTGGTCTGGTGAAATACTCCACTCAGCATGCAATCAACCTGGGCTGGAATCACTCACAGATGCTACGCCGCATATTAAGGCCACGTGTACTTATCTACTCAGCAATCTTGGCTTCAATCGTAGTTGCCTTGTTCACCAGCCTTATCATGCGAGATTCCTTCCGAGTGGATGTGGTGCGCGACCGCGGCGTAATGGCACGTCTCGCCGATGGCGGTATGCTGGAAAATGTTTATCGTTTGCAAATCATGAATGCAACCGAAAAAACACAGCGCTATAAACTCAGTGCATCTGGCCTTGCAAACTTATCCATCGAATCTGATGCTGCCGGTGATGACAAAACCGTCACGGTAAATTCTGCTGAATCGCGCTGGATTCCAGTACGTTTACAGATTCCTGATGGTTCTATCAATTCCGGTTCGCATCATGTTAAATTCGAAGTCCGTGTGGTTGGGAGCAATGAGCTGGTGACAGAGAAGTCTGTGTTTCTGGTTCCCCGCTGATTAACAGTGTGAAAGAAAGTAACTAAATAATGAATAACGCCATGAATTCAGATGCAGTAAAAAGCGAATTGATTGATCAGCAAGTAGCGAAACCTTGGTGGCATTACGGGCACATGTGGCTGGTTGTTGGCGGCCCACTGGTTGTCGTCATCGCATCTTTTGTAACACTCTATTTTGCAATCAAGGTACCTGATCCGGTTGTGGATGCGGACTATTACCGCAAGGGTATCGAAATCAATAAAACACTTGATGCTCAACACGATGGGCTGGTCCCCGCTATTCAAGGCCGCAACCACGCAGCCACCGGCGTAAAACCGGCTCATCCCTAATCTGAACCAGTTTTAATCTAATCCGGCAAGGGAGCACTACGATAACGCTCCCTGCCCCTCTGCAACAACAGATACCACGCGTCTCCAAGCTCTCACCATCTTCTACAGCCATCAACAATTTCATAATTACTCCTTAAGAATCAGTTACCATTAACGATTCATATCTTTGAAATCCCCCAATTGCAAAGCTGGCGTATATGGATAACTTCAAACTCTGGCATACCCTTTCGGCTGAAGAAACCGCACAAAAACTTGATACCGAATCACACAGAGGTTTAAGCCACGATGAAGCAGGCAAGCGCTATTTAAAATATGGCGCAAATATACTGCATGAAGTGGAGGTCCGCTCACCCTGGCGTATGCTGCTGAATCAGTTTTCTGAATTCATGATTCTGGTATTGATTGGTGCCGCCATTATTTCAGGTATCGTTGGTGATGTAGAAGATACGATAACCATCGTGGTCATTATCATACTGAATGCGGTGATTGGCTTCATTCAGGAATACCGCGCCGAACGCTCGATAGCAGCATTAAAGCGTATGGCAGAAACCATGGTGCAAGTGCAGCGCGAGGGCGAAATTCACACCATCAACGCTTCTGAAGTGGTCGTGGGCGATGTGGTGTTATTGGAAGCTGGCAATCTGGTATCCGCTGACCTGCGCTTTACTGAAACTGCCCAGCTAAAAATAGATGAATCAGCACTGACCGGCGAATCTGTTTCCGTACAAAAGCAAACCCACGCCATTACACATGAGAATGCACCCTTGGGTGACAAAACCTGCCTGGCCTACAAAGGCACCATGGTGACCTACGGTCGCGGGCGTGGCATTGTTATTGCCACCGGCATGCACACAGAATTAGGTAAGATTGCTTTGCTATTAGGTGATGGCGATCAATCCAAGTCCCCGATGCAAAAGCGCCTGGAAAGTTTCGGTAAACGGCTGGCATTAGCGGCACTGGCAATTTGCTCACTGGTATTTTTAATCGGCGTCATAAGAGGTGAACCATTACTACTCATGTTCATGACGGCAGTCAGCCTTGCCGTGGCAGCAATACCTGAGGCTTTACCGGCAGTAGTCACCATATCGCTGGCACTTGGTGCGCATAAAATGGTTAAACAGCACGCGTTGATCCGGCGCTTGCCTGCAGTAGAAACGCTGGGATCCGTCACATATATCTGTAGTGATAAAACCGGCACGCTGACACAGAATAAAATGTGTGTAACGGCCTTGTATGCAGATGATCAGCATTTTAAAAATGTAGCAACAGCCAATCAGCAACAACCTTGGACTAGCCTATTGCAGGCACTGACACTGAGTAACGATGCCCATTTAGATCGCCATGGCAAAGCTCAAGGAGAGCCAACTGAAGCCGCATTGCTGCATGCCGCAGCAGAAGCTGGCTGGGATAAAAAAAACCTGCAACAGCTTATGCCCAGAGTAAAAGAGCTGGCATTTGATGCTGATCGCAAATGCATGACGACCTTTCATCAAACAGCAAATGGCATCATTGCTTACAGCAAAGGTTCTCCGGAGGCGCTAGTATTAAAGTGCCCACGCACACTTACCTCTAGTGGGGAACGGACAACTGATCACGCAGCATTGCTGAAAATTGCAGAATCAATGGCCGCCGATGGACTGCGCGTATTGGCTTTCGCCTACCGCAACTGGGGTGCTTTGCCGGATGATGAGCAGGCGGATAATCTGGAAAAAGACCTAATATTCCTCGGTTTTGTCGGGCTGATTGACCCACCACGCCATGAGGCAAAAGAAGCCGTTTCTTTATGCAAATCTGCCGGCATTACGCCGGTAATGATTACCGGTGACCACCCCGCTACGGCGCGCGCCATCGCCCATCAACTTGGCATTCTGGATAACAGCGATGGTATTGTTTTAACAGGAAGCGAGTTGTCACAGCTTAATCAGCAGGAGTTTGAGGCGGAAGTGGAGCATGTCAGGGTGTATGCACGAGTGGACCCGATGCAGAAAATAAAAATTGTGCAGACCTTGCAGGATAAAGGTGAAGTCGTCGCCATGACCGGTGATGGCGTTAACGATGCCCCGGCACTTAAAGCCGCAGATATCGGCATCGCTATGGGGAAAAACGGCACGGATGTTGCGCGTGAAGCGGCGCATATGGTGTTACTGGATGATAACTTTGCCACTATCGTCCATGCAATACGCTATGGTCGCCATCTTTACGACAATATCCGTAAATTTGTGCGTTATGCTGTTACCACCAACTCGGCTGAAATCTGGACAATATTTTTAGCACCGTTTCTAGGTTTGCCAATACCATTACTGCCAATTCATATTCTATGGATTAATCTGGTCACCGATGGCCTGCCCGCGCTAGCACTCACGGCTGAGCCTGCCGAACACAACATTATGAAACGCCCGCCGCGTCCACCAAACGAAAACCTGTTTTCACAAGGCATGTGGCAGCATATGGTCTGGGTTGGCCTGCTGATGGCTGCGCTGACACTGCTTTGCCAAGCCTGGGCATACCATGCTGGCTCAGCGCACTGGCAAACTATGGCATTTACGGTACTGACACTGTCACAACTGGCACATGTGATGGCTATTCGCTCCGAGAAAGCATCGTTATTTAGTCTAGGCGTGTTTAGCAACCGCTTTCTGGCAATGGCCGTAGGCGCAACAGTCATGCTGCAAATGGCAACCATTTATGTACCTGCGTTAAATTCCATTTTCAAAACACAGCCACTGAACCTGCATGAACTGCTTATTTGCTTCGCGTTATCCAGCGTAATACTTATTGCCGTGGAAATTGAGAAGCTATTGATGCGCAAAGGCTTGCTATACCAGACGCAGAACTAGGTCAGAACCAGATTTGATAAAAAGCCATGATGGTAATACACTGTTTATATGCTTATAGCACATAAGATTCGTTCACCTTGTTAGGGAGAGCAGTATGCAAAACGTTGGGCACAACATCAGGCACATTGTCGCTGCCACTGATTTCTCCAATCCAGCCAACATGGCAACCAGGCGTGCCGCTTTTCTTGCAAAAGAGCTGGGGGCAGAGCTGCACTTGATTCATGTGGTGCACCCGCTGGATTTGTATGCCGGATCAGAACTCTCTTTTGATTTTCAAATGCACTATCAACAAGTGCAGCAGCAACACATCAAAACGCAGCTGGAAGAGCTGGCGGCAGAGCTACGCGAACGATTTTCCATTGTGGTGCATGCCGGCAGCCGTATAGGCCGGGCACATACGGAAATAGCAGACTATGCCGCTTCCATTAATGCCGGGCTAATCATAGCCGGCGCACAGGGCGAAAATTCAATTCTGGCAAAGCTGCTGGGGTCAACCGCACTGCGTTTACTCAAAATCTCAAAATGTCCGGTGATGATTGTAAAAAACAAACACACCTCACTGCAATCCTACCGCAAGGTGGTTGCCGCAATAGACTTTTCAAAAGGCTGCGCAAAGGTTCCCACCTTAGCCAGCACCATTGCCCCCAATGCCGAGATTGAAGCATTACTAATTTTTGACAGCAATCAAGAAGCACATATGTATAAAGCAGGCATGGACCAAGCACTACTGTCGGAATATCGCACTAAAGCGCTAACGCAAGCTGAGCAGAAACTTAACGATATTCTGGCCGCCCAAAACAATAAAAACATGACAAAAAAAATACTCTCCGGCTATCCACCCGAAGCTATATGTGCACGTGCTCAAGCACTAGACGCTGATTTGATTGTAATAGGCAAACACAATGCCAAAAATATTGAAGACTGGCTACTAGGCAGTGTAAGCAAAGGGGTTGCCCATGACGCGCAATGCGATGTACTGCTTAACAACTAATGACTTAACAACTAATGACTTAACAACTAATGAATAGTACTGTTTTAAGTAGCGATGTAAAAAATACGCTGAACGAAAGCTTTGCAGTACTTTACGGACTAACGTAAACAGCAATACCTAACTGGCGTATACGCTGTGCCATAGCCTCCAGCCAGTCAGCAGGCAAACGACTTAATCGGCTAGCCTCTGGCTGAAGAGACAGCCGTGCCAACCCATATAAATGTACCCCCTGAATCACATCTTTAACCTGACTGATCAAGGCGATGTAAGCTTCAATATGCGCTTCACTGGGCGGCTTTCCGCCTAAAGCGAACATACAGGTTTGTATGAAGGTAGGGCAAGCCTTTGCGCAACTTTCAAGACGCTGAATATGGCTTTGCGGATTCAATGTCACATCGTTAATGCTGGCGATAGCTTCTTTAGTACCAGCATCAACCTTAAACCAGACTTCACCATTGCATTTAGCCAAATGCCGCATGCTATCAAGTATCGCCGGTTTATCCATGAGACTGCCATTGGTAATCAAACGTAGTTTGATGGTGCCAAGCAGACCTAAATCGCTTAATATTTTTTCAACCAGCTCGAGTACCTGCGGAAATTCTTTAGCACTTGTGGGCTCGCCATTACCGGAGAATGCGATGTCTTTTAATTGCCTGTCATCCTCATGCACATGCAATTGCATAAAGTTACCATGCAATACATCATTCAAAAATGTACGTAACTCCCGCTCCAGCACATCCAATTCTATTGGAGGTGGCGAACCACGTGTCAAATCAGGAACATTGCAATAAATACAACGCCAATTGCAGGCATTATTCACATTCAGGTTAATACCGATGGAAACTCCACCAGCGCGGCGCGAAATAACCGGGTAGACATAACGCATACCAACAACGTCGCGGTTGTGATCAGTGGTGGTGAGATGCCCATTAAGCGACATATGATGATCTTTGATTGTCAGACAAAAAGTTGACGGTGTTAAACAAGTCAACTTGTTAATAGTAAGTTTGCGGGTTAAATATTTTCTTCAAAGCATCAGGGGCTAAAATCTTCACGTAGCGCTGCTTAACTTCAATAATGCCTTCTTCACTGAACTTTGAAAAAGCACGGCTGACTGTCTCCAGCTTCAAGCCAAGATAGCTGCCGATTTCCTCACGCGTCATACGCAGCACCAGCTCTGATTGAGATAGACCACGAGCATGCAGGCGCTGTACCAGGTTAAGCAAAAATGCAGCAAGCCGCTCTTCGGCACGCATATTACCCAATAACATCATCACGCTATTTTCACGTACGATTTCACGGCTCATAATTTTATGCACATGTCTTTGCAAGCCGGGTAATTCACGTGACAGATCTTCTATATCAGAAAACGGCATCACACAAACTTCACCATCCTCAAGCGCAACCGCATTACAGTTGTGATGATCGCTGACTATTCCATCCATGCCGATAATTTCACCAGCCATCTGGAAACCCGTAACCTGTTCGCGGCCATCTTCACTGGTGACACAAGTTTTAAAAAAACCGGTACGAATTGCATAAAGAGAAGTGAATGTATCTCCGTTACTAAATAACAACTCACCTTGCTTGATACGGCGGCGTTTTTCGACAACCTCATCCAGCCTCTGCATTTCATCCGGATTAAATCCGGTAGGCATACAAAGTTCACGGAGATTGCAATTGGAACAGGCTACTTTCAGGCCTTCAAGTGTATTTAAAGAGGTCTGCATATAAATTCAAAAATTACGATTAAATAAGCATACCGCTTTCGCACATTGCTTGCTAGTGATATGTCATTCAATCTGAATAATATAATAAAAATGTAATATCACTTTAAACTATCAGCTACCTAACAAAGATATCCGACTTAAATTCAAATGAAACTCAAGCGAAATTCAAGTGCAGGTTTGACATGAATCAAAGATTTTTACACTTAAATCTGGCACAGTTCTGCACTAGATTAGGAGTATCCCGATGATAGCGAATAGCTCAGAAAAACTTGCCACTATAGATATGAACAATAACAAACCTGTAGCAAGCATAAATAGCGCAATGTCTTTATTGACACCCGAGACAATACAGAAGTTCGACGTTAGCGGGCCACGCTATACATCTTACCCAACTGCAGACCGTTTTGTTGAAGCATTTACTGAAGAAGCTTACATACAAACATTAGATCAAAGACGCGTTGGCGGATTAACCCTACCGCTTTCGATCTATGTGCACATCCCTTTCTGTGAGAGCCTGTGCTTTTATTGTGCCTGCAATAAGATCATCACCAAGCATCATGAACGTAGCGCTGAGTATCTAAGCTATCTAAGCAAAGAAATTGATTTGCACGTTCAGCATATCGGGGCTGGCCAAACCATCTCACAACTGCACTTGGGCGGCGGTTCACCCACTTTCTTCAGCGATGCCGAACTGAGCGAACTGATGGCTATGATTAAACGTAGCTTCGTGTTGGCACCAGGTGGTGAGTACTCTATTGAAATCGACCCGCGCACAGTAGATGAAAAACGTTTAAGCCACTTAGCCTCACTCGGTTTCAACCGTCTGAGTTTTGGTGTACAGGATTTCGATCCAGAGGTACAAAAAGCGGTACACCGTATTCAGCCAGCGGAGCAGGTTTTCTCACTGGTTGAAAGCGCTCGCGCTCTGCAGTTTGATTCAGTGAATGTGGATTTGATTTATGGCTTGCCAAAACAAACCGCCGAATCATTCAAACAAACCTTATCTCAGGTAATCGCGCTGAGACCAGAAAGAATCGCGCTCTATGCCTATGCACATTTGCCAGAACGCTTTAAACCGCAACGACGCATAGATTCCTATGAGTTACCTACCGCATCCGACAAAATCGCCATGTTATCCAATGCACTCTCCACTTTTGTAGAGGCTGGCTACGTATACATCGGTATGGATCACTTTGCATTACCAACCGATGCGTTGGCAATTGCCAAGCGCCAAGGCCGGCTGCACCGTAATTTCCAGGGCTATAGCACGCAACCGGATTGCGACCTGATTGGACTTGGCGTTTCATCAATCGGCCGCGTTGGCGCAACTTACAGCCAAAATGCTAAAACATTAGAAGAATATTACGACTTCCTAAATCAAGGCCGTTTCCCGGTTGTACGTGGCTTGGCATTATCGCGGGATGACCTGGTGCGCCGCGCGGTCATCATGGCACTCATGTGTCAAGGCTCTTTGCAATACGAATCAATAGAACTGGCGTATATGATTGATTTCAAGAGCTACTTCGCAACCGAACTGGAAGCGCTCAAGGAACTGGAAAACACTGGTATGGTTGTGCTTGAAGATGCAGGCATACAGGTTACAGACTTTGGCTGGTTCTTTGTACGTGCGGTCGCCATGCTGTTTGACAGATACCTGCAGACGGATCGTAACCGGGCACGATTCTCAAAAATAATCTAGCGCATTCCAATATAAACAAACAAAAAACGCCTTGTTAGAATTATCTTCTAACAAGGCGTTTTGCATTCAGGCTACTAGAACAGAACAGCTACGCTTAAAGTTTTAGCCATAAAAAAAGCCCCTGCTAGTGACAACAGGGGCTAACGTGGAGTTCTTTAGTTTTTATTAACTCAATGGCTTATCCATTGAATGGCTAACTATTAGTGAATAGCTAACTAACTATTAGAATTTTTTACCGATACCTAAACCGAATACCCATGGATTAATATCCAATTCATCGATTTTTGTCCAAGCACCAGTATTACCAGCACCTAATCTAGCTTTAACATTTGTATCAATGGTTACATATTTAACGTCAGCATTGATCAACCAACCATCTTTAAGGTTTACGTCAACACCTGCTTGAAGTGCATAACCCCAGCTGTCAGAATCAATCTTGATGCTATTACCAGCACGAATACCACTCTCAAATTTTAATTTTTTATCAAGCATATTTGTGTAGTTGATACCAGCACCTACATATGGGTCGATCATTTGGTCAGGGTTAAAGTGCCATTGTAAAGTCAATGTAGGTGGTAAAAGGTTTACGCTGCCTAGGTCTTGGTTACCAATTGGATTACCTGCATCACCTTTAATGCTAACGTCATGTCTTGTACCCAAAGCAAGAATCAACTCTGCAGCGATGTTTTTAGTAATGTAGTAAGAAATGTCGAACTCAGGAATCCAGTTGTTATCTACTGCCAACTCTGCACCTGGATTCATTACAGTTGCACCCAAGTCAGCATTTACTGTTTTACCCAATTTACTATCTTCATTCGGGCTAACATTTGCAGCACGTGCACGCAAAACCCAATCACCCGCTTCAGCGTGTGCTAACACAGGAGCAAATGCAGCGGCAATCGCTAAAACTAATAATGACTTTTTCATCTATATATTCTCCACTTAATAAAATTAATAAACCTAATTCGAATGGGGAGATTATAAAGTGCCAAACATCAAAAAGCTTGATTTGCATCAAATAGGCAACAGCTAAATGACAAATGTTGTTTTTATACAACAAAAATCAGGCTTTTAATTCAAATAGAGCAATAGATTCTACGTGTGCGGTATGTGGAAACATGTTAATCACACCCGCAGCCTTTAACTGATAACCTTTTTCATTGACCAACTCACCGGCATCACGCGCCAACGTTGCAGGGTTGCAGGACACATAAACGATACGCTGGGGACGATTGCCGGCATCAAGCGATTTAACCAGCTCATGCGCACCATCTCGCGGCGGATCGATCAGCCATTTATCAAAATGACCTAATCCGGTTAGCGCTTCCGGTGTCATTTTAAATAAATCCGAAACTCCGAATTGAACATTGTTAATACTATTTAATTGCGCACTTTCATTGGCGCGCTCAACCAGATTGGCCAAACCCTCCAACCCAAGAACCTGCGCACCGCTGCGGGCAATCGGCAATGTAAAATTACCAATTCCGCAGAAAAAATCGGCGATTTTTTCATTTACCTGCGGAGCCAGCAATTGCATGGCACGGCGTATCATCACCTGATTGATCTGCGGATTCACCTGCGTAAACTCATTGGGTTTAAACGGATATGTCAAACCAAACTCTGGCAGGCTGTACTGTAGTTGTGCAGCGCCTAGCGGATAGAAAGGTTTAATGGTGTCCGGCCCTTTGGATTGCGTCCAGATCTGCACCTGATGATCATCAGCGAAAGATTTCAACAACGCTTCATCCTGCGAAGTCAGCGGCCCCATGATGCGCAAGATCAGGACAATAACCGGTTTACCCTCAACCGCCTCATGCCCCTTACCTGGGTCAGCCTCGCCAACGGCCAACTCTATCTGCGGAATTTTATCCTTCAGACTTAGCTGCAAGATCAGGTGCTGCAATGGCTCGATCAAAACCGAAACCTCAGGCACCAGCACTTCGCATGAGTTCATGTCGGCCACAAAGCGTGTGGATTTTTCGTTAAAGCCAACCAGTACACGCTGTTTTTTTTCTACATACTTCACACTCAGCCGGGCTTTGTGACGATATCCCCAGGTAGGCCCATATAGCGGCGGCAGCATATTCTCGGCTTTTACTTTGCCAATATGCCATAAATCCTTTTCAAGCAGCCTTTGTTTCGCGGCTACTTGTGCTGCAAAGTCTAAATGTTGTAATTTACATCCGCCGCAATTACCAAAATGTTTACATTTAGGTGTAACTCGCTGATTAGATTGCTTTAATACTTCGACTGTATTGGCAATTTCATAACTGGATTTAGTATGGTGCGATTGAAAAGTCACCTTCTCCAGCGGTAGCGCACCATCAATAAAAATAGTTTTGCCTTCGTAGTGGGTTACACCTCGACCTTCCTGATCGAGCGACTCGATAACCGCGGTTAGGATGGGTGCCGGAGCCTGTTCTCCGCTTGTTCTGTTGCGTCTTTTTCTCATAATTGTAATTTTACCGCAGTCATCAGGACTATGATTAGTTAAAACAGACTAATTTTGCTAAACTAAATCACATAACAGCATTCACTCAACAATAAAAGAAAAAACCATGGCTAACTATTTCTACAGAGCAATTGCATTTGCAATTGCTGTCAGCTTTGCTCAAATCAGTGTTATATCGGTTGCTTCGGCGGATATATCACGGACAATCACATCAAAATATGGCTTAAATTACATGACTGGCGGCGTTGGCCATGATGAGGTACTGGCAATGCGGCCTCATGCCAAGGATTTCACATTGAACCTGCTGTTTTCCGAAGGCGCTTCAGGACAGGCCGTTACCGACGTTAATGTGAATATATACGATGAACAGGATAAGCTGGCATTCAGGATCAAAGGTGCCAAACCGCTGCTTTATGTGAATCTGCCTGCCGGTAAATATACGATATTGGCGACCAATAACGGCGTAAAACTCCGCTACAAACTAAGCATCGAAGGAAATACCAATCAAAAAGTGATCCTGAACTGGAAGGATGAGGAGCTGGACGCAAGGGAAACCGCTGAATAGCAGCATATCCAAGTTGAGCGGTTTTAACGCCAGGCCGCCAAAAACTCAGTCCAGTGCGGTGCGCTGTAACCAGCCAGCGTTTCGCGCACCAATTTTATTTCAGCCTCATAGGCAGCAGGCGTCAAATGCCCGCGCATCAGCTGAAAACGCAGATATACCAAGTGCGTGTTAGCCACGTCTGTTTCACAATAGTTGCGAATCTCTTCCAATTGCCCAGCTTTATAAGCATCCCACACCTTGCTGCCATCCATGCCCAACTTGCCGGGAAAGCCGCATAGTTTTGCCAGGTCGTCCAGCGGCGCATTGGCACGGGCGTTGAACATCGCCATCAAGTCCATCAGATCCAGATGGCGCGTGTGATAGCGACTGATGTAGTTGTTCCACTTAAAATCTTTGTCATCCTCGCCCAGATCCCAGTAACGGCTGGCGTTGATGCCGTGTATCAGGCCACGATAGTGCAGCACGGGTAAGTCAAACCCACCGCCATTCCACGAAATAATCTGCGGCGTATATTTTTCAATACCGTCAAAAAAACGCTGGATAATTTCGGCTTCAGATGAATTCGTGTCACCAAGCGTCCATACTTTGAAATGGCTGCCCTCTCTCAGCGCACACGATATCGCGCAGATACGATGCTGGTGCAGCGGCAGAAACTCCGTGCCATTCTGCTGGCGCCGCAGATGCAGCGCTATGTTGGCAACATCCTCATCAGAAGTGTCCGCAGGCAGATCATGCAATACACGCAGGCCTGCCGTATCAGGAATAGTCTCAATATCAAATACCAGCGTAGGTGTCATAGCTCAAGCTTTATTGAAGTTATTTTTGTGTCCAGCCGCCAGCACCTTGCACCCACCAGCCGCCCTGCGCTTTATCAATCCAGCGCCCTGCAAATGTGTTCTGAATCTCAGGCTGCCACTCGGGATGGCCGTTAGCTACGGCAATTTCCTTATACAGCTTGCTGCGGTCGGCATTTTCATCTTTAACCAGGCCAGTCAACGCACCACGCTGTGCCAGTGGCACTGCATTGGCATCCCTCACGGCAACCAAGCCATCTTTGGTTAACCCAATCGCACCGCTAGCGTAAAAAGATGCAAGCTGGCCATGCCTTGCCTGCATGCTGCTTTTAATTGCTGAGATTGCCGGGGTGTTCACTTCCAGGTCCGCTGCCGCAGCAACAAACTGGCTAACAAGCAGAGTACTCAACAGCATCACTCCAAGTAGTATCTTTTTCATCATCATTCCTTTATTAGGTTTCAGGATCATTGAGCCGCAGGTGCAGGCTCTTCTTTAATTTCACCAGGTTTCCCGGCACCATTTTTCAACTGCCACACATCGTCAATAATCTTGTCGGCCGCTTTTTCCGCCGCAGCCGCCGGAAAGTAAATATTGATGGTGACGCACGCAGGTATCGCACATGCCAACACCAGACCTAGCACCCAATTTTTCATGATTTATCCTTTTAATTTAAAACCTGCTTAATTTAAATCCTGTCATTCAGGCGCTTTACTTCACAATCGCCCGGCTGTTGCCGTCTGTCACACGCTTGATGCGTGCCAGCAGCTCACTCCACCCCACGGATTCATTGTACCCCATGACGGTAATTGCGGGGATACCACTGCCTTTAACGATCACGTACCCATGCTGCGTTGACTCGATACCACCCATTTCACAAACATCATTACGCAACCGGCAACTCAAACCCATTTTTCCGTAATTGAACTGTTCGAAGAATCGTAAAAAGCTGCGTTGCACCGCTGCCGCTGCGCCACCACCGCCCAACGCCGAGATATTTTCAACCGCGCGTTGTGATATTTTCTTTGGATACTTGCCCGGGCTGCTTTGCACAATAGCGTCAAACCTGACCGGCTTCCAGTTCTGCAACTCCAGATTCTTGATATCGCCATCCAGCTTGCCTTCAATCGCACCGAACGAGAAAGTCTTGGTCAATGCGCCCAAATCCAGATTACGCATAGCAATATCCGCATTGAGTTTGGGCGTTATGCCTAGCGGCGTTTGCATAGTGAGCTGCGTTACCGTTACGCTGCCGTTAAACACATTAAGCATCAAGCTACCATCTGTAGACAGGGTGCCGGCTGCATAAGTCACCAGCGGAATCTGTGCCGAGGCCTTGCCAGACATGCGAGGCAAGTTTAAAGACGCACTAAAATCTTCCATGGAAATAGGTTCCAGTCTGGCGCTTAAATGCCAGTACCATTGGCCGCCTCTGCGTGCCGCTGAAATATCTGATAAATTCAGGGCGCCATCCAGAATGGGTAATTTAATATCAGGCGCGGTCAATGCGTAGCGCTCAACTTGCCCCTCTATATTGGTTTTACCTAAAGGCAGGTTTAGTAACTCTCCACTTTGATAACCAAAATTCACTTTCTGGGCTGAGTCATAGCTCCATGGGATATTGGCATTCACTTTATAAAATGCGAACTTTTTATTTTTATCTGCAATATCCACGTCTGTTAATTGCAGCTCAAAAGATTTTGGCTCGGCATTTTCAATCTCTAACTTGCCCCCCGCAACACCGGCAACCTCGGCATCTGCGAATGCCGTTTTTCCCAGTAGCGGCTTAAATAACATCGGGTACGCAGTGTTCAAATTCAGGTGCGGCAGGCTGGCATGTAAGCTTAACCACTTGAAATCATTTAAATTAAGCTGCCCACTGGCATTCAGCTCGCCCACATCCTTGACTTTCAGATGCGCACTATCAAAAGTTAACTGTTGATTTTCCAACTTACCGCTTGCTATCAGTTGATGTCCGCCGTTAGCGATATAAAAAGGCTGCCAGAATACTTCGCCCGATTGCCAATCCAGCTTGGCGTTCCATAACCACATATCTGCCGACTGCTTTAAAGCCATTGCCAGTGAACCGTGCAATTTTTCCGCCGCATGCAAACCGGCTTCATCACTAAAGCTGGCACCTTTAAATTTAAAAGTCGCATCAATATCCGGCTTATTTGCTAAATATAAACGGGAAAACTCAATGCTGAACGGAACATTCAAGCGCTCGGATTTAAGCAAACCATCAGCGCATTGCAATGTGTTGTTATGGATATTGCGCGGCAGCTGGCAGTTAAGATTGAATTGCAGCCAGTCTTTTGCTGCCTTTTGCTGCACAGCCGAGCTTAAGCTAAGCCGGACATCGGCTTTTTGGAGGTTTAAGTTAATGACAAGCTGTTTTGCATCGCCTTGAGGATGCTCAATACGGTCAGCTTTAATTACAATTTCAGTAACAGCCTGTGCACTCAGGCTATTAAAAGCCAGACAAAATACACAGACTGTATAAAAGATCTTCATTCCATCAGGCAGGATACACACCGGTTGACAGGTAGCGATCACCTCTGTCACAGACAATAGTCACGATTACTGAATTCTCAACTCGCTTTGAGAGCTGCAAAGCTGCATACAAAGCGCCTCCCGAGGAAATGCCGGCAAAAATTCCTTCCTGCGTTGCAAGTTTGCGCGTGGTATTTTCTGCATCTTTCTGGCTTACATAAATCAGCTCATCTACACGTTTGGCATCATAGATTTTAGGCATGTATTCTTCCGGCCATTTACGAATACCAGGAATCTGTGAGCCTTCTTCTGGCTGTACACCAACGATGCGAATATTCGGGTTTTGTTCTTTCAAAAAGCGTGAAGTGCCCATGATGGTGCCGGTCGTGCCCATGCTGGATACAAAATGCGTAACTTTGCCTTTGGTATCGCGCCATATCTCCGGTCCGGTGCCTTCATAATGCGCCAATGGATTATCCATATTACCGAACTGGTCGAGCACTATGCCTTCGCCTTCAGCCTGCATCTTTAGCGCCACGTCACGCGCCAGCTCCATACTGCCATCTTTAGGCGTCAGCACCAGTTCAGCACCATACGCTTTCATACTTTGCCGACGCTCTATGCTTTGATTTTCCGGCATTACCAAAATCATTTTATAACCGCGCATCGCCGCCACCATGGCCAGTGCAATGCCGGTATTGCCGCTGGTTGCCTCTATCAACGTATCACCCGGTTTGATGTCACCACGCGCCTCGGCACGGGTAATCATCGAATATGCAGGTCTGTCTTTCACGGAACCAGCCGGATTATTGCCTTCCAGCTTCAGCAAAATTGTGTTGCTGGTATTGCCCGCCATGCGCTGCAATTTAACCAGCGGCGTATTGCCGACAAAATTGTCTATTGTTTTATACATTCAATAATTTCTCTGTTACTTGTTCAATTTAGCCAGATATACGGCATAGATCCCAAACCCAATAAACGCAATCAGTGACAACTGCGGAATAGTCAGCCCCAGGAATGTCCAGTCTATTGCGGCACAATCACCGGTGCCCCTGAACACTAGCGTCAGCGCTTTCTTTAACGGAAAATTTTCAAACATGTAGTCAAAACCTACGCCACAATCAGCCACCATGCTCTCACGATGCGCCTGTATCCACCAATGGCGTATCGCCACGCCGGCACCACCCAGCGCAGTTAGCACTTGCAAGGCAGCAAACAACTTAGGGATTTTAGGAATGATTGCAGCTAGCAGAAACAGAACACCCAAGCCCATGAACACGATACGCTGAGAAATACATAACGGACATGGTTCAAGGTGATACTGCGTCTGTATCCAAAGTGCTAGGCCCACAAGACCAAAACAAACCAAAAAACCGAACATGTAACCGGTACGGCCTACAAGAATTTTATTTAGCATTATGTTCATCACGATATAATCTCAAGAAAAATCATTTTAACCTATATACCCCATCAGGCGAGCCCGTTTTGACAGACTTCACAGCAAATTTAACTCCGCCCAGAGTAATGACCGTAACCGAGCTGAATCGTTTGGCTCGCAATATACTGGAGCAAAGTTTTCCTTTATTCTGGGTTTCAGGCGAGGTCTCCAACTTCACGCGCGCGGCCAGTGGCCACTGGTATTTTTCATTAAAAGATGCTGGCGCACAGGTGCGCTGTGTGATGTTCAAAGGCCGCAATAGCTACGTAGACTTTGTGCCGCGCGAAGGCGACAAGATCGAAGCACGCTGTACCGTTACGCTATACGAAGCGCGGGGCGATTTTCAGCTTACAGTCGAATTTGTGCAACGCGCCGGCCTCGGCGCCCTGTTCGAGGCCTTTGAAAAACTAAAAAACAAGCTGGCACTGGAAGGTTTATTTGATGAATCAAGCAAACAAACCATACCTCAACACCCCAAGCAAATCGGCATCATAACCTCGGCGGATGCCGCTGCTCTACGCGATGTTCTAACCACGCTGCGTCGCCGCATGCCTAACATCCCGGTGATCATTTACCCCACTCCGGTACAAGGCAAAGGCGCTGCACAATTAATTGCCAACGCCATCAACGCAGCAAATAAGCGGGCAGAATGTGATGTGCTGATTATCTGCCGCGGTGGCGGCAGTATTGAAGACCTATGGCAGTTTAACGAAGAAATCGTTGCCCGTGCCATTTTCAGCAGCTCAATTCCAATCATCAGCGGCGTTGGTCATGAAACAGACTTTACCATTTGCGATTTTGTAGCAGACATGCGCGCAGCTACACCTACAGCAGCGGCGGAGTTGGTAACGCCATCACGCGATGCGCTATTAAACACACTCAACCGGTTAAAACTACAATTGACCAGAAATATGCAATTCAGCCTGAACCAGCGCGCCCAGACACTGGATTATCTGACACGCAGGTTAAAATCACCATCGCAACAGATAGAGCAGCAGAAAATGCAGTTATCACAAATCGCGTATCGGCTGCAAAGCTATATTAATCAGCAGCTCAAAACCAGGCAGCAAAATTTATTAAGGCTAGCTCAAAATTTACAGCATCTGAACCCACAAGCCGTTCTGACACGCGGTTATGCTTTTGTACAGGACAGTACAGGCACCATTATTAATAATAGCCAGCAAATTAAAAATGGCGATGAAGTTAAACTTACCTTTGGCACCGGCACTGCAGACGCGGTTATTTCAAAAACAAGCCCATAAAATGCTCTCCTAAAATCATAAAAATCTATTGGTTTCCTATTTAACTTGGTTGATAATACCCAGCTTATCTAAATTCACTCCTAAATTTTAATGTCATCATCCACTGGCAGTAAAACAAGACTCCCCGCTCTAACGCTTGCCGCACTAGGCGTGGTATTCGGTGACATCGGTACCAGCCCGCTGTATACGATGAAAGAAGTATTTTCGGTCGGCCATCATCCCGTACCGTTAAATGCAGCCAACATGTTTGGCATACTGTCGCTAATCGTTTGGGCGCTGATAATGGTAGTGTCAGTTAAATACGTTGCGTTTATCATGCGCGCAGACAACCGCGGCGAAGGCGGTATTATGGCTTTACTTGCGCTGGCCAGCCGCAATTCCGGCGACAATGTCAAAAAACAGCGCATCATCATGCTGCTGGGCATTTTGGGCGCCTGCATGTTTTACGCAGACGGCATGATTACCCCAGCTATCTCGGTATTATCAGCCATCGAAGGTTTGGAACTGGCCGCACCGGTATTACACCCGCTTATTGTGCCGGTAACTTTAGTTGTGCTGTTCGTACTATTTTGGGCACAAAGCAAAGGCACAGCTCTGGTTGGCGCATTATTCGGCCCGATTATGCTGCTGTGGTTTGGTACGCTCGGCGTGTTAGGCCTACTGGAAATTTTAAACTACCCAATGATTCTGCAAGCGCTCAACCCGATCTATGCCATTGAGTTCTTTGAGCATAATCCGTGGATTGCATTTGTAGCATTAGGCGCAGTAGTGCTCGCGGTAACGGGTGCCGAAGCGCTATATGCGGATATGGGTCACTTCGGCAGATTCCCGATACGTTTGGCCTGGTTTGGTTTTGTGTTGCCGGCATTAATCCTTAATTACTTTGGCCAAGGTGCTTTGGTTCTACAGCATCCCGAGTCGGTTAAAAACCCTTTTTACCTACTGGCACCGGAATGGATGCTGTTTCCAATGATTATCCTGGCGACATTAGCTGCGGTGATTGCCTCGCAGGCTGTCATTACCGGCGCATTTTCAGTATCGCGTCAGGCACTGCAACTGGGTTATTTGCCACGTATGCACGTTGAACACACCTCGGAAAGTCAGCAGGGGCAAGTCTATATGCCGCGTGTGAACTGGGGCTTGATGCTGGCGGTGATGACATTGGTGATTGGCTTCCAGTCATCTGGCGATCTGGCAGCAGCCTATGGGATTGCGGTGACCGGCGACATGGTGATTACCACCCTGCTGGCTGGCATCGTATTCCACTATTTATGGGGTTGGGGCAAGGCGCGCACGATTAGCCTAGTATTGTTATTTTTAACGATAGATCTAGCTTTTTTCAGCGCTAACATACTCAAAATCCCGGATGGCGGCTGGGTGCCGTTAGTAATTGGCACGCTGATTTTCACATTGATGCTCACCTGGAAAACAGGCCGCACCACCCTCTATTTACACCTTAAAAATGAAGCAATGGCGCTTGATCCATTTATTGAGGCAATGGGCGCGCATCCGCCAACCCGCGTAGCCGGCAATGCCATATTCATGACGCCAAATCCGGATGGTGTGCCGCATGCCATGCTGCATAACCTGAAACACAACAAAGTGCTGCATGAAAAAGTTGTCATGCTAACCGTCAAGTTTCTGGATATTCCTCATGCTCCGGCTGAAGATCGTGTATCGGTCGCCGGCTTAGGCCATGAGTTTTATAAAGTTTCTGTACTTTACGGCTTTAAAGATGAACCGGATCTGCCAAGAGACCTCAAACTTTGTGCTGAAAAAGGGCTGATACTGGATGAGATGGACAACTCCTACTTTATCGGCAAAGAAAGTCTGATTGCCAACAGAAAACCCGGCATGGCTTACTGGCGTAAGAAAATTTTCATCGGCTTATTCAGAAGTGCGGAAACCATTACCAACCAATTTAAACTGCCGCCAAACCGGGTGGTGGAACTCGGCGCGCAGGTATCTTTCTAATCTTTCGTCCAGACAAGGTTTCCCGGTTTTAACAACCAACGCCAGGATGACACTGACCGCAAATGAGGTAATGAAAAAATGACTAACAGACGCTCATTCAACATAATCACATTAATCCTTGTCGCTACACTGACAACGCAGCTCAGCAGCTGCGCCACGACAACCCGCGACAGCGTATCCGGTGTCAACCGCTCACAGTTCCTGCTGCTTCCGGCATCCTATGTTACCAACATGTCTAGCCAGACTTACACACAAACCCTGACCAACGCAAAAAAGAAACAGACGCTGAATGCAGACAACTCAGAACTTGAACGCGTGCGCAGCATCTCTAAGAGACTGATCAGCCAGGTAGGGGTGTTCAGAACCGATGCCACCAAATGGAAGTGGGAAGTGAACGTAGAAAAGAATGACCAGCTCAACGCCTACTGTATGCCAGGCGGCAAGATCATGGTTTACTCCGGCCTGATGGAGAAGCTGCATACCACTGATGACGAATTGGCCGCAGTCATCGGCCATGAAATCTCGCACGCTCTGCGCGAGCACGGCCGTGAGCGCATGTCACAGGCTTATGTACAGCAATTTGGCCTGCAAGCGCTGGCCGCAATAGTGACTAAAGGCACCAGCGCCGCCGTTGGCAATGCCTCCATGCAAGCTGCAAACATGGGCTCGCAGCTGTTTTTCGCACTGCCCAATAGCCGTGAACAGGAAAGAGAAGCCGACAGAATGGGGCTGGAACTTGCAGCCAGAGCAGGTTATAACCCAGATGCCGCTGTAACCCTATGGCAGAAGATGGAAGCACAAGGCGGCTCCAAACCACCTGAGTTTCTGAGCACCCACCCTGCCAGTGAAAACCGCATCACCGAATTACGCGCCTTGGCCCCAAGGGTAAAGCCGCTGTATGAAGCGGCAAAATCCGGCAAATAGGCTGGCCTGACAATTTTCAATCTTTCAATTTAACAAAGGCGCATGGCGTAATTGCCATGCGCCTTACTTTTTAGCGCTTTATTTTTTGGCTATAGCGCGGTTTGGGTTAAAATGAACGATTATTGAATTTAACCAAATTAACCAATCACTAAACTCAAGTAGAGACTTTTATGGATCCACGTCTAAGCATTATCGAAGCCGCGTTTGAAGACCGCGCAAACATCAACCCAGCAAACGCATCAGCTGAAATCAAATCAACTGTTGCTTCTGTTCTTGCAGATCTCGACAGCGGCAAACTGCGCGTTGCCAGCCGTATCGGTGATACCCAACAATGGGAAACGCACCAATGGCTGAAAAAAGCGGTATTGCTGTCATTCCGCCTGGATGACAACGTACTGATGGATGACGGCGTCACTAAATATTTTGACAAAGTACCGCCAAAATTCGCTAACTACACTGAAGAAGACTTCAAGGCAGGCGGCTTCCGCGTGGTGCCAAATGCAATCGTGCGCCGCGGCTCTTTCATCGGCAAAAACGCAGTATTAATGCCTTCATATGTCAACATCGGCGCAAACGTTGGTGAAGGCACCATGGTAGACACATGGGCTACAGTAGGCTCATGCGCACAGATCGGTAAAAACGTACACCTGAGCGGTGGCGTTGGTATCGGTGGCGTATTGGAACCTGTACAAGCTGGCCCAACCATCATCGGTGACAACTGCTTCATCGGCGCACGTTCAGAAGTAGTTGAAGGCGTAGTGGTTGAAGACAACTGCGTAATCTCCATGGGCGTATACATCGGCCAATCTACCAAAATCTACGACCGCGAAACTGGCGAAGTATTCTACGGCCGAGTACCAGCTGGCTCAGTAGTTGTTTCCGGCAACCTGCCATCAAAAGATGGTAGCTACAGCCTGTACTGTGCCGTAATTGTTAAAAAAGTGGATGCTAAAACTTTAGGTAAAGTAGGCATCAACGAACTGTTACGTGGCATCTAAATGAAGCTATATGGCATCCCTAACTGCAACACAGTTAAAAAGGCCCGCGATTGGCTGGATGCCAATAACATCACCTACGAGTTTCACGATTTCAAAAAACAGGGCATAGTCGAAGCCACGATTCAACACTGGCTGACCCAATACCCTTGGGAAAAACTCATCAACCGCGCTGGACTGACCTGGCGCGGGCTTGATGAAGCAACAAAATCCGGCATTACCGATAATGCCTCAGCCACTGCGCTGATGCAGGCAAAAACTTCTGTTATCAAACGTCCAATTTTAGTCAAAGACGGCAAAACTTTAGCCCTGGGCTTTGATGAAAACGCATACAAAGAAATATGTCTACCATGAGCAAGACCGCAGAAAATAAAACGCTAGCACTCGCAATCGATCTTCTTCAACGCCAATCCAATACACCGGAAGATGCCGGCTGTCAGGAACTGATGATTTCACGTTTGGAACCGCTTGGCTTCAAAATTGAGCGTATGCGCTTTGGCAATGTCGACAATTTCTATGCGCGGCGCGGCACTGCCGGCCCACTGCTGGCGTTTGCCGGCCACACCGATGTAGTGCCCACCGGCCCGCTCGACAAATGGCACACTCCGCCATTTGAACCCACCATCAAAGACGGCATGCTCTACGCACGCGGCGCTGCAGACATGAAAACCTCGCTGGCAGCATTCATCACCAGCATTGAAGAGTTTGTGGCAGAAAACCCGAACCACACTGGCTCTATCGGCCTGCTGATTACTTCTGATGAAGAAGGCGTTGCGGTCGACGGTACCGTGAAAGTGGTAGAAGCCCTGAAAGCGCGCGGCGAACATTTTGATTACTGCATCGTTGGCGAACCCACCAGCAACAAAGTGGTTGGCGACATGATCAAAAACGGCCGCCGTGGTTCACTCTCCGGTAAACTCATCGTAAAAGGTGTGCAAGGCCACATCGCTTATCCGCACTTGGTCAAGAACCCGATTCACATGGCCGCACCCGCCATCAAAGACATGGTGGAAACAGTGTGGGATAACGGTAACGAATACTTCCCGCCAACTTCATGGCAAATTTCTAACATGAACGGTGGCACCGGCGCTACCAACGTGGTGCCGGGCGAAGTGGAAATCCTGTTCAATTTCAGGTTCTGCCCGGAACTTGATGGCAAAGGCAGCACAGAAGCAAACCTGAAGAGCCGCGTACACGCCATTCTGGACCAGCACGCGCTGGACTACACATTGGAATGGGAATACTCACCGCCCTACATCACACCACGCGGCAATCTGGTAGATGCCATCAGCGCTGCAATCGAACAGGCTTACGGTGTGACGCCTGAGCTATCCACCACTGGCGGCACATCAGACGGGCGTTTCATTGCCGACATCTGCAAACAGGTGATCGAGTTTGGGCCGTTGAATGCAACCATCCACAAACTGAACGAGTGCGTAGGTGTGGCAGATATTGAGCCACTCAAAGAAACCTACAAACTTACTTTAGAGAAACTTTTAAAGTCAGAAATTGAAAATACAGATCTGACGGATCATTTCTCTGTTTAATCACACTCACTTTGCATTCTGCGGCTAATTATGAACAACACTCAAATACAGCAAGAACTCCTGACTATTCGTGATTGGCTGCGCTACGCTGTGAGCCGTTTCGAAAATTCGGATATTTTTTACGGTCACGGCACCGACAATGCCTACGATGAGGCGGTCTGGCTCATTATGAGCGCCTTGCACCTGCCGCACGACACACTGAACAATTTTCTGGATGCAAAGCTTACCAGCGCAGAACGTGCGAAACTCGCAGGCTTTATCGATGAGCGCATCAGTAAACATACCCCAGCTGCTTACCTATTGAAAGAAGCATGGCTGCAAGGTTACAAGTTCTATGTAGATGAACGCGTGTTAATTCCGCGCTCATTCATTGCCGAGCTGCTGGTCAATGACGGACTGCAGCCTTGGATTGAATATCCTGAGCTGGTCAACAGCGCAGCTGATATCTGCACCGGCAGTGGCTGTTTGGGAGTATTGCTGGCCGATGCTTACCCTGATGCTGAAATTGATGTGATTGATATTTCATCGGATGCGATTGATGTGTGCAACATCAACATTGCCAATTACGGCCTGCAAGACCGTGTGCATGCAATCAAATCTGACATGTTCAGCGCGTTGAAAGGTAAACAGTACGATTTAATCATCAGCAACCCGCCTTATGTAGATGCACCTTCCATGGCTGAACTGCCTGCCGAATACCGCAATGAGCCGCAACTGGCGCTTGGCAGCGGCACTGCGGGGCTGGATCACACACATACCATCCTGCGTGAAGCCGCAAACTATCTGACTGACGGCGGCGTATTGGTCGTAGAAATCGGCCACAATCGCGATGCCCTGCTGGAGGCCTACCCTGACCTGCCGTTTACCTGGCTGGAAGTATCATCAGGTGATGAGTTTGTGTTCCTGCTCACCAAAGAGCAACTCCTCCAGGAGATCTAATGTTCAAAATCGGGCTTCTCATGTTGGCTGCTGCAATTGCATCCTGCACCCAAACCAACGCTTTAGATACACCGCAACCTGCGCCCCAACCTGCGCCCCAACCTGCGCCCAAAGTAGCATGCACTGAAGAAGCCAAACAATGCCCGGATGGCAGCTGGGTCGGGCGTAGCGGCCCGCATTGTGAATTTATTTGCCCACCACCCCCATCTAATTAAACGACTGCACACCACACTTTGAAAAATACCCAAACTATTGACTGGCTTGAAGCCGGCAAAAACAAATCTGCTATCTGGCATTCAGAAAACGATACCCCGGCACCTAAGCGTGTGCAGATTGCAGACGATAACACCATGAGCGCAGATGCTGCCTACAAGCTGTGCTGCGAAGGCACAGCCCTGCTCTGGCGTGGCGACTTCCAAAATGCCAAGCAATTGATGCAAGCCATCAGCCGCCGCATAGACCGCCCAGGCAAAAAACCTAAAAAGGCGCCATCCAGCATCACAGAGGCATTTCACCTGCATCGTCAGGCGCAATCGCAAAAAGCCCGCATTCTGGGCATGCTGCTGATTGAAGTGAGCATTGGTTACCATATCAACCTGCGCCGCGCACCAGATGTGAAAGCCGCCTGCGAACATGCCTACGGCAAAAGTACCCAGCCATTTATCGTGTCACTGCGTGAACTGTTAGGTTTAATCGGTGCATATGAGTGGAGCAAAAATGGTGTTGAGATCCATGCAATTAACAACAAGATCTACCCAAGCTACGGTGTATTCTCCCCTATCCGCGGCGAATACCTGAATCTGGTAGACACTGCACCATTACCTGTGCCCTGCAACCTTGCCTTTGATATCGGTACCGGTACCGGCGTATTGGCAGCTATCCTGGCGCACCGCGGCATCAAAAAAGTAATTGCTACCGATAACTCGCAGCGCGCGCTGGATTGTGCACAAAGGAATATCAACCAGCTGGATATGAAAAGTACGGTAACCATCATTAACGCAGATTTATACCCTGCAGATGAACACGGCAAAGCGGATTTAATCGTCTGCAATCCGCCATGGCTACCGGCACGCCCAAGTTCTGTGCTGGAATCCGCAGTGTATGATGATGGCAGCAAAATGCTGAAAGGCTATTTAAATGGCCTGAAAGCGCATTTAAGTGAACATGGTGAAGGCTGGCTGATACTGTCGGACTTTGCCGAACACTTAGGCTTGAGAACACGAGAAGAACTGCAAGGCTGGATAACCGCAGCTGGCTTGAAAATCATTGACAAGATCGACACCAAAGCCACCCATCAAAAAGTACTGGATGCCAGCGACCCGCTGCATGCAGCAAGAAAAGCGGAAGTTACATCGTTGTGGCGGTTGGGGCAAGCGTAACACCATCACATCCCTTCTACCGCGCCAAGCAGCGCAATCATTATGGGAGCTTTCGACAATCGGCTGTTTGAGCCCAAAGAATCTATTGGGCGAGTTTCCGATTGTCGCCCAGAATGATGAGCAGCGCAGGAAATCAGCGGTATAGGGTAGCCTTTTCTTTGGTTACTTTCTTTTGGCTAAGCAAAAGAAAGTAACTCGCAAGTCGCGCGAAAGCGACAAAATCTAATTTCCAGTACTGATATTACTTAAATACCCAAACCCAAGAATTAAAAACCAAATCAAAGAAGAAGTAGAAAGAATTACATATAAGTAATAAGCAATAAATTGTAACTTTTCGACCACTACATGAACAAAATGGCTTATCCCATGACAGCGATTGTAATAAAGCTGATTGTAGAAAAACCTCCAGAACAAACCCATTAGCGCAGAAACTCCGCACATTAAAAATAGATAGTTGAGATTTTCAATTTCTATCAATTTATCGGCTGTCAACAATATATAACCACAACCGACTAACTCAATTGTAATGATGAAATATGTAAGCTTCTGAACTAATTCGAGAGAATACTGCCGAGCAGAAAAAATTTGGTCACGATATTGCAACTCTTCATCTTTATTAAATTCAGCTTTCATAGTTAACCGTAATTATCCCCGCCCTCTATTCCTGTCACTCTTCTTCTGCATCTGCGGCGCATTCAAATCGCTGCTCTGACGCACACGTCGATTTGCCGGTTTTCTTGGGGCAACTGGTTTTTTTGCAGTTGGTTTATTGGCAGCTGTATTACGCGTAGCATCAGGCTTACCACGATGCGGCCGTGCTTCACCACCTTCATCAGCAGCCCGTGGTGGTCTATCCAAAGCACTAATGCGCTGTTTACGCACTTTAGGCGTAAACACGGCTGTGGCTTTTAATTTCTCACGCTGAGTAAGTTGTCTTAACGGTGCTTTCGGCACTTCCAGGCCTGCCCATTCCAACAAACCTACAACTTCTTTCTGCTCCAGTTTAAGCATCTTGCCACGCTTAACCCGCGGAGGTAGATTCACTGGGCCAAAACGTACACGCATCAAGCGGCTGACAGGGAGCTGGAACGCCTCAAACAAGCGGCGCACTTCGCGGTTGCGGCCTTCACGCAGGATTACCTGATACCAGTGGTTGGCACCTTCGCCACCCTGTGGAATGATACTATCAAAGTTGGCTGGGCCATCTTCCAGCTCAATGCCCTCTTTCAGCTGCGCCATTTGGCCTTCAGTCAGCTCACCAAAAATACGCACCGCATATTCACGCTCAACTTCATAACGCGGATGCATAAAGCGGTTAGCCAATTCACCGGAAGTGGTAAATATAAGCAGGCCACTGGTATTCATATCCAAACGGCCAATCGCGATCCATTTACCTTGTTTAACCTTTGGCAGCTTATCAAATACGCTGGCGCGACCTTCAGGGTCATCCTGGCTGACGATCTCGCCTTCCGGTTTATGGTAGATCAGCACCTGCGGCAGTTCTGCTTCAAACGGCAGGCGCAGCGGACGGCTATCCAAGCGCACCACATCATGTTCGGTCACGCCCATGCCTACGGTAGCCACTTTGCCATTCACGGTCACACGGCCACTGGCAATGAGTTCTTCCATATCGCGGCGTGAGCCTAGCCCCGCTAAAGCCAGCAGCTTGTGCAGCCGTTGTGTTGGCGCGGCTGGCGCATCAGGATCGACTTCCAGCTTGGTAAAGTTGGTAGTGGGTCTGCGCACCGGGCGCTGTGGGTCTCGTTGTTGCTTGAAAGGACGTGCCATATTGAACTTACTTTATTGATTAAAGGCGGATTTTACAGCAATTGCTATCGATAAGCGCAACTATCGCAGCGTGCGCAAAGATGCTGACGCTATATCTGAATTTCCTGCTGCGTGAAATCTTCCATCGGCGGCAGTTCGGATAATGAACGCAGATTCAGGTCATCCAGAAAATGTTTAGTCGTTGCATAGAGCGAAGGCCTTCCAGGTACTTCGCGCTGGCCGACAACATCAATCCAGTCACGCTCCTGCAACTGGCGAATAACGTTTGGGTTCACCGCCACGCCGCGGATTTCTTCAATATCGCCGCGCGTCACCGGCTGGCGATAGGCAATGATTGCCAGCGTTTCCATCACGGCACGCGAATATTTCGCCTGACGCTCCGGATTGAGCCGAGCTAAGAAATCGGCATATTCATCACGCGCCTGGAAACGGTAGCCGGAAGCCACCTGCACCAGCTCCATTGTGCGTTCCGCCCAGTCATGTTTCAGTTCATCGAGCAGCATACGCAGGGTTGCACGCTCCATTTTTTCTGCAAACAGCCGCATCATGTCATCCAGCGACAATGGCTCATGCGAGGTTAGCAACGCTACCTCAAGCACATTCTTCAACTCAGCGACATTGTTTACTTTACTCATGGCTATGATTTAACATCCAAAGCGATTTGTACGTAGATAGGTGAAAACGCGGCCTGCTGGGTAATACGCAGCAAGCCTTCGCGCGCGAGTTCCAGTATTGCAAGAAAACACACGACCAACTTGGGGATGCCGTCATTTTTTACATCGAACAGCTGGGTGAATTCCAGCAGCCTGTCATCTTTCAGCCGGCGCAAAATAATGCTCATATGCTCGCGCACCGATAATTCAGACCGTCCCACCTTATGATGCCTGAAATGGCTGGCGCGCTTCAACACGTTGCGCCAGGCTTCGGCCAAGTCATCGAGGCTCACTTCCGGCGGCTTTACCTGGCTAATGTGCTGATAATAGGCACTTGCCACAAAAAGGCCATCACCAACTTTAGACATTTCATCCAATCGCTGCGCCGCGAGCTTGATAGCCTCGTATTCCATCAGGCGCCTTACCAGTTCTGCGCGTGGGTCGTTTTCTTCTGCTACCTCTGTCGGTTTCGGCAGCAGCATGCGCGATTTGATCTCGATCAGCATCGCGGACATCAGCAGGTAATCTCCGGCCAGTTCCAGCTTAATCGCACGCATCTTTTCCACGTATTCCATGTATTGACGCGTCAAGTCCGCCATCGGAATATCCAGAATATCCAGATTGTGCTTGCGAATCAGGTACAGCAGCAAATCCAGCGGGCCTTCAAAGGCCTCGAGATATACCTCCAGCGCATCGGGTGGAATGTATAAATCCTTAGGAAGCTCAGTAAACTCCTCACCCTTGATCTTGGCGTTTAACGGAGCTTCTATCATAATTTGGGCACTTCTATAAATACATTCTTCGGGCGCATTGCTTCGTTACACGGTACTCGCAACCTCGCTGTATACCGCATACTATCTCGGCTTCTGCGTTCCATGCGCCTTGCACTGCATCCCAAATAACGCATTTTTAGAAGCGCCCATATATCTAGCTGTAATTCAAACCCATCGCATCACGCACATCACGCATGGTTTCACGCGCCAGTTTGCGGGCTTTTTCACAACCTTCAGCAACGATATTTTTCACCAGCGTCGGGTCTTCGGCGTATTGCGCGGCACGTTCCTGAATTGGCTTCAGTTCAGCCAGCACGCCCTCGATTACCGGGGTTTTACATTCAATACAGCCGATGCTTGCGCCTTTACAGCCAGCCTGCACCCAATTCTGCGTTGTTTCATCTGAATAAATCTCATGCAGCTGCCACACCGGGCATTTTGCAGGATCACCCGGGTCAGTGCGGCGTACACGTGCCGGATCGGTCGGCATGGTCTTGATTTTCTTGGCTACAGAATCCACATCCTCACGCAATGAAATCGTGTTGTTATAGGATTTGGACATCTTCTGACCATCCAGACCCGGCATTTTTGAGGCTGGTGTCAGCTTGTAATCCGGCTCTACCAGAATGATTTTGCCGCCGCCTTCCAGATAGCCGAGCAGGCGCTCTTTATCGCCCATGCTCATACCCTGCTGCTCTTCAATCATGGCGCGCGCGGTCTCCAGCGCCTCTTCATCACCAGTTTCCTGATAAGCTTTGCGCATTTCTTCATACAGCGCACCGCGTTTGCTGCCCAGTTTCTTGATGGCTGCCTCGGCTTTTTCTTCAAAACCTTTTTCTTTGCCGTAGATATGATTGAAACGGCGGGCAATTTCACGCGTGAATTCAATGTGCGGAATCTGGTCTTCACCCACCGGCACCTGCGTTGCCTTGTACATCAGGATATCGGCACTTTGCAGCAGCGGGTAACCCAGGAAGCCGTAGGTTGACAGATCTTTGCTGGACAGTTTTTCCTGCTGGTCTTTATAGGTAGGCACACGTTCCAGCCAGCTTAGCGGCGTAATCATGCTTAACAAGGTATGCAGTTCGGCATGTTCAGGCACGCGAGACTGAATAAAAATCGTGGAACTGGCAGGGTCTACACCCGCAGCCAGCCAGTCAATCACCATTTCCCAAACGCTTTCTTCAATCACTTCTGGCGTATCGTAGTGGGTGGTCAGCGCGTGCCAGTCGGCAACAAAAAACAGGCATTCATGCTCGTGCTGTAAACGAATCCAGTTTTTGAGTACGCCGTTGTAATGTCCCAGATGCAGGTTGCCTGTAGGGCGCATGCCCGATAAAACGCGTTCTATTGCCATGTGAAGAAAAACCTTAAATTAAATATGTTGTTATTATACTATCTGTTGAAAACCAATTAACTATTCAAAACCAAGCAAATACTTTATTACCCGCCGGTACAAATAAGCACATCTAAAAAATAGCAGAAATCAGTGCATACACAAGGTTGATGAGCGGCTCCAAAATGCGGCTCAGCACACCGCTAAACAGCAGAACAATCAGAATAATAAAGCCATAGCGCTCAATCTGCGCAAATGGTCGCGCCAGTCTCATCGGCAGCAGACTGACAGCAATACGACCGCCATCCAGTGGCGGTAACGGCAGCAAATTCAGCACCATTAACACGACATTAATGGAAACACCGGCCTTGGCCATCAAGGCCATCGGCAATGCAAAGACCTCAGGCATGTTTACTGAAAACTTCATTACCAGCACCCAAAATATCGCCATCACAAAGTTTGATGCCGGGCCTGCCGCTGCAACCCACAGCATGTCTTTTTTAGGATTGCGTAAACGCCTAAAATCTACCGGCACCGGCTTGGCCCAACCGAACAGGATGCCGCCCAGCATAATGGTTAACGCGGGCAATAAAATTGTACCGAAAGGGTCTATGTGCTTGAGCGGGTTTAAGGTAATGCGCCCTGCGTTAAAGGCCGTCATATCGCCAAAGTGCTTCGCGGCGTAACCATGCGCCGCCTCATGGACGGTAATTGCAAAAATGACCGGCAAAGCATAAATCACTATTTTTTGTATAACGGTTAAATCCATCAGCGTCTCTTAAATATAAAATTGTTTGTTCATTTGTGCGATTTAGATTCAAAGACCAAAGGGTACCAAATCACCAAGCCCTTCACGCTCCAGAACCGGAATATCGCCAGTCAGGTTAATTACCGTAGTTGCACCAGCCGGACAATGCTCAACATCGATAACCAGATCAATCACATGTTCCAGACGGTCACGAATTTCCCACGGCTCGATTATTGTCATGTCAGTATCCGGGAAACTCAGCGTCATACTCAATAACGGTGCGTCTATTGCTTCAAGTATGGCCTGTACTATCGTGTGCGGTGACACACGTATGCCAATGGTACTGCGTTTGGGATGCTGGAGTTTACGCGGAACCTCGCGCGTAGCATTCAGAATAAAGGTATACGCGCCCGGGGTGTTTGCTTTCAACAGGCGAAACTGACTGTTATTCACTATCGCATAATTGCCAAGTTCACTTAAATTACGGCACATCAGCGTGAACAGATGTTGGTCATCTACACCGCGAATCTGGCGAATGCGATGCTGTGCATCGGTATCACCCAACATGCAGCCAAGAGCATAACCGGATTCGGTTGGATAAACGATGACACCGCCCTTGCGCAGAATATCAGCCGTTTGCCCGATTAATCTGGGTTGTGGATTTTCCAGATGGATGTTAAAAAACTGTGACATGATTTATTTTTATCTATTTTGTTAAGCTACCAGCAATGAATCCATCTCCGGCCAATCCTGCCACACCGGGATACAATTACCGGGCAATTCTGGCAAGCGCCCCAACCCCATAAAACTGATGCCCTTGCCATGATAATCCGAACCTTGCGAAGCCTTCAAACCAAACAACTGCGCGTATTTGGCATACTCCACATACTGCGCGGCAGTATGGCTACCGGTCACCACCTCGATTGCCGTACCGCCTAAAGCCCTGAATTCTTCCAACAACAACAGCATGTTGGTGCGTTTAATCTCATAACGCCCGGGATGCGCCAGCACCGCTACGCCGCCACTATTGATAATCAAACCAAGTGCAGACTCCAGACTCATCCATTCATGGTCTACATAACCAGGCTTACCTTTCACCAGATATTTCTTGAACACGGCTTTGGGGTCTTTAGCATAGCCCTGCTCAACCAGAAATCGTGCAAAGTGCATGCGCGTTAAAATACTTTGCTGCGCAAACGCTGAAGCTGCCTCAAAGCTGCCTTGAATACCCGACTTCTCTAACCCGAGTGCCATTTGCCGGGCGCGCTCCAGGCGACTCAAACGCACTGCCGACAGTCCGGCTTTCAGGGCTTCATCATCCGGATCGATATTCAGGCCAACAATATGTAAAGTGCGTTTTTTCCAGGTGACGGAAATTTCCACGCCATTAATTAGTCTAATACCTTGCTGTTCGGCAATTTGCCGCGCTTCTGCCAAACCGCTTATATCGTCATGATCGGTTAGCGCCAGCACACGCACGCCGCTATTCGCCGCATGCTCTACTAATTCGGTAGGCGTAAGCAATCCATCAGAAATATTGGAATGTGTGTGAAGATCAATCATTAAAGCTTCTGTAGTGAGCGAGTCGTACTTGCATTACACCTAAAAAATAACGGGGGTCAAAAAATCCTATTAAACTGTTGTAATTACGCCTTGCGGCGCATGACTAATCATAGCAAAATAGCGCACTTGGCTAAAGCATTGTTTTAAATTTGTTTTTGGCATTCCCATTATAGAAGTCACCTGTTTAAGAGCCCATATGAAGTTTTTGTTTGATTTATTTCCGGTAATTCTGTTTTTCATCGCTTTCAAATTTTTCGGCATTTTCGCAGCAACCGCTGTCGCCATGGTCGCCACTATCGCACAAATCATTTACGTAAAAATTCGCCATGGCGTGGTAGATAAAATGCTGCTGATGAGCGGAGCAATTATTACCGTTTTCGGTGGCGCAACACTGTTACTGCATGACCCGCAATTTATCCAATGGAAACCCACTATTCTTTACTGGCTATTCACCACAGGCCTGTTAGGTTCGCAATTCCTATTTAAAAAGAACCCCATGCGCAGCATGATGGAAAAGCAAATCAGCTTGCCAGATGCGATCTGGTCCAGACTCAACATTGCCTGGGCATTACTGTTTTTGGCGCTGGGTTTTCTTAACCTGTATGTTGCGGACCATTATTCGCAGGACACCTGGGTCAATTTCAAACTATTTGGCGTTACCGGCATCATGTTTGTATTTATCATCTTGCAAACAATATTGATCAGCAAGTATCTACCTAAAGATGACAGCAATGGAGACGTTAAGTAATGTGGTATGCAATCATGGCGGAAGACTCGCCTAATAGCCTGGAAAAACGTTTACAAGCCAGACCGGAACATTTGGCACGCCTGGAACTATTGCAAAATGCCGGCCGCCTTTTATTGGCCGGCCCGTTCCCGGCAATCGACAGTAACGACCCTGGTACTAACGGCTATAGCGGCAGCCTGATTGTTGCCGAATTTAACAGCTTGGCAGAGGCTGAAGAATGGGCCAAAAATGACCCGTTCACAATCTCCGGTGTTTATCAGCGAGTAAGCGTTAAACCCTTCAGGAAAACATTACCGTAATGTCATTGCGCGATAAAATCAGTGACCGGCTGCAAGCGCTGGAACCAATCAGCCTGAAGATTATCGATGACAGCGCCTTGCACGCGGGGCATCAGGGTAATGGAGGTGGCGGCCATTTTACCTTGCAGATAACAAGCTCGCATTTTTGCGGAAAATCACTGATAATGCGTCATCGCCTTATTTACCAAGCCTTAGCAGAGCTTATGCCACATCAAATTCACGCACTTAGCATTCATGCGATTGCAACAGATGAAGTGCAGAATGCCTAAACACTTTAATTTTCAAATCTAAACACTGAGGATTTTCTATGAAATTCACCAAAACCCTAATTGCAGTTGCTATCTTATCTCTGGCACCATCAGCTTTTGCGGCTGAAGCAGTAGCAACGGTCAATGGCAAGCAAATTAAACAATCAGTTTATGATGTCATTACTAAAGACATCACAGCCAGTGGCCAAAAGATTGATGACAATACTAAAAATGCAATTATTAACGAGTTAGTAAGCTCAGAGCTTGTTTACCAAGAGGCACAGAGATTAGGTCTGGATAAACAACCGGAATTTTTGGTACGTGAAGAGCTAGGTCGCCGCAAACTACTCACCAATGTATTTTTGCAAGATTTCTTAAAGAAAAATCCAGTTTCTGATGCTGACACCAAAGCCGCGTACGAACAATACAAAAAGGCCTATGGCGACAAGGAATACAGTGCTCGTCATATTTTAGTAAAAACTGAAGCCGAAGCAAAAGACATCATTGCACAACTAAACAAAGGCGGTGACTTTGCAAAACTGGCTAAGGAAAAATCACTTGATCCAGGCTCTAAAGACAAAGGCGGCGATTTAGGCTGGTTCTCTCCTGCTTCCATGGTAAAACCATTCAGTGATGTTGCTGCCAACCTGCAAAAAGGCGCTATTTCAGCAAGCCCGGTACAAACCCAGTTTGGCTGGCACGTGATTAAGCTGATTGATACACGCCCAGCTCAACCGCTGGCTTATGAAAAACTGAAAGATGGTTTACAAAAGAACCTGCAGCAACGTCACCTGGAAAAAATGATGTCTGACTTGCGCAGCAAAGCAAAAATCGATATTGCTAAATAATCGAGATTTTTAGCAATTCATGAAGTTTAATAAGGGCCCTTTAGGGCCTTTATTATTTGTGTAAATAGACTACCATCAGGACATACATAATCAAAAAATTATGCGATAATAAGAATTGTTATCATTTATAGATATGCATGCACGTAAAAATATGCAACCTTTGTCTCAATTAGAAACCGGTCAGCAAGCTGTTATTTCTGCTATCGAAGCTGAAGAGTCACTATTTCACAGATTATCTGCATTAGGTTTTCGCGTAGGCAAGCCATTGAGCATTATGCGCAGAGCGAACTTCAACGGCCCACTTCACGTGCGTCTGGGGACAACAGATGTTATCCTACGCACTAATGAAGCCTCACACATTCAAATCAAACCTATCTAAAGCCATCTAGCATGAAGCGCATTGCCCTATTAGGGATGCCTAACACCGGCAAATCCACCCTTTTTAATCGCATTAGCGGCGCATCAGCACGCGTAGGCAATTGGCCAGGCATCACCGTAGATCTGATGAGTGCAAAAATACTGCTCGGCGGGCATATCGCAGAGTTGATTGATTTGCCGGGAATATATGATTTGCATGGCTTCTCTGAAGATGAACAAGTAGTCAGACATTTTCTGACAAACAACCCAATCGACCTGTTAATTGTTCTGCTCAACAGCACACAGATAGAACGCCAGCTTTCACTACTGCTGCAAATTAAAAAACTCGGCTTTCCTGTGGTGTTGGTACTGAATATGGCAGATGAGGCCAAACGTGCTGGTATCACAATTGATACGGAAAACCTGTCGAATGCACTGACGCTGCCAGTGGTGCAAATCAGCGCAAAATATGGTGACGGCCTGCCTAAAGCCTTGGAAGCAGCCACTCAAATTATTAATCAGCAGCAAGTTACCACCAACCCCAAAAGCATCAATTTATTACTGCAGGAAGAAAGCCTGATTGAACGTGAAATGGAAGACTTGATCCAAAGACACGTACAAATTCCAAGCACACTTACTGATCGCACCACCGATAAAATTGACAAAATACTGCTGCATAAATGGCTAGGCTTACCGTTATTCTTCGCCGCGATGTTTCTGCTGTTCCAGTTTATATTTACAGTTGGCGGCCCCTTGCAGGATGGCTTGGCCTGGCTGCTGGATCTGATAAGAAATAGCCTGCTGGAGCCGCTATTCTCATCCAGCCCGGCTTGGTTCAAAGGGTTGATGCTGGATGGCATTTACAATGGCGTTGCTACCGTTGCTGCCTTTGTGCCCATTATCATCTTGTTTTTCCTGGTGATGTCCATGGTGGAAGATAGCGGCTACCTATCGCGTGCGGCTTTTCTGATGGATGCCATCATGGCCAAAATGGGGCTGGATGGCCGCAGCTTTGTAATGATGCTGATGGGTTTCGGCTGCAATGTGCCGGCCATCATGGGCACGCGCATCATGCGCTCACGCCCGATGCGTTTATTAACCATGCTGGTCATTCCGCTTTCGCTGTGCTCCGCACGCTTACAGGTGTTTATTTTCATAATCGCCGCGCTGTTCAGCCCCAAACATGCACCGCTGGTATTGTTTGCACTGTACGTCATGAGTTTTATGACCATGTTTTTAACTGCGGTACTATTCCAGAACCAATATAAGAACACCGAACCATTTATTCTGGAACTGCCGCCTTATCGCTTCCCTACCCCACGACAAATCGTGCTGCGCGGCTGGCAGGAGGTAAAGCACTTTTTAAATCGCGCCAGCAAATTCATTATTCTCGGCGTTATCATGGTTTGGCTGCTGACCAATTTCCCAAGCAATGTAGCGCCTGCCAGCATCGATACCTACGCAGGCAAAATCGGCGTACTGTTTGGCCCTGTGCTTGATCCGATCGGTATCAATCATGAACTGGCAATCGCGCTCATTTTTGGCTTTGTTGCAAAAGAAATCGTGGTTGGCGCGCTCGCCGTGATTTACGGCATGCAAGGTGATGCGCTGATGGCACAGATGGCAACCCAGATTGACTGGGTGCAGGCCATGAGCTTTATGTTATTCACGCTGATTTACACCCCATGCTTATCTACTATTGCCACGATCAGAAACGAATCCAAGAGCACCGGTTTCATGTGGTTATCTATCGCATGGTCGCTAGGTTTGGCATGGATAGTGAGCTTTGTGTTCTACCAAGGCGCACGTGCACTAGGTTTTTAGGTTTTTAGGTTTTTAGGTTTTTAGATTTTCAAGTCTTTAGGTTTTTATCCTAGCAACCACACCTGACCACACTGCCCCCTTAAGTAGCCGCAGCATTGGCAATAAGATAAGCTGCTGCACCACGCAAGGCGGTTTTAGGCTCCATAATCACTTTTACCGGCACCTTGGCCAGCAGCTCTGTAAAGCGGCCTTTATTAAGAAAAGCTGCCATAAAAGTTGACTGTTTCTCAAACAAAGGTAAGAGTTTAGGCGCGATGCCGCCGCCTATAAAAACTCCACCCGTAGCAAGTGCTTTTAACGCAAGATTGCCAGCCTCAGCCGCATAGGCAGCCATAAATATTTCCAGCGCACGCATGCAGATTTCCGAGCTTTCATTCAGCGCAGATTCAGAGATCGTTGCCGCAGGGTCATTTGTTTCTCGAAAGCGCTCTCTTAACCAATCCGGCTCCTGCAAACCCATAACGTCTTTTAAAGCATCATAGATATTTTTAAGGCCCGGTCCTGAAACAACACGTTCCCAGCTCACATGCTGCTGGCTGGCTCTTAGATAACGCAACAATGTGATTTGTGATTCATCATTTGGTGCAAAGTCGGCATGTCCACCTTCAGAAGCGGCTATATGTATCGCATTTGCGGTACGAATCATCATCGCCTCACCCAAACCAGTGCCTGCGGCAATCAATGCCATATTGCCTGCCGGATCTGGCTCACCGGCATTAATAACCACCAATTGTTCCGCTGTCAGCGTATCAATACCATAGGCCGTTGCTTCGAGATCATTAAGTAATCTGACGACGCTATAACCAAAAGTATTCGCTAATGACTGGCTATCAATATGCCAGCCCAAGTTGGGCATATCGCAGCGTCCATCACGCACTGCACCGGCTACCGCCAGACAGGCAGCGTCAGCCTTAAGGCCGCTGTCCTGCTGAAATTGCCACAGTAACGATTCCATACTGTCAAATTCAGAATTGCGATAAGTTTTCTCAAAAACCGAGCTCAGCTCCCCATGAGCCGGATATAGCGCAAGATTGGTTTTAGTGCCGCCAACATCACCTGCCAGTAACAGTTTATGCATCCATGTACCTCATCTCAATTAAATAATCCGACGACAGCTAAAACCATCGTCACTTACATTGCGACACCTGTTATTGCAGCGTCTGTTATTGCAGCGCCTGTCTAACTCAAACTTCGTGGCGCCAATACTCGGGAATATCTTCACGGTAACGCCGCTGCACCAGGTTAGCCACCAGCCCGGTCCAGCCGGTCTGGTGCATCGCCCCTAGCCCTAAGCCCGTGTCGCCGTGGAAATATTCGTGATACAGCAGCAAATCACGCCAATGCGGATCATGCTGAAATGGGCTATCAGCCGGGAATATCGGCCGCATGCCATCTTCATTGCGGCGCAGCAGATTTACCAGCCGCTCCGATACCAGATGCGATATTTCAGCTAGCGTCAGTTCCTGATTATCCAGACACGGTACCGCCACCTTATAGTTGTCGCCGAGATAGCGATGGAACTTCTCCAGTGCCTGTAACAGCGTGTAGTTGGTGGGCATCCAGATTGGCCCGCGCCAGTTGGAATTGCCGCCAAACAATCCGGAATTGGATTCACCCGGCACGTATTCGATAATGGCGCGTCCGATACCGTGAATGGTACCAAGGTCGCGCCGCTCGGCATGGATTTTTGATACGCTGCGGATACCGTGCGGCGACAGAAACTCATGCTCATTCAAAAGATGGCGCACGATATGCGGCAGCATGGTGTGATCCACCAGCGACAGCAAATGCTCACCCCTGTCATTGGTGCGCGCAGGGCAGGCACAAATGCTATGCCCGTCAAACAAGCCACCGGCATGATCATCCAGAAGCGCGCTGAATCTAGGTACATTTTTCAGCAAGCGCTGATCAACAATCTCACAGGCAAACAGCGGAATAATCCCCACCCACGAAAATACATCCACACGCTGATGGCTGCCGTCCGGCCCTACTACCAGATCCTTGAAGAAACCATCCGCCGCATCCCATAGTGAAGGTGTGCCGCCGACGTGGCCGGCAATCGTGTTAGCTATGCCCATAAACTGGGTGTAGCACTGAATGGCAACATCCTCGTAATCGTAATTCTCTGCCGCCAGTTCCAACGCGATCATGGTCAGATTCAGCGAGAACATAGCCATCCAGCCAGTCGCGTCAGCCTGTTTCAAGCGATAACCGGCTGGCAGCGGCTGCGAACGGTCATACACGGAAATATTATCCAGACCGAGAAAGCCGCCCTCGAATATATTATGACCGTCAGCATCCTTGCTATTGAGCCACCAGGTGTAATTCATAAGCAGCTTGTGCAGTACGCGCTGCAAAAAGTGCGCATCGCCCTTGCCGCGCTGCACGCGCTCGGCACGAAATACCTTGAGTGCTGCCATGGCAATCACCGGCGGGTTAACGTCATCAAACGCCCATTCATAAGCCGGAATCTGGCCGTTGGGATGCAGGTAATTTTCCTTGAGCAACAGTTCGATCTGGTCCTTGGCAAAATCCACATCGGCAATCGCCAGCGCTGCACAATGAAACGCCAGATCCCAGGCAGCGAACCACGGATACTCCCAGGCATCCGGCATGGAAATCACATCAGCCGCCTTCATATGGCGCCAGCGTCTATTGCGCCCGTATTTCCGGTTTTCCGGCGGCGATAGTTGGTCACCATCCTGCCAGCGTGCCACATCATAATGAAAGAACTGCTTGGTCCAGATCATGCCCGCCATGGCCTGACGAAAAATAAGCGCATCTTCATCACTGGGTTCAGCCAATAATCCTTGATAAAATGCATCAGCCTCCGACTTTCTTTGCCGGAATATAGCTTCGTGCTCGGCAAATGGTTTGCTCATGGCTTTGGCCGACAGCACCATATGCAGCTCTACCTGCTCACCAGCGCCTGCCGTAAGCTCATGCCAAGCCGCAAACTTGCTGCCCTGCTGCGCCGGATTTACCGCTTCCTCACCATCAATCACATGACGATGAAAAGCATCCTTGCTATAAGGTGCTCCTTGCACGCCCCACAGCAGCTGCGTGTTGCTGGCATTGTCAGTAAACAATGACGCAGCCGCTTCACGACCATACAAAAAATACTCACCTAATGTCGCATGCTTCGCACGCACAGCCCATTGCGAACCCTCGGCTAAAGCGACTGGCTCAATATGCGGACGACTCTCAATCTCGCCGCCCCAATCCCAGTCATTACGAAACCACAGAGTTGGCAGCAGATGTAAAGTCGCTAGTTCCGGGCCACGATTGGTGGCGATAATATACATGTGGACCTGATCAGATGATGCTTTGGCATAGCGGACTTCTACATCCCAGTAGCGGTTATCTGCAAATGCTCCGCTATCCAGCAGGGTGAACGGCGGCTGATCGCGGCCACGATTGCGGTTTTCTTCAACCAACTGCTGATAGGGAAACGCCTGCTGCGGGTATTTGTAGAGATAGCTGAGATAACTGTGGCTGGGTGTCGCATCCAGATAAAAGTAGTACTCCTTGACGTCTTCGCCATGGTTACCCTGACCGCCGGTTAATCCGAATGCGCGCTCCTTAAGGATGGGATCGTTGCCGTTCCACATCGCTAGGGCAAAACACAGGCGCTGCTGTTCATCACAGATGCCGCCCAAGCCATCCTCGTTCCAACGATAGGCTCGTGAACGCGCTTGATCATGGCTGAAATAATCCCAGGCTTCACCATAGGCACTGTAATCCTCGCGTACCGTACCCCAAGCCCGCTCCGAAAGATAAGGCCCCCATTGCCGCCAGTTTTCCTTACCGGTTCGCTGCTGATCTAATCTATGCTGCTCTGCTGATGCCGGATTTTTGCTGAAAAAATTATTGAACATGATGATTCCCCTTATCCTTTGATAGGTGTTTAATCTGCTCCAATTGCCACCACGCTTCCAGCGTGCAAGCCACAGACCAGGCTTGAGACGGACAACCTCGTGGATGAAGCGGTACGGCGCCATCGAAAATTTCACTAATAGTACCCAGACCTGTGTCGCATAAATGCTCGCGCATAGGCTCCAGCCGCATCTGTGCCTGATTGGCGTCACCATACACCCGGTATTCAGCCAAGGCAAAGTGCCCAAGCAGCCAACCCCAGACGGGTCCTTGATGATAAGCACCATCGCGTTCCCAAACCCCGCCCTGATAGTGAGGTCGGTAATCTGGATGATTTGGAGTTAGCGAGCGCAGGCCGTAAGAAGTCAGCAGCACTCGTTGGCACAGGTCAACCACCATGGCCTGATCAGCTTTATTGAGCGGGCTATATGGCAGACTGACCGCAAAAATCTGATTTGGTCGCAACGTGGCATCAGCCCCTTGCGGGCCATCGATCACATCAAATAATCCTTCACCGGCTGTATTGATAAAACGCGCAAAGCTCATCTGCACGCGTTCTGCCAACATATCGTACGTCTCCGGGTCATGCTCAAGCAGCACAGCAAAGTGACTCATGTGAAGCAGTGCGTTGTACCATAAGGCGTTGATTTCTACAGGCTTGCCGATGCGCGGGGTTACCACCCAGTCACCTACCTTGGCATCCATCCAGGTAAGCTGCACGCCATCTTCGCCAGCACGTAACAGGCCATCAGCCACATCAACACCAATACCGTAACGCGTTCCCTTGATATGCCAATCAATAATGTCAACCAGCACCGGGTACAGCTCGTGCAGCAGACGCATATCCTTGACTGTATCCATATAGGCACGACAGGCATGGAAATACCATAATGCGGCATCGACAGTGTTGTAATCAGCACGCTCTCCAACACCGGGAAACACATTGGGCAGCATGCCTTGATCAACAAAACGCGCGAATGTCTGCAAAATACGGCGCGCGCTGTCGTAATGTGCTGTAGCAAGCGTCAGCCCGGGCAAGGCAATCATGGTGTCGCGTCCCCAGTCGCCAAACCACGGATAACCGGCAATCACCGATTCGCCGTTCTCCATTCCCGGTGTAGGGCGAGCGAATAGAAAACTGTTGGCTGATAACAGCAATTGATCGATCCAGGCCGGTGCACAGGTCAGCTCCGGCACGGTAAGTTTTGTACGTGCCAGATTACCCAGATCCTGTGCCTGAAAGCGGCGCATGGCTTCCTCCACATAGGGCGAAGGTTTATCTTCCAGACTGGCAACAAAACCTACCCAATCCCCATCATCACAGTCCAGCGTGATGTTCCCCACGCATAGGTGACAGTCACGATCCGGCAGGCCACGCTCACGCTCTAGCGGCAGGTCAAAATTCTCTATCCAGTCATGCGCGCTGCAAATCTTGCCACTGCTGACGCGAAACACCATATCGAACCAGTTTGGATGCACAACGCGCAACTCATTTTCGTCGTTCTCGATAACCGGGTTATATTGCCAGGGGCGCGTACTGTCATGATGATCGCGCGCATTCACCAGCAGGCTCACGCGCAAAAACGCCTTGGCCGGATTGGTGCGTGTAGCGGTCACCAAACGGTAGGCCAGATATGTAGTATTGGCACCAGGTTCCATCCAGATACGTTTTTCCACCACATGTCCGGCAACATGATAACGCCAAACTGGCATACGTCCATCCAGATAGAATGACTCCAGATACAGATAACCACACGGCGTAATAGCGCCATCACCCCAGCGGTTGGTGTGCAACGGGTATTCATTGCCATCCAGCAGCAATGTGGCATCTGCTTTGGCAAACACCAGACGCCGTCCTAACGGCGGCTCCACCGGCGCAATCAGCAAGCCGTGATAGCGCCGCGTCAATGTCTCAGCCACCGTACCGGCAGCATAGCCACCAATTCCGTTGGATAACCACCACTCAGCGCGTTCCGCCTGTTCCAGCTCGCCGCAAATTGCGCGGCCCAAACGAATGTGGGTTGGTAAACTGGCCTGACAGCTGGAGTGATTAGTCATCATGACTCCTTAAAAGATTTGGTCAGCGCAATGACACATATCCATCTAACCTCCCCCTGCAAATTCGGGATACAGGGTCATACCGCCATCTACATACAAGGTAGTTCCAGTCACATAATCAGCAGCATCAGATACCATCCAAGTCACGGCATTGGCAATATCATCCGTATCGCCTACGCGTTTGTATGGAATTAATTTAAGCAATGCGGATTCAGCCTCCGGCGTACTCCAGGCATCAACGTTAATCTGGGTGCGGATGGCACCGGGGGAAATACTGTTCACACGAATCCTGTGCGGTGCAACTTCCTGTGCCAGTGACTTCATCATCAGCATCACACCGCCTTTGGATGCGGCATAATTGACATGTCCGGCCCAGGGAATGATGTCATGTACCGAAGAAATACATACAATCTTGCCGGCTGCGCGTGAAACCTCGAGGTTCACCCCCTGCTTTAGAAAGCGCTTGACCGCTTCGCGTGCGCAAAGAAACTGGCCGCCAAGATTAACGCTAATGACCTTATTCCAGTCTTGTAGCGTTAATTCATGAAACGGAGCATCGCGCTGAAGACCGGCATTGTTAACCAGAATATCCAGTCCGCCGAAAAGTTCATCAATGCTATCGTACATAGCCAGCACCTGGTCTTCCTGACTAACATCGGCCGCCACGGCAAAAGCACTGCCGCCGCTGGCACGAATATCAGCAACCAGTTGCTCGGCGCTTTGTGCATTACCTACATAGTTGATAGCGACATGAACACCTGCGGCAGCCAGTGCCTTCGATACGGCAGCGCCTATACCGCCATTACCACCGGTAACTAGCGCACGCTGCCCTGCCAGATTTGACGCGTAAAAAGAATTGTTCACTGTCATCAAACATATCCTCAAGAGTCTCGGAGAGGAATGAGTCTTTACAGCCGTACTTCGTGTCACAGCTATAAATTCAAGGCACCGTCCGTTAGATATGTTTTAGTCGTCAGGAATGCAAAGACCTTACGGCACGTTATAAATGATATTGAAATGGTACAAAAGAAATCAAGCCGTGGAATGCAGATAAAACTCAACATCCGACTCTAAATTGGATTTAATTACAGACTTCAAGTTCTGAACATAAAATACACAGCGCCCATCAGACATAAGCCAGCCCACAAGAAGTCCAGCTTTAAAGGTTGCTGCATGTAAAACACCGCAAACGGCACAAATACCGACAGGGTAATCACTTCCTGCAAAATTTTAAGTTGCGCTACTGATAGCACCGTAAAACCGATACGATTTGCCGGCACCTGAAACATATATTCAAACAAAGCAATGCCCCAGCTGGCCAATGCGGCAATCATCCAGGGCTTGTTATTCAGGTTCTTTAAATGGGCATACCAGGCAAACGTCATGAAAACGTTTGATACGGTAAGCAACAGAATGGTTTTGAGAATCACTGGCATATCAATTTTGACAATAAGTTACAAGAAACAAGGAAGCAAGCCACAGACAGTGCGCCTAGTACGGCAAGGCGAAGCTGACGCAGTTAATTGTGACTTAGTGTCGAAATTTAAACGGCGGATTCGCCGGTTTCACCGGTGCGGATACGGATTACCTGATCCACCGAACTGACAAAAATCTTGCCATCACCAATCTTGCCGGTGTGTGCGGCCTTAATGATGGCATCTACGGCTGTATCGACAATGGCGTCCGCAACTACCAGCTCGAGCTTGATTTTCGGCAGAAAATCAACCACATACTCTGCGCCGCGATAAAGCTCGGTATGGCCTTTTTGTCGACCAAAACCTTTAACTTCGGTCACAGTTAAACCATTTACGCCGATATCGGATAATGCCTCACGCACGTCATCCAGTTTGAATGGTTTAATAATAGCCTCTATTTTTTTCATACTAGCGAACTCCCGAAACGTTTAATTTAAATTACCTGATTAAGTTATTGAGCTAAATTATCCTGAATTATCCAAGTGACACTATTACAACCACTCATGATTCATTTACCTGGTTTTGCCTGCCAGAAATCTGCAAGCTTGCCAGTAATCGGATAGCGCCTGTCTTTACCAAAACCTCTATGGGTGATGCGTACACCAACCGGTGATTGACGGCGCTTGTACTCGTTACGGTCTATCATGTTAACCACACGGTTAACTTCATGCTCAGAAAAACCAAGACCGGTGATATCTTCACGACTTAAATCATCTTCAACGTAAGCCTCAATAATGCCATCCAGTATGTCATAGGGGGGCAAACTATCCTGATCAAGCTGATTGGCACGCAGCTCAGCTGAAGGCGGACGTGTAATGATGCGCTGCGGAATAGTCTTGGATATGCTGTTGCGGTAGTTGCACAACTTATATACCAAGGTTTTGGGAACATCTTTCAGCAGCGCAAAGCCACCCGCCATATCTCCGTAAAGCGTGCAGTAACCGACTGCCATCTCGCTCTTATTACCGGTAGTCACCACGATACTTCCAAATTTGTTGGAAATTGCCATCAGCAACATGCCGCGAATACGCGCCTGCAAGTTTTCTTCAGTGGCATCAAACGGCATAGTGCCAAACTGTGGCAGCAAAGCCTGCAAGTATTGATCAAATAATTCTTTAATAGCAATTTCACTATATTGCACACCAAGCATTGTCGCCATCTCGCGCGCATCATTAACGCTGATATCTGCGGTAAATTCTGAAGGCATCATCACGGCATGCACTTTGTCTGCACCCAGCGCATCCACGGCAACCGCCAGGGTTAACGCAGAGTCAATCCCGCCGGACATACCCAGCACCACACCGGGGAAGCCGTTTTTGTTCACATAATCTGCCAAGCCAAGTTTCAGTGCACTATAAACCGAGGCTTCTATCGTTAAAGGCTGGGCAACATATCCCGCAGCCGGAGTTGCCTGCTCAATATCGACGATGCCCAGGGCAGATTCAAACGCAGGTAACTCATGAGTTAAATCTCCATTTGCATTCAATACAAACGATGCGCCATCAAACACCAGCTCATCCTGACCGCCGACCATATTGGTGTAAATAACCGACAAACCGGTATCAGCGACACGCTCACGCAGCTTTTCAATACGTGTAGATTGCTTTTCCATATGAAAAGGCGAGGCATTCAGAGCAATTAGCAACTCCGCCCCTGCTTCCTTGGCCATCAGAGCAGGCTCCGCTTCCCACACGTCTGCACAAATCAACACGCCTAGCTGCATGCCCGCATGCTCGAACACTAGCGCATCGCGACCAGGACTGAAGTAACGCTTCTCATCAAATACAGCATAGTTTGGCAGCACATGCTTGTGGTAGGTGGCCAGCACCTTGCCGTCCTGCAATACAGAGGCTGCATTAAAACATGCATCATGCACTAGATGAGGATGTCCCACGATTACGGTAATATCAGGCAGTTTTGCAGCTAGTGCATGCAAAGCCTGCCGACAGGCTAACAGAAAATCTGTGCGCAACAGTAAATCTTCCGGTGGATAACCGCACAGTGAAAGCTCAGGCGTAACCACCAGACTGGCACCCTGCGCCTTTGCCTGCCTCGCATGCTCAATGATTTTTTCCACATTACCGGTGATATCTCCGACAATGCAATTAATCTGCGCAAGTGCGATTTTCATTGATTAAGAATTTTCTTGAAATTAAGAGCCGAGGTAGAGATCAATAGCTGCCGCCAGCATCTTTAATTAATTTGATGATTTCAGTATGCTGGCCTTTAAGCGCATAAACCAGTGCCGTCAGGCCGTATTGATCCTTGGCTTTCACCTTGGCATTGTTGGCGAGCAACAGTTTCACCATTTCCTCATTACCATTATCTACAGCAATATGCAGCAATGGCGTTCCTTCGGAATCAAGATTGTTAACATTGGCACCGGCAGCAACTAATACCTGAGCCACTTCAAGCTGATTTTTTTTCACTGCCCAGGTCAAGGCGGTCCATTTGGATGAATCCTTCTGGTCCACCTTTGCGCCGCGCTTTAGCAACAGCTCAACCACCGGAGCATGACCGCCGCGTGCAGCAATCATCGTAGCAGTCACGCCCAAGCTATCGCGAGCCGCTATATCGGCTTTATAATCAAGCAAAATAGCAACCGTGGCAGCATCGCCGCTTTTTGCCGCGTGCATCAATACAGTTTTACCATCATCACTTTTAGTGTTGACATCCACACCATGCTGAATCAACAACTCAACCATGGATGAAAACCCGGAAACCGCCGCCAGACCAAACGCACTCCAGCCGGCACCGTCACGTACAGAAAAGTCAGCCCCTTTATCCAGCAACACTTTTGCAGCGGCAATATTGTTTTTCTTTACAGCATGCATCAGGGCAGTCCAGGCACCCTTATCCCTGACATTAATATCGGCACCCTTGGCAATCAGTGCCGATATCACATCAGCCTTATCCTTACGTGCTGCGTACATTAAGGCGGTCAGCCCATCCTCGTCGGTTACATTAGGATTCACGCCGCTGGTTAACATGGCGCTGACCGTTTCCAAATCACCCTTGGAGGCAGCCGTCAGCAGATACGGAATATCCTCGGCCGCCATGGCAGACGATGCCAGAGCCATAAATCCTGCCAAAAACAACGCGATAAAACCTTTGATTAAAGTATGCATGCGGTTCACTAAAATATTAGCCCTAAGTGATGACTACTTCTTGTTTTGAATAGCTGCCAGTACTGCTTCACCAAGCCCTGCCGGTGAACTTGCAACCACTGCCCCTGCTTTCTCCAAAGCGCGAATCTTATCAGCCGCCTTGCCGCTGCCGCCGGAAATAATCGCACCGGCGTGACCCATACGCTTACCGGCAGGTGCTGTCTGACCTGCAATATAAGCAGCTACGGGTTTACTGACATTGCTCTTGATATATTCTGCTGCAGCTTCTTCATCAGAACCGCCGATCTCACCTACCATGATGATGGCTTCGGTTTCCGGATCAGCTTCAAACATCTGCAGGCATTCAATAAAATTCAGACCTTTAATCGGGTCACCACCAATACCGACACAGGTACTCTGGCCTAAATTCAGAGCTGTCGTTTGATGCACAGCCTCATAAGTCAGGGTACCGGAGCGTGATACCACGCCCACCTTGCCGCGCTGATGAATACTGCCCGGCATGATGCCGATCTTGCACTCATCCGGCGTGATCACGCCTGGACAATTGGGCCCGATCAATTTAGTACCGTTGGCGCGCAGTGCAGCTTTAACGTTAAGCATATCCAATACCGGGATACCTTCAGTAATGCAGATAATCAACTCGATGCCTGCGTCACTAGCTTCAAGAATTGAATCGGCCGCAAAAGCAGGCGGTACATAAATTACACTGGCATTGGCACCGGTGGTTTTTACCGCCTCACGCATAGTGTTAAACACCGGCAGATCAAGATGCAATTGGCCACCCTTGCCCGGCGTGACGCCACCCACCATTTTGGTACCATAGGCCAGCGCTTGCTCAGAGTGAAAAGTGCCTTGTTTACCGGTAAAACCCTGGCATAAAACTCTGGTGTTTTTATTGACTAAAATACTCATGCTGACACCGCCTGACCATTCACAGATTTAACGGCTTGCTGCGCGGCATCAGTAAGTCCTTCCGCTGAAATAATGTTCAAGCCACTTTCACGTAGCATTTTTTTACCTAAATCCACATTAGTACCTTCTAAACGTACGATGACCGGAATTTGTATCCCCACTTCTTTCACTGCGGTGATAATGCCTTCTGCAATAATGTCGCAGCGCATGATGCCACCGAAAATATTAACCAGAATTGCCTTAACATTACTGTCAGCTAGAATGATTTTGAATGCTTTTGCAACGGTTTCTGCCGTTGCACCGCCGCCAACATCCAGGAAGTTAGCCGGCGCGCCGCCGTGTAACTTAATTAAATCCATAGTTGCCATAGCAAGGCCGGCACCATTCACCATACAGCCGATATTGCCGTTCAGGGCGATGTAGTTCAATCCGGCATGATGTGCAACTGCCTCCTTACTGTCTTCCTGACTCCAGTCACGCTGTTCGGCCAGCGCCTTCTGGCGATAGAGCGCATTATCATCCACGCTCATTTTGCAATCGAGCGCAAACAGTTTTCCATCTGTGGTCACGATCAGCGGATTGATTTCCAGCAGCGCCAAGTCATTCTCTTTGAATAAGCGATACAGGCCCTTAAGCAGCTTGCTAAAGGCACCGATTTGCTCACCGCTCAAATCAAGCTTGAATGCCAGATTGCGTGCCTGAAAATCCACTAGGCCATTTAACGGGTCGCACACTTCCTGCAGGATTTTTTCCGGGCTGGTATGTGCGATTTCTTCAATATCCATACCACCGGCAACTGATGCAACAACAACTACACGTTCCAGCGTTCTATCTACCAGCATGGATAAATACAGCTCGCGCGCAATCGGCAGGGTTTCTTCAATCAGCACCTGATTCACAGGCTGGCCATCCGGGGCATTCTGGTAAGTCACTAGCGTTTTACCCAGCAACTCGGTCGCTACGTTCTGCGCTTCAACGGCAGTCTTCACCACTTTAACACCACCGGCCTTGCCTCGGCCGCCAGCATGCACTTGCGCTTTTACCACCCAGGCGTTGCTGGCGATTTCTGAAGCCGCAGCAACTACTTCGTTGGCAGCTGCCACAACCTGACCACGCGGAACCGGAATGCCATATTTCTGCAAAAGCGTTTTGGCTTGATATTCATGCAAATTCATAAAAAATAGCTCTTATTAATATTAATTCACATTTTCTCGCAATTCAGGCAATTGCGCCAGTAAAGTAATGTTTAAGCTGAAGGAAAGCACTGATTAAATGAGCGAGCGGGATGAAGTGCACCCGTAAAGGGCGTGTCCGTGGAATATATGCGCTAAAGCGCATTACTCACACGCCAAAGGCGCACGGAACGCAGAAACCGAGATAGTATGCGATATACAGCGAGGTTACGAGTACCACGCAACGCAGCAATTCGCCCGCGCAGCCATATAATCAGGCTTTACCAAGGTATAATAAAACTTTAATCGTAAATAACTTCATAATCATGCGTTTAGTTGTTCAAGGCTCAGCCATCACCATTTCACATTTAGCCCATATCCATCAACTTTCTAGCACCAGCGTCCAGTTTGTGCAGATTGCACAACATGGCTACTACCTGGCAAATCAACCGGCAATCAACCCCGAAGTGCAGAAATTCTGCGCGGAGCAGAATATTGACTGTGCATACGTACACGACAAGCAGCTGCTGGATAACTTTGGCTTATGCGTGATGGATATGGACTCAACGCTTATCAGCATTGAATGCATAGACGAAATTGCTGATATGGTAAATATTAAACCGCAAGTGGCGGCCATTACCGAGCGTGCAATGCAAGGTGAGCTGGATTTTGCGCAAAGCCTGCGTGAACGTGTGGCCTTGCTGAAAGGCTTATCGGAAGCGGATCTGATGCGTGTGCTGAATGAGCGCCTACAACTGAACCCAGGTGCAAAGGAGTGGATTGAGGCTTGCAAAAAGAACAACATCACCACCCTGCTGGTTTCAGGTGGCTTCACCTTTTTTGCCGAACGCGTCAAAGAAATGCTGGGGCTGGATTATGCGGTCTCCAACACGCTGGAAATCATTGATGGCAAACTCACTGGTCGAGTGCTGGGTGACATTGTAGATGCACAGAGAAAAGCCGACGAGCTAACCAAGTTGCGCGACCGCTTAGGCCTGAATGCTACACAAACCATCGGCATTGGCGATGGCGCCAATGACCTCAAGATGATGGCGGCCGCAGGCGCCGGTGTGGCCTACCATGCAAAACCGGTAGTGCAGGCGCAGGCAGACTATGCGCTGAATCACGTTGGACTAGATGGCGTGATCAACCTGTTCACAAGCTAATCCCTACAATAACGCCAACTCTTCTTCGGTAAAACCCGCTTTGCGCCTAGCCTCCATATTCAGCGGCTTGCGCATGGCAGGCGCGTTGTACTCTCTGGCAAGCGTTTCATAGGTGGCAATCGGCTCCAGTCCGCGCTCGGCGCAAAGCCAGTTGAACCAGTGATTGCCAATTGCCACGTGGCCGATTTCATCACGCAGAATAATGGCAAGAATATCGGCTGCGCTCGCGTCACCAATCTGCACAAATTTATTACGCAGCGGCGGACTGGCATCCAGACCGCGCGCCTCCATGGTTCTTGGCACCAGTGCCATCCTTGCCAGCACATCTGCTTTGGTGCGCTCGGCCATTTCCCACAGGCTATTATGGCCGCTGAAATCACCGTATTGGTAGCCGACATTCAGCAGATAGCCATTCAGCAATTCAAAATGATAGGCCTCTTCAGCGGCGACCTTGAGCCAGTCCGCATAATATTGCATAGGCATGTCAGCAAAACGCCACACTGCATCTAGCGCCAGATTGATGGCATTAAACTCGATGTGTGCCAACGCATGAATCAACGCTGCCCTGCCTTCCGGCGTGCGCATAGACCTTTTTTCAACTTGCAGCGGCGATACCAGCAGCGGCTTTTCAGGATGTCCGGGCACGCCTGCCGGCTCGGTCAGGTTTGCAGCAGGATTAATTGCGACCTGCCCTGCCAGCCATGCAGCATTCAAGCCTTTAACACCGGCTACCTTACGCAAAGGGCTGTTATTTGCCAGCCAGTTAAGCGCAGCCTCACGCAGGTCGACGGCCTCTAATGTGCAGCTTGTAAATTGGCCACTGTTATTGAGATTGCTATCTGTCATAAGATTTAAAATTTATCGTAATGTTTGTTCCGCAGGCTAAGCCATCATCAGTTTGATTGCGAGCCAGCCCATCTTTGATACTGATTTCAGCATGATGAGCCAGCACGATTTCTTTTACAATCGCCAGACCAAGTCCACAGCCATCACCGGAGCTATCTGTAACCCGATAAAAACGGTTAAAGACCAGCTCTCGTTCTTCAGGGGCGATACCTATACCGTTATCCATCACTTCCAATACCACATGCGCATCCAGCTTTGACAACACTACAGTCACTTCTCCACCTTGCGGTGTGTAGCGAAGCGCGTTATCAATCAAATTGGATAACATCTCTTTCAACATAAAGGCATTACCCAAAATAATCAGATCCTGATTATTTTTAGCCTCAAAACCAAGATCAATCTGCCTATTAAGCGAACGCGGCACCCATTCCGCCGTCACACTCTGCACCAGACGCGTCAGGTTAACCTCTTCAAACGTATAGTTACTTTCAGAGCTCGGCTCGATTCTGGCTAAAGTGAGCAACTGCTGCACCAGCCGCGACAGGTGTCTGGCGCTCGCGGAAATATTCTCCAGGCTATGCTGGACTTGTTGCGAGACAGGCTCACGCAGCGCCAGTTCCACCTGGTTCTGCAACACAGCAATTGGCGTTCTGAGCTGGTGAGAGGCGTCTGCAATAAAGGCCTTTTGAAAATCAACACCATCTTTTACCCGTCGCATTAATTCGTTCATTTCATCCAGAAGCGGGGTAATTTCCTGTGGTGCTTTATCGGTAGCAACCGGACTTAAATCTTCATGTGAACGATTGGCCAATGAGTCTCTCAATTGGTTAAGCGGCAGCAGGCTGCGTTTGATACTCAAGAAAATCACCAATGCCGTCACCAGCATAATCAGAATTTGCGGAATCAGCATCTCTTCAATAATCTCGAGCGCCATGATTTCACGTTTAGTACGCGTTTCTGTCACCTGTATCAGCAGGTTACCCTTTAAGTCAGAATTAATAATAGGCAAGGCATAAGCAACAACGCGTACCTTTTCATTATCCAGCGTATCATCATAGTAAATATGCGCACCGCTCTTCAACGGTTTCGCGGGCGGCGCAATACCAGACTCGCCAACAACCAGACTACCGTCAGGAGCCGAAATGCGATAATTGATATAGTCATCCTTATCATACTGGAGCAAATTTCTGGCTATTTCAGGCAAATCTATCACCACCTGATTATTCACAACATCCACCTGGTCAGCCAGCGCCAGCACCTCACGTAATAAGGCACGGTCATAAGCCAGATTTGCAAAACGAAAAGCGCGGGAATAAGAAACTACAGAGCTAATGGAAAGAATGACAAACAGACACAGCATTATCCATAGCAATAGCTGTCCACTTAATGAATAACGGCGTACTGTTGTTTTTTCAGGCAGGTTTTCTGGCATCTTCAAGCAGGTATCCTAGACCGCGTATGGTTCTGATCTGTACATTCGCCGGTGCAATCTTTTTTCTTAAGCGATGGATATAAACTTCTATCGCATTATCGCCAATCTCGCTATCCCAATTACACAATGACTCTAAAACCTGCTCCTTGCTGACAACCTTATTTTGCCTGTGCATCAAAATTTCCAGCAACGCCAGCTCTCGGGTAGACAACAACAAATCCTTATCGCCGCAACTGGCACGTTTATCCGCAGCGTTAAAAACCAGATCACCACATACCAGCGATGCATTCGCCCCCAACTTGCCACGTCGAATCAAGGCTCTTACACGTGCCTCCAGCTCAGTCAAATCCAGTGGTTTAATCAGATAATCGTCAGCGCCCAGATCCAAACCTTTCACTCGGCTTTCTATTGCATCCTGCGCGGTCAGTATCATCACGGCAGAGTTATCGCCTCTGCTACGCATTCGTTTAAGCACTTCAAAACCATCCAGTTTCGGCAAACCCAGATCCAGCACGACAAGATCGTAGGCAGTTTGCTGCAAAAATACATTGGCGATTTCACCATTGGCCGCATGATCTACAGCATAGCCAGCCTGAGTAAGTGCCTGGAGCAGGCCTTCAGCTAAAATTTTATCGTCTTCTACTACTAACAAACGCATATGTAAGGCTCATGTAAGGTTGCGGGCGTATTGTTGCATTCATGGATAGTGAGTTGCAAATTGAACGTGTCATTCATTCATCCTGCTAAAGCACTAATTTTAATCTTTAAGGAGTTTATATGAATAAGATCTTATCAGCATTATTAGTTGGTTTTTTTGCAGTATCTTTCAATGCATTCGCTGAAGCGCCAGCTGCAGCTCCTAAAGCCGCCGCTACTGCTACTGAAGCAGCGGCACCAGCTAAAGAAGAAGTAAAACACACTGCGGCACCGGCTAAAAAAGCTAAACATAAAAAAGCTGCAAAAAAGGCTGAAGAAAATAAAGCTACTCCAGCAACCCCGGCAACTCCAGCTGAACCAGCAACCCCAGCAAAATAACCATTTAAACCTAAGTTAGTTTAAATTCAAGTTAGTTATTCTGGGTTAATTATTTCAGGATTAGCTGTTAAGGAAAAAGCCGCGGTTAAAACGCGGCTTTTTTTAATTTCTTTTATAAAACCTCGCAATTACTTGAGCGGTATAAAATCCAGCTCACCTGCTTTCATGTCAGGCACCAGCAGATAAGCCTCATCTTTGGTAATCGCTATATCGGCAGCAGCTTTATAGCCATCTTTAATCAAGTGTACTTCACCCTTGGTATCTACACTAAATACCTTTCCATTTTTCCAGTCGCTGACATACATCGTGCCGTTTGAATGATGTACCACACCATCGCCACCACCCAAACCTTCTGCCACATCAACCATTTCCCGGGTTTGTGTATTTAAGTTATACAAAACACCGGAAGTAAAATCCACCTGCAATAAAAAGTTACCGGTATCATCTGCCAATAGTCCATTAGGGGCTTTGATCCGGGCGTCCTGCTGCTCATTAATCAGCAAGGTTACCTGTCCTGAAGGGGTGATTTTGTAAATGGCACCACCACCTCCCTTACCAAGGATATCGCCACTGTCACTCACATAAAGATTGCCGTGCGGATCAGCCTCCAGATCATTCAGAAAAAGCGGCGGGCTGGAAAACTGGCCGGCAGCAACAAAGACACTGCTCTTTCCATCTGGTGTGATTTTGACGATTTTGGTTTTATCAGCCACGTATAAATTTTTACCGATGATAGCCAGCCCTTTGGGATCATCCAGACCGCTGGCAAAAACAGATACTTTACCGTCGCTATCAATAACCGAAATCTGGCCGTCACCATCTTTACCAAACTCATTGATCTCAGAAACATAAATGCGGCCATCTTTGGCTTGCACTGCGGATTCCGGTGTTTTTAATCCGGTAATTTTCTGTGGGTTTTTAAGCGTCAGGCTTGCAGGACTCTGGCAGCCCAGCACCAAAAATGTCGATGCCAGTAATAAGCCAATTTGCGTACTATTCTTTAACATATGAACTCCTAAAATGATAATGCTCTGACGTTTGGTACCGGAAACGAAGTAACAATGCCACAAGATACTCCATCCATAGTGGCGGACTGGTCGTTGTTATTAATAACGCCCTGCAATGTTTTATCAGCTTTTATCTTATTCACAACCTTGTTTAGCGCCAGCTCATAAGATTTCTCTATCCATTTTTCGGGTTTGATTTCTACAAAGCCGTGCACTTTGGATCTGCCTACATAGCTGGATTTGAGTTCACCTTTTCCTGTATAGACATTGGCTGTTATTTGGCCATGAAACATTTGCAATTGTGGGTTGTAGAACATTCTTGGCTGTAGCCACACGATCATTTTAGCGCTGCGTCCCACTTCACACATGGTTACCGGGCTGAATGCCGCATTAAATTGTTTAAGTGCCAGCGGCTCCACCACCGGCCCTTGTTCAAACCAGTACGCCCTGGAAAAATGGTTCATCACGTTAATCGAGTTGGTATATTCAATAGGCTGTATATATAACAGCATGTTAGCCACGGCACTGCTACCACCTGCATTTTCCTCGGCCTGCGCTTGATCAGCCCCCAAGCCGATATTAAGCAACAAAGTAAATGCCATACTTAATCTGACAATATTCGTTTTCATTTTGACTCACCTTCAATTCGATAACTTATACGATAAATAGTATCTGCTTTATCATCAGAGACATAAAGCGCGCCATCATGTCCCACTGCAACATCTACAGGGCGACCATGTACCTGGTGCCGTTTAAACCAGCCAGTCTCTTTAGACGGCATTAACCAGCCGGTGGCAAAATCCTCTACCGCAACAGGCTGGTTATTGCTGAACTTTACACGCACCAGCTGATAGCCAGCTGGTTGCTGACGGTTCCATGAGCCATGCAAGGCAACTATCGCGTCTGTTTTATACTCGGCAGGCCAGTTGGTCTTGTCCAAAAAAGTAATCCCAATCGGCGTTGTGTGCGAGGTAAAGGTGATTGCCGGTGCTTGCGCTGTCTTGCAAAAATCAGGCTCTGCCTTAAAGTTAGGGTCTTCTACCAGGTTTTTTGTTCCCGGCACACCCCAGCAATGCGGCCAGCCGTAATGCTTTCCGCCTTCGATTTTATTAAGATGCTCGGGCGGAATCTCGTCATTCACTTTACCGCCCTTTATATCTGAACGATTATCTGCACCATTATTGGTGGCAAACATATCGCCGGTTGACGGATGCCAGGCAAATCCCTGTGAATTACGTAACCCCCTGGCCCATATTGCCAACTGCTGATGCCGACCCATGGTGACCAATGCACCGGCAGGTTTACCATCCAGGGTATAGCGCAGAATGGTTGCCCGTAACGGATCATTCTCTACGCACACATTACAACTGGAACCCACATTAATGTACAGATAGCCATCCGGCCCGAGCTTAACCGTTTTGAGCGTGTGGCCACCAGTGGGCAAGCCGGATATAAAAGACTGTGGCTTGGACCAGCCGCCATTTACCTGCCGGAGCTTTACCACGCCATCCTGATTGGCAACCAACAAGTCATTACCGACAAAGGCCAGCCCTTGCGGGGCATTCAAATTCTGAGCCACGATAACGACTTCATCAGCAATGCCGTCTTTATTGGCATCCGGCAACATCAGCACTTTGTCACCACCGGCTGTAGATACAAACAAATTGCCGTTGGAGTCGAATGCCATGGACCTGGCATCACTTAACAAGCTGCCATTTTTAGTCTTGCTGTCAGCAAATTTTGTTAACTTAAAACCGGCAGGTAGCTTGATCGCAGCTTCATCGGCTAGTGAGTAACTAGCCGCTGCCATTAGAATCGAAGCTAACACAAACGCTGATAATGTATTAAGGCTTGAAGTTATATTCATACACCATGACTCCAATAATCAGGTAAGTATATCCGACCAGATATTGGCTGCCCAAGAAGCTGCATACACGCCCTCCTGCTCACTGGGCGCGCTGGAAACACCGCCGCCTTCTGCCGAGACCATGATTTTTTTCACAGGGTCATAGCGATAAACATTCGCTACATGCATGGCTGATTTATCCGTGACGTAGCTATAGCAGGTATTGGCAAACACCGGTGCCGGATCAGGGCTGGCGCCAGCCATTAACTGCACAATAGCATTGGCACATATTTTGGCCTGATTGGTTGCCATATGTGCAGACTTGGGCAAGGCCGCAGAAACAGCATCACCGATCACATGTATATTCGCAGCCAATCTGGATTCATAAGTCAGAAAATCCACCTCGCACCAGCGCTTGTCTACATTATTAAGCTGCGCCATCTGCGCCGGCTTGCCTGCACGCTGTGGCGGAATAATGTTCAACACATCAGCCTTCACAGTATCAAACTCGGTGGTCACGGTTTTACTCGCCACATCTACTGAAACCACAGCATTGTTTGGGCGGTAATCTACCAAGCCTGCGTACATGTCATTAAAAACCTTGGTGAACAGGCCTTTTTTGGAAATGATCTCAGCATTCGCATCCAACACAATGACTTTGGATTTTGGCTTATTATTTTTCAGATAATACGCCACTTGCGCTGCACGCTCATATGGGCCAGGCGGACAACGGTAAGGCGCAGCCGGCACGTTCATCACAAACACGCCGCCATCGGGCATCGCTTCCAGCTGCCTGCGCAAATTCACAGTTTGCCAGCCGGCTTTCCAGGCATGCGGCACCTGCTTTTGCGCTTCGGCACTTTGCAGCATCGGCAAGCTGTCATAAATAAAATCAACACCGGGGGCGATGATCAGGCGGTCATAAGTCAGCTCACCACGCAGCATGCGTACTTTCCTGGCATCAGCATCAATTGCTGTTACCTGATCCTGTACCCATTGAATGCCATGGTTGGATTTGAGTAACTGATAGTCAAAAGTTAAATCATCAATGGATTTACTGCCACCCAACACCAGATTACTGACCGGGCATGAAACAAATTGCCGGTTAGGCTCAACCACCACTACCTCAATCGCGCCTAAACTCCACAGTCGCAGATATTTGGCGGCGGCGGCACCCGCATAACCGCCACCTATCACTACTACGCGGCCAATTGGCGGCTTACTTGCTCGACCAAAAGCTGTCAGTGCATGTGCAGAAAATCCCAGCGCAGTAGCCAAGCCGGCCAGTTTTATAAAGTCACGGCGATTAGTTTGCATGATCTACCCGCAACGGTTGTGGTTTTAAAGTAGCAGAACGGTGAGGCACCTGCATGGAGAAATAATCAGCCAAGGCCGATATTTCATCGGCAGTTAAACCTTTGGCATGGCGATGCATGACGGTAGCAGATAGCTCACCAGATTTAAATGCTTGTAATTTACTAATAATATCGGTTTTGTTGACACCGGCGAGCGCCGGAATTGAAACAGCACTCTTGCCACCAGCTACGGCATTGCCCTGAGTACCATGGCAGGCCGCACATGATGCAGCTAAGCTTCGAGTATGTACATCGTTTGGAGTGTGCACATCATATGCCGCAGCTGCAATATCTGCCGCGCATACAATCATCGGGCTGAAAAGCCCGATGATTGCTATTGATAAAATCATTTTTTTCAAACAATATTCCTTAAAATATTGTTGCCAGATTCATACCGCAATGCACGGAATAAATCTGTTGCGATTAGAAAAAACTGCTATTTAAAAACAATTACTGATTACAGGCACTTCTGTTCCATACAGCCGTCATCTTTAACACCTAAAGATTTCAACAGCGTTACCATTTTATCATTGTGTTCATCAGTCATAGCACGAATAATACTCACATCACCGCGCATTTTCTTGTTTACATCGGCACCTTTTGCGGCCAGATATTTCACCATTTCTGCGTTGTTATTGTAAGCCGCATGATGGAAAGCTGTGAGCTTGTTGACCGGATGCGCGTAATCCAGATTTGCGCCGTGTTCAGCAAAGTACTTAACCATTTCGAGTTGATTTTTGGATGCTGCCATTAACAATGGTGGCCATGCAAAATAACTTACATTAACGTCTACACCCGCTTCTACAAATTTTTTAACTACCTTTAAGTTACCGTCTCCGATCGCTTGTGCAAATTCAACGGACTCGTCGTCTGTCAGGGCTTTAGCTGCCGCTGCATTGAATGAAAAAGTTAACACTAATGCTGCAAATACCACTCTCAAAAAATTCATGCTGCTAATCTCCAAATTCATTTAATAGTAAATTTTAATTCTATTTTTATTACGCGATATAACGCCTTGCATTCTGGAACATGCGTAACCATGCGCTGTCTTCTGCATCACCGCAACGCTGCCAAGTATTCTGCACATTGCGGATTACACGCTCGGGATGTGGCATCATAATACTAAAACGCCCGTCTGTGCTGGTTAATCCGGTCAGCCCCTGCGGTGAACCATTCGGGTTGAACGGATAAACCTCGGTAGGAGCAGATGCATTATCTATAAAGCGCATCGTCACCAGTTTTTGTGCCAGCAGTTCATTGACCGCGTCTTTGCGAGAAAATTCCGCAAAACCTTCACCATGTGCCACGGCAATCGGCATTTTGCTGCCGGCCATGCCGTTAAAGAACAATGATGGTGACTCCAGCACCTCTACCATGCTCAGGCGCGCCTCGAACTGTTCTGAACGGTTACGCACAAAATGTGGCCAGTGTGCAGCGCCCGGAATCAGTTCGCGCAGGTTGCTCATCATTTGGCAGCCGTTGCATACACCCAGAGCAAAACTGTCATCACGATGGAAGAAAGCCGAGAACTCATCACGGGCACGTGCGTTGAACAGGATGGATTTCGCCCAGCCTTCACCTGCACCCAGCACATCACCGTAAGAGAATCCGCCGCAGGCCACAAAACCGGCAAAGTCTTTGAGTGATACACGACCGGAGATAATATCGCTCATGTGCACGTCATACGCGGCAAAGCCGGCACGGTCAAACGATGCTGCCATCTCCACATGACCATTCACGCCCTGCTCGCGCAGAATCGCCATTTTGGGACGTGCGCCGGTTGCGATATAAGGCGCTGCTAGATTTTCAGCCGGGCTATAGGTCAAATCGCTAAACAAGCCACGGTCACTTTCATTCAGCAGCCTGTCGTATTCCTGCCGCGCGCTCACTGGGTTATCACGCAGTTTCTGCATCTGGTAGGTAGTTTCAGACCAGATGCGGTGCAGGTTCACACGGGTATCACTGAAGACGACCTTGCCGCTGTGACTAATTTCAACTTTATTGTCGCCAACCACATCACCAATCACATGTGCCAGGCCGTTAAACTGTGCCGCAATGGCTGCTGCATCCTGTGCTGCCACCTGAATCACCGCGCCCAGCTCTTCGTTGTAAAGCGCGCTGACGACATCACCCGGTAATGCGGAAACATCAGCACTGATGCCGCAGTGGCCAGCAAATGCCATTTCCACCAAAGTCGTGAACGAGCCGCCGTCTGAACGGTCATGATAAGCCATGATCTTGCCGGCTTTATTCAACTGCTGAATAGTGTTGAAGAAATGCTTGAGCTGGTGTGCATCATCCACGTCAGGTGCTGTATCGCCCACTTCGCCATATACCTGCGCCAGACTTGAGCCGCCCATGCGGTTCTTGCCGGCACCCAGATCAATCAGCACCAGTTTGGAAGCCACATCCACCTGCAATTGCGGTGTCAGCGTCTTGCGCGCATCCGGCGTTGCGGCAAATGCAGTCACCACCAGTGATATCGGTGATGTCACGGCTTTGTTCTGGCCGTCATCATTCCACACGGTTTTCATCGACATCGAGTCTTTACCCACCGGAATGCTCACACCCAATTGCGGGCACAACTCCATGCCCACCGCTTTCACGGTTGCGAACAGCGCGGCATCTTCACCCGCATGGCCTGCAGGAGCCATCCAGTTGGCTGAGAGCTTCAAGTCGCTGATATCGTCAATCAGGCTGGCAGCAATATTGGTGATAGATTCACCAATCGCCATACGGCCAGAAGCCGGCGCATTGATCAATGCCAGCGGCGCTTTTTCACCAATGGCAAATGCCTCACCACGATAGGTCTCGTAACCGGCTACGGTCACGCCAACGTCGGCCACCGGCACTTGCCATGGGCCTACCATCTGCTCGCGTGCCACCAGACCGGTCACGGAACGGTCGCCGATGGTGATCAGGAAAGTTTTATCCGCCACGCCCGGCAAGCGCAGCACGCGTGCTGCGGCTTCTTTTAAATCAACGTTACTGGTGTCAAAAGCACGTAATTGCTTCGTGGTGCTTTTCACATCGCGCGTCATTTTGGGCGGTTTTCCGAGCAATACGGATAAGTCCATATCCACCGGTTTATTGTCAAAATGGCTGTCCGCCACGGTCAGGTGGCGCTCTTCAGTGGCATAGCCCACAACCGCAAACGGGCAGCGCTCACGCTCACAAATATCTTTAAAGCGCGGCAAATCCTCTTGCGCAATCGCCATCACGTAGCGTTCCTGAGCCTCGTTGCTCCACAGCTCACGTGGTGACATGCCCGGCTCTTCGTTATGTACGTCACGCAGCTGGAACTGCGCACCTACACCGGCGTCATTCACCAGCTCAGGAAACGCATTGGAAATACCGCCCGCACCCACATCGTGAATGCTCAGAATCGGGTTGGCATCGCCCAGCTGCCAGCAACGGTCAATCACTTCCTGTGCACGGCGTTCCAGTTCAGGGTTACCGCGCTGCACAGAGTCAAAATCGAGGTTCTCGACGTTGCTGCCGGTATCCATACTGGATGCCGCGCCGCCGCCAAGGCCGATCAGCATGGCCGGGCCACCCAACTGAATCAGTGCCGCACCGGGAGGAATCGGGTTCTTTTTGGAATGTTTGGCAGAGATACTGCCGATACCGCCAGCCAGCATAATCGGCTTGTGGTAGCCACGTACTTCGGCCTGCCCGTCAGCGCCTGGCGCTGCAATCTCAAGGGTACGGAAATAGCCGGTAATGTTGGGGCGGCCAAACTCGTTGTTATAGGCCGCGCCGCCCAATGGGCCATCAATCATGATCTGCAATGGCGAAGCAATACGGCCAGGCTTACCAATGCTGTTTGCCTCCCAAGGCTGGATAAAATCAGGGATATTCAGATTGGAAACCGAGAAACCGGTCAAACCAGCTTTTGGTTTAGAACCGCTGCCGGTAGCGCCTTCATCACGAATCTCGCCGCCCGCACCAGTTGCGGCACCGGCGAATGGAGAGATCGCAGTAGGGTGGTTATGTGTTTCTACCTTCATCAGGTAATGCATGTCTTCTTCAACAAAACTGTATGCACCATCTTTAGTCGGATAAAAGCGTTTAGTTGCCTCACCATCTTTCTGACCGGCCACGATAGAGGCATTGTCAGAATAAGCCACTACGGTTTTGCCCGGGTTCAGCTTGTGCGTATTGCGGATCATGCCGAACAGTGACATTTCCTGCTGCTGACCATCAATCACCCAATCCGCATTGAAAATCTTGTGGCGGCAGTGCTCGGAGTTTGCCTGCGCAAACATCATCAACTCAACGTCAGTCGGGTTGCGCTGCATTCTGGTGAAGTTATCGAACAGGTAATCTACCTCGTCCGGTGACAGCGCCAGACCCATGTCACTATTGGCCGCATTCAGCGCAGCTTTGCCGCCCTGCAAGATATCCACGGTGCACAGCGGTTTAGGCGTATCGGTGTGGTAAAGCTTGGCTGCATCTGCCAGCACAGGGAATACAGACTCGGTCATGCGGTCATGAATCAGCGGCAACAGCTGCTGACGCTCTGCTGCTGTCAGTGCCTGGCCATTTTTAGTTTTTACGTAATAAGCGATACCGCGTTCTACGCGTTGAATCTCAGGCAAACCACAGTGTTTTACAATATCGGTGGCGCGTGATGCCCAGGGAGAAATAGTCCCCACACGCGGCAGCACCAGAATCAGTTCACCCTCTGGATTTTCTGCCTGCATTTTTGGGCCATAAGTCAGAATCTGGTCCAGCGTATCTTTCTGCACTGCTGTGAGCGCACCTTCCACCCACGCAAAGTGCCAGAACTCGGCATAAACATGGCTGATGTTCGGGCAGTTTTCATCCAGCTTGTTGTGGATTTTTTCGATACGGAAAGGAGATAAAGCCGCGCTGCCGCGCAAGCTGATCATTTGAGGGGTAGATTTGGATAGGCTCATTAAAACTCGGCTAAATATCAATGAATTGAGTAAAGCAGAATTTTAACAGATTAGCGGCATTTAGGCCGCTTTAATGGCTACTAAAATACCCTGTGAGTAGCCATTAAAGAGACAAACCGGGTAAATTCAATTACCCAGCGCACCAAACACTTTTTTCAGCAAGGCACTGCCTTGACCGACCGGGTCTTTGCGGATGGCAGCTTCCTCTTTTGCCATCATCAGGTATACGCCATCCAGCGCTTTTTGCGTGACGTACTGCTCAAGATTCACCTGCTCTTTTTTAACCAGGCCAAACTTGGCGCCTGTCTCGGCAAAATTGTTGTACTGCTGCGCGAGCTGAACGTTCTCGGTGGCTTTTTTAACGATAGGCAGGAACTTGGCAGCCATGGGCGCTGATGTGGTTTTTTTGAAATACTGGGTTGCGGCATCATCACCGCCGGTCAGTATGCCTTTGGCGTCGGCAACTGTCATTTTTTTAACGGAATCAACCAACAGGGCTTTGGCCTCAGGCACTGCCGCTTCTGCGGCACGGTTCATTTTCACAACAAGTTCATCAGCCTGCTTACCCATACCTAACATGCGCATGGCTTTTTCGGTTTTTTTCAATACATCTGGCAGGGGAATTTTTACTTCATCATTACCCAGATAACCGTCGGTCTTGCTTAACTGACCTACCGCTTTTTCAGCACCTTGAATCAAGGCTGCTTTTAAGCCTTTGCTTGTTTCTGCATTGGTCAAATCATTCACATCAAGTGCATTAGCATGGGCAGCAAAGAGTGTACAGGCCAAGAATGTAGATAAGAAACGTAGCATGGCAACCTCCAATCACGCAGTTACGAAAAATTAGAGCCTGGCGCAAAACTGTTAACAAAACACGCTATCAACAAAAATTTGCACCAAGCTCAAGTATGCGCCTAAAAGCTTTATTACGGATGTACTTTTAATTACTGGCCTATATTGATAATTACTAAGACTGATAATTACCAAGATTGATAATTACCAGGCTACCTTTGACTCGGGCTCACATGCCAGATGTTTTTGGCATAATCAGCAATCGCACGGTCACTTGAAAATTTAGCCATATTCGCCACATTCAAAATTGCCATACGTACCCATTCATCACGGTTCTGATATAACTTGCCAACTTTATCCTGCGTTTCAATATAACTCGCATAATCTGCCAGCAATAAATACTGGTCGTAATTAAGCAGGCTCTCCACTACATTTTGGTAACGCGCTGGCTCATCAACCGAGAAGTAGCCATCAGCGATCATATCCAGCACTTTTTTCAGCTCCGGATTGTTATTGTAATAGTCGCGCGGGTTGTAGCCATTGGCTTTCATTTCAGCAACTTGCGGTGTAGTCAGGCCAAAAATAAAGATATTCTCATCGCCGACTTCTTCCTTGATTTCGACGTTTGCGCCATCCAGGGTGCCAATAGTCAGCGCACCATTCAGCGCCATTTTCATGTTGCCAGTACCACTAGCCTCAGTGCCGGCAGTTGAAATTTGCTCAGACAGATCGCTGCCCGGGAATAAAATTTCTGCCGCAGAAACCTCATAGTTTGGATAAAAAACCACTTTTAACTTATCGCCCACCAGCACGTCTTCATTCACGATTGCGGCAACATCGTTGATCAGGCGAATGATCTGCTTGGCCATGGCATAACCCGGCGCCGCCTTACCGCCAAAAATAATCGTACGTGGCGTAATTCCAGATTCACCGCTACGGATGCGGTTATACAGGGTAATCACATGCAGTACGTTTAATAGCTGACGCTTATATTCATGAATACGCTTGATTTGTATATCAAACAAGCTGTCGGTATTAAGCTTAACACCGGTCACTTTTTCAATTTTTGCTGCCAGCCTTACTTTGTTGGCATGCTTTACCTCGGCGAAGGCTTGCCTGAAATCGGCATCATCAGCCAGCGGCGTAATTTTTTTGATATGCGTTAAATCTTTTTTAAAGTCGGCGCCAATCGCTGTTTCAATAAGTTTGGTTAATCCTGGATTTGCCTGATTCAGCCAACGACGCGGCGTAATGCCATTGGTGACATTGGTCAACTTGCCCGGATAAATTTTATCAAAATCAGCAAACAGCGTACTTTTCAGCAGCTCGCTGTGCAAGGCAGCTACGCCATTCACGGTATGACTACCAACCACAGCCAAATGCGCCATGCGCACACGACGGCCATGGTTTTCATCAATGATAGACACGCGCTTTAACAGTTCTGTATCACCCGGAAAATGGTGGTTAACCATATGCAGGAACTCATGATTGATTTGATAGATGATCTCCAGATGGCGAGGCAACAAACGGCTGAATAAATCTACCGACCAGGTTTCCAAAGCCTCTGGCATCAAGGTATGGTTAGTGTAAGCAAAAATCTTAATTACCAGACCCCAGGCAAAAGCCCAGGATAAATGATGTTCATCCACCAACTGATACATCATCTCTGCCACACCGATAGCCGGATGGGTGTCATTAAGCTGGATAGCAATTTTTTCAGGCAGAATCGCCCAATCTTCCTGAGATTTAATATCATGCGTTGTCAAAAAGCGCCGCAAGATATCCTGAATCGAAGCGGAAACAAAGAAATATTGTTGCTTCAATCGCAACTCTTTACCCAATTCACACACATCGTTTGGATAAAGAATTTTAGAAATGCTCTCTGTGGCGTTTCTTTCCTGCACGGCACGCTCATAATTGCCATCATTAAAGTGGCGCAAATCAAACTCGCGCGCTGCTTTAGCCGACCATAACCGCAAATTATTAACCGTTTTAGTACCGTAACCAGGCACCGGCACATCATATGCCATTGCCACCACATGCTCGGCATCTACCCAGCGCTGGGTCTCGCCACCCGCATGCGGATACTTCACCACTTGCCCGTAAAATTTAATGGTGTAAGTTGCCTCCGGGCGCTGAAACTCCCAGATATTGCCATAGCGCAACCAGTTATCAGGATTTTCAACTTGCTGCCCATTCTCAATACTTTGCCGGAACATGCCATACTCATAACGGATACCATAACCTGCTGCCGGAATATCCATCGTAGCCATTGAATCCAGAAAGCATGCGGCAAGCCTACCTAAACCGCCATTACCTAACGCAGCATCATTTTCAACCTCTACCGTAGTCTCCATATCACGGCCTAACGCTGTCAACCCTTCTTTCAATTCTTCGCTCATGCCCAGATTCAGTGCACTATTGCTCAACATGCGCCCGATCAAGAACTCTAATGACAGGTAATAAACACGTTTCGGGTCTTCTTTATAATAAGACTCTGCTGTTTGAACCCAACGCTCTACCACATGATCACGCACTGTATAACTGGCAGCCTCATACCAATCACGCTGCGTGGCAGCGTCACTGGTTTTAAATGTAGAGAACATTAAATGCTTCTGCAGCGCCAATTTGACTGCATCCGGCTTGAGATCAGTGGTTACTTTTGCTTTGGGTTTTTTTGGTGTTTTCACTTCAGTGTCGGCTTGAGTTTTCATTTTAGGAGATCTTTTTGATGGGAGACGTATTGCTATTTTAGCAAAAATTAGGCCAGACTTTAGCAAAGTCCGAAAATTACGTTTATAAACAATAAGCATTTGACCATCTTGAGCGGATGGTCAAATGCTTACATGCTATTTTGCTGAAGAGTCAGTCTGACTTAACAGGCCTTGCTGCTGAAGAAATGTGTGGATAGCCTGAGCTGAAACCTTGTTACCATCGACTGACAAATGCCCGCCGATCTCCACCGGACGCCACAACGATTTTGCATTAGGGTGTTTTTCTACGTAGTCTCGATAAATAGGCTCTAAATCCAACACCTGCATACCTAGGCGCTTTGCTTCAGACTTACTGAAATCAGAAATTTCCTGATATTTGGAAACTTCATTTTCAAGAATATCTACAATCGGGAACACCACCCAGACCGGGGTGGCACCGTTATCTTTAACGCGTTTGGCAAAATTCTCCATAATGCCAGTGAGGGTACGGCGCCCCAATGAGCCTGGCGCACGATCACGCTTGACCCTATCAGTCAGCATTTTGTTAATTACTGCAAACAGATAAGAATAATCCCAGCCGCCTATGGTTTTTTGGCCACTGCGGTATTGCGCAATCAAATCTTCCGGCTTAGGAACAGGTACATGGGTTAACTGTAAGCTACCGTCGGCCTGTGGCACATACATAGGTTTGGCATAATCGCGGAAGCTATAGGGGTTGCGGTTGTAGTCCAACACATAAAAGCCCAGCAGCACAATATTCGGCTTGAACTTCTCGCCGTGGCGCTCATAGGTTAAATAATGCTGATCTGTGCCGGTTGCAGACACGGCCAGATTCATCACTTCCCAATCCGGCATCAATTTAGCTAGTTCGTAAGCGTAGGTTTCTTCGTTGCTAACGCCAAAACCAAAGGAGTAGCTATCGCCCACAATCATTAATCTGCGTTTACCCGGTGTTGGCTCTTGGGCAAAGTCCCCATCATTGCGCATGCCTTCCGAGTTGGTGCGGATGCTGCCCTGATTTTTCACCACAGTATTAATATTGGCGGCATTTTTCCAGCCCACTGTAGCATCGTACTCAAAGCGCGGATCAAAGTTGACCTTACCATCCTGCATGCGCGCTTTCACCCAATTCCACTCACGCTCTACAGATAAGTCTGCATGAGGTGGCGTTTTGTGTTTAACGGCGTAATAAATACGCATGCCAGCTTCAATTGTCAGCAATAATGCTAACAGTACAGCAATGTTAGTGAGTACAATTTTTAAAAATTGTCCAACACCACTCCCAACTCGACTCATGGCTCACCCAGTACTTTTGAATTGAAATAGATTTTCAAAGCTCCAGCACCAACCTGCAAGGCACTGGAGATTGTAGCGCTATCGCTGCTTAGTCCAGCTCAAACGCGGTTTCATAATTGAGCTTGAGCGCAGGATCCTGATCTTCCTTTTTCAGGTAACAGTTACCTACCGCCAGCGCCTCAATTTCGGTACCCATGAAGCAGCGGAAAGCATCTTCAGGCGTACACACAATCGGTTCACCACGCACGTTAAAGCTGGTATTTACAATGACAGGGCAGCCTGTTTGCTGTTTGAAATTAGAAATCAATGCGTGATAACGCGGATTAGTGGCTTCATGCACAGTTTGAATCCGTGCTGAATAATCCACATGGGTCGCAGCAGGAATATCCGAACGCGGCACATTAAGCTTCTCAATACCGAACAGCGCCTGTTCGGCTTCGGTCATGGCACGGCGACGCTTCTGCACCACATCGGCCACCAGCAGCATGTAAGGACTATCGCCATCTAGCTCGAACCAGTCGGCAACATCTGCACGCAGCACAGACGGTGCAAATGGACGGAATGATTCACGGTATTTAACCTTGAGGTTAAGCACAGACTGCATCGCAGGTGAACGTGCATCACCCAGCACCGAACGGCCACCCAAAGCCCGCGGACCAAACTCCATGCGCCCCTGGAACCAGCCCAGTGCTTTACCTTCAGCCAGTGCAGCAGCACTGGTCTCAAATAACTGGCTATCAGTTAATACGCTAAATTTGGCACCGGCTGCAGTGAGGCGGCGTTCAATATCGGCCTGCTCAAAACATGGGCCAAGATAAGAACCGCGCATTTTATCTTTACCATCAACAGTTCTAGACTGATTAAGATGAATGTGATGTATTGCCAATGCTGCACCAAGCGCACCGCCGGCATCACCGGCTGCCGGCTGTATCCAGACATTGTCAAACTTGCCATCGCGCAGCACCTTGCCATTGGCCACACAGTTAAGTGCCACACCGCCCGCCAGACATAAATTGGCAATACCGGTTTCCTTGCGGATAGCCCGAGTAAGACGTAATACGATTTCTTCTGTAGCCACTTGCACGGAAGCTGCCAGATCCATATGGTGTTGAGTCAGCGGCTCATCTGCTTTTCTGGGCGGGCCGCCAAACAAATCATGGAACTTCTGGCTGGTCATGGTCAGCCCGGTGCAGTAATTGAAATATGACTGATCCAGACGGAACGAGCCGTCTTCTTTCAAATCCACCAGATGATCGAATATTTTCTGCACGTACTTTGGTTCGCCATAAGGCGCCAAGCCCATTACCTTATACTCACCAGAGTTAACCTTAAAACCGGTATAGTAGGTCATGGCTGAATACAGCAAGCCCAATGAATGCGGGAAGTGAATCTCCTTGACCACTTCCAGCTTGTTGCCCCGGCCAATGGCGAGCGACGTAGTCGCCCATTCGCCAACGCCATCCATGGTGAGCACAGCGGCCTCTTCAAACGGCGATGGAAAAAACGCACTGGCAGCATGGCTTAGATGGTGCTCTGAAAAGCGCAAACGGCTATCCCAGTCATATTCTGGTGCATAGCTTTTAAGCTCGTTTATCAGTAAGTCTTTTAAAAACAGCTTTTCTCGCAGCCAAACCGGAATCGCCATGCGGAACGATTGAAAACCGCGTGGTGCAAACGCCACATAAGTTTCCAGCAGACGCTCGAACTTCAGAAACGGTTTGTCATAAAAAGCAACGTAATCAACATCGGCTAAACTAATGCCAGCCTCTTGCAAACAGTATTCAACCGCATTTTTAGGAAAACCGGCATCATGTTTTTTACGCGTAAAACGCTCTTCCTGTGCGGCAGCAACAATTTCACCGTCGCGCAGCAAAGCAGCGGCACTGTCGTGGTAGTAAGCAGATATTCCGAGAACGTACATAGGCTAGAACAATGTGTAGATGAATGGAGCTACAGCACTGCCTTGGGCAAGTACTATCATTGCGCCCAACAACACCATCATGATAACAATAGGCAACAGCCAAAACTTTTTGCGGCTGCGCATAAATGCCCAAAGTTCTTTAATAAATGACATAGTTTAAATTCCTAAAACTGATTTTTGAGAGAGTCGGCCGCAGGGCCAGGCGGGCTGCGTTCAATCCAATAGCTGCTTGCCGAGCGATCAAGGCGCAGCCGCAAAGGATCTTTGCCGAATAAACGCATAACAAGACCAATTGGGGTAACCACGAAAAAGAATAAAATACCCAGCGCTATCGGGCTGACAATGTGGTGCAGCAACATGCCAAACTTGGTCCATAGACGATTTGCAGGCGCAAGGCTAACTGGAACCAGCAATGCCAACAATAAAATAACGGCTGATACGGCTAATGCCCACAGTCGCAGGCCATGCCCATGCAGCAAAGGCAACAGTCCGATAATCGCAAAAAAGACTGTAAAAACGATACCGAATGAGCGGTCTGATGAGCTTTTTACAGTAGCTAGGTGTCTGGGTTGATGTTCGTTCATGCCCGCATTATAACTGTCAAATATGCTTTGATAAAGATTCTAATTTGCCATCGGTTCATTTGCTAGCTCAGGTCAAGTCTAATAAACCAAGATGCGGCATATCAAAATCCTGCTAGGTCTGAAAATGCATATAAAAAAACCGCCGAGCATGTGCCGGGCGGTCTTTTAATCATTTACGCATTTAAGGAAACAAGGAAAGAGTTGCCGAGCGAGATAAAGTGCACCCGCAAAGGGCGTGTCCGTGGAATATATGCGCTAAAGCGCATTATTCACACGCCAAAGGCGCACGGAACGCAGAAACCGAGATAGTATGCGGTATACAGCGAGGTTGCGAGTACCGCGCAACGCAGCAATTTGCTCGCGTAGGCACTTATTCTGTGTTTCCTTAACTTATTAAACTATTCATACGCTTCACGAAGCTGGCAGGGTCTTCCAAGGTTCCACCCTCCGCCAGCAGCGCCTGATCAAACAGCACATGCGCCAGATCAGCAAACACCTCTTCAGCAGATTCAGTTTCCAGACGCTTAACCAGTTTATGTGTTGGGTTGATTTCCAGAATCGGTTTAGACTCCGGCGCTTTCTGACCTGCAGCTTTCAACATGCGCGCCAGATTGCCTGATAAATCATGCTCGCCACTTACCAAACAGGCTGGCGAATCAGTCAGGCGGTGTGTTACGCGCACATCTTTTACCTGCTCGCCCAGTACCTGCTTGATTTTTTCAACCAAAGACTTGGCTTCTTCTTCAATTTTCTTCTGAATCTCTTTTTCAGTGTCTGACTCTAGCTTACCTAAATCCAGATCACCCTTGGCAATGGATTGCAGTTTTTTACCCTCAAACTCGGTCAGGCTGCCAAGCAACCACTCATCTACACGATCACTCATCAGCAGCACTTCAATACCTTTTTTACGGAATATCTCCAAGTGCGGGCTGTGCTGAGCGGCGGCAAAGCTATCAGCGGTGATGTAATAAATCACTTCCTGTTCCGGCTGCATGCGTGAGATGTAGTCTTTCAGTGAAACATTCTGTTCTTCGGTATCGGCTTTGGTGGAGGCAAAGCGCAGCAGGCCGGCAATCTTGTCCTTATTGGCAAAATCCTCGCCCGGCCCTTCTTTGAGCACGCGGCCAAATTCCTTGTAGAACTTGGCATAGTCTTCCGGCTTGTTCTCGGCCATATCTTCGAGCACACCCAGCACTTTTTTCACTGAACCGGCTTTGATCGCCTCTACATCGCGGCTGTGCTGCAGAATCTCGCGCGATACGTTCAATGGCAGATCGGATGTATCGATTACGCCACGCACAAAACGCAGGTATTGCGGCATCAATTTTTCCGCATCTTCCATGATAAATACACGTTTTACATACAGCTTGATGCCATGGTGGCGCTCACGGTCATACAGGTCAAACGGCGCTTTACTTGGAATGTACAGCAACGAGATATACTCCTGCTTGCCTTCTACGCGACTATGGGTATAGGCCAGCGGATTTTCGAAGTCATGTGAAACATGCTTGTAGAACTCCTGATACTCTTCTTCGGTAATGTCGTTTTTGCTGCGCGCCCACAGAGCAGACGCCTTGTTGACGGTCTCATCTTCATCAGTTGCAACTTCAGCACCATCTTTCCACTCGCTCTTTTTCATCACAATCGGTAACATGATGTGGTCTGAGTACTTGCGGATAATCGATTTCAGCTTCCAGTCACTCAGAAACTCGTCTTCACCTTCACGCAGATGCAGCACAATCTCGGTACCGCGGCTGGCTTTGTCGGCATCTTCCAGCGTGTAGTCGCCTTCACCGCTTGATTCCCAGCGCACAGATTCAGCAGAGCCGGCGCGGCGTGTGGTCAGCGTTACCTTATCGGCAATAATGAAGGCTGAATAAAAGCCCACACCGAACTGACCAATCAGGTTGGCATCTTTGGCCTGATCACCGGTCAGCGCATTAAAAAATTCCTTGGTACCGGATTTGGCAATGGTACCGATATTGGCAATCACTTCATCACGGCTCATGCCGATGCCGTTATCAGCAATCGTCAAAGTGCGTGCATCTTTGTCAAAAGCGATACGGATCTTCAACTCGCTGTCATTTTCGTAAAGCGCACCATTCGCCAGCGCCTCGAAGCGTAGCTTATCTGAGGCATCTGATGCGTTTGAAATCAGCTCGCGTAATACGATTTCCTTGTTACTGTACAAGGAGTGGATCATTAACTGTAAGAGTTGTTTAACCTCGGCCTGAAAAGCCATAGACTGTTTTTGATGAGTGCCTTTTTGTGCTGCCTCAGTGGACATAAGATTAAGCTCCTGATGTTAAGAAATATAAAACTAGAAAAATAAAGCTAAAAAATATAAAACAATGTTCACTATGTGGGGATAGTTAAAATATTTTCAAGTCTGAAATTTCTAATGCTGATAGCCAACAGCAACTCATACAATTAAAAAAATTTGCGATTTGTCATCAAACTGTCAAACAAAAATGAAAAAAATAAACAATAATATTGTTTTATTTAAAAAATTACGAAGCTTCTGGTGCACAGTTACCAGCTGATCAATTATGCAAAACACCTTTACCACACCAACTGACAAGGCTTTGTTAGCAGCTATAGACTTAGGCTCCAACAGCTTCAGGCTGGAAATAGGCCGTCTTGATGGCGGACATATCCAACGCGTGGAATATATTAAAGAGGCTGTTCGCCAAGGTGGTGATTTAGACGAAAACCGCAATCTTCGCCCAGAAGCAATAGAGCGTGGGTTGCGCTGCCTCGCCAGATTTGGTGAACGACTGCAAGGCTTCGATGCCTCGCATGTTCGCGCGGTAGCAACGCAAACTTTACGTGAGGCCAACAATCGCGATGTTTTTCTGAAGTTGGCTAAAAAAACACTGGGCTTTGATGTTGAGGTGATCTCCGGCGTTGAAGAAGCACGGCTGATTTATCAAGGTGTTAACCGCTTTCTACCGCAATCAGATGAAAAAAGATTGGTGATAGACATCGGTGGCCGCTCGACTGAGTTCATTTTAGGCCAGGGCTTTGAGTCACAACACACGGCATCATTGCATGTAGGTTCAGTTGCATGGTCACTCAAACACTTTGCCAGCGGCGACTATACTGAAAAAGCTTTTACGCGTGCGCAAATTTCAGCTGAATCTATTTTTGAAACCTTGGGTATTAATTTCAGCCGTAAACACTGGGACGTTGCCTATGGCGCCTCAGGCACAATTGGTGCTGTTGCAGATGTTCTGGCGCAATATGGCCGACCTTTGGATGTAGTCAGCAAAGAAGGTTTATATTGGCTACGCGAAGAGCTGCTGCGTGCGCGCAACGTTGAAAAACTGCGCCTGATCGGTCTGCGCGAAGACCGCAAACCAGTTATCGCCGGCGGCTTATCAGTATTGATTGCGGCTTTTGAAGTGATGCAGATTGAAACCCTTAATGTTGCAAAAGGCGCTTTGAGGCATGGCCTGCTCTATGACATGCTGGCGCGTGAAGATGAGATCATCGATTTAAGAAATGCTTCAGTACGCCGCCTGGGCAGAAAGTTTGACGTCGAGCAAAACCATGCCAATACAGTTGCCGACGTCGCAGTAAAACTGTTTGAGAAAATTACCGAAAACATCAATTTTGCAGCTGGCGAACAACAGGTACATGCACGAAAACTACGTTGGGCAGCGCAGTTACATGAAATCGGCAGCATCATCTCGCCGGTTGATGCGCACATTCACGGTGCATATATACTGGAACACACGGAGCCACAGGGCTTTGCACAGAGCGAACTGCACTGTCTAAGTTTGTTGATACTGGGGCATAGAGGAAAAATAAAACGTCTGGAAGCAGACTTGTCAAATCGACTATTCGTGATGCAGCTGATGTGTTTACGCCTGGCGGTTATTTTGTGCCACACTCGTAAAAAACCCAACCTGCGCGGCATTCAGCTGCAATCAAGCGCCAACACAGCCACATTGACCCTACCCAGCTACTGGCCTGAAAAATTTCCACAGTCTTATTATCTGCTTGATGAAGAAACTCTCGCCTGGCAGAAAACTGATTGGCAGCTAACCTTGCTAACCAGTTGATAAATTGTCATAAAAATTTCATTTGCAATCTAAAATAAACGATATAAACTGTTTATATCGTTTATTTATCCAAAGGTGTTTTTATGTCAAAAATTAATCAATTACAAGCTGCAGCACTAAACGCTCCTGTTGATAAAACACTACCTGCAAAAAAGACCACTCCAGTAAAAACAGCCGCTAAAACGCCAATTGCCAAGCCAGTTGCGGCCAAAGCACCAACAAAACCAGCATTAGCAAAGCCAGCTGCAGCAAAACCAACTGCAACCGCTAAAGCGGCGCCTAACAAGACTGAAAAAGAAAAAGCCGTTAAACCTGTCAAAGAAAAAACGCCTAAACTTAAAATGGAGCGTGATAGCTTCACAATGCCGAAAACTGAATATGCGCAGTTTCACGTATTAAAAGAACGTTTGAACAAACTAGGGCAACCCGCCAAAAAAAGCGAGTTATTGCGTGCCGGCATTATGCAATTAACCGCAATGACGGATGCAGCACTAAAAGCGGCTTTAGGCAAAGTCCCTGCTATTAAAACCGGCAGACCTAAGAAGAAATAGTCTAAAAATAGTCAGACCAAACTAGGCTAATGAAATATTAGCCTTTTTTATTTTGGGGCTGGTATTTTGGAGCTGATATATTGGGCCCTGGTATTTAGGGCCCTGGTATTTTTGCCTCTAGTGAACTTTGGTAGCCGAAAAAGCATTGATTTCATCTAAAGTTTTTTTAATCTGGAATCGCAATTTCTCATCCTGCCCTGCCAGGCGCAGCGCTTTTTCTACGGCATCGCGTGCAGCCAGCTGATCACCCTGCAAAAGCAACACATTGGCAAGATTATTGTAAGCAGCGGCGGAGTCCGGGTGTGCTGAAATCGCTGCTCGAAAGGCTGTGGCAGCACCAGCAAGATCGCCAGTAACATAAGCGCTATTACCAAGACCCGTCAGGATTACAAGATTGTCAGGCCAACGCCTGGCAGCTGCGCCATATGCCAGCTTGGCAGCAGCGGCATCGGCAGTTTTTTCAAAGCTGACAAGCGCCTGGATCATCGCCTCTGGCTCTGCACTTGCCGGTAAACTGCCAGGCTTCAGGGCAACGAACGCCCAAGACTGACTACGCGCCCATGTGCGCTGAAATGTGCTCATGGACATTTCAAAACGTTTTTCAGTTCCAGAACGCAACCAGACCAATTCTTTATCCAGATCGTATCCGACAACAACTGCATAATGCCAAGCAGGAACCCACGACAAGCCGAGGTTTTGCATCACGACAACCACGTTGCCAGCAGCAACTTCTTTTAATAAGGCATCTAGTTTAGGCGCTATTTTTACTGGCAGTGCTCCATGCCTGCGCGCTGCGGCGAGCATTTCAATTTGCAGGCTGCCTTTGCGACTTGGGATGTAAACTTCCGGCGCAAGCTGATCTGGCGTAACGCGGATATCAACAGCCTGAAGCGCAGTTGATAGCGCAGCCGGGCCACAGTGATATTTTTGCTGGGGAAAGAACGGGGTCTCTGTCAGTTCATGATATCTGGGGAGCTGACTGTTTTGAGTCACTTCGCGCACGCCTGATGCCACACAAGCGCTAAGCAGTAAAACAAAAGCCAGTATGCAACTTCTCAGCAGCATACTGGCTAACCTTGCATGAATACTGAAAAACTAACGGTTAATTAACGAATTGATCTGGTGAACGGGAATATTTTCGTAAAGCCGAGAATATCAGTAAGCAGCAGCACCAGGAATACCAGCACAATAGCGCCGATGATACCGTCACCACCGGCAACTGCGGTATCCAGTTGCGATGCCATCAGGCTGGCTTCTTCATCAGTCAGCGCGGCTACACGGCCTTTTGCCTGCGCCGGATCTATACCGCGCGCCACCAAGGCCGCCTGCACATCCTCACGTGACAAAGTGCTCATGATACGTGCGCGGTCTTGCTCACCGCCAGCGGTTAGTGTACTACCGGCAACTTGTTCAGCGCTGATCATTGCTGCCTGAACTGTTTGGATTGAACCGGTGAATAAAATTGAAGCTGCAACAAAAGCACAAAAAAAGCGTTTGATTAAAATCATGACAAAGACTCCTTATTCATTAAAACTTCTCAATATCGATAAGAAATTAATTAAAAAAACAGTTTTAAGTCTATAGCTAAGTGAATCTATAACAAAAGCCAAGTGAATCTATAACGAAGTGAAAAGTTTATTTAGCTAAAATTCTAATTAGTGAAACTAAAATCCAGTGAAGTGCACTCTAATTTAGTGAAGAACACTCTAGGACAGGCACCATTGGTTAACATTATTGAATGCATACGACAGGGTTAAAATTAACACATAACAACAGCCATGTATAGATTGATTTATAAAACGCTAAATCTTTGAAATACAAAAGCAATTAAATATGATAAAAATAAAAATTCTTACAAACCCGGCTGCTGAATAGTGTAAATATAGTACTTCATCACACCATCCACTGAATGCTCAGATATCCACCAAACCGAACCTTTTTTCACGACACAGGCATGCTGCTCCATGCCTACCAACCGGCTTATCAGCAAGCCTAGATTAGGCTGATGTCCGACAATCAGCAATGTGTTAGCGGTGGTAACCTTAGCCACTGCTTTGGCGATGTGCTCCAAGGTACTTTCCACACTTAAGAAATCAGCAACTTGAATCTCGATACCATTCAAGTCATGCAAGGCAGCAGCAGTTTCCAGGCAGCGACGGGCGGGACTGCATAACACCTGCGTATCAGCGGGCAGGTGCTGACTTAACCATTTGGCCATTTTTGCAGCGTGTTTACGGCCACGTTTGGTTAGAGCACGATCAGCATCTCTGCCATTGGCGCTGCCGTCTTCAGCTTCCGCATGTCTCCAAAATATTAAGTCCATCATTAATATCCGATGTGGTATTTAGTCTGCGTATTTCTGTATTAAATATTGCTGCGCACTAAACACCGGTGATTTACCCAAGCCGCCACCAGCGTTAATTAAAGCGTTAGATAACTTGTAAGTACCGTCTGCCTGCAGCAACCAGGCATCATGATTGTCTTCCAGATAGACCTGACAGCACTCTTGCAAAATCCTTGCCCGGTTCTTGGCGTCTACGATTGGCCAGGCAATTTCTACACGTCGCAGCATGTTACGATTCATCCAATCAGCGCTGGAAAGCCACATACACTCAGCATTATCAATCTTAAAATAAAATACACGCGAATGTTCCAACAGACGGCCGATGATGGAACGTACACGAATACGCCCATCCAGACCTTTGGCATCTACCGGCAATATGCAGGCACCGCGTAATATCAGATCAATTTCCACACCGGCGCGCCCGGCTTTAACCAGCGCCTTCACCAGCATTTCATCGGTCAAGGCGTTCATTTTCAATATGATAGATGCCGGCTTGCCGGCTCTAGCCGCTAATTCAGCTGCCCTGATTTTTGCCAGCATCTGTTTATGTAAGTTAAATGGAGCAACCAGCAACTTATGCATGCGCGGCAGCTTGACCTGGCTGGCAATATGCCGGAACAGATGCTCCATATCGCGCGTAATCTGCACATCAGCAGTCAGCATACTGACGTCGGTATACAAACGCGCCGTTCTCGGATTGTAATTACCGGTAGAAAGATGGCCATAGTACTTGAGTCCGGCTCCCTCACGACGCATCACCAGCAGCATTTTGGCATGGGTTTTAAGACCCACAATACCGTATACTACCTGCGCACCAACTGACTCCAGATCCTCTGCCCAGTTGATATTAGCTTCTTCGTCAAAGCGCGCTTTCAGCTCCACCACAGCCATTACCTCCTTGCCGCGCCTGACCGCCTCTTGCAGCAATTTAAGCATGCGCGGGTCGGAACCGGTGCGGTATATGGTCTGTTGAATTGAAAGCACATCCGGGTCATTCACCGCTTCACGCAGAAAATCAATAACTGACTCAAAACTTTCATACGGCTGATGGATCAGAATGTCCTGCTGTTTTAACTGGCTAAAAAATGACTGGTTTGGCAACAGCTGCTGGCTGACTTTAGGCTCAAATGGCTTAAAATTAAGGTGGCTGCCTTCAGCCAGATTAGCCCACATCATCAGTCGCGCAAGGTTAACCGGGCCATGCACACGATATAATGACTCTTTTGGCAGGTCAAATTGCTTTAACAAAAATTTGGCCAGTTTTTCGTCACAACTATTTGAAACCTCAAGACGCACCGCATCACCAAAGTTTCGTTGCACCAAGCCTTGGCGCAGCGCTGTACGCAAATTCTTCACATCCTCTTCATCTACCGCCAAATCTGAATGGCGCGTCACTCGGAATTGCGAAAAACTCAGCATTTCACGTCCGGTAAACAAGGTAGCCAGATGTGCCCGGATCATGCTTGATAAGGAAACAAACAACTGCTGCTTACCACTTATATTTTTTGGAAGTTTAACCAGTCGCGGCAATGCTCTGGGCACACGGACAATGGCAATGTTATTTTGTCGGCCAAAGGCATCGGCACCGCCCAATGACACAATAAAATTGAGCGACTTATTCGCCACCTGCGGAAACGGGTGGGAAGGATCCAATGCAACCGGCACCAGTAAAGGACGTACATTAGTTTCAAAATAATGCGACACCCAGCGCTTCTGCTCCGGCGTACGCTCACCGTGCGATACTAATCGAATGCCCTGCGTTTCAAGTGCCGGTATCAGCTCATTATTGAAAATCTGGTACTGTTTATCCACCAGTGCATGTGCAACTCTCGATATTGCCTGATAGCTCGCGACGTTAACATCGCTTTGCTGCTCACCTTCACGCATCGCATCTACATGCGGTGCGGCGCGCACCTCAAAAAACTCGTCCAGGTTTGAAGACACAATGGAAAGAAAACGCAACCGCTCCAGCAGTGGATATTCAACATTCTGCGCCAGGCTCATAACGCGTTCGTTAAACGCGAGTATGCTGATATCGCGATTCAAGAGTTTTATTGGGAAATTAACAGTCCGCATATCATTAACAATAATATAGTTTTAAACATACTATGCGCCAATTATGACAATTTAATGAATTTACGATGAAAATGAAACTGCGTAAGCACTGCAACAATCTTAATGTTCCAATCAAAATATGCCAAAGCATGCCGAAATATACATAGGCAAAACAGATTTTATGCAGCGATTATCTTTAAGAGTAGCGCCGCTGCGGCGGCAAAGCCAAACGGCGCAGTGACACACACACTGGAACCATAGCCGGCACAATTTAGGCCGGTGACAGCCGCTTCAGCATCTGTTTCACAAGTACGGTTGGGCTGAATGACGTTCTCATCAGAGTAAATAGCGGTGATACCAAATAATGAGGCTTTGCGTTTGGAGGTTTTGCTTTTTGAATCATCGCCTTTAGGAAAGGCATAATCACGGCGCAGGCCGTTCCTTACCTTGGCCAGCAGACGGTCGCCAGTTACCATTGAGAGATCAGCCTGCTTGATCCGGGTCGGGTCCAGGCGGCCGCCGGCACCTCCCGTCGTCACAAATGGCATACTATGTGTTCTGCAAAATGCGGCTATTGCCATTTTGGCTTTGGCGTCATCAATACAATCAATAATGCCATCATAATTGCGGTTCAACATCTCACCCGCATTTTCCAGCGTCACAAAATCCTCGATTTCATGCACCTTTGCCAATGGGTTAATACTGTGGATGCGTTCACGCATAGCTGTCACCTTGGCTTTGCCAAAAGCGCCATCTACCGCATGCAACTGGCGGTTAACATTAGACTCAGCGATATTATCGAGGTCAATCAAAGTAATGGTACCAACCGCATTGCGTGCCAACGCTTCAGCCGCCCAACTACCTACACCACCTATGCCGATGACACAGATATGTGCCGCCTGCAGCCTGGCCAGACCAGCTTCACCATAAAGCCGCGACACACCGCCAAAACGGCGTGCGAAGTCCACATCATCAAGAATTGGCTGAATGGCTGCTGTCATTGCTCAAGCACCACGAACGCTGCGGCCAGGTTCTTTTCATCACTGATACTGATATGCATATGCTTGATGTTTTTTGCGTCCAGCAATGCCTGCAGCTCAGGTGCCAGAATCAGCACCGGTTTGCCTAGTTCATCATGCGAAACTGCAATATTCTGCAAAGTTGCCGGAGCACGCAGACCGGTACCCAGCGCTTTGGAAAATGCCTCTTTTGCAGCAAAACGTTTGGCTAAAAAGCGCGGTTTGATGCCAGAGGCCTGATAACTGGCCAATTCACTTTCAGCCAGAATGCGCTGCGCAAAAGCATCACCAAACTCATCAAGCGATGCCTTGATACGCGCTACTTCGACGATGTCTGTGCCAATTCCAAAAATCATCTGGCAGGCGCAAACTCTTTAATCAGCGCCTTCATCTCGCGCACCGCGTTATCCCAACCCACAAACAGGGCGTGAGCGACGATGGCATGGCCGATATTGAGCTCTTCCAGGCCATTGATGGCGGCGATTTCATGTACGTTATGATAATGCAAACCGTGACCGGCGTTGACCACCAGCCCCAGATCCAGTGCGTGCATGACTGCGTTTTTGATACGGGTGAGTTCAGCCTGCTTTTCTTTTTCACACTCGGCATCGGCAAAAGTACCGGTATGCAGCTCGATCACCGGCGCGCCGGTTTTCTTTGCCGCATCAATCTGTGCAATATCCGGGCCAATGAACAGCGATACGCGAATACCGGCATCACCCAGCCTCTTCACAGCTTTCTGCACATTGGCGAAATTACCTGCAACATCGAGACCGCCTTCAGTAGTGCGCTCCTCACGACGTTCCGGCACCAGGCACACATCCTGCGGCGCCACTTTCAATGCAATGTCAATCATCTCATCCGTCACCGCACACTCAAGGTTCATCTTGGTCTGCAACAGCGGACGCAAAGCAAAGATGTCGGCATCCTGCATGTGGCGGCGGTCTTCGCGCAGATGCAGCGTAATACTGTCGGCTCCTGACTGTTCGGCCCTTAACGCTGCCTGCACTACACTTGGATATTTGGTGCCGCGCGCCTGACGGATGGTAGCGACGTGGTCGATGTTTACACCTAATTTAATCATTTTGTCTTTTCTAAATCTTTATTCAATTTTTAAAGATACTACCAAAACCTTTTGCATTCATGCTGCATTGATGCCCAGGAGCGCCAAAGGCACTACGAACTGGTACGGCAAGGCGCGACAACAAAGCATGAGCGAATACGGCATGAATTAAAAATCCTGTAAATCTATGAGCAGCTGCCGCGTATGTAATGGTTTATCACCCAGATAATGCGCCAGCAGATAACGCATCAGCTGCTTGCTCTGCTGCTTGGTCTGCGCATTGTTGTAATCGTCATTCGCCATATCAATCAAGGTCTTGCCTGATAATTGTACGCCATTATCATGGCGGCCTGACACACCCTGCGATTTGAATGCACCGTGCTCAGCCTCATAGCGATAGCTTTGCGATTCTGATATCGGCACTGCATCAACATCCAACTGCAGCGGAATCGCATAGCCAAGCTCTTGCAGAAACTTCAGTTCAAACCTGCGCAGGGTCGTTGCCAGATCCTGCCGGCTCGCTAATGTTTTCAAGGTATCGGCATAATACTCAAACAAGGCCTCATGCGGGTCTTCACGTGGCAGTAAGCGCAACAGCAGCTCATTGAGATAAAAACCGCACATCAGCGCCTCGCCTTGTAACAGCAGCAGACTGCCGTTCCAGTCCAGGCTGTGCAATGTTTTCAGCTCCTGCTTGCCAGACCAGGTTGCCGACATCGGCTGAAATGCCTGCAACAGGCCACGCATTGCTGAACGCGGACGCCTGGCGCCTTTGGCTGTGGTGGCTACACGCCCGAAGTTACGGGCGAACAGCTCAACCACCAGGCTGGTTTCCTTGAACGGATAGGTATGCAGCACGTAAACTGCTTGGTTATCCTGACGGTGCGTAGTGACTGAAACCATGGAATTGACGTTTAACCACCAACCCAATGATGGCTAGCTCTATTTACCTGTTAGCTGTTAATAACCGAGCGATTTTAATGCACGCTCGTCGTCTGCCCAGCCGCCTTTTACTTTCACCCAGACTTCCAGATAAACTTTACCGCCGAACAGTTTTTCCATATCAAGTCGCGCTTCGGTTGAAATCTGTTTGAGTTTCTCGCCGCCTTTGCCAATCAGCATCGGTTTCTGGCTTTCCTTATCAACGATTACCGCACAAAAGATACGGCGTAACTTGCCGACCACTTCAAATTTCTCGATCTCGACAGCCACTGAATAGGGAATCTCATCTCCTGATAACCTGAATATTTTTTCACGCACCAGTTCTGCGGCCAGAAAACGTTCGTTCTTGTCAGTCAATTCATCTTCAGAATAAATGGCCGCCTGTTCTGGCAGGTATTTACGTATGGTTTTTAGCAACTCTTCGATATTCAGCGTCTTTTTAGCGCTTACCGGAACGATATCAGCGAAAGGGAATTCCAAATCAAAATCCTGGATTAATGGTAACAAATTACCTTTGTCCCCCATCAGATCCAACTTGTTTACCACCAGTATTGTCGGCGTGTTTTCTGACAGTAATTTGAGCACCTTGCGGTCAGCATCGCCCAGTTTCATCGGCTCAATAACGAACAGCACCACATCGACTTCAGTGAGCACTTGGGTCACGGTTTTATTCAGGCCTTTATTCAGCGCGTTTAAATGCTTTTGCTGAAAGCCCGGGGTATCTACAAACAAGTATTGCGTGTCATCGGTGGTATGAATGCCGAGCAAGCGATGGCGCGTAGTCTGCGCCTTGCGCGAGGTAATCGCCAGTTTCATACCCAAAATATGATTAAGCAGCGTGGATTTACCTACGTTTGGACGACCAACAATCGCCACCGTGCCGCATTTAAACGCTGATAATTCAGCCGTGCCTGATTCGGAATCGTGATCTGTCATTTTTTAATTTTTCCAATGTGTATTTTCTTAAACTCAAGCAAAGCCAGCTGCGCGGCCTGCTGCTCTGCAAGCCGGCGGCTGCTGCCCTCACCGACTGTGCGGATATTATGTTTTTCAATAAAACACTCCACCACAAACTGCTGGGCATGTGCTTCGCCGCTGGTCAATGTAACCGTGTATTCCGGCACCGCTATTTTTCTACTTTGCAGCAACTCCTGCAGCAATGATTTTGGGTCTTTATCAATCACTTTGGGATCGATAGTATCGAGCTTGCCGGCATAGAGCCCGAGCACGAATGCCTCCGCAGCGGCAAAGCCACCATCCAGATAAATTGCGCCGATAATGGCTTCCAGCGCATCGGCCAAAATAGATGGCCTGCGCCAGCCGGCGCTTTTCAATTCACCCTCGCCCAATTTGAGCGCATCACCCAGGTTAAGTGAAATAGCCAGCTCGCTGAGCGTTGCCTCTTTCACCAACTGGGCGCGCAGACGGCTAAGATCGCCCTCTGCCAGTTTGGGAAAACGTTGATAAAGCTGGTTGGCGATGATGAAATTCAGCGCGCCATCACCCAAAAACTCTAGCCGCTCATTATTATGTGAACTGAAACTACGATGCGTTAACGCCTGCGTTAACAAGTTATCGTTAACAAAACTATGCGATAGCCGCTTTGCGAGACCCTGCTGAATCATTGTTTATTAATTAACCTTCTGGTTAATCTGCTGCTTAACCATTTGCCGTTACTTGCCATTACTGCTTGCTGAAAAATCAATCAGCACACTCACATTACCCATCACCGGTTTTACAACCTGGTAATCTACGCTGACAGCAACACCACCGCTCTCGCTTTTTTCTATGCTCAAGTCTGAACCGTTTACAACTGTAATATAGTCCATTGATGCTTTTTTACTGAAAGCATCCTTAATCTCTTTACTGCTCATGGTATTTAAAGGCTCCTGATGCATAGCCCGCAATACTTTTTTAACCGACATAAATTCAAGATAGGCAGGTACTATTTTCATCGCGATAATTGCAACAAACACAACCAGCGCAGCAACGATAAACATACCCAATAGCGTAGCGCCGTTTTGTTTTTTATAATCAGCGCGGAAATTTTTTAAATCACGTGTCATATTTTTTCCTTTGTTAATTGATACTTTGCTTGATTGATATGTATGCAAATTAACTAATCACTAGTTAATCCAATTACCAGTTAATCCAATCACTAGTTAATTGAGTTACCTATTCTAGAACCCTGATCAAAATTCATCCAGATAAAAAATGCTTTGCCTACCAGATTTTTCTCCGGCACAAAGCCCCAAACACGGCTATCTGAACTGTTATCGCGGTTATCGCCCATGGCCAGATAATGTCCTGCTGGGACCACAATTTCTTCATTATTCATGAATTTACCACCCAGGCTATCTTCATCATAATTGCCGGCAATATCGTGGATAAGAATATCATGCTGCACACTACCCAACTGTTCGCGGTATTTTTTTGCAGTCATTACATTCAAACCAGACATCAAGTATTCATAATTTTCGGCAAATTCGAGTGCTACAGGTTCACCGTTAATAGTCAGCTTCTTATCCTGGTATTTGATTCTATCGCCAGGCAAACCAATCACGCGCTTAATATAATCCACAGATGGCGCCGGTGGATAATGGAACACAATTACATCACCACGCTTGGGCTGATTGATCTCAAGGAAAGTATTGTTGAGGATAGGTACACGCAAACCATAAGTAAATTTGTTGACCAGAATAAAATCACCGGCCAGCAAAGTTGGCATCATCGAGCCTGATGGAATCTTGAACGGCTCAACAATGAATGATCGTATAAAGAACACTACCAGAATCACCGGGAAAAAACTTTTGGCATACTCAACCAGAATCGGCTCATCGACACCTGGCAGACGTTTTTTTCTTAATACAAAAATATCTAGTAGCCATATGAAGCCGGTAACTATCAATATGACAATCATGAACAATGCAAACATCATGGCTATTTACCCTAACTGTTATCTTTTGAAATTATTTATCTTCAACACGTAAAATTGCTAAGAACGCTTCCTGTGGAATTTCAACATTGCCGACTTGCTTCATGCGTTTCTTACCTTCTTTTTGCTTATCTAGCAGCTTGCGTTTACGTGATACGTCACCACCGTAACACTTGGCAATCACGTTCTTGCGCATGGCTTTTACCGTTTCTCGCGCAATAATATTGGCACCGATAGAAGCTTGGATTGCCACATCAAACATCTGACGCGGAATCAACTCACGCATTTTTGCCGCTACTTCACGGCCGCGATGCACGCTGGTTGAGCGGTGTACAATCATGCTGAGTGCATCTACACGCTCACCATTAACCATAATATCCAGCTTCACCAGATCTGCAGCACGGAACTCCAGAAACTCGTAATCCATACTGGCGTAACCGCGTGATACGGATTTCAGCTTATCAAAGAAATCCAGCACCACTTCATTCAGCGGCATTTCGTAGCTTAGCATCACCTGACGCCCCATATACTGCATATTCTTCTGTATACCGCGTTTATTGTTACACAGAGTCATCACTGGCCCCACGTAATCCTGCGGCATCAGCAGATTAACAGTAATCATAGGCTCACGCGTTTCTTCAATACGTGAAACTTCTGGCAAGCGTGATGGGTTTTCAATCTGAACCACATCACCATTTTTAAGCAGCAGCTCATACACCACTGTAGGCGCGGTGGTGATGAGGTCCATATCATACTCACGTTCCAGGCGCTCCTGCACGATCTCCATGTGCAGCAAACCCAGAAAACCACAGCGGAAACCAAAACCCAGCGCGGTGGAGTTTTCCGGTTCAAATAATAGACTGGCATCATTCAGGCTCAGTTTCTCCAGCGCGGTACGCAACGCTTCAAACTGATTGGACTCAACCGGATAAAGCCCGGCAAACACCTGTGGTTTTACTTCCTTAAATCCAGGCAGCGCTTCTGCGGCCGGTTTACCGGCAAGCGTCACTGTATCGCCTACTTTAGCTGCTGCCAGCTCTTTAATACCGGCAATTACAAACCCCACCTCACCCGCAGACAATGATGTTTTCTGTAATGATTTAGGTGTAAATACACCCACCTGCTCGCATAAATATTCAGCACCGGTTGCCATCAGGCGGATTTTTTCTTTCGGTTTTAGTACGCCATCGATAACACGTACCAGCATTACCACGCCTACATAATTATCAAACCATGCGTCGATCACCAACGCTTTTAATGGTTTAGTGACATCGCCTTTAGGTGGGGGTATTTTTGCAATCACGGCTTCCAGCACGTCACGCACACCTTCGCCGGTTTTGGCCGAGCAACGCACCGCATCACTGGCATCCACACCGATCACATCTTCAATTTCCTGAATCACGCGATCCGGATCAGCGGAAGGCAAATCGATTTTATTCAGTACCGCGGTCACCTCTACACCGAGATCCAATGCGGTATAACAGTTAGCCACACTCTGCGCCTCAACGCCCTGACTGGCATCAACTACCAGCAACGCCCCTTCACAAGCGGAAAGTGAGCGCGACACTTCATAGCTAAAATCGACGTGGCCTGGGGTGTCAATCAGGTTCAGCTGATATATCTGGCCGTCATTGGCTTTGTATTGCAAAGCAGCCGTCTGCGCTTTAATGGTAATACCACGTTCACGTTCAATATCCATAGAATCAAGCACTTGCGCTTCCATCTCACGATCAGCCAAGCCACCGCACAGATGAATGATACGGTCGGCCAATGTAGATTTACCGTGGTCGATGTGGGCAATAATGGAGAAATTACGAATATTTTTCATGGTTTATTTTTAAAGGTTTACGATTTCAATTGCAAGTTTATGACCCATATTCAGACACAAAAACCAGCATGCGTTTAATCCAACGCGGATATTAATTGAACGAATATGTATAAATTACTAAAGGTTTAGCAAACAAGGGCGCACTAGGCGCCCTTGTTTGCTAAACGGAACGGTCAAGATTTTACAGCAAATTCAAAGTATTAACATCTACTGATTGCTGGTCTGCCCTGATACTGTCTATTTGGATGCAGGAATTTTTATTGGCACATAAAGCGTATTTTCTCCGCGCAGCACCAGCAATGCGACAGATTTACCCGCAGCAAAACCGGCCAACTGCTTATTAAATTGCTCCAAACTTTGCACTTCAGTATTATTCAGGCCCAAAATCACATCCCCACGACGCACACCCGCCTGAGCAACGGCACCCTGCGCTTCTACTACAATCAGGCCATTTTTACCGTTGAGTTTTTTCTTTTGCTGCGGTGTTGCTTCCTTAACGATCAAGCCGATGCGGTTAGGCTCCGGTTTGGCAGCTGGCTTGCTGCTTGGTGTCACCTCAGAAGGGTCTGACGGCATATCACCTACAGTGATATTAAGTGTTTTGCTGCTGCCTTTACGTAACACTTCAACCGCAACGGTTTTACCTGGCTTTGCAGCGCCTACCGCACGCGGCAAGTCAGAAGAAGCCACAATCGGCTTGCCATCAAATTTGATAATCACATCCCCCGCTTCCAAACCGCCTTTGTCAGCCGGGCCGCTTTTCTCTACTGCTGCAACCAGCGCACCATTGGTATTTTTCATACCGAATGATTCGGCCAGTTCCTTGGTTAACTCTTGAATCACAATGCCTAGCCAGCCACGATTCACTTTTCCGTTTGCTTTCAGCTGGTTGGAAACATCCAGCGCCACATCAATCGGAATGCTGAAAGATAAGCCCATAGAACCGCCACTACGGCTGTAGATTTGCGAATTAATACCAACGACTTCACCGGCAAGGTTAAACAGCGGACCACCAGAATTACCGGGGTTAATCGCCACATCGGTCTGAATAAACGGTACAAAATTTTCTTGCGGCAGTGCACGGCCCTTGGCGCTCACAATACCGGCGGTCATAGTATTTTCCAGACCGAAAGGTGAACCAATCGCAGCCACCCACTCGCCGACTTTTAATTTGGCAGGATCACCAGTAGTCACTTTCGGCAGGCCTGTTGCTTCGATTTTAACCAAAGCGACATCAGTACGTTTATCAGAACCGATAATTTTCGCCTTGAACTCACGCTTATCTGACAGCTTGACAATGACCTCATCCGCCTCGGCCACCACATGGGCATTGGTTAAAATATAACCATCGCTGCTGATAATAAAACCGGAACCCAATGACTGCGTTTTATACTCCTGTGGTGGCGCACCGTTTTGGCCAGGCACCTGACCCGGTAACGGTATGCCAAAACGCTTAAAAAACTCTTGCATCTGTTCATCGCCGGGCATACCGGGAAACGGCAGCGCATTCTCAGCACGCATACTCTGCGTAATGCTGATGTTGACTACAGCAGGTCCCTGCTTCTCTGCCAATTCAGTAAAGTCTGGCAGATCTTTAGCGTAGACATTTGACTGCACCACAGAAACCAAACTAAAAACAACTGCGGCAATCCAACTTCTTTTCATCTATTCACCTCGTTTAATTTGAAATTTCACAAGTTTAAACACGAATACCAATCAAAAATTTAATGACTGCGATTTGAATTTTCACATGAGACTGTGTCATCTGCATGACGCAACACTATGGCGCGAAACTTCTTGCCATAAGGCTTTTTCACAGCGCCATAACCTACCAGATGGCCTTTAACCCAGGCAAAACCCAGCAGCAAGCCCGCAACAGAGGCAAGTATCACGTAAAACTGATTATTTAACAGAACATCGGCCAATACCGCACCTACCAGCATGGTAAGCAAAGGCACCACATAAAGATAAAAAGCCGAGCTGAGCACTACACGCTCATCGATGCCAACCACTACACTATCACCCACATTTGCATTAATAGCATTTTCTGCAGCAAATTCATGGCTGTCATGTCCGAGCAGCCTGCCCCATGTGGCATTGCCGCATCCGCGTTTCTGACCACACAAGCCACAGGCGGTGCGTCTTTCGATTTCCAGCATAACGTGGTCATCAAAACGTCTAGTAATTACGGCAAACTCTTCAATCATGGCAACGACTACTCTTATATAAATTATTTTTTAAATATAACTGCGTTCGCTATCTGCACAACAGTAGCCTCCGGCACATCACCCACCACCGTCACCAGATGCCCATTATTTACATTGGCATAGTAGCTGGTATTACCGGTTGTGGTGAGTACATTCTTGAACGCTGGTTTATCTTTAGCAGCCTTAGCCACATGCTCGATAAACAATGAAACGGATGCCAAACCATCAGAGAACACCACATGTGTTACCGTGCCGGTCTTGCCAGGTACTTTGCGCATCACCTGATCCACCTTGCGATAACCTGCCGGCAGCACTTTAACTTCCCAGTCCACAGGTGAGCCATCATCTGCAACGACTTCCTGCTCATTTTCCATCACATAGTTTTTATTGTGATCGATTTTAGGTTTAAACCAGTCAAGAGCGACTGTGCTCATTAATGACACCTGATTAAAACCAATACTTTCCATTATTTCATTACGATTATTAAACATAACTGATTTTAACAATAACCCGTATTCTGCATCTATCCAGAACCGGTAACTGTAACGCAAGCCATCTTTAGGCTCCAGCACCAGCACCTGCGCCTGCCTGCCTGCCACACGCTCATCATCATCAACGCGTAAAGAATAGCTCTGCTTTACCGAATCCAGATTCATAGGCAACACTGCCGGAAACATGTTCTGGCCACGGCGTTTTTCTATGATGATTTTTTCGTTACGCGGATTATAAATCACGACATTACCGCTTTGACTAAGCACTTCACGCGGCGACCCATCCAATATCACGTTGCGTGCAAATTCATTCTTGCCGTCATACATGTGGGTGATTTCTACCGATTTAATTTGTTTGCCAGTCTGACAGACAAATATGCCTTTATAACTCAAGGCGCGGGCAGCTACTGCAGCTTTTTGCAACACCTGCCAAGAGTCTTGCTCTGTAGCTTGTGCATTGAAACTTGAGCATAAAATGGCAATCCATAAAATACCAATCAGTGTTGCGCTGGCAAAACCTCTGGCCAGAACAAATTGTTTCATTAACATCACTCCGCGTAATTCACTGATTGAATATAGTATGAACTGGTAGACGGTGCAGATGACTGATGCGCTGTCAGATACTCGGTTGGTATGGTTTGTTCGGTTACCTCGGCATTAGCCATTTCCATGGTTGCACCTGACGTTGCGCCTGGCGCTGCACCGGGCTGCACCTGCTGCTGCAACGCCATCCAGCCTACCACCATCAAAGCGGCAAAAGAAGCTGCCATTGTCCACTTTACCGGCAGTTTATCCTTGAACTGAATCGCGTCGTGACTAGTTATTTGCGCTATTTTAGGCGCAAGTACAGTAGGCTCCAGATCGAGCTTGTGCATTAAACTTTGCTTAAAATCCTTGCTGAATACGATATCGCCACGCATGGCGTCACCTATCAAATGGTACTGACTCCACGCCTCAGCTGCCTGCCTGCTAGACTGCATGGCTACTATCAGATGCGTAGCATCCTCAACGGCTATTTCATCATCCATTAACGCCGATATTTGTTCACTCATTATTAACTCCTAACACTTAACTATCCCCCACAGATATTTTTTACCGTTGCTTAATTACCAGCGTTTATTATTACCAGCGTTTATTATTACCAGCGTTTATTGTCTGGCGTATCTAGCAATGGTCTTAATTTTAATGCGATAGTTTCACGCGCCCTGAAAATACGTGAGCGCACAGTCCCTATCGGGCAACCCATAACAGTTGCAATTTCCTCGTAACTCAAACCCTCGATCTCGCGCAAGGTGATCGCAGTGCGTAATTCTTCTGGCAAACTCTCTACAGTATCATTAACTGTTTGTGCAATCTGCTTGGTCATCATGCTGGATTCTGGGGTTTCAGTCGTGCGCAACTCATTGCCATCTTCAAAATTCTCAGCATCCTCAATTTCAATATCGGTGCTTACTGTAGGCCTGCGGCCCATTGAAACCAGATAGTTTTTAGCGGTATTGATGCCGATACGATATAGCCAGGTATAGAAAGCACTGTCACCGCGAAAGTTAGGCAAAGCACGATAGGCTTTAATGAAAGATTCCTGCACAACATCTTCAATTTCCGACTGGTCACGTATCATTCGCGACAGTAAACGTCCCAATTTACGCTGATACTTGTCTACCAACAAACCAAAAGCACGCTTATCCCCACGTTGCGCACGCAACACAAGTTCATGATCAATTTCACGATTACCGGGGGGAGAAGTAATAGCCACTACGCTTAGATTTCCTCTAGACTCAGTCTGGTTGGGTTGAATATTATTATCATACCTGCTGCCCTCATTAGTATAACCTTGCGATGCAGGCTGCATAAAGCTCAATTGCGTAAATTCTTGTATTTTTCCAGGCTGTATCATTGTTTATTCCCTCACTGTCATTACTTGTAAATAATTTAAGCGCCTACTTTTAATCCCTTTACTTACACTATTGCTCTTGCCTTTTGTAATGACCGCGATACACTCTCAATAGTTCCTATGCATTCACAAATCACAGGCATTCACAATTCTCACCTCACACCTAACCCATTAATAAATTATGCAGCAATTCGATGTTCTGATTATTGGCAGCGGCCTTGCAGGCTTGTCTCTTGCATTACGCACCGCCGCCGACAAGAAAATATGCCTGATAAGCAAACGCACCATCAACGACTCGGCAAGTAACTGGGCGCAGGGCGGCATTGCAGCGGTATTAAACGACGAGGATTCGATTGAAGCGCATATTCAGGACACTTTAACAGCCGGCGCGGGCCTGTGTGATGCAGCCGTAACCAAAAAAGTAGTAGAACATGGCAAGGAAACTATCGAGTGGCTGATCAAGCAAGGCGTGCACTTCACCCGCGAAGAAGATGACAGCGGCTATCATTTAACCCGTGAAGGCGGCCATAGCCACCGCCGTATTATCCATGCAGCAGATGCTACCGGGCATGCCGTACAGGTAACGCTGGCAGAAAAAGTCCGCCAGCACCCCAACATCACGCTGATGGAAAATCATATTGCAGTAGACCTGATCACCACAAAAAAAGTAAAAACCAAAGATACAGATTCATTTAGCAGCAATGCCTGCCTTGGCGCCTATGTGCTTGATAACACCACCGGCAAGGTCATCACCATCGGCGCGCAGAATACCGTGTTAGCTACCGGTGGTGCAGGCAAGGTGTATCTGTACACGACCAATCCTGACGTCAGCACCGGTGATGGTATCGCCATGGCTTGGCGCGCCGGCTGCCGCGTTGCCAACATGGAATTTATCCAGTTTCACCCAACCTGCCTGTACCACCCGCATGCCAAATCATTTCTAATCTCGGAAGTTGTGCGTGGCGAAGGCGGTATATTAAAACTGCCTGACGGCAGCAGATTCATGCCTGAACATGACCCGCGTGCCGAGCTGGCACCGCGCGATGTGGTGGCGCGTGCAATTGACTTTGAAATGAAAAAACGCGGCCTAGACTGCGTGTACGTCGATATCTCGCATAAATCTCTGGAGTTTATTCAAGACCACTTCCCTAATATCTATCGCCGCTGCCTGGAGTTAGGTATCGATATCAGCAAAACACCGATCCCGGTGGTACCCGCCGTACACTTCATGTGCGGCGGCCTAATGACGGACGATACAGGCCGCACTGATATCAACCATCTATATGCGATTGGCGAAACTGCATGTACCGGCCTACATGGCGCAAACCGCCTAGCCAGCAACTCACTGCTGGAATGTCTGGTGTTTGGCCAAGCGGCCGCCGAAGATATTCTAAGCCAACCGATAAAACCTACGCCCGTGCTGCCTTACTGGGATGAAAGCCGCGTCACCGATGCAGATGAAGAAGTGCTGATCACGCACACTTGGGACGAACTGCGCCGCTCGATGTGGAATTATGTTGGTATTGTACGCACCGACAAACGCCTGAGCCGCGCCCTGCACCGCATTCATATGCTGCGAGATGAAGTGCATGAGTTTTATAGCAACTTTAAAATCAGCAATGACCTGATCGAATTGCGTAACTTGCTGCAAGTTGCAGAGCTGATTGTCAGAAGTGCGATGGAGCGCAAGGAAAGCCGCGGCTTGCATTATAGTAAAGACCACCCACAAACTGATACAGAAGCCATCCCTACTGTACTTGAACCATCAAACTATTTCAGCCTGCTGGATAGCGAACATGGCAGCAAACACTAAATGTCATTAGTGCGATATGTCATTGCATGCCTGCTATGCACACTATGCATGCCCGGCATGGCTCAAGAAGGGTATTCGGTAACCAGGGTATACGATGGTGACACGGTGGAATTACAAAACTCAGCCAGCAAGCTCAAACTGCGCTTAACTGACATTGATGCACCCGAACGCAATCAGGAATACGGTCAAAAATCGCGACGCGCATTAAACAAACTGTGTAAAGGCGACAATATCAGAATAAGTGTTGAGCTGGTTGGTAAAGATAAATATGACCGCAATTTGGGCAAACTGCAATGCAACCAGACTGATGCCAGTTTATATCTAGCCCAACATGGCTATGCCTGGCATAACGAAAAATACTCCAATAACCCTGCCATTAAAAATGCTGCTGACCAAGCGCGTAAAAAAAGAATCGGGCTTTGGAGTGCCCAGAAACCTACACCACCGTGGGTATGGCGACATCTAAACATGCCGAATTAAACCATACTGTATTAAACCATGCTGTTTCTACATGCTTAAATACATATGCAGGTAAACACTTCTCGATAAGCGCTTTTTCTTCAACCACTTAATAAATTTTTCAGTAACAAAGTATTGCTGGCTTTAATTGCAATCTTCCGTATAATCCACAGCAATTCATTTACCCTACGCCAACCAATCAGCGTAGCGGTCTCTTACCTTGCTTATTTTCATGTATCTCATACTGAATATAACACTCATGCCTAGACCTCGATTGGTGTTGCTTCAAATAAAGTAATGGGTCGGCTTAAACATTAGCTGGAGCATTACCTTGACTACACAAATTATTGAAACAAACTTGCCTATTGATGGCGTTAAACCCGAAGAGATCAAACCAGATCCTACGATTGAAAAAAGTACACTTAGCTTTAACGAGCTGGGCTTAAGCGAGCCGATTCTGCGCGCAATCAGCGACACCGGTTATACCCACCCGACACCAATACAGGCAAAAGCCATACCGCTGGTATTAAACGGTGGCGACTTGTTGGCAGGTGCCCAAACCGGCACCGGTAAAACCGCAGGCTTTACCCTGCCGATTTTGCATTTACTAAGCCAAAAACCACATGCGGAACCTGCCAAAGGCCGTCCGCGCTGCCTGATGCTGACGCCAACCCGTGAACTGGCGGCGCAGATTGAAGAATCGGTAACCGTATATGGAAAACACCTGCCGCTGACTTCTACCGTGATTTTTGGCGGCGTAAACATCAACCCGCAGATTTCACGCCTGAAAAAACCGTTGGATATTCTGGTGGCGACACCGGGTCGTCTGCTTGACCATGCAGGTCAGAAAACCATAGATTTATCCGGGGTAGAAATTCTGGTGCTGGATGAAGCCGACCGCATGCTGGACATGGGTTTTATCCGCGACATCAAAAAAATTCTGGCGCTATTGCCAAAACAACGCCAGAACCTGCTGTTCTCAGCCACATTCTCTGATGAGATCAAAGCGCTGGCCGACGGCCTGCTGCACAACCCTGGTTTTGTCGAAGTCGCGCGCCGCAACACCGCATCCGAGCTGGTAGAGCAAACCGTGCACATGGTGCCACAATCGCATAAACGCGATCTGGTAAGCCATCTGGTTAAAACAAACGACTGGAAACAGGTGCTGGTATTCACGCGCACCAAGCACGGCGCCAACCGCCTGGCAGAAAAACTGGTTAAAGACGGCATTGAAGCCGCTGCTATTCACGGCAACAAAAGCCAGGGCGCGCGTACTAAAGCACTAGCTCAGTTCAAGGATGGAACGGTTCGCGTGCTGGTCGCCACCGATATCGCCGCACGCGGTCTGGATATTGATCAGCTGCCGCAAGTAGTGAACTTTGAACTGCCGAACGTACCTGAAGACTATGTACACCGCATTGGCCGTACCGGCCGTGCCGGCAGCAGTGGCGCTGCGGTATCTTTGGTAGACCGTGAAGAACTCAAATTGCTGAAAGATATTGAAAAACTGATCAAACGCGAGATTCCGAAAGTGCAAGTTGAAGGCTTTACGCCAAACACCAACCCGGAGCCGGAAGCGCCGCGTGCACCTCGCCCGCAGCATGGCCAAAAACGTAAACCACAAAATAGCAATCAGAATAATAATCAGCAGGCCAATAATCAACAAACTAGAAACGCTCCCAAGGCAGCCAACAAACCAATGTCAGAAGCGGCACGCCATCAGGCCATGCCACAACCGGCATTGTTTTCACCCACAGTACCCAGCCATGGCAACAGACCACGCAACAATGGCGGCGCCAATGCCGGCCGACCTAACAGTGGTGGCTTTAAAGGTGGTGCCAACAGGGCGCCGGGCAGTTCTAACGGCCAGCACCGCAGCGGTGGCAGAGGCCGCTAAACAATTCAAGTTGAGTAATGGCATTTAATAAATCATGAAAATCTGGGTAGATGCCGACGCCTGCCCGGTCGTGATTAAGGAAATCTTATTCAGGGCAGCAATCAGGGCGCAAATCAACACTACGCTGGTTGCTAACCAGTTCTTGCGCACGCCGCCATCGGCTTTTATCAAAACCATGCAGGTTGCCAGCGGTTTTGATGTAGCCGACAACCGGATTGTGGTAGAAATGGACATTGGCGATCTGGTGATTACTGCCGATATTCCGCTTGCGGCACAAGTGGTTGAAAAAGGCGGTTATGCACTGAATCCGCGCGGAGAGCTTTATACCATTGCCAATATTAAAGAGCGGCTTGCCATGCGTAACCTGATGGAAGAGTTACGCAGCAACGGCGTTGACATCAGCGGCCCGGCGACATTCAACCAGAGTGACCGCCAAGCCTTTGCTGCCGCACTTGACCGCTTGATTACCAAACACCACAAAATTTAACATTTGTTTAAAAGCCTAAAGATATAATTTAAGCAAATTCAAAATATAGTTTAAAATCCTACACTTATTTTTTAGAGCTTTATTCCTGCAAAGCTCAGTTTGAGGAACCTACCATGCAAATCGCAATGAACACCGTAGTATCAATGACTTATGAATTAAAAGATGCCGATGGCAACGTACTTGAATCAAGCAACGAACCAGTGGCTTACCTGCATGGTGGCTACGACAATATTTTCCCAAAAGTGGAAGAAGCCATGCATGGCAAAAACGTGGGTGATGTTGTCACTGTAGATTTGCAACCTGCTGACGCTTTCGGTGAATACGATGAAGAACTGGTACAAATTGAGCCAGCTAGCGCATTTCCTGCTGCTGAATTAAAAGTGGGCATGCAGTTTGAAGGTGAAGACGAAACCGGCGAAGTGATTCTGTACACAGTTTCAGAAATCGCTGACGGCAAAGTAGTGGTTGACGGCAATCACCCATGGGCGGGCGAACGCGTGATTTTCACTGCAACCATCACTGATGTACGCACCGCAAACAAGGAAGAAATTACCCATCAGCACGTGCACGGTGCTGGCGGTCACCATCACTAATTAGCCGCAACACTTTCGGCTATATCAAGATAGCTGCCACGTTACCCTGTACTTAATTCAGGCGGAACTGGCAGCTATTTTTTTTAGCTTATACAACATATCCAGCGCCTGTCTTGGCGTCAGGTCGTCCGGCTGGATAATCTCCAGTTCCGAAACTACCGGGTGCATTTCAGGCTCTTTTGGCAGTGCTTCAGCCGCAAACATATCAGGTTGTCCGACACTGCCTGCAACCTGGCTGCTTTCCAGCTGCATAAGCTTACGCTTCGCGGCAGTCACCACGCTTTTGGGAATCCCCGCCAGCTGCGCCACTTGCAGGCCATAGCTTTGGTTAGCTGCGCCTTCTTCCACCTTATGCATGAACACAATGGCTTTATTATTTTCTGGGCCATGCTCCACCGCATCCAGATGCACATTCGCCGCATACTTGAATTCATCCACGATGCGTGTCAGCTCGAAATAATGCGTGGCGAACAAAGTATAAGAGCGGTTTTTTTCCAGCAGTTGTTTAGCCACCGCCCAGGCCAGACTCAGGCCGTCAAAGGTCGATGTACCGCGGCCGATCTCATCCAGCAGCACCAGCGTTTTATCGGTGGCGTTGTGCAGGATGTTCGCGGTTTCCGTCATCTCGACCATAAATGTAGATCTGCCGCCTGCCAAGTCATCCGATGCGCCGATACGTGTCATGATGCGGTCGATTTCACCGATTTTTGCCGAGCTTGCCGGCACATAACAGCCACAATTCGCCAGCAGTACGATGAGCGCGGTCTGCCGCATGAAGGTGGATTTACCACCCATGTTGGGACCGGTGATCAGCAGCAACTGGCGATAAGGATTGAGTAACACGTCATTGGCAATGAACGGCTGGCCGGAGGTCTGCACCGTAATCTGCTCTACCACCGGGTGGCGCCCATTGATGATTTCCAGCGCGGCCTCGTTAGTGAACTGCGGCGCAACATAATTCAGGCTCTCGGCACGCTCGGCAAAACAGCACAGCACATCCAATGCCGCCACCGCACCGGCATTAGTTTGTAGCGCAGCAATGTAATGCCCGAGCGCTTCCAATACCTGCTCATACAGCATTTTTTCGCGAGCTAAAGCACGGTCATTCGCGCTCAGAACTTTGTCTTCAAACGTTTTCAGCTCCGGCGTAATGAAGCGCTCGACATTTTTCAGGGTCTGACGGCGGCGGTATTCCGTCGGGGCACTCTCTGCCTGCGCACGGCTCATCTCGATATAGAAGCCATGCACGCTGTTGTACTCAACTTTTAAATTAGCAATGCCGGTACGCTCTTTTTCCGCAGCCTCGAATTGCAGCAGAAAATCACCGTGGTTGGTCTGGATTGCACGCAACTCGTCCAGCTCGGCATCATAGCCATCGGCAATCACGCCGCCTTCACGCAGCACCACACTGGGCTCTGCCTTGATTGCTGTGGTCAGCAGATTCACCACGGTATGAGGCGCAGCCAGGTTTTCATGCAAAGTCTGCAACAGGCCTGAGCTATGTGATTGCAGCAGCGCCTGCACGACCGGTAATTGCTGCAGGCTGGCCGCCAGGCCAGACAAATCACGCGGCCGAGCTGTTTTCAAGGCCACGCGCGCGGTGATACGCTCGATATCGCCTATGGGTTTCAGCGCCTGTCTCAAATCGGTATAACGTCCGCTCTGGATCAGGTCGGCAATTGCTTCATGGCGCTTCATGCTCAGATTGCGGTCACGCAGCGGATGATGCAGCCATTGCCGCAGCAGGCGTGCGCCCATTGCGGTTTGCGTGGTATTGAGCAATGAATACAGCGTAGGCGATACCTCGCCGCGCAGCGTAACGTCAATCTCCAGATTACGCCGTGTAGCTGCATCCAGCTGAATATAGGCACTGGTAGTTTCCACGCTGATGGCGTTGATATGCGGTAGCGTTGTGCGCTGGGTGTGCTTCACGTAATCCAGCAGCGCACCGGCAGCGCAGATGGCCGGCATTAGATCGGCACAGCCAAAACCGTTTAGGTCATAAGTATTGAACTGCTTGGTGAGCGTGCTGAATGCGCTATCGTAATCGAACTGCCATGGGCTCAGGCGTTTTTTGGCAACCTTGCTCAGGCTGATGGCTGCATGCTGAAAATCATCGGCAAATAAAATCTCGCTGGGTGCGATGCGTTCAATTTCCTGCGCCAGCAGGCCAACGGCAATCTCGCTTAACACGAAACTGCCGGAGGCGAGATTCAACCGCGCAAGGCCTAACACGCCATCCAACTGAAAAATGCTGAGTAACTGGTTATCGCGGGATTCATCGAGCAAGGCAGTATCGGTTAAGGTACCAGGCGTCAGAATCCGCGCCACTTCGCGCGCTACCGGCCCCTTGCTGGTGGCCGGGTCACCCACCTGCTCGCAGATTGCCACCGCCTCGCCCAGCTTGGCAAGCTTGGCCAGATACTGCTCTGCCGCATGATACGGCACACCGGCCATCTTGATAGGTTGACCATTGCTGCTGCCGCGCTGCGTTAGCGTGATGCCAAGCAGTTTGGATGCTTTTTCAGCATCTTCAAAAAACAGCTCGTAAAAATCCCCCATGCGGTAAAACAGCAGCATATCCGGATGTTGTGCTTTCAGGCCCAGATACTGGCGCATCATGGGGGTGTGGTTTTCATTACTCATTGAACATCCTGGATTTTATATTTATTTTTAATACGTTAACTGTCATTACTCCAGGAACCTCACCCAGACAACAAGTGTTACAGTTTAATACAGTGGATTAACTATAAAAACTGATATGTGTAAAAATACTTGTTGATACAATCTGAAACTCAAACCGGCAATTGATAACCTTTGTTTTTTATTAAAGTAACTGCAACATCGACAATATTAGTGTCGTATAAACTAGCGCGGTGCGCTTCTAATTCTGCAAGTGCAACATCAACACCTAGTGCAGGTCGATATGGGCGGAATGAAGACATGGATTCCAAAACATCGGCAACAGCCAGAATGCGCGCCTCAATCAGTATTTCCTCGCCCTTGAGACCACGAGGATAGCCGCTACCATCCATGCGTTCGTGATGTTCACGAATAATTTCAGCAATCGGTAATGGAAAATCCACATCTTTAAGAATTTCATAGCCTTTTTCTGCATGCAGTTTAATTAGCTCAATTTCATAAGTTGATAGTCGACCAGGTTTACTGAGTATCTCGACAGGTACGCTAATTTTACCAATATCATGAACAAGACCAATCAGCTCCAGATTTTTGCATTTTTCTTCATCCCAGCCCATTTCGCGGGCGATAGCAGCAGCAATCAATCCAACACGGCGCTCGTGGCCAGAAGTGTAAGGGTCCCGCTGTTCAACCATATTTGCGACGGCTTGCAAGGTTCCGCGCATAGTCCCCTCTAATCGCTTCAAATACAATGCGATTTCCTGCTGTGCACGCTTGTGCTCGGTAATATCCCGCGATAAAATTATAAACCGCAAATCAGACGCATCGCGCATCACCTTCTTGGATACCGAGAGTTCAAACCACAACTCACCAATAAATGACTTACGGTGATATTCCTTTCCGGTTGACCATCCTTGGGTATTTGCTTCATTTAAAGCCTGCATACAAATGGCTGCCGCTTCATCAGGCAATACTTCAGATATCAATTTTCCTATAAGCTGATCTTTTGGCATAGGCAGAAACTCATGGCGAGGGGCATGCACGCTATGATATCTGCCCTCCAGATCCATCTCGAACATCAAGTCGGGAATGGCATCAAGTGTGGCCTGTAAATGATTTGTTGTTTCCTGTAAATTGGCCGTACGTTCCGCGACTTTCTGTTCAAAGAATTTCTGCAGCAAACTCAACTCAAGATGAGTGCGCACCCTGGCACGTACCTCATCAATATTGAAAGGCTTGGTAATAAAATCCGCTGCTCCCATGGAAAATCCACGCACCTTCTCAACGGCCTCATCAATCACGCTCAAGAAAATGACAGGGATGCGATTGCCTACCGGAGAAGATTTGATGCGGCGACATACCTGATAACCATCCATTTCCGGCATCACAATATCCAGCAAAATCAGATCTGGAGGAGAAGACCCTTCTACTATTTCTATCGCCTTTTCGCCATTAGTAGCTGCTATCACATGATATTCATCAGAAAGTGCGAAAATCAATTCGTGCACATTTTCAGGCACATCATCCACCACCAAAACAGTTCTTTTTGCAGCAAGTTCATTTGGACCAGACTGCATAAAAACCGGTTTTCTTCGATAGCTGTGCAGTTCAAGCTGGGTCAGTACGCGTAATTTCAGCAATTCAGGATTCACTGGCTTGGTAATGTAGTCAGCGGCTCCCATGGTTAATCCTTTAGCCTCGTCTGCAGACTCGGATAGAGCTGTCACGAAAATTACTGGGATACTTGAAGTCGAAGGGTCAGATTTAAGGCGGCGCAACACCTCATAACCATCCATACCCGGCATTTTAATATCTAGCAATATTAAATCTGGCTTAGGTGTACGAGATGCGATCTCCAGCGCTTTCTCACCACTCACTGCCGCTACGATGGCGTAATGATCACGCAGAATGCTCATCATGGCATGCAGGTTCTCGCTGACATCATCCACAATCAGCACTTTTGCTTTTTCACTACCGATATCAGACATTTGAATCATCCTTAGTTTTCCCAATAGCGCATTTTCCAAACAGCTTAATTGCAAAGCGTAGCGCTGCAAAAGCGTAGCTCTATAAAAGCGTAGCTCTATAAAAGCCTAGCGCTGCAAAAACGTAGTTCTGTAAAAGTAAGCCGTGTAGATCATGCGCCAGCATTTAATCGCTCGATCAGCGCTTTAATTAAACTTAACGCTTCATCAATATTGAATACATCAATTTTGGCGGCAATTTCATTCATCTCAGATTCAAACACGGTACCAACCATTCCCGTGCGCAATTCGGACAGTGGGGTTTCCGCTGCACCTAAATCATTCTCAAGCAGCTGCGCAAGTACCGCAAGTTTTGAAATCAATACCTCTTTCGCAAGTGCCACTCCTTCTAATGGTTGTGCCAAGTTTTGCGGTGCCAGCCCATCAATTTCCAGCATGACCTGCTGCAACAGTGTGCGCATATTTTCCAGCTGCGCAGGATCTGGAATCTTGCCCTGTTTTAACAAATCATCAACCTGACTAACACATGTAAACAATTGTGACGCGCCTAGATTACCGCTCACGCCTTTCAGGGCGTGACAGTAAGCTTCGGCATCGATTAAATTTTTACTCAGTATTTTTTGCTGTAATTCATCTACAGCTGCCGCATAATGCTCTCGGAACCGTCGCAACTGCTTGCGATATGCATCAGCCTTGCCACCAATACGATGAATTCCTTCTTTTGCATTAACACTCCGCAGCGCTAACAAATCAGCTTGATGTTCGTCAGCAGACGCTCCAATAGCAGCCGTTTCTGAGGTTTCCTTTCGCTTAACTTCGGGCAACCATTTCACCAAAACTGCGACCAGTCGTTCAGGATCAACAGGTTTGGAAACGTGATCATTCATACCTGCCTGTTTGGTTTTCTCTGCGTCCTGCGCCATTGCAAGCGCAGTCATCGCAATAATAGGCAATGCTGCATAAAATTCTCCACCTGGCTGCTTGGCAAGATCACGAATGCGCCGCGTAGACTCCAACCCATCCATTACCGGCATCTGAATATCCATCAATACTGCATCATATGCTCGTTGCTGCACCATTTTTAAGGCTTCTTCACCGTTAACGGCATTGTCAACCGTGATACTCATGCTTTGCAGCAGCTCTGCAGCAAATTCACGATTAATCTCGTTATCTTCAACCAGCAATAAACGAATGCCGGTAAAGTCGTGCGTGTCGACAGCATCCTGTCTGTTCTTTTCGAGTTTCTTATCTTTTAGCACTCGTCCACGCCCTAATGACGACAGAATCGTATCAAGCAGTGACGATGGAGATACCGGCTTGATTAAAAAGCCGTCGACCCCGGCCTGTTTTGCCAGGTTGACGACATCTTCGCGACCATAGGCGGTCACCATGACGATTTTAGGTTGTTGTTTAATATTAGTATTTGCATGGATGAGCTTAATCGCCTCGTCGCCATTCATACCGGGCATGCGCCAGTCCATGAGCACCATTTCAAAAGGATGTTGAGAGGACTGCTCGAGTAATTTAATCGCCAGCGATGCATTCGATGCAACCACCACATCCATGTGCAGATTGCGAAGCATTTCGGCTAAAATCTCGCGTGATACTTCGTTGTCGTCAACCACCAGCATGTGAACATCTTTTAGTAAAGTACCCGCCTGTTCAATAATCTCGCGTCTATGTTCATCAGCCTCTACAGCAATTTTTAACTGCAATGTGAAACATATGGTGGTACCTTTACCTAGCTGAGAATCCTCGATCCAGATACGCCCACCCATCATTTCAACCAGATTTTTACTAATCGCTAAGCCCAATCCAGTACCACCAAAACGACGCGTCACAGTCTGATCGGCTTGCGTGAATTTCTGAAATAATTTTTCCTGTATCCCCGGTGCCATGCCAATGCCGGTATCCCGCACTGAAACCTGCAATGTCAATTCGGACTCGCTTTGATTTAATTTAAGGAAAGACAATTCCACTTCACCTTCTTCGGTAAATTTGACAGCATTATTGCAAATATTCAAAAGCACTTGCCCCACACGCAGGGGGTCGCCCACCAGCACCGGAGGAATGTTGATGTCATAACGAATCAGGAATTCCAGACCTTTATGCTCAGCCTGCAAACTGATGGTGTCACTCAGTTGTTCAAGCACGCTATCGAGGCTGAACTCTACACTTTCAATTTCCAGCATGCCCGCCTCAATCTTGGAAAAATCAAGAATATCGTTAATAATTCCAAGCAGTGACTGCGCAGCACCCTGAGCCTTACCCAGATAATTGTGTAGTGTTGGTGATAAATCTTGCTTAAGTGCCAAATACAACATGCCGAGAATAGCATTCATCGGCGTGCGTATTTCATGGCTCATATTAGCGAGAAATTGACTTTTTGATTGGTTTGCTGATTCCGCTTCATTTTTTGCTGCACGCAAGTCAGCTGTTCGTTCTGCTACCAATAGCTCCAGGTTTGCACGTTCATGTTCAAGATCCTGAGTGGTTTTAAGCAAAGCCTGCGTACGCTGCTGTACCTGCCAGCGCAACAGTAAACTGATTCCGAGCAGCAATAGCAATATTGCGCTGCCGCCAATCATTAAAGGCAGTGCCCAGCGAGGTAGTAACAACTCCTGTGGTGGTGCCATAGCGCGATGCAGTGCGGAAAAATATATCGAGTCCGGATCACGCCGCCAGTCAATCAAATGATAGTCAATATGTTCCAATAAGGCGGCATTGCGCCCCTTGCCCGTTGCAAAATAAAGATTGCTCGGCAAGAAAACTATCGGTGTTTCCTGTAGCTTGTATTTGGAGTTGTTACGCGCTGCAAAAAAACTGTTAGTAACTACCGCATCTGCATTACCCTCTAATACTGTAGCGTAACCTTCATCCAGCGATTTCACCGGCACCGGGGTGAAATCATGCTTGCCACTCGCCATCAGTTCTGTAAAAAAAGTTTGCTGGATTCCACCCCGTAGCATAGCAACTCGTTTATGCGCCAAGTCTGCTATCGACATTACCTTGTTTCGCGGATTGGTGTAGATTTGTGACCAACTACTTGTTACTGAAACATGATGAAAATCAAAAAGTAGTGCCCGCTCTGAAGAGAACGCCACATCCGGCATCAGATCCAACTCTCCGCGCTCAAGCTGCTTCAAACATTGCGACCATTCACAAGAGACATAGCGTAATTTCCAGTCCTCTTCCTTAGCAATCTGATTAAGTAGTTCAACAAACAATCCTGCCGGCTGTCCATTTTGATCGGTATATATTTTTGGCGCGTTCTCATAAAGCCCGACAATGACTATTTGCTGTCGGGTGCTGTTATCATGAGTATCAAACCCTTTCCAGACAGCCATTAACGTTGCGATAACAAACACTATAAAAATTACCCAACTTATAGGCCGCAAGTATTTCATGCACTCCACTCTCTGCAAAAATAAATTTCAGGGTCAATGATCACTTTAATTCTGCCTTGTAATTAAACACCAGTCTATTCTCGGCAACAGTTTCACTTGTGCCGTTCAGCTGCTGTTCCAACAGGCCTGAGCTTGCTTTTATCTGCAAGGGCTGCAGCCAATGCGGCCAGGTTGAGGCAGAAAAACTATAATCTGCAGAAAAGTTATATTCCGTATTATTGGGCAATGCGCTGCCTGTTGCTGCATTGATAGCATGATCACCATAAGTGATAGATGCATTCATGCTCAGCCCTGTTACCCCCATACGATCGAATGACATGGCGGCATCCACAGCCCACACCTGCTCTCCGGCACGATTAAAATTGGTAATCATGCGACAAGTATAGCCCTGCCATGAACCGAAAGGTGTTCGATAAGCAGCGCCGGAATCGGTTTTCATCAGGATGCCAGACAGTGCGAATGGTCCCTGTAGCCAGTCTATTTTGAGTCCGGCAGTATCGGTAAAAAATGAAGAGCCTGTCAGCAGGTTATCGCCTGTGCTGCTCTGGTACAGATACTGCGCATTCAGCCGCAGCTTGGCATCATCCCCCATGGGTATGGTATGAGACGCATCAAGGTAGGATGAAGCTAACACGTCCTTGATCCGATAGCTGGACAAGCTAAAAATCAGATTTTCATCAGGTTTAACATGCATGCTGATTGATAATTTTGGTTCATGCACGTTACTTGGCGCACCGGCAATCGTAGCCACATCAACAAAATCATTAGAATTGCGCTGCTTCATCTTGGTGGTATAACCTGCAATATACTCAACGATGCCGAATTTTCCCGACAAAGTTGCTCCTTCAAACGTACGCGGGGTCATACGCGAATCCTGGGGATTTTCTTCATGTGTATCCAGCAGAAAGCGCCCTAGGGAAAATATCTGCTCGAAAAATTTAATGCTGGCATAGGCTTCACCCAATACAGAATATGATTGCTGGCCAGGAGCCAGCAATGCCGCACCGTCTTTGTCAGCGGGTCCATACAGTTTTTGCGATGTATATTGAGTCAGCCCCAATGCGAATGTGTCATAGGCCCAGCCGGAACGGTATTCCAGCCAGCCGCCACCAGCCCAGCTCTCGCTGTCAGTAGCGTTGGATTTATCGCGATTAAGATAATAGGAGCGCAACTGTAAATTCAGCTTGCTGTCGCGAAGCAGTGCTTCAGAAAAATCTGCAGCGAAAGCCACATCAAATCCTTGAAAATACAACAACAAACCCAGCACTGCACTTACAGCGACCGTTGTAGTATCTGACTGCCATGGACGCAGCAATTCGTTGCTCATTACGATTACCCAAGTATCCCCATAAGGAAATACTACTATGCAATGCATGTGCTTGCAAAAATAACCGTTACTGGTTTGTGAACTGCGATACCGGTATACCCATCAAGGTTATCATCGTCCCAGAACAGAGATAGAGCTCTGAGTCAAAACATTAACCGATCACCCTCAAATGGATTTAACTTTACGATTTCTTAAAGCTTAGTTTCTTAAAACTTAGTCTAGCTTTTCTATCCCCATCGCTTTGAGTGCGTATTTCTCATATATCGGCTCCGTGGTGCCTTTTTTCATCTTGTAGATGAAATACTTCTCAAAAGCGATTTTGGCGTAGTGCACCCATTTGCCTTTTTTCATCCAGCTTGCATTACGCGGCGGGATCTGTGGCAGCGCAATGAATGCAGCGCCGGTATCGCCCATATCCGCCAGGCAGAATGCATTCCAGGTGCCTTTGGCATCTGCCGGTTTACCGGCAATCTCTGCGGTGATGTTCTGCACGATCGTAGTTACCATAGTCTCGATCATGTAACCGGTTTTGGGCGCGCCGGTGGGGATCGGCGTCACTTCTACCGGCGGAATGGCGACACATACGCCGGCCGCGAAAATATTGCGGTATTTCTTGCTGCGCTGGTGTTCGTCAATCAGCACAAAGCCTCTGGGATTGCACAAGCCATCAACTGCGGCAACAGGGTCAACCCCCTTGAATGCGGGCAGCATCATGGAATATTTGAACGGCAGCTCGTGTTCCTTAATGACATTGCCTTGCATATCATGTTCAGCCACAAACATTTTTCCTGCTTCGACTTTGGTCACCTTGGCGTTAGTAATCCACTTCACATCGTTGTTGCGGTATTCGGATTCCAGCATGCCTTTGGAATCGCCCACGCCACCCAGCCCCAGATGGCCGATATATGGCTCACTGGTGACATAAGTGATAGGCACTTTGTTGCGAACCTTTCTCTTGCGCAGGTCTTTGTTCACGATAAGCGTGAATTCATAAGCCGGGCCAAAACAGCTGGCTCCCGGCATGGCGCCAATAATGATCGGGCCGGGTTCTTTTAAAAATTCCTGATACGCACTCCAGGCTTTTTCCGCATGGTCTACGGTGCAGATTGACTGCGTATAGCCGCCATGCGGGCCTGCGCCCTCGACTTCATCAAAAGACAATTTAGGCCCGGTAGTAATCACCAGATAATCGTAATTCAATGTCTGCCCATCTGCCAGTTGCAGGCTATTCTGCTCGGCATCAATTTTGGTGACCGGCTCGGCAATAAAATCAATGCCTTTCTTCTCCAGATACGGCCGTATCGGGAAAGTAATTTTTTCGCGTTTGCTCCAGCCAACAGCCAGCCACGGGTTAGACGGCACAAACTGGAAATAATCGACAGCATTCACAACGGTAATGTGATGACCGTTGCCAAGTTTTGCTTTAAGTTCATACGCAGTTGGCATTCCGCCGATACCTGCACCCATGATTACGATATGCGCCATACTAGCTCTCCTGATGTTGTGCCGCGCCGGCTGGTGCCGGTCTACGTTTACTGCCACTTTAAAAACTACTGACTTAATACCTATTGCTGACTGAATACCTGATTAATCTCCTGCAAACGTGCCTCATTCAACTCACCTGCTGATGCTGAAAGATTCAACAAGGCCTGCAATACCTGATAACGACCACGCGCCAGTGCCAATCGCGTGTTGTGCAGTTCCTGCTCGGAATTGAGCACATCCAGCGTGGTGCGATCACCTACGTCACGGCCCAGCTTGGTAGAGTCCAGCTTGATTTCAGCCGAGCGTACCGCCTGCTCCAGCGCCTTCACTTGTCCTTGCCCGACTGTCACAGCCACCCATGCAGAGCGTGCATCACGCGCTGCGCGCTGACGTGCCGCATCAGTCTGGCTCAACGCTTTTTCTTCAAGTGCCACCGCTTCCTGATAGCGTGCATCGCGCATGCCGCCGCTGTAGAGTGGAACCGTAACCTGTACGCCCAAGCTGGCCTGACGGTTGGTAAGGTCGGCATCACCGTTACCCAAACCCTGTAAACGCTCACCGCCTGCCTGAGCCACCAGATTCACCACCGGAGAATATTTATCCTTGAACTTGCCGGTTTCAGCGTTGGCAATCTCCTGCTCCAATTGCTGCGCATATACTTGGGGGTGATTGCTCTGTGCACGAGTCAGCCAGCTTTGCATATCGCCGCTGACGTAATGCTGAAAATCGACTTTACCCGGCAATGCCGCCAGCGCCGCATCACGGTTGCCGGTCACGTCACCCAGCGCTTCACGTGTAAGCTGCAAGTTGCTTTCCGCTTCCAGCACCTGTGAAGCCAGAAGGTCATATCTAGCCTGCGTTTCATGCGTATCGATAATCGCTACATCACCTTCGGCAAAACGAGCCTTGGCGCTTGCCAGCGCTTCAGCCACTGCTGCCTGCTGTGCCTTAAGCGTAGCAAAATTATCCTTGGCCAGCAGCACGTCAAAGTAAGCCTGCGCCACGCGTAGCATCAGCTGCTGCGACTCTGCAACCAGCTGCACTTCAGCCAGTGCCGCCTGTTTGTTGAGTTGTTTGGCGGAGCCAGAGCGCAACGCATCGTACAGTGGATATTCGGCACGCAGGTTCAAGTTCAGATCAAGGCCACCATCGGTCTTGGTGCGGAAATCCGTAGTACCCTTATTGCTGCTGGCGCCACCCGCAAACTGCGCGTTCGAAAAGCGTGCGTCCGTGATTTTATTATCGCTACTGACCCCGGCCGCGCCTGCATTCAAAGTTAATTGCGGCTTGTTGAGCGCATCTGCCTGCAAGGTTTTGGTGCGCCCGGCATTCGCCGATGCACGTGCCGAGGCAAATAACGGATCCTGCGTGCGTGCCGCCTGCCAGGCTTCGAGCAGGTCAAATGCCTGTGCCTGACTGGAGCCAAGCACCAGCAGCATTAATGAAATTTGGACGTAGCGGCGGATAGTCATAGTTAGCAACCTGGCTGAATACCTAGCTTACGCAAAATATTTTCCATCAGGCACCAGCCGGTGAAACCGCTCTGTAGCAAGTTAATGCCAACAAATGCCGTAAAGTACAGCCAGTAATGGCTCACAAACAGCGGACTCTCCTGCACGCCTAATGCCAGTGATAGCAGTATGAAAAAACCTGCCATTACCCTAACCAGTTTCCATGTAGTCATATTATTTTCTCCAAATATAGTTAATCAAATTTATGCCGGTACGCCACAAAGTACAGCAATGGAATCACCATCAATGTCAGCAGCGTTGATACGAAAATACCGAATATCAGTGAAATCGCGAGCCCATTGAATATCGGGTCATCCAGAATGAAGAACGCCCCCAGCATGGCTGAGAAAGCGGTGAGCATAATAGGCTGCGCACGCGTAATTGCAGAATTAATGACAGCCTGCTTGAATGGCTTGCCTGCTGCGACTTCCAAGTTGATGAAGTCCACGAGCAGGATCGAGTTCCTGACGATGATGCCGGCCAGCGCGATCATGCCGATCATCGAAGTCGCGGTAAATTGCGAACCTAACAACGCATGCCCCGGCATCACGCCAATAATCGTGAGCGGAATCGGCGCCATGATGATGAGCGGCGTCAGGTATGAGCCGAACTGCGCCACCACCAGCAGGTAAATCAATATCAGACCAACCGCATAGGCAGCACCCATGTCGCGGAAGGTTTCATAAGTCACCTGCCATTCGCCATCCCATTTGATGGCGTAAGCACGCTGGCTGTCATCAGGCTGGTGGATGAAGTACTCGCCTAATTTACTGTCGCCCGGAGCTACGATATCGCCCACGGCCTTGCGCATGCCAAACAGACCATACAGCGGGCTATCCAGCTTGCCTGCCATATCGCCCATCACATAGTTCACGGGCAACAGGTCTTTGTGATAAATCGGCTGTTCGCGCAGGGTATTTTCAACCGTGACCAGCTCACGTATCGGCACCAGTCTGCCGCCAGAACTTGCTACCGAGAGTTTGAGCAGATCTTCGATGTCGCTTTGCGCTGCAACCGGCAAGCGCAGCCGTGTTGCGGTTGGGTATTTGCTGGCGTCATGCAGGTGTGTCACATCATCACCCGCCAAGCCTGTACGCAAGGTCTGCACAATTGCAGCCTGCGGCACACCAAGCAGGGCCGCTTTTTTTCGGTCTACTACCAGCTCGATTTTCCTGGCATCGGCAATGCTGCTGTCATCCACATCCACAATGCCCTGCGTGCCTTCAAACACTTTACGCACCTGTCTTGCCAGTTTCAGCCTGTCCGCATCATCCGGACCATAAATTTCAGCCACGATAGGCGAAATCACCGGCGGCCCCGGAGGCACTTCCACCACTTTTACATTGGCACCCATCTGTTTGGCAATCTTCTGCAGTTCGGGTCTTAATCTGCTGGCAATGGCATGGCTCTGCTCGCTGCGATGATGTTTATCCACCAGATTCACCTGGATATCGCCTACTTCACCGCCACTGCGCAGATAGTACTGGCGCACGAGGCCGTTGAAGTTAATCGGCGCGGCCAGCCCCACATAAGCCTGGTAATTGGTCACTTCGGGCACGGTACTCAGGTAGGCCGTCATCGCATGTAGCACGCTGGCGGTTTTTTCCGGCGGCGTGCCGGCAGGCATATCCACCACCACCTGAAACTCGGACTTGTTATCGAAAGGCAGCATCTTCATGACGACCAGCTGCGCCACCGGCAGCGCCAGTGAAATAACAATAAGGCCAAGCACGGCAAAGCTCAGTTTGCGGCGGTTCATCCTGCCGGCCTGCTCATCCAGAAATGGCGTGAACAGCCGCACGAACAATGGCGTGATGCGTTTGGACAAGGCATCTTCATGCTGTGCATGACGCAGCCACAGGTTAGACAACCAGGGCGTCACCATGAATGCCACCGCCAGTGAAATCAGCATGCCCATGCTGGCATTGATAGGAATCGGGCTCATGTACGGTCCCATCAAACCGCTCACGAATGCCATCGGCAGCAAGGCCGCAATCACCGTCAGCGTTGCCAGTATCGTCGGGCCACCCACTTCGTCCACCGCAGTGGGGAGGATTTCCGTGAGCTTGGCAGCAGGGTTCAGCTTCATGTGGCGATGGATGTTCTCCACCACCACAATCGCATCATCCACCAGAATGCCGATGGAGAAAATCAGTGCAAACAGTGACACGCGATTCAAGGTAAAACCCCATGCCCAAGAGGCGAACAGGGTTGCAGTTAACGTCAGGATCACAGCGGTGCCGACTATCATCGCCTCACGGCGGCCGAGTGCGAAAAACACCAGCAGCACCACGGCGGAGGTTGCAAAAATCAGCTTGTGTATCAGTTTCTGTGCTTTTTCATTGGCGGTGTCACCATAGTTTCTGGTGATGTTGATTTCAACATTGGCTGGGATCAGCACATTTTTGAGATGATCAATCTGGCTGATGACGGCATCTGCCACTTCCACGGCATTCTGCCCGGGCTTCTTGGTCACGCTGATGGTTACGGCCGGATGCTCATCCTTGCTGCCGGCCTCGCCATACCATACATAACGCTCGGCTGGCGGCGGGCCATCGGTCACTTCCGCCACTTCGCCCAGATAAACCGGCTGGCCAGCGTGCAGCCCGACAACCAGCTCAGCCACGTCTTTTGCATCAGCCAGATATTTACCTACTTCAACCGCAATCGCCTGATTATTGCTGATGACTTCACCTAACGGCGCACCCTGATTGGCAGACTGCAACGCCCGCTGCATATCAGCAACGGTAATATTCGCAGCCGCCATTTTTGCCGGGTCCAGCATGATATTCACGGCACGACCGGGGCCACCATGCGTCACCACCTCACGCGTGCCTTTCACATGCTTGATTTCCGCTTCCAGAGCATGGGCAACACGCTCCAGTTCATAAGCACCCTGCTGCTGGTCTTTGGTAAACAGCGTAGCTGTCAGGATAGGCACATCGTCGATGCCTTTGGGTTTGACAATAGGTTCGCCTACGCCCAGATTCTTTGGCAGCCAGTCCTGATTGGACTGGATCGTGTTATACAGGCGCACCAGTGCCTCGGTACGCGGCACGCCCACCTCGAACTGCACGGTAACCACTGCCATGCCGGGGCGTGAAACCGAAGTAACATGCTCAACATCAGCAATCTGCGACAGCACCTGCTCGGCAGGCACCGCCACCATCTGCTCGACATTTTTGGCTGATGCTCCGGGGAACGGTATCAGCACATTGGCCATGGTGACATTAATCTGCGGCTCTTCTTCACGCGGTGTTACCAGTACTGCAAACAGGCCAAGCAACAAGGCTACCAGCGCTATCAGCGGCGTAATCTGCGCGGTCTGGAAATAGCTGGCAATGCGCCCGGAAATTCCCAACCTTGGCGAATTTTGTGTATTCAAGTCATGCATTTTCACAGGCTCTGTCATGGGCTATTGTTATTTCTTCAAGAGCTTCTTCGTTTTGAAATTTGCCGCGGCAATCGGGTCAAGCGCAATTTTTTCACCTGCCTGCAAACCGGCTGTGATTTCCAGCTGATCACCCTGCCTGTGGCCAACTCTTACCTGTCTTAGCTGTGGGTCACCCTGCGCATCCAGCACATATACTGCCATCAGTTCGCTGCGTTTAATTACCGCCTGTGATGGAATATAGATCTGACCCTGCACACCGCTTGATGCAATCGGCAGCATCGCACGGGCAAACATGCCCGGACTCACGCTGCCCAGCTGCTGTGGCAAGGCCAAACGTACCTTGACGTTATTGCTCACTGCATCAGCTGTCGGCAAAACAGTGATTTTCGCTGCTGCCACATTGCGCTCATTTTCTGCCGCTGCCGGAATAGACACTTTAACGGCAGCGCCTCCTTGAATACTCGCAATCTGGCTTTGCGGCACATTGACCACGGCGCGCATTTCTTTGGGATCATAAAGCGTAAGCAAAGGCTTGCCCGGCATCGCCATATCGCCCTGCTCTGCCATCACCTCTGCCACGACTCCGGCATAGGGCGCGGTCACGGTATGCAAACCAGCCTGCACGCCAGTGACGCCGGTTTGTGCCAGCTCCGCGCGAGTCTGCGCTTCGGCAGTTTTATAGTCTGACTCCGCACGCTCCAGCGCGGCCTGGCTGATATATTGTTTGTCATACAAGCGTTTTTTACGCTCATACTCCTGACGTGCTGCACTTAATTGAGCACGTGCAGCTGCCACCTGCGCCTGGCTGGCAGCTGCCTGCTGATTGGCGATGCGCGTATCGATACGCGCCAACACCTGCCCGGCCTTTACCGTATCGCCAGCCTTCACATTAAAGACGGTAATACTGCCAGCTACCTGAGGTGCCAGTTGGCTACTTTTCACGGCTTCAATGTTGCCTTCTGCCGTGATGACCTGTGCAGCAACTGACTGGCTGACTACCACAGCCTGCAATGGCTCAGCCCAGACATTAGCACCATGACCGGCAACAAAAAGTGCAACCAACACAAACTTGAATGATCTCATCAGAACAATTCTTCCTTTTAGAAAATATTGTTGTTTTTTAATATTTACCCAAATATTTACTTGCACTATATAACCATATAGTTATATAGTCAACATGTAATATTGATGTATAATCAAACTTTGCGAAGTTAATGAAACTACAGTTAATGAATCATGGAAATAAAATGAGTGCACTGAATGATCGCTCGCTTGAATACGTAGCAAAATACTTCAAAGCGCTGGCTGAGCCAATGCGCTTGAAAGTGCTGAACGCCCTGCGTGACGGTGAAAAGAATGTAGGTCAATTGACCGAGATATCCGGCTGCACACAGGCCAATGTCTCAAAGCACCTGTCGCTACTGAGCCAGTATGATCTGGTCAAGCGCGAATCACGCGGCAACTGTGTGTTTTACAGCATTGCAGACCCAAGCATATACGAGCTTTGCGAGCTGGTTTGCGGCCAGATCGCAAAACGCATGATTGCAGAAGATGACATCAAGCAGATGTTTATTGAAGCAGAAAAACTACAGACGCAGCATCTGCAGCTGATAGAAAAAAAGCTTAAAATCGGATAATGTCGGGAATGCCGGAAACGCATATTCCGGCGATGCACAGTTAAAGCACTGAAACCAGCATCTTCAAACTCAGCCCAAGTAACAGCACGCCAAAAATCTTCTTCAAAGTCTGCACCGGTAAAGTCTGTGTCAACCTGGCGCCAATGGGTGCTGTAAAAAAGCTGGGGATAGTCACCAGCAATACCGCCGGCAAATATACAAAACCCAGCGTATATTGGGGAAGCGTATATTGAGGAGTAGTGCCACCGGCAGCCATCCCGTTAATTACATATCCTAGCGTACCGCTAATGGCGATTGGAAAGCCCAGGGCGGCAGAAGTACCGATTGCCTTACGAATATCAATATTACGCCAAGTTAGATAAGGCACCGTGAGAGAGCCGCCACCTATAGACACCAGGGCAGACACCACCCCGATACCAGACGCGATCAGACTAAGCTCAACCTTGCCCGCACTGCTGCCGGATGCATGTATCTTTTTACTGCGAAACATCTGAGATGCGACATAGGCCATAAATACCGAGAAAAATATTGCCAGACCTTTGGAGCTGACCTGTGCCGCAATAAACGTCGCCAGAAAAGTGCCCAACACAATAGCAGGCGCCATCGCCTTTACCAGCTGCCAGATCACCGCGCCATTGGCATGATGTGCCCGCAAACTGGAAAAAGAAGTCACCATGATACAGGCCATGGATGTGCCGAGTGCGATATGCACCACATTGTGCAGAGGGAAACCCTGATGAATAAAGATGGTAGTCAGCACCGGTACTAATATGCCGCCACCGCCAATGCCGAGCAGTCCGGCCATAAAGCCGACAAAAGTACCTAACACGACGAATATTAAAACCAATTCTATACTCACAAAAACCGCCTCTCCGGAACAACAAACCACACAGCCCGAACATGGAGGTGCGTGGCGATATTCTGCACTATGGAAATTTGATTAAACTGCTATCCCATTAGCATCAAACAAGCCCTCGAACAGGATAGAGCTAAGGTAGCGCTCACCAGAATCCGGAAGGATGACGACTATGGTTTTACCGGCATTTTCCGGACGCTTGGCGTAGCGTACCGCAACAGCAGTAGCGGCACCGCATGAAATACCGGATAAAATACCTTCTTCGCGTGCCAGACGCTGCGCATACAGCACAGCCTCTTCATTGCTCACCTGTGCAATGTCATCCACCACTGACAGATCCAGTGTATCCGGCACAAAACCGGCACCTATGCCCTGAATCTTGTGCGGTGCCGGCTTCAGCTCCTCACCCGCACGTTTCTGGCTTAGCACGGGGCTGGCGGCAGGCTCAACTGCAACAGTGAGCACCTGCTTGCCCTTGGTATTCTTGAGATAGCGCGACACGCCGGTAATGGTACCGCCGGTGCCTACACCCGCTACGAAAATATCCACATTACCATCGGTTGCATCCCAGATTTCAGGGCCGGTGGTTTTTTCATGAATCGCCGGGTTGGCTGGATTCTTGAATTGCTGCAGCAGCACGTAACGGTTCGGATCAGACGCTGCGATCTCCTCGGCCTTGGCAATGGCACCGCTCATGCCCTTGGCACCTTCGGTCAGCACCAGCTTGGCACCATAGGCCACCAGCAGCTTACGGCGCTCGATGCTCATGGTTTCCGGCATAGTCAGCGTGAGCGGAATGCCGCGTGCCGCAGCCACAAATGCCAGCGCAATGCCGGTATTGCCGCTAGTGGGCTCCACGATCTCCTTGCCCGGACCTAACAGGCCACGCTGCTCGGCATCCCAGATCATGGCAGCGCCGATGCGGCACTTCACCGAATACGCCGGGTTCCGGCCTTCGATCTTTGCCAGCACGGTCGCGCCTGCGCCATCCGTGATACGGTTCAATTTAATGAGAGGGGTATTGCCTATAGATTGGGCATTGTCTTCAAACAAGTTTGCCATGTGGATTCCTTATTATTTTGCTTTGGGCTTTTACATTAATTACTTGATCAAGCCAAAAGCAGTACTGTACCAAAGGTAATGAGTATCAAATAATAATTATTGGCTATTAGCTTAGTGTAAAAAGTAATTAGTGTAAAAAGTAATTTAGGTTTGTTCTGGATCGCTGCTTGCTTTAGGCGGCATGATAAATTCGGCCGGATGTTCGTTAAGCCTTTTTGCCAAACTAAGCACCAGCGTTCGCCATTGATTGAAATGTACTTTTCGCGATTTCATCGCCACATACAGCGCCAAACCAAAACTCACAGCCAGATTAATCAGACCGATCAACACCAGACCCAGCGCCGCATAAGCGGCTGCCTGCCAGCTCAGCATAAAATCAAGGCCGACACTGGCAAAGCCGACAAATGCAGAAGAAAACGTAATATGCCGGATATCTATTGGCAAGCCCAGCAGTACACCGAGCGCGCTCATTCCACCCAGCATGCAGCCGAAATAAAAATTACCAGCCAATGCACCCAGATTGTTCTCAACATAACTGGCTACACGATCCAACCGTGGCGCCCCCAGCAGCTTCTCTAGCCAGTTAACGGCGCGCAGCCGCTGCGGAATCTTGTTATAAACGGCAAGATTGTCATGATAACCGGCAATCAGACCCGACAAAAACAGACATACCCCGGCAATTGCCGCATAGGCCAGCGAGCCGCTGCGCAACGGGTCTATGCTTGCCAGCAAATCATGCGCCTTATCGGCTGTTACAAACGGCTGGCCCGTGTAGTGCAGCATAGCCCACGCCAGCAGCATGGCAACAGGCACCACCACTACTACGTTGCCAAAAATGGCAATAAACTGGCTGCGCATGGTATTGGCAATCATGGCGACCAGGTTATCCATTTCTTTGGATTTACTGTCAGAGGCATTATCTATGGTGGCGGCAATGGCGGCAGCCGTCATTGCCGGCTGCTTGGTGGCCACGGTAAAGTGCAGAATATGGATCAGGATAAAGCCCAGCCCATAATTCAGGGCAAAGAAAATACCCTCGGTAAGCGGTGCAAAGTGATGTCCAGCCAGCAGAATTTTGATCATTGCCATGATGCCGATGATAATTCCCGCGCCCATCGCCGAGCGCATCAGTGCAAAGTACTCGCTGCGATTCTCGGTAATGTAATGTTCGCCGGTGCGGCTCGCGTTCTCGGTCACGCGCACTGCCATCATCTCCATGCTCTCCTGCCAGTGCTCATGCAGGTCGTTCTTGTGGCACTCGCTATACACCAACGCTTTGAATAGCTGTACGATTTCAGTATTTGCAGGCTCGCCCTGCTGAAAATTATTCAGGATATTGAGCAAATCTTCCAGACGCGCCACCTGCTTCAATATGCGCTGCAACAACTGGGTAAGGTTGATACTAGTACCGGTTTGGGCACTGTTGCGCCGGATTTTGGCTACAATAGCCTTGCACTGATCCAGCATCACCAGAATATGCTTGATATCGATCTGCCCTTCTTCAGCAGCCTGCACCGTCAACAGTTCCGCCAGTTCACTTTGCTGCATCACAAATGGTGATGTGTGTTGTTCCAGTTCCGGGTGATTGCGCAGCAGCTCCGGCTCCAGGCCCAGCGCGGCAATACGATAAGACAAGACCTGTGATGCAGCGAACAGGTTTTGCTGGCACCCGTCAGCCAGAGCTTTATCCGCCAGATCGAATCGCATGGCTGCGATCAGTTCTGTCCATACGCTATCCGGCACTTCATCTACCCACAGCTCATCACCTGATTTGTTAAAAAACAAGGCAAACAGATCAACCAAATACGTAGTATCAATTGCCTCTGGCAACAACTTATGGGCAATGCGTCTGCGCATTTCAGAAAAGAAACCGCTGAACACAGAATGGCGAGAAATTAAAAACAATGAAATAGGCTTGTGCTCACTCAGCAGCTGTAAAAGGGCCTCACGCAACAGGCGCGCTTTTTCATAATCAGTATGCAGTAAATAACAAAGTGCCTGAATTGCCTTTACAGCAACATCGGTCTGCTGTGGCTTGGGTGGCCTGATTTCAGCTATAAGTTCGGCAATAAATTGCGGAGCATGGTTGTGCTGACTGACATATTGCTCAAAAACCTGCTCTATTGCGTTGCCGTTATTATTGCGGGATCTGGTCATATTTTTTGTATCCTAATTTTTGCATTTTAGGTTTTTGGATTTTAGCGTCTTTGCATTGTAGTTTGATTACAGAATGCTAAAACAACTTAGCTGTTAAGGCCTGGATGAAAAACTCTCAAAAACCGAGAATCATTTAAAGCTGCCACTTTGCGGGAAGCCAACAAAGCACGTTGATTTTAAAAGGAAATATGAATTAAAACGGTAACGCCTGCCGCTGATGGGCAGGCGCTGAATAAAAAACTACTAATTACAACTCATCAATTATTTGGGTGATTTAAGACTATCAGTCAAATGTGGATTCAATGTTTGCAACATCTGCGCAAATACTTTCGGGTTACCAGCAACGATGTTACCGGTCTTCAACCAGCTTTCATTACCTTCAAAGTCACCCACAATGCCGCCCGCCTCCTGCACCAGCAAGCCCCCGGCTGCGATATCCCAGGTGGACAGATTAATCTCGAAGAAACCATCCACCCAGCCGGCGGCCACATAAGCCAAGTCCAGCGCAGCTGAACCCGGACGGCGAATGCCGGTGGTTTTCTTGATCATGTCTTTCAGCATATCCAGGTAAGTATCAAGATGGGTGAAATCACGGAACGGAAAACCCGTAGAGATCAGAGAGTCCTGCAACTTACTGCGACTGGTCACACGAATACGCTTGTCATTCAAAAATGCGCCACGGCCTTTGGTTGCGGTAAACAAGTCGTTACGCACCGGGTCATAAATCACCGCCTGCGTCAGCACGCCTTTTTGCTGCAGAGCGATTGAAATACAGTATTGCGGAAAGCTGTGCAGGAAATTGGTCGTGCCATCCAGCGGGTCGATAATCCAGATGTTTTCGGCATCCTGATTGCTCTCGCCGCTTTCTTCACCCAGAAAGCCGTGGTCGGGGTAAGCATCTTTCAAGATGTCGATAATCGCCTGCTCGGCAGCGCGGTCAACATCACTGACAAAATCGTTATAGGTTTTGGATTGAACCTTGAGTGACCCAACATCCTGGGAGGCACGGTTGATAATACGGCCAGCTTCACGCGCGGCTTTAACTGCATTGATTAGCATTGGATGCATAACTGGATTTTCTTAAAGAACTGATAAAATGCTATTTTAACTTTTATTGACCTTAATACCAAATCGAGTGTTAAGAATAATCAAACGCGTCAGGCCGCCCAATTGGACAAACAAAACATTTTTAACAACATCCGCGTCGTACTCTGCCAAACCAGCCATCCGGGCAATATCGGCTCAGCCGCCCGCGCCATGAAAACCATGGGCTTGCAGCATCTGTATCTGGTAAACCCGCTGCACTTTCCTGACCCACAGGCAACATCACTGGCAACCGGCGCGGCCGATTTACTGGAAAATGCCACCGTATGCAGCAGTTTATCCGAGGCATTAACCGGCTGTGCGTTCGCCATTGGCATGAGCGCGCGTAAAAGACAGATCTCGCACGAACTGGTCAATGTGCGCGAAGCAGCATCCCGCGCCGTGCAGATTGCCGCCAACCAGCCGATTGCACTGGTATTCGGCACAGAGATGAGCGGTCTTTCCAATGCGGAGCTTGATTGCTGCCAGCTGCTGGCAATGATTCCGGCCAACCCGGAATATTCATCACTTAACCTTGCTGCGGCCGTGCAGGTAATGAGCTATGAAATACGCATGGCTATCACTGAAGGTGCACTGGAAGTTGACACAACAACCACAGAACTTGCCACCAACGAAGCATTGGAAGGTTTTTATACCCATCTCGAAGATACATTGGTCAAAATCGGCTACCTAAATCCGAGCGCGCCAAAAAAACTCAGTGAGCGTATCCGCCGCATTTATGCGCGAGCCAAGCTAGAAAAAGAAGAAGTGAATTTGCTGAGAGGGATTTTAACTTTATCTGTAACCCCCAAGAAACACACTAAATATTAATCCCAAGCGTTTTAGTCAACATTGGATTTGTGGCATAATTACATTATGTTTAACCATATAAAAGAAGATATATCCATTGTGTTCGAGCGTGACCCTGCTGCACGTACACACTGGGAGATTTTAACCACCTACCCTGGCGTGCACGCGTTGCTGATGCATCGCTTTAGCCACTGGTTATGGAAGCACGACTTTTACTGGTTCGGCCGCTTTTTTTCACACCTCGGCCGCTGGCTTACCGGCATTGAAATTCATCCTGGTGCCACGATTGGCCGCCGCGTATTCATCGACCACGGCATGGGTGTCGTGATCGGTGAAACTGCCGTCATCGGTGATGATTGCACGTTGTATCATGGCGTGACTTTAGGCGGCACATCATGGAATAAAGGCAAGCGCCATCCAACTCTGGAAGCAGGCGTGGTTATTGGTGCCGGTGCAAAAGTGCTGGGGCCGATCACAATTGGCGAAGGCGCAAAAATCGGCTCCAACGCAGTAGTGGTTAAAGATGTTCCGCCTAATGCTACAGCTGTAGGCATCCCAGCCCGCATACTGGAAGAAGAAAAATCCAAACAACGTGAAAAAACCGCTCAAAAAATAGGCTTTGCTGCCTATGCCGTTGGCAACGATGAAAACGACCCGATGATCAAAGCGATTCATTCACTATTAGACCACGCGGCCAAGCAGGACACGGCCCTGCAAAATCTGCAAACACAGCTGGATCGTTTAAATATGGATATTGAAACGGATGCCGAAGTTGGCGAAGCATTTGATGTGCAGGCAGTCCAGAAAAAATCTGTAAAAGAACAAGATTCAAAATAATACAATCCCCACAAGCGATCGCGCATAATAGTTGACTGAAATTGTAAGGTATTCTACAATGAAGCTTCTAATGATATTTTTATAAAGTCACGGATTATGCGCTTAACTACCAAAGGTCGATTTGCTGTAACCGCCATGCTGGATCTGGCAATAAATGAAATACAAGATACCGAGAACGGCAAACCAGTAACGCTTGCCGCAATTAGTGAACGGCAGGACATTTCGCTATCGTACCTTGAACAACTGTTCAGCAAATTGCGCCGTCAAGGCTTGGTAAAAAGCGTGCGCGGCCCTGGTGGCGGCTACAATCTGGCAAAAGCCTATACTGATATTTCCGTTTCGGAAATTATCAATGCGGTAGATGAGCAGATAGATGCTACTCAATGTGGCGGCAATGAAAACTGCAAAGATGACGGCCGTTGCATGACGCACGACCTGTGGACAGCTTTAAACAAGAAAATACTGGAATACCTTGATGGCGTAACCCTGGCTGACATGGTTAGCTCACAAAAAAACGGCCAGAAAATAAACATCATGCCGCGCACCAGCTCAGTTGGCATTGCTGCGGGTAGCAGCGAAGCTGTGGCGTAATCACGGAGATATTCCGGTAGCAACATGGCTAGTGTTTATTTAGATCACAACGCAACAACATCGCTGGATAGCCGCGTGCTGGAAGCAATGCTGCCATGGATGAGCAGCCAGGTCGGCAACCCGACCAGCCGCCATGTATTTGGCCGCACTGCGCGCAGTGCGATTGAGCATGCCAGAGCGCAGGTTGCGGAAGCCTGTGGAGCCTACCCATCACAGGTGGTATTTACCGCTAGCGGCACAGAGGCAAACAATTTTGCAGTCAAAGGTATTGCTGCCAATCAGACACCGGCACAGATCTTGTACAGCGCCATTGAGCACCCATGCATCAGTCGGCCGGCAATGTCACTGCGCCAATATGGGTTCAGCAGTCAGGCTATAGCAGTCGATCAGCAGGGCAAGCTGGATGTGGCGCATCTGCAATCATTAATGGCAACACCGACTAATTTGGTATCGGTGATGTTAGCCAACAATGAAACCGGGGTAGTTCAAGACATAGCTGAGATTGCAGAACTGGCAAAACGTAACGGAGCCATTATGCACACTGATGCAGTGCAAGGCTTGGGTAAGCTGGAATTGGATTTCTCGGCTTTGAATGTGCATGCAATGACGATTTCAAGTCACAAGATTCATGGCCCGCAAGGTGCTGCCGCGCTGATACTGGATAAGCGCGTAGATATTCAGCCGTTGCTACATGGCGGCGGACAGGAAAGAGGCTTACGCAGCGGCACAGAAAATGTTGCGGCAATTGTAGGTTTTGGCATGGCGTGCGAGCTGGCTGCAGCAAACCTGCAGAGTTTTGCCAGCCACACAAGAACCTTGCGCGACCAGTTCGAGCAGGGATTGAAAGCACTGGATGTGACTATATTTAGTGACAAAGTGGCACGCATACCCAACACCAGTTTTTTTGCGGTGAATGGCATTGAGGGTGAAACATTGATCATGGCGCTAGACCGTAAAGGCTTTGCCGTCGCCAGCGGGTCAGCCTGCTCCAGCGAAAGCACTGAACCAAGCCATGTATTACTGGCAATGGATGTTAACCATGATTTGGCACGTGGCGCGGTGCGCGTAAGTTTTGGTGTGCACAACACAGCAGTGCAGGTAACAAACTTTTTGAATGTATTAAAAGACGAAATATCAAGATTAAAACAACTGAGCAGTATCGCTGCATAACGCTGTAAGGCCAGCGAACTGTACTTAATGATTGCTAGAAAATATTATTTAAAATTGCAAGGATAATGAACACAATGTCAGTATCAGTAATAGAAGTGCCAGTTTTAAAGCTACACGACGATGGTCATCCGATCTATCTCGATTATTCAGCCACTACGCCGGTAGACCCGCGTGTTGCCGCCAAGATGATTCCGTACATCACCGAAGACTTCGGCAACCCGGCGTCACGCAGCCATCCCTATGGCTGGACTGCCGAAAAAGCGGTTGAAAATGCCCGTGAAGAAGTTGCCAAACTGGTAGGTGCAGACCCGCGCGAAATCGTGTGGACATCCGGCGCGACTGAATCCAACAACTTGGCCATCAAAGGCGCTGCGAACTTTTACTCAGGCAAAGGCAAGCATATCATCACCGTTGCTACCGAGCATAAAGCCGTGATCGATACCGTGCGCGAACTAGAGCGTCAGGGTTTTGAAGCCACCTATTTACAGCCAGAACCAAACGGCCTGCTCGATCTGGAAAAATTCAAGGCTGCCATCAGACCTGATACAGTGCTGGCTTCCGTAATGTTCGTTAACAATGAAATCGGCGTAATTCAGGATATCGAAGCCATAGGCAATATCTGCCGTACCAACAATGTGATTTTCCACGTAGATGCTGCCCAGGCCACAGGCAAGGTACACATCAACCTGGAAAAGCTGCCGGTTGACCTGATGAGCTTCAGTGCCCATAAAACCTACGGCCCGAAAGGTATCGGCGCTTTGTATGTACGCCGCAAGCCTCGTATCCGCATCGAAGCGCAAATGCACGGCGGTGGCCATGAGCGCGGCATGCGTTCCGGCACGTTAGCTACGCACCAGATCGTAGGCATGGGCGAAGCTTTCCGTATCGCCCGCGAGGAAATGGACACTGAAAACGAACGTATCCGCTTCCTGCGTGACAAACTGTTACAAGGCCTGCAATCGATTGAAGAAGTGTATGTGAATGGTGACATGGAACATCGCGTACCGCACAACCTCAATATCAGCTTCAACTATGTTGAGGGTGAATCATTGATCATGGCGATCAAAGGCATTGCGGTATCAAGCGGTTCGGCCTGTACCTCTGCTAGCCTGGAACCAAGCTACGTGTTGCGCGCCCTGGGCCGCAGCGATGAGTTGGCGCACAGCTCGATTCGTTTCTCAATTGGCCGCTTTACAACAGAAGAGGATATTGATTACACGATAGAACTGCTGAAAAGCAAGATTGGTAAATTAAGAGAGCTTTCACCATTGTGGGAAATGTTTAAAGATGGCGTTGATTTAACCAAAGTCGAATGGGCAGCTCACTAAAAACTCATTCTTTGCCCGCTTGGCGTTGTTAGCTGGCGACTCATTTAGAAAACTAAATGTCGCCACCACCTGCCTAGCCAAGCGAACAAATCACTGAGTTTTAGGTTAACGATTTAAGATGAAGCAAGCGTTGAAATAGGAAGCAAAATCAAGGCGACAAGCTGAAGACAGTACGAATAGTACGGCGAAGCGCAGTCAACGCCGAGTTTGCGATGTATTTCAAGCGCATAAAGGAGAAGTAAGATGGCATATTCAGACAAGGTCCTAGACCACTACGAAAACCCAAGGAACGTTGGTTCTTTGGATAAAAACGACCCGCAGGTTGGCACCGGCATGGTGGGTGCACCGGCATGCGGCGATGTAATGAAGCTGATGATCAAGGTGAATGATAACGGCATTATTGAAGATGCGAAATTCAAAACCTATGGCTGTGGCTCAGCAATCGCTTCAAGTTCACTGGTAACAGAGTGGCTGAAAGGCAGAACCATTGAAGAGGCTTATGCAATCAAGAACTCTGAAATCGCGGAAGAGCTGGCTTTGCCGCCGGTAAAAATCCACTGCTCAGTACTGGCAGAAGATGCTATCAAGGCAGCGGTTGCGGACATTAAAGCAAAACAGGCAGCTAAAGAAAGCGCTTAAACGAGAACTAAAATGGCAATTACACTGACAGAAACTGCGGCGAGCCGCGTTGAAAAATTCCTGGCCAACCGCGGCAAAGGCATAGGCCTGCGCTTGGGCGTAAAAACCACCGGCTGTTCCGGCATGGCTTATACACTAGAGTTTGTAGACGATATGCAACCAGAAGATATCGCATTTGAAAGCCATGGCATTAAGGTAATTGTTGACCCGAAAAGCCTGGTTTACATTGATGGCACTGAACTGGACTTTACCAAAGAGGGCTTGAACGAGGGCTTTAAGTTCAACAACCCTAACGTTAAAGACGAATGCGGATGCGGTGAAAGCTTTACGGTTTAAATTGTTTCAACATGTTTAACACACAACACGATTATTTCCAGCTTTTTGCCCTGTCCGAGCAGTTTAATATAGACACCAAACTGCTCGAAACCAATTTTCGCAAAATACAATCTACCAGCCATCCGGATCGTTTTATCAGCGCAACGCCTGCTGAAAAGCTGGCATCCATGCAACTGGCAACGCTTTCAAATGAAGCTTACGGCACTTTAAAAAATGCTGCACGCCGCGCAAAGTACCTGCTGGAAAAACAAGGCATAGATGCGGTAGCTGACACCAACACTGCACTGCCTATGGATTTTTTAATGCAGCAGATGGAATGGCGTGAGCAACTGGAAGATGCAAAAGTGGCAAAAGATATTGATGCGCTTGATAACCTTTACAGAACATTGCGTGCTGAAGCAAAAGCTCTTGAAGCCGAGCTTACTGGCTTGTTCGATGTTAAAAAAGATTATGGCGCAGCTACTGAAGTGACACGCAAACTGATTTTTATTGATAAAGTATGTAGTGATATACAGCAAGCCATCGAGCATTTAGACTAGCACAACGATCAAGCTGCCCATCAGGCTGATGCAAACCAAGAATAGAACGACAACCCCATATGGCATTACTTCAAATTTCTGAACCTGGCATGAGTGCCGCACCACACCAGCACAAACTGGCGATAGGTATAGACCTGGGCACGACCAACTCACTGGTTGCCACCGTGCGCAGCGGCATGAGCACGGTATTGCAGGATGATCATGGCCATGCCTTATTGCCATCGGTTGTGCGCTATGCACCGGATGGCTCTATCGTTGTTGGCCATGAGGCGCAGGCACAGCAAAGTGCAGACCCGATTAATACTATCGTGTCAGTTAAACGCTTTATGGGGCGCAGCATCAATGATATTGCCGATAGAGCGCATATCCCTTACAAATTTGTGTCAAATACCGAAACACAGACAGCGAAAGTGCTGCAAATTGAAACGCGCGCCGGCCTGAAAAGCCCAATTGAAATATCGGCGGATATTCTTAAATCGCTCAAGACCCGTGCAGAGAAATCACTAGGCGGCGAGCTGGTAGGCGCAGTAATTACCGTGCCGGCATACTTTGACGATGCGCAGCGTCAAGCCACCAAAGATGCGGCACGCCTTGCCGGGCTCAATGTACTGCGCCTGCTCAACGAGCCGACTGCGGCCGCAGTAGCTTATGGCCTTGATAATGCCTCTGAAGGCAAGTTTGTGATTTATGACTTGGGCGGCGGCACCTTTGATGTGTCTATTCTGCATCTATCCAAAGGCGTGTTTGAAGTACTGGCTACCAATGGCGACTCAGCATTGGGCGGTGATGATTTTGACCACCGCATTTACTGCTGGGTACTGGATAAAGTACGTGAGAGTACCAGCGACTTTGCTCCGCTCACAGAAGGCGACACCCGCCTGCTGCTCACAAAATCACGTCAGGCAAAGGAATGGCTAACCGAAAATTTTGAAGCACAGATACTTTGCCGCTTAAGTAATGGCATGCTGGTGGACGTTACGCTGACGGCAGACCAATTTACGGAAATTACCCAGCATTTGGTCACTAAAACGTTATCGCCTACACGCAAGGCTATGCGCGATGCCAACCTGACAATTGAAGAAATTACCGGCATTGTGCTAGTAGGCGGGGCAACACGCATGCCGCACATTCAACACGCTGTTAAAGAGTATTTCCAGCAGGAACCGCTCACCAATCTGGATCCGGACAAAGTGGTAGCACTGGGCGCCGCGATTCAGGCCAATATACTTGCCGGCAACAAGAGTGATGACGACCTGCTGCTGCTTGATGTCACACCGCTATCATTAGGCTTGGAAACCATGGGCGGCCTGGTAGAAAAAGTGATACATCGCAACAGCACACTGCCTATCGCACGTGCGCAGGAGTTTACTACCTACAAGGATGGCCAGACCGCAATGAGCATTCATGTGGTACAGGGTGAACGCGAACTGGTAAGCGATTGCCGTTCACTGGCGCAATTCGTGCTACGTGGCATTCCGCCCATGGCTGCCGGGGCTGCCCGCATTCGCGTCACATTTACCGTAGATGCCGATGGTCTGCTTTCAGTTTCCGCCCGCGAACAAAGCACCGGCGTTGAAGCGCACATTGAAGTAAAACCATCTTATGGCCTGACCGAAGATGAAATTACCGGCATGCTGAAAGCCTCTTTCAGCAGCGCAGAAGAAGACAAAAAAGCACGCATGCTGGCCGAAGCGCGCGTCAGCGCCGGTGCCATCATCAGCTCAGTCAATGCAGCACTGGCGGCAGATGGCAAGCTGATCAGCGAAGCCGAACAAAACACCATTAAAGCCGAAGTAGAACGTTTGCAAACCATTGCCGCAGCAGATGATGCCACGGCAATCAATCAGGCGGTTGACGCACTCAACCATGCTACAGAAGCTTTTGCCGCAGTACGCATGAATGCAAGCGTGAGTCATGCGTTAAGCGGCAAAGCCATTAACTCTCTGGAAATGTAAAATGCCACAAATCATCGTACTGCCACATGAAGAACTCTGTCCGGAAGGTGCCGCAATTGAAGCCAAGACCGGCGAATCAATCTGTGACACCCTGCTCAATAATGATATTGATATTGACCATGCCTGCGATAAAGTTTGCGCCTGTACCACATGCCATGTCATCGTACGTGAAGGCTATGCCAGCCTGAACACTGCGGAAGATAACGAGGAAGACCTGCTCGACAAGGCCTGGGGCCTGGAGCCTCAGTCACGCCTATCATGCCAGGCCATTGTAGGCACTAAAGATTTGGTGGTAGAAATACCGAAGTACAGCATCAATATGGCCAAGGAAGGCCACCGCTAAGCCATTAATAAAACTAGGCCGTAAAACTTGACCGTAAATAAGACAAGAGGCCTGACGGCCTCTTTGTTATTACAATCCTATCGCGTTATCCATGAAGCCGACTTCGCCACTCGCAAGATCGTAGATACCGCCAACAATTGCAATCTGCCTGTTTGCTAGCATATCCTGCAAAATCTCGCTACTGTGCATAATTTCATCCATCTGCACCTGCACACTTAATTCACAGACCTTAGTCACGAATTCAACATTAGAAGAATCGCGACTTTCCAATACACTTTTCTCAAGACGCACAGCTGGTTTGATCAAGTTGGTGATCTCGCCGATATGCCCGTCCTTGAAATTATCACAAGCAGCTTTTACAGCGCCGCAACCTGTGTGACCCAGCACCACGATCAGCTTGCTGCCCAGGTATTTACAGCCAAACTCCAGACTGCCGATCGCCTTGTCTGAGGCAATATTACCGGCCAAACGCACACTGAACACATCACCCAAGGCCTGATCAAACACCATTTCCACCGGCGCGCGTGAATCGCTACAGCTCAGCATTGAAACAAATGGATGCTGTTTGTCCTTGGTCATCATGACCAAATTATGCAGATCCTTATTGGCAGTTAAATTGTTGGCAAAACGGTGATTACCGTCAATCAGCACATCAAGTGCCTCTTGCGGGGTCATTTTGTCACGGTCGAGCAAGGGGTGTTTATACATGCGAGATTCCTGAATTAAATTTTCAGACTGCAATTATACCTGACAGCTTGCATGTTAACTCCCTTTGCGGATTATGGACTTTCGATCAGATAAAGCTGCCCATCTTCTACCAACTCGGGATCTTCAGACTTGGCATGCACTTGTAACACCCCGATAAAATAACGCCGGCCTGGTTTAACCCAAACTGCATTACGTACCAAATCCGTAATCTCGGTAATACCAGAATTTTCTTCATCCTGAGTCATGAATTCCGGGCTGTTTTTATCAAGAAACAATTCCGGCGCTACAGCCAGCACTTTATCGGCATGACCGGTAGCCGGATCAAACTGCCAGATAGAAGCGACATGCGGATTATCACCAGGGTCTTCTTCAATCAGCAATTTGCCATCACCTGCCACTGCGATGTTATCGAACATCTGCGCACCAATATCTCGTGCATTCAGTACTACACGTATTGCACCGCCTTGTTCCGGGTGCTGCACATCAGCAAAGGTTAATTGGAATAACTGACTGCTGCCATCAATTTTATCGGTAGTTGCAAAGTAAAAAACATTCGGATTATTGATATCCCATGCCCCGTCTTCCGGACGCATAAAGTTAGTCACAGCAGCCCGGCGCCCGGCCTGCTCCAGGTCATCTCCACTCATCTCAGAAACATCGCCCAAACTTGCCAGTTGGAAACGTTTTCCATCCACTTTTAATGCAAAAAGCTTACCGCCAACCAGGCCAGCCAGTTCCGCCGGATTTCCAACATCGCGTTTTTCACCCACATATACATAAACCTGTCCACCCGGGCTATCATCCATGCCCATCACAACTGTTTTAATGCCGGTAGCAGGATTGGCAACTGCATTTTCCCAGGCAAATTTACCTAAGTGCGGCAACTCATAACTCACTCCGGTTTCATCTCCGGTCACAACGTGTGCAAAAGCACGTCCACCAGCCCTGTCTTCCTCACCGTTAAGAAACAGCCGACCGTTAAAACCTTTACCAGTTTTTTCATCATAAAGTGCTGATGCTTTTGCCAGATCGGCTGAGCATAAACGATTAAAACTATAAGTCGCAGCCTGCACGTGTGCATGTTTTTCCGGCAGCCATGATGCCACTTTGCGGATCAGATCATCACCATTTACAATTTTTAATGTATCAACATCCAGTGTCCAGCGCGAAACAAATGCACCGCGACCGGAATGAGCACGCAACTTGCCCATATCGGCAGCCAACTCATGATTCATAAAAATTGACAGCGTACCGTCAGCGTTTGCCATTACACCCAAACCATCAGGCACGCCTACCATGCGGTAGCCTGCCTTACCTGCTCGCTCCCCCACATTCAACAGCGGCTTGACCGTCCAGCCTTCTTTTACGGGCTTAATCCAGGATCTTACTGGTTTAACTTCTTCCGCTATGGAAGGTGTGCCCATCCCCAACAAATACAACCAAAATAAAACTATTCTGCTAAATATTTTCATAATATCTTTCCGGTTAATAGGCACCAGTTTACCAACTACCAGCAAACCTTGATAAGGCATAAAAAAACCCGCTGCTAGAGCGGGTTAAAAGGGAGATTTATATATCTCTTTCTTATTGGTAGTTAATTAGAAATCAAACTGAGCTCTCATAGTGATTGCTTTTTCACCATTTTCAGTTACGCCATTGATAGTAACTGGTCGATCAAAGTCAGTATTAACATAGTTCAACAAGAAACGTGAGTTAGCAGTTGGTAACCATTTAAGACCTACTGTCCAAGCATCAGCTTCGTTGGTTAGACCTGCTGTAAGAACACCGGTACCGGCAGCATTAGTAAGTGTAAAGTCAGACGCATCGAATTTACTGAAGCGCAAACCAGCCTCTAAAGCACCCCAACCGCTACCTGCTGGGTTAAAGTCATTTTTAGGTTTGATACGGTCAAATTTACCGCCTTTGTATGAATCTGCATAAGATTCACCGGTAATCAACCATAATGCTTCAACGTAATAAGCTTTCATATCACGATCGTATGAAACATTAGCTGCACTCTTACCGTCAAAGTTGGCTTTTGTCCACTCAGTCTGGAATTTAACCGGACCGTATGTGAAAGCACCCTCTAAACCAGTACGTGTACGTTCTACGTTTGGACCATTAAATGCTGCTGATGAGAAGAATGACGCGCCACGGCCCTCTGTACGTTGTGAACTTACAGTATGTGCTGTAGGCAGATCACCATTAGAATAACTTGCACCTAAGTGGATCACTGAATCTTTAATATCAGCAATTTCAGCGATGTTGGTATCTGCATGCAGAATAATGTCTTTACCATCTTCACGGATATCGGTTTCGTTGGTATTTTTACCTTGGCCATTTGAGTAAGCAAAAGCGTAATTAACACCTTTGAATGGCGTACCGTGCACCATAACGCCACGTTCTTTACCTGGAGTTAAGCTTGAGTTGTTATTGAATGAACGCTCTTGGAAATCAATAAAGCGTGAGCTGGTACGCTCTTCCAAACTGAATGGCATTTTGAATTGACCAAACTGGAATTGCGCTTCTTTCCACCATTTAATGTTCATGTATGCAACATCAAGGTGTGATGCGTTGGTTTGACCGGCAAAGTCAGCTGTAACTTCCCAATCGTAATATTTATTGAAAGTACCTTTAGCTCCTAAGTAGGCACGGCGGATATCAAAGGTATCAGCATCGTTGGCATTTGTACCTGTAGATTTACTTTCGCTCCAGTCAAAATCACGATAATCCAGTTGGATGCGGCCATTGATTGACATCTTGTTGTCGCCATCGCCAGATTGCCATGTGATGCCGTCTTTGAATGAGGCTTTAACTTCAGAAGCTTTTTTCTTTTCAGCAGCTTCTTTTTCACCAGCACGGCCTTTTTGCAAAAGCGCGCCTTCTTCTTCAGTCAACACACCTTTAGCGATCAAAGCGTTCACAATATCATCTGTTGAATCAGCAACTGCATTCGCACCAAAACCCAACATAAATGAGCCAGCTAATGTTGCTGCTACCAAACTACGTAATTTAACGTTCATTTAAAATCCCTCTTGTTTAAAAATTGTTTTACTGCGTTTTTTGAACAAGGTGGATTTTGAGTAAATTGTGTGACAGTTTGATGACAGAGAATGAGTATGTGGAAAAAACATCAATAATGTTGTTTTTTTACAACATAACTTTAATCCACTCAATCTTTGATGTCAGGCCACATTATAAAAATACCCAGCATGCTCTTCAGCAAGCATAGTCACAAGACTGTCATATTTTTTAAATATTATTCTTAGACCAAAATTAAAAATTGGCCTAAAAATGAGCACTAATATCGCTTTTCTCAATAGAGAAAAATCTCAGAAAAATAATTCTGACGACATGGTAAGAAAATTACGTGACATTATTAATAGCAAACGTTTAAGTGCTGTATTTCAACCCATCATTGATATAAAAACCGCCAGGATCATTGGTCATGAAGGTCTTATCAGAGGCCCCGCAGACAGTCCATTGCACTCACCGATCAAGTTATTCAATACAGCGCGTTATTACGGCCTGGTGGCTGAACTGGAATATCTGGCAAGGCACGAGGTGCTTCAATCGTTTTTTGATCTCAACGGTGTAGGAAAAGTGTTTCTGAATGTCAGTCCAGATGTATTTTTAAGCAAATACTCCAGAGGGGGTGAAACGCTTAAATACATACATGAAATCGGCTTAACACCACAGCAGGTTGTTATAGAACTAACAGAAAACATGCCGAGTAATGATTATCGGCTGTTACGTGAGGCATCTTACTATTACCGGGCGATGGGGTTTGAAATTGCGATAGATGACTTGGGGGAAGGCTTCTCCAGCCTGCGCATGTGGTCTGAGCTACGGCCTGACTATGTAAAAATAGACCAGCACTTTATTCAAGGCATCAATCATGATCCGTTAAAACTGCAATTTGTACGCTCAATTCAGGAAATTGCAAACAAATCAGGCGCCCGTATTGTGGCAGAAGGCATAGAGACGGAAGAGGAACTTATCACTATCCGCGACATAGGCATTGCCTTGGGTCAGGGATATCATATTACCCGCCCACAGAATCATCCAATTAACGCTGTTCCAGGTCATATTGAGCAAATTTTGGGAGCAAAATACGTGAACAAGCAACAGCGACTCAACCAGCCCACCACAGTTGAAAGTTTGGTGAAGCATTCACCATATGTTGCGCCAGAACTGTCCAACGATGCAGTACTTCACCTGTTTGAGCTTCATGACGAGATCAACTCGATTCCTGTCGTGAAAAATGGCATTCCGATTGGCATCATCAGCCGGCATCACATTACCAGTCAGTTCTCTAAACAATATTACAGAGAACTCTATGGTAAAAGTTCGTGCCAGATAGTGATGGATAACAGTCCAGTTATAGTAGAAAAGTCAGTGAGCTTGCATGATTTGAGCGATCTCATGCTGCAAAGTGACCCGCAATACCTATCTATAGGTTTTATTGTGACAGAAAACGGGATATACGCTGGCATGGGCAGCGGGCATGACTTGTTACGCCAGTTTACACAAATGCAGATTAGTGCTGCGCGTTACGCCAACCCGTTAACGCTGCTGCCAGGCAACGTACCTATTAATGAACATATCAATGCCTTGTTAAGTACAAAAACAGAATTTACTGCATGCTATTTTGATCTGGACTTTTTTAAACCATTTAACGATATGCATGGATATAAAAAAGGCGATGACGTTATCCAGCTATTAGGAACGCTACTAAAAGAGCAATGCTGCGAGGAGTTTGATTTTATCGGCCACATTGGTGGTGATGATTTTATTGTGTTATTTCAAAGCAAAAACTGGGAGCAACGCTGCAAAAATATTCTTGTGCGATTTACAGAAGTTGCTAAATGGTTCTATAGCGCAGAAGAACGAGAACGTGGCGGCATGGAAGTAGAGGACCGTCAAGGGAACCGCACGTTTCAACCACTCATGAGCATCTCTATCGGAGCCGTGATAGCGGAACCTGAGCAGTTTGGATCACCGCACGAAGTTTCAAGTGCAGCCGCCATTGCTAAAAAACAAGCAAAAAAAATGATTGGCAATTCTTTATTTATAGAACGCCGTCAATAAACGATAAAAAGCGCTGGTCAAAAACTTGACCAGCGCTTTTTTATGATTGTGCAGGAGCTGACGCCTGTCGCGAAAAAAGTTACACCAATCGCGACAGCTATAGTTCCTGCAGAAAGCCTAAGCTTCAGCGCGCATATGCGGAAACAGAATCACATCACGGATACTTGGGCTATCGGTAATCATCATCACCAAACGGTCAATACCGATGCCACAACCACCTGTTGGCGGCATACCATATTCCAAGGCGCGAATAAAATCAGCGTCGTAATACATCGCTTCCTGATCACCCGCTTCTTTCGCCTTCATTTGTGCGTGGAAGCGCGCGGCCTGATCTTCAGCATCGTTCAATTCGCTGAAACCGTTAGCAATCTCACGGCCTGTTACGAACAACTCAAAACGCTCGGTAATTTCAGGGTTGGCATCAGAGGCACGTGCCAGCGGCGAAACCTCAACCGGGTAATCAATAATATAGGTTGGGTTCCATAACTGTGATTCAGCGGTTTCTTCAAACAATGCCAATTGCAATGCACCTAAACCGGCATGGTCAAATGGCTTGGTGCCGAATTTCAGGATTTCGGCACGCAAGAAAACCTCGTCGTGCAGTTGCTCCAATGTGTATTGCGGCGCATATTTCTGAATTGCACCCACAATCGTCAAGCGCTCAAACGGCTTGCTCAAATCCAGTTCACGACCCTGATATTGCAGCACAGCAGAGCCGGTCGCGGCAATCGCCGCAGTACGGATACAGCGCTCGGTAAAGTCCATCAGCCACAGGTAATCGGTATAAGCCGCATAGAATTCCATCATTGTGAATTCAGGGTTATGACGTACGCTCAAGCCTTCGTTACGGAAGTTACGGTTCACCTCAAACACGCGGTCAAAACCGCCCACCACCAAGCGCTTCAAATAAAGCTCAGGTGCAATACGCATGAACATCTGCATATCCAGCGCATTGTGATGTGTGATAAAAGGCTTGGCTGAAGCACCACCCGGAATCGGATGCAGCATCGGTGTTTCCACTTCAAGGAACTGGTTCTCGGTCATGAAATTGCGAATCGCGGCAACCACCTTGCTGCGTGCAACAAAGGTGGCGCGTGTTTCTTCTGAAACAATCAAATCCACATAACGCTGACGGTATTTCACTTCTTGGTCTTGCAGGCCGTGGAATTTTTCCGGCAATGGACGCAGCGATTTAGTAAGCAGGCGCAGCTCAGACACTTTTACTGATAATTCACCGGTCTTGGTTTTAAACAGTACGCCTTCAGCGGCAATGATATCGCCCAGATCCCAATGCTTGAAAGCATCGTAAATAGCTTCACTGTCAGCAGAGGACAGGTTATCTTTAGAGATGAACAACTGAATCCGGCCTGTGCTGTCCTGCACGGTAGCAAAGCTGGCTTTACCCATCACGCGTTTCAGCATCATGCGCCCTGCAATACTCACGCGTATCGCCTTAGGGTCCAGCACTTCGTTATCAAAACCGCCAAATTCAGCATGCAATGCTGCTGCCTGATGTTCCGGTTTGAAGTCATTTGGGAATGCAGCACCGCCGTTTGCTTTTGCAGCTTCGCGGATTGCCTTTAATTTTTCGCGGCGTTCAGCAATAACGTGGTTGTCATCCTGCTGAATCGCTTCGCTATGTTGCTGATTATTATCTGTATTGCTCACACTCATACTCCCTGCTTCAAACTTTCTGTAATAAATGGGTCAAGGTCGCCATCCAGCACCCCTTGTGTATTGCCGATCTCCACACCGGTACGCAAATCCTTGATACGTGACTGGTCCAACACGTATGACCGAATCTGATGTCCCCAGCCAATATCAGTTTTCGCATCTTCCAGCGCCTGTTTCTCCTGGTTGCGCTTATTCAGTTCCAGGTTGTACAGCGCACCTCTCAGCATATTCATGGCTTCATCTTTGTTGCGGTGCTGCGAACGGTCATTCTGACACTGCACCACCACACCGGTCGGAATATGCGTAATACGCACTGCTGAATCAGTCTTGTTAATATGCTGACCACCCGCACCGCTGGCGCGATAGGTATCGATACGCAGATCAGCCGGGTTGATCTCAATCTGGATGGAATCATCCACTTCCGGGAACACCTGTACACTGGCAAAACTGGTATGGCGTTTAGCATTGGAGTCAAATGGCGATTTACGCACCAGTCGATGCACACCGTTTTCGGTTCTCAAGGTACCGTAGGCATAGTCACCGGATACTTTAATAGACGCGCCTTTGATGCCGGCCACATCACCTTCAGATTCTTCCAGCACCTCAACCTTAAAGCCTTTACGCTCGCAATAACGCAGGTACATGCGCAGCAGCATATTGGCCCAGTCCTGTGCCTCGGTACCGCCGCTGCCAGATTGAAACTCAACGAAACAGTTTGCCGCATCCAGTTCGCCAGAGAACATGCGCCTGAATTCCATCTCCGCGATTTGCTTTTCCAATGCTAGAGAATCTGCTGCAACGCTTAATAAAGTGTCGTCATCATTCTCTTCACGCGCCATTTCAAACAGCTCTTGCGCATCCTTAAGACCGCTCTCGACGCCAACCAAAGTATTGACTGTCAATTCAAGTTCGCGTTTTTCCTTGCCCAGTTTCTGGCTTTTTGCATTGTCGTCCCAAACTTTAGGGTCTTCCAACAAGCCGTTTACTTCCTCCAGGCGCTGACTCTTGCTTTCAAAGTCAAAGATACCCCCGAAGGGCATTATTGCGCTCAGCCAGATCGCTCAGGCGATTGGCGATGATATTGAGTTGTTCCGCTTCCATGACGACTTATACTTATAAAATGACTAAAACACAGCATTATACAACAAGTACTTAACGTGTTTAACGTACTCCTGACTTTACAAGCTCCCCATCTTCCTTGGTAAAAGTACCGATATCAGGATTTTCCAGAATTGACAGCACCAATTCTGATGGCCGGCATAACTTGACGCCTTTGGCAGTGACCACAATCGGGCGGTTGATCAGTATTGGATGCTGCATCATTGCGTCAATCAACGCCCCTTGCGGTAAACTCAAATCATCCAGCCCCAGTTCCAGATATGGCGTACCTTTTTCGCGCAGAATATCCCGGGCAGAAACACCCATCGCAGCAATCAGTTCCAATAAACGTTCGCGGTCAGGTGGAGTTTTCAAATACTCAATCACTTCCGGCTCCACCCCGCTAGCACGTATCATTGCCAAGGTGTTGCGTGAAGTGCCGCAAGCAGGGTTATGGTATATCGTAATTTTGCCCATTTAGTTTTCCTTTTTAGTACCAGTCATTACAAAATTGCGTTCAAATTTTAACCTCAAAAAAACAACATCTCTTTAAATAAGTGCGATTTATCAATAATTAATACTCGCGAATTTAGTTGCAGGCGGTTAAACTTACGAAAAATTTAATTTGCAATAAATCTGTAACAATTAGGGAGATTCCGAATCATGGCAAACGCAACACTCGGCCGATTAATGGCAATGATTTCACCGCGCAATGATAATTATTTTGTGCTCTTCAACAGTCTGGCAGACTGTGCCGTAAAGGGCTCTAAAGTATTGGCCATGATGTCAGCGGTAAAAGACCCGGCAAAGTTTGACGAGCATTTTGCCGAAATCAGGAAAATAGAATCAGAAGCCGACGAATACACCAAGGAAATTCTCCTTTCCTTACACAAAACTTTTATCACTCCGTTTGACCGCCGTGAAATCCGCGAACTGGCCATGGCATTAGATGACATTATCGACTACATGGAAGATATTCCACAAAGCGCCAAGATTTATGGCCATACTGCTTTCACGCCTGAAATGGTGGCATTGGGGCAGATTCTATTACGCGCTTCAGAGAAAGTACGTGACGCTGTCAACATGCTATCTGATATGAAAAATGCAGAACGCATCTTACGTACCTGTGCCGAGATCAGCGGCATCGAAGGTGAAGCTGATCACGTCATGCGTGCCGGCATGCACCGCTTGTTTGCTGAAGAATCAGATGCACGCACACTGATCCGCTCAAAAGAACTTTATGATTTATTCGAAGAGGCTGTTGATAGCTGTGAAGATGTTGCAGACGTGATTCACGGTGTCGTACTAGAACGCATTTAAGGGGTAATCATGGATCACGCTATTCTCATTATGGGCGTGCTTGTTCTGGTAGCCCTCATATTTGACTTTATGAACGGCTTTCATGATGCAGCCAACTCCATCGCGCTAATGGTTTCAACGCGCTTACTCACACCACAGGCCGCTGTAGCCTGGGCAGCATTTTTTAACTTCATCGCATTTTTATTCTTTGGTCTGCACGTAGCCGATACCGTGGGCAAAGGCATTATTGACCCGAATATCGTTAACAATGCGGTGATATTTGGCGCATTAAGCGGTGCAATTGCCTGGAACATCATCACCTGGTGGTTTGGCATTCCATCTTCGTCATCACATGCGCTGATTGGCGGATTATTGGGTGCCGGCGTTGCACATGCAGGCACCAAAGGTATCATTATCGGCAGTAAACTTATCACCACCGGCTTTGCGATTGTGTTATCCCCGCTATTCGGGATGTTACTGGCGATGATATTTTCGGTTTTGGTGCTGTGGTTATTTCAAAAATCCTCACCCTATAAAACAGAAAATAGATTTAATAAAATGCAGTTTATTTCATCGTCATTATTCAGTTTAGGGCATGGCGCAAACGACGCACAAAAAACCATGGGGATTATCACCGTGCTGCTGTTTGCAAATGGCTACCTGCAAGGTGATTTCCATGTACCATTCTGGGTAGTCATTTCATGCCAATTGGCGATGGGCCTAGGCACACTGATGGGTGGCTGGCGTATTGTGCGCACCATGGGCATGGGCATTACCAAGGTACGCCCAACCGGAGCGTTTTCTGCGCAGACATCTGGTTCTATCGCACTATTTCTGGCAACCTGGTTGGGTATTCCCGTTTCAACAACACACACCATCACCGGTGCGATTGTAGGCGTAGGCGTATCTCGCCGTGCTTCGGCGGTACGCTGGGGTTTGGCCTCACGCATTGTTTGGGCATGGGTGCTGACTATTCCATGTGCGGGTTTAATCGCGGCAATGTCTTACCATTTAGGTCGTAATTTTTTGATTTAAATTCGGGCTGTTAATGTAGACTTCAAAAGGGGCTTTTCATAAGCTCCTTTATTTTTACTAAATCAAAACTTGTCATCAATTTGTCACATTCCATTCATAAAATGGCATTCAGTTTTATAACGTACTGAATATCAACAAGGAGCATGGAATGCGATCTACTCTATTAAAAGCATTGGCAGTAGCAGGTATATTAAGCACTACATTGACAGTAGCAAACACAGCATTTGCTGCAGAAAAAATCATCAAAATTGATGGTTCAAGCACAGTTTACCCAATCACTGAAGCGGTTGCTGAAGAATTTCAAAAATCACAAAAAGTTAAAGTAACTGTTGGTGAATCAGGTACCGGTGGCGGCTTTAAAAAGTTCTGCCGCGGTGAAACTGATATTTCTGACGCATCTCGTCCAATTTCACAAAAAGAAATAGATGCATGTAAAGAAGCTGGCATTCAATATATTGAGCTGCCAATTGCTTTTGACGCTTTGACAGTTGTTGTGAATGCAAAAAATGACTGGGTTAAAACACTCAGCGTAGATGAATTGAAAAAAATCTGGCAACCAGGTTCTTCAGTTAAAAACTGGAAACAGGTAAACAGCGCCTATCCAGACAAAGCAATGGGCTTATATGGTCCAGGTACTGCATCTGGTACATTTGACTATTTTACCGAAGCTATCAACGGCAAATCTAAAGCTAGCCGCACTGACTATACACCATCAGAAGATGATAACGTGTTAGTACAAGGCGTTACTGGCAACGTTGGCGGTATGGCTTACTTTGGTTTAGCATATTACGAAGAGAATAAAGACAAATTGAGAGCAGTGCCTGTTGCAGCCAAAGCTGGCGGCCAAGGTGTATTGCCTTCAGCAGCTACGGTAATGGATGGTACTTACCAACCACTGTCACGCCCGATCTTTATTTATGTGAATGCAACTGCGGCAGCTTTTAAACCTGAAGTTAAAGCATTTGTTAATTACTATCTGGAGCATGCACCAGCACTGGTAAAAGAAGTTAAATACGTACCACTCACTTCAGAAGACTATGCTGCGGTGAAAGAACACTTTAAAGCCATGAAACCTGGTACAGGCTTTGGCGGTAAAAACGAAGTTGGTATTAAAGTTAAAGATTTAATCAATAGAATCAAATAAGTAAAAAGTAGCTTAGGAGCAGCAATTGCTGCTCCTCTTTCTTATTCAACGGGTTAGGTAACTATTTACCCGTTACAGTAAAAAGCCAAATAATTATGAATGCAGCAATCCCAGTTCCTGAAAACAAAATGCCTAAAAATACTACCGTTACGACGGTAAGCCCACGCTTAGCAAAGAATGTGCAAAGACATTTTAAAGAACGCATTATTGAATTTATTTTAATGCTAGCCGCACTGTCTGCTGTATTCACTACATTTGCAATCGTTGCAATTCTTTTATATGAGTCATTGGGTTTCTTTAAAACCGTTTCGATTGTAGAGTTCTTTACCAGCACGGAATGGACACCGCTGTTTGAAGACGCTCACTACGGCATTATGCCGCTGGTATCAGGCACGCTTACTACCTCTGCTGTGGCACTCGCTGTGGCAATACCTGTAGGCACTATTGCCGCAATCTATCTTTCTGAATTTGCCTCACACCGGGCACGTGAAATTGTTAAACCAATTTTAGAACTGCTGGTGGGTGTACCAACCATTGTGTTTGGTTATTTCGCGCTACTGTTCGTAACGCCACTGTTACAAAAAATATTCCCTGAACTGCCTGGCTTCAACATGTTAAGTGCCGGTATTGTGATGGGGGTGATGATTATTCCTTACATTGCATCAGTTGCTGAAGATGCCATGCGCGCAGTGCCAATGAGCATGCGTGAAGGCTCCTACGCGATGGGAGCAACCCGCTTTCAAACGGCTATCCGCGTTGTGACGCCGGCTGCGGTTTCCGGCATTGTGGCTGCCTATATTCTGGCAATTTCACGCGCTGTAGGTGAAACCATGGTAGTGGCAGTGGCCGCCGGCCAACAGCCAAATCTCACTTTTGACCCTATGCAGGGCGCGGCAACCATTACTGCTTATATCGTACAAGTAGCCATGGGTGATTTGCCTCACGCGAGCATCGGCTATCAAAGTATTTTTGCTGCGGGCCTGGTTTTGTTCGCACTGACATTGGGCTTCAATATTCTTGGCCACATTGTGCGCAAGAAATATCGTGAGCAGTATTAACCAAGGCACATCAAAAAAGCCACATAAAAAACCAAGTAACATCAAATGGAAAGCAACACCAAACGGACATTCAATATGAACTCAACTACACTAAAAACCAAAGCATCAGTGATTGAAAATCTTGATGCGGTACGTGCGATGATCAAGCGCCATAAACGCAATGATATTCTATTTGCCTCCATTGGCTTGATCGCCATCATGTTTGGCCTGGTGACCTTGCTCGTGCTGTTTGTAGATCTGGTAATGGATGGCTACCCGCGCTTTAACCTGCAGTTTTTCAGTGACTTCCCGTCACGCCGTGCCGGTAGCGCCGGTTTGCTTTCCGCGTGGGTGGGCTCATTATTGGTAATGTTGGTTACATTCTTAACTGCGGTGCCGATTGGCGTTGGGGCAGGCTTATATCTTGAAGAGTACGCACCTAAAAATTGGTTCTCTGACCTGATTGAAATTAATGTTTCCAATCTGGCAGGTGTACCTTCAATTATTTACGGCCTGCTAGCCTTGGGTTTGTTTGTATATGGTTTAGGTTTCGGCCAAAGTATCCTAACCGCAGGCTTAACACTGGGTTTGTTAATTCTACCAATCGTGATTGTGTCTACCCGTGAAGCAATACGCGCCATCCCGGTAGCGATTCGTGAAGCTGCCTACGCAGTAGGCGCAACTAAATGGCAAGTAGTGAGAGACCATGTAGTGAAATATTCACAAGGCGGCATTTTGACCGGGGTCATTATCGGCATGTCGCGCGCACTCGGTGAAACCGCCCCTATCATTACCATTGGCGCACTCACCTTTATTGCATTCCTGCCACCGTCACCAGTTACAACCGCAGCCCCGTTTCTTAATTTTGAATGGTTAAGTTCCAGCTTCACAGTGCTGCCGATTCAGATGTTTAACTGGTTATCACGTCCGGACCACGCCTTCCACATCAATGCGGCAGCAACTGGCGCGATCATTATCGTAGTTACATTATTGATGAACGGCACCGCAATCTGGCTGCGTTACAAGATTCGTAAAAACATTAAATGGTAATCAGTAAACAAGATTATCGACACCGAAATTGAACCTACAAAATTCGCAAATTTAGGAAAATACATGATTAGTGCTCCAACACCGATTAAAGCTGAATCACGAGACCTCAACTTTTTTTATAGCAACGGCAACCAAGCTCTCAAGGGCATTAATATGCCGCTATATGAAAACAAAATCACTGCGTTGATTGGGCCTTCTGGCTGCGGAAAATCAACCTTCCTGCGTTGCTTTAACCGCATGCATGATTTGTATCCTGGCAATAAATACGATGGTCAAATCGTGATGCATCCTGACAACACCAATATTCTGGAAAACGGCGTTGATCCAATTGAAGTGCGCATGCGTATCAGTATGGTATTTCAAAAACCGAACCCGTTCCCTAAATCCATCTACGAAAACGTAGCTTATGGTCTGCGCGTTCGCGGCGAGAACAACAAACGCCTGCTGGATGACAAAGTGGAAGAAGCGCTCAAGGGTGCTGCGCTTTGGAATGAAGTAAAAGACCGCTTACAAGACTTGGCTTTTAACTTATCAGGCGGCCAGCAACAGCGTTTGTGTATTGCACGTGCACTGGCAACTGATCCGGAAATCATGCTCTTTGACGAACCGACATCAGCACTGGATCCGATTGCAACCGCAAACATTGAAGAACTGATGAGCGAGTTGCGCAATAAACTGACTATTCTGGTGGTCACCCATAACATGCAGCAAGCTGCCCGTATCTCGGATTACACGGCTTACATGTATCTGGGCGAACTGATCGAATATGGCGATACTGACATGATTTTCACCCGCCCTACCCGCAAGGAAACTGAAGATTACATTACCGGCAAGTTTGGTTAATAACTTCACTACTCCAATAAAAAAACCGACACTATGTCGGTTTTTTTATTGGAGTTAACTCAAGCTAGTTTTTAGTCGACAAGATAAAAGGATCATCAAACGCCTGATCATGCTCGTTAAAGATATTGGAAAGCTGTTCATAAAACCTGATATAGACTTCAGCGGGATTGTGATTGTTATCTAATGAAAAACACTCATCTACTAAGATATTCAATTTACGCATGATTTCCACATGCGCTTGCTGATGAATACGGAAATATTCATAACTTTCTGTCACGTGCGGCCGGCTTAACATAATGGCCTCTTCGTGTTCAAAATGATTGGCAGCCAACTCAATCACATAATACAAAAATGAAGGCAAGCGGCCCTGACATGAAGTCTGCATTTCATGGTCGCAATGTTTGCAGTCCGCTGTCTTATCCAGATTGCTACACGCACATGCATCTCTAAGGTCGTGCAGGAAATTTTCGAGCAGCGCGTGCTCTCTTTCAATTAACAGATAATCTGCTGGCGCTAACGCCTTGATAGCCTGAATATGAACCGCCATAGTCACCCCTTACATACCAGAACTAAATTAATGTCCGTAGTGGATGACTATACTCCCGTATAACGTAATTTTACAAATCAGCTGTTTTTAAAGCACTATACTTTTAAAACTCAATATTAGCCTGCTGCCTATCCGCCAATAACATTGGCAGTGCAGCCTGGGCTGAATTTTCCTGATGCACGTTTATAAGATGATGATAAAAATGCAGCATACGTTCGGCTTGCAGCTTTGCGGTCCAGTTTTCTCTGGCATAGCTAAGCGCTGATTTACCTAATTCATAGCGCTCTTCAGGGTGCAGCAATAACTTATCCACTTTATCCGCAAAACCTTTAACATTATCCGGCGCGATCAAGGCGCCCATGCCTTCTATTAATATCGAGGCTGTTCCCAATTCGGCAATGGCTACCACTGGCGTGCCTTGTGCCATGGCTTCCAGCAATACCAATCCTTGGGTTTCACTCTTGGAAGCAAACACAAAGATATCAGCAGCCTGGTAACACGCGTTCAGCTCAGTATTGCGATCCAGATAACCAATAAATTTTATGTTATTGCCCAACTCAAGTTCTTCAGCCATTCGATGCAGGCTTTCCTCAGCAGGGCCTTGACCAGTAACTACCAGCAACACATCAGGGTGCTTTGCTATGAGTAGTTTTGTGATTTCCAGCAAGAAACTGATGTTTTTCTCAAATGCAACACGCCCAACAAATAACAGCATAGGGCGTTCCAGAGGAATATCGTATTTCAGCCTGAATGCCTGGCCGTCAGCCTCTTTAAAACTGTGCTGCTGCAGGCCGGTAGGAATCACTTCGGCCTCAGCTTTTACGCCGTATGCACGCAATACATCCAGCATGGGTTTTGATGGTGCCGCAATTGCATCAACTGCGTTGCATTGCCGCTTTGAAATCACTCTGGCAATGCTACGTGCCATGGATTTAGGTATCACCGGTAAATAATGATGCAGGTAATCCTCAAAAAATGTATGGTAGGTTTCTATACATGGCACATTCAGCTCACGTGCCAGCTTGAGTCCTAAGTAATGCGCCACAAAAGGCGTATGCACATGAATAATGTCATAGTTTTCACGGCGCAGCTCTGGCAATTTCTGCATGGCAGCGCCCCACTTCATCAACTTGTCTTCCGGATCAAAATATATGCTGCGCGCAGGGATACGTTTAATCCAGGCTTCATCTTCAGTCGCAACCGCATAATCCGGTGCGATCAAATGCACCTCATGCCCCAAGTTCTGCATTTGCTCAACAAAGGTGCGTATGGAGGTGGAAACACCATTGATACGCGGAAAATAGACATCTGAGATATATAGAATTTTCATTTTGACGTAGCCTCAACGATTTAATCACAATAAGGTACGTTCAATATAGACAGCCGATATGACAGTTTAATGAATACATCTCTGATAAAAAACCAAAGTGTATAAACGCAAAGTGTACAAGCCCAAATTACACAAGGCTACATCAGATTACACAACAAGCAATGAGAATCCAGCAATCGCAGCACCTATCAGCACACCGGCAATTACATCACTCGGGTAATGTAAACCAAGCACTACGCGCGACAAAGCTACCAGAGCGGTAAATGGCAGCAATATAATTGAAAGCTGAGGATAATAATGCAGGGCAATGATGCTAAACAAAACCGCATGCAAGGTATGGCCGGATGGAAAGCTGAACTTATCCAAAGGCATTGTAGCAAGGGTAATCTCCTGACGTACCGCATAAGGACGTGGCCGCAAGGTTTTACCTTTTAACCACTTATACAGCAAGGTGCCACACAATCCAGTCACGGCCATATGTAATACCGGCAACAAACCATCACTGCCTTTAATAAGCAGAATTGCCACCATCAAGCCATACCAGAACACGCCATCACCAAGCCGACTGACCAGCCGGAAGCTGTCGCGAACCATTCGGTAATGACTGGTGTGATTCACCGCCACGCACATATTGCTATCCAACTGATGCATGCGGTGTAAATAAGGTCGTATTTTTAATGGCATTTTGAACTCCAATCCGACTTGAATTGGAGCTAGCATGTCATGCGAATATGAATATCTTGTGAATTTAAAATGAAGGTTTAAAGCAACACAGCCCTCAGCAGTGCTGCTCCAAATATTGCGATTTTTAGATGCTACCCGCCAAAATGTAATTAGCTATTACAGATAATCAAGCTGTAGCTTGTGTTACCACTTGCGCAATTTCTTCTGCCAGTTTTTGCACCTGCTGCTGGTGTTCGCCTTCCACCATCACACGGATTTTCGGCTCAGTACCAGAGGCCCTGAGCAGCACACGCCCGCTGCTGGCAAGCTCGACTTCAGCGGCTTTAACCGATGCCTGAATCTGCGCATGCGTGGTTAAATCTATTTTTCTGGCAGTTTTAACGTTAATCAGCACCTGCGGGTATAGCGTTAGCTCAGTCCTTAATTGAGCCAATGTTTTTTTGCTCTGCATAACGGCATGCAAAACCTGCAATGCAGCAATAATACCGTCACCGCTGCTATGTTTGTCCAATGTCAGAATATGGCCTGAGTTTTCACCACCAAGCTGCCAGTCATTCTGGTTGAGCAGTTCGAGCACATAGCGGTCGCCCACCTTGGCACGTGTAAAAGGAATGTTCATTGCTGCAAGTTTGTGTTCCAGTGCCAGATTGGTCATTAAGGTTCCGACCACGCCGCCCTGTAAAGCACCGGTTTGCTGACGCGCAGCAGCAATAATGTATAGTAATTGATCGCCATCTAACAGTTGGCCCTGTGCATCCACCATCATCACGCGGTCACCATCACCATCGAAAGCAATCCCCAAATCGGCACCATGCTCAACTACAGCCTTTTGCAAGGCTTGCGGATGTGTTGACCCCACCTGCTCGTTGATATTCAAACCATCCGGTTTATTACCAATAGCGATCACCTCGGCACCCAGTTCATGAAACACCGGCGGCGCAACGTGATAAGTGGCACCATGCGCACAATCCAGGATGATTTTCAGTCCCCGCAAATCCAACTGGTTAGGAAAGGTACTTTTACAGAATTCCACATAACGGCCGGCGGCATCATCAATACGACGCGCTTTACCGAGCTTGGCTGACTCCATCACCTGCATCGGCTGTTCCAGCGCTGCCTCAATTGCATGCTCTACATCATCCGGCAATTTAGTACCCAGGCTGGAGAAGAACTTGATGCCGTTATCGTAATAAGGGTTGTGTGATGCTGAAATCACAATACCGGCCTGCGCACGCAAGGCACGAGTAAGGTAGGCCACTGCCGGCGTTGGCATTGGCCCGGTGAGCAGCACGTCAACACCTGCCGCTGACAAACCAGCTTCCAAAGCGGCCTCAAGCATATAACCTGAAATACGGGTATCTTTACCTATCAGCACAGCCGGATGCGCACCTTTTGCAAGATTACTATCCAGGCTAGTCAGCACACGGCCAGCCGCATAGCCCAACCGCATTACAAACTCTGGCGTAATTAACGCGTCACCGACGCGGCCACGAATTCCATCAGTACCAAAATACTTTTTACCCATACTTCAAATCCTTTGTAGCAGCTTGCTCAAAATTAAGCTGACATTAATTGTTTAAGACTGCGGTCACAACCTTGAGCGCATCCACTGTCGCTTTCACATCGTGCACACGTACAATTTTCGCACCTTTCATGGCCGATACTACCGAGGCAGCCAAACCTGCATGCAGGCGCTGCAGCTCATCACCGCCGGAAATCTTGCCTAGTACTGATTTACGTGAAAGCCCCACTAACAAGGGAAAGTCTAACTCAGTCAAACTATCCAGATGCTGAATCAGTGCAACGTTGTGCGCGGTAGTCTTGCCAAAGCCAAAACCAGGGTCGAGCAGGATGCGCTGTTTCACAATGCCATGAGTCAAGCATGCATCCACCCTGTCACTCAAAAACTGTTTTACTTCAGCAACTACATCATCATAAACCGGGTTGATCTGCATAGTCTGCGGCACGCCTTGCATGTGCATCAAGCACACGCCAGCGTTACTGTTCGCAACAACTTCCAGTGCGCCATCTTCGCGTAAAGCACAAATATCATTCACGATGTCAGCGCCGGCTAAAATTGCAGCACGCATCACCTCTGGCTTATAAGTGTCGATGGAAAGCGGAACGCTAGTAACTGTGCTTAATGCCTCAATCACTGGAATGACACGCCGTAGTTCCTCATCCAGACCAACTGGCTGTGCACCTGGACGTGTGGACTCGCCGCCTATATCCAGAATATCGGCACCTTCGGCAATAAGTTGCAAGCCATGTTCAACAGCAGAAGCCGTAGAAGAATATTTTCCACCATCTGAAAATGAATCTGGCGTCACATTGACTATGCCCATGACGTGTGGACGTGTTAACTCGAGCTGAAATTTACCGCATACAAATTTTGAATTAGCACTCATGCCCAATTATACTAAATAAAAAGGGCTAGTTACCTAGCCCTTTGAAGTTTGCATTCACGCTTTCGATTTAAAACATCAGTGTTTTAAGTTTTAGCACTTGCCTGTGGTGCCGGCGCCGCAGAAGTGCTCGGTGAGGCTGACCCACTAGTTGAATTAGTTTTACTGCCTTGCGCTGGTTTTGGCTGACGCACTGGCAAGCCGGCCATAATGTCATTGATCTGATCAGCATCTATCGTCTCAAATTCCATTAAAGCCGCAGTCATGGCTTCTACCTTGTCACGGTTTTCTTCAATCAATTTGCGCGCAATTCCATACTGCTCATCCAGAATACGGCGAATTTCTGCATCCACTTTTTGCTGTGTGGCTTCAGATACCGTTTTTGAACTCATACTACCGAAGAATGAATCCTGCTCGCTACCGGTATAAACCATGGTACCCATAGCATCACTCATACCGTAACGCGTTACCATATCACGCGCAAGTTTAGTGGCACGTTCAAAATCATTGGATGCGCCGGTAGACATCTGGTGCATGAACACTTCCTCAGCAATGCGGCCGCCAAACAGAATGGAAATTTCTTCCAGCATTTTGTCTTTGTAATTGCTGATACGGTCAAACTCTGGCAACTGCCATGTCAAACCTAGTGCCCAACCGCGCGGCATGATGGTTACCTTATGCACCGGGTCAGCCTTAGGCAGCAACTTAGCTACCACTGCATGGCCTGACTCGTGGTAAGCAGTGTTAAGGCGCTCATCTTCACGCATCACCATAGATTTACGCTCTGGGCCCATGAAGATTTTATCCTTGGCATCTTCAAAGTCCTGCATATCTACAGTACGTTTGTTACGGCGCGCCGCAAATAAAGCCGCCTCATTCACAAGATTAGCTAAATCGGCACCACTAAAGCCTGGCGTACCGCGTGCCAGAATGTCCGCTTTAACATCAGGATCAATCGGTACTTTGCGCATATGCACCATCAAAATCTGCTCACGGCCTTTAATATCAGGCAAACCAACCATCACCTGACGGTCAAAACGGCCTGGACGTAACAACGCTTTATCCAGCACATCGGCACGGTTAGTCGCTGCGATCACAATCACACCGGAGCTGGCTTCAAAACCATCCATCTCAACCAGCATCTGGTTCAGGGTTTGTTCGCGCTCATCATTACCGCCACCAGTACCTGCACCACGGCTGCGGCCTACTGCATCGATCTCATCAATGAAGATGATACAAGGTGAATTCTTTTTAGCAGTCTCGAACATATCACGCACGCGGGACGCGCCGACACCGACAAACATCTCGACGAAATCGGAGCCTGAAATAGTAAAGAACGGCACTTTAGCTTCACCGGCAATGGCACGAGCCAATAAGGTTTTACCGGTACCCGGAGGGCCAACCATCAATACACCACGTGGAATACGGCCACCCAGTTTCTGAAATTTGGTTGGGTCGCGTAAAAACTCAACCAGCTCAAACACTTCTTCTTTGGCTTCATCACAACCGGCCACATCCGCAAATGTAGTTTGGTTATTGCCTTCATCAAGCTGGCGCGCCTTGCTCTTGCCGAACGAGAATGGCCCACCGCCTTTACCGCCGCCTTGCATCTGGCGCATGAAGAATATCCATACCCCAATCAACAAAATCATCGGGAACCATGACACGAACATACTCATGAGCAATGACTGCTCTTCTTCAGGTTTAGACTCAACCGTTACATTGTATTTAAGTAAATCAGAAACCAGCCATGGGTCAGCTGGCGCATAGGTATTGAATTTTTTGCCATCCTGGGCAGTGACACGCAGAACGCGACCGTCGATTTGCACTTTCGCAACGCGACCATCTTTTACATCTTGAATAAATTGGGAGTACACGATTTGGTTGTCTGTGCTATTTTTAACACCGGACAAATTAAAGATTGCCATCAGCACCATGGCAATGGCTAACCAAATTGCAACATTTTTAAACACGTTATTCAAAATTACGTTCCTCTTATCAACAGCAATACTTGTGATTTATTAGTAGCTTATACCAAATTTTAGGGTTTGCGCCCCAAACCTAATAAATAAACTTCACTACTTCTATCACGTGAAGCCTTGGGCTTGCGTGTCACAACTTTATCGAACATCTGACGCATGTTTTGCAGGATTTCCTCAAAACCTGCGCCTATAAATACCTTGACTAGAAAATTGCCGTTTGGTTTCAGCCAATCTTTGCTGAACTCTAATGCCAGTTCGGTTAAATACGCCGCACCGGCTTGATCAACATCTTTCACTCCACTGATATTGGGGGCCATGTCGGCAATTACAAGGTCAACCGGAGTTTTATTTATTTTTTCTTCAAGCCGCCTCAATACGGACTCTTCTCGAAAATCACCCTGAATGAAAGTTACCCCGGCTACCGGCTGCATATCCAATATATCCAGTGCGATGACCTTTCCCTGCCCTTTCAGGCGTTGCACCGCCACCTGCGACCAGCTGCCAGGTGCTGAACCAAGGTCCACCACGGTCATACCCGGCTTAATGAGTTTGTCCTTATCATCAATCTCCATCAGCTTGTAGGCAGCACGCGCACGATAGCCTTCCTTCTGTGCAAGTTTCACGTAAGGATCGTTAAGATGCTCCTGCATCCAGGCTTTACTGGTTCGAGATGGTTTCATGTTATGTTTACTTCAATCAATACATTCTTTGGGCGCATTACTTCGTTGCGCGGTACTCGCAACCTCGCTGTATATTGCATACTATCTCGGTTTCTGCGTTCCGTGCGCCTCGTACTGCATCCCAAATAACGCATTTATAGAAATACCCTTATGTTTGTTTCGCCTGTACAGGCACTATCAATTATCATGTTAAAATATGCGACTATTAAATCTTGTAAGAAAATCATGAAATTAAGCACCAAACAAATCGCGCACCTACGTGGCCTGGCTCACAACCTGAACCCAGTTGTCATGATCGGCAATAACGGGCTCACAGAGAATGTCATTAAAGAGATTGAACTTAACCTCAACTCACATGAGCTCATTAAAGTTCAGGTTGCGGGCGATGACCGCAATGCACGCAAAGCCATATTTGATGAAATATGCAGCCAGACCAATGCTGTCGCGGTGCACCACATAGGTAAACAATTAGTTTTTTACCGCCCAAGCAGCACAGTAAAAGAAAGTGCGAAAATCATTATTCCAAAACTGTAATTGCAGTTCTTGCTAGATACTACAGCTATCGCGCTTTAAGCACCAACACCAGGGCCAGCAGGCATTCGAATATATATGCCATGCTGGCAATGCCGTGCCAGTTCCTGAAACGATCAGCAAATACAGTCTGCATCACATCGGCCGGCAGCGCCTGCTCTTTCAGCCCTTCCAGAATCGGCTGAATGCCGAAATGGCCTGCCAGCACCAACAGCAGCATCACCAACACTGCCCAGAAAAAGCCCTGCTTCAATGCTGCCGTGCCATATTGCAACACACGGTGTATAAGCAGATAAAACGCGCTGCCTAAACCTATATAGCTGACTACGCCAAACAATTTACCAGCCAGCATACCAGCCATCTGCTTATCCTGCAGACTATCAAACAGCACATAAGCGCTTATGCCACTCATCCATAAGGCGCCGACCCATAAGGTAATAATGATCAATGATAGTCTGTAAGCCATATTAATAAATCCTATTAAATGTACAAAACGCTTTAAATATACAAAACATCTAGAATTTCATATTCCTTTACACCGCCAGGGGCTGAAACCTCGGCAACATCACCGGCTGATTTGCCAATTAAACCACGGGCAATTGGTGAACTGACAGAAATTTTACCATTTTTGATATCGGCTTCATCTTCACCCACGATCTGGTAGGTTTTATTATCACCAGAATCCAGGTCTTCAATATTCACCGTGGCGCCGAACACCACTCGGCCTTCAGCATTCAATGTCGCCGGGTCAATAATCTGCAAATTTGAAAGTTTAGCTTCCAGCTCGGCGATGCGGCCTTCAATAAAACTCTGACGCTCTTTTGCTGATTCATATTCAGCATTTTCAGACAAATCGCCCTGCGCACGCGCCTCAGCAATCGCCTGAATAATATTTGGCCTATCAACACCGCGTAGACGCTGCAGCTCTTCTTTTAATAACTCTGCGCCGCGAATTGTGACTGGAAATTGACTCAATGCCATACTGCTACCTCGTATAAAAAATAAACCACACTCACACGAGCGTGGTTTTCAAAAGTAAAAATTAGTTTTTATGAATTAAGCTAAGTTTATTTTAGCCAAGCTGTTTATGCAAGTTCTGCAATGACTCAACCTGAATCTCCTGCATATGCGCCATGCCGATACATGCGGCTTTAGCACCTGCCAGAGTTGTATAGTAGGTCACTTTGTTCTGCAGTGCACTGCGGCGGATCTCGTAAGAATCAGCCACTGCGCGCTTGTCTTCGGTCACGTTCACGATAAAGCTGATATCACCATTTTTGATCATATCGACAATATGCGGACGGCCTTCGGCCACTTTATTCACAGGCTGAACCTTGAGACCATTTGCAGCCAGCGCCGCGGCTGTACCCTTGGTAGCCACCAGCTCAAAACCGAGTTTATCCAGCTGCTGTGCAATTTCTACCACGCGCGTGTAGTCTTCCTTGCGCACGCTGATAAATGCACGGCCACCTTCCGGCAACTTGGTAGATGCACCCAATTGTGACTTGAGGAACGCCTCGGCAAAGGTACTGCCAACACCCATGACTTCACCGGTTGATTTCATTTCAGGGCCAAGGATGGTATCCACTCCCGGGAACTTGATGAACGGGAATACCGCTTCTTTCACTGAGTAGAATGGCGGAATAACTTCATGCGTCACTTTCTGTGAAGCCAGGCTCTGACCTACCATGCAGCGTGCTGCAACTTTAGCCAGCTGTAAACCACAGGCTTTAGAAACGAATGGCACGGTACGTGAAGCACGCGGGTTCACTTCCAGCACGTATACAGTCTCGCCTTGAATCGCGAATTGTACGTTCATCAAACCAACCACACCCAGCGCTTTGGCCATTTGTTTGGTCTGCACACGCAATTCGTCCTGCAACTTGGCTGACAAACTATAAGGCGGCAATGAACATGCTGAGTCACCTGAGTGCACACCCGCTTGCTCAACGTGCTCCATGATGCCACCGATAATGACTTCATTGCCATCAGACAACGCATCGACGTCGACTTCCAGCGCATCGTTCAGGAATCTATCCAGTAATACTGGCGATTCATTGGAAACCTTCACCGCTTCACGCATGTAACGCTCCAGCTGGCTTTGTTCCTGCACGATTTCCATGGCACGGCCGCCCAACACGTAAGATGGACGCACTACCAATGGATAACCGATTTCACCGGCCAACCTTAAAGCCTCTTGCTCGGTACGAGCTGTACGATTTGGCGGTTGTTTCAAGCCCAATTGCTGAAGCATTTTCTGGAAGCGCTCACGATCTTCCGCCATGTCAATCGCATCCGGCGTTGTACCAACGATAGGCACGCCGGCTTTTTCCAGGTCACGCGCCAGTTTCAATGGCGTTTGGCCGCCGTATTGCACAATTACGCCTACCGGTTTTTCCAGCGCTACGATTTCGAGCACATCTTCCAGTGTCACTGGTTCGAAATAAAGGCGGTCTGAAGTATCGTAATCGGTAGAAACGGTTTCCGGGTTGCAGTTCACCATGATGGTTTCATAGCCGTCATCGCGCATTGCAAAAGCAGCGTGTACGCAGCAGTAATCGAACTCGATACCTTGGCCAATACGGTTCGGGCCACCGCCCAATACCATGATTTTCTTCTTGTTGGTTGGCTGCGCTTCGCACTCTTCTTCATACGTTGAGTACATATAAGCCGTGTTAGTCGCAAACTCGGCCGCGCAGGTATCCACACGTTTATACACCGGGCGCACATTCAAAGCCTGACGGTAAGCACGCACCGCGTGCTGATCGGTATTCAGAAGCTTGGCCAGACGGCGGTCTGAAAAGCCGCGGCGTTTCAACTGCAGCAAAGCGGCTTTATCCAGGTCAGCAATATGCTTGCCTTTCAATGCCTGCTCGCGGTCGATAATGTCTTTGAGCTGAATCAGGAACCATCTGTCAATTTTCGAGATATTGAATACCTCTTCAACACTCATACCCATGCGGAAGGCATCGCCCACGTACCAGATGCGCTCCGGGCCAGGTACGCCGATTTCCTTGGTGATGGTGTCCATGTCTGTGGTTTTTTCGTCCAGGCCATCCACGCCTACTTCCAGTCCGCGCATGGCTTTCTGGAATGATTCCTGGAAGGTGCGGCCAATCGCCATCACTTCACCCACAGATTTCATCTGCGTGGTCAGGCGGCTATCTGCCTGCGGGAATTTCTCAAACGCAAAACGCGGCACTTTGGTTACCACGTAGTCGATTGAAGGCTCGAATGACGCAGGGGTTGCACCGCCGGTGATTTCATTGCGCAGTTCATCCAAAGTAAAACCAACTGCCAGCTTGGCAGCCACTTTGGCAATCGGGAAACCAGTCGCTTTTGATGCCAGTGCGGATGATCGTGACACGCGTGGGTTCATCTCAATCACGATCATGCGGCCATCATCCGGGTTGATCGCAAACTGCACGTTGGAACCGCCGGTATCCACGCCGATCTCGCGCAGCACAGCCAGGCTGGCATTACGCATGATCTGGTATTCTTTATCGGTCAGCGTCTGTGCAGGCGCTACGGTAATCGAGTCACCGGTATGCACACCCATAGGGTCCAGGTTCTCAATCGAGCAGATGATTATGCAGTTATCGGCTGAGTCGCGCACCACTTCCATCTCGTACTCTTTCCAGCCGAGCAGTGATTCTTCAATCAACAGTTCATTGGTCGGTGAGGCATCCAGACCGCGTTCGCAGATAGTCACGAACTCTTCACGATTATAGGCAATACCACCGCCGCTACCACCCATGGTGAACGATGGACGGATAATGACCGGGTAACCGATGCTAGCCTGCACTTGCAGCGCTTCTTCCATACTGTGTGCTACGGCGGAACGAGCTGAACCCAGACCGATTTTGGTCATGGCGTCCTTGAACTTCTGGCGGTCTTCCGCTTTATCAATCGCTTCTTTTGAAGCGCCGATCAGCTCAACATTATATTTTGCCAGCACACCGTGCTTATCCAGATCCAAAGCACAGTTCAATGCAGTCTGGCCGCCCATAGTTGGCAGCAGCGCATCTGGGCGCTCTTTCTCGATAATCTTTTCAACTACCTGCCAGGTCACTGGCTCAATGTAGGTCGCATCGGCCATTTCAGGATCGGTCATGATCGTGGCCGGGTTGGAGTTCACCAGAATCACGCGGTAACCTTCTTCACGCAGCGCTTTACAGGCTTGTGCGCCGGAATAGTCAAACTCACAGGCCTGACCGATCACGATAGGACCGGCGCCGATAATTAGAATGGATTTAATGTCAGTACGCTTAGCCATTAGCCAGCCTTTCTTTCTTCTGTATTTCTTGCTTGCATCATGCTAATGAAGCGGTCAAACAAATAACTCATTTCAGTAGGGCCCGGGCTTGCCTCCGGATGCCCCTGAAAACTGAATGCGGGTTTATCAGTACGCGCGATACCTTGCAGGCTGCCATCAAACAATGACACATGCGTCACCTTGATGTTGGCTGGCAAACTTGCCGCATCGGCAGCAAAGCCGTGGTTCTGGCTTGTGATGTAAACGCGTTTGGTTTCAACATCCTGCACCGGGTGGTTTGCACCGTGGTGACCGAATTTCATCTTGATAGTTTTTGCGCCGCTGGCCAACGCCAGCAACTGGTGACCAAGGCAGATGCCGAATGTAGGCACACCTTTATCAACAATGGTTTTGATCGCCTTGATTGCGTAATCGCACGGTTCCGGGTCACCAGGACCATTAGACAGGAACACACCGTCCGGATTCAGCGCCAGCGCTTCTTCAGCCGTTGCCTGCGCTGGTAGCACGGTTACCTTGCAGCCACGTGAAACCAGCATGCGCAGAATGTTGCGTTTAACGCCATAGTCGTAGGCAACTACATGGAATTTTTCTGCCGGCGCCTTGGTGAAACCCTCGCCTAATGCCCATTCACCCTCGGTGAACTGGTATGATTTTTCACAGGTAACGACTTTAGCCAGATCCAGGCCGGTCATACCCGGAAAGCCTGCGATCAGGCTGTTAGCCAAAGCCACCGCCTTAGCCTCATCCGCCTCGCCGGCAATGATTGCGCCAGTTTGGGCGCCTTTTTCACGCAGAATACGTGTCAGCTTACGTGTGTCGATATCAGAAATCGCCACCACATTGTTCGCCGTCAGATATTCTGACAAAGATTGGGTGCTTCTGAAATTACTGTGGGTAAGTGGCAAATCGCGAATAATCAGGCCGCTTGCATAAACCTTGCCGGACTCAACATCCTCGGCATTAGCGCCATAATTGCCGATGTGCGGGTAAGTCAATGTAACGATTTGTTTGGTGTATGACGGATCAGTGAGGATCTCTTGGTAGCCAGTCATCGAAGTGTTGAATACTACCTCGGCCACCGCGTGGCCTGACGCTCCAATTGACATGCCACGAAACACGGTTCCATCTGCAAGTACTAGTATGGCGGGCAGGTTTTGTGACACAGTAACTCCTTGTTTTACTACATTAAATAATTATTTAGTCTTTTGTCCATCATGAACAGATGGCAGATATGCAAAACGGGAGGAGTAGGTTTACTCTTCCCGTTTCAGAATTAACGAATTATAGCTAAAAAAAACCGACTAATCAATGTTTAAAGACGCATGTTAAAGATGCATTTGCCTCATCTGGTGCAGATGTAATTTAGCCAACAGCAATTGTGCGGTGATTGCCCCGATGAAAGCCAGAAACATATCCCACTGCGTATCCCACACATCGCCCTGGGTTGCCAGGAATGCAACCGCATCGCTGCCGGAGGCCAGTGCCACCCACCATTCTATAAATTCATAAAAGGCGCTCATCGCCAGGCAAATGCATACCACAATAAAGAACAGCCACTTGCCCGGCCGCAGCGGCGAGGTGCGCAATAAAATTTCACGCGCAATGATTGCCGGCACAAAACCTTGCGCCACATGCCCCAAGCGATCGTAATAATTTCTATCCCAGCCATAATAATCACGCAGCCAGCTGAACAATGGCATTTCAGCATAAGTGTAATGGCCACCTATCAGCAATATGCTCATATGCACGGCGATCAAGCCGTATACCAGCCGCGTGAGCGGAAAACTCTTACAGGACAGCACCAGCAATGGCAATGCGATCAACACCGGGAACACCTCTAGAAACCAGGTGAAGTAGTCGTGCGGATGCAACGCAGACCAGATAAAAAATGCGCCAACAAAAGCAGATAGCAAAGTTAAATATTGCCGGTCAGTCATATTTAAGATCCATTCAGTCAAATCCAAAACGCCTGATCAGATACGTCTTGATCATTTGCGTCAGCCCCAAATACACAAGCAGAATTGCTGACAGATAAAGCCAGAAATCCACTGGTAGCGGCACCATTTGCAGTTTAGGGGCAAAGTTTGAATATGGCAGATACGCCCCGAGAGCAGAGATTGTCAAGGTTGTCAGCAGCAATGGCTTACTTGGCTTACTTTGAACAAAAGGTATTTTACCCGTCCTGATCACATGCACGATCAACGTCTGCGATAGCAGGGATTCAACAAACCAAGCCGTCTGGAACAGGCTCGCGCTCTCTGGAGTGGTGCATTTGAACACGAACCACATCAAGGCAAAGGTTACATAATCAAAAATAGAGCTAATCGGGCCTATGGTAAATATATATCGCGTTATATTGCCCAGCTCCCATTTACGCGGCTGCGAAACATACTCATCATCCACACCATCTGTTGCGACCGCAGTCTGCGAGAAATCATACATAAGATTATTAAACAGCACCTGCACCGGGGCCATCGGCAGAAACGGCAGGAATGCACTTGCGCCCAGCACACTGAACATATTGCCAAAATTAGAGCTGGCACTCATGCGTATATACTTGATAATATTACCGAAAACCTTCCTCCCCTCAACCAGACCATCACTGATTACCATCAGGTTTTTTTCGAGCAGAATGATGTCAGCCGATTCTTTTGCGATATCCACTGCATTATCAACTGAAATCCCTACATCAGCGACCTTGAGTGCCGGACCATCATTAATGCCATCCCCTATAAAGCCAACGACATGCCCCTGCTGCTGCAAGGCCTTGATAATGCGAGCCTTCTGCTGAGGGTGAAGTTTGACAAAAACGGTAGCATCTTTAATAGCATGCATCAGTTCCGCATCCGTCATCTGCTCAATTTGCGACCCGAGTAATATCTTTTCGACAGAAAGCCCGACATCATGACAGATCTTGCGACTCACCTCTTCGTTATCGCCGGTAAGAATCTTGACGGCGACCCCATAGTCACGGAGCGTTGCAATTGCAGGCCGTGCAGATTCCTTGGGAGGATCAAGAAAAGCAATATATCCACTCAGAATCAGGCCTGACTCATCTATAGGCTCATAAACGCCATGCCCCCGATCCACCTCCCGATAGCCGACGGCAATCACGCGAAACCCTTCTGAATTGAGCGCTTTAACCACCCGCGAAGCATCTTCCATGCGAGCAGGTTCCAGAGGCATTATCTGCTCGCCCTGCCGATAACGGTCACATACCTGCAAAAGCTCTTCAACAGCCCCTTTGCAGATGAGCAGGTTGGATGACTCCCCTTTTTGCACAATAACGGACATTCGTCTGCGCTCAAAATCAAATGGTATCTCGTCTATCTTCTGATAATCATCCAGCTCATGTAATCTTTTGTGCAATTCCACATGCTCAAGCACTGCATTATCAAGCAGGTTCTTGAGCCCTGACTGGTAATGGCTGTTCAAATAGGCCAGCTCAAGAACACGCTCATCTTCCCGGCCAGTAATGTCCACATGCTTTTCCAAGATGACTTTATCCTGGGTCAGCGTTCCGGTTTTATCGGTACATAGAATATCCATCGCACCGAAGTTCTGGATTGCATTCAAACGTTTGACGATCACCTTTTTACGCGACATCGCCATGCCGCCTTTGGCCAGATTAATGGTCACCAGCATTGGCAGCATTTCCGGCGTAAGGCCGACTGCGACAGCAGAAGCAAACAACAGCGCCTCTACCCAATTGCCTTTGACCAAACCATTGATCAGAAAAACCATGGGCACCATGAATAGCATAATGCGAATCATCAGCCAGATATATCTCTGCACCCCTTGGTCAAAATTGGTCAGCTCCTTTTCTTCGGCAATGGTAGAGGCAATGGAACCGAAAAAAGTACGCTCGCCGGTAGCCACAACCACCCCGGTAGCCACACCCGAAACCACATGGGTGCCCATAAAACAGATATTGAACAAATCTGGAATGCCGGCCTTTGCTGCCGGCATTTTATGCGCATACTTTTCTACAGGCATCGATTCGCCGCTGAGTGAAGACTGGTTTACAAAAAGATCCTTCACCGATAGCAGGCGCAAATCCGCCGGAACCAGATCCCCCACTGACAGATGCACGATATCACCGGGCACCAGCCTGTTCAGAACCACATCACGCTTATCACCGGCAGCAGCAGCTGACTCACGGCGTACCACGGCAGCGGAAGTACGCACCAGTGAGCGCAAACTTTCAGCGGCTTTGTTTGAGCGGTACTCCTGCACAAAAGCAAGCGTAGTTGACAAGAAAACCATCAGCACAATCACTTCTGCACCATGGGTCTCGCCGCTAAACAGGGCGATAGCAGAAAGACCCAGCAGCAATAAAGGGAGCGGACTGAGAAATAGACTTAAAAATCGTAGGAAAGGAAGTTTCTTTTTGACGGCAGCAATGACATTCGGACCATACTTCTTCAGTCTTTTTTCGGCTTCAGATTCGAGCAATCCTTCTAAAGACGTATCCAGTTCACGCAGCACCTGCTCTGCGTCTGAATTTGCAAACTGATGGAAGCGATCAGAAATTTTTCACTCCTTAGCCACAAAAACTTCAGGCCTCGGTAATTCAGAAGAAATTACAACGAGGCCTGTGTAGAATACGCTACAACAATATGATTACCTTAAACCCAGCACATCCTGCATATCGAATAATCCGGATTTTTTACCTGCCAAGAACTTGGCAGCTCGCAAAGCACCGATAGCGAATGTCGCGCGGCTGCTTGCCTTATGGGTGATTTCCACACGCTCGCCAATGCCGGCAAACATCACCGTATGATCACCCACGACGTCACCACCGCGCAATGTAGCAAAACCGATTTTTCCGGCCTCACGCTCACCGGTTACGCCTTCACGTGCATAAATAGCACAATCTTTCAGATCCTGGCCAATACCGTGCGCCGCCGCCTCACCCAAGCGAAGCGCAGTACCTGAGGGCGCATCCACCTTGTGGCGATGGTGCATTTCGACTACTTCTATATCGTAGCCATCTTTGAGTACTTTAGCCGCCTGCTCTACCAAATTAATCAGCAGAGTTACGCCCACACTCATGTTCGGCGCAAACACGATTGAAATTTTTTCAGATGCAGCCTGAATTGCAGATTTTTGTTCGGCAGAAAAACCGGTAGTGCCGATTACCATGCCCACGCCTGCTTTTTTGCAAGCCTCGAGATACAGCATACTGGCTTCCGGACGCGTAAAATCAACCAACACATCAGCACCATTCAGTGCAGCGGCAACATCAGAAGTGACTTTAACACCAGACAGCCTGCCGAATTGTTCACCGGCATCACGGCCCAACTGCGGATTGTCAGCCCGATCCAGTGCGCCATGCAAAACCAAATCGGCATCAGCAAACACTGACTCCAATAAAGCATGACCCATACGACCCGAACAACCTGCAATAACAACTTTCAATGGATTTACCATAAATTCTAAAACCTGTAACTTTCTATACTTTCAACTGAACGATACCAAACCAAGGTCTGGCGAGACCTGCATCTAAAAAATCAGAAGCCTATTTTTTCCAGCATACGATCGAAAAAACTTGGGTCATTTTCCTGTGGTAATTCCTTAGGCTTGGGTGCAACGTTACTTCCGGTGCGCGACCCTGTCGGCAGCGGCGCAGGCTCCTCTTGCTCCACCTCAAACTGCAACCGCCTATCGAACTGCATGCCGGATTCTGATTGGTAATATTGTGTTTTTGCAGGCGCGTTTTCAGCAGGTTTCATTTCTGAACCGACTTCTGCCGGCATAGGTAAAACAGGTGCCGCTTCTGCCGGCACAATTTCCCTGACGGATTCTGAAACCGGGGCAGCGGGTTGCGCCACTTCCGTAGCAGCGGCAGCAGATTGCGGAACATCTGCTACAGGCGCAACAGCCTGCGTTGCAGCTGCAGGGGTTTCAAGCGGTGCTGCATCAACCGGCACGGCCAATAGCGACTTCGACTCTACAGCAACAGGGGCTGTATTCTCGTTAGCTGGCGGGACTATCGATTGCTTGTCAGGCGTTTTATTTGCAGACGCTTCAATTGCGGCTGCTTTCCTAGCGGCCTCTTCTGCCTCTAGCTTGGCTTTAGCAGCAGCCTCTTTTTCAGCCGCCTGTTTTGCCAGTTCAGCTTCATCTTTTTGCCAAAACTTAAGCTTGTCTACCAAGCCTTTTTCTTCCGGCTTCTTAAGCGGAGTCACTACGCGCGTGCCGGTAGGGGCTTCAGGCTCACTAGCCTTGGATGCATCACTGCCCGCCGGAATCACATCACCGCGCACAGTTTTTAACAATTCATTTTCAAAATCCAGAATCACACGTCGCTGCTCTTTGATTTTGCCGCCTTCACGCATCTGATATACATAATCCCAGCGGTTACCATGAAAGCTATCCTGTATCAGCGGGGTACCCATAATAAAGCGCACTTGCGATTTGGTCATACCTGGACGAAGTTGCAACAACATTTTAGATGTCACCACATTACCCTGCTGCACATCAAGCTTATAAGGTTTAATGGTGGGGAGCGCAGTACCACACGACGCGCACAGCAACGCCAGCAAAATGAATATATTACGCATATTATGACTTTGATTTAAATTAGCGTTAATATAACACGTTGACCGTCAACCCAAAACACCGGGACTGCCAAAATAGCAAACTGTGAGCAACCAAAGCATGCATGACCAAAAAGACTTAAAAAACGCAGGACTAAAAGCCACTTTACCCAGGCTTAAAATATTAGAATTGTTTGAAAATAGCAAAGAACGGCATTTGTCTGCCGAGGATGTCTATAAAATACTGATCACTTCTGATGAGGATGTGGGCTTGGCAACCGTTTATCGCGTGCTTACCCAATTTGAGCAAGCCGGCCTACTCATACGCCACCACTTTGAAAGTGGCAAAGCGGTATTCGAGCTGAATGAGACAGGTCATCACGACCATATTGTGTGCCTGCAATGCGGCCATGTTGAAGAATTTTGTGACGACGAGATTGAAAAGCGTCAGCAATCAATCGCAAAAGACCACGGCTTCAGCATCCGCGAACACTCGCTGTATATTTATGCAGACTGCACCAAAAGCCCTTGCGACCGCAAAGGTTAGTTAAAACAAAACCAGCTAAATCAGCCTTTAAACAAACCCTAACATTTCTGTTGCGTGCCTGCGCGTTGTATCGGTAATCTCCAGACCGCCTAGCATGCGCGCAATCTCCTCGATGCGCTGCGGATTATCCAAAGATTCGATTCTGCTCAGCGTTTGCTGATCTACCAACGATTTACTAACACGCAAATGATGCTGGCCTAGCGCGGCCACTTGCGGCAAGTGTGTTATCACCAGCACCTGTCGCTCAGCTCCCAGCTGCTTCAGCAGATTACCTACCACCTCAGCCACGCCGCCGCCAATACCCACATCGACCTCATCGAATATCATGGTAGGCACGCTGCCCTGCTGCGCAGTAACCACGCGGATCGCCAAACTAATCCGTGACAATTCACCGCCTGAAGCAACCTTATTAAGTGGGCGCGGCACAACACCGGCATGCCCAGCCACCATAAATTCAACCTGCTCCAAACCATTGGCATTCGGCTGCTGAGGAGTCAATTCCACCACGAACTTGCCGCCGCCTAATGACAGGCGCTGCATATGATCGGTAATTTTTTCGTGCAGAATCGCAGCGGCATGCGCCCGGCCTTCACTTAGTTTTCCAGCAAGCTGAGTATATTCATTTAATGCCAAAGCTTCCTGCTGTGCCAGCGCGCCACTGTCTTCAATCTCAGCCAGTTCAGCCATGCGTGTTTGCCAGGTTGCCAGCAAAGCGGGTAACTCTTCTACTGGCACACGGTATTTACGTGCTGCCGCATGTATAGCCTGAATACGCGACTCAACCTCACTAAGGCGTGACGGATCGAGATCTATGTGTTGAATATATCGGCTAACAAAGCGACTAACTTCCTGTACTTGGATCATACCGGAATCAAGTGTTTCCAGTGCCTCACTCAAGCTGGCATCATACTCTTGCATAGTTTGCAGCTTATGCTGTATTTGCCCGAGCAAAGTCAATGCCGATGCTTCGCTTTCGCTCAGCATCTCCAGGCAGGCTTCGCCACTTTTGATCAGGTCTGCCCCATTTGACAGGCGGATATGCTCCTGCTGTAGCGCATCCCATTCATCTTCAGCAAATGCAAGCTGGGTAAGCTCTCGCGCACTGTCACGCAATTCTGCCAATTCATCAGCATATGCAGCTGTATTTTTTTCGAGGGAGATTCGCAATTCATGCAAATGATGCCAATGCTTGAATTTAGCAGCCACATCGTCAGCAATCATATTTAAACCGCCAAAATCATCCAGAATCTGGCGCTGCGTCGCTAATTTGAGTAAGGAGTGATGTGCGTTCTGGCTGTAGATATCTACCAGTTGCTCACCGATGTCCTTGAGCTGCTGAACAGTCACCGGCGTACCATTCACAAAAGCACGTGAACGACCATCCACATACATCACGCGGCGGAGCACCAGTTCACCGGCGTCACCTTCAAGTTCGGACTGCTGAAGCCAAGCCTGCGCATCCGGCAGATTGGCTATATCGAACATGGCACTGATTTCAGCCTTATCGCAGCCAGTGCGCGTAACACCACCTTCAGCACGCGCACCCAAAGCCAGTGACAACGCATCAATCAAAATAGATTTACCGGCGCCGGTCTCGCCGGTGAGTACTGTAAAACCTGATTTAAACTCCAGATCAAGCTGGCGGACAATCACAAAATCACGAATGGACAGACTTAACAACACAAAAACTATCCCCAGTTAAGTTTGTTACGTAGCATATCGAAATAACAGTAATCACTTGGGTGCAGCAAAAAGATATTCTTTTCGGCACGCTGCACAATGATCTTGTCGCCTATCTCCAGAATCTCCTGAGACTGGCCATCCATACTTAATTGCGCCTCGCTAAACTGCACCAACGTCACCTCGATTTTACTGGTGCTATTAACGGCAATCGGGCGATTACTTAAAGTATGCGGGCATATTGGCACCAGAGAAATAGCCTCCAGATTAGGGTGCAGAATCGGGCCGCCAGCAGATAATGCATAAGCGGTAGTACCTGTCGGCGTGCTTAAAATCAAGCCATCACTGCGCTGTTTGTAAACGAACTTACCATCAATTTCAACTTCCAGCTCGATCAAACGCAAGCCGCTTTTAATCACCACATCATTTAATGCATAGCTACTGTGAATTAGCTGATTGCCGCGTACAACCCGTGTTGACAGCAGCATACGCGGCTCGCGGATATAGTTACCGTCAAGAATATGGTCGATTTCTGCCAGCATATCTTCGGCGCGCAAATCGGTTAAAAAGCCGAAGCGGCCACGATTAACCCCGACCAATGGCACATCTGCCTCAATCAGGCTACGCGCCACACTTAACATAGTACCGTCGCCACCCATCACAATAGCCAAATCAGCGACATTACCGACCTGCTCCAAAGGCAGCGTTTTATAGCCCGACAACTGTGCATGCTGGGCGGTATTTTCCTCCACCCAAACATCGATATTCTTTGCAGACAAATGTCGCGCCAGATTTGCCAAGTCGGCTTGCATCAATTGCAAAGCGGATTGGTTCATGTATTTGCCGATAAGGGCTATGGTTTTGAATTTAGTCTGCACGGCTGAATTAGAACATAGTCGGTAAATCTTGGCAAAGACAGACTCACAATTTAATTACGCAAAAAATGTGCTTTAATACTACATTTATTGCATGGCGAATTTATAATTCATTGGCTCCGCGATACTGACGCTACATTACTGAAGTAACATAATACCTATAACAATCAATTAGCTAATTAAAAATAACATCTACCAACAACACCTTGGCATTGGTTTTGCTGCAATTGCCAATCAACTTAAATTAGAACACTGAACAAACATGACTGCTTCTTTGCAAAAAAATATTCTCAAGACTTATTTTCTAATTACTTATTTTGTAGCATTGTGGCTAGTCTCCGATTCAGTCCCTATCTCCAGCATTTACGAACAAGGCTGGCTGCCTTTGGGGTTTATGCTGTTCGCATTTTTAACCTATGGCCTTTACTATCTATTACCGGCCATCACAATCACAGCATTAGTTCGATTTTTCAGCCTGCGCATTAACCCTAAAAACGCAAAGCCAGCCTATATTGCGGCTATTATCACCACCAGTGCAACCACACTTTTGCTGTATGCAAATGCCAAAATATTCTCACTTTATGGAATGTTTTTTAATGGATTTATCCTGAACTTGATCGTGACACCTGGCGGGATCGAATCACTGGGTGGCAGCAGCGCATCCGATATAGGTTTCGCACTGATTACTTTAGGTTTCCTGAGCTTGCAGATTCTAATTTTTTGGCTCACCTATCGTTATCACGCAAAGAAACCCAACTTCAGCCTGTCATTTAAGTTCCTGCCTATCACTACTGTGATATTAACAGTGCTGGTGCATATGGGTTTTGCACTTGATAGATACAGCACAAACCAACTACATATTGTTTCTGAATCTATTCCTTTTTATCAAACTGTTTCTGCAAAGAGCTTTTTCAAGAAACTTGGATTCTCTACCCAGCGCGAGACCAAACTGAAAGTAAAAGGTAAATTAAATTACCCGCTCAATCCAATTAAATTCAACACACCAGCCAAACCATACAACATTATCTGGTTAACTTCCGAGTCCTGGCGTGCAGACACGCTAGATGAAAAGATAATGCCAAACAGCTGGGATTTTGCAAAAAGCGCCGCTCGTTTCACACGCAATTACAGTACCGGTAATGGTACGCGCATGGGGGTGTTTGGCATGTTCATGGGTCTGCCGGGCAATTACTGGTTCCCATTTCTGGAATCAAGACGCGGTGCGGCATTCATTGATGTTCTGCAACAGCAGCAATATCAAATGAGCCTGTACACCAGCGCAAAATTCTCATATCCGGAGTTTGAAAAAACCATCTTTTCCCAAATTCCGCGCGAATTGCTGCACGATGACATCAAATTTGGTACCGGCTGGGAGAATGACCGCAGCAATGTGACAAAACTGCTCGATTTCATTGATAAACGCGATCCCAACAAACCATTCTTCACTTTCATGTTTTTTGAGTCGCCACATGCACGTTACTACTTTCCGCCGGAGAGTGTGATTGCTACGCCATATCGTGACGACATCAATTATGCGACCATCAGCAAAAAGAAATTCAAGGACGATATTGCCCCAATCAAAAATCGTTACATCAACTCAGTGCATCATCTCGACATGCAGTTCGGGCGTATTTTTGAATACCTGAAAACCCACAATTTACTCGACAATACCATTGTTGTACTGATCGGTGACCATGGAGAGGAGTTTATGGAACATGGGTTCTGGGGGCATAACTCGACTTTTGTCGATCAACAGGTGCGTACGCCACTGGTTATCTATACGCCTAAAATGAAACCATTGGTCAGCGACCAAATGACTAGCCACATGGATGTCATACCCACCCTGATGCCGTTACTAGGGGTAACCAACCCAACCAGCGACTACGCAATCGGCTATGATTTGCTGAAAGGTGAAAAGCGCACCCATACTTACATTTCCGACTGGGATAAAGTGGCCTATGTGGATGATGATGTAAAAATCACGCAGCCAGTAAACAGTAAAAGCTTTGTCATGATGAAAGCCAGCAAAGGCAATGACGAGCCATTGAGCAACGATGAGCGTAAGGCAGTGCTACAGCAGAAACAGCAAGCAATGCTGCAACTAGTGAACGACCTGGGCAAGTTTTTCAAAAAGAAAGATACTAAAGCAACAAAGCAATAGCAGCAGCAAAGCAATAGCATTGCCTAATCATCACAACTAACCGATAATTTGCGCATGAATGCCCCTATGGACAAACGCGCGCAAATTTTACTCAAAACACTGGTTGAGCATTACATCAGCGATGGTCAGCCAATTGGTTCACGCACTCTGCTACAGCATTCCGGGCTGGATGTCAGTTCGGCAACCATCCGTAATGTAATGAGTGATCTGGAGCAGTTGGGCTTTATTGCCAGCCCGCACACCTCTGCGGGGCGCATCCCCACCCAAAAAGGCTATCGTTTTTTTGTAGATTCGCTGCTGACTATCAAACCACTGGAAGCCAGGGAAATTCAACGTATCAAATATGAATTTTCCTCGCCTGACCCGCAGCAGTTGATTACCAGTGCTGCGGATATGCTATCCCAGCTATCGCAGTTTGCCGGGGTAGTGATGATCCCAAAACGCAAAAAGATTACTTTCAAGCATCTGGAGTTTTTACCGCTTGGTGAAAAACGTATTCTGGTGATTATCGTCACCACTGACGGTAATGTGCAAAACCGCATCATTATGGCAGACAAGCCCTACAGCGCTTCTGACTTAACGCAGGCTACGAATTATTTTAATCATCACTTTGCAGGCTTTACCTTTGATGAAGTGCATCAAAAACTACACGATGAACTGAAGAAAATGCAAACCGACATCAATCGCCTGATGGCAGCAGCACTTGAAATGAGTGACAAAGCCAACAATGCCGGCAAGGAAAGTGTTGTTATCGCAGGCGAACGTAATTTACTGCAAGCAGATGACTTATCTACAAATGTTGCCAGTTTACGTAAACTTTTTGAGCTATTCGAGCGTCGTACACAGCTGATGCAACTGCTTGACAGCAGCAAACGCGCTGAAGGCATACAAATATTCATCGGCGGAGAAAGTGATTACCTGCCATTGGATGAATGTAGCTTGGTCACTGCCCCCTATGAGGCAGATGGCCAGATTGTAGGAACACTAGGTGTAATTGGCCCTACCCGCATGGCATACGAACGCGTTATCCCTATCGTCGATGTCACTGCAAAGCTGTTATCAAAAGCACTATCCACCAATTAAATTACAGAGAAGCAACAACGCATTTATGGCTTATTACAATACAGAACCGAAGTACGAACATGGAGACCAACTTAAAGTTGGTATTCTGCTTGCCAATCTAGGCACTCCCGATGCACCTACAGCAAAGGCGCTACGCCCTTACCTGCGCCAGTTTCTGAGTGACAGGCGCATTGTAGAAATTCCCCGTCTCATCTGGTGGCTGATTTTAAACTGCATTATTCTGGTTATCAGGCCTAAAAAATCCGCAGAAAAATATGCCAGTGTCTGGACCAAGGAAGGCTCACCTTTGCTGGCGCATGCACAAAAACAAACCACATTATTACGTGGCTTTCTGGGGCAAAAAATCAAATCGCCGTTTGCGGTCGAGTTAGGCATGAGTTACGGCAATCCTTCCATGGCATCCGCCATTGAGAAACTGAAAGCGCAGCATTGTGACCGGATTTTAGTGTTTCCGCTGTATCCGCAATATGCAGCATCCAGCACTGCCAGCGCACTAGATGCCGTTTGGCGCGTGTTGCTTAAAACACGCAACATGCCGGCAATACGCACTATCAAACATTATCACGACCATCCTGCCTATATCGCGGCATTGGCACAAAGCGTACAAGAGCATTGGCGTCTCAATGGCGGCAAGCCTTCAAAACTGGTCATGAGCTTTCATGGAGTACCCAAATTTCATCTGATGAAAGGCGATATGTACCATTGCGAATGCCACAAAACAGCGCGACTGTTAGCTGAAGCACTGCAACTGAATAAAGATGAGTACCTAGTCGCATTCCAGTCGCGTTTTGGCAAGCAGGAATGGCTGAAACCCTACCTCGCCAGTACTTTGGAAGATTTAGGCAAAGCCAAAACAGCGCGTATTGATGTCATTTGCCCGGGCTTTTCCAGCGACTGTCTTGAAACTCTGGAAGAAATCGCAATGGAAGGCAAACATATTTTCCAAAGCAATGGCGGCGGCGAATACCATTACATCCCGGCACTGAATGAAAATGATGCCTGGATACATGCCATGACCACCATTGCGCTTGAGAACCTGCAAGGCTGGGTAAGCACAGAATGGGACAGCACACAGGCCAGACAAACAGCGGAAATGACTAAATTAAGAGCGCAAGGTTTAGGTGCCAATCAATAAGCGTTATACTTCCAGCTTTACTGATGTGAATTTCGCCATACACTTTTTACTTGGCGCTTTAATAATGATTTTAGGTCTTGATCAATGATAGTGATTACCGGTGGCGCAGGCATGATAGGCTCTATCATCGCCTGGCATCTCAATAACAAGCTTAATCGTGACGACATAGTGATTGTCGACCGCATCACGCACGAAGAGCAATGGCAGAATCTTGCCCATCGCAAATATGCCCATTATCTGGATAAAGACCAGCTCATGAGCTGGCTGGAAAACCGTACCGATATTGACGCTGTTATTCACATGGGTGCCATCAGCGCCACTACCGAGCGTGATTTCAACAAGCTGGTAGAAACCAATATCCAGTGCTCGCAAAATTTATGGACCTGGTGTGCTGACAATAAAGTGCCATTTTTCTATGCCAGCTCAGCCGCGACTTACGGTGACGGCAATCTGGGATATGACGATGCAAGCATTGATAAGCTACGCCCGCTGAATGGCTACGGCTATTCAAAACACTTTTTTGACCAATGGGCAATGCGGCAGGTGAGCAATAACTTACCTGCGCCACCAAGCTGGGCGGGCTTCAAGTTTTTCAATGTCTACGGCCCCAATGAATATCACAAGGAACGCATGGCCAGTGTGGCTTTCCATACCTTCAACCAATTCAGCCAGACCGGTACCATGAAGCTGTTTAAAGGTACCAAAGCTGGTGTTGAAGATGGCATGCAAATGCGCGACTTTGTCTACGTGAAAGACGCGGCATCCGTAGTCAGCTATTTTCTCGAGTCAGCCATGAACAAACAGGCTGTGTCGAACGGCATCTACAACATTGGCACCGGCATGGCACGCAGCTTTAAGGATCTGGCAACTGCGGTGATGACCAGCATGCGCCGCGAGCCGCATATTACCTTTATCGATATGCCGCAAGACCTGCAAGGCAAATACCAGTACTTTACTGAAGCCACCATGAGCAAGCTTGCCAGCGCCGGTTACAAACAGCCATTCCACAGCTTGGAGGAAGGCGTGCGTGACTATGTGCAAAACTACTTAATGCAAGAGGATAAATACTGCTAATGAGTACTGACAAAAAGTATGTTGCATATTTAAAAGGCGAGCATGACGCGCATATGGCAATGTTTAATGCGCTGGAACCGCTTTTTCCACTGATCAGCGATGTAGGCATTGCCATGCAGGACTGCATTGCGAACGGCGGAAAAATCCTGATCATGGGTAACGGCGGCAGTGCGGCGGACAGCCAGCATATCGCGGCTGAAATCGTCGGACGATTCAAGAAAGAACGTAAAGGCCTACCCGCTATCGCCCTTACCACCGACACCTCCATTCTCACTTCGGTTGGCAATGACTATGGCTATCACTATATTTTTGCACGTCAGGTTGAGGCTTTATGCCGGCCCGAAGACTTGGTTATTGGCATTACCACCAGCGGCAATAGCGCAAATGTGGTGAATGCGATTGAGGCAGCCAATGCGATTGGTGCAACGACTGTTGGCCTGACGGGTGGCACAGGTGGCAAGCTTAACGCTTTGTGTAAATACAATATTGTTATCCCCTCCAATGTAACCGCACGCATTCAGGAAGCGCATATTTTTGTTGGGCATTCTCTGTGCGAGATTCTAGAATCCGATTAAAAACTATAAATACACACATGCAACACAATCTTCTCGACGCGGTTAAAAATTTTGGCAGCCTAAACCAGCATGTGCTGGTGATTGGCGACGTGATGCTGGATCGTTACCTGATAGGCGATGTAAACCGCATATCACCCGAAGCGCCAGTGCCGGTTGTACTGCTTAAATCGCAGCAGGATCGGGCAGGTGGCGCATCTAATGTCGCAGCCAATCTGGCTTTGCTCGGCATTAAAACGCATATCATCGGCTGTGTGGGACATGACGGCGAGGCTTCAATCCTGCTCGATTTAATGACCGCAGCAAGCATCGATACCACGCATGTGGTGCACTCAAAGCACCGGCCCACCGTTGCAAAAACACGCATACTCAGCGGTCACCAGCAGATGATGCGTCTCGATCAGGAAAGCAGCCGCCCGTTTACGGCTGATGAAAATGTATTGCTGGTTGCCGCGATCAACGCAGAGCTGGCACTAAAACCGGCACTGGTTATTTTGTCAGATTATTCAAAAGGCCTGCTGAGTACGGACATTTGCCAGCTCATTATTTCGCAATGTAATGCCGCGGGTATTCCTACACTTGTTGACCCGAAAGGTCATGATTACAGCAAGTACCGGCATGCAACCGCACTCACACCTAATAAAAAAGAAACCGCCGAGGCTTGCTTTACAACCCAGTACGACCCGGAGTTAATTGACAAGGCTACTCATCTTAAAAACAACCTGAACCTCAAATTTCTGGTGGTGACACGCGGCGAAGAAGGCATCTCACTGATTGATGATCATGCGCATCTGCTGCCCGCTACCGCAAAACAGGTTTTTGATGTTTCTGGCGCTGGTGACACCGTCATTGCCACTCTGGCAGCAGGCCTGATCAACCATTTATCAACGCTGGAATCCTTGCAGCTGGCAAATGTAGCCGCAGGGGTAGTTGTGGGAAAAGTAGGCACAGTACCGATTAACCGTGATGAACTTATTGAGGCTTTAACCAGCGAGCAAACCTCAGAGCAGGCGCATAAGATATGCGACTTGGCGCAGCTAGAGCAAAAAGTGGCAACATGGCGCCAGACCAGGCAAAAAATCGTATTCACCAACGGATGTTTTGATCTGCTGCATGCAGGACATGTTACTTATCTGGAAGCTGCAAAGAAACGTGGTGATAAGCTTATTTTAGGCTTAAATACCGACCGCTCAGTAAGTGCGCTGAAAGGCCCTACGCGGCCAGTCGTCAATGAAAATGACCGTGCACGTGTACTGGCTGCACTGGCATCGGTTGATGCGGTCATTTTATTTGACGAAGACACACCGTTAAATCTCATCAACACACTTAAACCTGACGTGATTGCCAAAGGCAGCGACTACACCGCAGATCAGGTAGTCGGTGGCAAAGAGGTTGAGTCCTGGGGTGGCGAGATTGCGCTGATTGACCTGGTGGCTGGACGCAGTACCAGCAACATCATCAAAAAAATGAATAGCTGACACCAAATGCCCGCCAAGAAAATATTGGTGATTGGCCCATCCTGGGTTGGAGACATGGTACTAGCGCACAGTCTGCTTCAGGTGCTCAAAACCAAGCATCCCGATGCGATCATAGACGTGGCAGCGCCAGCTTGGACGCTGCCATTACTGGACAGAATGCCCGAAGTAAATCTGGGCATCGCATTGCCATTCAAACATGGTCAGCTTTCCCTATTTGAACGCATTCAATTCGGGCGTAATCTGAAAAGCCAAGGCTACACGCAAGCCATCCTGCTGGTTAATTCCCTGAAGTCAGCGATCCTGCCTCTAGCCGCTGGCATACCGCAGCGCACTGGTTTCATAGGCGAACTACGTTATGGTTTGCTAAATGACATCCGCAAGCTGGATAAAACAAAGCTGCCACGCACAGTAGATAGATTTGTAGCATTAAGCACAGACACCGCAACCAGCCTGCCTGCAAACCCTGACAGCATACCTAACCCGCGCCTGATTGCTGACCGCGATAATGCACTCCAAGTGCTGGCTAAAAATAACATCAGCGCAGCTGCCGATACTGCAGAAAAAATACTCGGCCTGTGCCCCGGTGCAGAATATGGTGAAGCGAAACGCTGGCCTATCGAACATTATGCCGTAGTCGCCAATGCGGCACTTAACATAGGCTGGCGGGTATGGCTTTTCGGCTCTGATAAAGATATCCCGGTTACATCAGCCATCAACCAGCTGACACAAAACCGCTGCCAGGACTGGGGCGGTAAAACCAGGCTGGGTGATGCCATAGACCTGATGTCGCTGTGCGATACTGTCATCAGCAATGATTCCGGTCTGATGCATGTAGCCGCCGCTTTGGATAAAAAACTGATCGCAATTTACGGCTCATCAGACCCGCACCACACGCCGCCGATGCACCCGAATGCCGTGATAGAATACCTCGCCTTGAGTTGCAGCCCTTGCTTTAAACGTGAGTGCCCGTTGAAAAACGACGCAGATAAACTAGGCTGTCTCAAGCAAATCAAGCCGTTTCACGTAATACAAAAAATAACATCCCTAGCTTCGTAGCGCGTTATGTGCGCTCCGAATCAGACCAAAGGAGTTTCTGTTGAATAACAAAGAAGTCACCATCTTAATTCCCAATTATAAAACGCCGGAAATTACCAAAATCTGCATGCGTCTGATTCGCCGCTACACGGATTTGAGTCGCGCAGAAATCATAGTGATCGATAACAACTCGAATGATGCATCACTGGAATACCTCAAAACACTGCAATGGATCACCTTGATCGAAAGAAAGGCAGACCAGCCGGAAACGGCACCATTATCACACTCCCGTGCACTGGACCTGGCGCTTGATCGAGTAAAGACGCCTTATGTATTATCTATCCACACCGACACTTTCGTAAAAAGTGCGGACTGGTTAGATGTGCTGCTTGCGCCGCTAAAGAACAACCCCAAACTAGCCGGCGTAGGCTCATGGAAGCTGGAATCAAAGTCACGTTTACAAATGCTGGGTTATCAATTTGAGCAATTGTGGAAAGGCTTTTTATCCAAGCATTTCGGCTATAGCGGTTACCGCGCCGACCGGCTGGATGTGAGCGCCCGCTATCTGCGCAGCCATTGCGCCATGTATCGTACAGACGTCATCCGAGAACTTAACACCAACTTCTCGGATGACGAGCAAACCGCCGGTAAAGTCATGCATCAAAAAATGGTAGCTGCCGGCTACCAGATGCTGTTCTTAGATTCCGGGGAGCTGGGACGCTACGTTGACCATTTGAACCACGCGACCATGGTACTGAATCCAGAACTTGGCAGCAGTGAGCAAATGCGTAAAGAAGGCAACCAACGTATCAAAGATAAACTGCGCGGTATTGATGCATCCGAAATATTGGCAAATGTAGCCCTGGATAACTAAAAGTCATTAGTCATAACTCAATTAAACCAACATCGTTTTTTATTTAAACGCCCACCTCTTTACACAACCCAATATGCCATCAAATAAAATACTGAGCCTCGCTTTCTACCTGCCGCAGTTTCATGAAGTTGAAGAAAATAATCGCTGGTGGGGCAAAGGTTTTACTGAGTGGGTTCATCTTGGCCAGGCAAAAAAATATTATGACTGGCAAGAAATCCGCAGACCGATCCCGCCATTTACAGAATACAATCTGTTAAATCCTGAGGTGTTGGAATGGCAGGCAAGTACAGCAAAAAAATATGGTATTGATGGATTTTTAGTGTTTGATTACTGGTTTGGTGCAGGAAAGACCCTGCTTGAAAAACCAATGCAACAAGTCCTGGATAAACAGCTTAATTTTGACTATTGCCTGTGCTGGGCTAATCACACATGGTTTAACAAACGCGAAAACATTCTACTGCAGCAACAGCAATATCTAGGTGAGGCCGATTATACGGCCTATTTCAATCGACTCTTGCCGCACTTCAAATCAAACCACTATATAAAAATCGACAACAAGCCAATATTCGCCATTTTCAATCCGCATGAAATACCGGATCTGGCTGTGTTCATGAAGACATTCCAATCACTGGCAATAAAGGCCGGCTTTGATGGCTTATATTTAATTGGTGAGAACACTGATGCAACTTCTGCACATGCAGATTATTTTGACGCTTACACTAGGTCGAATAACCTGTTCAAGGCACGTAAGCGTAACAACGTTTTTTCATACCTCAAGGAAAAGTTAACGCGTAAATTTGGCTGCTCGCAATTAGGTCCTTTTTGCTACGATTACGAAAGTTTGGTGGTCGATAATTACACAGACACTGACGACGTTAAATATATTCCTTCAGTATTTACAGGCTGGGACACAAGCCCCCGCCATCAAAAACGAGGCACAATATTAAAAGGGTTTGATGTAGCTACGTTTAAAAAACATCTAACCAAAATTAAAAATACTTTATATAAATCCGAACGCAAAGATAGAATTGTTTTGATTAAATCCTGGAATGAATGGGCAGAGGGTAACTTGATTGAGCCTGACAGCATTTTTGGCTACCAATTATTGGAAGTTTATCGCGATATCATTGCTGACGACAAAAACAAACTCTAAACTGGCGCAATAAAACATCAAGACATTTATATATGAAAATTTTTCCCTTATCGCAATTTTTCCCGCAATTTCAAAAACAAAGAAAAATTGAAAAATTACGTGGCAAACCAGCACGCTCATTAGTCAATTTTAGAAACAAGTACCCAAACTATCAAATTGGCGCGAACAACTACGGCGTACCTAATATAAAAAACCCCCACGATGATGCCACCTTAACGATTGGATCATATTGCTCTATTGCACCAAACGTTAAAATTTACATGGGCGGCATGCATAGGACGGACTGGGTAACCACTTACCCATTCCCTGCTTTCCAGAAAGATGCCCAGCACATTAAAAACTGGGATCCAACTCACGGCAACGTCACTATTGGCAGCGATGTCTGGCTGTGTGCCAACTGCGTAATTCTTTCTGGTGTCACTATTGGCCATGGTGCCGTAGTTGCCAATAGTGCCATCGTCACCAAGGATGTACCGCCGTATGCTATTGTTGGGGGCAATCCGGCAAAGCTCATTCGGTGGCGTTTTGATGAGCCAACAAGAGCAGCATTACTGGCATCGGAATGGTGGAACTGGCCCGAAGATGAAGTGCGAAATATTGTAGATAAACTCTGCTCAGAAAATATAGCCGACTTCCTTGAATACGCAAAAACAAGAAAAATATAAACTCCGCATGATTTCAAACTTTGAATCCAAAATATCGGCAGACCAGCTACAAAGAATCATCATACTGTTAAGTGTGATCGCAGCCTGCTGGGTAATGTATATCCAACACGGTTGGATTAATGTCGACTCTGTTCTTTATTTTGAAGCCGCTCGCCTCTTCTCAACAGGCGAATGGAAGTCAGCAATGCAGATATTCCAATGGCCAGGATACCCATTGCTTATTGGAAGTTTACATTACATTACCTCGCTGGACATTCAACTGTGTGCGCAGATACTAACTGCTGCGTTTTTTGCAATTGCAACACACAGCCTGCTTCGCATCATCATGCTGGCAGGTGGCGATAAAATCTCATTAATACTGGCAGCATTATTGCTTTTCAGCTCATCTTATATCGTGGGCGACGTTTTGCCTATGCTGCTTCGTGATCAGGGATTCTGGGCATTTCTTATAACTGCACTGCTGTTTTTTATCAAATACTATCGCCATCACAACATCAAGGATGCATTCTATTGGCAACTCTTCGCAGCTGCCGCTCTGGTTTTCAGGACAGAAACAATTACTTATATTGCATTTTTACCTATAACACTACTCTTCGCACCCGACATTAAACTCGCATTGAAGATACGTAATTTTTTCTTTGCCTATGCACTCTATGTGGCGCTTGCCATCATTAGCATATTTGCCGTATTGCTTCATGGGTCACTAAGCTTGAGTGATTTTGAACGTGTGAAAGATATTTTTCTAACCATGTCAAAACTCCATGACTTCAGCACTGAGTATGCCGCCAAAGCCCAGGTCATGGGTGCAGCTGTGCTAGGCGAGCCATTAGCAGGTTTTGCCTGGATCGGTCTGATACTAACGCTCATCAGTATTGCGCTAATTAAATGCGTATTTGTAGCGGGCCTGGCTCCTTTATGCCTGACAGTGCTTGCCTACAACAAAACAAAATCCAACATGGCTGATGATGTACGCCATCTAGTGCTGATATCTGCGCTAATTGCCTTTATTAATGCACTGCTGATTATTTTGCAAGTTAATATACTTTCCAACCGTTACGTAATATTTTTCGGTTTCATGTTGCTGATCATTGCAACATTCTCTGCACGCGCACTTGTTGATCAATGGCAAGCCAGACAGCTTAACAAAATTGAGAAAACAATCATAATTATCGCGATACTGTCAGTTACCTTGGGAATAGTTGCAAATTACCAACCTAAAAATGATGATTACACCTATGAGGTTGATGCTGTGAACTATGTAAAAGAGCAGCTGGCAGCTTCAAATAAGAGTAAAGTATTTTATGCTTCAACAAAAGCACGCCACTATGCCCGCAGCCCTTATACCAACCAAAAGGACTCTTGGGAATTCACGACACAAAGCATTGATGACGGATCAATTTATCAAAACGATTTCTTGCTGATCAACCTGGATATTAACGAACAGAGTGCTGAAAAAGAAAAATTACTATCTGAAAAATTACCGCAATATGTACTAGTAAAAACCTTCTACGGTTTTAAAAACAAAAAAAGAATACTGGTTTATAAAAAAGCAGATTAAATTAACAGCAGACAATAATAAATCTGGATTAATTTATATATCCGTCTTTATCCATGATTAGCTCACGCCATGAAACTATTGTCTGCAGCCGTTATTGAACCTAATCTCGGCATTACTGTAATGTTGTTTTGCGCACAGTAAATCTTCCAGTCCGCCACTTCCGTCCAGTCACTTAAGAACACGAAATCCAGACCCGCACGCGTAGCTGCTTGATGGTCATACTTACTATCACCAATGAATAATGCTGGCAGCTGTAAATTGCCATTCGCCTTTTCACGCGTCAGCACCACGTCTTTAGTATCCGGTCCGCCAAAAATACCTGCATCAAACAAATCTGCCAAGTTACGTCTGGCAAAAATTGTGCGCAGTTCCCGCTGATCGCCACCGGAGAGCAGCATCCATTTACTATGCCGGGTTGCGTCTCTCAAAGCCTGCAGGCCGGGAGCAACTTCACAATCCATCAGCGTCCTATCAAGGATTTCGTCAAAGGTATGCATATAAAGCTGCATCACCTCAACTGTCACTTCCTGTTTAAGTATTTCCTGCAGGTAATACTCTATCTTGCCGTTGCGTGGAAAACTGCCCTTCTGCACATGATAATCAACCAAAGCTTGCGCTTGCGCATCAGTTGCGCCATTACGCTTAGCCACTTCAAAATAGGCATTGACCTTGGTTTTGTTGCTATTCAGCACCACACCATCACAATCAAGCACCAATGTTTTATAACGCGTCAGATCCAAAGCCATCGACCTTTGCAAGAAAAAAGGCTTTGCATCTGAATGTAAGACGCAAAGCCTGGTTATAACTTCCCGACTAAATAGTCGGCTTACTTATGCGGCTTTAATTGCGCTCGCTTCTTTAGCCAATTTAGTGATATGTGCCCAGTCTTTACGCGCAACAGCATCAGCCGGTGTCAGCCAGGTACCACCACATACTACAACGTTAGGCAGAGCAAGGAATTGAGGCGCACTCTCAACTGTAACTCCACCGGTTGGGCAGAATTTAACATCAGCAAATGGGCCGGCAAAACCTTTTAACAGGTTAATGCCACCCACAGCCACTGCCGGGAACAGTTTCAGGAAATAGTAATCATCAGCGTTGGCCATCATGATTTCAGAACCGGTTGAAACACCTGGCAATAACGGCAAACCGATTTGACGTGCAAACTGGCCTAACTCGCTAGTATAGCCTGGGCTCACAGCAAACTGGCAGCCTACATCTTTGGATGCCTGCGCGTCTTTCAGGTTACGCACGGTACCTGAACCTAAAATCGCATCAGGAACACGTTTGGCAATCTCTTCCATACCAGCCAATGCGCATGAAGTGCGCAATGTCACTTCCAGCACCTTGATGCCGCCCTCAAGCAGCGCTTCTGCCATAGGCACAGCATCTTCTACTTTATTGATAACAATCACTGGAATTACTGGGCCATGGTTGGCTAAATCTAATGTACTCATTTTTTCTACCTATTGATGTTAATTTGTTTCAATTGGATTTTCGCTTACACGAAAATCCTTTAATGTTTTGCAGAACAGGGAACCGTTTCAAAATTAATTTAGGCAAGGCACTTGAGCGCAGACAGTACGGTTTAGTACGGCAAGCGAAAGTAACGCCGCATAAATTATATTTTCAAACGATTACAACCAGGTTACGGCGCCTTCTTCGGCTGATAGCACGTTCTTCCGCATACCGCCAAACAGTTCACGACCAAAACCATGTGAGTTGTTATGGCGTTTGCTGTCTGAAAGCTCGGCCACTTCGCGCTCTGCCCATTCATCTTCATCCACCAGCACGTTAACCATGCCCACAGTAGCATTCAAGCGAATGATGTCGCCGTCACGGATCTTGGCAATCGGGCCGCCTGCTGAAGCTTCCGGTGTTAAGTGAATCGCTGCCGGAATCTTGCCTGAAGCGCCGCTCATACGGCCATCAGTCACAATCGCAACCCTGAAGCCTTTATTCTGCAGCACAGCCATCGGCGGTGTCAGTTTATGCAATTCAGGCATACCGTTGGCTTTAGGGCCTTGGAAGCGGACAACCGCTACAAAGTCTTTTTCAAGCTCACCACGGTCAAACGCAGCTAGCAATTCTTCCTGCGCATCAAATACAATCGCCGGCGCCTCAATGATGTGACGATCTTCCGGCACAGCTGAAATCTTAATTACGCTACGGCCCAGGTTGCCTTTAAGCAGACGCAAGCCGCCTGACTCATTGAATGGGAACTGTGCTGTGCGCACGATAGTTTCATCGCTGCTTTCTTTTGGCAAATCTTTCCATACCAATTTGTCGTTTTCTTTAGTTGGCAATTTACCATATTCACGCAAGCCACCATGTGCCACTGTCAGCACGTCTGGGAACATATAGCCAGCTTCGATCAGCTCGCGGATTACGAAAGCAGGACCACCCGCAGACTGGAACTCGTTCACGTCGGCTTTGCCATTTGGATAAACGCTGGCCAGCAATGGCGTGGTTTTAGCCAGGTGATAGAAATCTGTCCAGTCGATGATAATACCGGCTGCACGTGCAATTGCCACCCAGTGAATCAGATGGTTGGTTGAACCGCCGGTCGCCAGCAATGCCACCATTGCATTCACGATCACATGTTCATCCACCATACGGCCAATCGGCGTGAAGTTTTTGCTCTTCACATTAGCCAATACCATTTTTACAGCTTCACGCGTGAGCAGCTCACGCAGGCCATCATGAGGATGCACGAACGCTGCGCCCGGCACATGCAGGCCCATGGCTTCCATCAGCATCTGGTTACTGTTAGCAGTACCATAGAAAGTACAGGTACCGGCACCGTGATAAGCAGCTGACTCTGAATCCAGCAATTCCTGACGGCCTACTTTGCCCTGTGCATACTGTTCACGCACTTTTGATTTGGTTGTGTTATCAATGCCGGTGCTCATCGGGCCGGACGGCACGAATACGCATGGCAGATGGCCAAACTTCAAAGCGCCGATCAACAAGCCAGGAACGATCTTGTCGCACACACCCAACAGCAGCGCGGCATCGAACACATCATGGGACAAACCAATTGCAGTACCCATGGCGATGGTATCGCGGCTGAACAATGACAACTCCATGCCAGGCTCGCCCTGGGTGATGCCATCACACATAGCCGGCACGCCACCGGCAACCTGCACGGTAGCGCCATGCTTGTGCGCTTCGTCACGGATAATATCCGGATAGTTTACATAAGGCTGGTGCGCTGACAGCATATCGTTGTATGCAGTAATAATCCCGATATTAGGCGCTTTTTCCACCACGACACGCAGTTTGTCGTTAGATGGCATAGCAGCGAATGCATGCGCCACGTTGGCACAGCCCAGACGATCAGCACCCCTTGGGCGATTTACAATATCGTCTATGCGCTGCAGGTAAGCCGTACGCGTCGGACGGCTTTTTTCTATGATACGTTCAGTAACTTCTATATGGGATTGTTTCATAATTAGATACTCTACTCAGATAACTGACTCAATTGCGGAACCAAGCCATATGACATCAAACAATAGATTTATCACATGATGTTGCTGCCTGGTTAAGAAAAAACACTAACCCCGATTATCGCTAAACTCGGGCTTATCGTCAAACAAAAGCCGCTTTATCAGCGGCTTTTATTTAGCAAAAACAGGTAGGTAGTTAATATAAATCAGGTTGTTATGTGATTTATTTTTTAGTCACCAGCACATCTTCCATCATCAGGTATTCCAGGTCACAGCCATAGAACATATCCAGTGCATCCTTGGGTGAGCAGATCATCGGCTCGCCTCGTCGGTTTAGCGATGTATTCAATACCACAGGTACGCCACGCAGCTGCTCCAGATGCTCGATCAGCTCATAATAACGCGGGTTGGTCTCACGCGTTACCACCTGAGCACGCGCCGTACCGTCTTCATGCACCACTTCAGGGATGCGTGATTTCCAGTGCTCAGCCACGTCAAAGGTAAAGGTCATGTAGGGTGCTGGGTGCTCGGTCTGCAAAATATCCACCGCGGCACGATCCAGCATGCTTGGACAGAACGGGCGCCAGCGCTCACGGTACTTAATCTGTGCGTTGATGCGGTCAGCCACGCCAGGATAACTCGGATCACCAAGAATACTGCGACAGCCCAGCGCACGCGGGCCAAATTCCATGCGACCTTGCAGCCAGGCCAGCGGATTACCGGCAGCCAGCAGTTCAGCGCCTTTTTGCGCTGCATTTTCCACACGGGTATATATCGGTTTTGCCGGGTGCGCTTCACAAGCCGCGATACACTCTTCAGACGTGAACGCTGGGCCCAGATAAGCATGTTCCATTTTCTGGATCGTGTCACCCGCCAGATGCGCAGCATAGGTTGCCGCGCCTAATGACGTGCCGTTATCGCCGGAAGCCGGCTGCACAAACAGCTCTTTCACATGCGGCATGGCGATAATACGCTGGTTCAGCTTCACGTTCAGTGCCACGCCACCAGCCATCGCGATACGGCCGGTTTCCTTGATGATATCGCCCAGATAATAATCGATCATCTTCAAAGCAACGTCTTCCAGCAACTGCTGTACTGACGCAGCATAATGAATGTACGGGTCGTCAATCTCATCGCCGTGACGCTTAGGGCCCAGCCATTCAATCAGTTCCGGCGTGAAATAGTAGCCTTTGCCGTTTTCCTTATAGCGGCGCAAGCCAACCACATTTACCAGCTCGGTGTTCACGCGCAGTTCACCATCTTCAAATGTGACCAATCTGGACAAATCATACTTGCTGGCATCACCATACGGCGCCATGCCCATCACCTTGAACTCGCCATCGAGCATTTCAAAACCGAGATACTCGGTAATCGCCCCATACATGCCGCCCAGTGAATCCGGGTCATAAAATTCCTTGATTTTATGAATCTTGCCATTCTCGCCATAACCAAAGAAGGTAGTGGCGTATTCGCCCTTGCCGTCAATGCCGACAATGGCGGTTTTTTCCTTGAATCCGCTTAAATGATAGGCGCTGGAAGCGTGCGCCAAATGATGCTCAACCGGAACAAATTTAGCCTTGGTCAAACCCAAGTCGGCCATCAGTTTCAATGACTTATCACGGTTACGGCGGAAACGGCGGTTACCGTTAAATATTGCATCCAAAGCGCGATCCGGCGCGTACCAATGGCGCTTGGCATAATGCCAACGGGCATTGGTGCTGAGTGGAATCTCCGCATAAGGAAACGCGACGATATCCACATCTTCCGGCTTGACCCCGGCCTGTTTCATACAGAACTTGGCTGCCTCATAGGGAAATTGATTTTTGGCGTGTTTATCGCGGATAAAACGCTCTTCTTCTGCTGCCGCAATAATTTTGCCATCAACCAGAATAGCAGCCGAAGCATCGTGACCCAAAGCACCAGACAAACCTAAAACTATCATGCGAATACTCTCAACAATTCATTTTCCGTTATTTTACTGTGTTTAGACGATACCTGCGCGAATTAAGATATTGTCACCCTCATATATATCCTCAGAGGTGTATTCCAACTGCAAAGCTCGCTGTAACAAAGCCGTTGTTTGGATATCGCCTTCCCAGTTTTTCATGAAGCGCTTAAGGTCTTTGATGTGCTTGCGTTCAAACCACCAATCAGAAAACAACCAAAATCGATACGATTGCATACCATCCAGATCGATCAGAACCGGCACCAAATCAACAATCTTGATATTGCTTGCCTTGCAATCCCCATGTGTATACCTAAGCAGACACAGCTTATAAAACAAGGCAGCGACATTACGCGCTGCTATCGCTTTATCATCCGCAGCTATCGCACTCTCGAAGAGCTGCTTCACATCCGGCGCATCAACATAGGCACTCAAATAATAAGCACGGCGGCGCAAAAACCCCAAACGCTCTTCAAACAAGGCCAGCGGTTTAGCGGTAGCGATATTTGAAATAATCAGCCGGTGTGCATTCGCCCACGACTTTGCGGCACGACTGGTGCGAAACGCGCGATTTAAGCCATGCCAGAAGTTTTTAATGTTGTAGCGCTTGATAACCACCGGCTGCGTTGCCAACAACGCTTTAGCGATAGTGCAGGTATTGCCGTTTTTAATATTGCGCTGAGCATCTGCAAGAAACTGATCCAACGATGCAAGAGATTGATTATCAACATTAAAATTCGCAGCGACCGCGACAAATCGCCTGAAGCTTTGCGTTACTTTTACATCAGTGCAGTTTCTGAATACTTTTGTGTCAGCATAGCCTGTTACCACCTGATGACGGATTTTCTGAGTCAGAGACCAGACACTCGCCTCGGCTTCCGGCGAGCTTGCCAGCCCCAACTGCGAACAATACTCGGCATGCAATCCAGCTATCCAGCCATCATCCAGCACATCCATTTTTGAGAACAAGGTTGCCAGATTACGCAGCTGCTGACGCTGCCGGAACCATGACGAGAGCCGACGAATACCATCACCATCCAGCGTATAAATCACATCAGCCTCGCCAGCATGTTTTTCAACTAAAAAATTCTTGAGATGCAGGTCGGTTTGCAGCAAACCAGCCTGATGATGCCGAGCCACGGTTTGCAGCAACTGCCGCATCAGCAAAAATCTTTGATCAGCATCACTGCTACGCCACACCTGCTCAGCGTTTTGTGCATTTTCAACTGCTGCATAAATAAGTATATACGCGCCATCATCGAGCTCACGCGCCAGTAATAGTTGGGGCGTTAATATCTGCGCCTGCAACAGCAGCTCAGCACCCGCCTTATCCCTTAGTGCATAAACCTTGGCTGATTTTCCGGTAAATATTTTCGCGTAAACTGCCTGATGGTTAAACACGCCGGAGCACACATAACGCCTATTGGGGATAGTGCGTACAAGCTGTTTAACTGTAAGTGGTAATGCTGCTACAGCCTTTTGGATATTGACCGGCAAGTCATTTAAATTAGGCATAAAACTTATGCATCACGGTTTGTTTATTTTGCTCATAATGGCTTGGTAATTTTTCACGCGCTTGTGATTTTTTGCCAATCCTTTTACATGCGACACGGTGCCAGCTTCGATATGGTCCAGGTATTGAAACATCTGCTGTGGCGGAATGGATAAAAACTCGTAGCCCAATTTGCGCAGCCGATCCTGCATTTCGTAGCCGGGGATGCGCTCCACCATGGCAAAGCGCATTTGATGCTGCTTCACAATATCGACATTCCACAAGGTGCAGAAACTTTTTAGATAAATTTCATAAAACAGTCTTGGCTCTCTGGTACTTACACCAAGCGCCACCTTGAGCCTTCTGAAATAATACTTAACCGCACGAATGGCTACTCGCCACATAGTCGCCAAGCGGCTACGGTGCACCTGCTCCAGGCAGCCAATCGCCGCCGCTTGTTTGTTTTTCGACAGCTCTTCCAGCATGCGTTTGATAATGGCAGCGTCATAAATCAGCGTATCTGTATGCATTAATAACAGATAATCGGTACTGACCTGCTCCAGAATCAGGTCCAAAGCCCGCCCATGCGCCATGAAACCATGCTCATTTAAAACAGGTTTTCTTTCAATCAGGTTAATCCAGTCCAGCGATTTCAGGTACGCCAGACTGTCGTCTTTTGAATCGTTATCCACCACCCAAACCGGGACTTTATTAACATCTACGGCCTTGTGCAGCAGCTCAAGGCATAACTTTGTCACTTCCGGCGTTTTATAGTTAACGAGCGCAATGCTGAAACTGAAATCATCAAAGGCATTTCCAGATTGCATGCTTAAATCTTTCTTAACTTGTAAACCAGCCTTTTAATAAAGCCATCTTTAGGTCTGGGTTTATAATCTGTACGGAACTCATCGTAGCCATCATAAACTCTCTTCGAAGCCGTATAGTAGTAAAGCGCTATGGATTTACGTGACACACCTTCGGGGGTGCTCAGAGGCTCCGGATGGCCATGATTGCTGTCGTGATCAGTATTGAAAACAACACAGCGGTTAAAAATCGGCTCCACCTGTTTCAGGCAGGTTGTCATTTCCTTATCCCAAAGCTCCAGATTGCCACCGTAACTGCTCTGCCAATCTTTATTCAAATAAATGATCGCATTAATGCGTCGCTCCACATGCAGCTTGCGGTTGATTCTGAAATCCGCATGCACGCCTAACAAACCGCCCGCTTTAGTCTCATGCAAACCGCCGCCGGTAAAATGCGGATCGGGAATAAGCCCATCAATTGAAGTCAGGCTTTCAAACAGTTGCAACATCGGTGCAGAATTAAAGAAAGCGAAAACGCTTCTAAGGAAAGCATCGCATTCATTCGGATTAATCTGTCTTTTATGTAAGCCTTTATAGCCTTTTTCATAATTGACTTCTTTACTGGTAGCGCTCTCGGGAAAATGCGCGAGAACTTGTTCTATCAGCGCGTCTGGCAAAAAGTTATCAATCACAATATGCGGGAAAGGCGTGTTCGCTGTGTAAATCGAATTTAGCTCCTGACCGTACGCTGTTGCATCGGCTGTGCTCAAGAAAATTCCATCCTCGACTGAAATCGGAATTGTTTTACTGATTACATTCATTTACAAACCTCTCTCCTGCTGTCTGGTTATTATGATTTTTTTGCTGATTTGGCTTTAATATAACGGCACGACATTATATTCCAAACACTCAACTGGCGGCGGCCCAGATAGTGCTTATAAAAATAATAACGGGCGCTCCTGCTCCAGCCTTTGGTACGGTAGTTAAGCGTGACTAAATCGGTCATCGCCTGCAACCACGGCAACAGCATGCGTCTGGATTTTTCCAGATCTATCAATGCAACATCAAACGACTGCTCACGCGCCTTCACAAAAATGTGCTTCGCATATAGTGCACGGTGCTGCACACCAAGCCGATGCAGCTTGCTGATAGTTTGCGCAACGTTACGCAGCAACGCACGCTGCTGCAATAACGACAGCTTGTTTTTTTCCACTCTATCCAAAGGCTGATAGCCAGCCAGCATTTCTGTCACCAATATCGCCTGCTGGCCTTCCTGTACGGTGCGCTGCCCGAAAAAAACCACATTGGGCGCTGTTAAACCATGCGCTTGCAAGTAACGTATGGTGTGAAACTCCGTTGCAAAAGTCGGCTCACCCTGTATAGGATGCCGCAAAGTACGCGTGGTATGGTTCAACTGTTTTTTTACAAACAGGGTTACCGGTTTGTTTTCAAATACTACCTCCACACAACCAACGCCGCTCCAGCCACCGCGATTCTGGTTTGGCGTATCAATCCATTGAACAGGAAAATCCCATATCTGGTCGAATGTTGCAAGCTGCTGCTTTTGCAATGCAGTTTGCCAGCTTGAGTTGCAATATAAAGTCAAACAAACCCCAATGTATTAGAATGCATATCTTGTGTCGGCATTTTAACCTAAATTGTTTTTAACTGCCTCTAGGTATCATCATCACTCATGCTAAGATTTTTTTCAAAACTCATCGCGCGTCTGCCATTACCAGCCATACACGGCATAGGCAAGACATTAGGCTGGCTACTGCATCTATGCACACCAGGCGCAGCGCGCGTGCAGCACAGCAACCTGGTACAAAGCGGCCTGTGTGTAAATGCAGACACACTAAAACGTGTGACACACGCCAATATCAGCGAAACCGGCAAAGCTATTTTAGAAACACTGGCAATCTGGCAATGGCCGCAACAACAAGTATTGCAGTTAGTCAAAGACTGTAGCAACTGGCATCTGGTTGAAGAGGCCCTGAACAACGGCAAAGGGCTGATTTTTCTCACTCCGCATTTAGGCTGCTTTGAAATTACTTCAATTTACTACGCCAGCCATCACCCTATCACGGTACTGTTTCGCCCACCGAAAAAATCCTGGTTATCACCATTGATTGATACGGGACGGGTAAAGGGTCAGGTGAAACTAGCGCCAGCCAATGCGCAAGGCGTGCGTGCTCTCATGCAAGCACTAAAAAAAGGTGAGGCTATTGGCATATTACCGGATCAGATTCCATCTGCCGGAGAGGGAGAATGGGCAGATTTTTTTGGCAAACCGGCTTACACCATGACGCTTGCCGGCAAGCTTGCAGAAAAAACCGGCGCCACAGTGATCATGGCGTTTGGCGAAAGACTGGCTGACGGACAAGGCTACAGCATTCACCTGACAAAAGTCGAATCCATTGCAACACCGAATTTACTCAACCTGGCCATTGAGCAGCAGATCAAACAGAAACCTGAACAGTACTTATGGCGCTACAACCGGTATAAAACAAGGCGTCATGCTATGCAGAAAAACGATGCGCCTGATAGCCTAAGCGCACACTGATCAGTGCATCGCTGATTTTTCCTGTGCCAGTCTATTCTGAAACTTTTCAGTATGAAACTTTGCATAAAGTTGGTTAGCACGCACTTCAGCTTTAGCCCAAAAATCAGCTGACTGTGGTAAATAATGCTGCTTGAACAACGCCCAGTCTTCTGCCGTAAAGCCGCAATCCATCGCTGAAAAAAACAAACCCGCAATATCTTTCATCACTGCACTGCCATCGCTAGCCTGATCAATCAGCATGCGGTGCAAATCCACAAGTATCAGTTCAATTTTACCTTGTGCCAGGTTTTCTTTTTTTATCGCTAAATGACACAGATAAAAATCCCTATGACACAAACCTGCTGCATGCATGCGTGCTGCCAGCTGCGCCATGGCAATTACCACCTTGCGCTTGAACTCTGCATGGGGAGGGTTGCTTTCCCAATCCGCACATACATCCTCCAGTGAGGTAATGTCACCCAAGTCTTCAGTAATGATGAAAGATTGCTGCGTTGCCGGATTCAGGCCTTTTACACCAAAAGCTACAAGCGGGGTCGTTGCAATGCCGACCTCAACCAGCTTTTTAATCGCAGCAACCTCAGTCATCGCCCCTAAAATAGGTTTTTTGAAACTCAAAACATTTTTAAAAATCTCAGCCCAACCAACGCCAAAATGCTGTTTGATGAAATAGCTGCCATTCCCCAGCTTAACCTGCATGGTGCGGCGTCCGGTAACATCACGATAGATCCGCCCCTGCAACTGCATGATTTCCGCGAATGGGTCTTTTCCGAATAAAGCGCGAAGATTCGCCGGCAGTTCAAGCTTAAACATGTTGCGGCGCTTTCTGCGGGTATTGAACCTGCTGATTTTGAGCAGTTTTCTGCTGTGCATAGCTAATAATATAATCAGCCTCGGCTGTAGGCGACGAAGTATCTTTAATATGCTTAACGTAAGCCTGGCCACTGGCACGCCAGCTGACTTGTTTAGCCTGTTCCAGCATTGTTACCAGTCCATGATTCATATCTGCCTGCCGGTACGGTGATGGCAGCACGATGCCGGCATTGGCCTCTGCAACGCGTGGCGCATAACCGCAGACATCGGTCACCAGCACCGGCAAACCAGCGGTCATGGCTTCAATCAACACGATGCCCGCCAGCTCAGAGCGCGCGGGATGTGCAAACACATCCGCCCCGACCATGAGGTCAGCTACGTCGGCTCGTCCGCCCGCCTGAATACAGCGATGCGCGATACCACGCTTTTCGCAATAAGCTTGCATATTGCTGTTGGACTCGTACTCGCCAATTGCAATCAGCCAAGTTTTGATTTTCAAATCTTCCGGCAAGGCAGCGATTGCATCAATCGCGCGATCAACGCCCTTGCGCATAAAAGCAGAACCTACGGTAAGCACAACATTCGCATCCTGCGGCAGGCCAAACTGTTCGCGCACATACGCCCGGCAATGCTCACGGTTTTTATCGACAAACTTTTCCAGCGGAATACTTGGCGGCAGCAGATGAAATCTCGAATTCGGAGTGTCGTACCACTGCTGAAAACTGTACTTTTCGCGTTCGGTCAGCAGCAGAATCTGACAATTGCCTGCGGCATCCATTACGGCGTGTTCGGCTGCCGCAAAGAAACGGTAGCGCCCCCTGACAAACGGTAAGTGCCGATACAGCCATGAACGCTCTTCATGTGCTCTTTCCATGTAGCAAGGGTCGGCCGCGTAATAAACATCCAGCCCTGCCATACGGTTAAAGCCCACTATCAGGTCAACAGGATTTTTCTGTAACGATTTTTGCATGGCATCAATAAGCGATTGGTGACGCTGATGATTCAACCAGCCATTGCTTGGCAAAATCTCGACGCGAATGCGCGCATCCGGCATATCACCGCGCCACTCTCCAGTATAGATGGTTACCTCGTGACCAGCCGCGACGCAATCATGTGCAATGCGCAGCATATCGCGCTGCACGCCGCCATATGGGAACACCTTAAAAATCAGGAATGCAAATTTCAAAATGGAATCGTATTTAATATCTAAAATTGAATTGTATGCGAAAATACTATTTATGCTGAAACTGCTTATCGTTAAAACTTCATCTCTGGGTGACGTCGTTCACAACCTGCCTGTCATCAACGATATTCGCAGTCATTATCCTGACATTGAAATTGACTGGCTGGTAGAAGAAAGTTTTGCCGACATTCCCAAGCTGCATCCGGCAGTAAAGCGTGTCATCCCGGTAGCGATTCGACGCTGGCGAAAGTCGTTATTCAGCAGACAGACCTGGCTGGAAATTTCCAATTTAAAGCGCCAGCTTGCAGCACAAAATTATGACATTGTTTTAGATACGCAAGGGCTTATCAAAAGTGGCCTGCTCACTTGCTTCAGCAAGGGCCACAAACATGGTTATGACAAGCACTCTGCGCGTGAGCCGCTAGCCAGCTATTTCTACGATCACCAGCATCAGGTTGCACGTAACCAGCATGCCGTCGTCCGTAACCGTACACTGGCAGCGCTTTCCCTTAATTACCCGGTTCCAGACAACTTGCCGGACTACGGCATTCAAGCGTCAGCTGCTACACAACTCCCATTAAAAACACCCTATATTGTTGGTTTACACGGTACCAGTCGTGACAGTAAATTATGGCCGACTGAACACTGGATCAGCCTGGGCCAGGAATTAGCCCGGCAACAATTGAATCTGATCTTGCCCTGGGCCAGCAGCCCAGAACTACAGCGTGCACAGCACATTGCAAACGCTCTCAGCAACTCAACGGTATTGCCCAAACAAAGCATTAACCAACTAGCATCAATTATCAGCCAGGCACGGGCAGCCATCGGCGTAGATACAGGCTTGTCACACCTAAGTGTTGCGCTAAGCATTCCCACCATCGCCATATACACTGACACCAACCCTGCCCTTACCGGGGTTTACGCCGGAGCACAGGCGCCGGCAATCAACCTTGGCAATATCAACCAAACCCCATCACCACAGCAGGTACTAGATGCGCTTAAAAAAATAATTTAAAAATTTAATCGCGCACACTTGAAATAAAATCCATCATCCCCACGTTCACTTTAGTGTTAATAATAAACTGGGGAAATACATGCAAGAAGAACAATCTACGCCGCAAGCGGAGCAAGAAATCGCCACTGAGAATGTGCAAACGCCAGAAGGCAGAATCGCTGAACTGGAAGTAGCATTGGAAGAAGCAAAAGCGAACGTGCTCTACATTAAGGCAGAAGGTGAAAATATTCGCCGCCGCGCGATGGACGATATCGACAAAGCGCGCAAGTTTGCTTTGGAAAAATTCTCAAATGAACTACTGGCAGTTAAAGACAGCTTGGACGCCGCACTGCTGATTGAAGCGACAGACGTTAAAAGCTACAAAGATGGCGTTGAGCTGACATCAAAACAACTGGCCAGCGTATTTGATAAATTCAACATTGCCGAGATCAATCCGGTGGGTGAGAAATTCGACCCAAACAAACACCAGGCGATTTCAATGCTCGAAAACAGCGGCGAGCCAAACACCGTGATCAACGTATTGCAAAAAGGCTACACCCTGAACGAGCGCGTACTGCGTCCGGCTTTGGTGATGGTTGCCAAGTAAACGACTGGCTGATTAAGCATTTAATTTTTGTGGTTTTTAGAATTTTGTGGTTTTTAAAAATAGCTACTTGAATTTAGAAAAATAATCACCACCTAGCAAACAAGGTTAAAAAATTCAACTGCCTCAGCATCAATGTAAGTCTCAGGCGGTTAAACAAATTTAAAGTAAAGGAAATATGACTATGGGTAAAATTATTGGTATTGACTTAGGTACTACAAACTCTTGCGTTGCCGTGATGGAAGGCGGCAAGCCACGCGTGATTGAAAACGCTGAAGGCGCACGTACCACCCCTTCTATCATCGCTTATCAGGAAGATGGCGAGATTCTGGCTGGTGCACCGGCTAAACGTCAGGCTGTGACCAACCCGAAAAACACGCTTTACGCGGTTAAACGTTTGATCGGTCGCCGCTTTGAAGAAAAAGAAGTGCAAAAAGACATCAACCTGATGCCTTACTCCATTGCAAAAGCCGACAACGGCGACGCATGGGTGGAAGTGCGCGGTCAAAAAATGGCGCCGCCACAAATCTCTGCTGAAGTTTTACGCAAAATGAAAAAAACTGCCGAAGACTACCTGGGCGAAGAAGTGACAGAAGCGGTAATTACCGTGCCTGCCTACTTTAACGACAGCCAACGTCAGGCTACCAAAGATGCAGGCCGTATCGCTGGCCTGGAAGTGAAACGTATCATCAACGAGCCGACAGCAGCTGCGCTGGCTTTTGGTCTGGACAAACAGGAAGGTGACCGCAAGATTGCCGTGTATGACTTGGGCGGCGGTACATTCGACGTTTCTATTATTGAAATCTCCAGTATCGACGGTGAACACCAGTTTGAAGTGCTTTCAACCAACGGTGACACATTCCTGGGCGGTGAAGACTTTGACAACCGTTTGATCGATTTCCTGGCTGACGAATTCAAGAAAGAAAACGGCTTGGACCTGCGTAACGACTTGTTGGCGAAACAACGTCTGAAAGAAGCTGCTGAAAAAGCCAAGATCGAATTGTCAGGCGCACAACAAACTGAAGTGAACCTGCCATACATCACTGCAGATGCAACCGGCCCTAAACACTTGGTGGTAAAAATCACCCGTGCCAAGCTGGAATCATTGGTGGACGACCTGATTGAGCGCACGATGGCTCCATGTAAAACAGCATTGAAAGATGCCGGTGTTTCAGCCTCAGATATTTCTGATGTGATTCTGGTAGGCGGCCAAAGCCGTATGCCTAAAGTGCAGGAAAAAGTAAAAGAAATCTTCGGCAAAGAGCCACGTAAAGACGTGAACCCTGATGAAGCGGTAGCCGTTGGTGCTGCAATCCAGGGCGGTGTGTTGCAAGGCGACGTGAAAGACGTGTTGCTGCTAGACGTGACCCCATTGTCACTGGGTATCGAGACACTGGGTGGCGTGATGACCAAGCTCATCAAGAAAAACACTACGATTCCTACCAAGGCATCACAAGTGTTCTCAACCGCTGAAGACAACCAGAATGCAGTGACGATTCAGGTATTGCAGGGCGAGCGTGAAATGGCAGCTGCCAATAAATCACTCGGCCAGTTCAACCTGAGCGACATTCCACCGGCACCTCGCGGCATGCCACAGATTGAAGTGACTTTTGACATCGATGCCAACGGTATCCTGCACGTATCTGCAAAAGACAAGGCAACCGGCAAAGAAAACAAGATCACCATCAAAGCCAACTCTGGTCTATCAGAAGAAGAGATCAAGAAGATGGAAGAAGATGCGATCAAATACGCTGACGAAGACCGCAAACTGCGCGAACTTGTAGATGCACGCAACGCGGCCGATGGTATGGTGCACTCTGTGAAAAAATCACTTTCAGAGCACGGTGACAAACTGGACGCTGCTGAAAAAGAAGCGATTGAAGCGGCAATCAAAGATGTTGAAGAAGCATTGAAGTCAGATGACAAAGCAGCAATCGAAGCAAAAACAGAGGCATTGACTACAGCCTCACAGAAACTAGGCGAAAAAGTATACGCGGCTCAACAGGCAGAAGCGAATACCGAAAGCGCTCAGCCACAAGGCGAAAAAACTGTGGACGGTGATGTAGTGGATGCCGAGTTTGAAGAAGTGAAGAAAGACTAACTCATGCATTAGCGGCACAAGGCTGAGCACAGGACCAAAACCTGCACTCAGCCTTTAGTCTTTAAACCAACCCTTAAACTCAAGCTGTTAGACTCAGAAAAATATGGCAACAAGCAAAAAAGATTACTACGAAGTCCTTGGCGTGAATAAGGATGCCTCAGAAGAGGAAATTAAAAAAGCTTATCGCAAGCTTGCGATGAAGCACCACCCTGACCGTAACCCGGACAACCCGAAAGCTGAAGAACATTTCAAAGAAGCGAAAGAAGCTTACGAGATGCTGTCAGACAGCCAGAAACGTGCGGCTTATGACCAGTATGGCCATGCCGGCGTAGACCCAAGCATGGGCGGCGGCGCAGGCGGCTTTGGCGGTGCGGGCTTTGCCGATGCGTTCGGTGACATCTTTGGTGACATCTTCGGCGGCGGTGCACGCGGCCAGCGCAGCAATGTGTATCGTGGTGCAGACTTGCGCTACAACATGGAAATTTCGCTGGAAGACGCGGCCAAGGGCACTGAAACCAAAATCCGCATTCCGGTACAGGCGAAATGTGACCCATGTAACGGCACCGGTGCAAAATCCGGAAAATCACCGATCACCTGCACCACTTGTGGCGGCCATGGTCAGGTGCGTATGCAGCAAGGCTTTTTCTCAGTGCAGCAGACGTGTCCGAAATGTCACGGCTCCGGCAAAATCATTAAAGATGAAGATAAATGCCCTAGTTGCCACGGCGCAGGCCGCACCAAACAGAACAAAACGCTGTCAGTCAAGATTCCGGCTGGCGTGGATGAAGGTGATCGCATACGCCTGACCGGTGAAGGCGAGGCTGGCGTAAACGGTGGGCCGACTGGTGATTTGTACGTAGTTGTGCATTTAAAATCGCATGAAATATTCGAGCGTGATGGTGGCAACCTGCATTGCGAAATGCCTATCAGCTTCAGCACCGCAGCACTTGGTGGCGAGATTGAAGTGCCAACACTGGATGGCTCCGCCAAGATGAAAATTCCGGCAGAAACACAAACCGGCGCTGTATTCAGGCTGCGCGGCAAAGGCATCAAACCTTTACGCTCCAGCGAACATGGCGACCTGATGGTGCATGTAGTGGTGGAAACACCGGTAAAACTGACGACGCGCCAAAAAGAACTGCTGCGTGAGTTTGAAGAAAGCACACAGGCAGATGCCGGTAAGCACAGCCCGAAGAACAAAAGCTGGGTAGATAAAGCCAAAGACTTTTTTGGTTAAATCTCTAGTTAAATCTTTAGCTAAATATTAGGCATCTTTACAATAAAAAAGGCTCGTATTACGAGCCTTTTTTATTGCCTGTCTCAATACAATCAGCAATTAACATAAATTAGATATACAAATATCCAATCCTGTAAGGTTAGTGTAAGTATCTTTCTATATAAAGTAGGTCCGGGAACTGTAATGTTAAAGACTTAAAAATGCTTATTGATACACCAGCACACTATCAGCTTAAAGACGCAAGAAAATTACCGTTAAAAAAACTGACCATTACCTTTGCTGGCAGTTGTTTGATATTTTTTTCTGCAGTGAGCCAAGCCGCCGCACCTTGCGATAGCGATGCCGTTCCGCCAGTGTTGACTAAAGAAATTGCTTTAAAGCGCTTATTGCAATGCAATCTGGATATCGTTGACAGCAAGCGCTACATTATCAGTAACCAAGCCAATCTGGCTATTGCCGGACAGATGCAGAATCCGAACCTTACTATAGGGGTTGGCAGCATCAGCCCTAAACTCGGCGTTGGTTCAGGCCCCTACTTTGATAAAACCATTGATAACTCCGTACGTTACGAGCAGCTGATTGAACGCGGCAACAAACGTGACCTACGGAAAAAAAGCGCACAAAGCCAGGTAGCCGCATCCAGTGAAGATGTGCTGGATGTCGAGCGCCAGCAAAGTATTACCCTGCTACGTGCGATGGTAGATTTAGCTGCCGTGAATGCGCGCATTGACTTGCTATCGCAAGTTGTTGCTTTATACGACGAAGCTTTAAAGGCCAGCACGATACGTACTGAAAAAGGTGACTTGCCGGCAATCGACGTTCAAAGACAAAAAATTGATGCCAATCGCGCACAAATAGAATTACGCCTGGCACAGACTGAAGCAAGATCGGCGCAGATTGCACTGGCAAAACTATTGGCTTGGGAAACTAAAGCTAACGCACTTGAAGTTGACCCTGCAATTCTAGATATTACAGCGCTGGATGCCAGCAACTTTGACTTATCCAGCCGCGCTGACATTAAAGCGGCGAAACTGCGTGTGGAAAGCGCGGCCAGCCAGTTGGATCTGGCACAGGCTTTGCGCAAATCCGACATTACCGCAGGGGTACAATATGACCACTGGCCAACCAGCAACGCCAACACTAACGGCACCGGCGACACGATCAGCTTTACTATCGGCCTGCCGTTAACGGTTAATCACAGTTACGAGGGCGAAATAGCACGTGCCAATAGCGATTATGAGGCGGCTAAGGAAGCGCTGACTCATACCGAAGCCAATGCAAAAACCGAATGGGAGCGCATTAATGCCGATGTGGCCAGCGCCGAAACAAATCTGGAAATTCTGCAGAAAGAACAACTGCCCCGCGCCGAAGATGTTGCCAGTACCGTGGAACTTGGTTACAAAAAAGGTGCGCTGAGCTTACTGGAACTGCTGGATGCCAGACGCATGCTGCGCCAGACGCGTCTGGACACAGTGAATGCACGCGCCAACCTTGCACGCGCAGTTCTGACCCGCAACCAATCCATCTCTTTAAGTAGCGTCAATTATTAAGTACCACCAATTATTAAGTACCGCCAATTAACAGTTTGTTTTAGTGACTATCATGACTTCAAAAACACCAGCAACACACTATTTAACGCACACGCTGATCGCTATCGCTCTGGCATCCGCACTCGGCGCCTGTGACAAAAAAACCGAGGCAGAACAGCAGCCCGCCGATATACCGGTAATCTCGGCAAACTCAGTCACGTTCGCAGCCAAATCACTGCTGGAACAGCGTTTAATCACAGCGCCAGTCGTTTCATCCAAAGACAATACATTGAGCCTGCCTGCCAGACTCAGCTGGGATGAAGACCATACGGCACATATCACCTCGCCTGTTGCCGGGCATCTCACCGATGTCATGGTGCAGATCGGCGCACAGGTTAAAGCCAATCAGGCACTGGCACATTTAAGCTCGCCAGATCTGGGTGCCGCACAGGCTGACGTTGAGCGCGCACGTTCTGACCTGATACAGGCCGAACGCAATGTTGCCCGCAATAAGGATCTGGCATCAGCGGGCATCATTGCCGGCAAGGATCTGGAACAGGCGCAATCTGACTTAAGTCGCATCAGGGCTGAATCCGTGCGTGCAGAAGTCAAGCTTAAATCATTAGGTGCCAGCGTAAACGTTGATCAAAGATTCACTATTAAAAGCCCGATTAACGGCATCGTAGTGGCACGTAATACCAATCCGGGCATGGAATGGCGGCCAGATACGGCAAGTCAGCCGTTGTTTATCGTGAGTGATCCCAGCTATTTATGGTGCTGGATCGATGCGCCGGAACAAGCCATTGGCTCATTGCATCAAGGCATGCAAGTTAAGCTCCATTCCAGCGCCTGGCCAAATGAAACCTTTGAAGGCCAAATTGACTTTATCGAGGATGCTCTGGATCCTGCCAGCCACACCCTGAAAGCGCGTGCAAAAGTACGTAACACTTCTCTGAAATTAAAATCCGAGATGTATGTTACGGCTGAATTTAATAACAACGCACAAGACACGCTGGATATCCCGGCGAAAGCGGTGTTTCTGAAAGATGATGCAAAAATGGTATTTGTTAAAACCGCAGCCGGAGAATTTACGCGCAAAGTGATTACGCCGCTGGCTACCGGTGATGAATGGATATCCATTTCAGATGGGCTCAATAAAGGCGACCTGGTGGTGGTAGATGGTGCACTCTATCTGGAAAGGCTGATAGAGGAAGACCGCACACCACAGCCAGAAAAACCGGCAGAAAAAACACCGCCAGCAGCAAAACAAAGCACCGCAAAAACGGCCAATGCGCCTGCTACCAATGCACCGGTTACAAGTGCACCTGCTAATAGTGCGCCAGTTAATTAGGAACATAGAACATGATTAACCGCATTGTTAAATTTGCATTAACGCAGCCGGTGTTTGTAGTGCTGGGCCTGGTACTTTTTGTACTCGGCGGCGTAATCGCTTTCATCAACCTGCCTATCGAAGCATTCCCTGACGTATCCGATACCCAGGTGAATATTGTTGCCCAGTACTCCGGGCGGGCGGCTGAAGAAGTCGAGAAACAGGTCACAATTCCAATCGAGGTGGCCATGTCGGGCATGCCGAATATGGTGCGTATGTTTACGCATACACAATTCGGCTTGTCGTACATGATGATTACCTTCAATGACAAACCCACCGATAAAGAGGCGCGTCAGCAGGTATTTGAACGTTTGCGCGGCATTGACCTGCCGGAAGGTGTGGAGCCGGATGTAGCGCCGCTCGCGACGTCAATCGGTGAGATTTATCGCTACCGCGTGCAGGGTGACCATCTTAACTCGCGCCAGTTACGTGAGATTGAAGAATGGGTAGTTGAAAAAGCACTTAAAAAAGTGCCCGGCGTTGCCAACGTCGTATCCATGGGCGGAGCGCTCAAGCAATATGAAGTGAATCCTGATCTGGCAAAAATGCGCGATGCCAAAGTCACGCTGGCACAGCTATTCTCGGCATTGGCACATGCCAACGCTAACGCCGGTGGCGGGGCAATTTCACAGGGTCGCCAGCAGTTTCTGGTACGCTCACTAGGCACATTCAAAACCTCCGCAGATATTGACCGCGTAGTGGTCGGTGATAACGGCAAAGGCGTACCGATACTGGTGCGCGACATTGCATCAGTTAAAGAAGCCAACGCGCCGGTGCAAGGCTTAGTCGGCCAAGACAACACAGATGACATCGTGAATGGCCTGGTACTGATGCGCAAGGGTGAAAATCCTTCCGAACTGCTGAAAGGCATTAAACAGACCATCAGTGAACTCAATGACCACGGCCTGCCGCCGGGCGTGCAATTAAGGCCTTATTACGACCGCTCATGGCTAATTGATAAAACGCTGCATACCGTGTTTGGCAACCTCATTGAAGGCGCGCTGCTGGTAACGTTTGTACTACTGCTGTTTCTGGGCAACCTGCGTGCCGCACTGATCGTGGCGTGCATTATTCCGCTGGCCGTGCTGTCTACGTTCATCGGGCTTACCTTCCTGCACCTGCCGGCAAACCTGCTGTCGCTGGGGGCAATGGACTTCGGTATCATCGTCGATGGTGCGGTGATCGTGGTAGAAAACGTGTTTCTGCGGCTGGGCAACATGAGCGATGAAGCACAGCATAATTTCAATGAACGCAGAAAAGTGATCTACAAGGCGGTGGTTGAAGTTGGTCGCCCGACTTTATTCTCCATGCTGGTGATCATCGCGGCACATATCCCGATTTTTACCCTGCAACGCGCTGAAGGCCGAATTTTCTCACCCATGGCGTTCTCGGTGACATCCGCGCTGGTAGGCTCGCTGATGCTATCGCTGACACTGGTGCCGCTATTGTGCCTATGGCTATTGCGTGACCGCATTCCGCATCATGATAACCGCCTCTTGAGCTGGTTCAAGAAGATCTACGAGCCGGCTTTTGTATGGGCAGTCGCACGTCCTAAAAAGATACTGGGCATTGCGCTGATCCTGTTAGTAGCGGCATTAGGTTTGGGTACAAAAGTCGGCACGGAATTTTTGCCGGAACTGGATGAAGGTACGATCTGGGTAAACGTAACACTACCGCCATCCATATCGCAATCAGAAGCCCTGCTGGCTGCGCATCGGATTCGTGCCGCACTGCATACGGTACCGGAAGTGAAAAGTGTGATTTCCAAAGTCGGCCGACCGGATGATGGCTCTGACCCTAAAATATTCAATGGCGGCGAATTTTTTGTAGAACTGGCACCAGAAGAAACCTGGCGCAAGAACTACAAAAAACACCAGCTGATTGACGAAATGGATAGAGCTGTTTCTACCTTGCCGGGTGTTGACGCTACGTTTTCACAACCTATTCGCGACAACGTACTGGAGAGTATTTCGCAAATCGATGGCCAGATCGTTATCAAGGTACACGGTGATGACCTGACAGTGCTACGCAAAACCGCCAAATCTATTGTCAATCAGATCCATAATGTTGCAGGCGTTTCACGTGCGTATATCGACCGTGACGGCGAACTGCCGCAGCAGATTATTGATATTGACCGCGATGCCGCGGCGCGTTACGGCATCAATATTTCAGATATTCAGGATGCCATTGAAACGGCGCTAGCCGGCAAAGCAACCACCGAACTATGGGAAGGTGAGCGTCACTTTTCTGTAGTAGTGCGCCTGGCTCAAGAGCAGCGTTCACTCAGCAAACTGGATGACCTGCTGGTTTCAGCACCGGGCGGCGCGCAGATCCCGTTGCATGAGCTGGCCCATTTCAAACAGGTAATGGGAGCCATGAACATTGCACGCGAAAACGGCCAGCGTGTGGTTTCTATCGGCATCTTTATTCAGGATCGCGACATGGGCAGCGTAGTTGCCGATATGCAGAAAAAAGTTGATGCTAACGTCACCATCCCCAGCAATACTTATGTCACCTGGTCTGGCGAGTTTGAGAACCAGCAGCGTGCGATGGCCAGACTATCAGTAGTAGTGCCGCTATCCATATTGCTGATTTTTGTACTGCTGTTCGATGCGTTCGGCTCATTCAAAAACGCTTTGCTGATCGTTGCCAACATCCCGTTTGCGCTGATCGGCGGTATTGTGGCGTTGTTCCTTACCGGTATTCCTTTGTCGGTTTCTGCGGCCATTGGCTTCATTGCGTTATTCGGGCAGGCCGTACTCAACGGTGTGGTGATGGTATCCGTGTTCGACCAACTGATTGCAGAAGGCAAAACACCGGAACAAGCCGTGCATGAAGGCTCAATGTCACGGTTGCGCACAGTGCTGATGACCGGCCTGCTCGCCATGTTCGGCCTGCTGCCAATGGCGCTGTCACACAGTATAGGCGCTGAAACGCAGCGGCCACTGGCAATTGTAGTGATTGGCGGCCTGATCAGCGCCACCCTGCTCACACTGCTGGTATTGCCTTCGGTCTATCTATGGGTAGTTAAAAAATATGGTGCTACCAATACGAATGAGGAAAAGTACTACAATTATCTTGATTAAAGCTTAGAGTAAAGCTTAGAGTAAAGCCAAAACTAAACCCCCAATCGGTGCAGTACTCACTGCGCCGGTTTCAGCTTAATAATTTCTGGATTTGCAACAGCTCAGCCCGAGCATCGGCAAAATCCTCATAAAACTTTCCTGAGGTGCGTGCGTACCAATACTTGCTGTTCCACACATCACCTTCAATCTTATGCAGTACTGCATGTATCCAGTTCGCCGTGGTGTCGCTGTAGTCCTGCGCGATCTTGTGTGATGCATCCCAATCGCCATCCAGCGCCAATTTTACAGCAGTTAATAAAGCATCTTTATTCATGATTCATGTCTGCTTTTAAGTATTCTAGTTAAAAGAACCACTTGGAATTATTTCAAAAGAGTCACGCATAATTATCTTTATGAAACCAGTGAATGTTGATCTGGAAAATAAACCTTTGGCAAAAGATAAAGGCTATAAATCTACTATAGCAAATGACTGTTGCGCCAGTACCTGCTATTAACTATTATATGGACAGAATAATAAATAACCCCAAGATTAAAAAAAACAAAATGTCAAAATCAACATTCCCGATATTATTATACGGACGAGTGCGTCCGTTTAATATCTGTTAGCCACTTCAATGCAAGTCTACCATTTTGTCTCCGCGAACCACGGCCTAGAGGACATACGCCGCCGTAGATTGAAAATCGCGACAATTGATGACCTAAACGATCCCTTCGAATTGCTCTGCATCGACCTTTCAAATCCTGTGCTCCGTGCAGCTATCCGGGTATGGAAAGCTGAGATCGCTAAATGCTTTGGGATGGTTTGCTTTAGCCGTACCTGGCGCAATCCTGTACAGTGGAGCCACTACGCGGACAAGCACCGGGGTCTGTGCCTTCGCTTTGACGTTCCCGATGATTCAGTGCACCCCGTAACATACTCAGGTCTACGCTCACGTGAAGAGGCTCGCGAACTACTGGAGCGAGGAACGACAGACGAAGCCACTGTCTTGAAATTTCTTTCTACCAAGTACGCGCACTGGCACTATGAGCAGGAGATGCGCGCTTTTTCCAGGCTCGAAGAACGCGACCCAGAAACACAGCTATTCTTTGCAGACTTTTCTGACAAACTTAAATTGACCGAAGTCATCGTAGGTGCAGAATCTGCAATTAGTCGTTCTGACTTGGAAATGGCGCTTGGCTGTCTTGCTTCAAGCGTCTCCGTTCGCAAAGCTCGTCTCGCCTTTAAGTCGTTTCGTGTCACAACCCAGAATGATCAGAGGCTATGGGGCTAACCAATTATTCCACCAGACCTGCGCGAAAAGCTGCGCAGGCCGGTGAATTCAAACGTTGACGGTCCTTTAGAGGTTAACCTGTCGATTTTAAAATCACTCTTCAAAAATGTGGCTTATCCATCAATTTTAATTGATTGTTTTAAATTGGAGTAACTGGTGTTAGTGCCTGAGTAACTGGGGGCTTCTTTTGATGGGGATACTCACTGCTGTTTGAAAAAATCAAGCTTTTTATGCCGCGGCAGCTGTTTTAGCTGCGCTTCGGCAATGCTCGCAGCCGAGCGGTCTGCATAGGGTTTTGAAGCCAGGATTTTTACTGGCGGGTTGGCGCGAGTATAACGCGCGCCTTTGCCGGAGAGATGAGCAGCATAGCGCTGCTCGAGATTATTGGTGATACCTGCATAGAAAGCACCGTTGTTGCATTCCAGCAGGTATAGAACCCAATCCATTCAGTATAGCTTTAGTAAGTTCCAGCTTGAATGAACTCTACTTTATAACCATCCGGGTCTTCAATAAACGCAATCACGGTTGTGCCGTGCATCATGGGGCCAGCTTCACGCACTACTTTACCGCCGGCATTACGCACCGCATCGCAAGCTTTATAGGCATCATCTACTTCAATCGCGATATGGCCGTAAGCCTTGCCCATATCGTAGCTTTCTACGCCGTAGTTATAGGTCAGCTCCAGCACGGTATGATCGCTTTCATCGCCATAGCCGACAAATGCCAGCGTAAATTTACCATCTGGATAATCATGCTGACGCAGCACTTTCATGCCCAGCACTTCTGTATAAAACTTAATTGAGCGCTCCAGATTTCCAACTCGGAGCATGGTATGTAACATGCGCATTTCAGTATCCTCGATTTATTTGATAGCGGTTAAGCGGTAGTATTTTTCCATCAGCTGGTCTTTGGTTTCCACCACTTCCGGGTTGAACGGAATGCAGTCAATCGGGCACACCTGCTGGCACTGCGGCTTATCATAATGGCCAACACATTCGGTACATTTATCAGGGTTAATCTCGTAAATCTCTTCACCCTGAAAAATTGCCTCGTTCGGGCATGCTGGTTCGCAGACGTCGCAGTTTATACATTCATCTGTAATCATTAACGCCATATTTTTCCTTTATAAATCCATTTAATAAGCGAATTGCTGCGCAACTTCCTCGCTCACTCCTAGTCTATCAATGCGATATGCCTGCGTCGTGGGCTGCGGGGTAGCTTGCACTTCATCTTATTAAATGAATTTCTGAAACGAAAAATCACTCTTTCAGTTTCTTTTTAATCGCTTTTTCAACCGGCTTAGACACGAACTGGTCAACCGCGCCGCCAAGTTTTGCCACTTCACGCACTAAACTTGAGGATACGAACATATACTCGTCAGAGGGAGTTAAAAACATCGTCTCAAGTTTTGGGTAGAGTTTACGGTTCATGCCCGCCAGCTGAAATTCATATTCAAAATCTGATGCTGCCCGCAAGCCGCGAATGACAATTTGCGCTTGTTGCTCTTGCACAAATTGCATCAGCAAGCCGCCAAAGCCCACCACTTTCACATTGTCGTAGCTGCCAAAAACTTCTTGTGCAAGCTGCACCCGCTCTTGCAGGCTGAACAAGGTAGACTTACTGGTACTGCCAGCCACCGCCACTATCACTTCATCAAACAGATGTGCGGCACGGCGCACCAGATCTTCATGCCCCAGGGTGATGGGGTCAAAAGTGCCGGGGTAGACAGCGATACGTTTTTTAAGGCTGGTGGTTTGAATGTTGGTCATGCTGTTGGTCTCAACTCTGGCGTAATTTTAACAGATGATAAAAAACATTACCCGCTTTGCTTTGTTTAATCACTTGCCATGCCGCGTCATCTTCAATCAAAAATTCCGCTTCAGCATAGACTAAACCTTCCGGCTTCAGGTGCATCGGCAATAGCGGCAGCACTTTTGCCAGCCAGCCCTGGTTGTATGGCGGGTCAAGAAAAATCACATCAAACTGCTGGCGGGTTTGTGCCAGAAAACTTAACGCATCAATATTGAACACCTGCGCAGCATCCGCTTTCAGCGTGGCCTTATTTTCAAGTATCGCTTTATAAACGCTGGGTGTTTTTTCAACGAGAATAGCGGCTTTGGCATTGCGTGACAGCGCCTCAAAACCCATCACACCGGTACCGGCAAACAGATCCAGACAATCCAGGCCGGTTAAGTCCTGCCCCAGCCAGTTAAACACGGTCTGCCGCACACGCTCCGGCGTTGGGCGCAATCCTTCAGCATCAGGAAACTTGAGTAATCGGCTGCGCCATTCACCAGCATTGATGCGTACCGTATTTTGTTTTTTGCTATTAGTTATATTGCGAGGCAATCTATCGTCTCAATTAAATTCAATCAAGCGCGTAGATTGCCATGCCACACCACGCGCCGCAATATAAATTTGCGCTTGGACAAAAACTATTTAGCGCCGGGGTCTCCCACAATAATCGTCACAAAGTTTTCAGGTTTAAGACGGCGGCTGAACGCATCCTTAATCTGCGCTACAGTGACTTTTTCCACATTGCTGTTGTATTCATCCAGATAAGTCAACGGCAGCTTGTAAAAACCGATCATGGCTAAATAATCCAGAATCTTGCCGTTGCTATCAATACGCATAGGAAAGCCGCCGATAATATTGGCTTTTGCAGCTTTTAACTCTGCCTCGGTCACGCCATTCTGAATAAATTTATCCAAGGTTTCACGTACCAGTTTGAGTGCATCTTCAGCCTGGTCTTTTTTAGTTTGCAGCCCGATCTGAAATGGTCCGGCTTCAGCCATCGGCATGAAATAGCTGTATACGCTGTAAACCAAGCCGCGTTTCTCGCGTACTTCTTCGGTTAAACGTGACACAAAGCCACCGCCACCTAAAATGTAGTTGCCCACATACAATGGGAACACGTCAGGGTCACCACGTTTGATACCTGGGTAACCCAGCAAAATATGAGATTGCGATGCCGGATGCGCAATGCGTTTTTCAAACGCTTGTGCAGGCAGGCTCACCGCCGGGATAGGATTGGCGGCAGGTGCATTGGGCAAGCCGCTGGTGACATTGTCGGCAATTGCAGTGGCCTGCTCACGGTTTAAGTCGCCAATGATGGCAACCACCGCCCCTTTTGCGCCGTAATACTGTTTGTAGAAACTTTGCAGATCATCGCGCTTGATTTTAGCTACGGTATCAACTTCGCCAGAATCATCCAGACTGTAAGGATGGCTGCCGTAAAGCGCTGTCATAAAGGCTTTGCTGGAAATACTCTCCGGCTGCGTTGCTGACTCCTGCAAGCCGGAAATAATGCGCGCTTTTTCACGCTCCAGCACGCTCTCCGGGAAATCCGGCTGTTGCAGGATTTGGGTAAATACTGACAGTGCCTGCGTTTTTTCACGCTCGCTGCTTAAGGTGCGCAATTTAAAACCGGCACGGTCGGCATCAAAATCCCCGCCTAAAATAGCACCCACATCGGCCATTTTGTTGGCGATTTTTTCATCACTCATACCGGCTGCGCCCAAGGTCATCAAGTAGCGGGTAATGCCTGCGAGCCCGGATTTTTCTACCGTATCACGTGCGCTGCCTGCTGCAAAATTAACACTGATATCGACAATCGGCAGGTCATGGTTTTCAACAAAATACACTTCTGAGCCAGATGCTGTTTGCCAGTGCTGGATTTTGACACCGGCCTGAACACTGCTGCTGAATACCAGGAAACCAGCCGTTAAAAATGCCAACCCTGCCATTAATGTTTTTTTTATATGCTGCATATTCATTATTTTTTACCCTAATAAGACTTTAGAGAATTAATCATTGTTTAATGTACGTGGTTTAATGTACGTGTGGTTTACCCTGCGGCTTTGCATTCGGGTCTATCGGCTGCGGATCCAGCGTGGCAATCGTCAGGTTATCCTTGAGCAGATACTTTTTGGCAACCGCCTGCACCTGTTCCGGCGTTACCGCACGCAGCTTGTTCGGATAATCATCGAGTAACTGCCACGGAAAACCAATGGTTTCTATCGTACCTATCTGCATACCTTGATAGAACATTGAATCGCGCTTGTATACATCCGCCGCAATCACACCAGCCTTTACCCGGTCGAGTTCTTCAGTGGTTACACCTGACGTTTTAATATCTTCCACCTGCTGCAATAAAGCAGCTTCCAGTTCGGCAACGGTTTTGCCTTCACTAGGCGTTGCATCCAATGCAAATACGCTTTGGCGGCCGCGTGCCAATAAGTCATATCCGGCACTGGCATCTATCGCCAGCTGCGACTCACGCACCAGGCGCTGATTTAACCGTGCAGCCGGGTTGCCGCTCAGTACGCCGGCAAGCACCTCTAATGCGTATGGCTCCCAATCAGTTTGTGGAGTTAGCAATGGCGGCACATGGTAACCCATCAGCAGATAGGGTAGTTTGGCTGGCGCTTTCACCACCACACGGCGCTCGCCGATCTGTTCCGGCTCCACTTGCGGTTTACGCACTGGCAAAGCTTTAGACTTTAATTTACCGAAGTACTGTTTAGCCAGCTTGTAAACTTCTTCAGCCTTTACATCGCCTACTACCACCAGTGTGGCATTATTTGGTGCATACCAGTTGCGGTACCATTCACGGGCATCTTCCGCAGTCATATTTTCCAGATCATTCATAAAGCCAATCACAGGCCGTGAATATGGATGTGCGCGATACAGCGCGCCCTGAAATGCTTCATTGACTTTAGACTGCGGTTTATCATCCGTGCGCCAGCGACGCTCCTCCATTACCACTTTGATTTCCTTGGCAAACTCTTCATCGGTCAGTTGCAAGTTTGCCATGCGGTCAGCTTCCAGCTTGAATGACAAAGGCAAATGAGATTTTTCCAACTGCTGGAAATAACAAGTATAGTCGGTACTGGTGAATGCATTTTCCTTGCCGCCGGCAGCGGCAATCATGCGTGAAAACTGTCCGGCTGGCACTTGTTTGGTACCCTTGAACATCATGTGCTCCAGCACATGCGCCACGCCGGTTTTGCCATTGACTTCATCCAGGCTGCCGGCGCGGTACCAGACTTGCGACACTACAACCGGGGAACGATGGTCTTCCTGCACGATCAGTTTCAAACCGTTGTCGAGTTTGAATTCCTGTATGGCGGCATTGGCAAATGCCGTTAGCGGCATCACTAATAAAAGTATCAACAAACTTTTTGTACGCACAGTACTAATCTCCTTTTTATTTTTAGCGACATTATTGGATTTTGCGCTGTAATGGTCGGTATTGTCTAAACTGCAATTTCTGACAAGGATAACACTTTGTTAGTTCTTGCAGATTTTCAGAAAATCAAAACCCATATAAGCTTAACTTGAATTACTGATAAAACATCACCACCAAATTAGGTTTGCTACAAGCTTGACTGTTCACTGTCAGCTAAACAGCTGCCAGATGAAACAAGATAAGACAAACTCCTGGGAATACCAGCGCTTTAGAATTTCAATAATGCCAGCTGGCAGAATAATACAAGATGTACAGTTCAAACCTTAACAATAGGCCAGGTTACGCTAATTGTAGTCCCCTTGCCTTTAACAGAGCCCACTGCATACAAACCGCCGGTAGACTCAGCGCGTTCGCGCATGCTGGTTAGACCCAGCCCTTTCTGACCACCCTCACCTTGAACATAAGCTTGCTTTGCATCGAAAGCCTGCTTTACATCGAAACCAGCCCCGTTATCTTCAATATTCAACACTATGGATTCGCCAATCTGATTCAGGGAAATGTGTATCTGCTCGGCACCACTATGCTTAATGGCGTTATTGAATGCCTCTTGCACGATCCTGAAAATAACTACCTTAATCGGAACGGGAATGCGCTCTTCTTTGATGTCCAGCTGCAATTGAATTTGGAGATTTTTATAAACCAGGCTGGATTCACGACAGAACCAGGTAAGGGTAGCAAGCACGCCAATATCGTCTAGTATCGATGGTCGAAGCGCCATTGATATACGCCTGACCTCTTCAATTGCCCCCTGAATCCGAGGTACGACGTTTTCCAGCTGCATAAATAATTCCTTGGAGGGATTATCACACATGCGATTAATGACGGTTTCGACACTAAATTTCACCGCACTTAGCGTTTGTCCGATCCCGTCATGCAGTTCTCCGGCGACTCTCTGCCGCTCTTTCTCCTGCGCGGTCATAACCTGCTCGGACAAATACCGCAATTGCTCTTTGGAAGCACGCAAGGTTTGCTCCGCACGCTTAAGATCGCTAATGTCGGTAACCACTGCAAAGCTGCCGGTAACGATGCCATTATCGTCATACATCAGGCTGGGCGAGACCTTCACCCAAACTTCATCGCCCTTATGGCTTTTCAATCTCAATCCATTAGAAACAACCAGGCCCGCTCCCATTTTTACAGTCAGTTGATCGCAATCCTGCTTGCTGGACTCATCAACGCAATCGACTACTGGGTAACCAACAATCCCTTCGCGCTCATGACCAAGCATTTCACAGAACCTATCATTTACATAGGTGATAAAGCCATGCCTGTTGCAGATTACCAGCCCCTCACTCATGGTTCTAACCAGCAAGCTAAACTCCTCCCGAGTTTTCATCAACTCGGCATCCGCACGCTTGTGATCTTCGATTTCCTGTTGCAATTGCTTATTGGCAGCTAACAATTCGGCTGTTCGCTCGTCAACACGGCGTTCCAGTTCGTGATTTAATTCTTGGAGCTTTTTCTCGGTAAGCTTCAAATCGGAAATATCACTCACCACAGCAACACCGATACTTTTTTGTATACCTGTATCGGCATCTGCGGTGAATTGACTAGACCGGAAGACAAGTTGCAGGTAACGTCCCAGCGACTGATCTTCAATCAGACATTCAGTTGAAACCCCTTTGCCTATCATGTCGGAGATAGCATCCCAAAAACTTTTCAGGGAACAACTGGCATCCACGCAGTTTGGATGTAACAGTTGATGCATGGTAAGGCCTCTGGCAGAAACAACGTCACCCAAGCCCCAGCGTTCGACAGCGCGATTGACGCGCAAAATGTGGCCATCTTCATCTAAAAGACAAACGATCTTTTGCATCAGATCGGCAGTGAGTTCCCACTCTTTTTTTGCGCGCCCAACCTGCTCAATATTTTCTGCATGACAGGCTGGATATGGACAATCGTCGGGGAATTTTCGATCATCTTTAGCCTTGGGATGTCCAGCTTTGCTCTGCGTATTATTGGCTTTAGCGGAAATTAAAACTGCTGCTTGTGTAGAGTAGGTTTTAGGCATGATTAATTTACACTTGGTTTAACGTGCCAGGTTGGGTTAGCGTGCCCGGATAGTTTAACGTGCTGGCATAGAGTAAAAATCGAGAGGGTACGATACAACCAGCCTTGCCTAGAGGTAAGGCTAGCGGCAAAGGTCGAGGCAAAAGCAGGTGCAAGGATAAGCACAATTGCCGGAAAAGTTTTTTGCATTTTCAAATAACCTCCCTAAAACATAAAGGAAGAAATACAAACCAGCCACACCAGCACAACTAAGCACCATCAACGATTGTACTTTTATCTGCGGCTCTACCTACCCATACAGAAACGAACTTAAAGTGCAAATTTTCTTAGAGTACTAGTTTGCTTAAGGGCACTTCTATAAATGCAGAGTTTGGGATGCAGTTCGAGGCGCACGGAACGCAGGAACCAAGATAGTATGCAATATACAGCGAGGTTGCGAGTACCGCGCAACGAAGTAATGCGCCCAAAAAATGTATTTATAGAAGTGACCTTAAATTGTTTATGCAAGTTTTATGCCCATGTACCAGCCCCTCCAACACCATACTGCGAGGTTCATAAATAAAGACAAGAAATGACAGCAGATGGGGCTTTGAGATAATAACAACCTGATTTCAGCCAATTTAAAACCATGAAAAATGGCTCAACTAATTGAAATAGTTGAAATAAAAAACGCTTTTTTATCGCATCACTGCTTAAACTTTGACTAAGCTGTCGATACTCTGACAATATGAATAACAGCCGGCATAAGCATACGCAGCGAACAAGCGAACCATACAGCGGCACAACACTTAACAGAATTACAAAACCTGGCCGGGTTGCAACACGGTTAATCAGACACCCATAGTCTCTCTGGTTGCTAACAGCCCATATTTTTCAATCCGGTAGCGCATCATATCGCGCGTCAGCCCCAATAATTTTGCCGACTTAGAAACGTTCCAGTCAGTTTTTTCCAAGGTTTTCTGCAACAAATCCTGCTCAACTTCGGAAATTTTGCTGCTGTAGTGCACAGGTGAAGATACGGCCAAATTATGGCTGCTAGTCACGTCACTGCTTTCATTCAACAAACCGGGGCAAATACTTAACTGCTCAGCACCAATCTCCTGGCCCTGTGCCAGCAGCACGCTTTGCTCCAGCATATTGCGCAGCTCCCTGACATTTCCCGGCCAGCTGTAGCGCAACAGCAGCTGTTCCGCATCACGCGTGAAACGTAAGTTTTTCTTACCGTAATGCAACGCATGTAGTTGCAGATAATGTTCGGCAATACGCAGAATATCTTGGCCGGTGCTGCGCAAAGGCGGGGTTGATAAAGTAATCACCCGCAGCCGGAAATAAAGATCTCTGCGGAAGCGCCCTTCGCACACCATTTTCTCCAGCTCCTGATTAGTGGCGCTGATGATACGGATATTCACCTTACGTTCACGCGTACCGCCAATACGGCGTACGGTTTTATCCTCAAGCAGTTTTAGCAGTTTCGCCTGTAACGCAAGGTCGATCTCACCGATCTCGTCCAGAAACAAAGTGCCGCCATCAGCCGCTTCCACCAAGCCAACCCTACGCTCTTTGGCATCGGTAAATGCACCGCGCTCATGTCCAAACAATTCGGACTCAAGCAGATTATTCGGCAGCGAAGCGCAATTAATTTCGATAAACGGCTGATTATTGCGCACACCATCAAAGTGTAGTGCACGTGCCAGCAATTCCTTACCTGTGCCGGTCTCGCCATTAATCAAAATTGAGGGCAAGTCACCATTTTTGATGTGTTGTTCGGCATCCAGTATCTGCTGCACTTTTGCCTTCATGGCAATAGCCGGTGCCGAGTCGCCGATAATCGTCATTATGGATGCACCGCGCGCCTGACGGCGCTGAAACACAGATAAGGTCTTCTCCATCTGCGCCTGACCCAGTATTTTATCCAGCACCATCTTGAGTTCTGCCAGCGAAATTGGCTTGCTCAGGTAATCACAAGCGCCGGCTTTCATGGCGTCTACCGCTATCTGAACACTGCCCTCACCGGTCATCATCACAATCTTGATCTGTGGATCAATATCCAGTGCTGCCGCAATTAAATCCAAGCCAGTTTTGCCGGGCAGCATATGATCGGTAAGCACAATGTCGGGGTGCAGGCTCTCCAGCATTTTCAAACCCGCTTCGGCACTATACGCCACGTGAGTTTCCCACTGTGCCCGCTCAAGATAAAGACGAATATTGTCTGCCAACAAACTGTCATCATCGATAATTAGAATAGAGTTTCCCATATGCATCCTGCTTTACAAATAAACAAAAACACTCACTATCAACTCATTAAAACAACCTATAAACTCATTAAAACAACATAGCCAAAACCGGCTTTATGCAATTAAAAAGCTCAAACAAGCCTGCGTACCCTCGCACTGCCTGCTGCGCAGACTAACGCTGCCTCCGTAGCGCTCCATGATGCGCTTAACCTGTGGCATCCCCAGGCCAACACCGTTAGTTTTAGTGGTGTAAAACGGCTTGAAAGCGAGATCAATCTGACTTGGAGACATACCAACCCCGCTATCGCTTACCGTGAGGTTAATATGATTGCGCATTGCCGAAACATGCAGTTGCAGCCGCAGCGAACCGCCATTCGGCATAGCTTCAATAGCATTGCTGATAACACTGGCGAGTGCCTGATAGGCCAGCGCCCGATTAGCAATAGCCATTGGCAACGGTTCTGTCTGCACTAAACACTCATACGAAATACCGGATTTTTCCAGTTGTACCGCAAAGTTATATAAACAGTCGTTAACCAGTGTCAGCAGATTAACCGCTTCACGCTCACCGGATACCGGTCGCGAAAAAATCAGCAGGTCGCGAACCCACTTTCCTAATCTATCTACTTGCGCAATGATGTCACAGGCGTTCTTGCGGGCAGCATCTGGAGGCGCATCCAGCGCCAGCTCGGCACTGGAGCGAATGGTAGCAAGCGGGTTACGTATTCCATGGGCAACCGCTGCAGACATCTCACCCACCACACACAGCGCTTCTGCCTCGCGTAAGCGTCGTAACTGTTCGTTCAGAGCATTATCGACACGGCGGAATATCCAGAATGGCGCGATATAGAGAAATGCAGCACCAAGGGCAATGCATGCCCATATCAGCAATTTGCCATGGCGTATGGTTTGCAGCAGGTTACGCGGCTCCTGATAGACTTCGACTACCGCTGCAACATTGCCTTTTAAATCCAGCAGAGGAATATAGCTCTCAACAAAAGGCATTCCTGGTTCCGAGCTAAACTGCTGCTCTTTCTTTTCGTGCTCGCCACTGAATGAGTTGCTGGTTACGATACGATGGCTGGCAATCGCCTGTTCCAACTCATCGTTGCCTTCATTGATTTTGCCGATCAGCGCTGCGTTGGTAGACCAGATAATCGTGCGATCAGGCGCAAAAACAGTTGCCAATGGCTGATCAGGCAACATACGGATATGGTCATAGTACTGTCGACGCACGTCAGCCGCCAGCCGTGCATCAACACCAAGCGCGGCAAAATCGGTGCGTTCATCAAGCAACTGCCCCAGACTCACCTTGCCTTCCAAATGCGCCTGCCTAATCTGCACACTCTCCACGCCACTGATAAACTGGCTGGTCAGGACTGTATCGTGATCCAGGATCTCGCGCGTCATGACATGTGAAAGCACTGTACCGAAAACAATACAAAACAACGCAACAGTGCTAAATCCGGCGATAGAAAACCAAGGGAGAAATTTGAATTGTAGCGTGGCACTTGGCAATAAAATCTGCGCACTACTATTCTCGGTTTGTCCTCTGACGGTTCTAATGAACCAATCACCGACACTAACGCTACCCCTATGATTCATAACCCCTCCAGCTTACCTCCTGAAACAGAACCTTGAATCTGAACCCTGAATCTGAAGCAAGGGTGAAACCCATGCTGCGGTCTCGATATCAACGCCACTATTCTTTCAACGCCCCTATTCTTTCAAGGCTACCCGGTCTTCCAAGGCCACCCGGTAAACAATGTTCCGTTCGCTGCAATACAACTGTAAACTTCAGATGAAAGTTTACTCGTGTAAAACGTTTCGCGTATAGGGTATAACCCGACCTTATGGGGGTAGGAAAACCCCATTTAAGCAGATTGGAAATATTAATTCTGATGGGGGAGTATTAATTTTGAAGATTGCAGAATACCGGCTAAAAATCAGGAAATCAGCAGAAAACAAAACCGGTTAAAACGAGAACAAAGCGAGTCTGACAGCCGACATCAGCTTTGCATATAATGCTAGTGCCAGCTATTTTGCAGAAAATGCCAGTTCATTCACCCGGCCTGTTAACCTTTACCTGCTTAACGGTAAAATGCTCATTCACCAAAGCCAGTTCGACATTAGCCACACCTCCCGATGGGCAGCAATCCGCATCACCAGCCTTAAACAAATTCACTTTAGCACTCATCGTCTCCAGATCCGGCCATGCTGTGTCACGTGCCATTGCGCCATCAGGCAGATAAGCTGGCAGGCCTCGTAACCAGTCTTGTGCATTGATAGCAACCCAGCGATCTGCACGCCATAGGTAATAACGCTGTTCCACGACATTCTCCGGATTACGCACTGAAATACTCATGATGCTCTCATCATCACTGGCCACTACCATAGGGTCATCATATGATGTGGCACCATCATCAATACGCACCAATAAAACCTTGGCATCTGGCGTGTAAGCGCGATTGGAAAAAATAACCAGCGCACGCTGATCACAGCTTTGCACATTTTTGCCAAGGCAGTACTGCGCCTGATAAATATCCATGAAATCAAGTGTGGCAACCCAGCGCCCACGCGTCACGTGGCAACTGCTCCAGCGACCACCACTACCAAAAGTGATATCACCGACTTGGGCGCACTCCTGCTGAACCCCTTCAAATCGAATGACGTCGGTGCCAGCATAAGCCGGTATTGATACCAGCCCGAGCAGCAAGATGAAAATATTACGCATGATCATACCCTCCAGCATCAGACAGCTGAATGAATAGCTGCCTGCTAACTTTCATGATGTATTGAACTTTCAAGGTGTATTGAAAGCCCCGACCCCACTCTGCTGTAAATAGTCCTGCGCCATGGAAACGCCTTGCTGCGCAGATTTTTTCAGCCACAAAGCAGCCACGGCAGCATCCTTATCGACACCGCGCCCTTCAGCATAGCTGACACCAAGGTAATATTCCCCAAGTGCATCACCCTGCTCGGCTGCCTGCCTAAACCACTGCACAGCTTCGGCATCGTCCTGATGAACACCACGCCCCTCGCCATACATCAAGCCGATATTTGTTTGCGCTACCGGATTGCCTTGTTCCGCAGACTTGCGGAACCACCAGGCGGCTTCAACATCATCACGCTCCACACCCTGCCCATCGCGAAACATGGTTCCCAGATCACCCTGTGCCTGCACTTCATTCTGCAAGGCAGCCGCGCGCATCAACTCCGCAGCAACAGCAGGATCACTTTCAACCCCACGCCCTTGCTGATACATCAACCCCAAATAGCGCTGCGCAGTGACACTACCCTGTGCAACTGCCTGACGAAACCATTCCACAGCGACATCATCATTTTGCTCAACGCCCCTGCCATCGGCATACATGGTACCAAGGCCGGTTTTTGCTTCGGCATCGCCTTGTTCTGCTGCCGCATTAAACAGTTTCAGCGCGGCAGCATCATTTACCGCTACGCCCTGACCATTAAGATACATATTAGCCAACATCGTCTGTGCAGCACTGACACCTTGTTCTGCCGCCTTGCCGAACAGTTGCAGGGCCGACGCATAATCCTTGCGCAACAAAGCCTGTCGTCCACTATCCAGCATCGCCAAAGCCGGATTAGCATTGCCTGAACTGCTAGGCACGCCAGCCACCGGGGCATCTTCATCCGACGTTATAGCTTCCGCATGTTCATTAATGTAGCTTTCAGCATCCTGATAATGAGTGGCAGCAACCTTCTCTCTTGCAACTGCTACAGATAAAGGATCAACTGCTAACAAACCTGCGCACAGCAACAATGCAGTCTTTAGCGGCAATCGTGTAACAGCTGAGCGCTTCGCGCTGTCTACTGGCTTAGCCATTTGAAAGTACTCGCGATATTAGATGCCGAACTACGCAGTGACACGGCTCCCCAGCGATCCAGTTTGTCGTTACCATAGCGCCCCATGCCGATATGATTGCTGAGGTCGCGATCACGAACCGGATCCGGGTCTACATACCCCAATCCACGCCGCAAGGTTTCAACATCACTGGGTTTACCGGTAAGGAACATCCAGCCTGGCTTAACATCCAAATTTTCGGCATACGCCTTCAATGCCTTGACACTTTCCAGTTCCGGGCGAAGTGTGATCGACAGGAAAAAGACATCCCGACCCATTCTATCTCCCAGTAGATCCTGAACTTTTCTCAGGTTTGCCATGGCGATAGGGCAACGTCCTTCTGCACACGAGATAAGAAAAAAATTGAGCAGTATGGTTTTATCGTGAACCATATCATCATAAAACATGACTTGCTCGCCGGTATGTGTAAGCAGCGGCACATTGGGAAGAAAACCTGTACGGGCAGTACGTGACAATGGTTTGCCTGATGCAAGCACAGGTGCAGGCGCTGGTGTTGCCAGAGCAGATGACACTGTCATCATTGGCGCCAAGCCGGCACCTATGCCAGCACCAAGACCGAGACCTAAAAACTCTCTTCTGTCCATGATAATACTCCTTTGTATCCTGACAATTTTTGTATCACTAAATCCAGACGTCGTTGAATCCAGGAATCATCGCATTCAGGCACCGGCCAAAGCCGATGCCTGCAATCCCATCACACGATTTTCCACATCACCATCATTGCGTGATCCTCATGCACCACATTATGGCAATGCATAGGGTAAAGCCCTTTGTAGTCACGGAAGCGCATATAAATTTCAACTTGAGCATTGGCATCCAGACGTATTACATCCTTGCGCCCGGCCTCTATCGGCAGCGGAGCTGACCGGTTGTAGCTCAGGTAGCGGTGTTCCTCATAGTGGATATGCACCGGATGCAGCCACGAGCCACCACCGTTGATGATGCTCCAGTGCTCTGCCGTACCTTCCGGTATGGTGGCGCTGACCACATCGCGGTTAAATGGCTGACCATTAACCACCCACTCGCCGCCGCTACGTTCAAACTTCCAGGTGCGGGTCCGGGAAACCGGCTGCTTGATGTCAGGCAACGGACGCATTTTGGCTGGAATACGGCTTTCATCAGTGCCAAAAGCATCAGAAGTTACGATCCATTTCAACACCTGAAAACCCGGGGTGAGCAGTTTTCCGGTAGGGCCACGGCCATTGGTTTGCTCGGCACGGTTAACCAGAATAATTTCCGTACCCGGTGCATATTGTGAAAAGTCCACAATAATATCAAAGCGTTCGGCCACCGATTGCTTGAAGTTTTTTACCAGCACCGGTGCCGGCAGCAGATTGCCATCATTGGCAATAACGATGAACGGCGCACCATTGCTCATAAACCACTGATACATACGTGATGGCCCCATATTCAACATCCGGAACCGGTATTTACGCCGTTTTACCGGCATGAACGGCTGAATCTTGCCGTTGACCGTCATCTTGTCGCCGATAGCTCCGTCAAAACAGGTCAGCGGAAAGAAGTCCACACCATTGGGGTCAAACTGCCGGTCATGGAACACCAGGCCTACATCGAACTCATGGTTGTCACCACAGGGCAGACGCCAGCCTTTGGTTTCATCGCCATAGTCACCCATATTAGGGTCGGCATAGGCGCCCCAGGCATCGTAAATGGAGTTCATACCGGCAAGCCCGGCGTAAACATTCTGTGAAGTAAAGTCCAGCTTGTGGTCGTGATACCACAAGGTACCAAGCGCCTCGTCCGGGTTGCCAATGCCGCCGTACTGATTAACGCCGGCATAAACATTAGGGTAGTGATAGTCGTAATAATGCCCCGGATAATTGGTATATAGCGGGTTGCCGTCACTCTCCGAAGGGGTGTGAAGGTTGTGCATATGGGTCGTGATCTGACTGATGCCGAAGCCCAGATTCTGGGTTGGTGGCAAATCATTATGGATACGGCAGAAATGCGGCTCACCATAACGGGTACGGAACATCGGTCCCGGCACAACACTGTCAAACCCCCAGGCTGGTTGCCCGGCTGTTCCGGCAGGCAGATCACGGTGCCAGACATGATTAAACTGCCTAACATGCATTTCATACCATTTCTGCGGTGCAAAATTACCCAGCGCTCCACCCTTGCCCCAGCCTTGATGATCAAGCTCCGGATAGGGCGTTGCATTATGAAGTTCCGGAAACTCCTCGCAGCAGCGAACCTTGGAATCGCCACCAGTCAGCGTACCAATCGGGGTTGGTGCAGGAGCGCCGCCACCACTGCCATGACTGCAATTTACCGGATCATTATCAGCAACGGTTTGCTTTTCAACCAGACGCGGCATTTCTTCTATCCATGGTCGCGTTGGCGGACTAATAATGTCTTTGCCAGGAACAGGGCAACCGCCGCCACTGGTATCAGTAGTGCTGCTAGTGGTGGTACTGTTACTGCCGCCCTTTGCATAGACCGCGCGCAGACTCAATCCGGAAATAGGCAGCAACATACCGGTGGTGGCACTAAGCATTCCCAACTTAAGCAGATCGCGTCGCGACAGCTTGGCTTGGGTAATCTCCCGGTGCAAATCCATAGTCTTTTGAATTATTTTTTCATATTGGCTCATGTTAGGTCTCCTTCACGCCTCATACCAGATAGCCTTTGCTACGCCTGTTTATCAGGTGCATGCAGTTAGTGCTATATCTGCATCAATCATGCCAATATCGCCATTCGCGGCTCACGGATAAGAGGTGTGACGAAATGCCGCATCAAAACTAGGGTTAATGCTGCGACTACGATACAAACGTTTTTGACGCAGCTAATTTCAAATGGGGAAGTGGGGAACCACACCCAAAAATGGGGGGGCACTGCAACACAGATACATTGATACATTCACTTCTATTCCAAGCCCAGAAAATATGGCATTGCCAGAATAGTGCCGTCGGCATCAGCATGTGGCTGTAGGATTAAAGACGGGGCAAGCTGCATAAAAAAACCCGGATCTTTCGATCCGGGCCAGACTTGCTTCAGCTCTGCTATTGTTATTAGTGTATTGGCATTAATGTTATGTATTGGCCCAACCGCTATCAGTTGCGTACTGTCACCGGTACTGCAAGACGGGTTGCACCTCCGCTAGACTTGATACTGATTGTGCGACTAGCATCGGGAGTAACGTTGGAGTTCTTCAGCCGTAGTGTCCAAGTTCCGGTGACATCCACAGGAGCAATACCAAGCACCGGGCCCGCCAGAGTAGTTCCAATAACCACCGTAACCGTTGAACCAACTGCTGAACTGGTACCGGTCACCCTCCACTCACCTTTACCAGTCCTGAACTCAGCTGTTGTCACAGCAAGACTTTCTGCCGCAGCTACAGCAACGGTAACGTTGCCGGTAGCAGACAACTGCCCATCAGATACAGTATAGCTAAACACATGATTACCGCTTTGGCCCGCTAACGGCGTATAGGTAACCGTGCTGCCATTGGTGGTTGCGGTACCTTGAATCGGGCTGGTTACACTGGTTACGGTAAGCGCATCACCGTTGGCATCAGTGTCGTTGGCCAGCACAGCAATAGTCACCGGCGTACCTGAGTTGGTGCTGGCACTATCTGCATTGGCAATAGGTGCTACATTGGCAGCTGGTGCCACTGTCACACTCACCGATGCAGTAGCCGTAGCCAAGCCATCCGAAATGCTATAGCTAAAGCTACCCGCGCCACTAAACCCGGCATCCGGCGTAAAAGTAACGTCGTTGGCTGTAAAAGTAACCGTACCACCAACACCGGCAAGTGCATCAATCACCGTCACCACATTACCGTCAGGATCACTGTCATTAGCCAGAACTGCCACAGTCACCGCAGCACCGGCTGCAGTAGTTGCCGTATCATTCACCGCAAATGGTGCACTGTTGGCAGCAGGGTCGGCAGAGCACTGCAGCGTTACATTAGGCGTTGCGTTGATAGACTGCGCCGCCGGTTCTGATGGTGGCCATGCCAACACTGTTGCGTTGCCGTTGAACTTGCCGGAGGCTGCATCCACAAAAGACAGGATACGGTTACGCACGTTACCAAGCGGTGTGGCAGTAAAATTAGGGTCAGCATACGGACCGGATGGCAGTAAAGACTCCAGCAGACGTGGGTCTGTGCCTTCGAACGGGAATGGGTCCAGTGGCTGTGGTGTAGATTCACAATCGGGAACGCCATCACCGGTAGTATCAATACAACCGCCCGGACTGAGTCGGCGGTCCATATTCCAGGGGATACCTGAGAAGCTGACTGCCGTTCCGGTCGCGTTCAGATTGATCTCGACAAATTCTGGGGTAACAATGCCGCCTAATCCGATACCGAATGGGAATAGATATTGGCCGTTTGTTGCCACATTACCGCTGACGTCGACTGTGATTAATGGCGTACCGCCAGGCTGCTGACTGGCTAGCAAATGACCGGTTCTGGCCTGAATTTCTTGCATAATCGGGCTTAGAATACCCATCATTTCCACCATATTGGTATCCGCAGCGCCTCCGTTCGGGCATATATTGAGTGCTGCTAAACGTGGATCGGCACGTAGATGTGCACATGGATTCAATCTTGGTTTGGCGCCGGCAAGAAAGTCGACGTCATGACGGATTTTGAAAATATTGCCGCCGCCACCGGCTACCAACCCCTGCTGCCCGCAGGTACCTGCTCCGCCTGCGACATCACAACCCAGCACAGACGCCAAGGGGAACTCATGTGGTGAATTATTTATCGGGTCGTAGTGCAGACCCCAGACTACTACATCGGATGGCAGGGTAGTAAAACCAATAATCAAGGTGCGAATACGCTGGTTCTGGAAACCTGGCGCATCCACACCTACTTCATCCAGAAACATGTAGTCCGGTTGCCCTAACTGATCTTTGGTACTCAAGGCCAAAGCCACCATCGTGGTATGTGCAGAAAGGAAGCGTGTTCCGTTAATGCTCTCAAAGTTACCTTCAGCGGTGATAGCATCTCCAACCATGATCGGCGCCAAAAGCCTGGAATCATTTACCGGCTGGCTATTGCGGTTCGTATCAGGACAGAGCACATCGCCGGTACCTGCCGGCGTTGCCTGCGCTACAGTAGTCCCTAGGCCAAGGCGATCAACGAAAGTCCGACTGACAGTACTAGGGATACACAACGGATAACCAGACGTGAAAACATTAGTATAGTTATCAGCATCGAGTGTGAAGCGCGGGTCTGGACTACAATTGGCACCACCTGCGCAACCCAACCCTTGCTGTATGGTGTGACGTGCATCCGGGTCATTCAAACGCACCATGACACCAGTGGCAGGATCTCCCAATGCGCCATTCAGCCTGAAGTAACCATCGTTGTAATCAATGTAAGTGACCACACCGGTGATTGCCTCAATGCCCTTCTGAATAAACACGTCGCCGGCGATGATATTACCGGCATTACTGCGAGTAGCGGCAATGGTAACAATACCGCCCATGCCTGTAGTATTGCAGCTGTCGCCCTTGGCCAGCCCGGTTTGACCCGCTGCAATGCAGGCAGCCGTGGCCTCTGCGTACAGTTGCTGCAATGTCACACGGTTAGCCGGCAAATCGATCAGCAGGTTACGTGGAATAATCACCACTACCCCACCAACCGTAATCGTACCGCCCGACCAGTGGTCACTTGCATTATTGAGGGTAATACGCTGAATCTCACCGGTAACCGGCGAGGTGACAGGCACAGCATGAGTCTGATTGACCCACAGCCCGATAAAAATTGCAAAAAACACCTGCAAACACAATCCTAAATAACTTTGATAGACACTTGCCGCCTTGAGATATGCTGCATCAGCAACCATCTTCTTTGGCAAGTACGTATGATTAATTCGTCGTTTCATGATGTCCTCCTTAACGATAGACTCAGCTACATAGATTCAGCTAAATTCTGGAATACTTGCCAGGCTGGCAATGTCTAGGTTGAAAATGTAAAGTACAGCAATGGGCACAACATCTACCCTTAATTACCCATCTAGTTGTGGTTCTGTTACCTAGCAGCATCAAGCATGCCAACACCGCAAACTTAAACAACCACCCGCTTTCTTATACAGATTGCCGCACCAGGACTAGATGGCAAGATATCTGCCATAACAACCGTGGAATAATGAGAAGGCTGATTTACAAACATTGAAGTGGGGGCTCACACCCAACTGTGGGGAATACACGCTATGTGATACGGATGAAGCATGAAATGCAGAAATATAGATCAACACATAGATCAACACATAGATCAAGCACCGCAGTCACATATCAAGCAACATGCAGGCTGCAAGCAGGCTACTTGTGCAGGCAGTGTAAAATCATTTTCTCCTTGCACTTCCAGCCGATACATTGGCTACCGCAGCATCCTGCCACTGCTTACTGGCACCAGCCTGCTTAATCTGAATACTCTTGCCCTGTACTGTGCCGTAGCCTCCAAGTGATGACTTGACGATTACCGTGGTTGGCGGCACAAACTGCGGTGAAGCAGGCAGGCTTGCTGGATCAATGATGCCATCGACGAGAGCCGCACTAAAGCACGGCAGCTTGCTGGCACAGACCGGGGGCTGCCCCGGCATATCCTTAACCAAGGTCATCGGCACCACAATAGGCTTGGTAGCACTACCGGTAAGCCCGGCTGGAATATCCTTGTTCCAGAACGTTGCGTTCATGGTCATCCCATCTAGCGGAACAGGCGTATTGGCGCTAATCGAAGACGAAGCTGCCACCAGACTGATCTTGCCTTTGCCCTGCTGTTTAGACCATACGACATTGCTCACTGTCACACTATCCGGGATAGTTTTAATGACACGATTAACCGACACGCTGGCGCCATCGCTATTTGTTGCAGTCAATTCAAACACCAGCGTGTCAAGGTTAGCCGGAGCGGTGAAACTGGGAGCCAAGGTATCTTCACCAGATAAGGTAACACTGGCACCTGCAGTCTGCACCCAGTTGAACGTAGTACCGGCGTTGACAGAACCATACAAAGTGACCCTGCTGCGCACCATCACTTCAGCTGGCGCATTGATATTTGCCACCGGTGGAACCTGAGACTGATTTCTTTCTACGCTTTCAGCTACAGGAGATTTAGACCATTCACGGCTGCGTTCCAGCTCGCTAGATTTGCGCTCGTCACTAGTGCTGCTATCCACACTGCTTCTATCCATACTGAAGCCCCGCGACTCATCACCGCGATCATCCAGCTTAAACCCGGACTTGCTAGCGGAGAAATCAAAGTCACGTGTAGACAGACTTGCCAGAGCAGGGCTTCCAGATGCAGTTGCAGTAACGGTTGCCGTGCGCGACGCCGATGTATTTGCCCTGGGCTTAAAGGCAGAAGACGCTGTTGCAGATACTGCCGGATCAGTAGATGCCGGAGCACTGGGTGTTGGCACGCTTGGTGTTGGCACGCTTGGTGTTGGCACGCTTGGTGTTGGCACGCTTGGTGTTGGCACAGTTGGTGTTGGCACAGTTGGTGTTGGCACAGTTGGTGTTGGCACAGTTGGTGTTGGCACAGTTGGTGTTGGCACAGTTGGTGTTGGCACAGTTGGTGGCGGTACAGTTGGTGGTGGTACAGTTGGTGGTGGTACAGTTGGTGGTGGCACCTGCCCACCGGTGTCCGCCAGGGCAACTACCCGGCTGCCATCATCGTTACGCAGGCAATTTTCATTATCCCGGCCATTCCTACCCACAGCGGGCAGTTGCTCAAATAGATCGTCGGCCTGGCCATCATGGTTGCGGTCGCGCACTGCATTCTCATCGCCGGCATGCCCATTATGCAAGCGCAGCGACGGATGATCGAACGGCGCCTGCTCGCATGCCACCCGCGTATCGGTAAGCGCATGGCGCAAGAATGCCACCAGATCACTGATCTCGCCCTTGGTCAGTCCCAGCGGCTTGATTGCCGGGTGCAGGTTGGTAGTGCCGCCGTTGAGCGCATCGTCAGCGACAAAACCGGTGGTGTCGTTATCATCCGGGCCGCGCCGGTCACCACCACGGTTATAGAACTCCACCACCTGTTCCAGTGTAAGCCGGCTGCCATTATGGAAGTAAGGCTGTGTTAGCGCTACGTTGCGCAGTGATGGCGTTTTAAATGCACCATCTGCCACGATGCGAGTGTCATTCGCGTTGGGAGCTACCCAGCAGGCACTGGCATCAAAGAAAATACTAAACAGGCATGGATCCACCCACACCGGATCGGCCACAGTACGGGACAGCAACTGATTAAACCAGTTGCGTGAAAATGACAGCGCATTGCCGAAAGGATCAGTAGCCCCTACACCCCGATCCTCAGCCGCCGGACGTACACCGATGTTGTAAAAACCATTGTCATACACGGCAAGCTGCCCGGTCTTGAGCAGCATGCTCTCGATCACGGTGCCTTCCCCGCTATCGGGTTGTAGCGACGTAGCCGCACCGGTAAATTCGGCACCTTTGTGACAAGACAGGCACTGTCCTTTGCCTCTAAACAACCCTAGGCCACGTAGTTGCTGGGTAGTCAGTGCCTTGTAGTCAGGTGCATGACCTGCATTGCCGACCAGCTTATCGAATGGGGTTTCGTCAGATACCAAGGTGGACTCATACATCATAATCGCCAAGCCCCAGTACAAGGAAAAGTTGGTTTCCATTTGCGTGTAGCCATCAAAATCGTCAAGTGAACTCCACCAGCGCGGATCAAAGGCAGCGCGTATCAGTTCCGGATAACTTTGCTTGATGCCGCGCCGGTCAGTAGCGGCATGGGCGCCGAGTACACTGTCTTGCGGATCTACTTTTTGCAGGCGTAACGGACGCAATGCCAGCAGCTTGCGACCAAGATCCTTAAAGGTGCGATTCGCACAGGACATCTCAAAATCGGACAGTGCCGGACCGACAGCCTGAGAAGCAAGACTGGCGTTACGCAGAGCGATGGTTGTCCATACCGTAGTGCCATCCGGCAGTTGCTCCAGCACCTTGGCATCGGGGTCGCGTGGACCGAACGGATTAACGCCATTGAAACTGTTATTGGCTCGTCCATCCCAGAAGTTTCTGTAATTGAATACCGCGTTAATGACGCTTGGCGTGTTGCGCGGGGCGACTCTTCTGGTGATCACGCCATTGACGTTAAAACTGTCTGGAGTAGGCCGGTCGCCGCATTGTTCTTTGCCGTTGGGGCCGAGTTGCTGGAACACACCGCCGAACGTGCCCTGCGAGGACACCACATCATTAGAATCGAACAGCACTTCAGAGTTACGGTCCAACGGGTCAGCCAGGCGATGGAAAGGGAAGTCTTTAGGCTTGAGCTTGTAATTGGGGCCGCCTGCTCCGTGGGCGGTTGCCTGAAATATATTATCGAAAGCCTTGAGCCCGGGCGAGAGCTGGTTCTTCATGTGGTTATCGGCACCGGCGTGGAAATGGCAGCTGGCACAGGCGTTGCCGTCACTGCCCGCCTGCGCATCCCAGAACAGCGCCTTGCCAAGCAAAATTGCCGCTTTGGGATCGCGAATAAATTTAGTCAGCTCAGGCACCGTTGGAACCGGTACCGATTTCAGTGACAGCATCGGCGGCAACCCATCCGGGCCAAGCTTACGCGCCATACCGGCACGCGGGCCATTGTCGCCATTCACGGTGACTGGCAGCAAGGTAACCGCATCGCCACTTTGCGAATTGATTGTCTGCTGTTGCGGGTTGAACATGATAGTACCGCCTACGCCCATCGTGCCATCCCCCGCAATGCTATTGGCAGGCTCAAAGCCATTCACCAGATTTGCTGGCAGGCCATTATTGGTTTGCATCATCAGGAACAGATCGAAATCATCCAGCGCCCCTGCTGCACCGCCGCCCCTGCGCCCGCGTGCGAAGGCACTGGAACTGTCCAGCAACGACAGCAGCAATACAGCCAGGCAAGCAACCATCAGCTGCCGTATCACCTTATCCTGTCTGTACTGGAAACGCATATTGCTTCTCCCATCAACGCAGCGTAATGCCGCCGTTGCTTTGCGTGGCTTTTGCCGTACCGCCAAGACTCGACGTCACGGTTATTTCATCCGGTGGCACAAACACACCGAGACCGTTTGGATCTATCAGCGCACCACGTGTATCAAACTGCCAGCAACGCGGCAGGCCTCCGGGGCAAGTCGCAGGATTGCCGGTATCAGCGTAGAACATCGGCAGCGGCGTGGCTGCCAGTTGCACCGCCGATGTCTGATAGGTAAGCCCGCCATTACCGTCCGGCACTAAAGATGCGACCGTAGCCGTGGCTTGTACATACAACTGCAAGCCTGGTGGCGGCATATCATTGGCATCCAGCGGGGCATCGGTGGTCGCCACCACCTTCAATATGCCGCGGTTTTGCGTAGTGTTAGTCCATATCGCCGATGTCACGCTGATGTTGTCCGGCCCCAACCCCGTCACGTCAACAGTCACGTCTGCCGATGAAGTCAAGCCTGTGCTGGGGCTGGTTGCGCTGGCGGTAAATACCATCTGCGCCGGTCCCCACGGGGCATCAAAAGTAATCGCATTAGGCTGGCCTGGCGGTATCATCAAAGCACCTGTTAGCAGGGCTCCACCGCTCTGCACCCAATTGATGGCAATTGGCAGGCCGCTGGCATCTGTAGCTGAAGCACTGAGGAATACAGAGGAAGTCGAATTGACGGTCAGCGCAGCAGATGGAAACAGCGTGATCACCGGCGGCACTGCTTGAGCAGTCACTGCGGCAGCACCCACCACCGGCGCCCCCGAACATAATGTCGCGGCAAAGGCTGGTGTTGGCATAGGCGGCGCCCACGGTGCCGGATCCAGTTGACCTACGACTGGGCCGCTATCACCCGCGGTCGGTGTAGTGAGCGGACCGGAGCCACAGTATAAAAATGCCAGATCCTGCAAATTAGCCGGCACCGTGGCATCGCCAAGAATCAGGTTCTCGGCAAAAATGAATTCAAAATTAGGCGCATGATACTGCCCGGCAAGCAGGCCATTGGCTGGCAACGTTCCGGACTGCGGTACGTTGGCCAACAGGCAGGTGAAGCTTGGATCACCGCACATGGCACGTGACACCACGCGCACTTCGCGCGTTGCCGGCAAAAAAGCACCAGAGTTCGGCAAAAAACGGAAACGGCCGATCACAGGCGGCCCGGCTGGGTTGCCAGTGCCAAGCCAGCGATCCGTAGTCGCGCCGCTCTGCGGATCCACATCTACCGCATAGATATCCACCAGGCTGGTTGGGTCAGTGGTAAAGCCTTCTACCTTGATGCGTGACGTACCCTCCTGTGGCAGGTTAGGCATGGGCTGTGGGGATGTGCCTTGAATAATCACTTCAATCGCAATATAAGCAGGCATGGTGCCGGGTGTGGTGTAGATGCCCAGGTTGCCGGCAATAGTATGGGCTGAAATATATGGCCCTTTTTCGTCCGCTTTCAAGGTGCCGAGAAAATCGATAGTATCACCCACCTCAAACGGTGCCTGCCGGGTTGGGTCAGGCGGGCAAGCCAAACCTGAGTCTGCGCTACAGGCAGTGCCAGAAGGCGGTGGCATCATGAAACTGGTACAGAACTGACCGGCAGCCGGCATCGTGAAAGCCGGATAGGGTGACGGCAGAGATTGGCAGTTTGGTGCACGTGGGCGGTTAGCCTGTGGGCATAACGGATCATCGGCATCATTGAACGGATCGGTACGTGGGATGCACATCGGGTAGCCGGTGGAAGCGTGGATAGTCGGGCTTTCTTCATCAATGGAAAAGCGCACGTCATAACCAGGCTCAACCAGTGCAGCACCACTGCCAGGCGCACCATGCGACAGGCCATAGCGACCAATCGGGTCGTTGATGCGCACCCGCGCCACACCCGGAGTCGGCCCATTGGTGGCGACCTGTAGTTCGCCATTGCTGTAGTCAATGGCAGTAATGGTGCCCTGCCCGAGATTGAGTGATTGCTGTGAAATGAAAATAAGGCCGGCGATATATTTACCGTTGACTACATTGCCCTGCACATGGATTTCATAGGAGGGTAATGGGCCGCTGCTGAAGGCAGTTACCAACGGGGCGCTGACGGTATCCTTCTGCGCCAGGCCGGTCTGTGTCGGCACGCCGTTGCCATCAACCGGCAGGCCGATATCACGTGGGGCCAGGCTGAACAGCTCCTGCCAGGTCAGTGTGGCAGCCGGCATTTGCAGAATAGTGTTGCAGGGCACAATAACGCTAATGCCGTTAACCTTAAAAGTACCACCGGCCAGCCTTGGATCACTGGGCTGGCACACGCTGCCGTTAATATCCAGCGTTGCTTCCTGAATAAAACCGGTGAGGTCAAACTGGGGTGGAACCACCGGCGGTGGCAACAATGGCGTTGCCGGAAATACCCCACCAGCACCATTTTTAGCATGCACATTACCAACACTGAATACCGTCAGGCACAGCAGCATGAATAATGCCGCTGTGCTGAAATGCAAAGCTACCCACCATGGCGCATGTAGCGCCTGGTGTTTTGCTTGCATTGTTTCGGTCTTCATCATGGTATACGCCCTCTGGTTTTTACGTTATCGATTTAACGTTATCATGGTATCCGGTTAACTTTTTTCGCCGCAGGACAAAGCCAGGAAGCGAAAAATGGATCAAACATAGGATATGCCCACGGTGCTGGATCCAACTGGCCTACAATCGGTCCGCCACCCCCTGCCGTTGGCGTAGTGAGCGGGCCAGAACCGCAATATAAAAACGCCATATCCTGAAAGTTAGCCGGCACCAGCGGATCACCCATGGTTAAATTCTCGGCAAAGATGAATTCAAAATTAGGCGCATGATACTGACCAGCAAGCAGGCCATTAGCAAAGGTTTCTGACCCGCCGTTAAATTTACAAGGTTGGCTTGGGTCACCGCACAGCGTGCGTGACACCACACGAAATTCCCGCGTTGCCGGTAAAAATGAACCGGCGGCTGGCAAAAAGCGGAAACGCCCGATCACCGGCGGCCCGCTGGGGTTAGCCGCGCCGAGCAAGCGCTCAGTAACCGCTCCGCTTTGGGGGTCAACATCCACCGCATAAATATCTACCAGATTGCTGGGATCGGTGCTGAACCCGATCACCCGAATACGTGAAGTGGCCTCCTGTGGTAAATTGCCAACGGGCAATGCCGCAGTCCCTTGCAACTCCATCTCTATGGCCATGTAGGCCGGCATGATACCTGGACTGGTGTAAATGCCGACGCGACCGATAATAGTGTGAGCAGAAATATAGGGACCATGAGAATCAATCTTGAGTGTCCCTAAAAACTCAATGAAGTCACCCACTTCAAACGGCGCCTGTTGAGTTGCGTCGGGTTGGCAGCTGATGCCAGCGCCTGGAGTGCAGGAATTGCGCTGTGGCGGCGGCATCATGAAACTGGTACAGAACTGACCAGTTGCCGGCATTGTAAAAGCCGGATAGGGTGACGGCAGTGAGAGGCAGTCCGGAGCGCGTGGGCGATTTGCCTGTGGGCATAGCGGATCGTCGGCATCATTGAACGGATCGCTGCGCGGTATGCACATCGGGTAGCCAGTGGCGCTGTGGATAGTCGGGCTTTCTTCATCAATCGAAAAACGCACGTCATAACCAGGCTCAACCAGTGCAGCGCCACTGCCAGGGGATCCGTGCGACAGGCCATAACGACCGATAGGATCGTTAATGCGCACCCGAGCCACACTGGGAGTCGGACCCTTGGTGGTAATCTGCAGTTCGCCATTGCTGTAGTCAATGGCGGTAATAGTGCCCTGCCCCAGATTCAGTTCCTGCTGGGAGATAAATATCAGGCCGGCGATATATTTACCGTTAACTACATTGCCCTGCACATGAATTTCATAGGATGGTAACGGGCCGCTGTTATAAGCCGCCGCCAGCGGGATGCTGACGGTATCCTTCTGTGCCATACCGGTCTGTGTCGGCACGCCGTTACTATCAACCGGCAAACCGATATCACGCGGAGCCAGGCTGAACAGCTCCTGCCAGGTCAGCGTGGCAGCTGGCATTTGCAGAATAGTGTTGCAGGGCACAATAACAGTGATGCCGTTAACCTTGAAAGTACCACCGGCCAGCCGTGGATCACTGGGCTGGCACACGCTGCCATTGGTATCCAGCGTTGCTTCCTGAATAAAGCCGGTGATATCAAACTGCGGAGGGACAGCGGGTGACAACAGCCGTGGCGGTGGGAAGCCCCGACCACCATCGCCTTTGGCTGCATGGGTGTTTCCGCTCCATAGCAGCATAATACATAACAGCATGCCAAACAGCATAAGCCAAGCCGCGTAACTGCGCCGGTTATCTGCTGTCTGGAAGGTTGTCATTGTTACATCCTCATTATTAATTGATTTTTATTAATGTTTTTTTACTAATATTTTTTTTTGAATACGCCAATAACAATTGGCGCTTTATAGGCTAATGAGCATCAAATGTGCCAAGCTGTCTCCTGCATTTCAGCCTCTTACAACCCTTGTCTGGCCTGCTTCTTCATCACGCGTCATTTAAGCAACACTTACTGTAACCCCCAATTTTGGGGAATTTATTGCCCACCCAAGCCAATAACAAAAAGGCAAAAAAACGGGGAGCCCCAAGGCTCCCCAAACATACCAACCTACTTGTTATTAATTGCTTACCATGGAGCAGGCACCAGTGGACCATTTGCATTTGCACCCTCGCCGTTACGCAGGAAAGGTAGGTGCCAGAAATCATACGGAACGACTGGGTCACCCGGTTTAACACCTTCCGGGAAAATAAACTCAAACACCGGCGCTGCATACTGGCCGGCAATCAAGCCGTTAGCCACTGGCGTCTTGCTGGCGATACAGGCATCCAGAGCAGGTTGCTTGGCGTCAAACACCGGCACACAGAGTGAGCGCACCGCGATACGCAACATACGAGTCGGCTGGCTTAACAGTCCGGCTGGTGCCTTGGTGGCGCGAATCCTGGCGCGTTGCGGCTGCGGCCCGGTATTCTGGGTGGTGATACCGCCAGACTGGCCATAGCAGCTAGCTGGAAGCGTCTGTGCAGGGTTGCATTCACCGGTCATCTCGTAAGGAGTCAACCAGCGGTTACCTTCCACGCCGGTCACCGGGTCGACATCGATATAGTAAATATCAACCGGTGTCTTAACGTCTGTAGTTGAAGCTTCGAGGAATATCCGGTTCTGAGTTTCCTGGGCAGCACCGTTTACTGCTGTGGCATTCGGGTCAGCAGACCCAACACCGAACTCGCCGATAGCCAAATAGCTAGGTTGCGTGCCTGGCTGGGTGTAAACACCGATATTAGCCTCAATAGTGTGAGCTGATATGTAAGGAGTCAGTGATGCCGGATCTGTAAACAGCGTACCGCCCCAACTGATAAAGTCACCCACCTCGAACGGCACCTGCTGGCGCGGGTCAGCGTCGGTAGCGACACGTGTAGGATCTGTTACGCTCTTCATGACGTACTGACTGCAAAAGGCCTGGCCAAATGCAGCGGGGCTCAGTTCACCGCTAACCGGGGGTGCCACGCCTGCCTGGCTGAAATTTCGGCAGGGAGGTGCCGGACGATTAACCTGAGGGCAGAGTGGATCATCTGCTACAGCCGGGTCGGTGCGCGGTACGCACATTGGGTAACCGGTGGCAGATTTGATGGTTGGGTTCTCGTCATCAACGCTAAAGCGCGGATCAGGACTCTGGGCGCGGCCAAAGCGACCGTTAGGGTCGTTGATCTGCAACACGGTTGGCGGCCCTCCTGGCGTGCCACTTGCGACCTCAATGTTACCTGTGGCATAGTCAATTTTAGTAATGAAGCCACTGCCGGCATTAAGCGATTGTTGCGATATAAAAATCAGCCCGGCGATCTGTTTGGTATCGACGATTTGGCCGACCACGCTCACCTCAAAGGATGGTAGCATCCGGCTAGGATCGGTAGAATTAAGTGCAAGTGGTGGTCCACCATTGACAAAGTCCGCCCAGGTCAAGGTATTGGCTGGCATCTGGATCACCGAGTTACAGGGAACCGTGAACGTGACACCATTCACGGTAATCGTACCGCCAAAGTAAGTCGGATTGAGCACACCGGGGCAGTCCGCATTGCTAACCGTTGCATCCTGAATAAAACCGGTAGCATCGACGCCGTGAATCAGCAGCGGATTCACTGAAAAAATAGGGTCGGAAAGCGTCGGCGTTACAAATGGCGACGTGGTGGGTTTAGGGGGTTTGGCAGTACCGCCCTTGGCCAGCGCGTTCCCTCCTGTTGCGATCAAGGTTCCGAGTACAGCCAGGCTCAGAAGCGTTCTCGCGTTAATCGAGTATCGTGATTTCATCATAATCTCCTTTATGCATCTTGTGCGAGCCTTTCAACTGCAGATTCGCATTTGATAGCGGCTATGCCGCCGTCATACGGCCTAAGCAGCAATTTTCGTTCCATGATGTTAAGCGCCGTTCAAACATTAGGCAGAACCTTTACAGGGCGCATATCTGGCCAGTTTTTCGAGTAGCCATCACTGCCCACCCACACATTCTCCCCCCCCAAAACTGGGTAATTACCCAAGTTAAAATAGTGGCTTTATGCATGCTTGTGCCATGACCTTCAGCGCTTGCTTGGTTAGCCGATATGAGCAATTCATTAGAGCCTGCGTGTCCCCTTAAATCAGCTGGCACTTCTTCTGCTAGCCTGCCCTCTTGGCCTGACTGGCACGGAACATGCATTAACGCACTCATACGCTAGCAGCACCTGAAAAGCGTCCGGTTTGAATAAAACCACATGCAAAGGGAGAACAAATGCCGCCTCTCACAAGAATTCTGATCGTAGAGGACGAAGATATTCTGGCCGAAAATCTGCAGAGCTTTCTTGCCCGCAGAGCACAGGATGTCAGGATTGCAGGCGACTCTAACAGCACGATGAAAATTCTGGAGTCATTCACCCCGGATATCGTAGTGCTTGATTTTGGCCTGCCCGGAATGGACGGACTACAGACCTACGCGGTGATTATTCGCCAACGTGCGCCCAAGGCTGGCTGCGTGATGATTTCAGGCCATTTGACGGATGACATCACCCGCACGGCTAAAGGGCATGGCATACATCATGTGCTTTGCAAACCATTTAGCTTTGTAGAACTTCAGGACATGCTGGATCTGTGCCTGAGCAATTCATCCGGATACGGATCCGATACAGACCGGCAGACAAAAGTATCCACACATGAAACAGAGTATGCCGCAGGCAATGCCACAAACAATACCCAAGACAATACCCAAGACAATTCAGAGATACGAACTGCAGACAGAAGGATTAAGGAAAATCGGCGTTTTGTAAACAGACGCATTCTGCCGGATCGACGACTACACAATGATTTTGGATTACACAATGAATTTGGACTACAAATGCAGTAATACCTGCATTCATTATTCAGCCAATTAAACCAACCGTTAATGAGGCCCAACATGAACAGACCATTAATATATCAAGTGACAATGCTGATAATCAGTCTTGCATCAGCAAACATGGCCCGTGCCGACATCTTTGCTTTTTATGACGAGAGTGGCGCCATTTCACTAAGTAATCAGCCTACTGATAGCCGGTATACAGTGATATTACATAGCGCCGATAGTGCACGCACTACGTCGGCTATGGCAAGCATCACACCAGGCATGCAGGCAGGTACAAAAAATAGCACCCAGAAAATATCTTTTGGTTCAGTAGTCAATGAAGCCGCCCGCGCTAACGATATTGAAGCCGCCTTACTGCACGCGATAATTACCGCAGAATCCAACTACAACTCACGCGCGGTTTCCAGAAAAGGGGCCGTTGGACTGATGCAGCTAATGCCGGCTACCGCAAAACAATATGGAGTCACAGATATTTATGATCCGGCCCAGAACGTTGGTGGCGGAACTCGCTACCTGAAATACCTGCTGAAAATATTTAATAACGACCGGCAACTGACACTTGCCGCCTATAATGCCGGCGAAAATGCAGTAGCACGCTTTGGCAATAAAATACCCCCTTATCGGGAAACCAGAGAGTATGTGAATAAAGTCATGCAGCTTTACAATCAGTATCGAAGCAATGACGCCATGACAGAGCTTTGAATAACAGACTATGAAGATACCGCACACAACTGCGGATGACTTACTGCGTTAGTGATACTTCTGCTCTGTCAAAATAGACTCGACCACCGCCAGCACTTCTTTTCGTGACAATGATCCTTTAGGGATAAAGTAACTGGCGCCTGCCTGAAGAGCCGCCTGACGATACTCAGGTAAATCGTAAGCCGTAATCACAATAACAATGGTGCCGGAATGATCCGTCTTAATGATTTTTGTAAGGCTCAGGCCATTATCATCCGGCAGGTTGATGTCCATAAAAATCAGGTCTGGTTTGAAACTATCCACCATCTCCAGTGCATCTTTGCCATCGATAGCCTCAGCTATAGACATTGAAGGAAAGCGCGTATGCAGAACCTCATTGAGTGATTGGCGGAATATCGTATTATCCTCAACAATTAATGCCTTAAACATGATGACGCTCCACAGACGCACCTCTCCAATTAAGCTCTGAAATGTTGGTTAATTTTATATTTGACGATTCAGCCAACCAATACAGCAGGCAGTGTATTTTAGTACTAGGTATACCTTAGTTAGCTACCATTTCCGGGGTTCAAAGCAACGAATCACCTATTGCAGCCCAAACTTTGCGACGCAAGCCATCAGCAGTAATACCGGTTAAGTTGGCAAGAAACTATGAACTTGCAACCACACCTTTTTCGACAGCAAAAACTGTTAAAGATGCGGCATTATGCATACCCAATTTTTTCATTAAATTGGAACGGTGTTTTTCTACAGTTTTAACACTGATACACAGATAGTTGGCAATGTATTTATTGGAGTGCCCTTCAGCGATCAGTTTCAGCACCTCGCGCTCGCGCAGGGTAATGGAATCCCAAACTGAAACAGGGTTAATGTTTTTGCCGCCAAAAAGATAGCCGCTCACCACCTGCTCGGCAATATCCGGGCTAAGATAAGTCTTGCCTTTCAAAACGCTTTTAATAGCCAGCAGCAGCTCAGACAGCGTGGCATGCTTGAGTACATAACCATCCGCGCCGGCTGTCAGCGCCTCCCGGATGTACTCTTCAGCCTTGTGTACCGTGAGCACCAACACTTTAATGGCTGGATAACGGCGCTTGATTTCTACAATAGATTCAGAACCGTTAGTGCCAGGCATGGACAAATCCATGAGGATCAATTCCGGCGACAGGCTACCGGCAAACTTGATAGCATCACGCCCGTTATCAACTTCACCGACCACCTCAAGCGCCGGGTCAGCTGAAATCATGGCGCATAAGCCTTGCCTGAGCAAAGTATGATCTTCAACAATGAGAATACGCTGTTTATTAGGCATGATGTCTCCCTCGCTCCTATTTTAGCTTTAAACCCTGAACTGAATTAGCCTGCAATCTGCTGCCTGCTGTTGCTGAAGCCGGTTGGATTTGGTAACTAAAAGTCCATTCAGAATACTTTTTTGCAGCACTGAAATCAACATCCGAGTCACTAAATCCGGAAGTCTTGATGGGGCGCTGCTCCGACAGGCTATGCACACCGGTTATTTCTCCATGGGCACCAAGCAGCAATCCCCACTCGGCCTTGCCCGTCATCGGATCATGATAAATTTTGCGCAAATGACGCCGCAGTTGAGGCTGTCTGGGGTCTTTGAGCAAATCTTCCAGCTTTAGCGGGTAGCTATTGCCGGCATGATAATAAGACCCTAGCGCCTGGCGAAACTGATTGCCGATAAATAACAATTCACGCTCCTTTTCACGCTGCATTGCCGTATGCCAGACTTCCATGGTAGCACCCAATACCGTGCCCATAATGGCAATCGCAACCAGCACAGCAATATAGGTAAAACCCATTATGCAATGCGTATTCACCACTACTGCTGCATGTCTGTGCCGGGTATGCATCATTACCAATCCTGATACTGCGACCCATCTGTCGCATTGCCTTCAGCACCGCTGCGCACATCATAAACCAGCCCTTTTTCCGGATCGTCCGGCGGGATAGTCACCCAGGTTGAGTCGCTTTCAGTGATGGGGTCGGGTGGAATATGACGAATATATTTTTTAGTCACCAGATCATTCAAGCTAGCCGGATACTTGCCGACATCACCATAATACTTATCCAGAGAATCGCGAATTCTGGCTAAATCCTGTTTCAGCACAGCCTCTTTGGAGCGCTGCACACTGCTGAAATATCGTGGCACGGCTATAGTAAGCAGCAAGGCAATCACCACCATGACGACCATTAACTCAATCAAGGTGAAGCCGCCGTATATCTTGCTCCTGCAATTTAGCCATTTACCGTTATTCATCACCACTCTCGATAAGCGATGCCGTTCAGACCGACACGTTCAGAAAGCGTATAAACATCGTACACATCGTCGCCCTCTTGTGGTTCACCAGAACTGCTGGCATAGCTGCGTTTACCCCAGGTATCTGCTGCTGTCAGTGCAGGGTCAACAACAAACGGGTCACGCGGCAAGCGCCGCAGAAAGTAAATCTTGCGTGCCAAAGGGCTTTTGGCATCTGCGACCCCTTCCACCAGCACATCAAGCGTTGGCGGATAACCGGTAGAATCAACTTTTTTCAGGATATGCCCCTCATCCGAGGCCTGCTTGTAGGCATCAATAGCTTCGCGAATTTGCCTGAGAGCAGTGCGCAGATCCTGCTCCTTATTACGCTGCACAGCCACTTCCACCATAGGAAAAGCGATAGTGGACAGCAAGGCAAGTATCGCCACCGTGATCACCAGCTCGATCAGCGTAAACCCTTTTAGCCGATGTAATCTTGTGTTCATGGATTAAGCAGCTCCATGGTGTGCGGTGCTGGCAAGGTTACCGGTAATGACTGCCCGCTGGCATCAGTCGCGTTACTGGCAGAAACAGTAATGCTGGACTGTGGCTTAGCCGCAATCGCCCTGAAGGTGATGTTAACCAGGCCACCCGCACCATCGCTACCATTCTGCCCGGGCTGTGACACACCGATTGCTATTTGTCCGGCAGCCGCATCAACATTGCTGCTAAAAGCCGTTGTCACATTATTACGGTTCAAGAAATCACCTTCCGTGACCTCCAGCACTTCCAATACTGCCGGGTCAAATGCCACCTGTAGCGGCACGCCGGCAACCTTAGCTCCGGCCTGCGCTTGCAGTGCCAATTTGAATGGCTCGCCAACCTTGGCCTGCGTTGCCCCCTGCCATGACAGCGCAAGAGGTGCAGTAGTGGCTGACGCAGTGATAGCTGGCGCAGCAGCCTGCCTGCCTGATGCAGGGTTCAATGTAGAGACCGGTGCAGCCTCAGCCGGCGCCGATTCCTGAGCTGGCTCGTCCTGTTGTATAGCTGGAGCAGGATTTGCTGCCGGCGCTGGCGACACTGATGGCACGGCAGGAACTGGCAATAGCGGCTGCACAGCGCGTAATGGCTGTTGAATTGCCGGTACCCGCTGCTGTAGCGGCATTGCCGCTGTTGGGGCGCCGCCGGTCTTGACCAGTTTCACCGGTTGCAGTGTCAGCGGTTTGTTTTGCAGCACACTATCGGTGCCGGACCAGAACTCTGTCAGTTCGGCTTCAGGCCTGTGCATATTGCGCACAATATGTGGCGTGATAGAAAGTATGATTTCAGTCTTGCGTTTATCGTTATTATGGCTGGCAAACAAACGACCGATCAGCGGCAGGTCACCCAGGCCGGGAACCTTGGATACAGACTTACGCTCTTCATCGCTGATCAGGCCGGCAAGCACCTGGGTCTCACCATCGGCCAGACGCAACACGGTTGTGGCATTACGCGTACCGATCTGGTAGGCAATGGTTCCGGATGAAGCATTGGTAACCTGGCTGGTGATAGAGCTCACTTCCAGATAGGTCTTGATCGCCACCTCGCCATCCATGTGGATGTCAGGTTCAACCTCAAGTTTAAGCCCTACATCCAGGTACTGCACACTCCCCGTCACTACAGGTGTGCCTGTAGATACCGGAGTGACCGAATTGGTAATCACCGGCACACGGTCACCGATCATGATCTTCGCTTTTTCATGCTGCCGGACACGAATTCGCGGATTGGCGAGCAGGTTGGTGTCACCAATCTCTTTTTTCAAATTAAGCAGAATCGTCAACGGGGTTACATGAATACTGCTGGCCTTGATATGCCGCAACCCTTCAACCGTTAATGGCGCTGCGGGGATATTATCTGTCACCACAACCCCGCCGGCACCGATAGTACTTCTGGTTTGAGCCGGTGTCTCGGTTACCGAAAATCCGGCCTGTGTCGGGAATTTAACCCCCAGCTCGGTGAGTTTGGAGTGCAGCACTTCCAGTATTTCCACTTCCAGCATCACTTCCGGGTCATTTAAATCCTGTGCTGCTACCAGTTTTTCTGCCAGTTGCACCGCCTCCGGGGTATCACGCATTACCAGCGAATTGGTTTTTTCATGGATAAAAATATCCTTGGTTTTCAGCATGGTCTTAATCATCGTCTGCATCTGTTTTGCGTCTGCATTGGTGAGATGAAAGGTACGAATGACTAACTCCTGGTACTCCTTGATTTTTGCCGGTGTATTCGGATAAACAAAAATCGTATTCTCATTAAGTACTTTTTTTCCAAGCTGGCTCTGCATCAGGATCAGGTTAATGGTGTCCTCCACTGAAGCATCTTTCACAAAAATAGTGGTCTTGATATCACTGCGCACATCGCGATCCAGCAACACATTAATGCCACTAGTACGCGATAACGCCTCAAACACCATTTTCAGGTTGGCATCCCTAAACTGCAGCGAAACGGGCTTTTTGATCTTTGACTGCAAGGATGGCATTGCCATCTGGGTTTGTTTGGCTAACTGATCATCAATCTCTCGTTTTAGCGCAAGCGCATCGGCACGCGTTGGGTTTTCAAGAAAAATAGTCTGCAATCTGGCCTGTGCGCCATCAAAATCGTTTTTTTCAAACAAGGTTCTCGCTTCTTCCAGCACGGTGTCGTGGCGTTTATCCATGGCGATCAGGTCAACGCCAGCCTTGGCATGTGAATTATCTGCATCAATGCGCAGTACGCGCTGATAATAAGACTCTGCCTCATCAGGCCGCACTTGCTCACGCGCCTGATCACCAAGCCTCAGCAGGTGATTGACAGCACGCTCACGCTCACGCACGAAATCGGCACGGTAATCCATTTTTCCGGGGTTGGCTTTAGCTGCCTGCTCCAGCTTGTTTAGCCCGTCTTCCAGACTGGTTTCATTGGTCATATCCAGTTCTTTACGTTGCGGCTCATTGGCACAACCTGATGGCAAAATGATCATCAGGCATATAAGCAGCCCGGCATGCTTAGGCGGCAGATTGATGTTGTGGCGCAGCAACGCAATCTCAAAATGAAACCACCTGCCAGCAGAGCAGCAAATGGCGGGAATATTAATCCGGTAGCATGGCTTCATGATAAGTCCCCGATATTCATGATTTGTTTTATGTTCAAGGGTAAGTAGGTCAAGCTAAGTTTTCCTGCCGCCACCCCATCTACATGATAGGTATTTTCAATAACATCCCCTGGTGAAACCGAATACACGCGCTCGCCCCTGTTCAGAAAAATGATCAGACGTCCGCCGGGCTCCTGGTAACTGCCAATAAAAGCATACGGCAAAGGTGGCGCGGTCGGTGGTGGCGGAGGCACTGGCTTGGATGGTGGCGGTGGTGGCGGTGGTGGCGGTGGCACGTACCATGATTTACCTTTAAAAACGTCAATCATTTCCACGTCGCTGTCGGTGCGCTGATCCAGCCTTTGCAGCTGAACATCGGCCACCTCCATCACAGTTGTAGCATGCCTTGACGCGGGTCTGGATACAGATCCATTAACTTTTGCATCTGGTTTTACTACTGGTTCAGGTTTTACAACTGATTCTGGTTTTACTACTGGCTTTTGTTTTACTACTGGTGCTGATAACTCATTATCTGCTGAAGTGTCTGCCTGCCAGGCGCTGGCAGCAACTGCCAGCAGCGTAACCAGCCCTACTAACACCACTTGCTTATTTGTAAGGCGCTTCATGATGGCCGCCCGAAATAAAGTGTTAGCTCAATAGTGCCATTGATTGCAGTGTCGCTAATTTTTTGGCGCTCAAATGTCACGTTATCCAGCGAAGCAGTTGGAACCTCTACCAGTAAGGCGCTAATGAATTTACGGATATTCAGGTAAGAACCATTAAGTGGAAGTTTTACCTGATAGCGCAATAGCTTTCCGCCCTTATCGCGGGTAATCCGGTAATCACCCTGTTTGAGCAGCAATGCATTTTCTTTAGCTATGTCATGTATCTTTTCCAGCCAATCCGGCACACTTTGCTCAGCTGGAAAGTAATCATAGAAAATGGCAAGCTGTGTTAATGAAGATGGGTGTATAGCCGCCGGGCGGGCACTGCCCCTGCCGGATACCTGCAATTGCAAAGCCAAAAGCTGCTGATGCAACGCATGCAGTTCACGTTGCGCCGGCATAATGACCGACAGAAAAATACCAGCACAGAATACCAGCACCCCCATGGCGGTAAGCCACGGCCAGGTTAACCGGCTCACCCAGCGCGCAGCATAAAACCTTATAGTGCTCAGTACTTGCCGGTCCATGATGCATCCAATATGAAATATATAGGCTTATCAGGATTATTTTCCTGTACCTGATGTTTATGCAGGAACACCTCAGTAAAAAACCCGCTGCTCTGCAAGCTTCTGATATAAGCCAGCAGTGCATCAAAATCCTTGGCCTCACCACTAATTTTGATCACGCCCTTCTTTGAATCCGGGTCTATGCCCAGCAAAGCCATACTGTCAGAATTGGCAGATTCCACTGACTCAAACAACCGGCTCCAGGGCAGACTTAACTTAAGCAGCACATCGTTGGCATTCTTGACCTCTGCCGCGCGTTGTTGAGCTTCTGCCGCCGTCATTGGCAGCGCTCTCTGGCTGGGACGCAAATTACGCTCTATCTTTGAGATTAATTTTTCCAGATGTGATGCTTCAATCGACATCTGGCGATAGTAATAGATCAGCAAACCGGCTCCTGCCAGCGCCAACAGCAACACAAAAACTCCGCTCCAGTGCCCGATATTTTTGTGCCGATAATCAAGTGACAGGGGGCGCATGATATTAGGAGCTTTTCAAAACACTAGCTGCCAGTGCAGGATTTATTTTTAGAGCAGCCGGGGCTTTCAGCCTGTGGATAGTCCAGCCGCTATCCGACAATGAGGAATACTCCCCGCCATCGGTGGCAACAAGATATACCTTGCCGCGATCTGCGCCCAGTTCCGTACTATGCCCAGACACATGTAGCACCCGCTCCAGCAGCTGCGGCAAGCGATCTACCCAGCCATCATCCGTTTTCATGGTGTGCAGGCCGCACCAGTTGCCATGCTTGAGCAGCGCGATGTTTAACCTGCCGGACTCAACCAGTACCAGCCAGTCGGCTGGGCCTGAAAATTTTTTATGCCAGCGATTAAATACCGCCATCAGATTGGGTTGTACTGAAGTTAAGTGCAGCCGGCACGCACGTGCTACTCTCTCCAGTTCATCAAGCAGCCTTTGATCCACTGCACTTGCCACCTGCATTTTTCCGTAGCCATTAGCACTCAGCCGCAGCGACCAGCCTTCAGCATCGCCGCCATAAGTCTGCAAAAAACAGTGGCGTGCATAGGCTTCTTCCTCACGGTCATTACTGAACTGGGTTCCATGTGCAAGCAATACATAGCGTACAAAATGATTGGAAAGCACGACTGTTGCATTCGCCTTGCCGATAGCCATCGCAGACACTTGCTGCTGCAAGCTACGCAGCGCAGATGCCCAGCCTGGTTCACCTTTCACAAGCTCACCTGTGAAAGATTCACCTGTCACAGATTCACCACACTGCACATTTATTCTGGCAAGCTCCCTGGGCTGCCAGCCACGGCTCGTCCTGAGCAGGCTGATTCGCTCCGGATACAGCTCAATATATAAATGCTCACGCAACGAAGGTAACACGATTAATCTCCTGAAATGTGCTTTCACCCTGACGTACCAGATCTACTGCGCTTTCACGCAGAAAACGCGTGCCGTTTCGATGCGCAGCCTCCTTGATCACACGAATCGGCTCGCGCGCCACAATCATTTCCCGAATTTCATCATTCAGATAGAGTAATTCTGCAATGGCTTTTCTGCCCTTGAAGCCGGTACCTCGGCACTGCCCGCAGCCATGCCCTACCCGAAAAGTAAAGGCTGCCGCCTGCTCCGGCGTAATGCCGGAATCTGCCAGCAACTGCGCATCCGGCACATAATCAACCGCGCAATGCGGGCAGTTAATGCGCACCAGGCGCTGCGCCAGAATGCCATTGATGGCCGAAACAAAACTGTACAGGTCAACGCCCATATGCATGAAACGGCCAATCACATCGAACACATTATTGGCGTGCACCGTGGTAAGCACGAGGTGACCGGTTAAGGCAGACTGGATGGCGATCTGTGCGGTTTCCGGATCGCGGATCTCCCCCACCATGATCTTGTCGGGGTCATGGCGCAGGATAGAGCGCAGCCCACGGGCAAAGGTCAGACCTTTTTTCTCATTAACCGGAATCTGTAATACTCCAGGCAGCTGATACTCGACCGGATCCTCGATGGTAATAATCTTGTCCTGCCCATGATTGATTTCGGTAATAGCCGCATACAGCGTAGTGGTCTTGCCGCTGCCGGTTGGCCCGGTGACCAGCATCATGCCGTAAGGCTCGTTGGCAAGCCGGCGCAGCATGGTGATTGCCTCGTCGTTAAAGCCCAGGCAATCCAGCCGCAAGCCCTTGACCTGATCGGTCAGGGTTTGCTTGTCCAGAATCCGCAATACAGCATCCTCACCAAAGATACACGGCATGATGGAGACGCGAAAATCCACCTCGCGCCCGCGCATGGAAACTTTAAAGCGCCCATCCTGCGGTACGCGCCGTTCGGCAATATCCAGCTCTGATATAACTTTGATGCGCGACAGTACCTGCTCGGCCAGATCGGACCCTTCCACAGAACTCATCGTGGTCAGCACACCGTCGATACGATATTTAATAACCAAACCGGAAGCACCGGTTTCCAGATGAATATCACTGGCTTCCATGCGCAATGCATCGTACAGGGTAGAGTGCACCAGTTTGACCACGGTGCTGGTATCCTCGCTGATGGACTTAAAGGATAAATCCTCGACCTCATGGCCATTGTGAGAGATGCGATCACCTTCTGTAACCACGCTATCCATCGCGCGCATACCTGCTTCATGGCGTGCCAGATAAGCGGCAATATCAGCATGGTGCGACAGATACCATTCAAAATTTGGCGCAATCCTGTCTTCTACCCAAGCCTGCAAATTTGTATCGAATGGATCGCTGAATGCCACCAGCAATTTACCTTGTTCATTTCTAAGCGCCACACACTCGCGCTCCAGCGCGTATGAAAATTCAATCAGATCAAATGCCGGTGTGAGATGATTCAGTTCCGGCATCGCCAGTACCGGGTAGTGCAGGATGGCACCGAGCGCTGCGACAAATTTCTCTGCCGGCAACGCGAGCATTTCATCCAATGTCTCTACCATGCGGCGCTGGGTTCGCTCAGCGTGCATGCGGGCCTCACGCAGATGATCGTGAGTGATTTTCACAACATCCGTCTCAACCGTGCTCATTGGATACTCCCGGCAAGTTCAAAAATTGGGAAGTACATCATGATGACGATACCCCCGATAATCAGACCGATGATTGCCATCAGCAAAGGCTCGAATAATCGCGTAAACCAGTCTACCCAACGCGCCATTTCATCATCGTAAAAGCTGGCTATTCGCTCTGTCATTTCGCCCATGCCGCCGGTACGCTCACCCACGCGCAACAGGCGCGATGCCACAGGAGTCGTCAAACCGTAACGCTCCATTGCATATGAAATCGGCTGTCCTTCACGGATACAGTTTGATGCCTGTGCCAGCTGCTTTTGCAGCGTCTGCTGCAACAATCCGGAAACCATCTCCAGCGCGCTTACAATAGGAATGCCGCCACGCAGCAACATACCCAGCGTACGGTAGAAACGTGCAAGCTGATACACGCGGATGCGCTCCCCTACGGCAGGAATACGCCAGAACTGCTGCATGATCCACTGTTTGAAAGCTGGCTGTGAGGCGCCATAAAATATGGCCATCAATAGAACTGCTACGACGATTAACGCTAAAACCTTGTGATTTTCCAGCATAAGACCCCAGTTCATGAGCATTCTGGAGAAAAACGGCAAGTCAGTGCCAATGTCCTCATAAATACGGCTGAACTTGGGAACCACGTATAGCATAAGAAATAACGTCACCAGACTACCGACACTAATCAGCAGCACAGGGTAGATGGAGGCACTGACAATTTTCTTGCGCACCACATCCATCTGCGATTGATAAGCAATGTAGCGTGACAGTGATTCGCTCAAGTCTCCGGTTTTCTCGCTGGCACGTATGGTAGCTACATAAAGCGCAGGAAAAACTTCAGGATACTGCTGCAATGCGGTAGAAAGCGCATGGCCTTCATGCAGTTTGGAAATAATGCCCTGAAACATTTTGCGGCTTTCGGGGCGCGTTTCCTTTTCCAGCATAGTTTCAAAAGCTTCTACCTGCGTTAGCCCGGCTTCCAGTAAAGCGAATAGCTCCTGACTAAACAATACCAATGGAAAGCGGCCACCGCCCAATTTTGGCCATTTACTGGCGGTATGCTTTGCTTTGACGGCAAGCACTGCATAACCTTTAGATCTGACCTGACCGATTACATCACGCTCATCAGGTGCATCAAGCGTCAGCTTGACAACCCCCATTCCGCTCATGAATACTTTCACTTCGTAGCGCATGGTGATCCCCCAGCGGCGATTTTGGCAATCTGACTACCAATTGGTAATATCCGCAGCTTCATCACTACCCCCAGGCTGGTTGTCCTTGCCATAGGAAAACAGATCGAACTCACCATGGTCACCGGGAATTTTGTACTGGTAAGCATTTCCCCACGGGTCAAACGGAACGCCCTTTTTCAGATAGGGGCCATCCCACTTTGTTTCATTGGCAGGCGCTACATTAAGTGCTGCTAACCCCTGATCCAAAGATGGGTAATGCCCGGTATCCAGCCGATAATTATCCAGCGCTTTTTCTATAGCGTCGATTTGTGCCCTGGTCACTTTTATTTCTGACTTGCCGACCTGAGAGAAATACTTTGGTCCTACATAGCCGGCCAACAGGCCGATAATAACCATCACCACCAGCAGTTCCAGCAATGTAAAGCCCTTGCTGATGCATGAATTGTTGCCTGGGCTAAACTTAGCGTTAGCTACATACCGCATCATGGCAGGGCCTCCTCTTCAATATCACAACAGTTCAGCTTCCTGCTTACCGTGGAAAACCGAATGATGAAACACCAAGTAACGTGACTAGAATAACTACATAGACTGCAAGTGACTGTGGGGTAAAAGGTGTATTCCCTTATACAGTGAGTACCGTATTTCTGACGTAGGTAAACACTGTACGCAAGCAACTTAAAACACATGGTTAACAAACAGCAAAAGCAGTCATAACATACGATTATTATTCCAGCTGGCTATATCAATATACTCATATATTATTTAATGAACTTAAGATGCATTGATAGAATCTCGGAAAATTTTAGTTCTCCAGAACATTACAAACAGAACCATACGAAAGCCTATCAATGAAAGTCACTTACAAACTATTACCACTGCTGGTTACTTTAGCCGCAACCAACGCTTACGCCACAGACGGTTATTTTGCACACGGTTACGGGGTTAAGTCTCAAGGCATGGGCGGCGTGGGCATTGCATTGCCGCAGGATGCACTGGCCGCGGCATCCAACCCGGCAGGCATGGGGCTGATCGGTGACCGCTTTGATGTAGGTGCAACCTGGTTCCGCCCGATACGCGAATCTGAAATTTCCGGCAATGCCGGCCCTGCCAACAATGGCACCTTCAAAGGCAATGAGACTACAAACTTTATCATTCCTGAAATTGGCTATAACAAAGTGATTAACCCTGAAGTAACTTTAGGCGTTAGCGTATACGGCAACGGCGGCATGAACACCGATTACAACAAGCCGATTAATTTGCTTGGCCAAACCAAGCCTGGCATTGATCTGGCCCAATTATTCATTGCCCCTACCGCCACATGGAAAGTCACGCCATCCAATATTATTGGCGTATCAGTCAACCTTGCATACCAACGCTTCGAAGCACAAGGCTTGCAGAATTTTGACAATCCTCTCTACAGCAATGCTCCCGGCAAGGTTACCAACAGGGGCCATGACAGCTCTTACGGTGCCGGCATACATTTAGGCTGGATTGGCCAGGTAAATGACGCGGTAACATTAGGTGCAACTTACCAAAGTAAAACCTATATGAGCAAGTTTGATAAATACAAAGGCCTGTTTGCAGAAGGCGGTGATTTTGATGTACCGGCAACTTACGGTGCCGGTATTGCAGTTAAAGCAACGCCAGCACTGACCGTAGCGGCTGACGTTCAGCGCATCGAGTACAGCGATGTCAATTCAGTTGGCAACCCGGTCAGCAATCTGACTGTAGGCGGTAATAAACTGGGCACCGGTAAAGGCGGCGGTTTTGGCTGGAACGATGTCACCGCAGTGAAACTTGGCGTCAGCTACGCGTGGAACGAAACCTTAACCGTACGTGCCGGTTACAACCACTCATCACAGCCGATTCCCAAGAAAGAAACTTTCTTCAACATTCTGGCACCCGGCGTAGTGCAGGAGCATGTAACGCTTGGCGCAACCTACGTATTGCCAAACAAGTCTGAACTATCGTTTTCATACATGCATGCCTTTGAAAACAAAGTACGCGGCAACGGCTCCATTCCAGCAGGCTTTGGCAGCGGCGAGGCCAACTTGAAAATGTACGAAGACTCATTGGGCGTAGCGTATGGCTGGCAAATATAAGCCTTAATTAATATATAATTCTCCTAATTAGGCCACGTACTGACCGTACGTGGCCTCTTTTTTATCGGACATCAAAATTATTATGTTAATCGACTGGAACAACTTCACACCATGGACTGCACTGGCAGGCGGCGCACTGATCGGCCTGGCTACTGCAATCTTCATCCTGTTTAATGGCCGCATCGCCGGCATCACCGGCATTCTAGGCGGGCTAATCAAGCCTAAACTGCAAGACATAGGCTGGCGCATCGCGTTTATCGTTGGCTTAATATTATCTCCCGCAATATGGAAACTATTCGGCTCGCTGCCGACGATTGAAATAGAGGCAGGCAACGCATTGCTGGCATTTGCCGGGCTTATCGTAGGCATCAGCACCCGTTATGGTTCCGGCTGCACCAGCGGCCACGGCGTTTGCGGCATTTCGCGACTCTCGCCACGTTCAATTATTGCCACGCTTGCTTTCATGGCTACCGGGTTTTTAACGGTCTATGTTGTAAGACATTTATTAGGAGCGTAACGCCATGAATAAACCTCACAACACATTCCAGGCATTAGTTTTTTCATTGCTGTCGGGGCTGATCTTCGGTATCGGCCTGATTCTGGCTGGCATGGCTAATCCAGCCAAAGTGCTGGCGTTTTTGGATTTAGCTGGCCGGTGGGATCCTTCATTAGGTTTAGTGATGGGCGGCGCAATCGCCGTTGGAGTGGTTGCCTTTGCAATTGCAAAGAAACGCCCGCACAGCTATCTTGGCTTTGCTATCCAGCTGCCGACTTCACGCATCATCGACAAACGCCTGGTGTTTGGCGGCCTGGTTTTTGGCATGGGCTGGGGGCTGGTAGGTATATGTCCGGCTCCAGCATTTGTGCTGGTTGGTTCAGGCAGTGATAAAGGCTTGATTTTTACCGTATTCATGATGCTGGGCATGGTGATTTTTGAAGTGCTTGAAAATTACCGGAAACCAAAAAACACGCCTCCCAAGTCATAAACATGTAGCAGGGTTTACTGCTGCAGCTTATTGCTTCGACTTAATTGTTTCGGCCCGGGGAAATTTAAACTTGGGCCGCACAAAATTAAGCTAAAATAATGTAACTTAACCAAGTTGCCAACCCAATCAAATTACCTGAACCAAGTTACCTTATTCAAGTTACATAAGCCATGTTCGATTTTTTCAAAAAAGACAAACCGCCAGTCAAGGACAAAGCGCCAGCCGATGCCAGCCTAACTGACAACAAACCAGCCGAGCTTGCGCCAAGCTGGACTGAGCGCTTAAAACAAGGCTTGGCCAAAACGCGCAACCAGCTTGGCAGCCAGTTAAGCGGCATTTTTGGCGGCGGCAAAATTGATGCTGAAGTTTATGAAGAGCTTGAAACGATTCTGCTCACTTCAGACGTTGGTATTGGCGCTACAGAATACTTGCTGGACGACATCAAGAACCGCGTAAAACGCCAGAGCCTGGATGATACGGCGCAACTTAAAATAGCGCTCAAAGAAGCCATGTCTGACTTACTGTCACCGTTGCAACAACCGCTGGATACCGGCACCCATCAGCCGTTTATCATTATGCTCGCCGGGGTGAATGGCGCCGGCAAAACCACCACCATCGGCAAGCTGGCAAAACACTTTCAAGCGCAGGGCAAAAGCGTGCTGATTGCTGCCGGCGATACTTTCCGTGCCGCCGCACGCGAGCAGTTGCAGGTTTGGGGTGAGCGCAACAATGTACATGTGGTAGCGCAAACCAGTGGCGACCCGGCCGCTGTGATGTTCGATGCCATTAATTCGGCCCGCGCCAAAAACATCGACATCGTGCTGGCCGATACCGCCGGCCGCCTGCCTACGCAACTGCACCTGATGGATGAAATTGCCAAGGTGAAACGCGTCATGGATAAAGCCCAGCCCGGCGCGCCACATGAAGTGCTGCTGGTGCTGGATGCCAACACCGGCCAGAACGCGGTGAATCAGGTCAGGATTTTTGATGATGCACTTGGCGTGACCGGCTTGGTATTAAGCAAGCTGGACGGCACAGCCAAGGGCGGTGTGATTGCGGCTATTGCACAGGCACGCCCTATTCCAATCCGCTACATTGGTATTGGCGAGGCCATTGACGACCTGCGACCGTTCAATGCGCATGAATTTATTGATGCGATGATTGATTAAATGGGGTTCTATAAACACATTCCTTGGGCGCATTACTTCGTTGCGCGGTACTCGCAACCTCGCTGTATAACGCATACTATCTCGGTTTCTGCGTTCCGTGCGCCTAGTACTGCATCCCAAGTAATATATTTATAAAACCCCATTTAGATAATTACCAGCATTAGCGCTACAATAATGGCATGATTCGATTCGACAATGTGAGCAAACGCTACCCGGGTAGCGATGAAATATTCAGGAATGTCAGTTTCAGCATTGATGCCGGCGAGTTTGTGTTTCTCACCGGTCACTCCGGTGCCGGTAAAAGCACCCTGCTCAAGCTGATTGCAGCCACAGAGCGCCCGACCAGCGGTACGGTACTCATTGCCAATCAGAATGTCAGCAAACTAAAACCGTCCGCAATTCCATTTCTACGCCGCAGGTTCGGCCTGATATTTCAAGACCATAAACTGCTGTATGACCGCAACTGTTTTGAAAATGTCATCCTGCCGCTACGCATTAATGGCGTCAGCGAGCAGGAAGCTGCAAAACGCGTGCGTGCCGCACTGGATAAAGTCGGCCTGCTTAACAAAGAAAAAGCCATGCCGATTACCCTATCCGGTGGCGAACAGCAGCGTCTGGCTATCGCGCGCGCGGTGGTTAGCCGGCCGGCAATATTGCTGGCTGATGAGCCGACCGGCAATCTGGATGCTGACTACGCCGCTGACATCATGGCGATTTTTAATGCCTTTAACCAGGTAGGCGTTACCGTGATCATGTCCACGCACGATGCCTTGGGCATGAGCAGTAATCAAAACAGGATATTGCACCTGAACCAGGGCCTGTTAAGTGAGGTCCTGCCAAACGAAGGAGCAGGCAAGCCGGGCCGACCCAATACCAGTATATCTTCTACAGAAACGTTGCAACCATGAGTAATTGGCTGAACCATCATTTGCAAGCAATCAAGCTCGTGCTTTTCCGCATGCGCAACAATGCACTGTCAACATTCATGATTTGCCTGGTAATCGCTGTTGCCATGTGCTTGCCAAGCCTGTTTTATCTTGGCGTAGATAACTTGTCGAGACTCAGCGATCATATGCAGAGTGAAACCGAGATCAGCCTGTTTCTGAAACAGGACGCAAGCAAAAATACTATTGCTGAAATCGATGCGGTACTCGCCAAAAACCCTGATATTCGTGAATATCACCTGGTCACCAAAGATAAGGCCTGGCAGCAGCTACAGGAAAAGTCAAAAGATAATCAGGATATCAGCGAAGCCATCAATCAGCTTGGCAAGAACCCATTGCCGGATGCATTTTTCATTCAGGCAAAATCCGCAGACCCGGAAACATTAGATACCTTAAAAAATACACTGAAAAATATTCCTGGCGTTGAACAGGCCATACTCAATGCAGACTGGGCCAAGCGCCTTGCCACCCTGCTGAATATCGGCAAAAAACTGATATTTTTCCTTGCCGTATTGTTTGCTATCGTGCTGCTGGTCATCATCGGCAATACCGTGCGCATGCAAATACTCACGCAGCAGGATGAAATTGAAGTGAGCTATCTGATAGGCGCCACCAATAGCTTTATCAGAATCCCGTTCCTTTATGCCGGCGCCATCTACGGGCTTTTCGGCGGCTTGCTGTCCATATTGATTATTGCCGGCATTATTCAGACATTCAATATTTCCATCATGGAAATATCGCAGCTTTACAGTAGCGACTTCAGTTTAAATATCCTTAATATACAGTTATATCTCGCCATCACCGGCGTAGCGGTTGTGATTGGCTGGCTAGGCTCTTACTTGGCCGTTTCACGCGCCATCAGCACTATCAAATTAAATTAAGCAAATTAATTAAATGCCCCCCGGCGAAGCCGGGGGCTTATTCGGTGAGCGCCTCAAAGGCGCCAATAAAATCGCGAGCCACCCAAGGTGGCCTATTTTGCCCCTTCCCTCTTGCAGGGAGGTACCAGTACTTGGCATCACCGCAGAATATATCTGCTTAACCGTAAAGGTCATCACCACCAATCTAAAGTTGCTAAAGCAACAAGATTGGTGCGAAAAGCAGATTATTCATGCGCGAAAGGCTGGGATGGGGGTGAAAAAATCAATTATTCACGAGGTTTTCTACCCCCACCCCAACCCTCCCCCTCCAAGGGGAGGGAATAATGCAGTTGCCAAATTTGGACTTTAGCTCTTGGTGACCAATGTATAGGTCAAACCTTGGTAAACCCCCGGCAGAGCCGGGGGTTTACCTTAATTAAATTAAGCATCCATATTGGTGATTAACTGCGCCAGCAGCGGCTTCAGTCCTGAAGGTATTGCCAGCATGTTCAGCGCAGCCTGACGCGCTTTAAGTGAAGTTTTCCTCAAGGTTTTATTCAGGATATCTATAAACTTTGCCTGGTCATAATCCGTATGGCTTGCAACAAACTGCTCTAGATAACTTTCCAGAAACACCAGCACCACAACATCCTCCAGCGTTTGCGATTCATGCATGCTAACTACATCGTTAACTGGCGCAACTTTCTTTACCAGCGCACAAACTCGCTCCATGACCGCCGCCTCATAGCCGGCCTCCGCAAGCACCTGGCGCGTAACATCGGCATGAAAAGACTTAAGCTCGCTACGCCACTGATGATAGCCAGCCTTGGTCATTGGGTAACTGCTGCGCGCTATCTTCCAGCGCTGTATGTGCTGGCACCGAGCCGCCAGCTGCAATGCTTCCGAGGCATCCGGCGCGTACCGGCTGAGCATTTCGCTCATGCGCTCGGCATAAAGCAGCTCTTTGGGATATGGCCTGCCGTCGACAATCTCCATATTGGGGTCTAGCTTATTTAAGGCATCAAAGCTGGCTAGCGCTGTTTCAAATTTTTGCTGGCTGGAAATATTCATGGTGACAAGTTTACAGCTATTTCTAATTAAATTTATGATGCATGCGCACGTTTTTTGTGCATAAACCTATCATCATGCACAGATTAACGCCAGTAAAGTTATATTTAATATGATTAAAAATCAATAACTTAAATATAAATTGGCTGATGGCACGGCTATTGCTTATGTTTTAGCAAATAGAATTTCAAATGAAATTTCAAATAAAATTTTAAGTGCGGCTATGCTAAGAGTAATGATTGTTGATAATGAGTTTGAGCGCACGCATCCTCTTAAGCAATCTCTGCTTGATAATGGCTACGAGGTCATTGCACATATAAAGGACACCATCAATTTGGATGATGCGTGTAGAAAATTGCAGCCGGATGTGGTGATTATCAATACAGACTCACCTAGCCGCGATACCTTGGAACATATATGTGTCATGACGGCCAGCGATCCACGGCCGGTAATGATGTTTAGCCATGACGGAGATAGGGAGCAGATTAAACTGGCAACTCAGGCCGGGGTGTGTGCTTATGTAGTAGGCAGCATTCCAAACGAGAGACTGCAGCCGGTGATTGATGCAGCTATCGCCAGGTTTGATGAGTTCAAGCATTTGCGTACCGCGCTCAAAGAGGCCAACGAGAAATTAAGTGACCGCAAAGTAGTAGAGCGCGCAAAGGGATTACTGATGAAGCAGCGCAGCATCAGCGAAGATGATGCCTACAACATGCTGCGCAGCATGGCGATGCAAAAAAATATACGCATCGCACAGTTGGCTAAACAAATTATGGATACAGCGGAGTTGTTGTTATAAGGAACCAACAAAGACATGATTAAAAAGCAGCTTTTACATAACAATCCAACGATGGATTGAAGTGTAAAAGATTGTGGCAGCAAATCGAGCCAAAGACGGCTCACTACAGCAACACAAGGCAAAGGCGCCTGATAAGCAGCGGATTCTTTAGATGACAAGAATCGGCGTGCATTATCAGGCGCCTTTTTTACGCGCATTATCAGGCGATTTTTAATGGGATATTTTTTTAATTGTTTCAGGAGACCATGCTATGAGTACTAAAAATGCAAAGCTTGACCCGACACCGGCAATGCCTATCGATAACGGCCGCCGTGACTTCTTCAAAATGAGCGCAGCCAGCGCGTTGGGGGCAGCCGCCATGATGGGCATGGTGCCGACCGGTATCCGCACCCAGGCCTACGCTGCAGGCTCAGATGCGCCGGAAATCAGCGAAGTGAAGATCGGATTCATTCCACTGACGGACTGTGCGCCCATTATCGTTGCCGCAGAAATGGGGTTTGACAAGAAATACGGCATCAAGATCACACCATCAAAAGAAGCATCATGGGCGGCCATTCGTGACAAGACCGTGAACGGCGAGCTGCATGCAGCCCATGTGCTGTATGGCCTGGTGTATGGCGTACAGCTTGGCATCGGCGGACAGCAGAAAAACATGGCGGTGCTGATGACACTCAACCACAACGGTCAGGGTATTACGCTAGCCAACCAGCTCAAGGAAAAAGGCGTCAAGGATGGCAAGAGCCTGAAACGTCTGCTCGACAACGAGAACCGCGACTACACATTTGCACAGACTTTCCCCACCGGCACCCATGCCATGTGGCTGAATTACTGGCTGGCTGCCAATGGCATCAACCCGCTCAAGGATGTCAAAACCATCGTTGTGCCGCCGCCGCAGATGGTAGCCAACATGCGCATCGGCAATATGGACGGCTACTGCGTGGGTGAGCCATGGAATGCACGCGCCATTTTCGACAAGGTGGGCTATACAGTTGCCACCTCACAGGATATCTGGACTGACCACCCGGAAAAAGTATTGGGCACCACCGCAGATTTCGTTGCCAAGAACCCCAACACGGCGCGCGCCATGATTATGGCGATTCTCGATGCCTGCCGTTATATCGAAGCCAACGAAAACCGCGCCAAAGTTGCCAAGCTGATCGCAGGCAAAGCCTATGTAAACGCCCCGGAAGAAGTGATTGCAGGCCGCTTTGTCGGCGATTACGACAATGGCATCGGCAAAAAATGGAAAGACCCCAACTTCATGAAATTCTTTGAGGATGGCCGAGTCAATTTCCCTTACCTGTCAGACGGCATGTGGTTCCTGACGCAGCATAAACGCTGGGGCCTGCTCAAATCAGACCCGGACTACCTGGACGTGGCCACCAAGGTAAACCAGGTAAAACTTTACTCAGAGGCGGCTTCACAGCTGGGCATCAGCGTGCCGAAAGACGCGATGCGCTCCAGCAAGCTCATGGATGGCGTGGTCTGGGATGGCAAGAATCCCGCAGCCTATGCAGCTTCGTTCAAGATCAAAGCCTAAGCAACAAGAAAAGGAACAACCATGAATGCCATCAGCATCAACAAAACAAGCTTGCCAGCGATCATCAAGCAAAGCAACAAGAGCAGCAAGAAGGCTTTAACCAGTAGCGACAGCCAGAACACCCGCCATACCAAAACCGACAGTGCCAGCAGCAAAGCCTACCGGTTCTTCAAATGGCTGATTCCACCTGTATTCGGCATTTTGTTACTGATTGCGATCTGGGCACTGATTTCATACCAGACGCCCAACCTGCCTGGGCCGGTCAAAACCTGGAACTCCGCTGTGACATTATTCAGCGACCCATTTTATGACAATGGCCCTAATGACAAAGGCGTGGGCTGGAATATCCTGGCCTCGCTACAGCGTGTAGGCCTGGGCTTCGGCATGGCAGCACTGATCGGCATCCCACTCGGGTTCATCATCGGCCGCTTTGAGTTTGCTTCAAAAATGTGCGCGCCGGTCATCAGCTTGCTACGCCCGGTTTCACCGCTGGCGTGGCTGCCTATCGGACTGCTGGTATTCAAGGCTGCCAATCCGGCGGCTATCTGGGTGATATTCATCTCTGCGGTATGGCCCATGATCATCAACACTGCCGCAGGCGTGAGCAAGGTGCCGCAGGACTACATGAACGTTGCCAGGGTGCTCAATTTGAGCGAATGGAAAATCGTCACCAGAATCCTGTTCCCATTCGTGCTGCCGTACATGATGACCGGGGTTCGCCTCTCCATCGGCGTGGCATGGCTGGTGATTGTTGCGGCAGAAATGCTCACCGGCGGCGTTGGCATCGGGTTCTGGGTATGGGATGAATGGAACAACCTCAATGTCGAGCACATCATCATCGCCATCTTCATCGTGGGCATCGTCGGCCTGCTGCTGGAATGGGCCCTGACGCAAATCGCCAAAAGATTCAGTTACGAATAACCTCACCTACCCTACAGGAACCATCATGGAAAAAGCAAACGCAGACAAATACGTGCAGCTGGAGAATGTGGAGATGACATTCACCACGAAAAAAGGCACTTTTAACGCACTGAAAAACATCAACCTAAAAATCAAAGAAGGTGAATTCATTTCTATCATCGGCCACTCCGGATGCGGCAAATCTACCGTACTCAATCTGATTGCCGGGCTGCTGCAGCCCACCGCAGGCCTGCTGTTCTGCGCCGGCCGCGAGATTGCCGGGCCGGGGCCGGAGCGTGCCGTGGTGTTCCAGAACCACTCGCTCCTGCCATGGCTCACCTGCTATGAGAATGTTTACCTGGCAGTGGAGCGTGTGTTTGGCTCAGGTGCAAATGCCGAAACCAGGCAGCAGCTGGCAGCAAGAACTCACGCGGCTATCGAGCTGGTTGGGCTAAGCCATTCGGCAGACAAGCGCCCCAATGAAATATCCGGCGGCATGAAGCAGCGCGTAGGCATTGCCCGTGCACTAGCGATGGAACCAAAGGTGCTACTGCTGGATGAGCCTTTTGGCGCATTGGATGCGCTGACCCGCGCCAACCTGCAGGATGAGCTCATGAAAATCATGGCGAAATCAGGCTGTACCGCAGTGATGGTCACGCACGATGTGGATGAGGCCGTGCTGCTGTCAGACCGCGTAGTCATGATGACCAACGGCCCCGGCGCCACTATCGGTGAAATACTGGAAATCGACCTGCCGCGCCCAAGGGCACGCTTATCACTTGCCGAGAACGCAGACTACAACCACCTGCGCAGTGAAGTGCTGCAGTTCCTGTACGAACGCCATGCCAAACAAGCGGCTTGAATCCAACAATCAATCCAACACAATTAAAACCATTAACACCGTTAATACTGGGGACTCACCTATGAAACACAATGCCATATCTAAAATCAACCTGCTAACCAGCTGCACTATACCGGTGTCATCATTGGTATTGGCACTGGCTGTCATGATGCAACCTGCACATGCCGAGACTGCCGATTCAGAATCCGAGTACACCTTTCTGGATTCAATCAAGCAAGGCAAGCCTATGACGAACTTCAGGCTGCGCTATGAAAGTGTAGACCAGGACGCTTATCAACCAGCCCCTAACGCCGCTAAAAAACTGGATACTGCCGAGGCATTTACCTTGCGCAGCCTGATCGGCTGGCAGACTGCACCATTTCACAATTTCAGTTTTGCTGCGCAGATCACGGATGTGCATGAATTCAATGATAACTTCAATGACAGGCGCGAGAACCTGAGCGAATCCGGCAAGGCCAATTATCCGAATATCGTCGACCCCGGCTACACCGACATCAACCAGCTCTATGTAGACTGGACCGGCATCAAGAACACCAAGCTGCGCCTGGGCCGCCAGCAGCTTAACCTAGACAATGTGCGCTTTATCGGCGACATTGGCTTTCGGCAGAACATGCAGGTATTTGATGGCGTATCTGTAGTTAACAAAAGCATCAGCGATACCGAACTATTCGCGGCACACTTTGAGCAGGTCAGGCAAATCAATACCGAGCTGCGTCAGGGCAATATTGACATCCTGAATGCCAAATATCGCATCTCCCCCAGCGAGTCACTGGTGGGTTACGGCTACCTGATCGATGTACCCAACTTGAGCCAGAACAACGGCAACCCGGCTGCCGCAGGCACTGCAGCACAAGGCGGCAACGGCCTCGGTGCAAACCAGGATCTCACCAAGACCGCCACCACCGATGCCAGCTCAAAAACTTTTGGCTTGCGCCTCGATGGCGTACGTAAAGTCAGCGATGACTGGAAAGTGCTGTATACCGCAGAATACGCCAAACAAAGCGACTACGCCGGCGGCAGCCCGCTGATTGACGCGCACTACTTCAAGCTGGGCGGCGGTGCTGCCTACGATGTCTGGTCACTACGCATCGACCATGAAAAACTATCCAGCAACAATGGCAAATATGGCTTCCAGACCCCTCTCGGCACCAATCATCTGTTTCAGGGGTGGGCGGACCAGTTTCTGGTCACCCCGCGCCAAGGCATTGAAGACACCTTCATTACACTGGCCGGCAGCATTGAAAAGCTGAAACTCTATGCGGAATACCATGTGTTCAAATCTGACGAAAAGTATCAATCCATCAACGGCAAACTGGGGGATAGATACGGTACTGAATTTGACGCCAGCGCTGCCTACCCATTCAGCGATAAACTGCTCGGCAAAATCGAATACGCAAGATTCAACGAAGGTGACGTATACGGCGCGACATTAAAAGATGCGGCACGCAAGGGCGATAAGGAAATCGTCTGGCTGACTGCGATGTACACCTTTTAGCCTCTATTCCAAGCAAGTCATCAATTGCCGCAACCATGTATTAATAAATTATGTATTAGTAAGGAAGTTGCGGCAATTTCTGCACACTGAACCACTCGCGCAAAAGTTTATACACGCTTTAATAGAGTAACAAAACGTATAGTTATCTAGTAATGCTGCGCTACTACGGCAAAGTGCCAATTGATGTTGTTTCTTTTTGTCCCGGATCTTGTTGCTTCATATTCTTTTGCATGATAGCATCTTCACAAATTGTGGGATTTTTTCCCAGTATTTATAAAAATAGATATATTAATTTTGATAAATATTTTTATAAAATAGGGTCTACCCAGCTCCAAGTAAATTTAATGATCATATCTTTACAGAGCAAAATTTAAGGGGACGAGAATGAAATGTGGATACCTAAATGAATTGGTTGAAATAGTAAAAAGCGCTCGCAAAAGCGTTACGATTAATAGATTAAGATTTTGTGGAGATATATACAGCGCTCTGCATCTTCTCAATTACATGAATGGTAAAAAGATTGATACGGGCATATTGCTAGAAACGTTTACTGAGTTGCGAAATTTGTTCAACGAACAAGAGTTTGCCGCAGAGTTACTAGACAGGTCGTATGAAGAAATAATTCGCCTGTTAGGCAATGATGCTTGGCGTATCAGAGAATTTCAAGAAAAACGCATTGCTTAGCTTGCGTGCATTAAAGCAATAAAAATTAAAGAAACACATTCTGATTTTATAACTTGCCCCCGTTAGCCGCAGCTACATGAACCATGCCGCTGCGGCAGCAGCGTTATTTAACTGACAGTGCTGTAAAAGCTCTAGAACGTACGTTTGATATAGCCGATAAAGCGGTCATTGCCAGTTTCCCAGCCTTTAAGATCCACATACAAATTATCATCGGCATTAGTGGTGGTGTAGTTAACGCCTGCATTCCAGCCTTTGCTACCGGCAATCGAAAAGTCTTTATTCACGCCGACTAGCCAGTCTGTGTAATTTAATTCCGAATAGTTACGCACCGCCAGGCGACCCACATGAGCGACCAGGTTAAGATCAGCCACCGGCAGTTTGTAATTTACATTGAACTCCGTATAACCTGAGCCGCGTGAGCTGCCGCTGCCTGCAAAATCATTACCGAAATAATCGGTGACCGAAGCTGAGTGCTTCAGCGTAAAGTATTTGTAAGTGACGGCTGCATTCAGCTCTGTAGTGTTGGGTGTGGCACCCACATTATTAGTACCTGCGCCTGGGCGGTTGCTGTCAGGATAAAAGTAAGACAGGAAACCGACATTCATACTCAGATCGTCAGCCAGTTGATGTACATAGCCGCCGTAGATATCAAGCTCAACCGTGTTTTCATAAAACGCGTTCTTCTCGACGTTAGTCGCCCACGCACCTAAAAAGAAACCGCTGCTGTGTGCGTAATCAACCCCGCCCTGTATAGCGCCACGCTCCCTGGTCAGCGAAATGCCGCGGTACGTATAGTCGGTAAAAAAACCAATATTGGTTGTCAGTGTGTGCGGCGAAGCAGCATCAGCCGTTGCAGCCTCCGTTGCGTAAGCTACCGGCATGGTGATGAACGCTGCCGCCAGCATGGCTGACAGCATTGACGATTTTAATAAGTATTTCATAGCTCCCCTTAATTACTCGCAAATTACTTGAATAGAATCAACCCCGTAAAAACAGGCGCTCTGCCAGAAGATTAAGCCGACTTACAACGCGCAGTAGCTGGCAAACCATATGTTCAGAACGACTTTTGTTTAAACGACGCAATGATTATGTCTGCGCGCAAAACACCCCGTTATACAAAAACGGCAATACCTGCGGCATTTGAGGCAAATTCCACTGGTTATGCCGATTTTTGTCATCAGCCTGTCACAGTCGCCCCTAAAATCAAGCTGCAAAACAACTAGAAAATAAATTCTTTTAATCAATCTAAACTTGGAGTTTTATATGCGGAATCAATCACTTTCAAAACTTTTACTGCTGGCCGCTCTTGGCTTTACTGCACAATCAGCGTTTGCTGATGGAGCGGCACTTGCTCAAAAAGGCACCTGTCTGATGTGCCATACCATTGAAAAACGCAATGTTGGCCCAGCATTCAAAGATGTATCAGCAGCTTACAAAAATCAAGCAGATGCTGAAGACTACTTAGTCAACAAAATCAAAAAAGGCGGCCGTGGCAAGTGGGGCGTATTGCCTATGCCACCTAACGAAGGCAAATTAACGGACGATGAATTCAAAGAGGTAGTACGCTGGATCAGAACGCTTTAATCCAGACTGGTATTTCTGCTTTACTCTCAGCGGGGCTTGCCCCGCTTTTTACTTTTCAGGATCTGGAAGTATCAAAGAAAATGGGTTGCGGGCATTAACATCAACTATTCAGTCAATCAATCTTTCACAATAGGAATACCGCGAAATGATACTGCCCGGCGCAGATCAAGTTTCATGGTCAGCGCGCCGCTATCACACTTATCCAGACACGCGCCACAACGCGTACAGTCGCTGTCAGTGACGGTCATGGCTTTCTGGGAAACCAGGGGTGCCAGCACGTGCGGTTCCGGGCAAACCTTGATACAGTCCGTGCAACCTGAGCATGCATCGGTTTTAACTGCCATGACGCGCAACCTGCCATAATGCCCAAGCCATTTGTAAAACGCGCCCACTGGGCAAAGATGCCCGCACCAGCCGCGACGTGTCACCAGAAAATCAAACAGGAATAATGCGGCGAGGAATGTCAGTCCGGCTGTGGACGTCCACATGATTTCGCGCTGCAGCAGCGTAATCGGGTTAATGATCTCCCAGGCAAGAGTGCCGGTGATCACAGACAAAGCCAGAGCCATCACCAGCAGCACCGACCTCAGCTCGCGCGACATGGTGAAGTTGCCCTTGATTTTAAGTTTCTGCCGCAGCCAGTGCGCGGCATCGGTCAATATATTGATGGGACACACCCAGCCGCAATAGATACGCCCGCCGAAAAACGCATAAAAACCTGCCACGATTGCAGCGCCGATCAGCGCGGTCTGCGCCAGCGGCGCACCCGCAAGCAGGGATTGCAGCATCACGAAAGGATCAGTCAGCGGCACATTCCAGAACCAGAGACTGGAGGAAAGATTACCGTGCGCGATGCGTCCTATTTCCGGAATATCGACGACGAAAGCAAGCACAATCAGAATCTGCAACGTGCGCCGCATCAGCAGCCAGCGATGGTTTTTTGGATATGCTATCGTGCTTTTGAGCGTGCGCCTGAATAGGTTAGCCATCACCACACTCCACGCCCGGCAGCATTGGCGCCGGAAACACCCAGACCAAGTTCGCGCGGCAGAACGCGTATCGTTGCCTCGGACAGTACGCAGTGTTTTTCGCAGGTACCGCAACCGGTACATTTGTCAGGGTTAACCGTCGGAATTTGCAGCAAACCGCGCTCATTCTGTATCGGTTTCAGTGAAATAGCCTCACCGCGGATCGGGCACACGCGCACGCATACGCTACAGGTCAGCCCTTTGTAATTTAAACAGTTCTCATGATCCACCAGCACTGCCACACCCATGTCTGCCTTTTTGATATCAGTGAGCAGTGGATCAAGCGCGCCGGTCGGGCAGGCTTTGACACAGGGAATATCCTTACACATGCGACAGGGGTTTTCTCTCGCCACAAAGAATGGCGTACCTAAAGGCGCAGGATCTGCCCAGCTTGCGAGCTTAAGGATGTCGTAGGGGCAATCCTTCACACATAAGCCGCAGCGTATGCAGATGGAATCAAACTCTTTTTCCGGCAACGCGCCAGGCGGGCGCAGAATTTTGGCCGCACGCGCTGGGCGTGAAAATATCGCGGCCTGTGCCATCATCGTGCCGAGCACTGCAACACCGGCATGACGGAATATACGTTTAATCGCTTTTCTGCGCGCCGGTTCTTCTACCGCAGTTTTGACAGTTAATGACTCTTTATCCGTTGTATGTTTCGTCATTACTCCCCCTATCTTGTTTTAAAAACAGGTTAGCCAGGCTGGCTCATTATTCTTGTATATTCATCTTTGCGCGTATCACCGGGTGTATCCAGCAGCGGAATAAATATTCACCCTCAGCAGCATCCGGCACTGTCCAGCTGACCACATCACCAGGAATCTGGATTTCAAGGTTGACTACAGTACCGTCAGGATAGGTCACATAAAGTGCATGAGTAATGTTTGACCGATTTACTATCTCGATACGGTCTTTACGTTTTGGCACAAAGGTCCATGGTTCAAGTTCGTGATGCGATAGCGTCATCTTATGCAGCGTTGCCCCGGGAGCCAGCGGAGCAGCCACATCCTGTGCTGCTCTGGACGGATAAACCTTTTCCGCAGACTCTGGTTTATGTGCGCCCTGTATAGAAGTCACTGTTTTTGAAGCGTCATGGGCTGCGGCGTCATGGACTGCAGCGTCGTAGGCCGCAGCTTCATGCTCGGTAGCACTGGAAGCGCCTGTGTATAGGCTAAGCATGATGGCTGCCATCAAGGTCATCATGCAAGATTGCAGCCACTGCCTGTGCTGAAGATGCAGCGCAGCCGATTGCTTTCCATTTGATACTACACCTGACAAATCCATCATTGGCTTCATTGCAACATCCTTTATATTTTCAGTAGACACACCTACTCCGGCATCCGTGGATAATCCACTTTCAGGTGACCACCATCCAGCGTCTTGACAAACTCAACCAGAGATAACCTTTCGGCGTCAGTCAGCTCAAACGGTTTCATTTCCAGCGAACGGCTCTTGCGATCAATGCCGCCCTTCTCATAGTGTTTGATGACTTCGTCCAGACTCAGCATGGAGCCATCGTGCATATAGGGGCCGTTAATCGGCAGATCACGCAGCGACGGGGTCTTGAATGCATACTGCATGAGGGTTACCTGTGGCGGTACTTTTGCACCCCGGCCAATATCTTCGGTACGCAGACCAATATCGTGGAAGCTGTCATCGGTAAAGCGCCATGAACTATGGCACGCAGCGCAGTTAGCTTTGCCGCCAAACAGTGCGAAACCACGCTTGGCGCTTTCACTGATTGCTTTTTCGTCACCTGCTACCCAGCGGTCAAATGGTGCCGTCTGTGATACCAGTGTGCGCTGGAAGCTTGCCAGAGCTTGTGTCACCCGCTTCTGATTGATTGTTTCTTCGCCAAAAGCCTGTGCAAACAGCGGACGATATCCTTTAATCGCTTGCAAACGTTCAATCAAAGCCGGTATATCAAAATTCATTTCATGCGGCGTCGTAATTGGCAGCACAGCCTGTGCCTCCAATGAGCCGGCTCGACCATCCCACATCAGTGACGTCAGCCATGCACTGTTCAGCACAGTAGGCGTACGACGTGCGTTCTGCACTTTCTCAGAGCCTAAGGGGATTATCCTTCCATCACTCCAGCGATGTTCTGGTGAGTGACAGGTCGCGCAGGACATTTTTCCATCCCGTGACAGACGGGCATCAAAAAATAGTGTCTTTCCTAATACTGCTTTCTCGGCAGTCAATGGGTTGTTGGACGGCGACAGGATGCCGTCCGGACGGCGATACTCATCTTTCGATGTAGCATCTCCCGCCCGGCCGACACCTGCCGCAGTCAGCATTGACAGCGTAAGAAGCAGGCCCATAAAACGAAGTACAGGCCTAGTTCTCATGTCCATCTTAGCTAGCCTTACCAACTACTGGTGAAATGGTGCAGTGGTATGTCATATCATCATTCTCAGCACCGAAACACCAAACGATGTCGTTGTTGAATTCTGGACGATACACTGGCAATTCACCGTGGGTGTTGAAGCAGCCACAGCGACTTGCAGTTTGTTTACCACAGCAGTCACGGTACGCAATCAGGTAAGTCTGACCATCGCCTGGGTTGTAGCAGCTGGCAACCCATGAACTTGGTGACAGGGTTGAACCCGGTGGGCATGATGTCAAGCTACCGCCGTTACAGTCACAAATCTGACCGTCGATAGAGCAATGGCGCCAGTAATCACAAGATTGTGGGTCTTTGTCCTGAGGTTTCCAGCCACCCTCTTTTGTCATACTGTTAACACTCGCTGCCTGAGCTTCACCCAGACCAAGACGAGCACGACGGTCTACCGGCAGCAAAGGTAGCAATGCTGAGCCAGCTAAGAACATACCTACTTTACCGATAAAGCTACGGCGACCAGTGTAATTGGCGGTAGTACGTGCCAATTTTTCAATGGTGGAGTCAAATCGTTTATTTTCTTTCATTTTGTTTTCCTTATCCTAAAATTTCTAACTTTTGGACTAAATTAATGAACACCTTTTGATTGGTCTGCTTGCACTACAGGAGTTGTGCTGGCTTTCATGAAGTCCTGTAAAGTAGAGTGACCTTCACGAACTGTTTCAAACAAGCTTTCAACATGCTCACGTGTATTGCACAGACCTTTGCCTAGGATCACGCCATCTGCATCAAGCAACACGCCATAAGGAACTTTAGAAATCTGATAACGCATACCAACTTCAGCTGACACAACATAGCGCTCACCTTGCAGCGGATGATTACGCAGGAACTCCAGGTGTTCCGCACGTGTACCATCACTGATCAGCACTACATCAGTACCTTCTGCAGCAGCCACTGAACGAATGATCGGCAGTAACTTGGCGCAGATTGGGCAGCTTGGGCCAGTAAACATCAACAGGCTTGGACGATTTGGTGTAAGCGCACGACCAACTGTAATCGGCGCACCGTCAAACGTCGTCAGACTGAACACCGGTGAGCGTTCGCCGACTTCAGGACCGTTGTCGAGCAACATCGCGCCCAGCGGAGCTGAACGCTCATGTAACAGACCGATTTGTCGAATAACGCCAAGCATCAATGCTGCCAGGCTTAAGAATGCGCACCACAACAACACATTCGATGCAATAATAAATCCAGTATTCATTTCTATTCTCCTATATATAAACTAACTTTTTTTGGCGCGAGCGTCGGACAATCCGACGATTAAATCCGCAGAAAGATAAATCATCGCAAACATCGCAGCAGCCGCTGCACCCATCAGTACTGATTCAATTGTCACTGCTGACAGATTGATCGCTACATTAGCGGTGTAAAGACTTACTGCGGCGAGTGCAAGGGCACGCATTACGTGAAACATACCGATGCGACTCACACTCGTCGGGCGACGTACGCAACCACAGTCAATGTGGGTGCGGCCACGTCCAACGTTAATCGCGAGCGCCAGTGCAAACATCATGAAAAGGCCTGCCGCTACCCACGCAGCCACCTCGCGCGCTGGCGGCACCAGCAATGCTATGGCGCTGCCAAGCTCCAACCAGGGGAGAAGCTTCGCGAAAGGCGCAACCATGAAGGAAGGAAGCAGCCGGTAGTTGGTCACCACCCCCAGGAACTCATCTGGATTGCGGATTTTTGGAATAGCCGCCGCAGCCAGAACAAGTGCCAGGAAAAGTGAGGCAAACACCGGAACAATCGGGTCATTAATCAGCCAGTTCATGATTTACTCACTTATCCATGGTTACGATAATTTGAGGGGCTTTACCCATTTCATCCATTGACGCCAACTGCTTGCCATTCACCGCATCAAATGTATAAACAGATTTGTTTTCAATTGAAGCTGCGATCAATGTTGGATTTTTGTCCTGAGTCACGGCGATAGAATCGATGTTATGTTTCATATCGATACGACGCAGACGTTTACCAGTTGTAGCATCAGCAACCACTACAAAACGGCTAGCAGTTTTATGTGTCCATTTGGCACGTTTGTCGGCGAGCAGATAGATTTCGTTACGCTCTCTGTGCATAGCAACTGGTTGCCAGCCACCTGGAGCCCATTTCTCTTTCTTCTCTTTATCGCTGAAAATCTCGATTGGTTTCAGGAAATCAGCGCCTGAATCAGACAATTTAGCCTGGAAAATCTTACCTTCGTATGTAGGCCACACTAAACGGCCAGCTGAGTTTGAGTAGTACGGATTGTTGTGCAGGTACTCGTTCTCAGCGTGGAATACTTTGGTATTTTTCTGCTTGGTATTGCCTTGGTCGTCATAAGCGACTTGCAGCAATGAACCATCACGACAGTGCATGAAGAAGTTTTGTTTCGCGGTTGGAAAAATGTGATAGCAATCAGGGATTTCCATTGTTTTCACATATTTTTTATTTTCCAGATCAACCAAACCTACGCCTGATGATGGTGAGAATTGCTGCACCAGCATGTGCTTGTCATCAGTACTGAAAGCCGCAAAACGCTCAATCAAACCTGTCAGGAAACGGATTTCAGGAATATCCACATCCACAGCCGGCTCCAGAGTTTGCGCATCATGCAATCTCACGTAGTCATCACGTTTGCCATGAGCAATACGATCGTAAGTGGTGTTGGCAATACCTACATATTTACCTGTAGAGCTTGTCATCACATGCGGCAGCTTACCGCCATCGATCATGCCATGCAGTTTCAACTTGTTATTATTAGCATCCATAACAAACGTTTGTGAAGTCACGTTAAAGTGACCAGGATCCACCACGTAAAAACGCTTGATGTCACTTGGCGGTGCTTTTGCAATTGACAAATTGTCAATTTTTACGCTGCCAACCGAGGCAAGTTGTTTAGGCACGGCTTTCTCAGCTTCAGCAAACGCAGGCTGCGCTGCTGCCAACAAAGCGGCGATTGCCAGCTTGCCTGCAAGGCGAGATTTCAACCCGCGCTGCCCGTTTGTTGTTTGATTATTTAAAGTAATCATATTTTCTCCAGACATTATTAAAATTTTAAAAAATGTACTTCTGAATCAAAACCACCGACTATCACAGAACCAGCAGCGTTAATGCTGCAGCACCGATAGAAAGCAGGAGGAATCCATCCACTTCAACAGCGCGTTCCTGCCAACGTGCCAACCAGGCTTGTGCAGACTGATTGCTTACTGGTAAGAAGTTAATCGCAACTGGTAAGCAGCGACCGATGTTGAAGATGGCAATGATGGTGATGGCAGTCGTAACGTCGCCGCTGAACAGGGCTGCGCCGGTAACGATATAGAGCATTGGCGTCTGCACATAGGTGAGATAGTTCATACCCAGTGCAAAGCCATACAACAGGCCGATTACCCAAGAACGGAAGCGGTAACGTGCATCATGCGGCACCTGTGCACGGCGCTGTGGATATGGCATCTTCATGAAACCGAACTGATGCAAGCCGTAGCCAATACCCAATACCGACAAACCCGCTACCATATAATTGAAAGGCAGCGCATCAAACAGCATCCAACCCGCCAGACCCAACGCACCACCCAGAACCAGTGCGCCTACCGCATAACCCAGCGCATGTGTTAAAAAGGTAGGTGTCCAGCGTATTACTGAGCCGAATGAATAACGCCCGGCTGGCCTTAGTAAACTCAGGCTGGAATAGCCACATGGCGACCAGGTTGACAGAAAACCACCCACCAAGGCGAGCACTACAAACATCGAAGTGATTGCGCTTGTAGTAGTCATTTGCGATTCCAGCAAGTTTCCGCCAATGACGCCTGCTGCGAGAGCAGACACCATCATCAGAAACCGCTTGCTAGCTGAGCGCGGTTCAGCGAAGCTGATCGCGTCAGGTACGCATGCAACGGTAGCATTACCTTGGGATGACTGGCTGTAGCCCCAAGACCCTTTACCCATTTTCATGATATCCTCCTACGGCCATTTGGCCATTTGTTGATTGAAGTAAAACAATTAGTACGACGCCAATATAGTTACAATTCTGTTACGACCGTAGCAAGAATCGGCAACCCTTCGCAGAGCCGGTATAGCTCTTGCCGATTTTTACTATCGGCGCTAAATTTCGCCTCAAATAGCAAACTTTTCGGTTTTCCATATCACCGAACAAGAATCATTGGATAAAAAAAAGCCGCACCGGTGAGGGTGCGGCTAAAGGTTAGGCAGTGTTAACCATTGGAGATGCCTAAATCAAATGCTCGTGATAAATTGAAAAGTTTACATCCTGATGATCTTTACCTTTCAACTCAAAATTAACAATCGCGTTGGGGTCAACCACGATCCTGCATGAAATTTGATAAAACGAACTATAACAACCATAACTTACCAACCGTAGCAAGAATCGGCATGCTTATCCGGCACTGTCGCTGCTGTTGCCGATTCTTGCTATGGCGTTTCGCTGACGCATAAAACTGCTGGCTTCTATATTATTAAGAATAAAAAAAGCCGCGCTTTTTGGGCGCGGCTAAACTTAGGCAGCATTACTTTTGGGAGAAGCCTAAATCAAATGCTCTTGAAAAACAGAAATGTTCATATCCGATTAAAAAACAATCATCATATTTAATTAATTTAAGATTTTGCATGAGTATTCATAAGGTGTAATATAACTACATTGACACAAGTTCAATAGCAATAATTAGCATACATTTCATAGAGTTAAATACACACTGCAAGTATTGCCGATTTTTGCTACTCCCCCTTTCCATGATGATCTATAGTTAGTCCCAGTTACAATTTATTTACATTTATCCGCCTGCAATTTCTTGTGTATCAAAATACTGTTGCACGCAGATATACATATATAAATATAAAAAATATGCCAGATATCAGCATCAGTGAAAGGCCTGGCAAAAGGAGAAGCATCTTGAATATTCAAGAAGAGTTTTTGGGCACATCCCTTCTGGGCAACCCTAAAATACATGTGGTTCAACGTACCACAACCGATGTTCTGGAACAGGCTGAGGCACTGCCGTTCTGGACACAGGACTACACCCAGTTAAGCAAGGGTACGTTTTCCGGTGTACTAAACAGTGTCACTTATAAAGGTGTGCAGGTCTTTCGCGAGACAATGAACCGCGCCGTTGATCAGATCGCCGCGGCACCTGCAGACGCTTATGTGATCGGCTTGCCGACAGTTATCGAAGGCGATGCTACCTGGGGCCTGCTGCCGGTCAAGCCTAACTCGTTAATCACGCTGGACAAGAATACCGAACTGATTTTCCGCACCTCGAATTTATCGGAAATAACAGCAGCAGTGATTTCAGCGCAACGACTGGAAGACTACGCCGCGCAGGTTGAATGGATAGATCTGCGCAAAACCATGGCAAATGTAAAGCCAGTGGAGTTGATATCCCCTGAGACCGCCACTCGCCTGCAAGCCGCTCTGGCAGACGGCAGACGCTATATGTCGGAAAGTCGCGACAGCGCTGACGTGCATCAGATGTGGCGTCACTTCGAAGATGAACTGATGTCAACCTGCCTGCAGGCGCTATTGCAGGCTAACAATAGTCCAAGCCAAAACTACGATCACCGCATTCACCGCTATATCGTCAACCGTGTGCGCGACTTGACGCTGTCTAGTTCTGGCTATCCGCTAACCATAGAAGAACTGTGTATTAGCCTGCGCATCAGCCGCCGCACCCTGAATCACGCGTTTATACGAGTGCTCGGCATTACTCCGGTTGCCTACATGCGCAACGTGCGGCTGCACAGAATACGCGCAGAGTTTCAATCTGCACCGCATCAGGTCAGGTATATCGCCAGCGTAGCCGCCAAATGGGGCTTCTGGCACATGAGTCTTTTCTCACGCTATTACCGCGAGCTTTTCGGGGAAACTCCAATAGAGACGCTGTCACGCTCGCGTATCGGTGAAAGACACTGATCGGGATTCGCCCTGTCTCAGGCATCATGAATCAGAATGCTGGCAATAAAATAACTGGTAGTAATTTTATATTTACACATGCATGTCTTTGGCAATATCAACAAACTGCCAAGGTCTAAAATTAGGAGATTTTGTAATGGGTTCATTTAGTATCTGGCACTGGTTGATCGTACTGGTAATCGTGGCACTGGTGTTTGGCACCAAGAAACTGCGCAACATAGGCGGTGATGTTGGCGGCGCAGTGAAGAGTTTCAAGGAAGCTGTCAATGAGGGTAAAACCACCCCCGCTCTTGAGCATGATGCCTACGGTCATACCATAGAAAATGATGTTAGCTACAAGGCAAAGCAGTAAGCTGCCAGGTTTCAGGACATTACTAACTCATGTTTGATATCGCCTTCTCAGAGCTGATCGTAATCGGCATCGTGGCCCTGATTGTCATCGGGCCTGACAAACTGCCCAAGATAGCGCGCACAACAGGCCACCTGCTAGGTAGAGCGCAACGCTACGTCAATGACATAAAGTCTGACATCGACCGCGAACTACACCTGGAAGACTTGCAGAAACTGCAGGATGAGATGCGCCAAAATACGCAGCACGAACAATCGACCCCGTACAAGGTAGGCCAGGTGATCAGGCATGATATGCCGCAAATCGACGACTCTGCGCCACCACAGTTAGCACCGACTGCTGTCAGTGACACCGCTGAGGTATCAACATTGAAGCAGAGTGCAATAAATTGAACATCCCCGATACCTTTGTCTCACATCTGCTGGAATTGCGAAATCGCCTGCTGCGTATCGTTATCGGCTTATTGCTGATAACCGTTGCACTGTTTCCATTTGCTAACGATATTTACCATTTTCTTGCCATGCCTCTGCTGCACAGCCTGCCCGCAGGCGGACAGATGATAGCCACAGGCGTTACCTCGCCATTCCTTGTGCCTATGAAAGTCGTGCTGTTGACCGCCTGTGTGATTTCTCTGCCACACAGCTTGTATCAGGTTTGGGCTTTTGTGGTTCCTGGATTGTATACGCATGAACGCCGCATGATCTGGCCGCTAATAACTGCAAGTACATTGCTTTTTCTATGCGGTATGGCGTTTGCGTACTTCGCCGTGTTCCCGGTCGTATTCGGCTTTATCAGCAATAGCGCGCCAGATGGGGTAGCCGTAATGACCGATATTGGCAATTACCTCGACTTTGCCATATCACTATTTATTGCATTTGGACTGGCATTTGAAGTACCGGTGGCAGTGGTACTCCTGGTAACAGCAGGGGCAGTGAGCATTGCACAGCTACGTGAAGCACGCGCCTACGTGATAGTTGGGGCTTTTGTGCTGGGAGCGATTTTCACGCCACCTGATGTCATATCGCAATTTATGCTGGCCGTACCTTTATGGCTATTATATGAAGCAGGGATTTTGGTAGCGATATTGATGCAGAGATATCAAATTAGAAATTCTGATGCCGCAAGCAGTCAGTTCAAGATGCTTGATGAGCAACAGTCTCCATAAAACCAGCGCGCCCAATCAAAGCTAATAAGATTGATGTTTACCCAACACAAGCAGCAGCCTTAGTTGTTAGAGCATTTCGTTTTGTTCTGTGACGTTAAAGTCGCTCACACCCAACTCACATCAATCGATAAGTTAAAAGTCTGTTTAATAAATTCACATTTAATAGCTGATAAAGATGAATTATTTGTATCCATCATTACAAATTTAAGAGCATAATTGCTCTTGAATTTAAGATTGTATTTGCTGTGGAATTGAAGATTCATGAATGTTTAACGGCTAGATTTGCCAGGGGATTATATTAACCTGCTTTAACTCCGGGAGTTCATATGTCTAATAAATCACTACTACAAGGCTATCCTAATTGTAATGAGAAGTTACCAGTTGATACACCAAAGGAAACGTACTATTTCTATCAATTCATGCCGATAGAAAAAGAGACGCAGATTAACGCTGGAAGGGGAATCAAAAAGGTAGGCATCCCCATAGAAATTGCTAATCCAGAATATATACGCGCAATTTATACCAGATTTGGCACAAGCGCCCCCAGCGTACTATCTCAGCTCAGAAGCAAGGTGGATACATTTGAAGGCGCTTGGGAAAATACTGTAGTTAACCCACCGCCAGCAATCGATGAACTTCATATTGATAATGTTCCGCAAGTATTGGCAAGCGGAATAATAAGCTCAAACAATACGGATTTTGATATTTCAAACTTGCAAGAGGTTAAACATCAAATAGCGATTGGAGATCCTTTTGTTACTACATTGACATCTGGAAATCTTACCAAGACATTTCGTATTGTTCCTAAATTGTCAAAGCTATGTGATGTACCGGAACGAATGATGATTGATAAATCTGCTGTGTCAGATTTGTTAAGTAAAAAAACTATACATATCCAGGGTAGCGGCACAGTTAATCTGGAGATAAATGCATCAGCAGCCACATCACTTCTTAAAGATGGTTTTGCGAAAATCAATGTAAAAATACCAGGGGTTTCAGCCAAAAAAAGCTTGCTGCTGGAACTTCCAAAAAGTGAAGAAAATATTGATGTAAAACCCTTACGTTCAGGACCAGCTCCCTCGAGATACACTCACGACACACAGCCAATGGAAGCGCCCTGGCTGAATCCGGAATTTGTAGTCTATGTACCGATCATTCAAACTTGGGAAACTACAGGATATGAACGTGGGGCAATGATAAACACCTTCTCATTGGCACCCCAAGAGCAGATAACAGTAGAAATTTTCAGTTGGGATAGACGGAAAGTAAGTTCTGAGTTCTCAACCAGTCGTGAATCAGAAAGCAGTATTGAAAATTCATTCTCGCAAAAGATAACAAACGAGGTTTTAAACGAAGCCAAAAACACAAATGGCTGGGAGTTCGGCGCAAATGCAGGGTTTACAGTGCCACAGATTGCGTTGAACGTTGGAGCTAATTTTAAGATATCAGATAAAAATGAAATTACGCAGAAAAATACACTTCAGGATATTACGGAAGCAGTCTCTAAAGCAGCATTCAAGATAAAGTCTTCAATCCAAACAAAAGTCACTGAATCACAAGAGTTTGGTAAAGAAGAACGGATAACTCGGAAATTTCAAAACCCTAATACAGGCAGAATTTTGCATCTTGATTGCTTTGAGGTGTTGGGGAGTTATGAAGTTATCACCAAGTATGATTTTGAAAATGCAAAATTGTGCCTTTTACTTCCATGCATTGATTTTCTCAAACAACTCGAAAACCCTTCTACCGAAGTTCGTGCAAGCTTTCTGCTACAGTTAGAAGGGATACTTTATGACCAAGTGCCCGTGAGACTGCAAAGTGGTTTTGATTCTGCACGCTTAGTTCTGGCATGGAACAGAATATGTAAATATGCCTGTGACAGTGAATGCGACTGCACAAAACCAACTACATCCGGCAGTGCAGGGCAAGGAGCCGCAGATGCAGGGAATCCATATGCGGCTGAGCTATCCGTGGCAATGGATGACATGTTGAAAGCAATCCAGAATGTGCGCGATGCAAGTGGTTTACCGTTAAGCAAATCACTGGGAATCCCTGCCGAACTCCCCGGCTATCTAGATCGTACAGACGAGGAAAAAGCTGCATTGAGAAGAGGGTTTCATGCCTATCTATTCAAGAAACTAGTATTAGAGAGTATCGCATCAACTTTCTGGAATGCCTGTATTGATTTTAGTAAAGCGCCAAGTGAAATAGCTGCCGGAAAAATTGTCCAAAATGCGAGTGTTCAAGTGATCAACGTGTTGAATGGCGCACTTGCTTATGCGTCCGTTGGCGTAACTGCGATACGTCAATTACTGGAATCAGTCAAAGAGTTTGGTTTCAATACACCATTTATGTTGCTATATCTGGGCTTTGACGACTACGGATTAGAAAATGCATTCAGGAATTTAAAGAGTAAATATGATGCATGGAATAAAATAGAAGAAGAGCGCAAGCACCCACCGGCTCCAGAAAAAGATCCAAACGCGGCCAATAATGACAAGCCAAAACGTAGAACGGATGATGCAAACTATTCTGCGGAAAGTTTAGCTACAGCGTCAGTCAATATTGATGCACTAGTTAACTACATTAACATCAACCGTTCAATGTATCGCACCCTTATCTGGAACTCTTTACATCCGTCAGACAGAATCAGATATTTAAGTGAATACGGCGAGCTGAGCAAATATACAACCCCTAGAGTACTTGGATTTATTCAGGAATTAATGGCTGTTGAATGTTCTATGCCAAAAGATCTGGAAGGTGAAAATTGGTTTAAAGAGGAGTTGAAAAAAATCTCCATTCCGCAAACAAAAACAGAAGCACATGTTCCTATTCCTGGAATGACTATGCAATCTCGATTAGAGGGCTGCGATGCGCTAGAGCCATTTTTAACAAAGAGTAGAGAAATTGAAATCAGAAAAACTGATGCATTAGCCACACAACAGGAATTAGAATCCAAACGTAGAGAAAAAAGAATGGATGAAATGAAGGATTATGAAGATCCAGTGAATCGGTCGCCCGCAATCAAAATCATTACAGACCCAACCTAAAATCTTGCAGAAAGTTCATTCTTCATATGGACGAACTAAGTATAGGTTTTGTAATTCCTCCCAACCTTGATCTGATAGAGGTTGGAGAACAATTATCAGCAAGTAATTCCGTCACCTCTGCCCTAGCCACATTAAATGTAGACAACGCATTAAACAGCCTTCCAGTAAACGCCAAGCAAACCACATTGCTGTTATCACTGACCTTTGCAGGTGAAAAGGTGCAATTGGAACTTCAACCGCGAGCGATACCTATGGTCATGCTTGAAATGTTTTCTGCAGGGGGATGGGAAGCCGTAAGTAATTGCAAAACTGAGATTCTTCAAGCTGCATTCTTGAGTGTAAACTCCATGGAATTGAGGCAGGAAGTAGTCAACCATTTATATTCAGGAACAGATTTTGTAAATAATATTGTAAAACAACTTACCCTGGAGATTTTTGAGGCTATAAATCTACTAAGTACGCAGCGAATAAACAAAAAATTATCAGGAATAAAAGCCGACAAGATTCGATATGGCTATCCAAATCCCCAACCAAAAACCAGTGGCGCAACGCGTGGGTCGGGACATAATTCAGAAGATACTCAAGAAGATGATTTAACAGGCTCATTAAATATCAATGAAGACGCAAAATCACTTATCCAGTCAATTAAATCTATTACCGATGCTTACAAGATATACCGATACGAATCCAATTTAAGACGAGAGGCATCCAGCAACGATTTCCCAGAAGGCTTTCATGGCACACCACTACCTGATGATTTGTTCAAAATTCAGGAAGATGCATTTTTCGAAATAATTTTACAAGCTGTTTCCCCACCCAATTTACATACAATAGCGCCATACGTCATGGCGCAAATCTGGCAACAATCGTTATCGGATGAAGAAATCTTACGAACAGCATTTACCCATTTGCGAGACACACAAAGCTATTTGGATCAGGCAATTACCAGAGAAGACCAAACAGACGGCCTAAAAAATGCCATAGATGTTTCAGTTGAAGCGAGAGCCAGAGAAGCTGGTGTAAAAACAGAACTACATCACGATTCAATTACAACAAGGGCAATGATGTGGGCGCGCAATCATATGCAACGAGGTTATCAATATGAACCTCTGGCAGATGAGCTGTTGCTAATTCAACTTCTCGGTTTTTTTCAGAAGAAATTAGAATCAGAGTCGGACAATGATGAAGAAACGCTAAAGACTATACTGTTAATAAAAACCCTTGCTTCACTGATGGAAAGCATCGATTTTATTGAAGAGATTGAACAGCAAGAACAGCTCAATACGGAGCGTCAATCCCCAATATCAAAACTTAATGATTTATCCATAATTTCCAGCATAGCTGTAGGAGTATTAACATTTCTGGCACCTGAAGTTGCAGTGCTTGCTGTTGCCAGAAATGCACTTAGCAAGGTTTTTTTGGCATTAATGTTAGGGTCCTACGTTAATGTTATTAATGAGGTAAGTTTGAGTAGAGAGTTACTAGGACGGCAGCTTGCGAAACAGTTTATCAACGCACAAGGCAGCCCTGCCCCATCAGAAATACATGATATTGCATGCTTGATAGCGCAAAAACCCAGTTACATTTATGTTTTGATGGCACATACCGCAAATATCGCCGTTAGCCTGGTTATCATTAAGGGAATAGAAAAAGCTGTGTCATACCTGGGCTTGAAGGGACTATCAAAAATGAAGGGGGGACCTTTATCAACACGAGACATTGTTAAAGTTGATAGAAAATTATCTATAACTCTTGGCTTGGCATTAGACACATACTTTCTTAATGAAGCGAGCTAACAGTGGCTGATCCAAAACCCAAAAAAAATAGGTTTCATATAGCTCTGACATTAGAGTCAAGATCTGAATTTAATAAGAAAATTCCTGTTTTCGAGATTACTGCAAAAGAAAGTGCAGAAGCAAAGGCACTGTTAAAAGATATTTGTGCAGGTAATGTTAGCCAATTACTTAAAATCAATATAAAGCCAAAACCTCCCCCTAAAGGTGTTAAGCCAGTCGGTCCTACTGCAAACACAAAAGTACTTGCTAAAATGTTTGCAGAGGCAAATGAAAAAGATCGCGCGCTTAGTGGTCTTGTTGAAATAGCGAAACAGGAGTTAGTACGATCAAAGTTAATTTCAAAAAAACTGGCTGATGAAGGAAACATCAAGTTAGGCAATGAAACCATATCCATCCGTCACTTCTTGTATCTTGTGCGCGATGCACTTGGAAATCGAACTACATCGGGTGAAGCGGCTAGTGTTGGCAGAGCTATCAACCAACGAGGTGGCGTATTTTTTGAATTTTTTATCCCTCTTTTTTCAGAGGTTCAGCAAGCAGAGAAAAATACTGCTATCGAGAACTTGAAATATTATCTTGCATCAGCGGGTAGGGAAAAAGAATTAGATATCGCCTTAAAAAACTTGGAAGCTCATTATTCTGGCGCAAAAAGCTTTACCCCTCCAGCCAATATAAACCCGAAAGAGTTATCTCTTGAGCAGAATTTAGATATAGTCAATCAGGCGTTTAATTTATTTGGGCGCATTACTCCGGATATATATATATTTCGAGATACAGAATTAAGAGCAAGCAGCAAAGAAGTAAGCGACTATTTTTCCGGCTTGATGATTAAAACCGGGAAAAAATCGGTAACCATTATTCCTAATGCTATTGGCGAATCCAAATTTGAATCGGTAACTCCAGATCTAATACCTCAGATGATCGAAAGTGTTGCTAGGATCTCAAAATTACCGATAGGCTCTGAATTTCTAACCGGGGTTAGTGAGGTTAAGGTTTCATGGGGTAAAACAGTTCTGACGATATTACAGTCAGAAGTTGACCCTCCTGCAGCCAAATTCAAGCAATATGAAGAAAAAATCAGAAAAGCATCCGGATCAAAACAACTTAAAAATTTAACCACACTAAAGCTTACCAAGACAGAAGAAGCGACCACCGCACGCAAAATAATTAAGCTTTTTGTAGAATTAGCCAAAGAGTTTAAGACGCAGGAAGAGCAGATCGAAAAACTTAAGACAAAAAAATAAACATGGGTTGAACTAACTGGCGAATTACATTGCATTATTAGTGTTAGTGCAAAATGTTACAGGCTATTCAAGTTAAGTGTACTTCGACATTAAAGTCGTCAACATGATTTATGAACTGAATAATTGGACTTCCCACCTTTTGATAGACACCTAGCCTTGTTTGTAAGACATCCATCAAAACTATGTTTAGTAAAAATGTATTTACGCACCACGCATCGCAATACATTGAAGAAATTAGATTTGTTGTAACCAACAAGAGTTCAAAAACTCAGATGCATGTAAACTGATATAGCTTAATGGTCATCAAGTCGTAATTTCTCGGATTAGTCGAGCATACGGTGATGGTGGCTTCCCACATCCTGAGTCAAACTTTAAAAATGGCTAACCCTGTAATTCGAGCGAGACGCCTCTCGACGCCCGCAATTTCATGTTAACTGCCCACTATAGGAAATTGTCGCCATCCAACTCATTCAACTATGAACGATCACTTTCCTAAGTGGATTGGGCTGATTTATACATCGTGGTCTTTATTCTGGTGATTTAAAGCCTCTTAAAACTACATAGCTATTCAGTTTTTAACGTCCTAATTAATACAAATTTAATTGTGTCGCTTGAACAGGCGCTTATCAAAGCGATTTGATACCAAATCAGGTATGTAAGTCGCGAGAACCAGAAATACCGCCATCAGTAGAAATATCCAGCGCACGGAATAGTCTGTCACAAACTTGGCGGCCGGTGCCTGTGACTGCACGAAGCTGTAAAAATCCGGGGTATTTATGCCCTCAATATATTGGCCCTTGATTTCAGCAGTCATGTCTTTCAGGTGCTCTACATCCAGTTTTGACAAATAACGATCAAACTCGGCATAAGCGACAGGTGGATCCGGGTCATCCTTGCTGGCGTCGTTATACATAATACCGCCGCCCGCACTTTCAGCCGCTGCGTCCGTACCCCAATACCCGACAAATTTATTGTTGGCATTAAAACGTTTGATAGGCACTGGTTCATGGCCGCCTATGCCGACAAATGTCACGTTTTTTCCGATGCGCACATTGCTGATATCCAGCTTGTTGATACCATTTGCCTTAGGTGATTCATCACCATCAGTGAAAAATAGCATCTGTGCAGGAATATTCAGGTATTCGAATGTTGCCTCAGCTGCTTTGACCCCAAACGTCATGCGACTGTTGCCGCTCCAGGCCATACGCCATTCCAGGTGGTCAATGGTATCGTTTAGTATGTCAAAGTTTTTACATACTTCCAGTGGCATCACCAATAAGGCAACATTTTCTGCGGCAAAAATGCCTACACTTACATAAGTGCCACAGGATGATGTTTTTACAATTTGCTTCATCATGTGTTGCGTGTAGGCCAACCGACTCACGGACTGATTGTTGAGCTTCATGTCCTCGGCATTCATGCTTTGTGACACATCAGCAACAAGCAGGTAATTATGTACTTTTTGCTTGAGCTGAATTTGTGGTTTGATGAGCGCAAGCAGCAGGAACAATGACGCCAATATCAGCAGCACTGTTTCATAATTATTTTTTAAAAGAATCAGGACTTTATTCATGGCAACCCCTGCGGCAAGTTACTGATTTCCATGCCTGATGGATCTTGCGGCACAGTTTTGATATCACCGGAAATCACTCCCAGCAACAAACTAAGATTGAATTTGGCTGCCCGTGAGCCAGGATCCAGTTTCAAAGCCTGTTCGTAAGCAGCCTTGGCTTGCAGGTAATCGAATTTCGCTTCTTCCTGAATCGCGCCGTCTGGTGCGACCAGGCGCTGCAAACCTGAACGAAATAGATTGTTACCGATATTGTAAAAAATATTGGATTTCAGTACATTGCTGACTTCAAAAACAGGCTCTTCTTTTCTGTTTGCAAGCTCCAGGGTTTGTCCAAATCCTTGCACTGCATGCTTGAAATTACCCGTTTTACCTTGGTGATACGCATCAGAAAATTTTCGATGAAAGGGGTAACCTTCATCATTGAACACTTCTCCGGTGCGCAATACATGATTCACCTTGCTGATCTTGTGCGTTTGATACGCTTCATAAGACGTTCCAATCAGCCCCACAGTCAGTAATAAAATGAGCAGCTGATTTTTACGATTTACGGCATGTTTCTTCATTCTTCGTGCCCCTTCAATCATGAATTCTTAAATTTTTAATTGCCAGCATCATCAAGCCCAGCATCAAGGCGATGATGATAAATACCCGAGAATAGTCATACCCGGCGATGGTTTCTGTGTATTTGATGGTTTTTTTCTCACGCGCATTAATATCGCTGATCGCAGATTGCAAGGTTTCCGGATTATCTGCTTCATAGGCTTTATAAGTCAGATTCAATGCCTGAAAATACTTATGCAGCACGATTGAGTTTGGTACACGCTCTTCTTCGTATTCTTCTTTTGAAAAAATGCTCGGTTCGCCAGGTTCGCGCAGCATGATCCAGTAAATACTCAGCTTGCGTTCTTTCAAGCGTTGACTTAAAAGATATTTCACGCGCGGGCTGAGCTTACCTGCGCCATCAGACAGCAGAATGATGGCACGTGAACCGGAGTTCTCGATTTTGTCGAACAGCCCCACGCCTTCAGTCAAGCCCGCCCCGATATTGGTCTGATTCAGCGAGGGGCTTGTCGCCGCCAGAATGGCTGCGTGAATCGCATCACGATTGCTGGTAATTTTGATGCCGTACAAGGCGGAATTGGTAAACCCCACCACACCCATCATGTCATCCGGCCTTGAATCAATAAACTGCGTAATAATACGGCGCGCTGCAACAGATTTTATCTCGGCCGCATGGCCGGAGTTATCTCCTGCAAAAGGGTGGTCCATACTCACGCTGCGGTCGATGACCATGACTGTCTGCGCACCCTTGCCTGTACGTTGCACTTTTTCATCATGCCCGCGCGGACCGGACAGTGCCAACACAATACTTGCCAGCATAAGCGCCGTGATGACTTTGATCGCCAAATTGAGCCGGTCGGAAAGTTTGTCTTCCGGCAGCATTTCCAGCCATGTGTAAATTTTGCCTTGGTGCCCTTTAAGCCAGAATGGCTGCAAAGCGATGGGCAATAACAGGAGTGCCCAGGGAGTTAGAAAAAACATTAAACACCTCGCTCGCAATCGCGCAACTGCTTGCTTAACTGTACCAGCTCCATGATCGTTTTTTGGCTGTTACGCGGTTCAATTGCGTATAAAGCTTGATTGGACTGATCAAAAAACTGTGCAATTTCAGCGCTTATCTTTTTAAAGCCCGAGCGCTTTGCCACAAATGTTTCAATATCACGCGCAAACATATTGGCACCAAAGTGCTGATTAAATGCCTGGTGGATATAAACCAAAGCCTGCTTCTCTTCTACTCTCGTTTTTACGCCCTTTGATTTAGCCAGACGTTTTAACTGACGATGTGCCCTGGCAAATGCCCCGCCCATGAACGGCAGCCAATTGCCATCTGCATTCAGATACAGCAAAGCGAGCAGGCTGGCGGCGAGTAAACCGGCGAATACTGCAAGCCGTGTTTTGTGCGCACTAACATCTACTAAAGGAGGCATGGCTTCAGGCTGAATATTTTTTTCTGCAGTGGTGATGTCTCCTGCCACTACCGGAGAATGCCAGAAGCTCCATGCGGGTATTTCCAGAACCTCCGGCTTTGCGCCACCAGTGAGGCTAAACTTTTCTGCGGGCAGATACATTACTTTTGGTTTTGCCGGATTACTGAATGTCTGGTAAGTCAAATTGATGGTATAGCGGGTCAGTGTTTTTTGCTGATCGATCACGACAGCAGTATCCACCAATTCGATACCGTTATTTTTGCTGCCTTTTTTAGGAAAGGCAGTTTCTGCGATTTTGAGTGGTGCCGGTACTTCAAGCACCACTTTGCGGCTTAACTGATCACCTATTTGCACGCCAAAGGTCTGAGCGGGATTCGTCAGTGAAATGATGCTTGCAGACGAAGTCGCTTCAGCTGCATGCAACAGGAAGCTGGCTGGTAATAAGCCTGCCAGCAATGCAGTGATGCCAAGTTTTGAAATCAGTTTAATCATATTTACAGACTCATATTATGTTCAAAATGGTGCGTGATTGTTTCTGGCTTGTAGTCGGCATGCATAAATAATGCTGGGCTATCAAATTTTAAAAACAACGCTTCAAGGGCATGCCGGCGCGCATTAAACGCTTCAATAAATTTCGCCCTGACTTCGTATCTGAAAAACAAGGTTTTATTCAAACCGGTTTCAGGATCGATCATGGTGCCGAATCCAAACTTAGGTAATTTTTTGTATTCCTCGTCGTCCCACAACACAATAGGAATCACCTGATGCGCCGACATAGCGGTGAGCGTTTGTTCAATTAGACTAAACGGCATATGAAAGTCTGAAATCCAGAACACCAGGCCACGGTTTTGTCCTAAATAATTCGGCACATCGGTGATGCCTTCAGGACCCACGCGCATTGTTTGATAATCATGCAGCTGCGCAATTGCTTCTTTGGTTTGATACAAATTACGGCTTAATGGCAGGGTGAAATCCTCCAGCACATGGTCGTTGTAACCGATGAAACTGAATATATCGCCCGCTTGATACGCTGAATTTGCCACTGCGGTTGCAATTTCGATGGCTTTGTCCAATTTGCGCTGCTTGCCCTTAAACTGCATAGAGCTTGATAAATCGCACAGCGCATAGATGGGCGTAGTGCTGTCCTGATTAAACTGGCGGACCTGCACCTGCTCAAATGGATCGCGCATGGTCTGACGAATATCCATGCGTCGCGCATCCGGATAATCCACAAAATTAACATTGCCCCGATAATCAAAGCCCATGCCGCGCTGGGTGCCACGATGCTCCCCTAACTGAAGGCTGGATGACTTCCAGGGGATCGTGTACACAAATGGCTTGGCATACGAAGCATCTGCTGCGTTGCGAGTAGCTAAACTCATAAGTTAAGCCGCTTTGCTGAAGGTCGGACTAGGTACCGCGACACTGCTCATAATATTGGCTGTCAGCTCGCGTGCCAGTGCAGTTCTGCGGTTTTCATACATGCTGTTGAATACCAGGCGATGTGAGATGACTTCATGAAACACCGCATGAATATCTTCAGGGTACATGCTGTCGCGATTATTGAGCCAGGCATTGACGCGCGCAGCTTTCATCAGCATGCCCATCCCGCGTGGACTCGCACCGGTCTGTATAACGCGTGTCACATCGGCGCTTTCCATTTTTACACCGTATTTTTCAGGGTGTTGTGTGGCATCCCATAAATCCATCGCATACTCTTCTAAAACATCACTTGATTGGATATGGTTTTGCAGTTTCTCCGAGAACGCATTGAGTTGATCGAACTGTAAAATGCCACTTTCCACTTGCTGGGTAAGTTTTTCCGCATTCTGGAACTTGGTATTAAATACCAGCGACTTTTTCATTTCCCTGTCTGCAGGAATCTCAATCGGGATTTCCATCATGAAACGGTCGCGTGCTGCTGAAGGAATTTCAAATGTTTCGTTTTTTTCCACCTGGTTACGGTCAGCAAACACAATCATGTGTGGCAGGCGATATTCTTTTTTGAATGCGCTGACATGACGTTCCGCCATGACGCGCAGCATCAAAGCGTGAACCTGTGGTCGGGCACGGTTAATCTCGTTAAAGAAGAATACGGATAAATTTTCGCCAGCGCGCAATAACGGGCCTTCATCAATTTTCGGACGGCCATCATCGCCAAGATAGGTGTGATAGATCAAATCATTTGGCATGAGATCCACAGTGCCTTCAATACGCTCATAGGCCCCACCAATACCACGTGCAATAGATTGCAGCAGTGTTGTTTTGCCCACACCAACTCCGCCATCAAGCAGCACATGGCCGCGCGCAAAAATGGCCGTATTCATCAAACGAATGGCCTTGCTTTGCCCGACAATGACTTTATTCACTTCATCTTCGAGTTTTAGTGCATGTGCGCGTACGTCAGCGAGTTGAATGTCTAATGGGAGTGACATAATATTCCTCTGTTTATCTTCAATAGTTTTAAGGATGAATCAAGGTTATGCATGGGCGTGCAACGCTCAAAATATGTAGCGTCTACCTGCTTGCAACAAATCGTTATAAAAATGTAACAGAATGTAAGCCGATCTCAGGCAGCCAGATTTAACTATTTAACTGGTCCAGAGAATTAGGTTAGGATAGCGACTGTTAGTAATCCAGATACTGTCGGGAGTTATATTGATGTTACGTTCATGGGATCTCAACTTGCATATTATCAAGTCATCAGGCGTGGTGGTCTATTTGCAAATCGCGCAACAGATTATTGATGAAATCCAGCGCGGCCGCTTACCACCCTCGGCAGCGATGCCAGGAACGCGCGAACTTGCCGAGCAACTGAAAGTGAATAGAAAAACCATCGTCATGGCATATGATGAACTGATTGCTCAGGGCTGGCTTACCGCAGAAAGTCGCCGTGGCACTTTTGTCTCAGCCAAGCTTCCACATTTCTCTCCACGTAGCCAACCCAATATAGATTTGAAGCAAGGTAGCAATGAATCTGCGGAACCTTTGCTTGCAAAATATGCTTCTACCGTGGCAACGGCAGACATTGATCATATGATTGATTTTAATGATGGCATTCCGGACACGCGACTGATTCCTTTCGAGACAATTTCCAAAGCATTTCGCCATGCGCTGATAGAACCTATCAGATCGAACAAGCTGGGCTATGGCGACCCCAAAGGCATGCCAAATCTACGCCATGCCCTGGTTGAGATGCTGAATATGGAACGCGGCCTGAATGTCGATATTGAGAATATTTGTATTGCTCGTGGCAGCCAGATGGGCATATTTCTGGCGGCACGCGTTTTGTCAGAAGCCAATAAATATGTCGTGGTTGAACATCTCAGTTATCCGCCTGCACGTGAGGCATTCAGATCATGCGGCGCAAAAATTCTTACCGTAGGGTTGGATAAAAATGGCATCAATGTCACTGAACTTGAAGCGCTATGCAAGAAATATCCGATCAGTGCGATATATGTCACTCCGCACCATCAATTTCCGACCACAGTGATGATGACGGCCGAACGCAGGTTGAAACTGTTAATGCTGGCTGAACAATATGACTTTATGATTGTTGAGGATGATTATGACCATGAATTCCATTTTCACCATCACCCGGTATTTCCACTGGCTAGCACAGCGCATGCGGGCAGAGTCATTTATGTAGGTTCGCTTTCCAAAGTTTTAGCTCCTGGGCTTAGAGTTGGTTATCTGGTCGCATCAAAGGAAATCATCAGTCAATGCGCATCTGAAGTAATGCTGATAGACAGACAAGGAAACTCGGTGACCGAGCTAGCTGTTGCTGCATTGCTGGAGTCCGGCGAAATCAAGCGCCACATACGTAGAACGCTGAAAATTTACAATGAGCGACGAAATGTTCTGATTGAGCTACTCAAAAGCGAGCTGGGAGAATTTGTAAACTTTGATTCGCCCAATGGCGGTCTGGCGATTTGGCTGCGTCTTAATGATGAAATTGAAATCAATAAACTGGTTCAAAATGCATTGCTGGAAAAAATAAAAATTCTTCCGGCATCATTATTCTCCGAGTCCGATACCAACAATAATGGCATCAGGCTCGGGTTCGGCAGTCTCAATCCTAATGAGCTTACTGCAGGAGTACATCGTCTAAAACGCGCTTGTATTCACACACTGAATCTACACTAGATTACTAGCCTCTTTGAGTACAATTGTAAACGACTGTACTTCCAAGTAAACGACTGTACTTCCAAGTATACGACTTTGAATTGTCAGGAACATTCTTTATAGTCTGTGAAACTTTTTTTCACTAGCACTCTCAAATAGTGAGTGCTAAAATGACATTTCAGGAGGATACAAAACCAATGACCACTGCTTTAACAGTTCCAGTACTAACCGCTACTGACAGCCTTGAGCAATACTCCAGGGCAATTAAAGCTTACCCGATTCTTTCTGCGGAAGAAGAGTTTTCCCTGGCTGTTAAATTCAAAAAGGAAAATGATTTAGAAGCGGCTCGCAAACTGATTGTTTCACACTTACGTTTAGTGACAAGTATTGCACGCGGATATAATGGTTATGGATTACCTCAAGCCGACCTGATTCAGGAAGGCAATATCGGTCTGATGAAAGCGGTAAAACGCTTTGACCCGGAGCGTGGTGTGCGCTTGGTTTCATTTGCAATGCACTGGATCAAAGCCGAAATTCACGAATACATTGTGAAAAACTGGCGTCTGGTGAAAATCGCCACAACTAAAGCACAACGCAAGCTTTTCTTTAACCTGCGCAGCATGAAAACCGGCATTAATACCATGCAGCCTGGCGAAGTCGCGCACATTGCACGTGAGTTGAATGTAAAGCCTGAAGAAGTCATGGAGATGGAGTCCAGACTGAATGGTCATGAGATCTCTCTGGAAGCAAACATTGATGACGATAGCGATGAACATTATAGCCCGATCGCCTATCTGGAAGATGAAAGCCTGACACCGATAGAAGCCCTGGAAGCAAAACAATTTGAGGCGGCTGAAACTACCGGCTTGGCTAACGCGCTTGATAACCTGGATGAAAGAAGCCGTCGCGTTGTTGAAGCACGCTGGTTACAGGAAGATGGCGGAAAAACCCTGCATGAACTTGCTGATGAGTTTGGAGTGTCAGCAGAGCGTATTCGCCAGATTGAACAAAAAGCGATGCAGAAAATGAAAACCTTGATGCTGGCGAGTCGTTAAAACTAAGACAGTAATACACGTCGTAATCAATAAAAAAGGCTGCCATATGCAGCCTTTTTTATTGCACTTCTAATTAACTGCGCAGCCCGAACTTGGTCTATGCAGCGACCGCCTGGCCCAACTCTTCAAATGCTAATGCATGGCTTAACTCTGCACGTAATTTATTCAAGTCATCCAACTGGGCTTGTATGCTTTTTTCAATTGCTTCCAATTCGGAAATGCGATCTTCCAAAGTGTCAGTCGCTTTATAAATGCGCTTGATACTTTCCAGACGGCGACGTAACTGCAACTGATGCTCACGCACTTGAGACTCCATCGGTGCGATAACAGCCTTCAGCCAATTTTCAATATCGCGATTGGCAACTTCATAGACATGTATCACACGGCTGGCCAATGTCTCGAAGAACTTGGTGGTAAGCGTCATTTTCTCATTGGCGATCATGTTAAAAGCGGTGTTGAACTGCTCTTTATAAGCACGCTCCAGCTTTGCCAATTCTTTTTGATAGCGCAACGTTGAGAAAGCAGGTGGCTCGGACTTACGCAGGCCATGCTCTTTAGAAAACTTCTCGTACATCACATCCATCATCTTTTTGATTTCATCAATCTGCGCATCAGACGACAGCAAGCGGTCTTTCAATTCGCTAAAGAAGTTATCCATCGCTTCACGGATTGTTTTAGTGAAGCTGGCATTGATCATGGTCTCACGTGTGGTATGCACGTGTACCTTGAGCGACTCCATACCCAGCAATGTAAACAAGCGGTTAGTGTGTTGAGAAAAAATGCTGCGCAAGGCCTGAAAACGCTGCAGGCCTTTTTCAAAGTTTTCTTTATCAACTTTGACCTTGTTCATCATGTGCTCAACCACGTCTTCGTTTTTACCACGCAAGCCGCGCAGTTCTACCAGCTGCTCGTTAATACCTGAAAAACGCGCCTCAAGAATAATGTTTGAGTTGGAGATCAAGTCTTCAATCTCATTCTGCGTGTTGTCACGCACAATTTCCTGTTTGGATGGAATCAACTGGTCAGAAAGGGCTTTTTCCAACTCCAGAACACGGCTCTTGATCAACAATGCTTCATCTTTATTGACCTTGGCCAACAGCCCTTTTTGCGCTGACACTGGGAATATCTGATTAGTATCCAGACCAAGTAATTCCGCACTGGTCTTGATTTGCTTATTCAGCTCTTTCTCGATTTCTTTTTCGTCTTTCAGCTCATCCCAAAGACCGTCAATTTTATTCATGACAGCCAGGCGGCCTTTTTGCTTCCAGCGTGTGCCGCTGATGTACTGGCGCCAAACGTCAATTTCAGACTTGGTTACCCCTTGGTCAGCCGCTAAAATAAACAGCACGGCATGTGCATTAGGCAACATATTAATCGTCAGCTCAGGCTCGGTACCAATCGCATTCAAGCCCGGAGTGTCAAGAATCACCAAGCCCTGTTCCAGCAATGGATGCGGGAAGTTAATCATGGCATAACGCCAGCATGGCACATCAATCGTGCCATCTTTGTTCAGGTTCAGTGCATCATCAGCACTGTTAGGATCGAATAAACCATATTTTTCCGCTTCCTGTATAGAAACCGGCTTGGTACTGCTTACCTCTTTAAACGCATTGACCATGCTTTCATTTGAATCCACATCAAATGTCACAGTTTTCCACTCATCCGGGTAACGTTTATATTCTGAGGTAGTTGCGTCAGAAAGCCGAGTCTCGATCGGCAGCATCATGATTGAGGTTGGTTTTGATTTGTCGTACAGCAACTCGGTAGGACACATGGTGGTACGGCCAGCACTGGATGGCAACAAACGCGTGCCGTAACCTGCAAAGAATATTGCATTGATCAACTCGGACTTACCGCGCGAGAATTCCGCCACAAAAGCCACATTCAGTTTATCTTCACGCAATCTATCCAGAAGATGCTGTATGCGCTGATCAACCTGTGCATCATTAAGCTCTTGCTCGTTTAACCAGTTGCGATAATCGCAAATAGTCTCAACCAGCCCTTTGCGCCACTCTGAATATACTGCGAATTGTTTAGCTAAATTATTATTTGCCATGATGGTCCTTAAACCACTTTTAGGTAGCGTAACTTTATCATTCCTGATCTAAATTGCAAATGAAATCAACCGTCTAATATGCACATTTCAAGCCAAATTCAGATAAGCGGTTAATTTTTAATTATAAGCGGTTGCAAGGGTAAATATCAGCAATCTACGCCATTCTGTTATCATCTTGTTTTTACAAAAAATGATTATTTATGAGCGGTTTAACACCTAATTCACCACGCCCGATAGACATCAAACTGCATCAGGCCTCACGCTTGCTGGAAATCAGGTTTGATAATGATACAGAGTGTATGCTGTCATGCGAATTTCTGCGGGTTTATTCGCCTTCTGCCGAGGTTAAAGGCCACGGCCCTGGCCAGGAAGTGCTGCAAATCGGGAAAGAGGATGTAAATATCACCGCCATAGAACCAGTAGGAAATTACGCCATCAAACTTGTATTTTCTGACGGTCATGACACTGGCTTATACTCGTGGGATTACTTGTATGATCTGGCAAGCAATTATGAAGCACTGTGGCTGGAATATTTGGGCAAGCTAAGTGCTTCAGGCCATGTAAGAAAAAACATAGCTTAAGAAAAGAACACCATGACTACAGAACACAATACGCATTTTGGTTTTAAAACAGTTGCCGAATCCGAGAAAGCAAAGAAAGTTGCTGACGTTTTTCACTCTGTAGCCAATAAGTATGATCTGATGAATGACGTCATGTCAGCAGGCCTGCATCGCGGCTGGAAACGTTTCGCGGTAAGCATCAGCGGTGTAGGCCGCGGTGACAAGGTACTTGACATTGCGGGCGGCAGCGGCGACCTATCCAAACTATTCGCCCAAAAAGTCGGCGCGGAAGGTCAGGTCATACTCACTGACATCAATGCTTCAATGTTAGGCGTTGGCCGCGACCGCATGCTGGATGCCGGCTTGAACGTACCGGCCCTGCAATGCGATGCCGAAAAACTGCCATTTCCGGATAATTACTTTGACTGCGTCATCGTGGCATTCGGCCTGCGTAACATGACGCATAAAGACCGCGCGTTAGCAGAAATGCAACGTGTACTTAAAGTTGGCGGCCGCTTGCTGGTACTTGAGTTCTCAAAGGTATGGCAGCCATTGTCTAAAGTCTATGATGCATACTCATTCAAGCTGCTGCCGCTGATGGGAAAATTGCTGGCTAAAGATGCTGAAAGTTACCAATACCTTGCCGAGTCAATCCGCATGCATCCCGATCAGGAAACACTTAAACAAATGATGATTGATGCCGGATTAAGCAAAGTGGATTATTACAATCTTGCGGCCGGCGTGGTTGCTTTGCATAAAGGTTACAAGACCTGATGTTAAAACAGCTATCTACGCACGTAATCCAGCACTTGCTTGCACAGAATGCATGGTCAGCGCCATTGCTGCAGCCTTTCGCCAGCAAGTCTGTGCAGTTGAATTTCGTGCTGTTCAGAACCTCCCTCGTAATACTCGAAAACGGCAGTCTCGCCATTGCTGGTGTCACTAACATTCCTGACGCTACCATCACCATCCCTCCCAGCCTGCTGCTACGCCTGATGGCGAAAGACGAATCTGCCAAATTACAGATTAAAGTTGATGGCGACACGCACCTGGCAACTGCACTCGCTAAAGTGCTGTCACAAGTACGCTGGGATTACGAAGATGATTTCAGCAAACTGGTTGGTGATATACCTGCCAACAAAATTGGTGAATTTGCACGTCATAGCGTCGGCACAGTAAAAGACAGCGCCACCAATCTAGCCGATATGTTGAGCGAATACTGGCAGGAAGAAAAACCCATGCTGGCTAAAAAACGCCATGTTGAGCAGTTCAATACGGAAGTTGATACCCTGCGCGCAGATGTAGAACGATTGGAAAAACGGCTGAACAAACTTGCTGAAACTGTGGGCACAACGCCTGACATAACCGCCAATCCTGACAATCCAGTTTCATAGATAGCATTCAATAAATTTATGCGTATTTTTCGGCTTTTTTATATCATTTTTATCGCATTACGCTTCAGCCTGGATGAGTTCATCCTAAGCCATACCAGGCTTAAGCCGCTGCAATGTGTGATCAATGGTCTATTATTCTGGCGTAACAAGCAGACGCCGCGCGGTGAAAGATTAAGACTTGCGATCGAGAATTTAGGTCCGATTTTCGTAAAATTCGGGCAGATGCTTTCAACGCGGCGCGATTTAATTCCACCAGATATCGCAGACGAACTAGCTAAACTGCAAGATCGTGTACCTCCCTTCGCTTACCAGGAAGTTGAAAAAGTCATTACCGCTGCATTTAACCAGCCACTGGATCAACTATTCTCCCAATTCGATGAAGTACCAATTGCCAGCGCCTCTGTCGCACAAGTACATTTTGCACACCTGCCACACGGCGAGCCGGTTGCCGTCAAGGTACTGCGCCCGAACATTGAAAATACCATTGCGCATGACTTGCGCCTGATGGATACCATCGCCTGGCTGCTGCAAGGCATTTCGTCTGAAGTCAAAAGGCTGAAGCCGCGTGAAGTGGTCGCTGAGTTTGCCCGCCACACACAAAGCGAACTGGATTTAACACTGGAAGCCGCTAACTGCAGCCTACTGGGACGCAACTTTGCAGACAAAAGCATGCTGATTGTACCGGAAGTACACTGGGACTGGTGTCGCAAAGAAGTCATGGTCATGCAGCGCATGCACGGCACGCCGATCAGCCAGCGCGACGTCTTAACTGCCAAAGGCATAGATATTCCAAGCCTGGCTGCAGAAGGCGTCGAGATATTTTTCACGCAGGTATTCCGCGATGGTTTTTTCCACGCCGACATGCACCCCGGCAACATTCAGGTGGCGGATGACGGCAAATATATTGCGCTGGATTTCGGCATCATGGGCACCCTGAACGATACCGACAAATACTATCTGGCGCGTAACTTTCTCGCATTCTTCAACCGCGATTACCGCGATGTAGCACAGGCACACATCGACTCCGGCTGGGTACCTGCCGACACCAAGCGCGAAGAGCTGGAAACCGCAGTGCGTGCTATCTGCGAACCGATTTTTGATAAACCCTTGAAAGACATTTCCTTTGCGCGCACGTTATTAAGCCTGTTCCAGATGGCACGCCGCTTTGGTGTCATTATTCAGCCACAGCTCATTATGCTGCAAAAAACCTTGCTCAACATTGAGGGCCTGGGGCGAGAGCTGGATCCGAATCTGGATTTATGGAAAAGTGCCCAGCCATTCCTGACACGCTGGATGAGCGAACAGGTCGGCTGGCGTGCGATTCTTAAAACCGTAAAAAAAGAATTGCCGCATATCGCAAAAGTACTGCCCGAAATGCCAAGATTGGCCCACCAGTTTTTGACACAAACAAATCAGGCAGAAATGGACTTGCCGTTGCGAGCTTCTATCGACAAACTGATTGAGGCGCAGCAGCTTCAGGCAGTGTGGCAAAGGCGGCTGGTACTGGCAATTGTAGTAGTTGCAGTTGTAGAGGTTTTACTGGTAGCCAGCACTTATTTTATTCACTAACACAAAGGAGCACATGATGAAAACCAAACTAATTACCGTTTTTAGTCTTTTGTTACTAAGCCTTGCCCCTGCAGCCTTTGCCGCTGGCACAACCCCGGCCGGCTTATGGAGAACCATAGACGACAATACCGGCAAGCCACGCTCACTGGTCAGAATTCAGGAACACAACGGCGAATACAGTGCCGTAATTGAAAAAGGCCTGCTAGCTACAGATACGCCAGACGCCGTTTGTAATAAATGTAAAGATGAGCGCAAAGGCCAGCGTATCGTAGGTATGACCATTGTAAAAGGCATCAAATTTATAGATGGTCACTATGAAGGCGGTGAAATTCTAGACCCAGAAAATGGCAAAACCTATCGCTGCCTGATGAAACTGGACAGTACCGGCAACCAGCTCGATGTGCGCGGTTATATCGGCATTTCACTTTTAGGCCGCTCACAAAACTGGACGCGTGTGGAATAATCCATAAGGTTTTAAATCATGCTGATCTGGTTTGTTGTCATCTACTTAGCCATTTCAATTGGCATCGGCGTATTGGCGGCAATGCGCGTAAAGAGTGCAAAAGACTACGCCGTTGCCGGCCGCCACCTGCCTCTGCCGGTGGTGATGGCAACGGTATTTGCTACCTGGTTTGGTGCTGAGGCGGTATTCGGCGTTTCGGCAACCTTCGTCACTGAAGGTCTGAACGGTGTAGCAGCAGACCCATTCGGCTCCAGCATGTGCCTGATCATTGCCGGTTTTTTCTTTTCCACACAGCTATACAAACTCAACATACTCACGCTGGGTGACTTTTACCGCATGCGCTACAACCGCACGGTAGAGGTTTTGACGACTGTTGCCATCGTCATTTCATACCTGGGCTGGGTAGCAGCACAGATCAAAGCCCTGGGGCTGATTTTCAGCATGATTACCAATGGCGCTGTTAGCGAGCAAGCCGGCATGATACTCGGCACCGCAATCGTGCTCACCTACACCACACTGGGCGGCATGCTGTCAGTAGCAGTACTGGACTTTGTACAGATGATCGTGGTCATCGGCGGCCTGCTCTATATCGGTAACATTGTTTCAGGCATGACCGGTGGCGTGGCACCTGTAATTGAGCACGCGCGTGCTGCCGGCAAGCTTGACTTTTTTCCGAAAGGTGCAGATATCTGGGTGTGGATTACATTTCTGGGCGGCTGGCTAACCATGATGCTGGGTTCAGTGCCACAGCAGGATGTATTCCAGCGCATCACCTCTGCCAAAAGCGCAAAAATCGCGCTATGGGGCTCTATCCTCGGGGCTTCGGTTTATTTCTGCTTTACCTTTGTGCCAATGTTTATTGCTTACGCCGCAACCCTGATAGATCCAGTGTTTTTTGGCAAACTGGTCGTTGAAGATTCACAAAAAGTGCTGCCTACACTGGTGTTGCAACACACACCGGTGATTGCGCAGGCCATATTCTTCGGTGCGGTTCTATCTGCCATTATGAGCTGCTCATCCGCCACGCTGCTCGCACCTTCAGTCTCCTTTGCTGAAAACATCGTGCGCGGCTACATTCCACATCTTGGCGACAAAGGCTTTCTGCGTGTTATGCGTATCTGCCTGGTAGTTTTTGGCGTGTGTGTTTTGCTGTATGCGCTCAACTCAGAGCGCTCCATCTTTGGCATGGTGGAGTCTGCCTACAAGATCACGCTGGCTGGCGCGTTTGTACCTTTAATGTTTGGCGCATTCTGGCGCAAAGCCACTTCACAGGGCGCACTGGCAGCCATTATTGGCGGCATCAGTTCATGGATACTTATTGAGGTATTGGTCGGCAAAACCAGCCTGATTCCACCACAGCTGATAGGTTTGGGGGTGAGCGTTATCGGCATGGTTATCGGCTCACTGATACCGCAAAAAATCGGCGGCAGTCCCAGTAGTCCGCATGGCTACCTGCATGAGCATGCAGCAAGGCAGCACCAGCACTAATAATGAAACTTTCCAAACATCAAATATTTTTATTTCTGCTATCACTGCACATCATCCTCATTGCATTAATGAATACGCAATGGTCTATTAGCGCTGTATGGTTTACAAATATAATGAGCTCTACAGTTTACTTACCTTTAATTGCTTTTAATGCAGTTGGTCTTCCTGTTTTCGGACATAATGAGGGCTTTGGATGGTTAGGCTTTTCTGTCTTGGGTGTTATATTGCTTTGCGTATTCTGGATTTCATTACACTATAGTTTAGCGGTGCTAATCAATCGTATCTTTTATGGAAAAACTTAAGTTATTGTAGGGTGGGCAACTCGTTGCCCACCTAATCTCTGAATATACGCGTGGACAGCGTCTGCCCACCCTACTTACTTCAAACCTCGAATCGCTTTTTGACTCTGGCAATTTTCACAATAAAACGTTGAGCGCTGCCCTTGCCGGATCATCTTGATTGGCGCATTGCATACGCGGCACGGCTCACCACCTTTATCATTAGCGCGTCCGTAAACAAAATACTGCTGCTGAAAATATCCCGGATTGCCATCCGCGCCAAAGAAATCGCGCAGGCTGCTGCCGCCGGCAGCCAGTGCATCTTTTAATGTACTTTTAATCTCGGCAACCAGACGCTCACACTGCGCCAGGCTGAGTGTTTTAGCGGATTTCTGGGGATGAATGCGGGCACGGAACAATGACTCGCTCGCATAAATATTGCCTACCCCTACCACCAGATGACTGTCCATGATCGCTATTTTGATGGCAACACTTCGGCTGCGCAGTTGCTGATGGAGATATTGACCATTAAATGCATCATCCAGAGGCTCCGGGCCCAGCATCTTTAATAGCATATGCTGCTGCGGATTTGTTCCTGCCCATAACACAGCACCAAACCGGCGCGGATCACGCAAGCGCAGCACCTGCCCATTGCTAAAACAAACATCAAAATGGTCATGTTTTTGTGGCGGCTCATCTTGGGCCAGCAGGCAAATACGGCCCGACATGCCGAGATGCAGCAGTAACACGCCATTGTCAAAATGCGCCAATATGTATTTGGCGCGACGCGTAAGCGACTTCAAGACTTGACCGTTGAGCAGGCTGGCTAAATCTGCAGGAATAGGCCAGCGCAATGAGCCGTTGCGTATCACTACTTGTGCTACTGTTTGATTAACCAAGGGCATCAAACCAAGTCTGGTTGTTTCAACCTCCGGGAGTTCTGGCATTGACTGGCACCCTATTCATATCATGCATCAAAAATAAAAAAGCTATATTGCCAACATTTTAGTCTGGCAATATAGCTTTAAATCATCACTGGCTGGCTAATTGAGTTATTTACTAGGCAGATTGATTGGCGGATTCAGCATCACAAAGCCTTCGTCCTGCGGGAAGAAATACATCAGCCCCTCATCCGGACGCGCTAATATCAATTCAGGTGATTCCTGAATCTTATCAAAATGTACTTTGCTGCCATCAGCCATCTTGATTTCAAATGACGGATGCACAGCCTTGCGATCAGGCGTGTAAAGCTCGACTGATTTAGCACGCGTATGTATCCATGAGTAATCCGCCCACTCATTTAATTCATTCTGCGTGGGTTTAGCTTGTTCAAGAGATACCTTCCATTTGCCGTCAACCAAATCCAGATTCAGTCTGGATTCTTCCCACTGCTCCAGACGGCTAAAGTCAAAACCGGCTACTTTTTCGGTAGGTTTCAGTGGTGCTTTGTCTATCAGTTCCGTTACCTGTATTGAGGCTGCCTCGCCATAACTATTGGCAATCAGATAAACAACGCCTTTGTGGGCAATGTATTGCTCATCGCTTAACGGGTTATAAGTGCCAAACAAAAACTCTTCGGCATTATTTTTATCTCTGAACAATGTAAGCTTGATTGAAGGCTGATGCAGGCCGAATTTTTCCAGATCATCAGTAACAATCTTTTCGCGGCTGGCAGCAGCAATCACCGCCAGAATACGCTGCACGGAAGCTTGGTCAGCACGGGTTTTGTAGGGTGCGGTCAGGTTCCAGAAGCCATTTACTTTTTCAAAGGTAACAGCAGCCTTTGCCGGAAACTCAACTTTAATGCCATTGAACTCTGCCAGTTTGTAGGCAGAAACTTCATAGGTATTGTCTTTTGCCAACTCCGGCTTGGGTCGCAAATACAAAAACGAGACCAACCCGGCAACTACCGTCAGCATAATTAAATTGAGTATCCAACGTTTTTTCATGCAGCACCTTCAAATAAAACCAGCCAAATAAAACCTGCAATTTGCCTGTAAATAATCTTAATCAACAGAACTTAGGCTCTTCTGCGTTTCCACCACAACAATACCCCGGCGATCAGGAAGCCAAGCGGGATAAAGTATTGAAATGCGTGGAACACAGTCCATGCCGTCACCACACCCATTTTTGTATCTGGAATTGACACATTGATGTCTTTTAATGGCATAGGCTGAATGGTAATCAGGCTATCATCACCGGCCAGCCAGTTAACAATATTGACCCCCAGATCCAGGTTGCCGCCGTTGGTAATAAAGGTATTGGACAAAAAGTTTGCATTACCCATTACCACTACACGCTGGCCTTTTTTGCCATAAGTACGCTCTAAAGCCACGCCGATATTGATCGGACCGCGTTTGTCTGTCGCTTCGTTAAATTCAGGCTTGGCATCTTTAGCCAGTTTAGCTGAAGCCAACCAGCCGTTAGGCGCCACTTCAACCAGGTTGCTCACTTTCCAGCCATTTTCATCCGTACCTTTTGCCATCACTTCATGCGCTTCCGGAAACAAGGTGCGCAGCATGAAATTTTTGGTAATCGCATGTTCGCCATACAGGCTCGCAAACGCCACGCGGGCATCGGCGCCGTATTGTGCTGAAGCCATATCCAGTGCAATACCTGGCGACACTTTCATGCCCAGATAATCAGCAACCTCTTTCAAACCACGCAGATTGTCATCATCCAACAGCCATAATAAATTACCGCCGGTCTCAAGATATGCTTTGATTTTCTTGGCTTCAACATCGCTCACATCCACTTGCGGGCTGGCAATCACCAGCATGGCACCATTAGCAGGCACAGCCTGCGCAATTGTCAGATCAGGATTGGCAAACTTGAAACCTTTGGCTTCCAGCTGTTTACCGAACTCGCCGATATCGTGATTCTTTACACCGATTAAGTTGCGCTCACCATGGCCATCCAGATACATAACAGCCTGCTGGTTAGTACGGGAAAGTCTAACCAGTAAATTGGTCACTTCCTGTTCGGCAAACGGCGGTACGATATGTTCGACACGTTTTTGATACTCGATCACCACTTCACCATCGGTTTTTACGCCGGCATCCTGTGCAAGTTTGGGCTCTTCTGATGGGTTGATAAACGTTAAGTGAATGTTCTTTTTTTCACGTTGATAGCGTGCGAAAAAATCAACAATCCCCTTACGGAAAGTATCACCGCTGGAGGCATCGTCTTTGGTTGCATACACTGTGATATTGATTGGCGCTTTCATCTGCTTAATCACATTCACACTACCCTGCGTGAGAATGTTGCGGTTGGCCTGAGTAATATCTTTAGCAACGTGATACTGGCTGGCAAGGTAGCCCAGCAAAACCACCAGCATTAAAAACAGTACGACAAAAAACCAGTTTTGTACTAATAATTGAAAACGTAATTTACGATTGATGTTCATAGCAAGAGTTCCAATTAACCACGTAAGCGGTCAGCATCTAAGCGACGCACTGTTAGGGTTAAAAATGTCGCGGCAAATAAAATAAAGTAGGCAATATCGGCAGTATCGATCAGGCCATTGTTAAATGACTGAAAATGGCGTGTTAGCGATAAGCTGCCCAGAATATTGGATGGGTCGCCTGCAAAAAACCGATCCAGCATCATCAATGCAAACAAAGCGATAAAGGTTAATATCGCCGCGATGACCGGCTGCTGGGTCAGGCTGGAGAAATAAATACCAAGCGCAGAAAAACTGGCAACCATCAACAGCAAACCCAGTGAATTAGCGATTAAAAAACCAAAATCAATATCTGACCAGATATTCAGCGTACTCAGCATGGCACCGATAAACACGATTAGTATGCTCAAGAAAGCAACCAGACCTAAAAACTTGCCAACTACAATTTCAGTCAATGACAGTGGCGCACTGAACAGAAACGGCAAAGTCTGGCTACGACGCTCTTCCGAAATTAAACGCATGGAAAGCAGCGGTACGGCAAACAGCATAATGAATGAAGCCAGGCCGTAAACAGACTGACCTACAAACTGCGTGACACCGGTACGTTCAGCCGGGCGCATCGCGCCTGACATCACCGCGAAGTAATCATTTACACCATTCAGGTACTGCGTGCCAAAAGCAAACATCAGTAAAGACAAAATCACCCAACCCATAGGCGAGGCAAACACACTTTTCAATTCTTTTCTTGCTACATTGATAATCATAAATACACCCTAAATTCTGATTGCGTCATTAGCTCAAGATTAAGCGACTGACTGTTCTGGAGCAACAACTTGCTCTTGGTAGGTCAGCTGCATGAATACGTCTTCCAGACTGGTTTGATCCGGCGCAATCTGATGCAAGCCCCAACCCTGCTGCACGGCAGTCTGTACAATCGCCTCTGCCGGCGTAGCGTCATTTTCAAAACGAACGCGTATCAAACCGCTTGGCAGAGCTTCTGCTTCAGCAACCCCCGGAATATTGAGCAACTCCTGAATATTTGGTGCATTACGCAAACCAACTAATAATTTATTACCAACGCGCTGGCGTTTCAGCACGTCAATAGAGCCATTAAATACCAGCTTGCCCTTATCAATGATTTGTACCTGGTCACAAACCATCTCAACTTCAGGCAGAATATGTGTGGAAATAATCACGCTATGCTCACGGCCAACTTCACGGATCAAGGCACGAATATCACGAATTTGAATAGGATCCAGACCAACGGTAGGTTCATCCAGAATGACCACCATTGGACGGTGGATAATGGCCTGCGCAATGCCTACACGTTGCTGATAGCCGTTTGACAGATTCTCAATCAGGCGCTTGCTCATGTGGCCAAGGCCGCAGCGTTCTTTTGCAGTTTCTACGGCTGTTTTAATATGCTTGGAGCTAACCCGATGCAATCTGGCTGCCATAGTCAGGTATTCATCAACGGTAAGCTCTTTATACAATGGGCGCATTTCCGGCAGGTATCCAATCAGCGCTTTCGCCTCTTTTGGATTTTCCATCATATCGATGCCACAGATTTTTACGCTGCCATTACTCGGCGCCAGATTGCCGGTAAGCATTTTCATGGTGGTTGATTTACCGGCACCATTCGGCCCTAAAAAGCCAAGAACTTCGCCCTTGCTCAAGGTAAAACTAACATTGCTTACTGCTTCTCTACCACCATAAAGCCGGGTAAGTTCGATTGCTTCTACTGTAAAATTATTCATAGCTACTCAAATTTTGAAACATTCGTTTAAATACTAAATATATACAACATATATACAAAAAAATTAACAGACCCACCGCTAACTGAGAACAAGCCTATTGGAAAGTTCACTCAACTTGCGTTATAGTCAACACATAATTATGTAGGAACTTGTGACCGCTGTCACGGACTAAGAGCTAGCAGTGCATCATACTAGTGTTAATAGACTCTTCTGCGTAAACAAGTAACTTTATTTTAGCCATACTTCCAATTACAGCGCATGTCGCTGGCGGCTTTAAAGCTAGCTACAAGCGTTTGAACAAAACGGATCATTGCAACTCTAAAAATTAGACCAGTCAATATTAAACAACTTACTTATAAAAATTACCCTATGCGCCCAATGATCAAATCAAAACCAGCTAATCAGTCTATTAAAAAGGGTTCACTGCTGCTCACTCCCCTATTGTGGATGACTTTATCAGCAGCCATGATAAGCCTTAACGGCTGCGCTACGCACAACCAGCTTAAAAATGACTCGATGATTATCGCCGCCGAGAACGATGCGCAAGCTAACGATCAAACCGAAAAAACTTTGCGACCTGAATTTATCTACCGCTACCTGGTAGGTGAAATAGCTGGGCAGCGTGGCGATATAGGTACCTCCGGTGCGATTTTTTATGACCTTGCAAAACTGGAAAGAGACCCGCGTCTGGCAGAGCGTGCAGCAAAAATAGCTGCATACGGCAACATCAGCAATTTAGCCGTGCCCGCCATTAAGCTATGGGCCGAGCTGGATCCGGACTCTACAGAAGCACAGCAGGCAATGACAGAAATGCTGATTGCCACAGGCAGGCTTGAAGATACAAAACCGTACTTAAGCAAATTACTGGCTAAAGAAGAAACCAGAGCTGGCGGCTTCCTGTATATCAACACGCTGTTAAACAGAAGCCCGGACAAGGCCGCAATACTGGAGCTGGTGCAATTTCTGGCCAACCCCTACCCTGATTCCGCAGAAGCGCATTTTGCAATAGCGCAGGCAGCGTGGATCGCCAATCAGGACGATGTTGCCTTTTCCTCCGTAAACAAGGCCGAATCACTACATGCAGGATGGGATCTTGCAGCACTGCTTAAAGGGCAAATTCTATTTCGCAAATCTCCGCAGGCTGCCATTGATTACTACGACAGCTTTTTAAAAGCACACCCAAAATCCAACGAGGTTCGCATCAACCTGGCCAAGCTTCTGGTTAGCCAGAAACAATATGCTGCGGCAAAAAAAGAGTTTCCGCTCATTATCGAACAAGCCAAAAGCGGCACCCCTAAAAATCTGGCTGAAGTGACTGCCGTTGTCGGCTTGCTGTCATACCAAGCCAATGATTACATTGCAGCGCAAAATTACTTTATGGAAGCTTTGGAGCTGGATTTCAAAGATGTCGACCAATTGCATCTCTACTTGGGCCAAACTTCCGAAAAACTCAATCAGGATGATACGGCTGCTGCCTGGTATAAAAAAATACCTTTAGGGCCACGTTATCTTGAAGCACAGATCAGCCTTGCCGGTCTGCTAGCACGCACACAATCTGCCGACGTTGCAATTGACCTGCTGGATGATTTAGAAAACCTGAGCACCGAACAGCAAATTGTCGTTATTCAGGCGCAGGCATCCATATTGGTTAAAGCCAAACGCAATCAAGAAGCATACGACCTTTTGGAAAAAGCAGTTAAAAACCTGCCCAACACACCAGAATTGGTTTACGACTTCGCGCTGGCAGCAGAGCGCATACTAAAATTTGATGTAATGGAGTCAGAACTGCGTCGGGCTATTGCAGAAAAACCTGACTTTGCCGCAGCTTACAATGCACTGGGCTATTCATTTGCGGATCGCAACATCAAACTCAATGAAGCCATCACGCTCATTGAAAAAGCACTGGCACTATCACCTAACGATCATTACATGCTGGATAGTCTGGGCTGGGCGCACTACCGAAAAGGCAATCTGGATAAAGCAATTCAATACTTGCAGGATGCCTATAGCATTAACCCGGACCCGGAAATTGCTGCGCATTTAGGCGAGGTGTTGTGGCATAAAGGCCGCCATGACCAAGCCAAAAAAATCTGGAACGATGCCTTAACCATCAATCCAGACAATGAAGTGCTGGTGACTACCGCGAATAAATTCAAATCCTAAATTCATTACAAGCCAAGCTTAAACATAATTACTTAGACATATTTACAGTGTTCCCCATGGCAACTCAAACAGCTAGAGCCGTGCGCGTGCTATGCCTATCAGGGTTAGTCGCAGCACTGGCAAGCTGCGCCAGCGCACCCGTTGCCAAGCCAGACCAGAGCGCTGCTGCCCAAAAACTCAGGCAACAGCATCTGCAAAGCCTGGCCGAAATCCAGCAATTTTCACTGCAAGGGCGCATTGGCGTACAAACCAACGGCAAGGGGTTTTCAGGCAGCATGCAATGGCTGCACAACAAAACGGATGACAGCATCGCGCTGTTTTCACCGCTAGGCAGTCAGGTAGCCAGTATCAAAAAAACACCCGATCAATTTACGCTGGAAGACTCCAGTGGCAAAAGCTACTCTGCACCGGATGCAGAAACGCTCACTCAGGAAATATTAGGTTGGCGACTACCCCTTAAAGGTCTTGCTGACTGGTCAATTGGCAAGCCGACACAAAGTCCGGTGCAAAATAGCATTTGGAACGAGCAAGGCGTGCTGACAAATCTGGAGCAGGATGGCTGGAAAATTGAATACAGCAACTACGAGCAACAGGGCAGCTATCTGCTGCCAAATAAAATTTATCTTAAAAGCGAAAAATTAAATTTGAAGCTACTAGTGGAAAAATGGAACCAGCTCGAACACTAGGCCTAATATCGCTATAAAATAAACGCATACCAAATTAATAACAAATTTAACCCGCACAGCACACTATCATCCATGCAAGATTTCCAAGCGTTTTTAGCCCCGGCAAAAATCAATTTATTTCTGCACATTATCGGCCAGCGTGCCGATGGCTACCACCTGCTGCAAACGGTTTTTCGCTTGCTGGATTATTACGACACTATTTATTTAAAACCTACTGACAACAAACAGATCAAGCGTGCCAATGATGTGCCTGGCGTGCCGGAAGATAACGACTTATGTATCCGTGCAGCAAAATTACTGCAGCAGCATACCGGTTGCGAATGCGGCGTAGAAATACGGGTTGAAAAAAACATCCCCATGGGCGGCGGTCTGGGCGGCGGCAGTTCTGATGCGGCAACCGTGCTGCTGGCATTGAATCGGCTGTGGAATCTGAATTTAAACCGCAGAGAGTTACTAGGTTTAGGGCTTAAACTGGGTGCAGATGTACCGTTTTTTATTTACGGAACAAATGCTTGGGCAGAGGGTGTAGGCGAACAACTACAGCCTATTGATTTGCGCGAAGCCTACTACGTGGTACTGACTCCACATGTTCACGTATCAACAGCACAAATTTTTGCTAATAAGCAATTGACAAAGGACTCGAATCCCCAGATAATGTCGACCTTTTCGAGGGTAGCTCAATCGAGCACTGAAAATTCAGGTTGTAGCAACATCAAACCTGAATTTACAAATAGTCTGGAAAAAGTAGTTTGTAGTCTTTATCCTGAAGTTGCGAATTGTCTAACTTGGCTTAAGCAATACGGCGATGCAAGAATGAGTGGTTCAGGCGCTTCGGTATTTTTAGAAGTGGCTAACCTGGAAACTGCAAACAAAATTTGCAACATGAAACCGGAAAACATCCGCGGCTTTGTTGCAAAAGGGTTAAATCAGCACCCTCTGTTAGATTATGCTGATTAAATATTGGGGAATCGCCAAGCTGGTTAAGGCACCGGATTTTGATTCCGGCATGCGAAGGTTCGAATCCTTCTTCCCCAGCCAGAATTTAGAATGCAGATCACAAGTCTGCATTCATTAAGAAAAAAATGCAGACAATGACGCTGCATGAATTAAAATACCAAGCGTGTAGATTTTTGATTTACACGCTTTTATTTTTTTAAATTTGCTTTTTATTTTTAGTCTCTAGCTGGCGCATGCAAGCAGGCCAGCACGATAGGAAATCGAATGGTGTCTGACGGCAACATGATGGTCTTTACAGGCAACGCCAACCCAGTACTGGCACAGGAAGTTGCTAATCACTTAGGTATTGAGCTAGGTCGCGCTGACGTAGGCAGGTTTAGCGATGGTGAAGTCATGGTTGAATTGCTTGAAAACGTTCGCGGTCGCGATGTATTCGTTCTGCAATCAACCAGCCACCCTACCAATGACAGCCTGATGGAAGTCATGGTTATGGTAGACGCGCTACGCCGCTCATCAGCTGGCCGTATCACCGCAGCCATTCCATATTTGGGCTATTCACGTCAGGATCGTCGCCCACGTTCAGCTCGCGTTGCGATTACTGCAAAAGTTGTGGCTAACATGCTGACCGGCGTTGGTGTTAACCGTGTGCTGACGATGGACCTGCACTCTGACCAGATCCAGGGCTTTTTTGATATTCCTGTAGATAACATTTACGCTACACCGATTTTACTGAGTGACCTGTTAAAACAGAATCACGAAAATCTGGTAGTGGTATCACCAGACGTTGGCGGTGTAGTGCGTGCCCGCGCTGCGGCTAAACAATTAGGTTCAGACTTGGCGATTATCGATAAACGCCGTCCGAAACCAAATGTTGCAAAAGTGATGAACATCATCGGTGATGTTGCCGGCCGCACCTGTGTGATTATGGATGACATGGTAGACACTGCCAACACACTATGTGAAGCAGCTGCCGCACTGAAAAAACACGGCGCAATCAAGGTTGTTGCCTACGCTACCCACCCGGTACTGTCAGGTGGTGCAGCAGAACGTATTTTAAATTCCGAGTTGGATGAGTTGGTAGTAACCAACACCATTCAGTTAAATGAACAAACAGCAAATTGCAAAAAAATCCGCCAGTTAAGCGCGGCTGCCTTATTGGCAGAAACAATCCGCAGAATCAGCTGTGAAGACTCTGTATCTTCACTGTTCATGGATTGATTTGTTTTAAAGTTTTCTCTGCTTTCTGGTCGCGGAAAGCAGTTTTTGTGTAGTAGGGCTGTCAAAAGCCTAGCAGTAAATTTAGGAGCAGTAAAATGACTATTGAAATCAATGCAGTAAAACGTGACGTTAAAGGTACGGGTGCGAGCCGCCGTCTACGTCGTGCTGGTTCAGTGCCAGGTGTAGTATATGGTGGCGGTAAAGAAGCGGTTACTTTGGAATTTGACGGTAAAGAATTGTTCTTGCAATTCCGTCACGAAGCTTTCCATGCTTCAGTACTAAGCCTGATCGTTGAAGGTAAAAAAGAAAGCGTCTTGTTACGTGATTTCCAAATGCACCCAGTGCGTAATACCATTCAACACATCGACTTTCAACGCGTAAGCGCAACTGAAAAAATCCACGTTAAAGTGCCTTTCCACTTCGTTAACGCTGATGTAGCTCCTGGCGTTAAAATCGGTGGCGGTATTGTTGCTCACGTACAAACAGAAGCTGACGTTAGTTGCCTGGCAAAAGACTTGCCAGAGTTCATCGAAGTTGACGTTGCAAATCTGGAAATGGGTCACTCAATCCACTTGTCACAAATCAAATTGCCAAAAGGCGTTGAATTTGTACAATTGGCTCACGGTGATGACGCAGCTGTTGCATCTATCGCTAAAACACGCGGTGGTGTTTCTGAGGCAGCAGCAGAAGAAACTCCAGCAGCTTAAGTTTAGTAGCTTTTTTAGCTATATGACAATGACGCGCGCTTTAGTTATTAAAGTGCGCGTTTTTCGTTTGTGCAATTAGCAAACAAAGTAATTAAATAAAATGACTAGCGGAATTAAATTATTAGTAGGTCTGGGCAACCCCGGCGACAAGTACGAAGCCACGCGCCATAACGCCGGCTTCTGGTGGATAGACCAACTTGCCGCATCCAGTAATAGCAAACTGTCACTGGATGCCAAGTTCTTTGGCATTGCTGGCAAACTAGCGCCAACACCAGATATTTGGCTGCTAAAACCCACTACCTTTATGAACGCCAGCGGCAAAGCCGTTGCCGCGCTAGCAAATTACTACAAAATCACCCCGGCGCAGATTCTGGTCATTCATGATGAGCTGGATTTAAGCCCCGGCACCGTAAAACTTAAAAAAGGCGGCGGCCATGGTGGGCATAACGGCCTGAAAGACATCGCTGCGGCATTAGGCACACCTGACTTCTGGCGCTTGCGCCTTGGCATTGGCCACCCAGGAGATAGAAACGAAGTAGTAAATTTTGTATTAAAAGCACCGTTAAAAGACGAACAGACTGCTATCAACCATTGCATTGATGATAGCCTGCAAGTTGCGCCGCAGATACTAAATGGTGACTTTGAAGGTGCAATGTTAAAATTGCATACAAAGAAATAGCAACAAAAAAGCAGATTACCTCTTTATTAAGTCCATTCAGATTTTACGCAAGATCAAGGCGTTGAAGTTTGAGGGGACGAGGCAGTACAAATAGTACGACGAGTTACCGAAAACTGATAACAACGCAGAGATTGCGTAAAAGATGATTGGAATTATATGAAATGTGGAATCGTAGGCTTACCTAACGTAGGCAAATCTACCCTGTTTAATGCCATTACCAAGGCAGGCATTGCTGCAGAAAACTACCCATTCTGCACCATTGAGCCTAACGTTGGCATTGTGGAAGTGCCCGACACCCGCATGCAACCGCTGATTGATATTGTTAAGCCGCAACGTACACAACCGGCGATTGTTGAATTTGTAGATATCGCAGGCTTGGTGGCAGGTGCATCAAAAGGTGAAGGCCTGGGTAACAAGTTTCTCGCCAACATCCGCGAAACAGACGCAATCGCCCACGTAGTTCGCTGCTTTGAAGACAGCAACGTGATTCACGTAGCCAACAAAATCGACCCGCTTTCAGACATTGAAGTCATCAACACAGAGCTGGCACTGGCCGACATGGAAACCGTAGAAAAAACCATGCAGCGCGAAGGCAAAAAAGCCAAAAGCGGCGACAAAGATGCCATCGCCCTCATGGCAGTACTAGACAAAGTATTGCCCGCATTAAATGAAGCCAAAGCTGTACGTACACTGGGTTTAGACGCAGATGAACTGCAACTGCTTAAACCATTATGCTTAATCACAGTAAAACCTGTGATGTATCTCGCCAACGTGGATGAAAAAGGCTTTGAAAACAACCCACATCTGGACAAAGTAATTGCCCTTGGCAAAGCTGAACATTCACCAGTAGTATGCATCTGCGCCAAAATCGAAGGTGAAATTTCCGAGCTGGATGAAGAAGACAAACTGCTATTCCTGGCTGAACTAGGCCAGGAAGAACCAGGCTTAAACCGCGTTATCCGTGCCGCTTATGACTTGCTTGGCTTACAAACCTACTTCACTGCCGGCGTGCAGGAAGTACGCGCCTGGACTGTTAAAAAAGGTGCCACAGCCCCGCAAGCCGCCGGCGTGATCCACACCGACTTTGAACGTGGCTTTATTCGTGCTGAAGTCATTGCCTATGATGAATTTGTAAAAAACAAAGGCGAACAAGGCGCTAAAGAGGCTGGCAAAATGCGCTTGGAAGGCAAAGAATACATCGTGCAAGATGGCGACGTGATGCATTTCAGGTTTAACGTTTAATTTTCAGAGATTTAAGCAAAAATATCAAAACTCTTTTTGACAATTCCGGCCTAAAACACTAGAATTGCGGCCTTGCTGAAATTTAAGCAAACAGGTTTACAAGGTGATGTAGCTCAGCTGGTTAGAGCACAGGATTCATAATCCTGGGGTCGAGGGTTCAAGTCCCTCTTTCACCACCAATATAGACGCCCCTTTCGAGAGATTGGGGCGTTTTCATTTTGGGCCATGGCCCATCTATGGCCCACTTTTAGCCCAAGCATTTTCTTGTAAAAATTTTTACAATTCAATTTGACTCCAAGGTTATTTCGCTTTAATTTAAAATTTAGGATTCAACATCACTCAAAATTCACTGTATTAATCAATACTAAATATTTCTTTTATTAGCTTTCCAACCAATTGCTTTTTGAAAATGACTTTTTTTACAGACCAAGTTTACTTTTCTTTCTATTAAAACTAGTTGAAACCGTTGCATAACGATCTCTACTCTAGATAGTAATGCACTACAAAATGTTATGTTATTAAAAAATTAAACGTCAATTGGAGTTGTTTTCCAGATGTCCTGAGCAAGATTGATGAGTATGCCGTGCCGCTTTTCAATAGCTTTAGCATCCCACGATGGGAAAGAACTCAACTTTTCGTTCATCCTTGATATGGAAGTGTTTTGACCAACCTCGGTCAGTGCCACAAGACTACGTGTTAGGTAATTAGCGCTTTTGCTGTACTCGACCTGCTTTACTGCATAAAACTCATTACCTGCGACAATGTTAATGGGCTTCTCCAGCAAGGTTAAGTTGCCCAGCCTATTCTTGAAGTCGTCATAGACCATTCCTGGGTTCTCTGTAGCCCACTTGACTCGAAGTTCGTCCTCTGGATTATTAGGCAGTATGTGTTCGATTTCCAGAATGGTAAACGGTTCTAAGCTGCCCGGCACCTTCAGCCCGCTGAATGCCATTTCGACATGTTGTGTCAATCGAGCCAGCAGATAGCGTGTTCTGTATTGCTGCATCGAATATAAAGTGAAACGTTTAAGGGCATCGGCTAGTTCTTGTGCCTTGCTTAACATATTTTGCTCGAAGCGGTCAGCAACGAAAGTGTTGAGCTGACCCTTTTGCGTCACGGGGTCGGTCGTCTCTGCAATCGCGCGCAGCTCGTCGGCCCATTGGGAGAAGCTGCGCTCCAAATCCTTTGTCGGGGTTTTTGTGAAGATGTAATAGAAGAGGAAGCTCTCCAACTGGGTAACAAAATGGTCAAACAACTGCTTGGGGAAATTCGCCGCTGCCAGCAGCAGAACGTAATGCAAGCTGAACGCACCACCAGCGAGCCGCTTGAGACTGTCCATTGCAAGACTGGGCTTACTGTCATTACCCAGCCCATTAGCAAAGGCTAGGTAGTGTTCAACGTTACGGATAACTTTGCGGACAAACTCGAACGGCTTGTTTGCATAATCACACAACGCCGCGTTTTCCTTTTCAACAAACCAATCGTAAATTTCATCCTCGCGCACGACAGAGTCACCGCGTTCGTTCTTGATGACGTAGTTGGCCATCAAGAAGTAGCGCAGAAAACGCAACGGCTTTTCTTTCCCTTTCTCTAGCGGCTTGGTTATCTTTTTCCACTCATCCTTGAGCTGGGTGAACTGTGCCTGCTTGACCTGAGTGAACAACAGGTTCTTGAGCAAATCCATCGGGTTCAGCCCCACACCACGCTCGTTGATAGTCTCGAAAATCTTTAGTGCACTACTGACATCAGTAGAGATCTGAATGAATACCACGTTATTGGCCAAATAGCCCCAGTATTTTTTCAGCTTGGCGACATCGTCGTAATTGTCCTTCAGATAGCGATACAGCGTGCTGTAGGCGTTGACCAAATTTTCCAGCGACCCGAAGCTGGCAATACCCGCAGCCTGAATGCCCGTGCGTACGGTCTGTGGGTCTGCATCCAAATCCACCAGCTTCGCCATCACTTCGCCTGCACTCTCATAACGCGGCTCCAACTTTAGATTGGTGCGCACTTCACCCTCGCTATCAACATAGCTGGTCGAGATCAGCCCGGAAATCATCTCTCGTTGTGGCTCCCCTTGGAATAGATGCTTGAGCGCGCAAAGTAGCAGGAAAAACGTGGTCAGTCGTTGCTGTCCGTCGATTACCTCGTAGTGACTTTTCTGATCGGTCGGCGACACCAGCACAGTGCCAATAAAGTATTCCCTTGTGGTTCCCACATCGATCTGCTCGCCAATGTCCTCAAGCAGTTGATGAACCTCCTTGTCCGTCCAGACGTACTCGCGCTGATAGTCTGGGACGATGTAGAAGCACTCACGGAAGGCCTCTTCGATGCTATATTTGTGGTTTTCGATGCGTGCCATCTTTCTATCCTTGTAAAACCATCAATTGAAACTTGCTTCGATGAAATATTAAGTAACTCTCATGCTCTTTGGATATCCAGCGCAATTGCATATTTTGATGAATATTCAGCAAAACTTTCTGTGAATCACTGATTGCCTTAGAAATTATGATTCGACCTCCTTCATCAAAGCTGATTAAAAATCGATCAAACAAAGCATCTAAGTTTGCAGTTAATAAAAAGCCGTTATAAACATCTAAACGCTCTGCATCGGTCTCACACTCAGCCCAAGGTTTTGCATGACTAGCTCTTAATACCTCTGGCATTTGCAAACCGGTTACTGCGCATGCATTGCCCCAATAATCTAGCATCGCCTTGCGGTAAGCATCTTGGCCAATACGCTGGCGCACCATACGCTCAACTTCAGTCCCTTTTGCAGAGAGTGGCATTAATGCCAAAGCAGTTTTTAAATCACTTTCATAATTATTTACTGCCTGGTTAGGCAAAGAGTTTGCAAGCTGGCTGGCGCGCTGTAAAAGCAATGCGAGCTGGCTCTCACCTTGCACATTAAATTGATCATTATTTTTGTTGTCAAAATCCCTATTTAGCTCAGCAATAAAATTAGCTTTAGCATTTTGAAAACCAACTTTATAGGTGCCATCAACTAAAGAAATTGCAGCATGGACACCATGCCTGGCTGAACCCAAAACGACCCAACTCTCTGTCTCAGAAACCAAATACTCAAAGCCAAAATCATGGCCGGTTTTCTCAATAATTGCTTTTTGGAGTTGGTTCATTGTGCTACCAGTTTTCTACACACAATGCTTTGATTGCATCTAATTTACTAGGTAACGATTGATAGCACACCATGCCTAGGTAGGTGGCTGCACGGGTTGCTCCAACATAAATATATCTATCAAACATATCAGGTTTGTTAGAAGCTAACTTATCAACGCCAGCAAAGAAAACAGCCTCAAACTCTAGCCCCTTAATATGCTGAATATCAAACACACGAATATCTGTGCCCTCGCCTAGCGATTTTCCTTCTTCACATGCGACAGCTTTCAAACTCATATCTTCAAGATATTGGTTTAGCATATCCGCCATTGGCTTTACTTCAGTCTCATCATTAACAAGCACAGCGATTGTCGGTAGTAGATTTAAATTTCGTTCAATCACACCAATTTGAGTAGCAATCCATTCAGCGGCCGTATCAGTGTTTTCGGCTTCCTCAAAAAGTAGCGGCGCAACGCCTTCATGGATGCTATCTTTTGGCAACTCACCTAATGACTGAATATCTCCGCCAGTTATTTGTATTAACGACCTTGCAAATTGATTTAGCAACTTACTTTGTCGATAGACTGTATTAATCCGCTTATTTGAAAGATTAGGAATAACCCAATTAAGTTGCTCTAGTGATGTAACACCTTGACGCGTAATTCTTTGATTAAAGTCGCCACAAGCAAAAAAGGAATTGGTTTTTAGTGATGTCAGCATTCTCATACATGCTAACTGCAAAACTGAGAAGTCCGTTGCCTCATCCACCATAATTTGGTTTTTTAGCAACCCAGAAAAATCATTTAATGAAGTAAATTTACTTGCATCTAAATTTCTAAATACAAAATTTTGGCTTAATAAATCACGGGCATTTTGCAAAATCAGTAACAAAATAGCATCAATCTCATGGCCATCTATATGCAATATATTGCTTGGCAAAATCGCATACCATTTTTCATTCTCTACATTTTGCTTTCTAAAATCTGCATAGCTATTTACCACTCCAAAAGCATAGCGCTTAGGCATGTTCAGAAATCGCCTTAAGCCATTTTGGTACGTAATTTGCTGACCAATTTTTTGCAATAGATCTCTATCAGGGATACGTTCATCCCCTAGCCATTCTTTAATTTTCGCAGATTTTGATTGCTTAGATAAACTTCTACCCAGATACAACTGACGAGAATAGCCTTTGATAAAGCTAAGATATGCATTTACAGCCTTTTGCACAGCCGTATGTGATGGCGCAGCCACTTGAGCATCTAACTCATCGTCAAATTCTGCATCTTCATCTTCATCGTCTTCTTGTGACAAGCTTTCTAAATAACCCGCAAGGTTATCAAATACTTTTTTGTCACGATTAAATAAGAGGTTTCGTTGCTCGGTGACCAGTTTATCTGCAATCCCCTTTGCTTCATCCAGTGCATTTTTTATTTCTTTTTCTAACGCGTCCAGTTGCTGCAATATAGCTATTGGACTTGATCTATCTGCACTCAATAGAAGAGCATCTAATTTTGCCAACAGCACGTTATTGGGAGTTAATGAGGCTTTTGCAACTTGCTCTTTACCTTGTATTAACTGACCTAGCAGCTTTTTCCAATGATGGTTTTTAAACGAGTTAAACCACTCTCTAGGTTGAGCAATCGTATCATCAGTGATGATATTTACATCGGTTTTTAAAGTAAACTTTCCACCATTGGCAGTCCTTAGAATCCCAAAAGTATTACGTGCCAAAACACTCCTATAGCTTAACCATGTTTTAATTCTGTCGTCTGAAGCGGGTACGGATTCTCGGTTAAAAGCCTCTTTTAAATAGTGTTTAAGCAGTTCTGATGGTGTAAACATCAACCAACTAGATGCATGGCCAGTCTCACTGATTATTCGTTTTTCATTCTCCTCTAAACTTATCGAGTTATCCACATCAAGCTTTTGTCCAAGGCGTTTAATTAAGGTGGTGGTTTTACCTGTCCCTGGTGGCCCTAAAATAATAAGCTGACTATCAATAGGTAATCGGAAAATTTCATCCTGAAATCTATCAAGAATTGGCTGATCGCGTAAGCTCATCGCCTCACGAACTTTATGCCTAATGCCATTAATGACCACATCTGCAGATTGCGCCTGAGAAAGTAACGCTTCTAATTCGTCAGAAGAATCTTCAACTGGTGGATTAAGTAACAATCTAAACGAAGTTACGGTTTGGCTTTCATATTCATGGTGGCTAAAAACGTTGTCTGTAGAGTCCCACTCATTATTGGCTTTATTGGGGTGAAGTGAAACTTTCTCAATCAGATAGTAAGTGTGCTTATTATCTCCAACTTTTACAGTAAGCTCATCTCCAACTGGCAATGAGGCCAATGCACCAATAGGTGAACGATAGCTAGCAAGCTTAATTGCACCAGTCAGAGACAATGAAGATTTTCGGGCAATATAAATCGTACGATGATTACCATCATCATCTTCAACCAGCAGTCGAATAAGTGCTGGTTCTTTTTTTAAACTCTTATAACCTTCAACGTTTGCCTGATTAATATCAGCAAGATTTTGAACAGCACCATTACCTGTAAATGTGTTCGCTGTTGCAAATGCTTCTGCGCTAGAAGCACCCATAGAAGATAGCTTGGTATTGGCTATAGATTCAATTGATGAAAATGTATCCAAAACCTCTCTAGCAACTGCATTAAAATTTTGCGAACTCATAATACCTCTCTTGTTTAATATTTTATTATTCTTCCAACTTCAATTTGGCATAGTCCTAAAAGCTTTGTCATCATCTGCGCCTGTATATTTATCAAGCCTAAGCGCACATTCAATAAGAATTATTCTTGTAATTTGTATTGCAAGATTTTTAAGTTCTTCAAATGATTTAAGTCTATCAAAATGTGTGCCATGAAGAATTTGTGAGCGTCCATTGTCGTATATTTCTTTTATTAATTTTTTCAAAGACCAGCTCAAATCACCCTTAACAATAATGTCATTTTCATTGAGTTTTATTAAATGTGAAACCATATTTAAAATGCCAACATTCTTACCACCACATGATAAGACATCAAGCGATGTGCCAATTTTGGCTACTGCTATTGCACTATTTTGTTCCCTACAACCCTCTGCATACCAATCTAATGCAGTAGTCCATCGCTTACAAAGCTCTGGTTGGTTTGTATTTGAGGTGTCGATTAATGATGATAAAATTTTCTCAAGCGCTTTAATAATTTCGCTATTTTGTTTAATCACATCAATTGCAACCGCATAATTTATTTTTGAAAATCTTGAACTTAGACTAAATCCTGGCAACCAAAGATTTCCTTCAGTTTCAACTAATGTGTAAATTGATAATGGCAGAACTCTTTCTATTTGCAAATTCTGTGTTGAAAATAAATCAGGTCTACCCAACAACAACGAAATGGCATCTAGACTTGACTTACAAACAAGTTGACCAACTTTTCGTGATAAATCTTTTTCATAACCAATCACTTTGACTTTTAGTAATGCAGGCGCATCTTTAATGGTCTTATAGAAATCATCCGCCAAATCCCCATTTGCTCTTTCTGGCAATGGCTCTGTATCTAAAGCCATCTGAATACTACTTTTCCAGAGTTTATTTTCACTCGGTTTATTCAAATATCTTTCTAAAAGCGCCTCTGGTAAACTTACTGAATCAATCCATTGCTTCCTAGTCATGATTGTTACAGGACCAAATTCAAATGGGCCATCATTCATTAAACTGATCGTCCAAGCAGGAAAATAATGAACAAATTCATTTTTTAATTCCTCTACTACCTCAGTCGACTTTTGTTTTAATTTTTTGACCGATTCATTGCAGTTATCTTCAGAATCAATAGATAGCTGACTATCTGCATAAAGATTAGTGACTACTTGCCTTAAAATTTTCTGAAAATTTTCCAACTCAGTAACTGCTAATATGTCGGGATTACCATTAAAAAAAACTTTAGCAATTTTTCTAATGAAGGCTAACGATGCTTTTGTAAAGAAAACCATGTTGCCATTTTCAGATGTTGAGAAAATTGGCAAGCTATCATCCTCACGCCATAGCCCATTTTCATTGCTAGCAGAATTAGCTTTATTGAGCTCTGTTATTAGTTTGGTTAGAAGTTGTATTAAATTCATAACCTTAGATCGCGGCGCATGTAAAAAGATTTGCAAACCAATTCATTAAACTTACCCAAGGAAAAGTTCTTACAAACACGATTAAATGCAATATCAGAAATACAGCTGGTACCCAGCTTTCAATATGTGAAATAGGACGATACAACTTTGGATTATGTCCTCTTTGAACTGCGTCCCACTCCGCGTCGTATGGGCTAATTGGCAGGCGTTTTTCAATATCTTGAACAACCTGCCATTTAGCAGAGTTCAAATTTCGGTAAGAAATAATAATGTTGTACCAAAACAAGGTGAGCATGCATCCAGCAAGGGCTATCAACCATATATACTCTGGAATAGATGATGAAGTTAAATAACCAACAAAAGCTAGAATGGCCGAGTTAACACTCAAAAAATATGTATTAGCATTGGTACGCCTTTGGCTAATCCTGTCAGCCATCTCAACATAAAGCTTATATTGATCTAGTAAATGAGAGTGCCACTTTTCATTCTTTGGATAAGTATCATCCTCTTGAATCTCATTCCACAACTTACTTTTTGGCACATCAACCATTATCTTGCTCCATTGATGAGTTTTTTTAAATTTTCCCAATTCCATTTATATAGCTTATCTGTAGCACTAGCAGTTGTTGGTTTAGTGCAATTTTTGTCTGCATAAGCTGCAAGAAAAAAGTAAGACTTGCCTTTTTCCTTTGCAATTTCAAGCTCAGTAGCAACGCCTTTTGCTGTATGCGTTTTTTCACCGCAAAGTACAATTACAACATCAATATTGTCCATTCTGCGTTTAACTTTTTCTTTCCAGTCACCCGTTAAATGTTCCTTAACCGAGGCATCTGTAAAATCAAATGGGCTATCTGATAATTTGGCCTGACCAGCCAACATTGTCTTTGCGCCAACATCGTTATCAAAATCAAAGCTGATAAACACTCTCTTTTTTGTTGCCATCGTCAACCCTCTCAAATATCTAGCATAAAATTTGTTTGAGACTACATGTAATAGCCATACCGAATTTGTGGCTTATCACTTTCCTCTAGATATTTCATAATTTCACCCACTTTTCTGGCACAACTTAAAGTGATTGGGTATTTGCCATCAAATTGCGTATTGTTCCAATTCATTTTTGAAAGCCCCAAAATTTCTTTTGCGATAAATGCAGGAGATTGTTCTGATTTCACAATTCTTAAATCTAAGGGTTGCGGTATATACATGCCAGGGTATGTTCGATAATAGTAAACAGACCCTCTTGTGTAGAGAAGATGTCGCTGCTCGTTAATACTCATCATAGAGCCACGATAAGGCGGGTAATTTCCGCTTCGGAACAAGCGAAGCTTAGAATCCATCACCGTTACAAAATCAACTGAATCAATACGCAAATCACTCGCAGCACTTTCTAACCCAGCAATTTCCTCATCACTAAAGTTTGATGATTTATGAATCACCACCCTAGCAGGGAAAATTTTTAATGCATTTCTATACTCTGAAAGTGCCGAGACAAATAACTCATACGACTGATTAGCAGTTAATCTTGGCGTTCTATCATCCTTTTCCAAACTTACTGGCGTGCCGCGCAAAATCAAACCATTACCAAGCTCATCAAATACCTGAGCCAAGCTGGTGTTTAGCGTCTGCTTGTCGCGACTCCGATAAAAGGCCACACCCAATGCACAGGACTGTGGTTTTGTTGCATCAGCATCTAACCTCCAAGGGTTCCTAGCTCCAGCTTTGTAATAAAGCGCTGAAGATAAATTCCAAGCTTTGGTTGCATCATTTTGTTGGCCTGATACTCCTTCTTTAAGCGATTCACCTTTAATGAGTTGCAGAGGCTTAGCAAAATGCATACACCTTGCTTTTAAGGCTCGCCTGAAATTGAGCTCACCTGAAACGGTCTCAACTACTGGCAACTCGTCTTCTGAAACTTCAGTCAGCGTGTCTTTACTGACTTGGTCGTATATTTTTTTTGGCAGAATACACACAACAATATCTATAGGTCTATTTTGGCTAAGGAATTTAACTTCTTCATAATAAAGATTGATAGCGGCCTCGACCAATTGATTTCGGTCAGTATTTTTTAATACCGCAGCTATATCTGCATTGCTTAGCTTGCGTGCTAATTCATCATTGAAAACTAGATTGGAATAAAAGCCAACAGAATCATTAAATCCACAAAAATCAGGGAATAAGTTCTTTTTGAGGTCAGGCTTTTCGCTAATGATGGGTGATTTAATTCGCTCAATAAGCGCAGAAAATGCCTCCAAGTCCTCCGCTGTACCGACCACCCCCAGCATAATTTCTTTTTTTCTGGATTGAGACAATTTGTCATAAACACCATAAGTGGCAATACCTTTTCTGGCACAAACGTGTTTATTACCATCCCCAAAAACAAGTCTTGGCTCTTTGATGTAGTGAAAATTCATTTGCCAAATAACCTTTGCGTAGAGGGAAAGTCCGCATCTTCCTTGTAAACTGGCAAGGCCTCCCAAAGAGATTCATCCAATTGCGGTGCATTGGTTAACTCACAGATATTGCCATAACTTAAAAATGCTTTTTTTGACGGATTGCTAACCTCTGAGAATAAATCAGCTTCATCAATCTTATGAAGCCATGCATGAATAAATCTAAAATGATTAAACACCTGCGTATTGTTTTCTTGCTGTTTAATCCACTTTAGATTTTGGTATGCAAAACCAGATCGGCGATATGACTCTCCAACACTAAAAAACCAATCAGGTGTAATCGCTATATACCAGTTCTCATCAAATCGATGAAAATCTATCATAAAAGCCAAATGCTTTTGCATGAGTACTTTGTCAGGATTATTTTTATTAAACTGCCGCTTAAATACTGATCTTTTTGCATCTTTTTCACCGCGCCAAGATTCTGCCCGTTCATTCATTGAGTCACTTAAAGGAAGAAAAATGAAAAGATTTTCTTCCTTTCTATATGTCACTCGCTCTTGGTACAAACGTTGCTGCAAAGTGAATCGCAATAACCCCCTAAAAGCAAACTCTTGGTCTTCACTCTGCCCCCAAAAATCCTCTGCGGGAATTTGTTCTTCAGTCCCTGATTCAATAACTAATTTGTAAGGTGTGCTCCTAGCATCTGTCAAATCCACAAACGTAATGAGGGTGTCACCATGCACAATAAATGAAGAAGGAATCTTGACGCCCAACTCACTGCCAAAGTTAAAAATCGCTCTACGTACATCACTACGCTTACCCTTAATCTTACTTTTGATGTCTTGGTTTAACTGCGCCACATAAATATTGTGCGGGAAATAGAGCTCGATTAAATTCGTGCTAAGCTTTTCGGCTGGTTTTGCAGGTGGATCAACGTCTTCGTCAGCTAGGCCAACTGGCACACCTCTTAGATAGGCATTAAAATGTTTTACAGCATGATCTAAAGTTGCTGGCTCAGTTTCAGATGCAAACTTTGCAAGTTCACGGTAATCCCAAATATCTTGATTAGCATCGAAATTGAAATTCCCATCCAAACAACTATTGATAGATTCTTGCGAATAGCTGTTTTGCTTTTGAGTCAGGACATAAACTACTATTCGATCATACTTTTGTTGTAGGTTATGACTAAGAAAGGTTTCGAGGGTATGTTTGATTTTGGCGAGGTCTGAGGTTGCTGTTATTTGAAACGCGATTCTTGCTTGGTCATCAGCTAAATCAACCCCAGGATAATTGCCTTTATCCCGATTCAAATTTCTCAAATTACGATACCCACATAATTCGTTGAGTAATTTGCACATTAAATTTTCAGCGACTGCATGCGTATCGTAATGCCCCATGGCACTGGCAGACTCAACCTCGGTTTTGAGTTGCGAACTTAACGCTCTAAACTCGTTAAGTAGGTCGAGGTGTTTCATACCAACTCACCTCGTTCAAGTTTATCCCAAGCTTCAAGCACTAAACGGCGGGTGCGGTATTCACCAAACTCTTTGATTTCGTTGTTTTTAAGTACGCGGAAGGTTTCGCTTGGGTAATCCTCACCCATCACATCCGCAGGGTCTAGAATGTAGCGCAACTCATCTCGGCTGAGACCATAAAGCTTAGCATAATAAGCATCTAGCTCAGCCTGTAATGTCGCTCGTCGATTAAGATCAAATGAGAATGGCTCTCCATCAAAACCAACTTCAGTTGCCCATTGTTTTAAATCAACAGATGTATATACCAAAGCGGTCACTCTTTGAGTGATAAAATAAATGTCAGTATCTGAAAATTTATCTGGCGGCATCACTGGCAATTGATTTAACACGAAGAAATTTAGATTAGTGCCCCCAAGTTTACCTCTAACAAAATATTCAAAAGTAAGCGTACTAAACAACCCCCATAGAAGTAATGCTCTTTTAGGGTTATGTTCAGATTCAACAACAATTGCACTATTACCAACCGCAGAAACAGGGATAATTGAGCCAACGAACAATCTTGAGTTTGCGGCGTTGTTAATACTTCTAAGTATAAAAAGATGAGACTTTTTCAGTAACCCATCGTCCAAGTTTCTACTACTTACCCAATAATATGGATTTACTGTGTACGTTGGGTTATTTAACTTCTCGACATTAATCGTAGGAAGTATATGCGCTCTTTCATGATTCGCATCAGCAAAATCACCATGTCGGTGATTGTAGATTTGAATCATTTTTGCTTCGTATAAAGGGTAAAAAGTCTCAGATTGACTAATAAAAGTGCTATTTACTAAGTTAAATCCTTCCACTTCTAATTCATCATATGTCTTAAATAAATGACTATCGTTTGACATATGAAACATAGTTGAAAACTTAACTCTCCAAGGATTATTACTAATACTATCAACATCAGAATCGCGATACAGAATTGGGAGTTTTTTATAAACACGGCTAGATAAGTCTGCATCAAACTTTGTCTGAAAGACTGGGCAAGTTAGTGTATTTGGATTAACTATTTGGATGTCTTCAAATGTTAAGTTAAATACTTTTTTATCATTTCTAATATCGTTTACATTTGTTCCTTGAAACATAAAACTAATTTTTTTGGAACCACCCTCAGTCCCTAAAATTGTAGTTAATGCAAACTTAAGAACATGGCCTTGACCAGCACCCTCGAAAAATCCAGCATTTTCAAATTCAAAAAAACTAATCAGTCTATTTTTAGAAACAAGTTCACCAAAAAATAACTTTGTGGAGCTATCAGTCGCTAGGCCAGATGGCACAATAAATCCAGCACTACCCTTTGGACATATCATTTGTGAAACTGACTCACTAAATAATGCATATGTATTTACATCACCCACGCCTGTAAGTGGGTAGCGACCACCTTCATCACCTTTTACATGAAAAAACACACTGGCTGCCTCTGCCGTTCGTTTAGCAGTAACAAACTCGTCAAATAAATTTTTCTCTGCTTGGCGCTCAACCTCTGTATGTTGCAAGCTTGGGTAGAGATGTTCTGCTAGCTTGCCTTCACTCAGCCATTGAATACGTTGTGCGCGCTCGGCTTTGTTTTTGGCTTGGGCGATATTGGGGTTGCGAGAGGCAAAAAACTCTTCTTCTTGCAACTTGATACGCTCCCATGGCGGGTTGCCCAGCACACAATCAAAACCACCTTGGGCAAACACTTGGGGGAAAGCTAAAGGCCAATGCAACACATAGCCTTTTTGGCAGGCTTGTGTGGCTAGCGCCCTTTTTTGTTGATGAATTGTGGTGTTTTCACCTAACAACTCCAATATCACACTGGCTGTGGTGGGTACTTGTTGCTGATTTTGCTCTGTTTTGTTGATTAAAAACGCGCCTAATAGCATATCTGCCGCGTGGCGCAGTGGTGACTCAGTGGCTTGGGTTAAAAACTTTTGATAGGCTTGCTCTTTGGCGGCAATTTGCTTGGTGGTGCGCTCTGGCATGGCTTCAATGGCTTTTAGCGCATCTAAGCCGTTATCTTTATTGATAAACTCATCTACCTGTTTAAATGCTTTTGCAGTACGCTTTTTTTCAAGGTCTTTAAGCTCGGCTATATTTTGTTTTGCAAGCTCCTTGCATACTTGATTATCATCCCCAGATAGTGGCTTAAATGCATCTTTGGGGATACCGAGCTCAAGCGCTTTTAAATCCATGAGCCCTAATAACGCATCGCCACATTGCAAGTGGTGGTCTAAAAATGAGAGTGGCTCACCCTCGGCAAAGCCTTCTATCCAAAGCGCAGTTCTGGCAAGCTCAAGCGCCATTGGGTTGCGGTCTACCCCAAAAATACAATTGCGAATCACATCGTGCAGGGCTTGGCGGTAATCTTTCGGTTTTACTGCACCTTCAGGCGCACGTAATTGCGCTAAACGTTCGGCTAGTTTACGGGCGGCAGCAAGCAAAAAGTGACCACTGCCGCATGCTGGGTCTATCACCCGAATCGCCAGTAAAGCATCGGTAGGGTTATCAGGGGTTTGCTTAATGCGCTCTTCAATCACTGGCTCAAGCGCTGATTTAATTAACTCTTGCACTAGACTATCTGGCGTGTAATAACTACCCGAAATTTTGCGAGCATTGCCAGCTGTGGAACCTTCACTAGTGATACCGACAAACCCAAATTTACGGGCATGAATATCAATCTCTGGCACGAGCTCTAATAAACTTTCATACACACTGCCTAGCTCTTCGGTATCCATATTGCGATAATCAATCAGCGTTTTGGTGCCATTGAGGTTGGCCCAACGCAAGGATTCCATTGCCGTGAGTAGAAAGGCATTATCCAAGCTAGATTGATCTAGATATTGACATTGATGGCCAGAAAACAACCCGCCCAAGGCAGGCAAAGCTAATAAGGGCTGACCATTTTCCAAACCTTTAAACACTATTTTTATTGCTTGCCATTGGTCGTTAAACTGATTACGTGCTCGACGCTTAAGACAGGTGTTGCGCAGGTGTGCCAGGGCATAGCCGAGCGCATACGCTTGACGAGCTTGTACGCCCGCTTTGCTGGTATCTTCTGGGTGTAGAATCCCGCGTTCTTCTACGTTAAACAAAAAGATAAAGCGGTATACCAAGCGTAAAAGCTCTTGGAAGTAGTCGTTTTTGCTAAGCTCGCCAAACAACAAGGCATCGCGCAGGATTTGGTTTGCTGGATGTTGAATAAACCCTTGACCTAGCACTAACAGCGCATTTTCAACACCGTTACGCAAACCATCCCGCACCCTGGAGCCTTCTTGCTTCCCTGATTCGCGCCATTTTTCCCAGATACATTGCTCTGGATTAGCCGCTTGATTAAATCGGCTGGCATGAATCAACCGCCAAACATTGGCGAACTCACTAAAGCGTTTGCCTTGCAAAATATCTTGCAGGTCAATTTCTAAAAAGCTGGGGCGGGTTAAGCTTGCGGCGTCTCTTAGCAACCGAATTTGCTTGCCGTTTGTCACCAATGCCCATAAATGCTCATCACTGGCATTGAGTAACTCTTGCGCCATTTGGAAGGCAGATTTTTTGCGGCTTTTGTCTTGCCATTGTGTGTTGGTGACGGCAAAACCATCATGCGATTCATCCAAACCTATATTAAACGGCGCGACAATAATCGGCACGTGGCCTGCACAGAGTTGCGCAGGATAATGGCGATCACTTGCTTGTATGCCTGAAATTTGACTAAGCTGAGCATAAGCAAACACATCTTTGAGCAGCTCAAACACAAAGTCTTTAGTCAGTTGGGCAGCATTAATATCCGTGCGCTCAAATTGCTCTGAAAACTGTTCCCACTGGGCGCAGGCAATTTGAAACGCACGGCTGTAGTCGTCCTTGATGCGCAAACCTTTGGGCGTTTGGTAATCGGCTTCGGTTTGAAAGTCGGTATCACCTCTGGTTGCTTTTTCAAGTTGGTCTGGTAAAAATAGTCCCCCCTCTAAGGTTAAAGTTGGCATGTTAAAAGCAACGGATTGTTTGCGGGTTTTTTTCATATTATTAATTCCTACAACGCCGCAGGGAGTAAAACGTACACACCAATCACATCGACTGGTAGGCATGGTCTCACATTATATTGCCCTACATCACGCGCAGCTTCGCGTACGCGTTGATGGTCTTCGAGTAATGCTTGTGAGCGCTCGGTTGCGAGACCCTCTAATTGAGTTTGATGTTGCTGCATAAACGCAATGGCTTGTTTAAGTTCACGAGTAATCAGCTCTTTTGGCAAGTTACCTGCTGGTTCGCAATTGAGTAATTTTGATACCTCAGCACCAGTCAGCCAGACTGGATTGGTGCGCCCTTTGACTGCTAGTGTAAGCGTTTCTTCTGCCATAAGCTGGAATGGCTCTCGACGGCGTACGTATTCCAATTGGTGACGTAAGCGTAACAAGTAAAGCGTGGTGACAGTATCAACATCATTCGTTTCTGCCACTGCACATCTTGCTGCGATTTGCGTGGAGCCTTGTAAGCTTTCTTCTATGACCTGGTCAGCAAAAATAGTGACGATCGGGTTGCTTCTATGCAACTCCTCTAAATCTATAAATGTAGGTTTATCTATACCTTCATCCGCCATACGGCCACGCAAAGCCTCAGGTAAATATTGTGGTGAGAATTTCCATTTGTTGCGCACTTTTTCAAGGGGGGCGTTAAAACGACGGGTAGCACTTTCAATAAAGCGTTGGATGTCTTGTTGTGATCCTAAGGCTTGTTGCTGTTTATGCCATTCTGGTAGCACTTCCTCAGGCCGAATACGCCGCTGCGCAAATACGGTACGGTTGGCTTTGGCTTTTTCTAAAGCATCTGTCCATTGCGTTTGTAATGGCTTGAGCTCTAATTCTGCCAGGCCGAAATCAAATCCTAATTGAGGGCTTCTAGACTCGCTTCGCTTCATCAAAGCAGCTTTAATGAGTGCTTGGTTAATACGCGCTTCGTCTTCGGGCATAGGGACTAATACACCGAGCTCTTTTTGAATGGCCTCACCTTTGCGCAGAATCACGTTTAAGATAAAGCCATCAACAGGATTATCTTCACCATAAAGCATGGTGCAACGCACTTCTGGTGATTGTTGACCAAAACGATCTACACGTCCTTCACGTTGCTCATGTCGAGTTGGGTTCCATGCAAGGTCATAGTGAATCACAGCAGTAAACAAGTGTTGTAGATTGATACCTTCCGACAGACAGTCCGTGGCGACCAAAATGCGCTGGTCGTTTTCTTCCATGGTCTCCACTTTATCTCTACGCTCTTCTGGTGGTTGTTCACCTGTCACAACTTCAACCAACACTTTTTTGAAATGTTGTCTGAGTTGTTCAGCAACGTAGTGGGCTGTAGCTACATAGCGACAAAATACGACCGGTTGATAACCCTCATCAATTAAGCCTTCTAAATGGCGAATCAAGGCTGCCAGTTTGGGGTCCCCCTTTTTACCACTAATACGGTTGGCTTCCGTGATTAAATACTGAAGCTGCTCGTTTTCAAGTTGGCCTGGTGGTTCTAGGTCTGAGCCACTTAAATCATCGGCTTCACCATCATGGATTCTGTCATCTGTAATTTCAGCTTCTATCATGCTGGCATCAAGGCGATTGCTTAACGCTTTAATGGCAGCTGCGGGTGATGAAGCGACACAGCGTAAAAGTGCGAGGGTTGCATACCACATAAGTTTTGCACCTTGCTCTTGCTGGGCTTCTGCCTGCTCGGCAAGGGATCGACAATAGTCTTGCACAGCATCAAAAAATGCACCCCAATCCCCTGTTAATTTATAGGTGACCTCAGATTTCATCCGCTTTGGAAAACCTTTGCCATCATGTGTTTCAGCTTGCCATTCAACAATGTCTTTACGGCGACGTTGGACAAAGTGCCTGGCGAGCTCTTGTCTTAAAGGATGGCTAGCAGAACTGATACTTTGTAACTGAACAAATTCTGGGTTAAGCAACGAAATTAGGTTATAAAATGCGGTTTCATCACCTGAATGTGGCGTGGCGGTAAGCAAAATTAAATGGCGACTTTCATCGCTGGATAGCCGCTGCAGCAACTCAAAGCGCAATTGCTTGCCTTGTCCTGATGAAGCACAGGTGTGCGCTTCATCGACGACAATACAATCTGGTGCTATGGCTAAAAAGTGCTCTCTATGGCGTTCACTCTTGATGTAATCTAAACTAACGACAACGATGGGATGATGCTCAAACAGTGGCACACCATGCGGAATATTGCGCTCAATACGACTGGCTGAAGCAGAAGTTAGAGCAACAGAGGGTAAGTTAAATCGCGACTCAAGTTCTGACTGCCATTGCTCAACTAAGTGTGGTGGGCAAAGAACAGCCAATTTGCTGATTTCGCCTCTATCCATTAGCTCGCGTACAATCAAGCCAGCTTCAATGGTTTTACCAATACCCACATCATCAGCAATAAGTAATCGCACAGTGCTAAGTCGCAATGCCATGAGTAGTGGCACTAATTGATAGGCTCTTGGTTCTACTGCAATATTGCCAAACGAGCGGAATGGACCACTACCAGTGCGCAGTTTTAGGCGCAAGGCATCGCGTAGCAACAAGGCAGCCGAATGGTTGCCAGGTTGTTCAGGATTAGGCCATGGGAATGTAGCTGGTTTGACTGGCTCAAATTCCAGTGCAGGAATCAATGAGATGATGTCATCATCCGTTCCACCCAAAGGTCTTAATTTAAGCCAACTCTCCGTGGATTCATTTTGCACCACCCATTCTCGTCCACGGGCGTGGACGAGGTTGCCTGGCATGTAATTGGCTGTATTTTCGCTAGTAGTCATGTTTATTTTTCTTGGTCTAGTAATTCAGCATAGCTTGCAAATAAATCAGACCATTTTGCATGGTCGCTAAAATCTAAAACAACCCAGCCTTTATCTTGCAGCATGGCAAGCGTACTTTCATCAATGGACTCAGTAAACACTAAGATGCGCTTGGACTTGTATTGAGCAGCCGCAAAATAAGTGGTTCCGCTGATTGGGATATGCTGGCTATCAGGGTGGGCAATGCCTAACTCTGTGGCCATGGTTAACCATTGATGATCAACTTCATCACTCTGAGGACTAGTTTTTTCTTCAACATTGGTCGCCATACTTACCTTGGCATTCGCCAAGGCAACCAAAAGTGCCAAAGCGTCTGAATTGCGACGGTTGATGTGGTCGTGGTCAGGTTGATTAAAGTATGAGAACAAGCACTGATAGCACCCAGCCTCGCATATACTGTGACCGTGCTGATTTTTAAGCTCTAAATTGGGTAAATCATCTACATGCCAATCACCTTGCGGCGCTTGGTAATGCATGATTTCTAAAGCTTTGCTTGCCACGATGGCCATGCTATCAGGCTCACTAGCCAGTCTTGTCAGTACGCCAGCCCCACCTTCAGCGGCCTCGTAGAACAGAATGTTTTTTCTGTCATCCTGGCTCGGCAAAGGCTCTGCAATTAATTCTGACTCTTCAATTTGGAAGGTGATCTCGATGCCACGTTTTAACGCAGCTTGCACGGTAGCCATCGCCTCCAAAGACAGTGTCTTTTTAGGCGTCAAAATCAGTATATTTCGATAGTCCTCGACAAAGGGCACAATGCGCTGATTGGCGACTTTGTCTAGCATTTCATTATCGTCATTTTCGCCTTCTACAGAAGTCGGATCGTCCTTCTTGCTCCATGTGCCAGACATTGGATTGATAAAGAATCCAAGAAGATTTTTTTCTTTGCGACGACGCCAGCCTTTATTGATACGCCAAATTTTAGCAGCAGGCGCATAGTTGAGTTCAGCTAATGTTTCGTCATCATTTTTAACAAGGGCTTTTTGGTGTTGAACTTGACCATCTGGCCCAGGTAAGTAGCGATATGTAGTTTGAAGCTCGAAACCCTGACGTTGACGCTCCTCGTCATTGATTGAGATACGCTCAACGGGCACCGTCTCAACTGTCTCGATACGGTAAAGCTCTTTAATCCAATCACTTTCTGTGAGCAAGGCATCGCAATTTTCACAACGATTCATCAATGGTTCACCGTCATCGATTGAACCCATATGCCCATAACCACATTGACTACAAACTCTAGAAGAAATAGTAGCAAGTTGGCTATTGCCTGATATATGGTCACTGCTACCGACATTGAGTTTTGCTCTGACCACACGGTACATTCTACCTTGATGGTAAATCAGGCTTCTCGGTCCAAATTCAGATAACGCTAAGAACCTTGGGCGGCTAACCATACTGCCTTCGTCATCACGACTATTGGTGTTGTTGCCTCCTCTAGCGGGAATCCATGCCATTAAAGGCAAGCGTGGGAAGTTATAACCAGGCAAGAAACCTTGGCTAGCAAGGTAACGATAGGTGTAGAAATCTGAGTTTTGCGTATTGCCTGATTTCAATAAAATTCCATGTTGTTTTGAGGCATCTAGGTAGCGTCGCTCAGCGTTTTTACGTTCACTTTGCGTTGCTGTATGACTTTTAACAATACTGTCTGCAATTTTCATTTGCGTAAGTGTGGCATCGAGCAAAGAGCGCCAGCGGTCTAAAGACTGGTTCAATCGTTGAGGAGCACGATCAATTACATCATCGACATAGCCATCTTGATACCATGGGGAGTCTTTTAACTCTGAATCAAGTTGTACTACTACATTTTTTGCAGATTGTTTTGCTTGTTGCAAGACATCGCTGTTTGACAATGCATCCAATAATGGCTGTTTGATCGGTTTCTCAGGCTGCTCCAAATCGACGAGCGGTGCGAGGCTGCTATCAAGTTGCACACATGCCGAGGCCAACCAAACTGCGTTTAGATGACTTTCTATTAAATCTCTATTTTTCAAATCCAAGGTTGGGGCTTTTACAACACCGTAGACCATTTCATTTGCATGATGGAAAAACCATTGGTCGTGTGGACTCAAAGAAGCGCAATAAGTGACCACAAGTGCAGGCTGACCTGAACGGCCAGCACGTCCGCTTCGCTGAGCGTAATTTGCTGGGGTTGGCGGGACGTTACGCATATACACCGTATTTAAGGCTGAAATATCAACACCTAGCTCCATGGTGGGTGAGCAGAACATGACGGGTAAACGCTTGAGAGGTGTCTCGTGGGCAGTATTTTTTTCCCAATCTTGTTTATCTTTTTCGGTATACCTGAATCGCTGTTCCAATAACTGTCTGGTAGGAGCATCGACTTGTGCAGTATGTTCATGTGCCTCAAATAAAAACAGAGGATGCGATTGCATGCTAATGACTTCTGCAACACTCAAATAAAGCTGCCTGAAAAACGGGTTGGCTTTGGATGGCTCATCCTCTAATTGCCAAATCATAGCGCCTGCATTTAATCTATAACCTACAATTTTTTCTTCGAGTGCGTGTTTTTGAATATAGCCATAATTAGTGGCAAGATTTAAGAAAGCTTCGAGAATTTCAACCCACTCATCATCCTTCCAGCTAGCAACTTGTCCTGCAAAAAATGTTTCTTTCCATAAGGCATTCGATTTTACTTTTTTGAGCAACCGAGATTTTGCGCCACCTGTGACTAAATCCATTCTTGGTTTACCGCGATACTCAGGGCGCTTCACCGTGATTAGGTAGCGAGAGGTTTCTAGTCGTTCATCAGCAGCAAATGACCATTTTTCATTGAGATAGCTAAACGCACTGGTTCTTGCTTTATCTTGCTCCACAGCATCTAAATAACGTGTCTCTAAGCAAAGCGCTTGGCGCATCTCATCGAATATAAGCTCCGATAACATTTTTCTGTGATGTGGTTTTAACTCTCGCAATACCTTGTTATTTGTTGAATCGAAGGCCGTTTGATCTTGAACAAAAGTATCAATGTCTGTGTAAGTTAACTTAAGCAGGCCAAGCTGGTCTAAATTCGGATTATTGAAACGCCAGCCTCTTCTTAAATCACGTATTAATCTGTAGCCAATAATGTACCTAAGGGTTTTTTGCGCTTCCTGTCTGGCAAGACCCATCAGCTTAGGGGTGCGCAAATATTCAGACAAGGTGGCTACATCTACAACATTAAATCCAAGTGCTTTAAAAACTTCATCTGAGAGATTCTCTTCTGTGACTATACCAGCATTGTTTTTTAACGCACCAATCAGTCCAGCTCTTAAGGTGAGTAAAAAAATGAAGTCATTGAAATGACCAGCTTGCAGGGCAGCGTCTTGTCGATTATCGGTAAAGCCCAGCATTTTTCGCGGATCAGGAAAACCCTCGGGGACCTCAGTCATTGTAAATAAGTGCCGCAAAGCACTTAAAGTCAACATTGTGGTTGCGGATGAGCGACCTTCGCCAGCTAAACTTGCGAGTCGATTAACGTCTTTGCCATATGCCTCATGCACTTGACCACAAGATAAACAAAATTTGAATTTACCTGGGATGAACCAGTAATCTAAACCAGAACCAGCAACACCATTAGGTTCCACTTTGACCGGTTGAGGAATGGATTTTTTGTAGCTTGATTTAACCTGTGGTTCGGGTTTACTAAAATCAATCCAGTTTTCTGGTAAGTCCTCCAAATGGCCTTGATATGTGAGTGCTGGGTCTACGGGGCATAAAAAACCGAAAGCTTCATCTTGATTTTCGTCGGAACTTACATCATCAATTTCTCTAGGATCAAAACGTCGCTGGTCTTTTTGGCTTGCCCAAACTGGGTGGTATTCCTGACCGCAATCTCTACAAAAATGAACAGGGTAAAGCTGTATTGCTTCTTTTTGCCTTTGTGGTGCAAATCGTTGCGCATCTAATGTAATGAAACGCGTTCCTTGTTGCTCAAGTGTCGCTAATACCTTACCAGGACCACTAATAAATTGATGCAGCTTAAATGCAAATGGTGACCTTCCTTGAGGCGTTTTAATATCATGAGCGGCGACCAAGAAGTTTTTAAGTGCCTGAGTTGCTTCTTCAAGAGTAACTTCAGCATCGCGAGCCAACAATTGACTAGCCTCACTTAATGTTTTGGGGTCAGCTCTTCTAGGTGGCTCATTTGCGGGCAACGCAATACCCAAAGTGAGCTCGACCCAAATCGCTAAAGCAGACTCTGTAAATTCATTAAATGAATACCATACGAAATTCTGATTGATTAGCTCTGACTTGAGTTGAGGTTTGATAGATTGAATATCTTTACTGGGATTAGTTACACGTTCTAGTGTCTCGCTGATGATGTGATGCTCACTAATTGACGTGCCAAAAAGCTTTGATGCAACCTCTGCAACAACCCTGTTTTTATCTATTTGAAGACCTGTACTAGACATAGTTGCTGAAGTACCTATGCAAATTAGGCTTTCAGCTTTGAGTCTTTCTCGCAGGCGTCTAACTAAAACTGCAACATCTGCGCCCTGTCTTCCACGGTAAGTATGAAGCTCATCTAACACCAAGAAGTCTAAACCGTGACAGTTTTCGACAACCTTCCTATCAACTTCTTCATAACGTGTAAGAATCAATTCCAACATCATAAAGTTAGTTAACAAAATGTCTGGTGGATTTTTAGCAATGGCTTCACGCTCTGCTGTTGATTCTTGACCAGTATATCTTGCAACGGTGAAAGGTTTTTGGCTTGGGTAATCTTTGAGAAATTTATCAAGCTCTTCGAGTTGACTGTTTGCCAATGCATTCATTGGATAAATGACAATGGCACTTGTTTTAGGCTTTGGATTTAACTCTTTTTGCTTTAAAACATGGTCAATAATTGGGATAAAGAATGCTAAAGATTTACCTGAGCCAGTGCCAGTTGTGACAATGTAGCTTTGCTTACCATGGGCTTTAGCAATTGCCTCAAGTTGATGCTTATACAGATAAAGGTTAGATGGATTGCCTTCAGTTTTACCAGTTTTAAAAATATTTGCACACTCTGGATGAAGAGCACCTTCTTTAACCAAATCTTGAACTGTACCTTTTCGGAGGTAATTAGGATTAATTTGGACTAAAGGGTCTGGCCAATAGCGCGAGTTATCGTATTCAGCGTCTATCGTAGTCTTTATGTCATGTGATGAAACTTTTACAAAGCTACGTGAAAAGAGACTGTAATCTGAAATTAAATTGTCTCTAAACTGAAATACGTTATCCATGAAAAGTCCTGAAATTTGTTTAATTAGATTTTATTATTTAGGTACTCTTTGAAAACTAATTGTTTTCTCTTACAAATTCAAATAAATCCTTAATTTCACATTCTAAAAATTCACATAACTTATTTACTGTATCTAAATCTACCCTTGTAGCAGTTTCTTCGTAAAGTAATGTTATTGCATTGCGATGCACTCCAATAGCCCTTGCAACATCTGCAACTCTTAGTTTTTTTTCTCCCATTATTCGGGATAAATGACACTTAATCACATCACACCTCAAATAATTTCATTTTAAATGAAATAAATTGTTGCTAAATGAATTTTTTTCATTTAGAATTGCATTTAGGATGAAATTTCTACATTAAAAATGATATTTTTTCATTCTACTTTAATTAATAACCGAAAGGAATGAATATGGCACAAACATTTTTAACTACGGATCAACTTGCTAAACGCATTCAATATGACGTGCGCACAATCCGTGAACAACTTAAGGATAGCGTACTTATAGAAGGTGTGCATTATGTGCGTCCATTTGGCCGCAGAAAAATACTGTACATTTGGGAAACAATCGAAAATGAAATACTTAACTCCAAGAATTTAGCTTTTGGCATTCCTATGGCAAACGGGGGTGTCTGCCATGGCTAGCATTCGGGAGTTAAATGGAAAGTTGTTCTTTGACTTTCGCTACAAAGGTCAGCGATGCCGAGAATACACAGCTGCCGAAGACAGCAAAACCAACCGCACAAAAATGGAAAAAATCCTTAAAAAGATTGAGGAGGATATTGAGGCGAACAACTTTGAATATCGCCGCTATTTCCCAAACAGCAAGCTGGCAGAAAAGTTCGATAGCCCACAAGCCATCAGAAACAAGGTTTCCCTGGCGACGCAGCAGGCATTTGCAACTGCACCAGTTGCCACTGATACACCGTTGTTTTCAGATTTTGCTGAGCAATGGTTTGTAGAGTTTTCTGTGGGCTGGCGACGTACATACATTTCAACCGTGCGGCAGATCATCGACAGCCGATTAATCCCGGCCTTCGGAGATAAAGAGGTCAGCAACATCCGTCGTGAGGATATCCTCAGTTTTCGTTCCACTCTCGCCAAAGAACCAGGACGCAAACAGGACTCTAAACTATCACCACGTAGAATCAATGCAATTGTTCTTGTGCTGACGCAAGTGCTCAACGAAGCCGCCGACCGCTTTAACTTTACCACAGCAGGCGATCGAATTAAACCGCTCAAGCTGAAGAAGGCGGACGTTATGCCTTTTTCGCTTGAAGATGTGTATCGGATTATTGAAACAGTCAGACCTGACTTTAAAGACTACTTTACCGTCAGATTTTTTACCGGCATGCGCACAGGAGAAATCGATGGCCTGAAATGGAAATATGTCGACTTTGAGAAACACCTAATATCTGTTCGTGAGACATTTACAGCAGGCGATGAAGACTACACCAAGAATGATACTAGTCAGCGCGATATCCGCATGTCACAGCCTGTCTATGATGCTTTAAAGCGTCAATATGAAGCGACAGGTAAATTTTCAAAGTTCGTGTTCTGCAATCGCGATGGCAATCCTATAGATCTGCACAACTTCTGCAAACGTGTCTGGTATCCCCTACTCCAGCATCTTGGACTGGAAAAACGCACACCTTATCAGAGCAGACATACCGCTGCCACGCTATGGCTAGCTGCAGGTGAAGCGCCCGAGTGGATTGCCCGGCAATTAGGGCATGCCAATACGGAAATGCTATTTACCGTCTACAGCCGCTTTGTCCCCAACCTGACACGCCAGGACGGCAGTGCCTTTGAACGCCTGTTACTGCAGTCCAGTGGTAGCAAAAACGATACCACGGTTGCAACTAGCGCCGAAGCAGCTTAATGGAATAAAGGATATAAAATGCATATTCAACAAATGAACGTTAATCAAGATCATGCTGTACCAATTATCGACCTGCCATGGTTATTTCGCCTTGTGCGCCTTGACCAGGCAAAGTTGGCAAACGGCGGCTACCGCTTCCAGGCAAACCTGTTCCATGAAAAGGCATCTATTTATGTCACCTGGATCAATAGCAAAGCCGATGAGAGATTAGCCGCAGGCAGTTTGGTTACACCGCGCTGGACAAGCAGAACTATATGTACCCAAGGCCAGATCATCATTAATCGCCTGCTGCCGGTCAACACTCCAGGCAATGTGAATCTGTTTGATACCGTACCATATGAATGGGTCAAGGATAGAGAAGTCATCCGCCAGGCGAGAGAAATGATTAATGGTCTGCCACCCTGCTTCATCAAATTGATAAACGGCATCTTCTGGGACTATCGCCGCTTCTATCGTTTTCTAGTGGGACTAAGCTCATTGAATGGCCATCACAACGATAAACATGGCAACCTGCATCATAGTGTAGATGTGGTAAACAATGCATTGATGCTGGCAAAGGAGCGTAGAACAATTTGTCAGCATGTATTAGCTACGGCAGCCTTATTGCACGATGCAGGCAAGGCAGACGAGTATAAGTTTAACTATGAGCGCCATTGCTTTGAAATATCCACACGCGGCGTCTTGCTCGGACACAAACTTTCAATTGTGGAATGGATTGCTGCCGCAGTCGCTCAGTATCAAATCAACATTCCAGAAAACCAACTGCTCAGTCTTTTACATGCCTTAACCGCCACAAAAGGTGTGCCAGACTGGGTTGGGATTAGAGAGCCGGTCAGTCCTGAGGCCAACCTGCTATCAATCGCAGACCGCTTATCAGGTCAGGATGATTTGTATGCGCAAACCATGCCATCAACTGAAGGCTTTGGACGTTATCACAGACATCTGCGCGGCCGACCATTCCTAGTGGCTTGACTCGTTAGCAGACTGTCTGGATGGTAACTGAAACTCAGTATGAAAATCAAACGATGCGCAATTTCAATTTATCCATTCTTAAAAAATAGGAAAACTTGCGCGAAAAAACTTTCATGCTACTTTGAAGTTTTAACGATATGGAGAATTAAATGGATAAAGCACTAGCTGCAACTTTCTTGATCTTGTTTGTATTTCTAATCATGACGCCTATCATTCTGTGGATTAACAACCGCTCCAATGACAATCCGGATGAAGTAGATGATTTATCAGAAGTAAATTTAATGAAACTGGAAATTAAAAAGTATTTACTGAACATGCTGGAGCTATGGATTCAGGAAAGCGATCTAAATCATGAACAGATTGGATTAAAACTTAATGTGAGCATGAATGTTGTATCCGACATTGTGCATCAGCGTTTTGATAAGTTCACGGTGGATCGCCTGATATATCTGGTTTTGAAAACCGGTAAGTCAGTCAAGTTTGTTGTTAAGAATAAGCATGAATAAGGAGCGAAACCAATGAACTATATTTCAAATTTCATCGTGCAGTCACCCTTCCTTTTCTTGGGCTTTATGCTAATGCTGGCAGTGGTTTTCTTTATTTCTAGTATGTATTTGCTTTTACAGAAAGCCAAAAAAGAAGATCAGATACAGAATGCTATAAGACAGAAAAAACTGGCTGAACTGAAAGCCCATGAAGAATACAAAGCGCAATTTAAAAGCATTCACCAGGTCAGGAAGAAGTTTAAAGAGTTAAAACGTCAAGTAGAAAAGTGACACAAGCAAACCTTGAATAATTTGGTTTCTGACCAAATTTTGTTCTGTGTCACTTAAAAGAAGTATTACATGACCAAATATGGATCAGACAGCAATTCATAAGCAATTTGTCTTGATGTCTTATGCCTTAAGTTTTTCTGAGGTACATCATTCATCTTTAAAATGACGTCATTCAGATCACAAGATTCAAGGCTGCCATGATCATAAATCATATGCTCATACAAAAAGGCTAGGTCATTCAGGTTACCTAATGCCTGGCGGCTATCTGTTTTGCAAAATTGTGCATCTTGATATTCATCCATCATCTGCCCCATTTTGCTCAGTGGAAAATCCATCGACTTCATGAAATTGAAAAAGTGATGCAAGAATATTTCCGCAAAATCATCTTTAATCATTTTTGATTTTTTGACACCAATCACAATAAAAGACAATAGTGTTTTTTCGTTCATAAAAACCAATACTTTCCGACGATTGATAATGATTTGATTCACATACCATGCGCCCAGCAACGTATTATTTGAACTAACATCAGAAAGGTCAGAGGCTTTTATGGATAAGAAATCCTGAACTTTCTTAGTGCACTTAAATGCTAACAATATGCCATTTCCTAAGTTATCTGTTAATTAAATGAATGCCTTCTAATTGACGCTGATTCTGCATTTGTGATGTAAGAACGTATTTTATGCATCGAAAACCATTCATCATAATCTCAGAAAAGTTACTGAAAATGTGTAGAAAATACTCGATTACAGCCATATAAGCCATATGTGCTATATGTGCTATATGTGCTATATGTGCTATATGTGCTATATGTGCTATATGTGCTATATGTGCTAAATAACTTTATTTTACTACTTAGTTACCTGCATTGCGCTTAACCTTCCTCCATTCCCATGGCGCCATAGGATTGGAATCCATCCAAAGACCACGTCTTGCATTCCTGGCTTCCTCTTCAAATGAGTAAAAATGCTCATGCCCTTTATCGTATTTACGATAAACCCACGCTAAGCCAGATTGAATCATCACTTCATTGGCATTGAAGCCAGCACAATCAACGTCACCAACGCTACGCCCATAACGATCCGTACTTACAACTCTAATGCTGGCATTTTTGCCATAGCAAATCTCCGATAACTTCTGTTTTCCACGCTGACCAAATGGCTGAGCTTTTTCTGGTGCATCGATTGCTGCGAGTCTTATTTTAAATTGCATATTGCTTGCGTCCAGGATAGTGAGCGTATCGCCATCAGATATACCTACAACACGGCCATTGATTGTTTCACTATGAGCAAGCACAGAAAAGGTTAACGTTATTCCGAATAGTACTTTTTGGAGGATATTGTTAGTCATTATTATTGTTTTCGCGATAGTTAATTAAAGTTAGTGTGATGGCTTCGTATCAAACCCTTGCACAATGCCACCCAGCACACCCACCATAGTTTCCATGCCACTCGTCATTAAATCAATCTGTGCCTGATTAGGGGTTTCTGCATAGGCCATGGCCAGCGTTTCATCTAAAGGCAGCGCCCCATAGACTGTCTGATAATGTGCAACATTAATGGCAAGCAATCTTGCGCATTCTGCCAATTCCTCTTTAGTCGCTATACTCGCAAGCTGATTAGCTAAGGTCAGGTATTGATTGAATCGGTTCATGTCAGTCATGGACAATACTTCCCGTTTGTTGTGTTTTTTGAATGATTCTAGGCCAGCGGTCATGAATATAACTAAACTCTGCCGGTGTATCAGTGGTGACGACATAAACTCTGGCAGTGCCATCATGCACGGTAAGCAAGCCTTGCACTGCTTCACCAGCTTTCATATCAAACCAGTGGCTCACCTTTTCAGCATCTTTTTCCATAAAGGATTGAATAGGTAACAACACCGGTCGCGGTTGATAACGCTGCCACTTCCCTTCCTTGATGGAATCTAATCTAGCCCATCCGCCATTGGGGAATGCCGTCGTATCTTCTTCCTTGCGCTTACCCCAAGTCACCCATTCAATCTCGCCATCTTTTTTCAGCACAGGCAAAGCTGCCTTCGGACTCGGGAAATACACTGTCCAGGTCTTGTTCTGTTTATCTGTATATTTAATGCCGCCGCACATGGCTCAAGTTTATCAGATGCAACAAGATTGATAATCAGTAGCTGGAATCAATTAATTATTGTTACAATAATCGAATGGATAAAAACAATTTAGAAACTAAACGCGGTGGTACACGTGAAGGTGCTGGACGCAGAATCGGCAGCGGCAAATTCCGCGAGCCAACCAGCGTGGTACGCATTCCCACCAGCCAGGAACCGGTCATTAAGGATTTCCTTGCCGCCTACCAGAAGAAGCGCCTGAACACGGACCTGGACGCAGTAAGTGAGTTCGAGCTGCCAAGCCTGCATCATGTGCAAGTCTCTCTGCCTTTATACTCATCAAAGGTGTCAGCCGGATTTCCAAGTCCTGCCGAAGAACACGTAGAAAAAAGATTGAATCCCAATGACTTCCTGATTGATCAGGAAGACGCAACTTTCTTCGTAACCATTCAGGGTTACTCAATGATGGATGTCGGACTGTTGCCGGGCGACAAGGCTGTTGTAGATCGCTCCAAGACTGCCAATATCGGTGACATAGTGCTTGCCGTCATCAATGGTGAATTCACGATTAAAACGCTAGCTAAAGACAAGACAGGTGCGCCAAGACTGTTGCCTGCCAACAAGGACTTCAAACCTATCGAGATTACGGAAGAGATGCAGTTCGAGATATGGGGTGTAGTGACTGGATCGTTTAGACGCTTTTGATACTCTGATATTATAGTCAGTATGACAAGGCAATTAATTGTGACAGAATCAGAGCAAGCGCTAATCAAAGCTAGAGACGAAGTACTTCGTAAAATCGGTAGAAACTTGGTTAACTTTCAGAAGATAGAACAGCTGCTTAAAGGTGTAATTTTATCCAGTCGGATGTCAGGTTATACCAGTGCCCTTGAAAAATCCCATCAACAAAAGTCTGAAGAAATTCATAGCCAACCTATGGGGACATTGGTTAAAAAGTTTTTTGAGCACATCTATCCAGATGACAGCGAGTCAACAACTTCAGACAGTCAAATTAGCGAACCCTATTTGTCATTCTCGTTAAGTTTCAACACGGATGCTGCTTATATCGAAACTAAAAAGGAGACATTAAAATCTCTTGTTGATGAACGAAATCATCTTGTACATCATTTATTGCTCAAGCTAGATTTGCTCTCAATTGAAAGTTGCCTTGAGATGGGCACGTTTCTTGATGAACAGCGTGAACGTCAAAAAGAGGAACATGAACACCTGCACTCATTACTTAAAAACATAAGCGAGGCATGGGCTAAGTTTTCAGCATTTTTTGCTTCAGATGAAGGACTAAAGGCTATTGAATTAGCCTGGCTTCAGCAATCCCCGGTTATTTCAGTATTGTTCGATTTATCAACCAGCTCAGCAAGACCTGACGGATGGACATTGTTAAGCCATGCAGCGCAGCAAATCCAATCAATACTGCCCGATGAATTAGCGAACTTGAAAAAACGAAACGGTTATAAAACGTTTAATGAAATTTTAGTGGCCAGTGAATTATTTGAGCTTAAATCAGAGTCCACAAAGAAAGGTGGAATACGCCTCTTATATCGAGTTAAGCCGGAACTGGCTAACGTTTATCACTAAATGAAAAAACCCAGTCAGAGACCGGGCTTAGCGTACTTGCTAATGAAACAATTTACTTGTTCATTACGTACATTGTTACTTCGAAACCGAAACGCATTTCAGTAGCAGCTGGTTTAGTCCACATAATAATCTCCTTTAGTTAAACTCAATGAGTTGTTTGTTGATGTGTGTATCTTACGCCGTCAACTAAAACCAGTACTATTGCTGTTCATGAATACAGTATCAGTAAAATCATGAACAACTAATGATGCTTCAATCAATGATTATTGTTACAATAATCAAAATGAAGCCATCACCCACTCCATCGCAAACCCGTCATATCGCCCTCATTGATGTGAACAACTTCTATGTCAGTTGCGAGCGTGTATTCAATCCTAAGCTAAACGGCAAGCCAGTTGTCGTATTAAGCAATAACGACGGCTGCGCGGTTGCCCGAAGTAATGAAGTCAAAGCATTAGGTGTTGCCATGGGCGCACCCTGGTTCAAGCTGAAAGATCTGGCAAGGCAGCATGGCATTATTGCCTTATCCAGTAACTATGCCTTGTATGCTGACATGAGCAATCGTGTCATGAGCATCTTGCGTGAGTACAGTCCGGATCAGGAAGTGTATTCAATCGATGAGTCTTTCCTGGATCTCACAGATTTTAAAACACGCGACCTGATCAGGTATGGTCAGCACATGCGAAAACGCATCCTTAAATGGACTGGTTTACCTGTCTGCGTCGGGATTGGTGCTACCAAAACACTGGCTAAGCTTGCTAACCACTGCGCCAAGAAAAGACCGCAGTTTAATGGCGTATGTAACTTTAATACGATGCGTGATGTTGATCTGGATTGTTTATTGGCTCAAATTGAAGTCGGTGAAATATGGGGGGTCGGTCGTAAACTTGCACCTAAGCTAGAAGCTTTAGGCTTCAAAACAGCATTAGATTTGAAACGGGTTAATCCTGAAAGATTAAGGCAGCAGTTTAGTGTTGTGATGGAGAAAACCATTCGTGAATTGAATGGTACAGTCTGCATTGATCTGGAAGAAGTCTCTCCGCCTAAAAAGCAAATCCTCAGTTCAAGAAGCTTTGGGCATCCGGTACGTGACTATAATAGCTTGGCTGAATCCATCACACTATATATTTGTCGCGCGGCAGAAAAACTACGTAGGCAACAATCCTTCGCCGGAAGTGTGTATGTCTATATCAGAACATCGCAATTCAAGCCAGATGATCCGTTCTATAGCAATGGGCTGACAATACCGCTCTCATCACCTACTGATGATTCAAGGCAATTAGTACAAGTCGTCTTATGGGGTCTCAGACAAATCTATAAACCTAATTACAACTATGCAAAAGCCGGCGTCATGTTAAGTGAGCTAGTGCCCGCTGAAGGCGTGCAAACTGACTTGTTCTGCCAAATGCAAGCTACACTCAAATCAGACGAACTCATGGCCACGATGGATAAGATTAATCGTAAGATGGGGAAAGAATCTATCAAACTTGCTAGTGAAGGATTCAGGCGACCCTGGAAAATGAGGCAAGAGAACAAGAGCCCGAGTTATACGACCAGATGGGTGGATATTCCAAGGGCCGAATAACTGCCAATACCGAAAGTTCGCAGCTAATTCTAGATGGCTGAAACATCCGCAAAGCGGACATTTGAGCTAAACGGTACCAAGATTATGGAAGCAATTCAGAAACTCAACTCTTAGCAAGAGATCGCATACAAAGGGACTTAAACAGACTTAATGAGCGTTTGATAGCTTCTGGGTCATTATTTGATTTTGCCAACAGCAATGCCCCTTCTAAAGTTGATATGTACAAATCACTCCAAGCTTTTGCATCAATACTGTGACCAGAATGAGCCGCGGCCGCTTTGTACATTTCATACAATGAAGTACGCCAGGCTGAAAAATATTTAGCAGCCTCTTTAAATAATTGTTGATTGCTCTCAGCCAACTCCATTGTAAAAATAGCCAGCATACAACCCTTTTGCAGTTCCGGCGACTGATAGGTCTCGATCGCGAAATCCAGATACCCTTCTAACAAGCTAACTGAATCTGATGCGCTATTAAATTTCGCGTTAGATTGCCGCTCTTCGACGTTTTGCCAGAACCTTTCAAGCGCTGCTTTTCCAAGTTCGTCTTTGCTATTAAAGTGGTAGAAAAATCCGCCCTTAGTAATTCCTACTGCTTGGCAGACAGCATCTACAGTCATGGCTGAAAATCCACGAGATAGGATCAAATCCTGAGCAGCATCAAGAATGCGTTCTCGTGATATTTCTGATTTCGATTTGCTTAATGCCAATTCTTACGCTCCATTTTTTGATTATAAAACAGTTGACAAATAATATCACAAGCATAACATACCAACCAGTTGGTATTTTTTAAAAAGGAGAGCCAGTGTGTTTAAACAAGTAATTATTTTGGGTTTAATTTCATCACTTTACCTATTCAGCGCACAAGCAAATGCTGAAGCTGTCGATAAATATTGGCAAGGCATGCAGTCTACCTACTTCCCCAATAAAGTAGTCGTAGAAAGCAGTGACATTAAAATCACTGCTCCGCTACGCGCAGAAAACGGTGCTCAGGTACCTCTTGCATTCAGTATTAATTACCCGATGACAAATGATAAGTACATCAAGTCAGTAACTGTGATTGCCGATGCCAATCCAGTACCGTTGGTCGCTGTATATCGATTCTCACCAGAATCTGGCAAAGCTGAGATTTCAACCAGAATCAGGTTGGAAGTAGATTCTTACGTTCACGTGGTGGCCGAAACCAGCGATGGAAAATTCATCATGAATAAAACCCCAATTCGTGCCGCGGGAGGATGTGGTGGCACCATTGGCGGCGACGAACAACTTACTCGACAATCTGCAGGGAGAATGAAAATCTCAGTCAAGTCAGTGGATGAGCAAAAATTGAAAGAAGCAAATTTGCTGATCAAACATCCAATGTATACCGGTTTGCAGCGTGACTTAGTGTCACAAGGTTTCCGACCAGCTTTCTTCATTAAAAAGATAGTAGCAAAATATAACGACAAAGTCGTATTTGATGCCGATACCTATATTGGTGTAAGTGAAGATCCTAACATCAAATTTCCATTCAAGGCAGATCAACCTGGGACATTGATTGTAATGATTCAAGACAATGAAGGTAAGCAGTTTGTAACTAGCAATGATGTTCAAATGAATTGATGTCATGAAATTAGTACTAACAAGCATTCAACTAATTTTTTGTCTGGTGAGTGTTTCTGTATGCGCGGCTCCACTTTCAATTAGCAAAATCGCTGACGGTGTATACGTGCATACAGGGAAACATGATGACTTTGGTGAGCATTATGACGGTGACATTGCAAATATCGGATTCGTCGTCGGAGCTGAAAGTGTCGCAGTTGTCGATACTGGTGGATCTTACAAAGTAGGAGAAGCGCTGCGGGAGTCGATAAAGGCTGTGACCGAACTACCCATTCGCTACGTGATCAATACGCATAATCACCCAGATCATATTTTTGGCAATTCGGCTTTTGAGCAAGATCAGCCGGAGTTTATCGGCCATGTGAATTTGCCGAACATTCTAGAAATGAATCGAGACTCATTGATTCGAGCATTGACACAGGATCTAGGAGAATATGCTATTGGAAGCAAGGTTATTCTACCCACCAAAATCGTCAAAGATACGATGGATTTAGATTTAGGAGGGCGAATATTACATCTCAAATCATGGCCAAAAGCACACACCAGTACAGATTTAACAGTATTTGATGACAAGACCAATACACTCTGGACTGGTGATTTACTTTTCATCAGTAGAACTCCATCACTGGACGGCGACCTCAAGGGTTGGATCGTCGTAATAGATGCCCTTAAAACTATCAACGCTAAAGTCACTGTGCCTGGACATGGCAATCCCACGGTAGAAAAAAATGTCATGCTGAACAAGCAAAGTGCTTATCTGAACTTGTTGCTAACTGATGTAAGGGCATCTATAAAAAATGGCGTAAATCTGATGGAAGCAATCAATAGCGATGGGAAAGGTGGAAAAGGCGATTGGCTATTATTTGACGTAGTGAATAGAAGAAATGTGAATCTGGCTTACCCTCAGCTTGAATGGGAGTAAGCAAATGAAATTACTATCGGACTACTCCACATCTCTATGCCTGTGCTTTGCACTTTTCCTAAGTCAGTGGACACACGAAACTTCAGCTGAAGAAGTCACCCCTCATATTAGGACACTGGCCTCCTCATGTGCTACTTGTCACGGAACTAATTCACTAAATAAATCAGTTATACCAAGCTTAATTGGTGTTGATGCATCCTACTTTATCCAGAAGATGCAGTCATATCGGAACAGCGCTAAGGAGCATGATGTGATGACCCAGCATGCCAAAGGGTTGACTGAGCAAGAGATTGAGCAACTAGCAATCTATTTTTCCGAACAGCGTCGATTCTGCCCTGTAGCAAAAAAACCAGCAATCAACCTTATGGAGTAAATAATGGAGCGTCGAACCTTCATAAAAGCCAGCCTGGCTGGCATCGGCATAGGCCTGTTCCCAAAATTAGTTTATGCAAAATCTAAGGCTTCGCTAGGCCATGTGGTTATTGTAGGAGGTGGGTTTGGAGGCGCCACCGCAGCTAAATATCTGCGTATGTGGAGCAATGGTAGAGTTTCCGTGACGGTGATTGAACCTAGAGCTAACTTTATTTCTTGTCCGGTGAGTAACCGAATATTAAGCAATAATGCTGACCTGCAAACTATCACTCATACTTATTCGACATTACAAGACCATTACGGCATTCATTTCATTAACGGAACTGTTACCAGCATAGACCCTGAAAAAAAGCGGGTACAAGTCGGTACCGAGAATATCTCCTATGACAGGTTGATTGTCGCCACAGGTGTTGATTTTGATTATAGTGGTCTACCTCTGGTAACTGCAGAAATTCAAGCGACCACAATACCTCATGCTTGGAAAGCGGGAGCGCAAACACTCTTGCTCAAAGACCAAATAGCAGCCATGCAAGATGGAGGAGTCGTCGCAATATCAGTACCCATGGTTCCCTATCGATGCCCGCCTGGGCCATATGAGCGTGCTTGCCAAATTGCATACTACTTAAAGCAACATAAACCAAAATCAAAACTGCTTGTATTGGACGCCAACCCAGCCATCACTTCAAAACGGCCGTTATTCGAGCGTGCATGGGATGAGTTATACCGAAACATTATTGAATATCAGCCGAGCAGTGCTATTGAAAATCTTGATGTTAAAACCTTGAATCTCACTACAACCTTTGGGAAGCATAAGGTCGATGTATTGAACTTAATCCCACCCCAGACTGCTGGACGATTGGCTTTAAAAACTGGATTAGGGAACAACACCAAGCAATGGTGTGATGTAGATTTTCTTAATTATGAGTCAAAGAACGTACCTGGCATTCATGTTCTGGGAGATTCAGTATCCTCTATCCCACCCAAGTCGGCACACGTGGCTACGTCACAAGCTAAAGTTTGCGCCAATGCAATAATCGCTGAACTTGCTGGAGAGCAAGTGGACCAGAATCCAGTCTTTGCGAATACTTGTTATAGTTTTGTAGATGACAAGCGAGCAGTACACGTTGCTAATGTATACAGATTTAATCACAAAGACCAAGATATGCAACCTGCTCCTGGCGGAGGGATTTCAACCACACATTCAATCGAAGAAGGACTACAAGCGGACGTTTGGGCGAAAAATATCTGGGCTGATGTTCTATCTTAAGGCTGATTTTAATCCCAAAGAAATTATTTCAGTAGAGGGTTTCTGTAATTGTATGTAATCTCAAATTTAATAAATATTTGACCGTCCGCTTTGTCCCGCATTGCGGTCAATCAGTGAAAGTGTAGCTGGAAGAAGTGGGATTACAGCAGCAATTTATCTTAATTTTACATTTTATAATTATGAGTAACTTTGGGGGCTGTTCTGTGTGGCCTTTTTGCGGCTGTTTTAGGTGGACTTATTACTAAGAATACTCACCTAGCTGTTACTCAAGATTTTTAGCCGCCTATTCACTGGATTTTTTGCATCCGCTATTCTTCTAGCCGTTGAAAACCAAGCAAGCGATTGCTCATTAAAAGCCCCATACTGTTCCAAATATTGAACTTCGAGATAGTTCAGGTAGGTCTCTAGTTGTTTGTGCACTTTGAAGATCTCAGATTCTCGCAAGGCTTCTTCATAGATTGATTGCTCGAAATATCTTTGGCCCTCTCGTTCCCTGAATATCCTTGCCTCTTCTTTACGTATTTCTTGCCTGGCCAACTCATCTATCCTGGCTTGTTTTTGTCTTGGCACTAGATTGATAAATTCATGAATGATGGTGGACAACTCAGTCTCAATAAGTCTTTTTCCATCCGTCCAGTTTCTGCCCAAATGTGTTTCCGCAGCATAGACTGAGAATGTTAGTTTTCCTGTTGCTACAGGCTTTTTATCAGGATATAACAGCCGATCCAATTCAGTCATTTTTTTGGAATCTTCAATAATTTGATACTTATAGCCCTCTGATATAGAAAAGGTAATGACTTCATTATCCTTAACAGCAGCAACAGGACCTTGAGCTTCTTTAGTTTTGTCAGATTGAATATTGAAGCCGTATTTTTCAAGTTCTTTAACGAGTACATCCAGAAAAATCAATGCCCGCTCCACAAGACCTTCTGAAACTGCCACATTAAAACAACCGGTCTGCTTACACTGAATTCTGCCACGATAAATTGAATTAATTACCGTGTAATAGTCTCTAGGCAAAGAATTTGATTTCTGCGCATGGTCTATTTTTTTAATGATTTTTTCAAAATGCCGCTGGGTATTCTGAATGACTTTATGTGGGGAAGTAATCTGTGCAGGGATGGATATAGCGCCTATTTGTTCTATTTCCGATTTTTCGTGCGCGAGTGTCTTTCTTTTTTCAATAATTTCCTCATCAGTTATCGATGCCCTGGGAGGAACATACACAGGCCCTTCTCGATGCGGATTAGGCAATGCTGGTCTGGCAACTTTTAATCCTGCATTGATTTTTGCCCAATAGCCTCTGGGCGGCAAGGGAATATTGTGTCTTCGGCAAATTTTAGCGAACCCAACATCGGAAAACCCGTATTCCTTGGCCAGACTGACAACCGGTCTGCTCCAAACAAGATCAAATAACTGACGTCGTGAAAAATTCATTTCAACCTCCATCAAAAATGGATTCGCCCCTGATGTCGTTTGTTTTTATCGTATTTAAAAATAGAGTTCAATAACCCAAGGATAGTCTATTTCGATGTTATTTTCCCGGCAATATTTTTGACCCCATTGATGGTTGAACTAATTGTGTTTCCAACCGCCTTGGCGCTGCTGATAGATGTATCACCAACTTTATTGGCCACGTTTTTTGCCCCCTGTACCGTTGAATCCACAGCACCCCTTAACATCCCCCACGACCCGGTTAGAATACGGGTGCCATTTTCTTTAACGATGTCTTTAACGATAACAATCGCGGAGAGTGTTGCGCTTCTGCGAACATAACTTCTGGACGGTGTGCTAAGCGCTTCACAATACTGTCTGGTGATTGATCCGACGCGCAGCGTTAAAAATGCATTAGCCGTACCACTGGCAATACTATTCATGATCAAGGACATTCCGGGTATGGATGAAGTCACACTGGATGCAAATAAAGGAGCTACAACTTCCGACAAATCAATTTCTTCAATGGATTCTGCAAGCAGCACATTCGCACCAACATTTGAATACAGGTAAAGCATCTGCCTTGGTGAAGGGCGCTGCTGATAAACACATGCCACCCGCCATACCATTCTCGCTTGCGTAAAAAGGGTGATGAGACCATCAAGACGTCCATTCTGCATGATGGAGGTACTGACGAAAATCGCGGTCGCGGTTTCTCGAATCACCTTGTCTGATTCTTTCGCGAGTATTTCAATGGCAGACTGAATCTCTTCTTGCGATTCCAGCGGGATTCCGATTAAGCGAGGGTTGGTTGATAATCGCTGGCGCAGCTGGACCAGGTACTTCTCAAATTCCGGCCCAGAACTTTCTGAAGGAGGAACAAGTGCTTTAGGCAGCTTGAAGTAAAGATAGAAAGGCGAAGTAGCCGTGATTAGAAATGTAGATATCAATATCCAAAAAACAGGCTGTCCAGCGCCGAGGTGAATGCGATCAGCGGCATCTGCGATCTGTATGATATTCCCCACCAATACGATACAAACATAGAGCAACAGGAGTGCTGTAAAAGCCACAACTATACGACGCATAGATTTACTCATTAGAACCTCAATTTATATTATGTTGCTGTTTATGTGCTAGCAGTCTATTAAAAGCAATTCTATATTATTAACTTCAGCAGATATGGTTTGTTTTACAAAGTATTAGTTAAGTATGCACACCTCTTCCAAATTAAATAATTTTTCCATTTCAACGCAATCAACACATCTTCAATACGTGTCGATAAAACTGGAAAATATCGACACAAATTAAGAATGTGTCGACAAAATCTAAAAATAAAAACATAAGATCATAAAATGTATCTGACCAGAGATGATTACGAATTTCAGCCGTACTTATAATCATCTAATCAAACCTTACAAAAGACCTAGTCCATACACGAACTCAGAAAGCGGCATTTATCTATATCGGTACTCATGGTATTGTTACCAAAAACTCCTAATAATAACTAATAAAAAATCATGAAAAATAGAATTAACGATTTAATCGCAGCACTTTCTCATGGATTATACGAACGACAGGAGATAGTTGCAGTTGCATTACTATCAACCTTGTCTGGGCAATCAATTTTCCTATATGGCTTGCCAGGGACTGCCAAAAGTCTGATAGCCAGACGTCTATCTAAGGCCTTTAAAGACTCCAATCATTTTGAGTATTTGATGCAGCGTTTCAGTACGCCTGAAGATGTTTTTGGCCCAGTGAGCATTCAAGAACTCAAGCAGGACAAATATATACGCAAGACTAAAGGTTATTTGCCAACAGCTGACTTTGCCTTCCTTGATGAGATATGGAAAAGCAGCCCGGCGATTCTGAATACCCTTTTGACCATCATCAACGAACGCATTTTTCGAAATGGTGAGACAGAAGAAGCTGTGCCATTGAAGGCTTTGATTGCTGCAAGTAACGAAACACCACCTCCAAATCAGGGGCTCGAAGCGCTATATGACCGATTCGTGATGCGTGTGATCGTTGACCCGATGAAAGAGCGCACTAACTTTGAAAATTTGCTGGATGGAGACGCTGTTCTTGCCGACATTGATATTCCAGAGAACCTAAAATTTTCACATGCAGAATGGCAATCGCTACTTGCTAAAATACCCAAGGTAAAAATATCTAAAGAAGTGATGGATATCATTCATTCCATTCGTATTGCATTAGAGGAATACAACGAAAACAATGAAAAATCTTCTGTTTATGTTTCTGACCGGCGATGGCAGAAAATTGCTTTAATACTCAAAACTTCCGCCTTATTATGTGGGCGAAATGAAGTTATTCCCGTTGACGCCCTCATCATTAGACATTGCCTCTGGACGCTTGCTGAGAACCGTAACCCTATTAAAGAAATTGTTGAGAAATGCATACGGGACTTTGGGGTGGCGTATAGGAGTGAATTGGATGCTTGCCTTAATGAATACAATGATCTGGAAAAAGGTGTAAGCGAGACATTTTTCTATAATGAAGACATTTACGAAACTGAAGAGATTAATGGCGAAGAGTGCTTTGCATTTACTACCGCAGTGCAAGGCAACTCCTACGGTAATCGAACGGAAATTAGATTTTATGTTCCAGCGAAAAAATTGGGAGTTAAAAGTGATTTTTTCGCTAGAGACGAAGATGGTGGTACGAATGATAGACTGAGATGTAGTTTTAATGGTGGAAAATCATGTACCGTAAAAATAGATACTCATACCGAACATTACGGCTGGAATAGCGGTTATAAATCTAAAGAATTTGAGCTACTAGACCAGTTTACACCTCATATAAGAATTAAAAAAGGTGCTCAAAAAGCCGTGGATTCTAGAATCAAGAATACATTTAAGACAGCCTGTACCGAGTTATTAACATCTGTAGAGGCTATTGTTGCAAATACAAAAAAGTACATTACTGAGCAAGCTAAGCTAAATGACACGCCCTTTATACCTGAGGAGCAACGGAAAATTGTACTAACGGCATATGAGACATATCTCCAAGAGTTAGAGCAACATAAGCTTCATGCCGAGCATCTGCTAGAAAAAGTTAAAAGCTATGCAGTCTCTAAATAACGAGATTTTAAAAACCAATAAAATTGTCTCTGATTTGATTGGTAGTGATTTTCCATCCTTCGAATGCATCGAGTTTAATGAAAAACTCACTGAAAAAATACAAAATTGGGAAAAGACTACTCAGAAATTTTTAGTCAGTACTAATCCTTTTGAAAAACATCGATTGAAACTTGTTTCTTCAGAATGGGATTTTAAGGCGCATGGAGGATGCGAGGAATCCATCAAAGGTGATTTGAGTGACTATAGGTTATTTAACTCCGAAGTTAATACCCAGTTCTGGGAAGATAAACTTTTAGAGTTAAAAAAAAGGAGTAAAAAAGAGTCCGAAAATAATCAAAATCTGATAGATGCAATTCGTCGAAATGAACAAGAAGCTTGGCGCAAGGACTATGAAAAAAAACTGCTTGAGTGGCAGCTTAATGAAATTCAGACGAAAAGAAATGCTTTTCTAAAAGACCTGGAAGAATGGTTCAATACCCTTAGGCAGTTGCAAGAAGTATTTGATGGGCTAGGGATAAAACCTGGTGTTTTGTGGGATCTTAGTCTGGAGACGCTAAGTCAACAGGACATTTCATTTCTCAAAAAGTGGGCAGATTATCTTAAGAATGATAAAGGTATTCAACAACTTTGCGATTTAATGGGCAGGCTTCAAAAAGAAGCAAAATCACATCGAAAAGAAATCATCAACTCGACTCTTCAGTACTCCATTACAACACCGGATATTCACTCTAACGAGGAGATCGTTGGAATAGAATTGGGTCGTGATCTGGAAAATGTGATTCCGCAAGAGCTCGCTTTGTTAAGCGACCCAGATGTGGCAATCTTATTTGATTTGAAATATGTCGAAAACCGCCTGATGTGTTTTTCAAAGCAAGGCTACAAAACTGAAGTCTTTGACGAAAATATTCAGCAGGAGGTAACGGTTGTCGAAGATGACAAGATAGGCCCAATCATTATCTGTGTAGATACTAGTGGTTCAATGTCAGGCGCCCCAGAGAATATAGCAAAGGCAATTACGCTTATGCTTTCTTCTCGTGCTGTTGCACAAAAACGAAAATGTTATCTGATTAACTTCAGCACATCTATTGATACACTTGATTTAACCCCACCCAAGGGAGTCAGCGATCTTGTCGCATTTTTGAAAAAGAGCTTTCATGGCGGTACAGATGTTGCACCTGCATTGCATGAAGGATTGCGCATGATGTCTGATTCAGATTATAAAAAGGCAGACCTGCTCGTCATTTCAGATTTTGTACTAAATGGCCTTCCTTCAAGTATCGTTGCAATGTGCCAAAAACAACGAAACGAAGAAAATCGCTTCTTTGCATTATCAATTGGGAGTTTTGGGATGCACCGTGTAGCTGATAATGTATTTGACCAAAACTGGATTTATAACCCGAATTCAGGCGGAATATCTGAAATAAATAATGTGCTTGAATGGGTTTCCAAACCTCGTTCGTGATTGGGCATATAAAAAGTCATCTGCCTAATGCTCCAGCAGTCCTATTATTTAAAATCAAACCCGGATTGATATCTTTTTTTCAGCTCAGACACATTCAATTCAGCTACAGAAACGATCTGCATAGGATCGGGTAAATTAATCACCATCAATTTTAATTTTTTACTTTTAATCTTCTCGATAGCACGCACTTCGCAATCAAAACTTGCAGAAACAATTCCTGCCAAACGCATTAACACATATAGTGGTGACGACTTGTCACAACTTACACGTATTGAATTTTGTGGATTTCGAATTTCATTATCATCAGCGATTGCGATATCAAATTCATCATTGCCAGCAAATGCAACAATTCTGCAATTCTGGTAACTGATCTTTTGACTGCCTGCAACATCCTTGGGGATATCCAATGACCCGCCAATGGTTTGACTGCTGTGCTTAAAATCCACAACAGTTTTAGCATCTCGGGCTGAACCAATGACACTCCTGACCACATTTTCATCAGCGACATCCACCAGCCTTTCTTCCAACTCCTCGCGTGAAATTTTAGATTTGAGTATATCTCTGGCGATTTTATTGCCATCCTTTATTGATGATATCGACGTTTTTTCAGCCTCTTTAAATTTTTGAATGATTTCCAGTCTGGCACTTTCCTCAATGTTTTTCGCAGGTTCCAGAAGATTGCCTTGTTCGCTCACAACCATTCCTAAAGCAATTGAGAATTCCCCATCAATCATTACGATGGGCAACAGCTTTCCCAATTTTTGAGGCGTTAACTGATCTAGCTTACTGCTATATCGTTTCAACTGATGAACAAGTGAATCCAAACTCATAAACTTTTGTTTTTTATTAGTAACTCCTGCCTCAACAAAAATCTCGAATTCACCGTTTGCGATTTTTTCATTGATCGATTTGTAATCCATGCAACTCCCCTAACACTTTAAAAGCTTTGGTTAAAAAAATTAGATTAAGCTGAATCATGATTTCCTGATGATGTTTTGCATGCATACTTCTTTTCATATCTGAACTCCAGAAACTGACTTGGCAAAAGACATCACGTGCCAGAGGCTTTTCTGAAAGCTGAACAAAGGATTTTTGCCTTAAATATTTGCGATCATTTACTTGCAAGTTCCGATTCACATTGATCTCAATCTTTATGTTAGCCGCTAAAAAAATCGGTAAATTACGTTCCAGTAAATCCAGAAGTTTCAGATTTTTTATGTCCCACTTTCCATTCAAATCATTGATTGCCAGTGCAAACTGAATCGCATCCCTGTCATCTATAGACATAACACCTATTTTGGAAACCAATTTTATAAATTCGGGCGACTGGATAATTGATTTGAACCTGCCTATTGCTGAATTGCACCAATCTTTATTGAATGTGTCTTTTAAATAGCTGTAACCTTCATCGATAATTCGCTTTTCACGCTGTAAAATATTGGACAAAAATACAGTTGCCTCAGGATCTGCACCCGCGAGTGTATAAAAACAGTATCTGTACGAGGCCGCTAAGTTCTTATGACTGGCTTCCACCGATGAAGCTGATATCAGTCTCTCTTTTAAAATAAAATCCTGACAGTTTTTGATACGAGTATGAGTTTTGGGAAACTGATCTCTGAGTATTTGCATCAGTAGCAAGAATGATGACTTGTTATGTGGAAGATTGCCTTTAAAACCCAGTCCCATTCTTTCCTTAATTTCTGAAATCGGGCTGCTTAATTTTTCGTGAACACGATGCTGCTCCCAGAATCTATGCCTTTGCCGATCCAAATCACAGCAATAATTTTGAAGTGAGGTTCTGGCATGACCGTGTCCACTGCGGGCAGCGATCAATGAAAGCACTTTTCTATCATGCAATGCATCCATTCCTGCATGATCTATTGCAGCAGTTACCTCACGCGTCACATTGAAATGCCTGAAACTCATGATGCTTACATAATTGCCAGCTACCTGTGATAATGCATGTCGAACGATATTAAAAATTAACTGACTTCCATCCAGCGTGCTGCCATCAACATTATCCCCAAAGAGAAATGCCTTTTCTGGGAACCCTGTTTTAAATTCACATAGTAGAAGCAAGTTCTCCCTGGTAGAAAATTGATCATCCTTGAGCAGCAAAACTCGGTTGGCATTCCTGGTTTTTACCTTACCGATAGCTTCACTGGTTATGACAAAATGCGCTGGATCTCCTTTATAGACATCACACACTCGAATATTTCTGACTTCGCTGGGCCTCAATGCATGTTGCGCAAGCAGCCCGATCATGACCTTTGCTTTTAACTTGGTGGCATCATCCAGTTCAGAATTTATTTGGATACTTTCAAACGCTTTACAGATTTCATTCTGCGATGGAAGGTCTGCATATTCCATCACGGGGGAATTCAGATCATTTAAAGCACCTTTGATTTTGATGTCACTTTCAACAAAGGTTAAGAAATGATTGACTGCAGCCATTTCTGGCCCTGATTCGGCATCTATTCGTTCAGATTGTTGCCAGTTTTTAATAATCTCAGCCCAGTTGATTTGAGTCAGCTGGCTAAATTCATAAACTTCATCCAGGAAATAATCCAGGAATTGCCTGACCACACTGTAATACCGGCTGATCGTAGACGTGGCGACTTGAAGACTAATCAGATATTGAGTGAATTTCGCCAGCACAAGTACTGACATTTCCTCAACCTGAAAGTCCAATAACTCGTTAATTTCAACTGACAGATGCTTTAACCTGGTTTCATTTGTGCCTAGATTCTGGTTTGTATCGCACGCGCGATTAATAGCCTTTCTGATCAAATAGTCATCTAGCAACACTTCTCTGCGTTTTGATTCTACAAAACCAAAATCTGATTTTTCCTGGCAATTGAAATAATGACGCGCCATCGTTTCATATCTAATGGTACGAGAACAAACCTCTCCACGCACCCAGGCCGACAGCATACCTGGAGCATAAACACTGTAGTGCGCGGACACACTTTGAATTAAACTTTTATAAAAAGACTTCATAGCCATGTTGTTTAAATTTTGTTTTAGTTCATTTGCTTCTCCAGCCTCAGCCAATGCCGCAGCAATCAGCAACGTAGTGAAACTTATCCAAATTCTTCTAACTCCTAATTTTTTACTAAGGGTATCAACAAAACATCGGTCATCCAGCGTGTAGATTTCACCTTCCAGAATTTGACTCAGCACCGCCTGCAATTCATCCGGTGAGCCTATGCCATCAATCAAAGTCAAGGAATAAACTAAATCATTTAAAGTGATTTTCCCGATCGCTTTTCTCCATTTTTCACTGTGTTTGATCAAATAGTTTAAAGATTCAAGTGACTCTTCATCATATGGGCACTGAGCTGATCGGGGGTCTTTGATCAAATATTCGTCTGCAAATAAATTTTTAAAACTTGTTCGAGGAAATCGAATATCACTGCAATCATATTGTCGTGGATTGAATTTTGGGGGTGCTGCTAATTTTCTTAATACTACTGATTCGTCAATTGCATCCCGAGTTTTGTCCGCAACCTGAATCAAGCGCATCAGACTTATCGGACCAAACGCTTCCTGCCCAAAATTTGCATGTCCAGCGAGTGCCATTATGTGAGCACTATCCAATCCTCTTTCTCTAAGCACATAATCAAGAAAGTGGCGGCCGCAATTTGTTGGCAGGCTGAATTTTTTTGTGTACTTTGAAAAATCACTGCTGGAAAATGGCTCAACCTTATAGTTTAAAATTGTAAAAAGGAGCGGATGTCTCTGAGCGGTGCTTGAATTTATTGCAGCTTCCACCTGAAAAGCCAGCTGTTTATTGATTGAGGACAATCGATATTTCAAACTTTCAAGCCATCTGAAATACAACTCGAGCCATTGGCATATTAATGTCGGTATTGGAACTAAACGTATCTGCTGATAATCCGTTACTCGCTTATCACAGATAAGACACAGTTTTCTTTCCAGATCGACGGTGTGTGATGAAAAGGTATAGGCTTCAGCTGCCCGATGGCCAGTAAAAATGACCAGCAAGGACCCAACTGCGAGTGCCAAGTTGTTATGCGTTTCTTGAATATTCTGGAACGTCAGATTTCTAGGCAGCTTTAAAATGACGTCATAGGCACGATTAGATATTGACTCTACTAGCTCCCATACTTGATCACATATCAAACTAACCGCTGAGCCTACATCATCTGGCGTGACCAATATTTGCTCAGTAAAACCAAGATTTTTATAAACACTCTGCAGAACCTGAGTCAGTCTGTTTCCACGGATGACGCAATAATTGAAATTGCTTGTGGTGCCAATACAAAAATCTAGCCCTACTGCTGCCGCATACACTTCATCGTTCGTGTGACTCAGCACGTATCTAGAGTAACTAGTTTCCAATCTTGAGAGCCTTGGCCGATGGCTGGTCAGACTTTTGCCGCGCAAATATCGCTTACATTCAGCATCCAATGCTGACATGTCGTAATTAAACAATTCTCCTAAATTTCTCGGAGCCTCCTCATGCTGGTGATATAACCGGCGCAAATGACGGAGAATTTCATCCGGAAGCGGAATACAAACACTAGTATTATCTTCTGGTGCTTTGTTGTTGCTCTCGATAAGCGCACTCAATGACCAACAGAAAGTGCCTTCATGAATATCCAGCCAAGCTGTTGCGTCTGGAGTTGAGTGAATAGCTATTAACCTGAAGCGTTCCGGACGGCAATGCAGAAAAAACGTCAATAAAGTTGCCAGCGCCAATTTACTAACACTGAAATCCTTTAAATCTTCAACAATCTCCGGAATGATTATTTCAATTTCAAACTGTTGTGTATATTCAAAGCGTTCTATGACGCCAACATTTTGTTTCTCTCCTAAAAATTCCTGGATACGCTTGATGTAGCTAATCAAATCTGTCTTGTATTCCTGCTCGTCGTCTTTCTTATTATTAATTTGAACTGCAAGTGATTTTTGTTCTTCAGGCTTAAGATCACTAGAGCTTGCACTTGTCTGGATTAAATGAGAGCTCCTTGGCGATACAAAACTTTCCAAATCAACCCATGGTTTTGTAAGCAGTTTCTGCAATGTAGATAAAAATACCTCGTGGTCCTTTTGATTACTATTTGATGTATATTCTTTAATCGCGGTTAAGTTTAAGTTGGCAATATCTTCATACCCAGGCTTTTTGTAAAATAGTTTTGAAAGGCCTGCGATAAGTTGAGTGCTTGGCTTTTTGTTCGCCACTAAAGCTTGAATCACCACCAATCCACGTATAGCGAAAACCCAATCCTTTTGAACTGATTGATATTCAGGGGAAGGGGTCAGCAGTAGAAGTTTTAGAACTGGATTCTTAATTGTTTTGGCTTGCAGTCGATCAGTTTCAAAATCACTGTCCCGTTTTAAGTTTTGAATTATTTGTGACAGGTGGATGCTCCAGTCTCCAAGATGCGATCCAAACCCATGAAGTTTTTGCCAATCGTTGAAAATCTGAGCAGATGCAAACAAAAGCCCTACCGGGGATTTTGAAACTTGTATCACGTTTTGCAACCGGGCCATCAACTCCTTTGTAAAATCCTCGCCAGGAATTTCAGCAAGCTTGGTATCGTCATTTAAAACGCAATTTGCATCCTGATGCTCTTCTGAAAAACTGCTACATTCAACATCTCTTTCGCTAATGTTGTTAAAGTTTTCTCTGAAAAAATCCGAAGTTCCTGTTTGCTTCATTTCAATAACTCCTTAAGTCAACACCTATAGATTAGTGACTCCAGGATTTCGTACGATTAAAAATAAAGGGACTTTCCCTATGTTATATTTTTAAAACGGGTATTTTTATTACATAGGAATAATAATATGCAAATATTATATTAAAGTAATATGTTGCATTTATTATATTTATATAATAAAGTTCCAGCATGAAAATCAAACTATCATCTGGCTTGCAGTTAAAGACGCAGCTCCGGTCATTACGTAAGGCGAAAGGCTGGTCACAGCAAATGCTGGCGGAAAAGCTTGGGCTATCTCAATCAAGAATTGTGCAGATTGAAAAGAATCCAGAGCTGGTCAGCTTTGATCAACTCATCCACCTCTTTAATATATTGGGCGTATCACTCATGCTGGAAACAGATGACTCAGGCTCAATAACTGTTCAGCCGCCGTCAAATACGGCAATCATCTCGGCGGACAAACCAAAGGTGAAATGGTAAACACATGCCACAAGCGCTCAATGTTTGGATGAATGGAATACTTGTAGGTCAATGGTCACAAGGCGGCCGAGGGAGCAATACCTTTCAATATGACCCGGCCTGGATCAATTCGGAATACGCCAGACCACTATCCAACTCCATTCCAATTATTCCTAGCCACCCTATCGTCAAAGGGGAAGTGGTCGCGCACTACTTCGATAATTTGTTGCCAGACTCGGCAGAAATTAGAAATCGAATTCAATCAAAATTCAGGACGGGTTCGACAACCACCATTGAATTACTCCAGGCAATTGGTCGCGACTGTGTAGGCGCAGTTCAAATGCTGCCTGTGGGTGAAATGCCGCATGATGTTCATCAAGTATCATCTAGCCCGATTAATGATAAGCAAGTGGCAGAACTCCTAAGAGCAAACTCGAGTGGCAGAGTATTAGGCCAGGAGCTAGATGATGATTATTTCAGAATTTCCATTGCCGGCGCTCAAGAAAAAACTGCGTTGTTGAAAATTAATGGCGAATGGCATTTGCCGCACGGTGCAACGCCTACCACGCATATTCTAAAACTCCCACTCGGCCTTATTGGTGGTGAGAGGCGATTCGACATGACATCATCGATTGAGAACGAGTGGTTATGCGCCAAAATTCTAGAAAAACTAGACTTCAATGTTGCGCAAACTGAAATCGCTACATTTGAAGATGTAAAGGCACTCGTCGTAAAAAGGTTTGACCGCAAATGGGTAGACAACAATACCTGGATAGCCCGCATTCCCCAGGAAGACTTTTGCCAGGTATTTGGATTACCGAATACCAAAAAATATGAAACGGATGGTGGACCTAGTATTGCTCAGATTATGCAGTATTTAGCTGCAAGTCAGTTCGCAGAAGAAGATCGTCTTCACTTTATTAAAACGCAATTTATGTTTTGGTTATTAGCAGCGTCAGATGGGCATGCCAAGAATTTTTCTGTAGCAATTAATGAAGGTAGCAACTTTCAATTAACTCCACTCTATGATGTGCTTTCTGCCTGGCCGATTATTGGCAATCAACCCAATCAGATTCCCTACCAAAAAGCAAAACTAGCAATGGCTATACGCACAAAAAATGCACATTATAATTTTGATGATATCGCTCGCAGACATTGGCAGGAATTCACCCGTAAACTCGGTGTGCCGAATGCCTTTGAAGAAATGCAACATATAGCAGATAAGATAATAGAAAAGATTGATTCAATCTATGAAGAGCTACCTGATGGATTTCCAATTGCCTTAATTGATAGCATTAAATCCGGTGTCGAAAAGCACGTTTCTCGATTCAATACCGTTTAATAATAACCCCCAAAAAAGGATAGACACGAATTAATCCTAGTGTCAGAATCACCCCCACGTACTGATGATTTTTGTAATGCTTTTTCTAAAAACATAAAAATCTTCATTTTTTCAGGTGATTAAATGTTGATAAATGACTTGCAAAAATAACCATAAATATCAACATGTTATATTATTTTTTGATTTTTATTACCGAATAACACCTAACAATCACCATGTAAAACTATGTTGGTCAGGGGCTTCATAATCCTGGGGTCGAGGGTTCAAGTCCCTCTTTCACCACCAATAAAGACGCCCCTTTCGAGAGATTGGGGCGTTTTCATTTTTGGGCTACGGCCCATTCATGGCCCACTTTTAGCCCACAAAAACATTTAGTTTCATTTTTAAATTGAAACATGACCCTAAGTACACAATTAATAATCATTAGTTCTAAAAATCCATTCAATTAAATCAATACATGATTTAGTTTATGCAAAGTAGCGGACTTTTAATCCGTTTGTCGTGGGTTCGATCCCCGCACACCTACCAAGATATAGAGCCCAGTCAGAAATGACTGGGCTTTTTCTTTTGTGCAGTTTGATTGCACTTCATGAGTGCATGAGACTACCGTTCCTGGTAGCCTAAAGCATGATCAGACTGCCTGAAAGACAGCAGAAAACGTAGCATGAGAATAAACATTGAGCATTATCATCCTGACCTTTCTTAAAAAAACATAAAACTTGCGCTAAAAACGTTTCATGCTACTTTGAAATTTTAATTATGGAGATTGAGATGGATAAAGCCTTATTAGCGATGTCTTTAATATTATTCGTGTTTCTGATCATGACACCCATCTTTCTATGGATTAACAACCGTTCTAATAACGATACGGAGGAAATGGATGATTTATCAGAAGTGAATTTAATGAAACTGGAAATCAAAAAGAAGTTGTTCAATATGCTGGAGACCTGGATTCAGGAAAGCAATTTAAACCATGAACAGATTGCATTAAAGCTCGCTGTGAACATAAGCGTGCTATCCGACATTATGCATCAGCACTTTGACAAGTTCACGGTAGATCGATTAATTGATCTGGTTATTAAAACCGGCATGCCAGTTAAATTAGTTATCACAAATAAAGATAAATAAGGATCGAAGCCAATGGACCATATTTCAAATTTCATTATCCAATCACCCTATCAATTTTTAGGACTTCTTCTTTTACTGGCTGTAATTTTCTTTATTTCTTCGATCTATTTGTTATTTCGGAAAGTGAAAAAACAGAATCAGATTCAAAATGCCATCAAGCAGAAAAAACTTGCCGAACTAAAAGCTCATGAGGCATACAAGGCGCAATTCAAAAGCATTCATCTGGTCAGGAAGAAGTTTAATAAATTAAAGAAAGTCAGTATTATATTGTCAGGAGATAGGTTAAATGAGCAAAAGTGCAGATAAAGCAATTGAAGACAATCTGGCAAAAATTGACTATTCATCAAAATCCGTCAGGCAGGAGGCTTTTCGTGCCGAGTGCAAAAGACTTGGCTTAAGCCCCAAGGAAGCTGCAGAAAAAGCTAGCCTCTTTAATGGTGTTGACATATCAAGATTTAAATTAGTCCGCATGCCGCCTTGATAATATTTACAAAGCCTATGAGTGTAAATCATCGTGCAATCAGTATTCAATCATAAGTTTGATAAGATCAACTCCTGCCAAACTAGCTATCAAGCACATACCGGCAAATTGCTCCACCTAGTGGTATAAGCAGGACTCTTGTTCTCCTGCCGCATTTTCCATGGCCGCCTGAACCCCTCACTCGCCAGCTTGATGGATTCCTTGCCCATCCTGCGATTGGACTTCACCCGTTTCACTAGACATATCATAATGTCGACATTGGATCGCAGATCCTTAGATGATCTTTTGTTGTTTTAAACAACAAATAGAATCGCCACTAATTTATTTCTGCAATGACATAACAGTTATTTCCGGCTCTCTTTGCCTCATACATCGCTGCATCCGCATTACTCATGATAGCTTCCATATCAATGCCATGGTCAGGATATAGTGCGATGCCAAGACTAGCAGACACGTTGACGATATACCTGTCCAACGTAAATGGTTGACCCAGTGAAAAAATAATCTTGTTTGCTAGTTTGATTACATCATCAACAGTCATGACATCAGAAACTAAAATGGCAAACTCATCGCCGCCAAATCTGGAAATGGTATCCACTTCACGTACAAGTTCAGATAAACGTCCCGCTACCGCTACAAGCAGATGATCTCCAACCTGATGACCAAACGTGTCATTGATGGGTTTGAAATCATCAAGATCCATGTAAATCACAGCGAATTGGGAGTTGTGCCGGGCGGCATAGGCTAACTGCTGTTTGAAGCGGTCATCAAATAGCATTCTATTGGGTAAGTTGGTCATAAAGTCATGATGGGCATGATGGGCGATCGTTTCCTGCATGGATCGTTCCCGGGTGATGTCGGAAAAATTACCGATCATGCTGACGACATTGTTGGCGTCATCTGTTATAGCATGGACAATAAGCCTCTGTAGGTAAACAGCACCATCTTTACGTCTATTCCATAAGTCACCTTTCCAGTGACCTAATTCTTTCAACGTTTTCCACATATCTTCATAAAACTCTTTTGATTGCCTGCCTGAAGCAAGTAGACGTGGGTTTTTACCAATCACGTCCCCTGCTGTGTATCCTGTAATATCAGTAAAAGCGGGATTAACAGAGACAATGTTGTTGTTTGCATCAGTGATCATTACACCATCATGACTGATCTCGAAAAGCTTTGCGTGCAGTTTATTCTGGCGAGCCAGGAACCGTTGAGTAGAGGCCATAATCGCCAAAGCCATGCCCAGGCTTGCCAATAATAAAGAAAAAATCCAGAAATTTTCTAGGCCGTACAGTGTGAAATCATCGCCAAAAATTCCTACATTCAAATACGCACTCATTAATGACTGCGAGAAAAATAGCAGTTGTATCAATGCTGTATTTCTTTTACCTGTTCTTAAGCCAGCCCAGAGAATTACAGGAAAGATCCATGCTAAGGTTGGCGTATGTTCAAAATTAACAACAGGTTCCCAGCCAAGAAAAACAACCAGACCTATAGCAACCGCGATAACCCACACTGCCATTCTTTCGATCAGTTTCGCTGGATCACGAAAGAACGAAGCTTTAGTGGAAAATACTAGAATGAGTGGTGTAAAAAACACGATACCCAGCACATCTGCCCGCCACCAGCGCCAAATAATGACAGGTAGCATATCTATATTAATCATTCCTGATATCAACAAAGTCATAGGACCGAGTGTGGCACTAGCCATGGCTGGAATCATTGCACCTAATACAAAGATAGTGATTAGATCATTGACTCGGTGGAGCTTCGGATTGAACGTGGCCGCCCTTGTAAGCAGACTGTAACCTAAATATGTTTCCAGAACATTGCCAATCGCTGAACCTAAACCAAAGACCAGCGGCGTATCTACCATGTAAGCTGCAAAGCAAGCTGAAATAAATACAGCAGGCAGATAACGTTGACCACCCAGCAAAACTGCTGCAAGGGCTATCCCGCCAGATGGCCAGAATAAAGTTGCGCTATGGCTTACTGTGCCAAACGTCATCGCCATCTTGGCAACGGCGACATAAATGACGATGAGTAAAGCTGACTTTAGTACAAATGTCATTTTAAGTTAATGAACTCATGAATTTTAAAATCTATTTCAGTATAGCTTCTTATTAATTGTTTTGACCCTCACCCATTTGGGGGGGGCTAAATGCTATTTTTTGTTTAAAACAGCAAACTGAGCATTTAGTGAAGTCTTTCAGTAGTTCTTCTGGGAACAGAAAAATTTGGCATTAAAAATTGCAGAACTTTTAAAAATGACTTTCCCCTTCTCACTACTAACCACAAGAGGCCAGAAATATTCTGGTCATTTTGAATATAAATAGCGTGACAATTTTGTCACGCTTTGACGAGTACTAGCGAGTGAAGGCGTGCCTAAAACAATAGATAAATGATGATTTTTAAAATTTAGAATCCGCGCGTCGGTATTTAGATGCTGCCCCCGGCCATCATCTAAATCAAACTCACTTTTATGTGGGCTTTTTTTACACCTAGGATTTAAATAACATTCCAACTCTGCTGGTGACCTTGAGTGTCGATAATCTATTAGATGCGAAAATTGACGCTGGATGATATTTTCTTGTTTTAAACAACAAATTATAGACGTCTAACAAATTAATGGCGATTCACTCTTATGAAAAACGGTTAGCTATAAAACTGGCCCGTAGCTTAGCTTCTAAAACCAATCAAATCCTCATAAAAATAAGAAATATTGCCAAAACCCCAAAACATGATGAATTATCTGCCGACTTCACACTTGAAATTTAGCTTTTTAGAAATTGAACGTAAAAAAACACCCAAAAGAAGTGACTAGTTATATGATTCTATAAGTGTTTAATTGTTGGATTTAGAGGAGTCAAGCATGAAAAAAATATTGCTGTCATGGGCGATACTCTTTGCGTTATTGCAAAACCTGGCTTTTGCTGAGGATGTTTACGTAATTAAGCCAGAAGATGTAGGTTTGTCCACTCCCCGTTTAAATAGGATCAATGCGCTCATTAATAGCCATATTGAGAATAAGCAAATGGCAGGTGCGGTTGTGCTGGTTGCTCGCAAAGGCAAGATTGCCTATTTTGAAACCTTTGGTCAGGCCGATGTTGGTAAGCCGATGCAAAAAGATACAATGTTTAGGATTGCGTCGATGACCAAGCCACTAGTGAGTGTAGCGGTTCTCCAGTTGTACGAGGAGGGACTCATTCTGCTCTCAGACCCCGTGGCTAAATATATTCCTGAGTTCGCACATCCGAAGGTGCTTGAGATGCTGCCACCGGGATCTAGTCCTGCATTTAAACTGGTGCCTGCAAAACGTGAACTCACTATCAAGGATTTGCTTACACATACCGCGGGCTTGCCTTACAGTTTTTCCTCAGACTGGTATCCTGGCAATCCGCTATATCGTCAGATGGATGAGTTTTATCGAGAAGCCGGAATCAGCAGCGGCTTGTACGAAACAGAAGGCACGATAGGCGATATGGTTAAGCGCTTGGGGAAACTGCCTTTAGCCAGCCAACCGGGTGAAGCTTTTGTGTATGGCATGGCTGCTGATGTGCAGGGATATCTGGTGGAAGTTGTTTCCGGCATGAAACTGGATGACTACATGCGTGAGCATATATTTAAACCATTAAAAATGAAAGACACCTATTTCTTTATGCCGGAAAGTGAGCAGCATAGGCTTTCTGCATTATGGAAAACAGATTGGCATGGCCAGCTGGAAAAAGTGAGTGATGATCCACACCAGGAAGATGCCTACGTATATTCAGCCAGTTATCAATACAAAGGTCCCAAGTCATTTCTTTCTGGAGGTGTTGGCGTTACAAGTACGGCCTATGATTACTACCGCTTCTGTCAGATGTTATTGAACAAGGGGGAGTTAGATGGTGTGCGACTATTAAGCCGTAAAACAGTTGAATTGATGACTGAAACAAACCATATCGGAAAGCTGAATGCCACTACACTGCATGACGATGGTTGGAAATTCGGGTTGGGTGTGGCGATACAAGCTGACCGTGCACATAATGTAGATAGCGGTGATGTGGGTACATTTGAATGGGCCGGGATCTTCTCAACACGATTCAGCGTAGACCCAAAAGAAGAAAAAATCACGATATTCCTGTCGCAGACACATCCATTTAGTCACCATTTTGATTTGTGGGATAAGTTATTAGTGTTGTCCAGTTCCAGTATTGCAGATTAATAGGCAGGTGATCATCATGAAAAATTACAAAATATTCAGTTCATTTAAATTCACGCAAAGCAGTTTGTTAGCAATATTCGCAATCTGTAGTTTGTTTTTCGCCTGGACTGCACAGGCGACGGCTCCGCGCGTTACCCCTAAACTATTTGGGGAAGTCAAAGTTGCTGATATCGTGAGTTATCAGCTTTCGCCGCTCAATTCTGCATCCAAGGCCGATGGCGAACTGGGCATGGAACTGCTTACAGAGGCCTTCAAGGCCGTAGGCAAGTCGCCTGTTGTTGATATGTTGCCTTCAAAACAGTTGGCAACCTACGCACTTTTTAGTAACGATGTGGCGGGTTTGATCGGTAGCCCGCGTGACCTTGCGGCCAAACAAAAGAGCCAATACCGGCTGACACCGTTTTTGCTGGTGGGTGCCGCGCCAAACGAGGATGTCATTGCACTGATTGCCAGTACAAACGCACGTGGCAGCGAGCTGAATCAGGCATTTAATGATGGTTTGCAGAAAATTATTAAAAATGGGAAATATCTGGAAATTCTTGAGAAACATCGTGATAAGGAGCAAATTCCTGCCAATTATTTCAATCGTTTAAAAAACTATAAAATCAACTAACATGTATTGCTTTACATTGCCCCGGTTGGCAGATAAACCCAATACCAGTGTGTATATGTCACTCGTATTGGTTCTGATGATGTTGGTGACAGCTATGGCAAAGGCTGAGCATAATGCTGTTGTCTTTGAGTCAACCGAAACACCGCCCTACTGGTCTGCCGATTTGCCTGATCATGGCGTTGGTGGCGCTATGCTGGCTGTGCTTTCTGAAGCTGCCGGTGTGGAGTATTCAATCAAGTATTTGCCAGTCAAGCGCTTCCGTAATAGTTCATCTACTTATATTGTTGGTGATCCTGATTTGTTAACACAGCAGAAACAGCGTGTTATTCTTCCCTTTGGTATATTTCATTCGGCATTTTTTTATTACAAACCTCGTCATGGCGCATTAGAGCTCAACAGTTTGGATGACATGCGCGGGTTAACTTTAGGGGTGCTTAGGGGTACGCTGGAGGATAAAAAATTTTTCACCAGTCAGGGTATTCAGGTAGAAGAAAGCGACACCGTAGAGTCGTTATTGAAAAAACTCAGAAAAGGTAGAATCGATATCTGCATACTGGTTGCAGGTGCCGGCGAATATACCATCAAAAAAATATTTCCTGCAGAAGCTGATGCCTTTGTAAAAACCATTATTCCGGGATTATCCCGCCCAATTGCCATTATGGTGGATATCAGCGATCCGGAAGGTAAAGCCATTGCACAGCGCTATCGTAATGTTTTGGATAGCGTCATTCAAAGTCAGAAGTATCAGCAAGTACTCGAGAGGTTTTATGGTAAAGACAAAATACCTAGCACCAGAGCCAAGCAGTTAAATAAATTCATACAGTATTACGCAAGTAATTGGGGCGATTAATGCAGCAATCAGATACCAAACAATCGGTTACCCCCGTAGAAAAACAGAAGTCATTTTATCGTGAACTCCTGTTTGCTATGGCTGCATTGGTTTCTTTACTTACCCTAGTGACCAATCTGGTGAATTATGTCTACTTCTCGCACGAAACAGAAAAAATTTATGATAAAAAGTTAACGGATTATGCTAGCTACCTAAGTAATTCCCTCGAACTGCCACTCTGGAATATAGATGATGAATTGGTCGGTAATATTGGCCGTGCATTTGTTTCGAATGCAGAAATTGCCTCGCTCACAATTGTAGATGATGAAAAGCGCACGGTCTTTAGTTATGGAAAACGTACCGATGATGAGATCAATCGCTTGATTACGATACGTCATGATAGAAAAATTATCGGAAAAGCCGAAATTGGCGTGACATTAAGCAGTTATAAAAAGCGGGATCGCCAGCTGATGCTAATCAGCGTTGTCACGGCCTTGTTGATTATTTTGCTGCTGCTGGTAATGATGCGATGGCTGTTGTTACGTAAATTGGAAAAGCCTATAGATTCCATGGTGACTGCAATCGAAAATATGGCTAAAGGCAAGTATCAACAGATCCAGCTACCTGAAACTTATCGGGAATTTAATTCTATTCTGACTAATTTTCAATACATGTCCAATGTGGTAGCAAGCCGTGAAGCCAGCCTGCGCGCTAGCGAGCAAAGACTGAATACCATTCTTGACAATGTGGATGCCTATATTTATCTTAAGGATGCTGAAGGTCGCTATACATTTGTAAATAAGATGTGCCTTGAATTATGGCATGAGTCACCTGAAAGTGTTATCGGTCGTACAGATGACGATTTCTTTGATGAGCGGATGGCAAAAGTAATCAGAGAGAATGACCGCAAAGTGATTGAGAATGGTGAGACCGTCAAGTCTGAAGAATCTGGCACAACATCCAGGACGGGTATACCGGTCACCTATTGGGCCGTCAAAATCCCTTTGCGAGGTGACGACGGAAATATCCATGCGCTTTGCGGAATCTCTGTTGATATTACTGACCGTAAGCATTTGGAAGAAGAGCTTATCAAATACAAAGACCACCTTGAGGACGAGGTGCAGCAGCGTACCGTGGCATTGGTACTGGCGCGCGAAGAAGCCGAAATGGCCAACCGCGCCAAGAGCACATTCCTCGCGAGCATGAGTCATGAGCTGCGTACACCCTTGAATGCCATATTGGGATTTTCCAGCCTGATGCGCAAAGAACCCTCACTGAACGGGTCTCAAATTGAAACATTGAATATTATCAACCGCAGTGGCGAGCATCTTCTGAGCTTAATCAATGATGTTCTGGATATGGCAAAAATCGAAGCCGGCAATGTACAGGTTGAAATCGCGCCGCTTGATCTTGGCTCACTAATTCGTGACATTGTCGATTTAATGCACGTCAGGGCACAGGAAAAAGGACTCAAACTCGACGTTGACCAGTCCTCGAAATTTCCACGCTATATCAAAGGTGATGAAACCCGGCTCCGTCAGGTGCTGTTGAACCTGATTGGCAATGCGATCAAATTTACCAAGGAAGGCTCTGTCACTTTGCATTTAGGTACAAAAGAAAATAAAGTGTCACACCTGTTAATTCAAGTAGCCGATACTGGAATTGGTATCAAACCTGAGGACCAGAAAAAGATATTTGAGCCATTCGTTCAGGTCGGAGAACCCAGCGCCCAGAAAGGCACGGGCCTGGGGCTGACAATTACACGCCAGTATGTCGAACTGATGGGTGGCAATGTCAAAGTCGAGAGCGCCCTGGGTGGGGGCTCCGTCTTTACTGTCGAACTCCCATTGGAATTGGCAAGCGAGGCAGATGTTGTCAAATTGACAGGCACGGCTGGTGGCGAGATTGTTGGATTGGCTCCCGGTCAGCCTGAATACCGCATCCTGATTGTTGAAGATCAGAAAGAAAACCAAATATTGCTCAGCCAACTCATGACGATTGTCGGCTTCTCCGTCAAGGTTGCCGATAACGGCGAGCAAGGTGTACAAATTTTCCAGAGCTGGCAGCCGAACCTGATCTGGATGGATAGACGCATGCCAGTCATGGACGGTATTGAAGCTACCAAGCGTATCCGCGCACTGCCTGGTGGAAAAGACGTCAAAATAGTGGCCGTGACGGCATCAGCATTGGTAGAGCAACGCTCAGAAATATTGAATGCCGGAATCGACGACTTTGTCTTCAAACCTTACCGCTTTAATGACATCTACGATTGCTTGATCAGGCAACTGAAAGTGCAATACCTCTATGCCGATACCCAGCCAGAAAAAGCAGTAAATGAAGTAGCATTAACCCCCGAAGCTTTAGCAGTACTGCCACAATCTGCCCGGCATGCACTGCACTCGGCCTTGCAAAGCCTGGAAGGCGAAAAGATTGACGCCGTGATGGAGCAAATCGCGACCTATGATGTCGAACTGCATAAGATACTGCAACGATTGATAGACAACTTTGATTACCCAAGCATACTGAAAGCATTGAAAACTGACTAAGCGAATATACCGATAAGAAAACACTGCTTTATTCAGTCATCGCGAGGAGTGTAACGACGTGGTAATTCATAACATCATAACCCTAGTCAATTATTAAACACACACATTCGTGCTTAAATTCCGTTGTAGATACCCGTTCTGGGCTGCTTCATTTGACACCTCATTAAGTGATAATTATCTCTTAATTGGTGTCCCATTTCATTAGACCATTACACTTAAGGTGCACTAGTAACTATAGCGCGCGAAACTCTTTCTAAATAGCCATCATTAACTGGCAATTCAATTCTTATAAAAGCTGCGCTATCTTTTTGGGTGGTACTTGATATCTTGAAATTTGACATATCAAATACTTTATCCAACTTACCATTTTTGACTGCTGATTCTAAATTTTTATGAATAACGCTTGCTAATTCAAGCTGTCGTTTATTCATAGTAGTAACTGCCACTTGATCCAGATTTTTTGTATTGAAGATTAGGCGATTTGGATTAATATCGACCTCTACACCGCCCTCAATCGACATACTAATGCTTTTTACGTTTTCATCCCCCGCTCTACCAAGCATAGATGCTATTTGTTTTGCAAAGCCTGATGATGCTCCAACAGTTTTGGACTCTAACGAAGTCGTCAAATGAACATAAGACTCATCATTAAGAATGTCCCCAGTATGTGAAACTAAGACATTATCTACATACTGTACTTCCGAAACTTTTTGTCCGTTACTCAGCTCGATAGGTTTTTTGAATTTAATCTTTATGCTAGACCCACGCTTTACTTTTCCAAATTTTAATTTCCCTAACAACTTAACAACACTTATACCTCGCGCATTAACAAGACTTTGCCTACCTTCAGTAGAGTTTGCCCATTCGACCATTACATTACCACTTCTACGAAGCTGGCCCCATAACGTTTTAGACTCTTCTATAATTTTATGTAACAACCTCCCCTTGACTTGACTTACCGCATTACTTGTTACATTAATATGAGAAAAATTGGACTCACTTCTGATTTTTGTTTTTATCGACAGGTGAAAATCCACAAACTCGCCTACCATTTTCTCCATAGAGCTGTGCCCCGTATGTAAGTGAAGAAAGTCATCCCCTGACTTTTTCAAATTTTCAACAACGGTACTAACCCACTTTTCTTTAAGCTCTTTAGGCAGAACTGTTTTTGCTGATTTCTTAACACTATGAAATAGGGCTAGCCAAGAAACTTCATTTTTTCCAAGCTTTTTTCTTTGCTTAGGATTTTTACTTATAAAGACTTCGAGTAATTTTTTGGGTACCTTAAGTCTTAACAACCTATTTAAGCTATATTCTCGACCTCTTTGTAATTCAGAAATAAATTTAGGTTTAGCCATATAAGCAGCAATTTTCTAGGTCGATGATGCTTCAGCTAAGGTTTGAATATCCATGATTAGCGCATAGTCTCTGAGTAGGACTTTCAGACTTTGAAATTTATCTAGGGATACCATCACTAAGGGTAAAATCGCCTCTAAAGTCATTTCATTACATATTTCTTTTCTTAAAATTGCAAGTTCACCAACTCGAGCTAAAACTTCCTGACCAATGGCCTTATCACTAACTAACAGCTCTGTCATTCTTTGATTAAGAGAAGCGTATTTTTTTGCAAGATTTTGATAATGATGCGCAAGCACGTACATATTTACAACAAATGAAACACCTCTTAAAAGACCAGATATTGGTGCAGTCTCAGGAGTTACCAACGTTGCAATTGATAAAGCTGCAGATGCTGTTGAAACAGATTTAAGGAACTTATCCTTATTTTCTTCAGCCTCCTTAAGCTTTCTAGGCAATATCGATGAGTACCTAATGCAAACAATATATTCAAAGCTCTCCTTACTGATTGACTCTTGTTCTATTAAGCCATCTAAAATTTCTTCATTTAATATTCCAAATATTAACAAGTTACCATTGAGCATCTCAATTGCAGAGTCAATCACCAGGCCATCTACACCATCTGGCCCCAAAGCTTTAGCATAATTTTTAATTTTACTAGGGTCTTTTAGGTCCTCTTGTATTGGCAGTAGCCTGCAACTCAGGCTTTTACTCGACTTAATCGCATCATTCTCAACATCTTTCAAGAATTGCCAAAGTATATTGCCAAGAATTTGTTCCAGCGCCTCAGGAGAATAAATATTACTTAGCGCACCCATTACTAGTAGACTAGCAGGGTTTTCCCTAACAACTGACTCAGTAGAAAGCTGAAGAAACTCCGTCGATCCACTGATTAGCTTCTCTATGCTTGCCTTCTGTAGCTGTAAATTGTCCAACCTAGTATTGAATCTTTTTAATCTTTCTCTTTGATTCTGAGCCCGTGAACCTCTGATATGGCTTTTTACACTAGAAATATTTTCCTTAGTGCGCTGAAGTTGATCAGTAATTTCTTCTAACTTCTGGCCTTGCAGATAAATATCATGTAACTCATTATATAAGTTGCGAATTTTATCTTTATCCGCATTAAACCTAATGTAAGTAGATCGACTGACTCTCCCTTGCTCATCAGAGTAGTCATCCTCAACCTCCTCCCATTTGTATGAAAATTTCTGCCATACATTTGCCACTTCGTCTCTAGCATAATTAAGTCGTGCCAACATCAAGTCGGCGGCTTTTTTCTCAATACTAGCCAGAGCATTTCTGATTAATATTGCAAGAATATTTCTAATGAATACAAAATAAGATTGAACTGGAATCCACTGAGCAGCATCCTCAACATAAACCCCACCCGAGCTTGGCATGAGGCGTTGCTTTGCTTCGTCTGAACACTTACTACCAAGCTGTTGTTCAATACTCCATATTGGATACCATCCACCATTGATGTAAAGAGTCACTAGAGTTTCTAGCAACTCACTGTCAAAAACAACTTGGTACTCATCTCCTTCTATTAAAGTAGCCAGTGAGGGATAGTTTGTAAACGCGAAAAGTGAAGGGAGGGTATCCACTTGTTCAAGAGCTTTTTTTAACTCTTGCTCAAACTGATTAAAACGTCTAGTAATTAGCTCATCAATATTATTTGAATACTTTTCATTAACGCCACTATTCTCGTCTAGCAAGTCTTTAGAATTTATAGTCACAGTAATCCCAAGCGCATAAGGAGATGCATCCGGGTTACCAATCTCTTCGAAGTTGGCCATTATTCCTCAATTGAACATTGTTTAATTAAGTAGGCTTTTTCTCTTTATATTCATGTACTAATTTATGCTGCTCACTCTGGAGATAGATTAACGATGTAGGTAAAGTAAACTCCCATGGCTCTCCTACAGGTGTACTGCCAGCTAAGTCATCCTGTTGACTACGAACCTCCTCATACAAAGGGATATATAATGGGTCGCCAATAACGGGCGCTGGTCCACCTTCCCAAGGCTCTCTGGTAGCTAGAAAGTGAAGAACTGCATTTTCATAGCCTGGTTTAACTGCTAATAAGACTTTTGAAGAGCCCGCCTGTAAAAATTGTGTAAATAATGGATCAGATTCATCTTCACGATTCATTAACTCTATCCACTTAGGTACTGATGCCCAAAAGTATGGATAAAATACATAAGACAGCTGAACCCATTCAAAAGCTTGCTCTAAAAATTGAACGTATCTGCCTTTGCGTTTTGACTCTTCTAAATCGATAAATGTAAATTTAGTTTTAGGATCATCCGGCGCATCGTTGAATCCAGCACTTGCTTCTGTTACAACCTCAGCTCCTCCATTTGAAGCAGCTTTTTTGCTACCAGAAACAACATCTAACTTAGGGTAATAAACATCTAAAGGAATTTTACTGGTAGCCTGTATATCGGAAATCTCCTCATCACTCCTATCCTCATCAAACTCTTTAGCAATCATTGAGATACATTGACGCTTTAACTCTCGAGCGATGGTATCCTGATTCCATAAGCTTGACTTACCACGGATTATTTCATTTAAAGCAGTAGCTTTAATTTCAGACAACTGCTTTTTGTAATTACTCAGTCGACTAGCAAAATCCTGTACGCCTGTATTTCCCGACTGATTGTTATTCAGCTTTCTTGAGAGTTCATTAAAAACTTCCTTTTGCCAATTTACATAAACTAATTCACTTCTTCTCAAAACAACCTTAAAGGTAAGATCGTGTCCTTCACAAGTTTTAGAGCGTATTTTTATAGTGAATGGGTTGGCAAGAAAAATATTATTGGGTGGTATCCCCATGTAATTTCCACTCTCCTCTAGATTCTGAGTATTCCATTCTTTGCTAGTTTCATCGACTCTACTAAAGAGCTCATTATCATTAACCTTAATAATTAAAGTATTCTGATGTTCTGCGAGCCCCCCTTGTTCATTTATATTTGTAAATTTAGCAGACCCAGAAACTCGAAAAGTCTCTAAACTATATCCCGCTGGATTCCCATTAATAGTCCCAGTAAATGTTTCGGTTTTATCTGGAGGCTCCCCGATTACACCAAACTTAGTCTTTATTAAAAAACTCGCGCCACTGGTTTCGGCATTAGTTATTAATGTCTCGACCGTCTCTACCGGATATGGATAATTGCTTAAATCAAACGTCTTACTCAATTCATCAAACGTTTGCTTATCTATTTCACTGTAATTAGAAACAGGCAAAGAAACTGTAGATTCATCTGAGGTTTTATCAGAATCAGGGTACTTAGGTAAATCTAATGACGCGGTATAAGCATACAATCGAGATTCAACATAAAACTCAGCCGGCTCTGGCAACATAAACTCGAACATGAGCCTTTTACCGTAATTATGAATTTGAGCCTCGTAAACTTTTTCTAGCCACAAATAAATGCCAGATATATTGTCATTCGGCGGAACATTTGCAAACGTATGTGTGTTTGTTTCCTCAGTTTCAAATTGGCGAACCTGAGATCTCTGTTGAGAAACCTTACTTTGAACTCTACTTGTAGCCTTAGAAATAACCTCATTAACAAAATTTTTCGAGCTCTTATCACTAGTAGATTTTGAGTTAGAGTATGTCATCCCTGCGGTAACAGAAGCATCTACGACAGGATTGCCTTTATAAGTAAAACTAGCATTTGCATTTAAACCAAGATCTGACTTAATTGCTTCTTCAGCTTCATTCTTCAACTCAAATCTAGCTGTACTTTGACTGTCTTTAGTGCTTTCAGAATCGTTTGATGAGGAGAAGGTAAAACTATCCTCTGATTTTTCTAAAGTGCGGTGAACTCTAGTTTTAGTTTCTCCAGCTAATACTGTTTCAATATGGGCAATTTCGCCTTTTTTATAGCCCAAAAACTTTTGCTTAACAACTTTCAAATCCCCAATACCTATCGGTTTTATTGAATTAAAAGGCTCAAATGTATATTTGAATCTAGCAAAAACTGGATTTACTATTGGTGTAGCATGCATTAGCTCCACAACATCTTCAATAGAAGTAATTATGTTTACCCCCGTTTCTTTGAGGCTATCCAAAGCATTTGAAGATTCTGCTTTCCAATTTAACAATAATGGGTAGACTTCAGACACTACACTAACAAATTTAGAACTATTGGCTGCATAACTTCCCTCAGATATAGCATTATAAAAAAACTCTGTGATTGCAATGGATTCAAGTAAATGACAGGCTTTCAGCCCATCAATTGCTGGCTCAAGAGATATTGAATTTTTTTTCCTTAAAATATATAACCCATAAAGCGTATCAAACAAGATTCTTTTGCTGTATGCAAAATCACCTTCATACTTGCCATTTTTGGTGTTAAAAACAATCCCTGTAACTGTCTCAGAGGAGTTCGATAGGCTCTGTAATATCAATCCAAGGAACTCACTAAAATCAAACTTTAACTTCTCTTTAGAAGATTTGAATTTATTGATGAACCCCTCTGATGCTCTAAGTACGGCAACTAAGTCCTTAGTTAAGGGTGTGTAGATATCACTTAAACTCTCAGGGAAAATTCGTAAAGAATTACCATTTTTATACGTATTTTTCTCAGATGAATAACTAAGAAAAAAACCATCTACTAAACTTAAATTCTTATCAAGATTTAAGGTTTTTATTAAAGGTGGCGTTTTGATCTGATCATTTTGCCCATACCCAAAGCCACTAACCATTAAATCTTCAACTTTATCCTCAATTGATTTAGGGCCAGGTGACTTTGCCTTTGATCTTTTTCTTAGATTGCCAGTTGAAGATTTAGGATTGGTCTCAATAAGATGCTTATAAACAAGCTTTCCTACCGGAGAGTCTGATTGAGAAGAAAAAAGATCTACATCATAAATACCATGCAAATTATCCAACTGTCCATGATTAGGGCTAAGATCGGCCAAATGATATTCAATTTGAGACCCCTCACGGCAATATAGTGCATCGTCTCGAATGAAGCTCTTTCTCGACTTATATTTATCTAGCTTTTCGCCAGCTCGTATTGCCATGAACTGAAAAATATCCTGTAGATCATTAGCCATAACTATCACCTATCAAACATTAGAGTTGTAATAAATAATACATCGAACCGACTGCCATCATCTTAAAACAAACTTACCCAATTTTGTATTAAATAATATTTATGGCATTTCTAAATCTAACAATTTCACCCGATGGAATCACGCTCATACACTTAAGGATATAGTCTGAAATCTTTTTCATGGGTGCTCTCAGCCTTTCTACGTCAGTAATAATATATCCAGCAGTGACCTCATTGGTCATTTTATGATTCAGTAAGCGTTTTAAAGCATAAGCAGAAATATCCAAACTCTCGGCAATGGTAATAAAGGTGCGCCTCAAATCATGGGTGCTGAAGTTGACGCCACTTTCTTTTATAACATTGGCAATCTGCCTTTTAGGATCAGTCATATAACCCGAGTTTGTTTCATTCGGAAAACATATTTGGTTTTTGCTCCCGCTTTTCTTTTGGTCAGCAAGTCAAACAAAAAGTCAGTGAGTGGCAAGGTGTGGTCTGTATGATTTTTAGTATCTTTAATTATGATGGTTCTATCTTTGAGATCAACACGGTTCCAGGTAAGCCTAGCAGCTTAACTCCTTCTCAGGCCAGTAAATAAGACGAGTAATAAAAAATCCCTGACAACCTCTCGGTTCGGCGCGATTGAGTCATTTGATAAATTCATAACGGCCTGATACCAGGGCGCAAGATCATAGTGTTTGATCAGTGTGTTTTTCCAGACTGCACGATGCCAGGCACGTAATTGTGTAATTCTGACAACAGGGTTATGCCGAAAGATAGAGTCACCATTGCTATCTTCATATTTCATGATTGCATAGTTCATGACAGCTCTGAAGTTCCTCATGGTTTTATTTGCCTGGGATGGGCTGGTTTTGCTTATCTTTCGGAATTTAAGCTCCACCAGGTCTTTTGATATTTCAATGGCAGGCTTGTTTAACCAATCATGCAGATAAGCATCAAAGGTATGTCGATAGTCTTGAATCGTGCTGCGCTGCAAATTGCCACGCACTTCAATATAGTTTTCCAGTACTTCAGATAAGGTAACTAATTTAGCTTTCCTAGCTTTTTCTTCATCATGTGGATTTTTACCTCTGGATATTTCAGCCAAATATGATTTAGCTTGCGATCTAGCCTCATCCAAAGAAACAACATTGTGTCTTGCAAAAGATTTTCTAACTGTTTTGCCGTGAAGCTTGGCTTCAGCATAATAAACTTTTGCCGATTTACCTACGCGCAGTCCAAAACCCAGCAACTCTGAATCTCGATAGAAAATTTGACCAGCTTTTTCAAAAGGTACTTTTTCTACAAAAGACTTGGTTAATTTATGTAACATTTTTATACTCCGTTCTACTATTTTCTCGTTAAAAAATTAGTAGCCAGAATCGATAAAAAGTACTTAAAACGCAGTATATCTATGTGAAAATCGGTAGCAATATCCTGGCTACTAACCTAATGATTCTTAAAAGAAATTAAAACAATATCTATTAAAAACAATAAGTTAATTAGATTTTTCATAATCCTGGGGTCGAGGGTTCTAGTCCCTCTTTCCCACCAATACAGGCGCCCCTTTCGAGAGATTGGGGCGTTTTCTTTTATACTGATTTTCTCGATTAATAGTTATCTAACAGCCTCTGATAACATTACAGTACAAATGATTTAAGCTCATTCTGAGCTCCCGAAAAAGATCCATCAATAGAGTCGGTCTCCACATATTTTTAGTGACATAAACAATTCGTTAACTATTTGAAATAACTCATTAATCATTCTCTAATAATATACAAGCATATATTGGTAGTTCAGTATATTAACTCCAAATTTATTAGCGCTTTTTTGCAGAAGCGCTATTTTTTTATCTAAAAAATCTCAATCTATTTCATCAAATAGCAACTGCCTTTGCATACCCTTATGCATTGCAGGTTTATATCTTTAAGCGCACAATAAAATTGTTGTTTTCAATTTAATTAAGGGGCTTTCGAGATGGCTACACCAGGCAAAAAAAAGACTAAAGAAGATTTGTTAAAAGAAGCTGAAGCTAAAGTTAAAAACATCCGACAAGAAATTAAAGCGGAAAAAGCTAAAAAAGATGCGGCTTTAACAAAACATAGCGAGGGCATGGAAGTTGCCATTGCTGCGGTTGAAGCAGTGGCAAAAGCAAATAAAGTAAAAATTGCTGACGTTATCAGGTCAATTGCAAAAATCAAACGTGCCGGTTTAAAAATTGAGAGTACTCGCGAAACCGGGCATTACTTTTACGATTAAGGCTTACATATATTTAACAACTTTAAAAACGGCTTCTCTTAATTGGAAGCCGTTTTGTTTATAGCGCTGCCGATATTAGTTAAACACGCTATGTGGCCACACATATTGACCATGAATATTTAATGGTGGAATATGAAACTAGATATTGATCATGCCTATGCGCAAAAGGATTAAAAGTGCTATGAATTTTAAAATAATAAAATCATTGGTTTATTCAGCAATGTTTGCAGTTGTCACACTCCCGCTTACTGGCCATGCGGCGGCAGAGCAACCGGTAAACGATGTACCGCGTGGCAAATTACTATACTCGCTGCATTGCATCTCTTGCCACAATGAGCAGGTACATTGGCTGGCACATAAAAAAGTTTCTGACTGGCCTAGCCTGATCGCACAAGTAAAACTATGGCAAGGTATTGCTAACCTGAAATGGAATGATAGCGATATTGAAAATGTTGCCAAACATTTAAATGCGCTTTATTACCACTACCCGGTACCCAATACACTGGCGCGTACAAAGTAAATTTATATTTACAAATTAGAAATATTATTGAGCAGTTTTTTACAGCGGATTTTTTCCACAAAATCTGTGGATAACTTTGTGATTAATTGTGCAAACAAACTGTAACCTACAGATTTGTAACGATTTTTTACAATGGTTTAAATTTTAAACTATTATTTTTTACTTTAAAATCAATTAGTTACAAATCAGCCATTGATTGATAAGGTTTTTTTGACTTTGTTAATGTAGCACTTTAACTGGTGTGTATAACTAAGCATGTTTTAGTCATGATTTTTTGTTATTTAGCAAGCATTTACGCCAATATTCAGGCTTTTTTATGATACAAACACAAACAATTTGTTACAGAAAAATCATATTATGTAAATGAGCTGTTTGCCGTTTCCCATGTATGCCGCAATTAACAGACAAGTCATGGCAACCACCGTTAAATTCCTGCGCAGCGGTGTATACCAGGCTGGTAACTCGACCTTATCGGATAGTTGCTTATCGCGTATCAAGGCAATTGCAAAAAATACTGCCAACAGAATAAATCCGTAGAATTTTGGTATTGATAGCGATACCCATGCGACCAGGGACGGAACAATACTCCAAAAAAATGACCAGCGTTGCTTATTGATTGGCAGTTCATGCAGCAGCATTGCAAATGACCAGTGCAAAGCACCTACAAAACTAAGGATCACCGCACCGTAGCTAAGCAAAAAGTGACGCCACATATCAAGGTGACCATGATCAAAAAACAAAAAAACTGTAGGCACTATAAAAGGCAGCAACCCAAGGTAACCGAGCAGTTTTGGCATTGTTGAAATGTAGTGTTTTTTCATATCGATCAAATCAGAGGTATTGTTTAAGCAGCTATATTGCCAGCGCATCGGCCACAACGCTAATGCTTTATTACAATCACCATCCTTTATTAAGCTGCGTTAATGGTTTTACCGAGCACACACTCATGAACAGCAATAGAGCGCTTAATTAGCTATGGCGCATAATGCATTCAGCCGAACAAAATACATTGCAAAATATATTGTCGGCTTAATAATTAAATGCGTATTCTTAGTAAAAAGGCCAACTAAAACAATTTCAAAAAAGCCACCTAAGATAGTCTCAAAAAAGCCACCTATTTTTACTTAAGGCATCCAAAAAGTAATTAAGTTAAACTCATACGCATTAGGACTGCCCATCATCTGATAAAGAAATCAAGTCCTCCATGCACTCACGCATCGCACACCAAAAGCCGTGTTTGTGGACAGAGGCTCCGTGGATCTTCTCGTAATAGCGAATGGTTTCAAGGTTGACCCCAGATTCTTTGCTTAATACGCCAATTGTACATTCTTCAATCATGACTTGACTCTGTAGTAGCTACAGACTTTATGATACATGTTATAAATTAGAAGGGAAGAAATATGAGCGCACATTGCTGTCAACATGAGCATGAATCAGACAACAGTAACAGCCATCATGGACGCTATCGTAAAGTATTGTGGATTGCGTTAATGATCAATTTGACGATGTTTGCACTGGAAATAGCATCTGGCGTAAAAGCTAATTCAGTATCTTTGTTTGCAGACTCTTTAGACTTTCTTGGTGATGCAGCCAATTACGGAATTAGCTTATGGGTCTTAGGCATGGGTCTTGCAATGCGAGCTAAAGCCTCATTATTATAGGCTTTAACCATGCTACAGCTGTTCTACCTAGTGCACAAACCATGGGGCTTATTGGCTTAGTGGCATTTGCTGCTAATCTGAGTGTTGCTGCGCTACTGTATGCCTATCGTGAAGGTGACAGTAAAACATTTTCTCGATTCATCTGATGTATGTATTTATAGTAATTCTCCTATAGGCACTATAAAATCTGCACATGCAGAACCCCACCGGCGCAACAGAGCAAAAACAGCCAGATCAAAACATTGGAGTACATCCGGATGTAGTCAAGCTTGGGCTGGTGAGCATGCTTACTGATCTCAGTTCTGAGATGATTTTCTCGGTTTTTGCTATCTTCTTTACTTCAGTTGCTGGCGCATCGACTGCCTTGCTAGGGCTCATTGAAGGCTGCGCTGACCTGTCTGCATCATCCTTGAATTACCTGTCAGGCTGGCTGTCTGATAGAACCGGAAAGCGAAAAGTCTTTGCTCTACTTGGATATGGCTTCTCAACATTGGCCAAAGTGATTCTACTGGTAAGCAGCTCCGTCGTCGGATTAGGTATATTCCGTGTCGTTGAACGTCTCGGCAAGAGTTTCCGTGGACCGCCACGAGATGCTTGGCTGTCATCGGTTGCTGGTAAGACGAATCGAGGTTACTCATTCGGTGTACATAAAGCGCTTGATAAAACCGGTGCCATCCTGGGGCCACTTATCGCTTACGGGCTACTCCGGTGGCTGGGTGACGGAGCTTCGACCTTTAAGATGCTGTTCTGGATAGCCTTAATACCTGCTGTGTTGAGTATTATCGTATTAAGCCGGATTCAGGATCAGCCAGAACCAATCCATCAGCGTGAGAACATGCTCGAAACCTGGAATATCCTGAGCCCCCAGTTCAAGCGCTATCTCATTACATCTGGAATCTTTTCACTGGCCTACTTCAGTTTTGGCTTCTTGCTACTTCATGCGCATGACGCTGGCTTCACTACCCAAGACATTGTTCTGCTTTATGCTTTATTTAATATTTCTTTTGTCATCTCAGCGCCAATAATAGGCCAAATAGGAGACAAGATTGGCAGATCACGCATCATATTATTGGGCTACTTTACTTACCTTCTTATGTGCCTAGGTTTTGCATATGCTACGACCAGATGGGAAATCATCGTATTGTTTATTATTTATGGACTGTTCTACTCAATTGATGAGGCCCAAAGCAAAGCATTTATTACCGATATTGAGCTGGAGCACCGTGCATCTGCGATTGGTATGTATAACTTTGTGACAGGCATTATCTACTTACCAGCATCTATTCTTGCCGGTGTGCTATGGCTTACAAGCCCTGTAGCCGTATTTTTTACTGCAGCCACCCTTGCACTGCTCGCTATCATTTGCTTCTTAATTTTACGTCCAGATATAACATTCAATTAAAAATTTTTGGGGTCTGCTATTGGCTAGGGGCTGAAGTTTACTTGTCAGACTTGAACGGCAGTTTTGTCCCCAAGTTTCCTCAGAGCCCCAATAGAAGACTGGCAAGAAAGTGTCTAGTAAGGACTGGTCGATTCAGTTAATCCAGAGAGTGATGCGTAAACTGCAGATGAAGTTAGTGCCGCGATGAGAAGATTGAATCACAGACCTAGAAAAAGGCATGGATTTAAATCCCCTCATCAGGTATTTTTAGAACTTACGGGCGTTGCACTTCAAATTTGAATCCGCTATTCATTAATCAGTTCGTAAAGGTTATTAGCCACAAGCTGTTGAAACGCAATTAGCTTTGGAATTTTGGCCATTTATTGTAACCAATAGTAGGATTGTTCATCACCAGTCCGTGCGTAAAGACATCTTAGGGTTTTGGCTCATGTGCTAAACCAGTTCTTCTTTTTGAACTTTTCGCCATAGTAATCAATTTAAGAGCATCATCATGTCATCTGGCCGATACTCTTTCTAAAATGCGCAAGGGCGGCGGTGAAAAACACCACACCGATGATGACTAGCGCCAGCACTTGCGGCCAGATTACGTCGAACCCCGCGCCGCGGTAGAGGATGGCCTGGGCAGCGGAGACGAAATGCGTGGTGGGCGCAACCTGCATGATGTTCTGCGCAAGGATTGGCATGCTCTCGCGCGGCGTGGTGCCGCCTGATAACATCTGCATCGGTAGCAATATCAGCATCATCAACAGCCCGAATTGGGGCATGTTGCGCGCCAGCGTCGCCATGAAAATACCCATAGACGTGGTGACGAAAAGGTGCAATGTGGCGACAGCCAGGAACAGTGCCACAGAGCCCTCAATAGGCACCTTGAGTGCCCACTGCACGATAAAGTTTAGCGAAAATGCGGTAGCCAGCAAAACGACCAGCCCCATTGACCAGATCTTGCCCAGCATGATCTCGGCGGGGGTGACAGGCATGACCAGCAGGTGTTCGATGGTGCCGTGCTCGCGCTCGCGGATCAGCGCGGCGCCGGCCAGCACGATGGACAGCATGGTGACGTTGTTGATGATCTCCATCAGCGAGCCGAACCAGGCTCGCGTCAAGGCCGGGTTAAAGCGCATCCGCAAGGCCAGATCCACCGGTGGCGTGGCATTGCCGCGATAGCGCTGAACGAATTCGTTGATTTCGCCCATCACGATCTGCTGGATGTAACCGCTGCCGGTAAAGGCCTGGCTCATGCGCGTGGCATCCACATTGAGCTGGATAGCGGGCGCTCGCCCCGCCAGCACGTCGCGCTGGAAGTTCGGCGGAATATTGAGCGAAAAGGTATAGAGCCCCGCATCCAAGCCGACATCGACCTCGGGCAGCGTCACCCGCGTTGGCGGCATGAATTGCGGCGGACGCAGAGCCGAGGTGATACGTGCCGATAGCGGCGAGTCATCCTCGTCGACGATCGCGATCGGCACATTGCTGAGCGTCTCCGGCATGGCGGTGGCGGCGATGTAGACCTGAAAAGTGAAGCTGTAGGCGATCAGCACCAGCATGATCGGATCGCGCAGCAGGCTCCACAGCTCCTTGATGCCCAAACGGTAGATGTTGGATGCTCGGCTCATAATTATTTTTCCTGTTTTTTCAATAGGGCGATGGACAGGCAGAGGATAACCACGGCCGCCACGAGCATCGGCACAAATGTCACTTGCAGATCGGCAAACCCCAGTGCCTTGTTGAACACGCCGCGGCTGATAGTGATGTAGTACGTGGCCGGGTAAATTTCACCGACCAGCCGGCCTGCGCCTTCGAGCGTCGAGACCGGGTTGATCATGCCGGAGAACTGGATGGCTGGCAGCATGGATCCGATCATGGCAAAGAACATGGCCGCAATCTGGCTGCGCGTAAAGGTGGAGGCGAACAGACCGAAGCCGGTGGAGAAACCGACATAGATCAGCGTCCCCAGCAGAATGGTCATGAAGCTGCCCTTGACCGGGACGCCGAACAGGGTCACGGCCAACAGGGTCATCAGCAGAAAATTGAGCATGGCCAGCACGATGTAAGGGATTTGCTTGCCGATCAGGAATTCGCTGCGGGTCACGGGCGTGACATAGAGATTTATGATCGAGCCCAACTCCTTTTCGCGCACTACGGATAGCGCGGTAAGCATGGCCGGGATCATCATCAACAACAGGGGAATTACGGCCGGCACCATCGCCGGCAGGCTCTTCACGTCCGGGTTGTAGCGAAAGCGTGTCTCGATGCTGGCCGCACCGGCTGCAATGTCCTGACCGAAGCGGGTTTTGGCGATATCGATCAACCAGCCCTGGTGCATGCCCTGCACATAACCCTGCACGGTTTCTGCCCTCTGCGGCATCGCGCCGTCGATCCAGGCGCCGATCTGCACCGGGGTACCGCGCTGCACGTCGCGCGCGAAGCCCGACGGAATTTCAATGGCCAGCGACAGTTCGCCGCTACGCATGCGCCGGTCGAGGTCGGCATAGTCGGTAATCGGCGGGTGCTCTAGAAAATAGCGCGAACCGGAGAGGTTCAAGGCATAGTTCTGGCTGAGGCTGGTCTGGTCGCGGTCCAGCACGGCGTAGCTAAGATCGTTCACATCCATGGTGATGCCGTAGCCCATGATGAGCATCAGGATCAGGCTGCCGAACAGCGCCATCACTAAACGCACCGGGTCACGCCGCAGTTCCAGCGCCTCACGCAGGGTATAGCTGAAGGCGCGCGCAAAATTGAAGCCGCGATGCCGCATCCGCGGGTGCGCCGATATGCCTTGAGACGCGGCAGAAACAGGCGCCCAGGTCGTGGTATCGGGTATATCCTCTGCATCGGCCGGGTCTGCATCCTTCAAATAAGCGATAAAAGCTTCTTCCAGCGTCCTGGCGCCGCGCTTTTTGACAATCTCCTCTGGCGCGTCGCTGGCCAGCACCTGCCCGTCATTCATTAGCGAAATGCGGTCGCAGCGCTCAGCCTCATTCATGAAGTGGGTCGAGATGAAGATTGTTACCTTGTCAGTGCGCGACAGATCGACAAGGAACTGCCAGAAGGCATCGCGTGCTACTGGATCAACACCCGAGGTCGGTTCGTCCAGGATCAGCAGTTCCGGTGCATGCACCAGCGCTACCGCCAGCGACAGGCGCTGGCGCATGCCGAGCGACAATTTGTCGGGCATGGCATCGGGCACGCCGTCCAGCCCAAAACGAGTCAAAAGTTCGCTTACCCGCGACGGGATTGCCGATTCTGGCACGCTGAACAGGCGCGCATGCAGCACCAGATTCTGCTCGACGCTGAGTTCGGAGTACAGCGAAAACGCCTGCGACATATAGCCGACACGCCGTCGCGTGGTGATGTCGCGCGCGTCCACTTTCTGTCCGAACAGCCAGGCTTCGCCCTCAGACGGTGGCAAGAGACCGGTGAGCATCTTCATGGTGGTGGTCTTGCCACAACCGTTGGAGCCGAGGAAGCCGAAAATCTCACCGCGGTGGATGCGGAAGTTGACGCGGTCGACCGCCGTGAAATCTCCGAAGCGCATGGTCAGGTCGCGCGCTTCGATGGCAACATTCTCGCCGTCGGCAAACGGCGGCACCACGACTGCCCGATGGCCGCGTTTTTTTTCTTCCGGCAGCAGTGCGATGAAGGCCGCTTCCAGCGTCGCAGTGCCGGTGCGTTCGTGCAGTTCTTTGGGCGATCCTGTGGTGAGAATCCGTCCCGCGTCCATCGCCACCAGCCAGTCGAAGCGTTCTGCCTCCTCCATGTAAGCGGTGGCGATCATCACGCTCATGCCCGGACGCGCTTCACGGATATGGGCAATCAGTGACCAGAATTGCGTGCGCGCCAGCGGATCGACCCCGGTGGTTGGTTCATCAAGAATCAGCATATCCGGGTCGTGGATCAGGGCGCAGCACAAGCCTAATTTCTGCTTCATCCCGCCTGACAGTTTGCCTGCCGGACGATCAAGGAAAGCATGGAGGCCCGTCGCTTTCGTCAGTTCGTCGATGCGCCGTCTGCGTTCAACCGCATTGTGGCCGAACAGGCGACCGAAGAATTGCAGATTGTCTTCGACCGACAGGGCCGGGTAGAGATTCTTGCCCAGACCTTGTGGCATGTAGGCAATGGCGGGGCATACCCGGTCGCGGTGGCGTCTTGATTGCATGTTGCCGCCAAGCACCTCCACAGTGCCTTGCTGCACCCTACGCGCGCCGGAAATCAAGGCCAGCAGACTGGACTTGCCGACGCCATCCGGGCCGATCAGCCCGACCATGCAGCCAGCGGGCACCGCCAGATCAACGGCATCCAGCGCTACCGTCTTGGCATAGCGCAGGCTGACACCGGACAGGCGCGCGACCAGGCCACTTGGCGCGCCTGACATATTTACATGGGTGGTGCTGGATGTGGCAAGTGTCACTTAGCCGCCCTCACTCAGCGACCTTGATCTTGAGCGACTCAGGCCACTCGGCCTGCCGGTCCAGTTTGATCCAGGCCATGCCGGGCAGGCCGGTCTTGACCTGCTTCAGGTGTTTTTTCAGCAACTCTGGATCGATGCGGGCTTTCACCCGGAACATGAGCTTTTGTCGTTCAACCGCGGTTTCCACTGTTTTCGGCGTAAATTGCGCAACACTCGCGACGAACGACACTCGCGCGGGAACCACAGAGCCGGGCGCGGCATCCAGTACAAGACGCACCTCGCTGCCCAGCGCTACTTTTCCGGCCACCGTCTCGGGCAGGAAGAATGTCATATAGACATCGCTCAGATCCACCATATTGAGTACCTTGCCGCCGGCACCCAGCACTTCGCCAGGCTGGGCCACGCGATACTGTACGCGGCCATCGCGCGGCGCCTTGAGCTGGCTGTCCTTGATGTCCGCATCGATGCGCGCAATCGTCGCGGTGGCGGCCTCGATGGCGGCGCGTGCGCCTGTGACTTGTGACTTGCTTGCCACAATGGCCGCTGCGGCCGCTTTCGCCTGGGCTTCGGCCGCAGCCAATGCGGCTTGGGCGTTATACACTGCCGCCTGATCGTCGTCTAGTTGCTGGATGGATGTCGCGCCTTCACGCGATAGCGTTTGCGAACGAGCCAGGCGCCGCTTGGCGTTATCCAGCTCACTCGCGCGCTGCACCACGATGGCTTGCGCCGCCGCCAACTCACTTTCACGCATCCTCGCTTGCGCTTCGGCGCTCGCTACGCCGGTAATCGCCTGTTGCTGCTGGGCGCGCGCCTCATCGCGCTGCGCGGTGAGTACATCGATCTGCATTTGTGCCAGCACCTGACCTGCCTGCACGAAATCCCCTTCGAAGACGAAAATCTCGACCACGCGCCCCGGATACCTGGAGGCGACATCGATCTCGGTGGCTTCGATACGGCCATTGCCGCTGACAAAGCCTTCGCCCAGGCCTTTCGGGCGGGTCATCGTCCACACGCCCCAGGCGATCAGCGCAATGACAATGGCCGCCGCGGCCAGGAACAGGTTTTTCTTGAGTGCAGGGCTTAATGGATTCATGGTGAGTTCTCGTGTGTGCTGTTGTTTTAATTTGCCGAGTGGGTTGCCGTATCCACCGGGGCGGCAAATTCCTGGCTGCCGCCGCCCAGCGCTGCGTACAGGCTTACGCGGCTTGAGAGCAGGGCGCGGCGCGTTTGTACCAGTTGCTGCTCGGCCGTGAGCAGGTCGCGCTGGGCATCCAGGACTTCAAAATAAGGGGTGCTGCCATTGTCATAACGCAACTGGGATAGCCGCGCACGTTCGGTTTGCGCCGCCAGCGTCGCCTGTGCGATGCGCACCTGTTCAGTCAGCCAGTGGCGGGCGGATAAGGCATCGGACACATCACGGAAGGCCGCCTGCACGGTCTTTTCATAATTCGTCACCGCCAGGTTGCGACGGACTTCGGCCAAATCAAGGTTGGCGCGGTTGCGCCCGGCATCGAAAATCGGCAGGGAAAGGCTGGGCAGGAAGTTCCAGGCGCGGCTGCCGGAATCGAACAGGCCATCGAGCCCAGCGCTGGCGGTACCCGCCGAACCGGTCAAGGTAATGCGCGGAAAAAAGGCCGCGCGCGCCGCGCCGATGTTGGCTTGGGCGGCACGCAGTTGATGCTCGGCCGCGACGATATCGGGGCGTTGCAACAGCAGGTCGGAGGGCAGGCCAACGCGCAGTTCACGCGCCACTGCATTATCACTGAAACCGGTATTTTCCTGCAAGGGCGGTAGCGGCGAGCCGATCAGCAAAGTCAGCGCATGCGCCTGGACGGCTCGCCCCTGTTCGAGTTGCGCGGCCAGGGTTTGTGCCTGTTGCAGCAGAACTTCTACTTGCACCAGGTCCATCTTTGCGATCGCACCGACTTCAAAGCGCCGCTTAAAAATGCGCAACGATTCCTCGCGGCTGGCGATGGTCTGCCGCGCCAGCGCGATGCGCTCATCCAGTTCGCGCAACACCAGATAACTGTCCGCTACTTGGGCAATCAGGCTGAGCGTGATTGCGCGGCGCGCCTCATCGGTGGCCAGATAGTTTTCCAGCGCGGCATCCTTCAGGTTGCGCACTCGGCCCCAGAAGTCCAACTCCCAAGTGGCCAGCCCCGCGCCCACCTGATACTGGCTGCTGACAATGGATTGCCCGCTCATGTTGAGGTCGCCCGGCACACGTGCCCGGCTGCCATTGGCCGTGGCCGCAATGGTCGGCAACTGGTCAGCCCGCTGGATGCCATAAGCGGCGCGGGCTTCCGCGACGCGCAGTACCGCGTTTTTCAGGTCGCGACTGTTATCCAGTGCCCGTGCAATGAGCGCTCGTAGATGCGGATCAACGAAATAGTCGCGCCAGGCGGTCTCGGCGGCGATGCGGCCTTCGATCGTTTCGTTCGGTTGCATCCGGGTATCGGCGGGATAGGCCGTGGCGACCGGCAGCGATGGTGCTTTATAAGGTGGAGCCAGTGAGCAACCGTCCAGTGCCAACGCACCAGCCAGTGCGCACAGGGAGACCACACTGCGCAGATGTCCATATTTAGGCCCACATCTTTTCATAGTGACACTCTCTCATCAGCGGACAATTGAAAATCCAATCCTCACTTGCGTCCCACGGTCTAGGTTGTAGTCGAGCAGACTTTCACCGTACCCCTTGAATAGCTGGAAGTGCAGGAAGCCGCCGGTGCGGGCGAAAATCGGTTGGCGTAGCGGGTAGGAAAGATCGAGCTGGGCGCTACCATGCCCTGAGGTACCGTTGCGTAACTGCGTCGCCAAAAGCCAGCTGTCCTCGTGGCCATAGCGGAGAATCCAGTCCACGTAACCCCGGTAGCGCTGGATGTCCGGGTTGTCTGATTTTTCCAGATAGCCATAAACCTTGGGTGCGAAGATCAGCGTGTGTCCATCCGAAAATTCAGTGCGCCAGACGGGCTGCGCGAAGAGCGTGTTGATGCTGCGCGAATTTACGCCATCCTTGCCATTTGATTCGTGCTCGAAACCGGCGCGTAGCACCTCGGGCATCAGGCGGCTTTCATCGTGAGTCTCTCCCTGCCAAAAGAGACTGGGCCGGTAGCTGGTATCGCGAAATGGCGACGAATTGGCGCCCAGATCCCAGATTGAAGTCTGCGTATAGCCGAAATGCAGACGGGATAGAAATGGAATCCTCTGCACCGGATAGCTATCAGGGTCGAAAAACCGGTACTTGAAGCTCAATTGGAATCGGGCAGCGGCTCCACCACCATCACCCGCGACAAAGTACATGGGCTCATTGGCCGACAACGCCGGTTCGTCCGTGGCAAATAATTTGCTGCCTGTACCGCTGGATCGCGTGACGGGCCTCGTGTCGCTATACATGGGCGCACGCATCCGCTCGATCGGATCGGCGGCTGTGACGACGAGGGCCAGCCGGTTCGATTCGGCTCCAGCCAGATGTGCCCGAACCAGCCCTGATAGATGATCTGGCAATACCCCGCGATACGTTCGGCGTGTGTCCTCTGTCAAAACTGGATCTACGATAGCAAGTTCCACTTCCAGCGCCCTGTCGTCGCGCACTAACCTGAGTCTGAGCGTCAATGGCCACTCGGTCTGGGTCACTGGTTTGATGATTTCAAGCATGATAGGCGCGCCCGCCCGCGCAGTCTCATCAGGAGTTGCAATAAGCCAAGCCGACCCTGCAATGGCAGGTGGAGCGGCTAGACCGCCCACTATTACCAGGAAGCTGGATACAATTAAAAATAGGTAGTTATTCATGTCTCTCAATAGGGTCGAATTTAGTTACTTTGAGTGATACGGATTTCAAGCCGACTTTCGACCCACCATGCCAGTATGCCATCAATAGTGTCAGTCCCGCAAATCAGGTAGTATTAGTCGTGTCCAATATGCGCTCCTTTTAACCTTCCGATTTCCATTTGCGCGAGTTGCTGCGCTGCATGTTCATAACCAATATGAATGATTTCTTCGGCACGGCTAAATTCCAGGAAGCGAATATGACCCAGCGGCGGCTGGATCAGAATATCTGGTTGCTCCAGACCCAGACGCGTTTGCGTGATGCGTGTTTCCATGACGTTGACTGAGGCCAGCAGTACTTCAAAAATACTCGGTAATGCTTCTTCGGTCGATGCCCAGCGGGAAAACTGTGCCGCACCAGGTGTTTCGCGGGTAAGCAATTTGGCCTTGAGTTCCTGCATAGCCTGGCGGTAACTGTCTACCCAGCGTCCGAATTGGCTGGATAGCTCTGAATTTTGACTTATTCTGGACAAATTCAATAGCGGTTTGAAATTTTTACCTGCGATAATTTCGTGATTGAGATCAACCGCGATTACCATGTCGGCTCCCATGGCGCGAGCCACGCTCACCGGCACTGGGTTAGTGAGCCCGCCATCCACCAGAATTCGCCCGTTGCTGCGTACCGGAGTAAAAATGCCAGGCACTGATATGCTGGCGCGCACTGCCTCGATCACGTCACCTGACCGGATAACGACCTCCTCACCGCTAACGATATCGGTTGCCACTGCAGCAAAAGGTTTTGGCAGCGCCTCGATCGAGTTGGCATGAACATACGCGCGCACTAGGTCGCTGATCTTGGCACCGTCGAACAGGCCAGACTTGGGTAAAATGACGTCGAAGAAGGAAACCGTCTTTTTCCAGTCGAATGTCTGAAAAGTATCTTCCAGATCATCTAGTTTTCCAGCAGCATGGATCGCCCCGATGAGTGCACCCATGCTAGTACCAGCGATGAAGTCCACCTCGATGCCAGCATCCTCGATCGCCCGGATTACGCCAAGATGTGCGAGCCCCCGAGCCGAGCCGCTGCCCAGCGCCAAGCCGACCTTGGGGCGGCCTGGGTTGCTGTCGATTATCTTTCTCATCATCGCTGTCACTCCCGATCCGCTTTGCTACTCTTCCAGATCGACAGCATTAACCATATGCCACCGATCACTGCGCCAAAAAAACCGAGTAGACCAAAGAAGGGCAGCCCCAGCAAGCTGGGGCCGCCAGGCACGGTCATGACGATGGAGGAACCGATAATAAGCGCAGCAACGACAATGCCGATCACCAGCCTGTTGGCAGCACTGTCAAGCTGGTTGCCGAAGCGCCTCAGGTGTGTGATGTCAATATGGATTTCCAGCCGGCCGCGCCGGGCGGCACGCAACAGCCGGGAGAGGTCACGTGGCAAGTCGGCGATAAGCGCCAGCGCCTCACCGACCGCCCAACGGCCGCGCTTGAGGAGTGATGCTGGCATATAACGCTTACGTAGCGCCTGCTCCAGCAAGGGCATCGCCTCGCTGGCCATATCAAAGTCCGGATCAAGCTCGCGGCCCATACCCTCAAGCGAGATGAAGGCTTTGATCAGCATCGTCAGATCGGCTGGCAGAGTTAACTGGTGCTGGCGAAGAATAGCCACCAGGTCGGAGAGCATGGCGCCGAGGCTTAACTGCTTTAGTGCCACCCCGTGATATTGATCGACGAAAGTCTGGATTTCAAGTATCAGGCCGTCCTCATCCACCGCTGCGTCGCCTGTCCAGTCAAGCATCACATCGGCTACGCGCATGGGCTCATGCCGCACTAGTCCCAACAGCAGTTGAATCAACTGATCACGGCGTTCGTCTGTTAGCCGCCCAATCATACCGAAGTCAATGAAGGCAATGCGGTTGCCGAGCAGGTAAAATACGTTACCGGGGTGCGGGTCAGCATGGAAAACACCATCCTCGACGATCATTTTCAGCACCGCACGCGCTCCGCGGCGGGCGAGTATCTTGCGGTCGAGGCCAGCCTGATCGACAGCGGCAAGCTTGCGTCCTGAAATACCGTCGATGAATTCCTGCACGCAAACCCGCTCGCAAGTCCATGCCCAATAAACTCGGGGGATAATGATGATCGGGAGTGCCGAAGATACTTCAAGCACCGCTTCTGCAATGGACTCGTCTTTGTCAGTATACCCTGCAAAATTTTCTGCGATTCGCTCGGCATTGCGGCATTCACCGGCAAAGTCGAGCTCACGCCTAAGTGACTGGGCAAACTGCCGCACCACTTCCTGTGGGTGGAAACTGCGCAGTTCCGGGCTCTCCATCTCAGCTAGTTCTGCCAGCCTTGAGAGCCAGCGTAGGTCGGCTTCGATGATCGGTCGTATACCGGGTCGACGTACTTTGACTACCACTTCACTGCTGTCTGCGAGGCGGGCGCGGTGCACTTGCGCGATGGAGGCGGCGGCCAACGGGACGGGATCGAAAACAGTAAATATTTCCTCGGGCGGTGCCCCTAGATCTTCAGTGAGCTGCTGACATATCTCGGCATAAGGTGCAGCGGGTGCACTGTCCTGCAGCTTACCGAATTCGGCAATCCATTCCGATTCTAATAGGTCAACGCGGGTCGCGAGTACCTGACCAAGTTTGACGAAAGTTGGTCCCATCTCCTCCAGCGCCCGCCGCACCCGAGCGGGAGGAGGAAGGTGCGCGAACTCTTCTGCATTGCTCCAATGCAATGCACGCCCAGCTCGTTCCAAGGCATTGGCCAGACCTATCCGGCGAACCATGTCGCCGAAACCGTAGCGAACTAGGATTGAGGCAATGTCGTGAAGACGGCCAAGGTCGCGTATCGCTGTCAGCGCCTGCCACAGCATCAGTTTTCCTGGTCTTGGGGATGTTCAGGCTTGACGTGATCAGCCAAGCCAGTGAGAACGCCGGCAGCGATTTGACGCAACAATTCGGAAGTGGCTTGTGCTAGATGCAGACCAGCCCCAACCTGAGCGCGTCCCGCCATGCCAAGCTGGTGCGTAATAACAGCCAGTGTATCCTTCAGTTGCACGCCCACGGCTGAACCATAGACACGGACGTGCGAGGCTAGGTCGTGGAGGATATCTCCCGCCGCGTCCTTGGCACCCAAGGCCGAGCTTTGCAAGGTTTCCAGAAACATCGTCTCTAGACTTTCCAGATCGGTCCGTGCGCGGACGAGGTCTTCACTGGAAAATGTCTGCGCCCGACCCGCCGCTTCTTCCAACGCCAGTTTAGAGGCTTCGGCAAACTGTGCCAGCGCCGCATCCAACCCTGTAACGACCTGTTTAAGACGCGCTCGTGTGATTTCGATTTGCGCAGCTGACTGGTGTAACTCTTTTTGCGCTCCAGCCCGAGCGCCACTCAGCACGGCACTTGCAATCTGCCGCAGAGATTCGATATCATGTGATTCCGCGCTGATCTTGCGCAAGGTGAGCTGCCGCACAACCTCCTGTAAATCGTGATCCTGTTCGACGGCGCTACGCACTTCAGCTTCGAGCGCGGCCGTATCGTTACCGCCTCCAATATTGTTACCTGTTTCATTTTTCATGCTGGTGATCCTCCTAATGAGTCAGACCCGATTTTGTAGCAGGGCAAGTTTGATTATTATGCAGCATTTTTCTCTGTATTTTGCATGTAAGTTTTGGCAAATTCAGACGTAATTTGATTCTTAAGTTTTGCATGTCTGCGAATACGATTGTAAAATATATTCAAACGTCACACACTTGGCTTCATCTCACAGTAGCTTTGGCTTATTTTCATGGACTACCTAGAAAAGTAGGTAAAACTCTGCCTATTCAGAACATTGTTGACGCTGGTGATGGAAATATCACAGTTTTTTTTAATGATCAGAAATATTGGATTGCAGATAGGTAAATTGTATTTCCGCAATTATTGCAGGCTACTCTACTTACTATACGCACCAATTTTTACAAGTAATGATCCAAAGCTAAATGCAATATTGATGATTGAATGGCTGAGTTTGGACCTGCCATCCACTCCCGCATACGCCTTCATATCAAGGTGTTTTTCATCGCCTTAAACGAAGGCGCCACTTGGCATGACGCGCGCATAGTGCAGAATTCCGGTAGCGCCCGTGCCGACGCTCGCCTTGCGAGTCACAAAGTGTTCAATATATAATAAGCAATGCTTACTACTTTGGTGCTTGGACATGCAGCGTGACAGTCTCGGTTTTCTTCTGGCGGACGTCTTTCGCCTGCTTCGGCAGAACTTTCAGCGGCGCCTTGAAGGGAGTTCTCTTACCCTAGCGCAGGCTCGGGCGCTCGTTTACCTATCTCGCCATGAAGGTGTTCGCCAAGTCGATTTGGCAGAAATGCTGGAAGTGCAACCCATCACGCTCGCCCGGTTGATCGATCAACTGGCGGATGCCGGATTGGTCGAACGTCGCTCCGATCCCGCAGATCGGCGGGCATATCAGATGTTCTTGACACCTGCCGCAACATCCCACCTGGCCGCAATCAGACAGGTCACCGAGGCGATACAGGCCGATGCCCTGCGCGATCTCAACAAACAACAAGCCGCCATGCTCTTCGTCGCACTGCGCAAGATGCGCGACAACCTTGGCTCGCGGTGATAACCCGCGAAACAACGCTATTACTGGAGTCACCTGTTCATGAGCAATGCATTGATCGACAACGAAACAACCATCGCCGATGTACGACCACCCAAGCGTCGCTTGAAACGGCTGATCCTGCTGGTTGTGGTTCCATTGATCGCCGCGCTTGTAGTCGGAGTTGTGTACCTCAAGGGCGGGCGCTACGTCGAAACCGACAATGCTTATATCAAGGCGGACAAGGTCCCCGTCAGCGCCGCGGTGTCCGGCACGGTTACGGAAGTACTGGTTGATGAAAACCAATCCGTCAATGCCGGCCAACCGTTGTTCCGGCTCGATCCTGCGCCGTTTCAGGTAGCCGTAGCCAAAGCCGAAGCCAAATTGGCGCAGGTGCGCACCGATCTGGCAGCGCTCAAAGCGAGTTACCGCGAGAGACAGGCGGAAATCGCGCTGGCCCGAATCAAGTACGCCTTCTCCCAGAAAGACCAGCAACGCCAAGCCGATTTGGTGGCCAAGAATTTCATTTCCGCTTCCAAGTTCGACGATGCGAAGCAAAGCACCGACCTCGCTGAGCAGCAAATCAGCGCATTGGACCAGGACTTGAAGCGCATCGCGGAAACCTTAGGCGGCAGCGTCGATTCACCAGTGGAGCGCCACCCAAGCTATCGCGTCGCGCTGGCCGAACTGGAACAAGCCAGGCTCGATCTGGCGCGGGCCGAGGTGCGCGCCTCGCTGCCCGGCATAGTGAGCAAGCCACCCAAGCCTGGGCAGTATGTCGCCGCCGGTTCCATAGCGTTGGCCTTGGTGGTCAGCGGCAACTTGTGGGTCGAAGCCAATTTCACCGAGACCGATCTCACCTACGCTCATCCGGGCCAACCTGTCACCATCCGTGTCGATACCTACCCCGATGCGGCATGGAAGGGCGTGGTGGAAAGCCTGAGTCCCGCCACAGGGGCAGAGTTCTCGGTTATCCCAGCACAGAATGCCACCGGCAACTGGGTCAAGATCGCGCAGAGGGTGCCCGTGCGGATCAAGATCGAAGCCGCACCGACCATGCCGCAACTGCGCGCAGGGCTGAGCACCACCGTGGAAATCGACACCGGCCATCGCCGTCGCGTACTTGGGTTCTCGCTCTGAGATCAAACAATGACTGCCGCCACGACAGCCGCAAACCCGGAAAGCGCACATCGTGGCTTGGTCACCGTGTCGGTCATGCTGGCGACCATCATGCAGGCTTTGGACACCACGATCGCGAACGTTGCGCTACCGCACATGCAGGGGACTATGGGCGCGACCCAGGATCAGATTGCCTGGGTACTGACCTCCTATATCGTGGCGGCGGCGATCTTCATGCCACTGACCGGTTTCCTCTCGGCGCGCTGGGGACGCAAGCGCATTTTCATGTGGTCGGTGGTCGGCTTTACGGTGGCATCGATGCTCTGTGGCGCGGCGCAAAGCCTGAACCAGATTGTTCTGTTTCGCCTGCTGCAAGGGATATTCGGCGCGAGCCTCGTGCCATTGTCGCAAGCCGTGCTCCTCGATACCTATCCTCGCGAGCGCCATGGAGCGGCGATGGCGATGTGGGGCGTGGGCGTGATGGTGGGGCCGATTCTCGGCCCCTCGCTCGGCGGCTGGCTAACCGAGTATTACAACTGGCGCTGGGTGTTCTACATCAACTTGCCGTTCGGTGTGCTGGCCTGGCTCGGACTGGCGGCGTTCCTGCGTGAAACGCCGATCGACCGCACGCGACGCTTCGACCTTCTCGGCTTCGCGCTGCTGAGCCTCGGCATCGGCGCGCTGCAGATGATGCTGGATCGCGGCGAATCGCTTGACTGGTTTACCAACCCGGAAGTGGTAATCGAGGCCATGCTCTCCGGCCTGGCGCTCTATCTCTTCATCGCTCACATATTCACGCACGAGCATCCGTTCATCGAACCCGGGCTGTTCAAGGACCGCAACTTCAGTGTCGGCCTGTTGTTCATTTTCATTGTGGGTATCATTCTGCTCGCCACGATGGCCTTGCTGCCGCCATTCATGCAAAACCTGATGGGCTATCCTGTGATCGATGTCGGCTATCTGATGGCTCCGCGCGGCGTTGGCACCATGTTCGCCATGATCGCCGTGGGTAAGTTATCCGGCAAGGTGGACGTGCGCCACATGATTTTACTGGGTCTCATGCTGACCAGCCTGTCCCTGTGGGAAATGACCAATTTCAACACGGATATCGACGGCTGGGACATCGTACGAACCGGCATCACACAGGGGCTGGGGCTGGGGTTTATCTTCGTGCCGCTATCCACCATCACCTTCGCTACCCTGGCGCCGCGCTACCGCAATGAAGGCACGGCGCTGTTCAGCCTGATGCGCAATCTCGGCAGCAGTATCGGCATCTCGGTGGTGATTACCTACCTGGCGCAACGCACGCAGGCTAACCATGCCGCGTTCGCCGACTACATCAACCCCTTCAATCTGGCACTGAGGCAGGCGGTCGAGGCGGGCGCCTACAATCTGACCACGCCCGAGGGGCTGGCGGCCATCAACGGCGAGGTGACGCGCCAGGCCGCCACGCTGGCCTATTTGCAGGACTTCCGGCTGATGATGTGGATCACTGTGGCCGCCATCCCGCTGATAATCCTGTTGCGGGCGTCGCCGAAGAAATCCGCAGTGAACGATGTGCACGCGGCGATGGAGTGACGGCAGCACTGCCGAATGTGCGACTGTAATCGCCTGCTAAATCGCCGACATACTTTTAATACTATCGGAGGACAATGCGCATGTTTCAGACTATCGTTTTCGCCTATGATGGCAGCGCCGAGTGCCGAGACGCGCTTGAGGAGGGGATCGCACTTGCAAGCCGCTTCAACGCTAGCTGTCACCTGCTCGCGGTCGTGCCGCCACTATCCCCCTATTTCCTGGCCGCCGGCCCGTTGTCCGAAGACCTGTCGGAAAAAGACCGGGCCTACATCAGCGCCATCCTCGAAAAAGGCCTCGCACGCCTGCGCGAGGCGGGATTGGACGCCGCCGGCTCCATCAGGATATGGGAGGAGCCGGCCGAGGTCATTGGTGCCTTCGCTGGCAAGGTCGAAGCCGATCTCGTTATTGTTGGGCACCGCCGCCGCTCAGCCCTTGATCGCTGGTGGCGCGGATCGGTAGGCCATTCCCTCATCGACCAACTGCCGTGTAGCCTGTTCGTTTCCATGCCGCGCGAAGCGGCAAACCACTCTTCTTGAGCATTTCTAATAGAGGGTCGTAGTCGAGCATGGGAATTTCACATGCAAAGGAAAACAGAGTTTACCGAACTTGAACTTAGGGATTTTAACGAAAGATTTTCAAAACAATGGGTTACTGTTGACTTCAATTCTCAACTCATTATGTCAAAAGAAATGTGCTCCCCTTTCTCATAGACTAGTTCTAACTGGACACTTTCTTGCCAACTGGAGACTTCCCATATTGTTTAAGGCATGTCCAGCTGTACGGACTTTCAGGGCCACCTATTCAGCGTACCAGTAGTGCTGACAGCGTTGGAATGTTTTAGTGCTATACATAATTTTTTGCGCTCTCAAACTTAATTTAGCTAGTGAGCTTCATGAGTAATGTTGTAAGTTGATTGATTTCAGTATTGGTAAGCGACTTATTAACCCAATCCTTAAAAACATTTTCAAGTTCAATCATCACTTTATTCAGAATCGACAAAGTATTGATGTTGAGCATCACTGGTTTTATACGCCGATCGCTTTCGTTTGAAGTGCGTGAAACAAACCCTCTACTTTCCAGTTCCAATAACACCTTGGTTAGACCGCCGGAACTGATCAGCATTGAGTTCTGAATATCTGATGGTGTTAATACATAGGGTGGCGGTGAACGACGTAGCGTAGCAAGTACGTCGAACTCGGCTACGCTAAGATGATTGGCCGCTATGATTTCGGTTGCGCGCGCGTGTTGTTCTAATTGAGCGTAAAACAGTGAAAATCTTAAGGGCAATAATTGGGCATTATTTGATTCTGGCCAATATTTTTTATGCGCATCCAATAGGGAAGCAATTCTGTTGTGCATGATTGAATTCTGTTTTCAAAAATAGTCTTGCAATTATCTTTCAGGAAAGATAATATTGCAACAATATCTTCCTAGAAAGATAATTTCCTATAATGATCCTGTAATTAAATAGTGCTGATAATAGATTGATAGTTAATGATTAGCCTAGGGTACAGCAGATAGTTACAGTTACATTCTAAATGAGTACAACAAGGACTTGATATGTCATATCTGAATATCCTCTCGCTAACAACCGTTCTGATTCTTTCTGCATGTGGTGGAAAAAGTGAAAACGCGCTTAATTCCAATGCTAAGCCACCAACTGTAACTGTTGTTAAAGTAGCGAACGAGAGTGTGCCGACAGTTAACGAATTGCCTGGACGTACAGCACCATACCTGATTTCAGAGGTGAGGCCGCAAGTCAGCGGCATTATTAAAGAACGTATTTTTAAAGAAGGCAGTGAAGTAAAAGCAGGTCAGTTGCTGTATCAGATTGATGCTGCAGTCTACCAAGCTGCTTATGACAGTGCTAAGGCTAATCTTGCTAGAGCATTGGCTAGTGTCGGTTCTGAAAAGTTAAAAGCCCAGCGTTATGCAGAGCTGGTTAAAATCGAGGCGGTAAGCAAACAGGCTAATGATGAGGCTGACGCTTCATTGAAGCAAGCAGAAGCTGAAGTCGCTGCAGCAAAGGCCGCTTTGGATAAGGCCAGAATTGACCTTGCTTATACAAAAGTGGTTTCACCTATTTCAGGCCGTATTGGTCGTTCAACCGTCACCCCCGGCGCATTAGTGACCGCTAATCAGGTTGATGCGCTTGCAACAGTACAGCAATTAAATCCAATCTATGTTGACGTTACGCAATCCAGTGCTGAGTTAATGCGTATGCAGCGTGATCTGGAACAAGGAAAATTGAAGAGTGCAGGCGGCAACACTGTTTCTGTACAGCTGGTGCTGGAAGACGGCAGTATCTTTGAGAAAGAAGGCAAACTTGCATTTTCAGAAGTCACTGTGGATCAAGGTACCGGTAGTGTGACATTGCGTGCAGTGTTTCCAAATGCAAAAGGCCAGCTATTGCCTGGTATGTATGTACGCGCGCGCATGACGCAGGGTGTAAAAAGCGATGCAATTCTGGTACCGCATGCTGCTATAGGCCGTGACCCACGCGGTAATGCGACCGTGATGGTGGTGAATGCCGAAAATAAGGTTGAGCCACGCATAGTGAAGACTGCGCAATCAATTAATGATAAATGGGTGGTGACTGAAGGACTGGCTGCAGGCGAGCGTGTGATTGTAGAAGGATTACAAAAAGCGAGACCCGATGCAGTGGTTGATCCTCAAGAAGCCAAGCCTGCCGTGGCACAAGAAAACGCGGCTGCTGCCGTGGCTAAGTGAGGTAGCTGACTATGGCACGCTTTTTTATTGATCGTCCTATTTTTGCATGGGTTATTGCCATCGTTATCATGTTGGCCGGTGCTCTTTCTATACTGAGCTTACCGATATCGCAATATCCTGCTATTGCACCGCCACAGGTCGCTATCAATGCAAACTATCCCGGTGCTTCTGCGAAAACAGTTGAAGACTCAGTCACGCAGGTGATCGAGCAGAAAATGACCGGGCTGGATGGTTTGATTTATATGAACTCATCCAGTGACGGGTTTGGTCGGGCGACTGTCACGTTGACTTTTAAAGCAGGTACCGATCCTGATATTGCCCAGGTGCAGGTTCAGAATAAGTTGCAGTCATCATTGCCGCTTCTGCCGCAGGAAGTGCAGCAACAAGGGGTCACTGTAGCAAAGTCCGCACGTAACTTTCTGATGGTAATTGGCTTTGCTTCTGAGAATGGGAGTTTGGAGGCGAATGACCTGTCTGATTTTATCGTTGCAACGGTACAGGATCAATTATCTCGTGTTAACGGTGTCGGTGAGGTGCAGATTTTTGGTTCGCAATATGCAATGCGTGTATGGATGGATCCGTCCAAGCTGAATAATTTCAAACTGACTGCTGCTGATATCAAGGCTGCGATACGCGCGCAGAATACGCAGGTAGCTGCAGGCCAGCTTGGTGGAACTCCGGCACTGCCAGGTCAGGGTTTTTCCGCCACTATCACTGCGCAAAGTCGCCTGCAGACGGCCGAGCAATTCAGAAATATTCTTCTGCGCAGTTCAAAAGAAGGTGGTGAAGTGCGTCTTGGTGATGTTGCCAGAGTGGATATCGGTGCTGAAAATTACGGTACTATCGCACGCCTGAACGGCAAGCCTGCCGCCGGTATCGGTATTAAACTGGCCCCGGGCGCAAACGCACTGGATACAGCGGATGCCGTGCGTGCAAAATTAGAACAGCTCAAGCCATATTTCCCGGCAGGCGTGACTGTGCTCGTGCCTTATGACACAACGCCGTTTGTGAAACTTTCTATTCAGGAGGTTGTAAAAACGCTGGTAGAAGCAATGGTGCTGGTGTTTTTAGTGATGTACCTGTTTCTGCAGAATCTGCGCGCAACACTGATTCCGACTATTGCTGTTCCAGTTGTGCTGTTAGGTACCTTTGGCATCATGGCTGCTTTTGGTTTTTCAATCAATACCTTGACGATGTTTGGCCTGGTGCTGGCTATCGGTTTGCTAGTCGATGATGCGATCGTGGTGGTTGAAAACGTTGAGCGGTTGATGACGGAAGAAGGTTTATCACCTAAAGAAGCTACGCGTAAATCTATGGATCAGATCACCGGCGCGCTGATTGGTATCGGCATGGTACTTTCTGCTGTTTTTGTACCAATGGCTTTCTTTGGCGGATCAACCGGTGTAATTTATCGTCAGTTTTCAATTACGATTGTAGCTGCAATGGCGCTGTCGGTAGTGGTTGCGATTGTGTTTACGCCTGCGTTGTGCTCAACGATGCTCAAACCTGTTCAAAAAGGTCATGGTCACGGTGAAAGTGGATTTCTCGGTCGCTTCTTTACCTGGTTTAATCGTATGTTCGACCGCAACACGCAGCGTTACGAAGCTACGGTCAGCGGTATATTAAAACGCAGTACACGCTTCCTGATTATTTACATAGCTATTGTCGTTGTATTAGGTGTTTTATTTGTACGCATGCCGACATCATTTCTGCCGGAAGAAGACCAAGGTATTCTTTTTAATCAGATTATGCTGCCTGCCGGTGCCACACAGGAACGAACCATTGAAGTGCTTAAAAAAGTTGAGCATCATTTTCTTGTAGATGAAAAAGATACTGTGAAAGCCATATTTACCGTGGCAGGTTTCAGCTTCGGCGGTAGCGGTCAGAACATGGGGATTGGCTTCATAAACTTGAAAGACTGGGAAGAACGCAGTAAGCCTGGCATGGATGTAAAGTCTATAGCCGGTAGAGCGATGGGGGCTTTCTCGCAAATTAGAGAGGCCATGGTGTTTGCCTTCGTACCGCCAGCAGTGATTGAATTAGGAACTTCTAATGGTTTTGATGTACAGATGCAGGACCGTGCCGGTTTGGGGCATGAGGCTTTGATTGCTGCACGTAACCAGTTTCTTGGTATGGCATCGCAAGATAAGCGCCTGATGGGCGTGCGTCCGAACGGGATGGACGATACGCCTGAATATCGACTTGATATCGACCATGCGAAGGCCGGTGCTCTAGGCGTAACGGTTGCTGATATTAATGATTCATTATCTACTGCCTGGGGTGGTAGTTACATCAACGACTTTCTAGATCGCGGCCGTGTCAAAAAGGTCTATCTGCAAGGTGATGCGCATTCGCGCATGGTGCCGGAAGATTTAAACAAGTGGTACGTACGTAACTCAAGGGGCGAGATGGTGCCATTCTCTGCTTTTGCCAGTGCGCACTGGACTTTCGGTTCGCCGCGTCTGGAACGTTATAACGGTCAGCCTGCTGTTGAATTGCTTGGCCAGGCTGCGCCAAAAATGTCTTCAGGGGAGGCTATGGCAGCAGTAGAAGAGATTATGACTAAAATGCCACCAGGCATCGGATATGAATGGACTGGCACCTCCTATGAAGAGCGCGCAACAGGTTCACAGGCGCCAGCCTTATATGCGCTGTCTTTGCTGGTTGTGTTTCTTTGTCTGGCGGCTTTGTATGAGAGTTGGTCAGTTCCGTTTGCTGTGATGCTGGTGGTGCCGCTTGGTGTGCTTGGTGCATTGCTGGCAGCAACGGGGCGCGGTTTGTCCAATGATATTTACTTCCAGGTTGGCTTGCTGGCAACGATAGGTCTTTCATCCAAGAATGCGATTCTGATTGTGGAATTTGCGAAATCGGAAATGGAAGCGGGCAAGGATCTGTTAACAGCGACCCTGGATGCCGTCCGTATGCGTCTGAGGCCTATTTTGATGACCTCACTTGCATTCGGTTTTGGTGTGTTGCCACTTGCGATATCGACCGGCGCTGGCTCCGGCAGTCAGAACGCCATTGGCACCGGTGTGCTGGGCGGTACGGTTGCTGCAACTATGCTTGGTATATTCTTTATTCCTCTGTTCTACGTCGTGATCAAGAGAATATTTAAAGATAAGCCGCAAATAGCAGCTTCTAATGCGGCGGTAATGACTGCCGAGGAGAATAAGGAATGATTAAATTGAAAACATTGGTTGTGGCAGTAGCTATTGCTACAACCAATGCCTGTAGCCTGATACCGGAATACCTGCGTCCGCAGGCACCTGTGCCGGAGACTTTCCCAAATGCCGACGCGAAGGCAGCATCATCTGCAACTCAGTTGAGTGACATTCCATGGCAGGACTATTTTGCCGATGCCCAGTTACGCGAAGTAATCGGCCTGGCATTGAACAATAATCGTGATTTACGCGTTGCTGCACTTAATATAGAAAAAGCGCGTGCACTCTATCGTGTTCAGCGTGCGGATATGTTTCCGCGCATAGGTATCACCGGCACAGAAACCGCACAGCGTTTACCGGGTGACCTGACTTCTAGCGGTGATGCAACTACAACGCATCAATACAGTGCAACGGTTGGTTTCTCTGCGTATGAACTGGATTTCTTTGGACGTATTCGTAGCCTCAATGCACAAGCGTTAGAGCAGTATTTAGGTACTGAAGAGGCAAAGAGAAGTGCACAGATCAGCCTCGTTGCCGAAGTCGCTAATGTATGGCTTATACTTGCTGCTGATAAGGAGCGCTTGGCGCTTGCTCTCAGCACTTTTGAGACCAGGCAGAAATCCTATGAGCTGATTCGCCGTACTTTTGAAGTGGGTGTTGGTTCAGCGCTGGATGTCCGTCAGGCGGAAACTCTGATGGAAAGTGCACGTGCCGATGTGGCACGCTATATAGCACAAGAAGCAAAAGACGCAAATGCGCTTGCATTGATAGTCGGAACAACAGTATCTGCTGATCTGTTACCTGCCATATTAAGCGATTCTGTTAGCGCAATAACAGAAGTGCCAGCCGGGGTGCCTTCAGAGGTGCTGACACGTCGTCCGGATGTTCTGCAAGCCGAACGTGCTTTACGTGCGGCTAATGCAAATATTGGAGCTGCGCGTGCGGCTTTCTTCCCAAGTATCACGCTGACAGCCGGTGCAGGTGTTGCCAGTGACTCTCTGGGTGGTTTGTTCAGTGGCGGTGGTGGTACCTGGAGTTTTATACCGCAGATTAAATTGCCAATTTTTGAGGCTGGCAGGCTAACTGCTAACCTGGAAGCTACAAAAGTACAGCGTGAAATTAATGTGGCTCAGTATGAAAAGGCTATTCAAACGGCTTTTCGTGAGGTGGCGGATGCTTTTGCTGAAAAATCTACTTTAGCAGAACGACTAGACGCCCGGCGCAAACTGGTCGAGGCGACTAAAGTCAGCTTCACATTGTCTGAAGCGCGCTATAAGAGCGGCATTGATAGTTATCTCGGTTTGCTGGATTCGCAGCGTGCGCTTTACCTGTCTCAGCTTGATTTGATCGAAATTCGACTGATTGAGTCAGCAAATCGAGTTGCACTTTATAAAGTGCTTGGCGGAGGCTGGAATTAACTACTCATTATATGCATTCGCATTTGTTACGAGGTCTCCTTAGCTATAGCCATCGTGTGATAGAAAGGAAATCAAATGAATACAAGCACAAGATCATTGGGTATCCGTCGTAAAAATAGCGAGATGTCGGAAGAAACACGCCAGAAGATAGTAGAAGCCGCAGAAAATGTATTTTGTGAAAAAGGCGTATGTAACAGCACAATTGAAGATATTGCCCTTAGAGCAGGTATGACACGCGGTGCTGTTTATTGGCACTTTCGTGATAAGCATGAAATTTTGTGTGCAGTATTGAAAAGTGTACGATTCCCGATTGAGGATGTCAGCCCAGGCCAGTCTTTTGAAGACTCATGTAATAGAATCAAAGCGGCTTTTCTGGAAACCATTAAAATGCCGCATGCATTAAGAGTCGCAAAAATTCTTTTGCACACCTCTGTTTTGACCAACAATCAATCCCCAGTCCACTTGCGTTTGACATCGATAAGATTACATTTAAAGGCGTATTTTGAGCAAGTCTTGAAATCTGCCATATTAAATGGAGAGTTACCAAAAAGTATTGATGAGGAGGAACTGTACGTCCTTGCAGTGACGTTCAGAGCAGTTCTTACCGGATTGTTATTTGAATTAATGCTGGAATTGGATGAAAAGACCCTTGCATCTGAAGTTGATTTGAGTCTTACCAGTTTCTTTCAGTTGATACAATTAAACAGTGGTAAAGAGTAGTTTTTCTGCTAGTAAGTACTTTATGAAGTGTAATATAAGGTTTTATTTCAAGCTCAAATTTTTGAGGATAGTCATACAATGCTAGTTGCATTTTTTGGACAACTTTACGTGCTTTTTGCATTAAATGGCAAAATTGCCATGTCTGGATTGTTTGTCTTTGGCTGGCCAACTGGAGTGCTAGTCAGTATAGTTGGGAAAACTTACAAAGCACAGTTTTACAATTTGCGGAAACCTAACTATTGATGTTTAATTTAGTATTTTATTAGACTATAGAAAAAGTATATCATAATTTAGTATAATACTTTATTACTGATTTTTCAGAGTAAAAGTGGCTGTCACCCAAAAAAATTAAACAATAACCAAATGCAATCTGCTTGTAGATTTTAAGTAACTGGCACACTTTCACACACCAGCCTTAAAGCATCAAAAGCTGTTTTGATTAGAGTGTAGCGTTATTACGCTAAACCAGATGTCCGTTTTCCGCCCCAGTTATCCCGCAATGTTTTTCTTGCTGTGAGCCATGCTTCTGCGCGCAACAACATAGGCCATAGCAGGATTGGATAAGTTTTAATCAGCGTATTTGCTCTAAGATAAGGCTGATACTGCGTTTCAGTTAATCCGATTGGTTTATGCAGTAGCGAAAGCAAACTATCAACAATCTGCTCATCATGTATCGCCTTATGCTGAGTCAGCAGTAGATCACTGAGCAAGGGCCTTCTGATGTTTAACCATTGCCATATATTCTCATCAGGCATCAGAATCGGTGCCGTAAAACTGCTGTCGTGAAATTCCAGCAGTTCTTTTGTCAAAATTTGATTTAGCGTTGTATCGAAAGCCTGTTTTTGACGTCGGCTCTCTTTGTAATCGGTAAAGGGTAAGTTTGAATCAGAATCTTCTTGATCCCCTAATTTGATGTTGACATGCTTATCACCAGCTGTATGCGTAGCACATATCAGTCGTCCAGGCACTGGTTGTCGCCAGCAGTATTTGCAAGCTCGTAACACATCAAATCTGCCGTTGTCTGAGAATCGAATATTGTCCTCAATCCCCAGTTTCAATTGTCTGCAAACTTGCAAGAAATAAGTAATTTCTATCGTCTCGTGGTCTGGGAAGGTTCTCGGGGGGTGCGTCGAAAAAAGACAAATCAGGTTAATGCAAACGGCAATTTCCGTGAGTTGGCCTGAAGGCAGGCCACTTCTAAAAACCATCTCAGCATATGTAAATTCCAAGTCTTCCCATGAAGCCTGGGTCAGATTCCCCAATACATCCTGATGACATTCCGGAATCAATGGCTGGAAATATTTCTTCATTAGGCTCAACGCAAGGCTGGGGGTAACAGCACGACCCTGCATTTCAGACTTGATTGCTTTCAGCCCTTGTGCAACGGGCGCACAAAATCTGAATTCAATCTCTGTATCGTCAATATACAGCGGCATAAGGTCAAGTGTCCAAAATAGGGGGTAGTTTTGAAGTGTCAAATCTTTCTATCATGATACATCGTGATGTTTGTGATTGTACTCAGAGGTGAACTATGGAAACGATGAACCTGGATGAAATAAGTAAAGTTTTGAAAATTTCTAAAGCCACAGCAAGAAACCGATTGAGTTTGCGTCTGCCAATGCCGCCTTCTTTCAAAGTTGGTCGTAGCCGCTTGTTTCTGACAACGGAGTTTTATCTATGGATGGCGCAACAGGCTAAGCCAATCAACACAAACCAATAATAACAAACATTTATTTGGAGAAATTGAAAATGACTTAAAGGAACCCCTGCAAACCGGGCCTTAGAAGCGCAAAAGGCTTGGGTTAGACCCAAGCCATCGGCACATACATCAAGATTGCAGCCTTGAAACCGTATTGTCTATGCACTTCAATCGACTGTCAAGGTCGAGGTCTCTTTATACCTGTTCGTCAGGTAATTCAACCAAATACACAAGATTAAACCCTGCCAAAAGGCAGAGATTTTTCCATGGAGATAAGACTATGCGCGTTATTCAATTAAAGATATTTTTTACATATCACTTGCCAATGCAGCCATTCATGCAGAAAGGCCTGATGACATTAATTATCCAAGTTATTTATTGAGCCATTTAATGTCTAACAGGAGACTACCCATGAGAAGGATACGCGACGTATTGCGATTGACTTTTGTATCCAATATGAGCCAACGCCAGATTCAGCAAGTCTTGAAAATATCACGTAATGCCATAGCTGACTACTTATGTCGTGCGCAAAATGCAGGACTTAGCTGGCCATTACCAGAAGATTTGGATGATGCTGAATTAGAACAGCTTTTATTTACACCAGTTCTTTTACCAAAAGTAAAGAGGAAACCAGTACCCGAATGGCTGGAGATTCATCAATGGCTTAAGGTAAAAGGTGCCACCCTAGAACTTTTACATTTGGAATACAAAAAAAAGTATCCGGATGGCATGTGTTATAGCAATTTCTGCACACAGCACCGTGAGTTTGAAAAAACACTGAAGCGTTCGCTACGCCAAGTACACATTGCAGGGGAGAAGGTCTTTGTTGATTACGCTGGCCCTACCGTACCGATACACAATATGCGCACTGGCGAAATACAGCACGCACAGATATTTGTCGGTGTATTAGGCGCATCAAATTACATATATGCAGAAGCGGTCTGGAACCAGCGTCGCGAGAACTGGATTGCTTCGCATGTGCGTATGTTTGAGCATTTCGGCGGCGTGCCCGTGATGGTGGTTTGCGATAATTTAAAATCCGCAGTTACCAAAGCGAGCCGTACCGAGCCAGTCATTCATCCCACTTATCTGGATATGGCAGCACATTACGGTACTGCGATCTTTCCGGCACGTGCTTACAAACCCAAGGACAAATCCAAAGCCGAGGGTGGTGTATTGATCGTTGAGCGATGGATATTGTTCCGGATTCGCAAACAGAAATTTACCAGTCTGGCAGAGCTGAATGCAACAATAAAATCGCTGTTATTAGACGTCAACAACCGTCCTTTCAAAAAACTGCCTGGTTCGCGCCAAAGTGCATTCGATAGTTTGGATAAGCCAGCACTTAAACCATTAGTGAGCCAGCCTTACCAATTTAGAGAGTTCCTAAAAGTACGTGCGGGCTTTGATTACCATGTCGAAATTGATCAGCACTTTTATAGTGTGCCGCATGTGTTGGTCCGTAAACAGCTGGAAGCTATTTTAACTGCAAGCACCATTGAAATACTGCATGGCGGTAAGCGAGTTGCCAGTTGGGCGCGCAGTTATGAGGCTGGGAAGAAATCTACGGATTCACTGCATATGGAAAGCGCACATCGTCATTTTGCTCAATGGGATAGTGAGCTTGAGCTTAGCTGGGCACTATCTGTTGGTGTCAGCACCCATGCATTTTTACAAGTAGTATTCTCAAAAGCACCGCATCGAGACTTCAGCTATCGTTGGGCAAACTCGATCAAATCAATGTCTCGCGAGTATGGGCATGAACGACTAGAGGCTGCTTGTAAACGTGCATTGGAAATTGGTGCCACTGCAACCATCAATGTACGCTCTATTCTTAAAAACAATCTGGATCAGAATCCTAACAAGCCAATCATCGCAGATGAAGCAGCTTTTGATCATGACAATATTCGCGGTGCGGATTATTACCACTAATTACTACTAGACCATTCATTTATCACAAAAAAGGATTTAATTAATGTTAACGCAACAAACCATAAACAAACTATCTGCAATGAAATTAAACGGCATGAGCAAAGGTTTTGAAGAGCAACTATCTAGTACCGCAGCACAAGGGTTGTCGTTTGAAGAACGTTTTGGCATGCTGGTTGATCAGGAGCAGACTTTCCGTGAGAATCAGCGGCTTAAACGGCTTCTAAAAACCGCCAAGTTAAAGGCAAATGCCTGTGTAGAAGACATTGACTACAGTCATAATCGTGGGCTGGATAAGGCTCAAATGGCTTACCTGAATAGCTCTGATTGGATCAGGCAAGGATTTAATCTGATTTTGACAGGGCCAACTGGCTGTGGCAAAACCTGGATTGCGTGCGCACTCGGCAATCAAGCCTGTCGGCATGGATTGTCGGTGTTATTTCAGCGCGTGCCGTTGATGCTTGAGGAATTACAGTTAGGTCATGCTGACGGAAGTTTCCGTAAAAGACTAATGGCCTTGGCAAAGGTGGATTTGCTGATATTAGATGACTTTGGCGCTGCAACGCTCAATGCGCAAAGTCGTGGTGACTTGCTGGAAGTCATCGATAGTCGCTCTGGGGGCAAGGCAACAGCGATTACCAGTCAAATTCAAGTTGAGCTTTTGCATGATTACTTGAGTGGTGGAAATCCTACCATGGCTGATGCTATTCTTGACCGCTTGGTCAGTGGTGCATTGCGGATTAATCTAAAAGGCGACTCTATGCGTAAACTACGCACTTTGAAACTTTAACTACTGAGTCATCCGTATAAGACAGCCACTGTCTGATTCAATATTGGCAGTGGCTTTTTTGCGACTGTTATGCGTGGCCTCTTTGATATTGTTATAGGTGGCTTTTTTGCGGTTATTATGAGTGGCACTTTTGGGTAAGAATACGCAATTAAATAATAGGAGAATGATTATGTGGACTAAACCAGCAGCTACTGAAATGCGTTTTGGCTTTGAAGTAACAATGTACGTGATGAACAAATAATTATTGTTCCAAATAATTTTTGTTTCAGGTACTGAAAAATACCTGAGTAATTAATAAAACCTGGCTGCGGTCAGGTTTTATTATTTGGGCTAGTGCCTAGAACAAATGTTAAATTGAGTAGTCCTACATCGCTACCAAATTTTTATATTAGAAATATCGCTATGTCCCAAAACAATAAACAAGCTTCGGATTCCAACGCACATGCTGACAGCCGCCCAACAACATTGGCTGAAATTGTGGCAAACACCTGTTTTTGCAAATTAAGAGAAACTTGCCATGACAAACATAGCAGCGAATGCATGAGAAATCGCAATATCTATCAGGAATTCATAATGAGCAAGTCTGCTAAACCGGCTTAACCAGATAGTCGCAAACAAACTCCCGTAACACTTTACCTTCCGGCTGATCAACAGCCGATAATTCTTTAGCTTACAAGCTACATTTTTTGCAGCTTTTTTACATCAAGCTCCTGTCAAATTCAATTGATGCAATATTACAATAATTATTGTAATATGAAAATATGGACAAAAACACTGCAACTGCAATCTTTGAATCTCTTTCATCCAGCGTGCGTTTAGACGTATTCAGGCTTTTAGTGAAAAAGGGGCTTGATGGCATGGTCGCAGGCGAAATCGCCTCCACACTAAGCATTCCATCGACTAATTTGTCTTTTCATCTAAAGGCGATGACACATGCAAAAATGGTCACTGTTGATCAGGAAGGTCGATTCCAGCGCTACCGCGCCAATATAGCGCTCATGCTGGATGTTATTGCATACCTCACCGCAGAATGCTGTGCGGACATGAGCAACAAGCCCAGTTGCCTGCCTGGCGCAATATGCAATCAGCAGGATAATGCTTCAGGAGCCCCTTTAGAGTGAACGTATTATTTTTATGCACAGGCAACTCGTGCCGTTCAATTCTTGGCGAAGCCACCTTTAACCATCTGGCACCTGCTGGCTGGCATGCCATGAGCGCCGGCAGCAAGCCAGCAGGTTATGTACATCCGCGATCACTGGCATTGCTGGCAAGTGAGGGCATATCAACCGCAGACTACCACAGCAAGTCTTGGGATAACCTGCCAACCACCCCGGATATTGTAATTACCGTTTGCAGCAGCGCAGCAGGTGAAACCTGCCCGGCTTATCTTGGCCCGGTATTGCGCACACATTGGGGCGTAGATGACCCGGCTCACGCGACAGGGACTGATGAAGAAATAAAAGCGGCGTTTGTGAAAGCCTACAGCATTTTGCGTGCGCGCATAGAAGCTTTTTTTGCTCTGCCATTAGAGACCTTGCAACACAATAAGGCTGCGCTGAAAATTGAAATGGATAAAATCGCAACTAATATTATTTAAGGAAACATCATGACTAAATCAATACAGATATTTGACCCCGCCATGTGCTGTAGCAGCGGTGTATGCGGGACAGATGTAGATCAGCAATTGGTAACTTTTTCTGCCGATGCAGATTGGGCGAAAAATAACGGCGCACAAATTGAACGTTTCAACCTGGCGCAACAGCCTATGGATTTTGCCAACAACAAAGTAGTAAGGGAATTTCTGGAGCGTTCCGGTCAGGAAGCATTGCCGCTAATTCTGGTTGATGGCGAGTTTGCCCTGGCTGGCCGCTACCCAAATCGCACGGAATTGGCACGCTGGGCTGGCATCGCATCCGTAGTAGAGATTCAGCCCGTAGCTGGGTGTTGCAGCGGCGGCAAGTGCTGTTAATCATGCAGAAAATTTTTATATCCAGCTTAGGATAAACCATGCAATTTCTTGATCAGCCACCACGTTTTCTGTTCTTTACCGGTAAGGGTGGCGTTGGCAAAACTTCCATCGCCTGTGCAACTGCCATTAAGTTAGCAGCATCGGGTAAACCTGTACTTTTAGTAAGTACTGACCCTGCGTCCAATGTCGGCCAGGTATTTGGCATTAGCATCGGCAACAATATTACTGCTGTTCCTGCGGTGCCAAATTTATCTGCGCTGGAAATAGACCCGCAGGCTGCCGCGCAAGATTACCGTGACCGTATCGTTGGGCCGGTGCGTGGAATACTGCCGGACGATGTAGTCAGAGGGATTGAGGAACAACTGTCAGGAGCCTGTACCACTGAAATTGCAGCATTTGATGGATTTACCGCCTTGCTTATCGACTCACCAATCACCGACAATTACCATCACATCATTTTTGATACCGCACCTACCGGGCATACCATTCGATTGTTACAACTGCCTGGCGCGTGGAGCGAATTTTTAGAACAAGGCAAAGGTGATGCCTCATGTTTGAGCCCTCTAGCCGGGTTGGAAAAACAACGCGCACAATACAAAGCAGCGGTTGATGCTCTTGCCGATGGCGAACGAACACGACTGATTCTAGTTGCCCGCGCTCAGCAATCCACATTACGCGAGGTTGCTCGTACCCATGAAGAACTCGCTGGAATTGGATTGAAACAGCAACATTTGGTTATCAATGGCATTCTGCCGCAAGTAGAAGCAGAGCATGATGAATTGGCAGCAGCAATTTACAGGCGTGAGCAGGCTGCGTTGCGCTCAATCCCTGATACTTTAAAAACACTACCACAAGATCAGATTTCACTTAAGGCTTTCGACCTGGTTGGACTAGAGGCCTTAGGTCAGCTATTGACCAATACACCCTATCTCGCAAGTGAAAATAACCATTCAGAAGTTGATGTAGACAAACCTAGTTTGTCTAGCCTGGTAGATAGTATTGCAGCGGATGGCCATGGACTGGTAATGCTGGTGGGTAAAGGCGGCGTTGGCAAAACCACAGTAGCCGCCGCAGTTGCGGTTGAGCTGGCACACCGTGGCTTACCGGTACACCTCACCACATCAGACCCCGCTGCTCATCTGGCAGATACCTTAAACGGTTCACTTGATAATTTAACAGTAAGCCGCATTGACCCTCACGCAGAAACCGAGCGCTATCGTAATCACGTTCTCGAGACTAAAGCTGCGCAGCTTGATGCGCAAGGTCGCGCCTTATTGGAAGAAGACCTGCGCTCCCCTTGCACAGAAGAAATTGCAGTATTTCAGGCATTCTCAAGAATCATTCGCGAAGCAGGTAAAAAGTATGTGGTCATGGATACCGCGCCGACCGGACATACCTTGCTGCTACTGGACGCCACCGGAGCTTACCATAGGGAAGTGGCGCGCCAGATGGATAAAGCTCACCTGCACTTCACCACGCCCATGATGCAACTGCAAGACCCCACACAAACAAAAATACTGATTGTAACGCTGGCAGAAAAAACACCAGTGATGGAGGCTGCCTATCTGCAAGCCGACCTGCAACGTGCAGGCATTGAGCCTTGGGCCTGGGTCATCAACAATAGTATTGCAGCCGCAACTACCAGCTCAGCACTGCTGCATCAAAGAGCACTTAACGAGCTAGTGGAAATTAACGCGGTTGCCAGACAACACTCAAAACGTTATGCCGTAGTGCCTATGGCGAAAGATGAACCGGTAGGGGTCTCTCGTTTACTAGGGCTGGCTACGGGCTAATCACTGCCGGATTTCAATAAAATTATTAAATTCAAACCCTCAACATGAACTCTGAAAAAACAACTTTACCCATGAGCATTTTTGAACGTTACCTGACGCTCTGGGTAGGGTTATGCATTATTTTCGGGATAATTCTCGGCCAATTTTCCCCGAGGCTATTTCAAACCATAGGCAGCATGGAATTTGCGCAGGTTAATCTTCCTGTTGGTTTGTTAATCTGGGTCATGATTATCCCCATGTTGGTGAAAATTGATTTCGGCGCACTGCATGAAGTGAAACAACATATGCGCGGCATTGGTGTTACTTTATTCGTTAACTGGCTGGTTAAGCCATTCAGCATGGCATTTCTGGGCTGGATCTTTATCCGCAACATTTTTGCTCCCATGTTGCCGCCTGATCAGATCGATAGCTATATTGCCGGCCTGATTCTGCTGGCTGCGGCACCATGCACGGCAATGGTGTTTGTGTGGAGCCGGCTCACAAATGGTGACCCGCTATTTACACTGTCGCAGGTGGCATTGAATGACACCATTATGGTTTTTGCATTTGCGCCTATCGTCGCCTTGCTACTGGGTATTTCCGCAATTACCGTACCTTGGGCAACATTATTTACCTCGGTGCTGCTATACATTGTAATTCCGGTATTTTTAGCACAAATATGGCGAAGATTTTTACTGCAAAACGGTCAACAGGCCTTTGATGCTGCCATGGCAAGAATAGGGCCATGGTCAATCGCAGCACTGTTATTAACGCTGGTGCTGCTGTTCGCCTTCCAAGGCGAGGCCATTTTGAAACAGCCGCTAGTGATAGCCTTATTGGCAGTACCAATTCTGATCCAGGTATTCTTTAATTCCGCACTGGCTTACTGGCTAAATAAAAAAGTAGGAGAAAAACACAATATCGCCTGCCCTTCTGCACTCATCGGCGCCAGTAACTTCTTTGAACTTGCCGTTGCCGCGGCGATCAGTTTGTTTGGTTTTAATTCAGGTGCGGCATTAGCCACTGTGGTTGGCGTACTGATTGAAGTGCCGGTAATGCTGTTGGTAGTGTGGATAGTCAATCACAGTCGCGGCTGGTATGAAAATAAATAAAAAATCATGTATGCCTTATCAAGCAGATAAACGCTTTACTATCTGTAAGTGCTAATTTGGCAAACCGAATACTTTATCCAAATACTTTATGAAGTTATATATTTTGTGAACTTGGTTACCCATGTTCGAATCAAAATAGTATTTAGTAAATGTAGTACGGTTTTACGTAACGATATTTTTTATTAATAATTATTGATAAATAAGGACATATTATGAAAACACTGCAAATTCTGGCAATTTCCTCATTACTATTAGGGCTGGCACAAACAGCCAACGCAACACATGACGGTACTGATCATGACGCAATGGGATCACACCACCACAGCTGGCAAGATGCCGACACCAATAAAGACGGTGTAATAAGCAAAGATGAGTTTATGGCCAAGCATCAGGAACGTGCTGAAAAAATGTTTACAAAGCTGGATGCGAATAAGGATGGCAAGGTCGATGCGGCCGAACGCAAATCCATGCATGACAAATGTGAGCGCCATACAAAATAATTAAACATTCAAAATAGTTAAACCAGTTTCAGTTTAAAGCCACGCCAGTTAGGCTTTACATAAACAACAGGGCGGCTGCATGAATCCATGCAGCCGCCCTGTTCTATTTCAGCCCCCTGACCTTAAGCACCGATGAACGGATTAAGGAACTCTGGCGCTAATCATGAAGTCTACTTACCGAATTTCAATTAACCATTAGCTCGTCCACATTACATGAGATTACACGAGCAATATTGCTTTATAAGGGCCATGCCATGCGTCTTGTTTTAGCCTCAGTCATCACTCTGCTGTTCTCTGTCAGCTCGGCTTCTGCCCAGGCAGAATGCCTCGATAGCAATACGTTGCAAAAAGTTAACAATAATGAAATTAATTATATGCTGGGTAGAATACCGCCCGCATTTTCTGATGCTGTTGCCGACAAAAAAATTACTTTCAAAATGCATGTCGCAGACACCGGCACTTGTAAAGTTAACTTTGAAGTTACGCTACCAGAAAGTGATGTCCGAGAGGCCAATTTATTACTGGCGGCTGATCCGGCTAAAAAAATCATACTGTTCTCGCAAGGCTATGTGCTGCCTGAAACTACCGCATTAAGTGCAGCATTTAGCGTTGAACCAGTTTCATTACAAATCAACCATGCGGACACCCTGCAATCCGGGGAACTTGGAAAGCTAAGAGCCAGTATAGAGATGATGTATGCAATGCTCACCCAGAAACGGGCAGATATTGATGAAAAAGCGCAGAACAATCAACCTTGGAGCGCTGAATTTCGCCAGCAACAGTTTGCTAAATGCAGCAAGCAGCTTGAATCAACTCAGCAGGCATCAACAGCGTGTGAATGCCAAATCAGCAAAACATCAGCAATCGCAAGTGAGCGGCAGATACGCTATGTAGAATATGTAGACTCCAACCCCTATGCACAGGCTACCGGCGCCAGCAGAAACTTTGCCGAGGTAAAAAGCCGGATTCAGTTAGCCTGCGGTTTGAAAAAAACCGGTAGCTAATCGCCTACTCCAGCATAGCTTTAAATGGCGCGCGTTCTTCCAGTTCATTGGTGTAAGCTGCGATGCCCTGCGACTCCTGCTGTACAAAATCTTCAATTGCCCGGGCAAAATCAGGGTGCGCAATCTTATGGTACGAGCAAGTCGGCCTAGGCTCAAATCCCCGTGCCAACTTATGTTCACCCTGCGCGCCGCCTTCAAAATATTCAATATTTTCAGCAATGCAAAACTCCTGCGCCTGATAATAGCAAAGCTCGAAGTGCAAATTGGCTACATATTGGGTTGCGCCCCAATAGCGGCCATATAACGTTGTTTTGTCATAAATATTCAAGGCAGCGGCAACTGGCTTGCCATCAGCATAAGCCAGCACCAATAGAATATTTTGCGGCATGGTGCGACCAATCTGCTGAAAGAACGATAGCGTCAGATATGGGGTGGAGCGATGTTCAAAATAGGTATTTTCATAACAGCGATAAAAGAATTCCCACTGCTCCGGGATGATATCTATGCCTTTAATACGTTTACATACAACACCCGATGCTGTGATTCTGTTTCGTTCCTGTCGGATTTTTTTGCGCTTATCATGATTTAAGGTGTTTAAAAACCCATCAAAACTCTCAAAGCCTTGATTCTGCCATCGAAACTGCACACCGGCACGCTTGAGCCAGCCAGCTTTGCTAAAAGCCTGTGCGGAATCATCATCCGGAAATAAAACATGCGCTGAAGACAACTGATGTTTGTCCATAATTTGCAGCAAAGCTTTTATCATCAAATGCTGAATTTCCGGATGGCAAGTCAACAGCCTTGGGCTGGTAATCGGCGTAAATGGAATGGCTGACACCAGTTTAGGGTAATACGGCAGGCCGTTACGCGCATAAGCTTCCGCCCAGGCCCAGTCGAACACATATTCACCATAGGAATGATTTTTAAGGTATAGCGGCATGGCGCCCAGCAGCTGCGCTTCGTTAAATACCAGCATATGGCTCGATTGCCAGCCGGTTCCATCGCCCACCGAACCGGATGTTTCAAGTGCGCTCAAAAAAGCATGGCTCAATAACGGCATATCGCCAGCAATTGCATCCCAGCTAGCGCAATCTACCTCACATATGGCATTTGTAATGTCTACGCTTAAACGCATGAATACTTTCGTATGAGTAAAGATTACGTTATGAATGTGAATTGCCTGATAAGTTTATTTTGAATCGCCGTGAAAATTCAGAAATTATCTGAATGTGAATCGAAACGGCTGTGACGGCTGATGGCAGAATTGCCTGAATTTAAAGTACAGATACTTGAACTGCTTAAATTTGAATTACAGAGATTTCTTTTTTGAGCTATTTGTGGCTTGTTTGTTTTTGGGCTTGCTAGCAGCCAACGCTGCTTCAGCCTCAAGTAGTTTCTGCTGCTTTTGCTGCTCAAGGCTTGCCTCGGCAGCTCTTCTACGCTCAAGAATGCGGGCTTGCGCCTCGACCAGCTCGCCCAATGAAATGAGGTTGTCCTGATTGGTATCTACGGTATTAAAGTGACGGGCAATTTGTGGTAATTTTTCTGTAGCTTCCTGCCTGTCAAGGGTACTGTCACCATCGGTATCCGCTTCAAAAAAACGTGTTTCCACACTTTCCTGCATGGCTCGACGGCGCTCTTCAATTTGATCATGGCTGGGGTCTACCGACCGAGCGTAATCATCCAAAGCCTTACGCAGTTTTTCTCTATGTTCCGGGCTGAAATTGAGATTCAGGGTTTGTTGCAAACCGTCAGCTTTATTATTTTCTTCTATCTGACGATCATCTTCTGCAGTGCGCTTGGTCTTGTCAGCAAGCATCAGCAAATTACTTCGGCCACCCGCAGTAACACTGAATGACAGCCCTAAACCCAAGCACATCACCAAACATACTAATCTAGATATAGACATATTATTTTGCAAAATCAAATTCAATGAATCAACTTTCCAATACTAGCTGTCTCAGTCAAAAGTTTTGTAATCATGAATGACGATTGTAAACTGAATGTTTCATTTAACCGCCAAATTGTAAACAATTGTAACTATTTTGCTTAGGTAATATCTTGAACAATAAATGCAACAAACTAGCAATAATCCATACAGTTTACTCACAAAACTTTAACATTAAGAATAATTAGCATACACTTCGTTTACATTAAATTTAAGGTGTGTGACTTAAGTTTTCGTGAATAATTCTATTAGAAATTGGGATTTCAATAAATTATGACTGAACAAAACAAAAGAATTTTGGTAGTAGATGATGATGTGCGCTTACGTGAACTATTGCAGCGCTACCTAACCGAGCAAGGCTTTACCGTCAAAGTGGCCAATGATGGTAAAGAGATGGACGTAGCCCTGGCAAATGAGTCTATCGATTTAATGGTGCTAGACCTGATGCTGCCTGGTGAAGATGGCTTATCTATCTGCCGAAGAATTCGCGGCAGCGGCGCTATGCTGCCAATTTTAATGCTCACTGCACGCGGTGATGAAGTCGATCGGATTATCGGCCTGGAAATGGGCGCCGATGACTACCTACCTAAACCTTTTAACCCGCGCGAATTATTGGCACGTATCAATGCCATATTGCGCAGACATGAGCGCCTGGTACCGAGCGCACCAGCCAGCAATACAGAAAACATCACTATCGGTGACTTTGTGTTCAACGCATCCACTCGCTCGCTAACCCATAACGGCAACAATATCGCTATTACCAGCGGCGAATTCGCATTACTTAAAGTATTTGTCGATCACCCGCGCCAGCCGCTATCAAGAGACCGGCTGATGCAGTTGGCTCGCGGCCGCGAGCTAGACGTATTCGACCGCAGTATTGATGTTCAGGTATCACGTTTGCGCAAGCTCATTGAGCCAGACCCGGCTCACCCGCGCTACCTGCAAACCATGTGGGGCTTTGGTTACGTATTCATTCCCGATGGCGAGGCCGATTAATATCAAACCGTAGCGTTTAACTCGCTCTACTTTGAACGCTACGCCCTATCTGCAACCCAACGTTTTCCAGGTCAATCTTTGCGACTATTACCCAAAACCCTGCTAGCCAGAATCATGCTACTTATCGCCGTATTATTGGCGATAGGTCAATTCGCCTCCTTACAGATCTTTGAATACTTTGAGCGTGAGCCGCGCGCAGAAGCTACTGCGTTACAGGCAGTGACAGTGGTCAATTACACCCGTGCCTCACTGATTGCCTCTCAGGAAAACCTGCGCCTGGCGCTGCTGTCGGAACTGACCGGCAAAGAAGGTGTGCGTATTTATTATGCAGACTTTATGGAAGAAATCGATCCGCTACCCGATGATCCATTTATTAAAATGGTGGCGGAGAAAATTCGTGAGCGCCTGGGCGAGCAGACTATAGTCACTGTCAAACACTATGGCATTGAAGGCTTATGGGTAAGCTTTGGTATTGGCCAGGACGACTTCTGGGTAGTCATCCCACGTATACACGTTGAACGGCCATTCCCCTGGCAATGGCTAGGCTGGGGTGCGCTGGTACTGGCCCTTTCACTTGCCGGTGGTTATCTGCTTGCCGCACGAATTAACAGACCATTGAACTTGCTGGTAAAGGCTGCGAATAGATTACGTAATGGTGAAAATCCAGAAAAACTACCCGAAGACAGCGTGACTGAACTGCGCGAAGTAAGCAGCACATTTAACAAAATGGCAGATTCACTAGCTGAGCTTGATGCCGAAAGAACACTGATTCTGGCCGGTGTTTCGCACGACATTCGCACCCCGTTGGCCCGGTTACGTCTTGCCGTAGAAATGCTACCCGAGCAGGATTGCGGCTACCTGAAGCATGGCATGGTCGAAGATATCGCCGATATGGATAACATCATCAACCAGTTTCTGGACTTCGTTCGCGGCACCGAAGGTGAGCCAACGCAAATGATAGACATCAACACCCTGCTGCAAGCACTGCATGACCGTCAGGCGCGCGCTGGCCGTGAACTTATAATACAGCTGGCACCAACTTACGCCGTGCCTATCAAGCCGCTAGCCATGCAGCGCCTGCTTGATAACCTGGTCGGCAATGCCTACGCTTATGGTCGCGGCCAGGTGCGCGTTGCCAGCAAGATTGAAGCCGATAACATTGTTATCAGCATATTTGACAATGGCCCCGGCATTCCTGAAACCCACCTGCAAAAATTGCTTCGCCCATTTGAACGACTCGACACAGCGCGCAGTAATGTAGGCGGTAGCGGATTAGGGCTGGCGATTGCCGAGCGCATTGCAAGATTGCATCACGGCAAACTCGAGTTGATTAACCGACCCGAGGGTGGTTTAGAAGCAAGATTAAGTATACCGATAAGAAATACCTAAGAAACACCTAGGAAAAACCCTAAAAATACCTAAGACACATCTGAAAAAGTTGCCAAGGCTCGACAAATCAAATAATTACAATGAAAACCAATTGAGTGGGGTCGTTTTAAAATGGAAACATTATCCTGGCTAAGTACTTTTCCCGCCTTACTGACATTAGAGGAATCAGCAAAATCGCTATTGGCGAAACACTCACGCATAGCCGAAGCTCCGGTTGGCACCATAGGCTATTCAGAGGGAATGCCCTGCAATGCCTATGTAATGCGCCTCGAAGGCAAATCCCGTGTATACAAGCTCTCGACCAACGGTCGCGAAATTCTGCTGTATCGCGTAGCAGCCGGTGAGACCTGCGTACTCACCACCACCTGCCTGCTGGGGCGCAGCGACTACCCGGCATCAACCATTGTTGAAGAACCGATTCGTGACGTCATCGTACCCTCCCATATTTTTCATCAACTGATGGTTGATTCTGCCGTTTTCCGGCGGTTCGTAATGGAAAACTACGGCGCCCTGATTAGCGACCTGATTGTGCTGCTGGATGAAGTCGCGTTTCACAGCCTGGATGCCCGCTTGGCCAAATTATTGCTGGATGAAGCCTCGATAAAAATCAGCCGCACCCACCAGCAGCTTGCAGATGAGTTAGGGTCTGCCAGAGAGGTGGTAAGCCGCCAGCTAAAACGTTTTGAAAACGAAAGCTGGGTATCACTGGGTAGAGGCTATGTAGAGATCCTCAATAAAGAAGCGCTCCAGAAAATACAGCAGCAAGGAGGGTCACTGCTTTAATTTCAGTGACCAGAGCAGTCCACACACTCGCCTTTGCTGCGGTCGTAGCCCTTAATTGCTTCGATCCCCTTCACGCCGGTCATGATTGTGCCATCCAGCACCGCCTCTTTCAAATCGGCTCCGGTAATATCCGCGCCGGTTAAATCGGCCTTGCTGAAATCAGCTCGGAACAGATTGGTGTTACGCAAGTTTGCATTGCGAAAATTGCCAAAACGCACATTGTTGCGATTAATATCCGCCCCCTCAAAATTGGAACCGGAAAAATTACCGCCAATCGCATCAAAACGCATGGCACCCATCGGCTGGTTACCGATATCCAGACCAAAACGGCCTTTGCTAATATTGGCTTCACTCATATCCACATTGCCCAACGTGCCGATAACACGAGCGTTGCTTAAATTGGCACCCTTGAAATTGGTTTTATCGAAAATCGCCTGAAATATGATCGCATCCTTAAGGTTGGCGTAACTCAAGTTTGCGTTCTCCAAACGGGCAAGATTGAGATAGGCGCGCTCCATATTGGCACCGCTTAGATTCGCGCCGCGCAGGTACGCCCCAAAAAAACTGGTATTCACCATATTGCAGTGGCGCAGATCCATGCCGTCAAATTCCAGATAACCGGCGTCTTTGTTGGATAAATCACAGGTCTTGCTTTTTATCTGGGCTACAGCATCTGCCTGACTTATTTTCTCACGCTCCGGTTCAGCATTTTTGGCATAAAATTCAGTCGCTTTTTTCAGAGAGGCATCCGGGTTTTCCAGAAATTTATCCTTGGACATCTGGCTTGCAAAGCAGTAGGTTTTACCCTCATACATTGTGCTGACCTCGCACTTGGTTGGAATCATCATGTCACTGGCAAGCCCGGTTACGCAATGATCGCCAAATTCGGCAGCATAAGAAAATTGCACCACCATCATAAAAACGGCAGCAATCAACACTTGAAAACTTTTCACTTCAATCTCCTTCGCTCATCAGGGCACTTTCAACTGGGTTGAAAGTTAACGTGGATGAAGTATCTTCCATTCAAAAACTGCGCTCAGTAACCCAAGTCACATAAACTTAAAGCCACATAAAAAGCCACATAACAAAAGTTCATGCAGTTTTTTTAAGGTATCCAGCGAATAAGACAATGTTTGCGGCTAAAAGCTCAATTAGCCGCCACAAGATTGAAAACTACAGAATGCGCATTAAATACGCCGGTTACGAACCTGCGCCGGGTTCAAACCAATTCAATTTTTCACGCAGGCGCACTACTTCGCCAATAATCGTCAGGCATGGTGCCTTGATGCCGGCTTCATTAACTTTAGCCGCCAAATCACGCAGCGTGGCCGTGACCACCTTTTGCCGTTGCGTAGTGCCCTGCTGCACCACGGCTGCCGGCATGTCGGGTGAAACGCCATGCTCAATCAGTTTTTCGCAGATCTGCGGCAAACCAACCAAGCCCATGTAAATCACCACCGTCTGTCTGGGGCGTGCCATTGATTCCCAATCCAGATCCAGCGTGCCATCCTTGAGATGGCCGGTAATGAACAGACAGGCTTGCGAGTAATCGCGGTGCGTCAGCGGTATGCCGGCATAGCTAGAAACCCCGTTGGCCGCGGTAATGCCCGGCACAACTTGAAAAGGCACGCCATGCTGCATCAGGGTTTCGATCTCTTCTCCGCCACGGCCAAAAATGAACGGGTCGCCGCCTTTTAAACGCAATACCCGCTTGCCCTGCAGCGCCAGCCTAGCCAGCAGTTCGTTGATCTCTTCCTGCGGCATGGTGTGCTGATCACGCGACTTGCCTACATAAATCAGCTCGGCATCACGACGCACCAATTCCATCACCTCGGGGCTGACCAGTTTGTCATACACGCAAACATCACATTGCTGCATCAGGCGCAGCGCACGAAAAGTAAGCAAGTCTGGGTCACCCGGCCCACCGCCAACCAGAAACACCTCGCCCCTATTCGCCTGATTATCTGCGTTATCAATCAAATTTTGCAGCAGGTCACGCGCCGCCTGCTCCTGCCCGGCCAGCACACGCTCTACCACTGGCCCCTGAAACGCATCTTCCCAGAAACGACGGCGCTCCTGCGTGGTTGCGAATTTTGCCTTGACCTTATCCCTGAACTCGCCGGCAATCGCGGCAACACGCCCAAAACCGGCAGGCAGCATGGTTTCGATTTTTGTGCGGATATAGCGCGCCAGCACCGGCGCATTGCCTTCACTCGATACGGCAATCACTACCGGGCTGCGGTCAATGATAGAACCCATAGTGAAAGTACATAAATCCGGCGCATCCACCACATTGACCGGGATATTCAGTGCTTTCGCGTCGCGCGAGACGGCTGCATTCACGGCCTCATCATCCGTCGCAGCAACCACCATGCAGGCACCTGGCAATTGAGCAGCATGGTAATTTGCCTGATGCCATTCAATCTTGCCTCCATTAACCATGCTGGCCAAGTCTGCGCAGATTTCAGGAGTTATCACCCTGACCTTGCCATCAGCTTTCAGCAACATGGTCACTTTGCGCAAAGCCACATCCCCACCGCCTATTACGACACATAAACGGTTACTGATATTGAAAAAAATGGGTAGAGCCTGCATATGATGAAAAACGAAAATGGAATGTGCAGTTATTTTAACTCGCAGCCTGCGAGTTTGCGTGAGACAAATGCGTAAATGCGCTAAAATTACCCTTTAATATCCAGACTTTAGATTTTGAACACTCCCAAAAAATCCGCCCCTAAAAAGGTATTCATCAAAACATTTGGCTGCCAGATGAATGAGTATGACTCTTCACGTATGGCCGATATGCTGTCTTCTTCAGACGGTATGGTGGAAACACAGACACCGGAAGATGCCGATGTCATTCTGCTCAACACCTGCTCGGTGCGTGAAAAAGCCGAAGACAAAGTCTATAGCCACCTGGGGCGTTTTATCCCGCTCAAGGAAAAGAATCCGAATCTGGTTATCGGCGTGGGCGGCTGCGTAGCCTCGCAGGAAGGCGACAACATCATCAAGCGCGCGCCGTATGTGGATATCGTATTCGGCCCGCAGACGCTGCACCGCCTGCCCGACATGATCAAAACCAGTCAGGAAAGCCACACGTCGCAGGTAGACGTCAGCTTCCCTGAAATCGAGAAATTCGACCACCTGCCGCCGCCGCGCGTGGAAGGTGCTTCCGCATTCCTGAGCATCATGGAAGGTTGCAGCAAATACTGCAGCTTTTGCGTAGTGCCGTACACCCGCGGCGAAGAAGTGTCACGCCCGTTTGCAGACATCTTGACCGAGGCCGTGCAACTGGCAGAGCAAGGCATCAAGGAAATCACGCTGCTTGGCCAAAACGTGAACGCTTACCGCACTGAATATGAAGGCGTGGAGGCAGATCTCGCCATGCTGATCGAAACAATTGCCGAAATTCCGCAGATTGAGCGCATCCGCTTCACCACCAGCCACCCCAATGAAATGAACGAGCGCCTGATCGCCTGCTTTGCCAACGTGCCCAAACTGGCGGCACAATTGCATTTACCGGTGCAGGCCGGCAGCGACCGCATACTGATGGCGATGAAGCGCAACTACACTGCGCTGCAGTATAAATCCATCATCCGCAAACTACGGGCTGCCAACCCGAGCCTGACCTTCACCTCGGACTTTATTGTCGGCTTTCCCGGTGAGACCGAAGCGGACTTTGAAGCAACGGTAAAGCTGATGACTGATGTAGGCTTTGACGCGAGCTTCAGCTTTTTGTACAGCCCACGTCCGGGAACGCCCGCCTCGTTTCTGAGCGATGACACGCCTGAACAGGTAAAGCTGGAACGGTTAAACCGGCTGCAGGCAATTAACGAAGCACAGGCCAAAGCCATTTCCGAAGCCATGCTGGGTACAGTGCAGCGCGTGCTGATCGAAGGCCCATCATGGAAGGACGACTCGCTGCTGGCAGGCAAAACCGATAACGGCCGCGTGGTGGATATTGCCGGTGACGTCAGCCTGACTCATCAGTTTGTGAATGTAACAATCACTGATGTTTCAAACCCCAGACGCCTGGCTGGGGAAATAGAAACCCGCGAAATAATTTAAGGTATTCATGATGGAATTTACACTACAACCCGAAGACAACGCCCGCCTTGCCAACCTGTGCGGCGCGCTGGATGAAAACATCAAGCAGATCGAGACCGCGCTTGAAGTCAACATCAACCGCCGTGGCGGCACATTCAGCATCAGTGGCAAGCAGGACAATACGCGCCTTGCGGCACAGCTGATCGAGAATTTTTATATACGCGCCAAAAAACCGATTGAGCTGGAAGATATTCAGCTGGGGCTGGTCGAGATCGACAAACTGAAACCCGAGGACGTGACCTCGACTGCCATGCCGGTGCTGATGACGCGCCGCGGCGATCTGCACGGCCGCACACCAAGGCAAGTGGCATACCTGCAACAGATTCAGGAGCATGACATCACCTTTGGCATTGGCCCCGCCGGTACCGGCAAAACCTATCTGGCTGTTGCCAGCGCGGTAGATGCCATGACGCGTGACCGCGTAAAAAGAATCGTGCTGGTACGCCCGGCGGTTGAAGCCGGCGAGCGCCTGGGCTTTTTACCTGGCGACCTGAACCAGAAAGTAGACCCGTATCTGCGCCCCTTGTATGATGCGCTATACGACTTGGCAGGTTATGATACCGTGAATAAAATGTTTGAACGTGGTGCGATCGAAGTGGCGCCACTGGCCTACATGCGCGGTCGCACCCTGAACCAGAGCTTCATTATTCTGGACGAGGCACAGAACACTACGCCGGAGCAGATGAAAATGTTCCTGACCCGCATTGGTTTCGGCACCAAGGCTGTGATTACCGGCGACGTGACACAGATCGACCTGCAGCGTCACCAGAAGAGCGGGCTGGTAGAAGCGCAGAAAGTATTAAAGGACATCAAGGGCATCGCCATGACACACTTTTTATCGGGCGATGTGGTACGTCACCCGCTGGTGCAGAAAATCGTGAATGCGTATGAAGCCTATGAGCAGAACCACAAAGACTAATATTTTTAAAAAACCAATATTTTAATTAGGTATTTAATTTCATTTAGGACTAAAAATGTCACCTGAAAGATTCAAATTCAGCAAACTGATGCAGCGCATTCTGGGTATAGTCGAGCAGGCCGTGCTTATCATTATCGGGCTGGCAACCGTGTTTGCGGTATTTCAGGCAGTAGGCCATATCTGGCAAGCGCGCACAATTACCGTTGGCGACATTCTGCTGCTGTTCCTCTATCTGGAAGTGATGACCATGCTCAACCACTACCTGAGTGCAGGCACCCTGCCGGTCAGGTATCCGCTCTATATCGGCATCATCGCCCTGGCGCGTTTCCTGGTGCTGGACATCAAAGAGCTGGATGCGATGACCATGTTCGCCCTTTCAGGTTCTATCCTGCTGATTGCCATATCCATTCTGATCGTGCGTTACGGACATGTGCGTTTTCCGTATACCGACGGCTCTGACCTGCAATCAAGGACAGACCAATAAAGCCTATGCCAAAACTACACGCCAGCATCCAGTTTGCCAGTGAAGAGCAACACCTGCCAACGCCCAGCCAGTTCCGCAAATGGGCCAAGGCAGCACTGCGCGTAGATACCGAAGTGACGATCCGCATTGTGGACGAAGCCGAAGGCCGTGAACTTAACCGCACCTACCGCGGCAAGGATTACGCCACCAATGTACTCACTTTCCCGCTCACAGAAGAGCCGTACCTGATGGGCGACATCATCATCTGCGCGCCGGTTGTGGCAAAGGAAGCCAAGGAACAACATAAGGACTTACTAGCCCACTACGCGCATTTAACCGTGCACGGCATACTGCATCTGCACGGCTACGACCATGAAACCGATGCGCAAGCCGAGCTGATGGAAGGGTTGGAGACTGCAATTGTCACAAAATTAGGGTATGCTTCGCCTTATCTCATTACAGAGGGTGCCTAAATGGCCGCCGACTCGGAAAAACCCAGTAACTCTAAATTAACTAACAAGCCAAGCTTGTTGGAACGCCTAAGTCACTTTTTACTACGCGAACCCGAAGATCGCGAACAGCTTGTAGAGCTGCTGCACAGCGCCTACGAGCACAATCTGATGGATGCCGACTCACTCGCCATGATTGAAGGCGTGCTGCAAGTCAGTGAAATGCAAGTGCGCGACATCATGATTCCGCGTTCGCAGATGGATGTCATCGACATCACCGACCCTCCTGAAGTATTCATCCCCCATGTCATCGAAACCGCACACTCGCGCTTTCCTGTTATTGAAGACAATAAAAATGATGTGATCGGCATTCTGCTGGCAAAAGACCTGCTGCGTTACTACGCAGGCGAAGAGTTTGAAGTACGTGACATGCTGAGGCCTGCCGTGTTTATTCCCGAAGCCAAACGCCTGAACGTGCTGCTGAAAGAGTTTCGCAGCAATCGCAACCATATCGCGATTGTGGTTGATGAATACGGCGGCGTTGCCGGCATGGTGACCATTGAAGACGTGCTGGAACAGATCGTAGGCGATATTGAAGATGAATACGACTACGACGAAGATGAAGATAACATCATCCAGAATGCAGATGGCCAGTACCGTGTTAAGGCACTCACTGAAATCGCCGACTTTAACGAAATTGTGGGCACTGCTTTTAGTGATGAAGAATTTTCTACTATTGGCGGTCTGGTGGTAAGTAAATTCGGTCATTTACCAAAACGCAACGACGAAGTTACTTTTAGCGGCCTGCATGTAAAAGTGTTGCGCGCAGATAGCCGCCGTCTGCACAGCATGCTGGTAGAAGTGTTACCAGAGGCATCCGCTGAAGATAAGGAATAATACTCATATCAGGCAGCGGCAATTAGCTTTCAGCTACTGCCAAAAAAGTTGGAACTAAATAATTACCCATGCGCTCATAGAAAGTAATAAATTCAAACATTTATATCTTTTTATAAACCGCATTGGAGCCTGTAATGAAATATTTAGCCTACTGCTGTCTAGCCATTCTGCAAGCCTGTTTCATACAGGCTGCAGTAGCGGAAGAATCAACCAGCATCACTAACGGTAATATTCCAACTCTTGAAAAAGACTTTGTGAACTCGATCAACAAGTTCAGCAAAGAACAAATCATCGCTCAGTTCGGCGAGCCAGCACAGGCAGACGATGTAAAGGTTAAGTCTACAGGTAAGGTGGTAGCTTCAATCTGGCAATATCACTACATCAATACCGATGCCGAAGGCAGCTATTATGAAACCACCGAGCTGGATTTCATTGATGACAAGGTCGTGATGGTTGCATTCATGAATAACGACGGGGCTGAAGGTGCTGAAAGTGGCCAGCAATACCAGATTCCTGCCAAGTAACTAGCAAAACTCAGTACCAATAAAAAAGGGCCTTTGAGGCCCTTTTTTATTAATCTGATTTATTAATTCGATGATTGATCTGATGATTAATCTGTTTCATTATTTCTTCAGTGCATCCCGTATTTCACGCAACAGCAGAACATCTTCAGGCGTTGGTGCCGCTGGCGGAGCAGGCTCTGCTTTCTTAAGTCTATTCATCTGTTTTACCAGCATAAAAATTACAAAAGCCAGAATGATGAAGTTGATCACGATAGTTAAAAAATTACCGTACGCCAGCATAGGTACCCCAGCAGCTTTCAATGCCGCATAAGTACCGGCATTGCCTTCGGGGATCGGCGCCAGTGCCAAGAACATATTGCTGAAATCCACACTGCCAATCACCTTGCCGATCAGTGGCATGATAATGTCGCCTACCAGCGAATCGACAATCTTGCCGAATGCCGCACCGATGATGACACCAACCGCCAAATCCATCACGTTGCCACGCAGAGCAAATGCCTTAAATTCTGATGCAATACTCATAAGAAACCTCTCTTTTTTTAAAATTAATTATACGAATTAAATACTGGTCACAGACAAGCTAATATTGGGGGTAAGCGCAACTGGTGTCAATGCAGCAATCTCTATTTCAGGCTTGCTGATGTTAATTTTTGTTAGAAAGTACTATATCAAGCTACAATCCCGGCCATGCCGCTATTGATAAAAAATCCGCTAATTAAAACAGCCCTGCCACTCGCATTAGGCGCTCTGTGCGTACTCGGTTTCGCCCCGTTCTACTTTTACCCCATCAGCATACTGTCAATCATCGGCCTGATTTTCCTGTGGCGTGATTGCACAACAGCAAAACAAGCAGCCTTTGCCGGCTTCATGTACGGCCTAGGCTTATTTGGTGCCGGCATCTACTGGATCTATATCAGCCTGCACACCTTTGGCGGTATGCCCGGCTTTATGGCCGGCTTATCCACATTCCTGCTCGCTGCATTCCTGTCTTTGTTCCCTGCCGCAGTGGGCGCGCTGGGCAAACGTATTTCCGCCAACCAGAAACACGCATTCCTGATTGCTGTGCCGGTATTCTGGGCTCTGGCAGACTGGATCAGGAGCTGGATCTTTACCGGATTCCCCTGGCTGACTATAGGCTACAGCCAGCTGCCGCAAAGCCCGCTGGCGGGTTATGTGCCAATACTGGGCATCTACGGCACCTCTTTCATCACCGTACTTGTTGCCAGCCTCAGCTGCGGCTTTTTCACCAAAAACCTGACCTCGACCTGCCGGCGCGGAACACTCATCGCACTGCTGGTAATAATCAGCGGCGGTGGGATGCTGAAACTGGTTGCATGGTCGAGCCCGACTGGCGAACCGCTAAGCGTCAGCCTGCTACAAGGCAATGTTGACCAAACCATCAAATGGGCGCCGGAAATAGCCGAGCATACTCTGAATAAATACCTTGGCATGGCAGAGCAAAGCGCAGCCAAGCTCATCGTGATGCCGGAGACCGCCATGCCGGTGTTATCCAGCAACATACCGCCGGAGATGATAAGCCGCCTCAAGCAGCATGCCATCAACAACAAGGGCGACATTCTGGTAGGCATGGTCGAGCGAGAGAACGGCGAATATTTCAACAGTGTTTTAAGCTACGGCAGCGCTGAGACGGCAGTTTACCGCAAATCGCACTTGGTACCGTTTGGTGAGTTCATCCCCTTCAAGCAGATATTTGGCTGGATCTACCGCGACTGGCTCAACATGCCGCTGAGCGACCTATCACGCGGAGGCATACACCAGCAGCCGATGCCGGTTGCCGGCCAGCAAGTGGCCGTCAATATCTGCTACGAAGACGTATTCGGCGAAGAGATCATCCGCCAGCTGCCAGCCGCTACGCTGCTGGTGAATGTGAGCAATGATGCCTGGTACGGCAACTCCTACGCCGCAGACCAGCACATGCAGTTTTCACAGGCACGCGCGCTGGAAACTGGCCGCATGATGCTGCGCGCCACCAACACCGGCGCCACGGCGATAATTGATACTAGAGGCCACGTCATCGCCCATGCCCCGCATTTTGTGCAGACCACGCTGGATGGCACCGTGTTAGGCTACACTGGCGCAACCCCTTATGTACGCTGGGGCAACTGGCCGTTTGTAATATTCAGCTTCATCACCATGCTTTGGTTATGGCGACGCAATCGCGCTGTTCGCAAGTAGCCACTGTTCACAAGTAAACCTATTGCCAGAGCAAAAAACAAAGTAAAATTGCATTTTTTGCCAACATCAACCAACAAATCATGGCTTTAACATTTCAAGAGATCATTCTCACCCTGCAAAAATACTGGAGCGATAAAGGCTGCGCCTTGCTGCAGCCTTACGACATGGAAGTCGGCGCAGGCACTTCACACACTGCTACATTCCTGCGTTCTTTAGGCCCTGAGCCATGGAAAGCCGCCTACGTGCAACCAAGCCGCCGCCCGAAAGACGGCCGCTATGGCGACAACCCGAACCGCCTGCAACACTACTACCAGTTTCAAGTGGTGCTGAAACCGGCACCGGCTGACATTCTGGAACTGTACTTGGGCTCGCTGGAAGCGCTGGGTTTTGACCTGAAAAAGAATGACATCCGCTTTGTGGAAGATGACTGGGAAAACCCGACACTGGGCGCATGGGGCTTGGGCTGGGAAGTCTGGCTTAACGGCATGGAGGTGACACAGTTCACCTATTTCCAGCAGGTAGGCGGCATTGACTGCAAACCGATTACCGGCGAAATCACCTATGGCCTGGAGCGCCTCGCCATGTACCTGCAAGGCGTGGACAACGTTTACAACCTGACCTGGACTGAAGGTCTGAGCTACGGCGACGTTTACCTGCAGAACGAGCAGGAACAAAGCGCCTACAACTTTGAGCATTCTGATGCCGATTTCCTGTTCACGGCTTTCAACGCCTATGAAAAACAGGCCAAGCACCTGATGGATAGCCAGCTGGCGCTTCCTGCCTATGAACAGGTATTAAAAGCCGCCCATACCTTCAATCTGCTGGATGCCCGCGGTGCGATCTCCGTCACTGAACGTGCTGGCTACATCGGCCGCATCCGCAACCTGGCGCGCTCTGTGGCGGCCAGCTACCTGGACAGCCGCGCCCGCCTCGGCTTCCCGATGGCACCTAAAGACTGGGCTGATGAAGTACTGGCTAGGCTAGAAAAAGATAAGAGGGCTGCTTAAAAATGTCGCAAAAAAATTTATTAGTAGAACTATTCGTAGAAGAACTGCCGCCAAAGGCCCTGAAAAAACTGGGCGAGTCTTTCAGTGGCACACTGTTTGACAGCTTGAAAGCACAAGGCCTGACTGCTGAAAATTCATTGGCCACTTCTTTTGCGTCACCACGCCGCCTGGCTGTGCATGTGACAGCAGTTGCAGCACGAGCTGCCGACAAACAAATCTCGCAAAAACTGATGCCGGTAAGTGTAGGCCTGGATGCGAGCGGCAATGCAACACCAGCCCTGATCAAGCGCCTGAATGGCATGGGCTTGGATGAGTCAGCGGTAGCGCAGCTCACTAAACAGATGGACGGCAAGAACGAGGCACTATTTCTGGATGTAACGCAAAAAGGCGCGGCACTGAATGAAGGCTTGCAAAAAGCGCTTGAAGAAGCGATCCAGAAATTGCCGATTCCAAAAGTCATGAGCTACCAGTTGGCCGATGGCTGGAGCAGCGTCAATTTCGTGCGTCCTGCCCACAGCCTGCTGGCCTTGCACGGCAGCGATGTGGTTGCAATCAGCGCACTAGGCCTAAATGCGGGTAACACCACGCAAGGTCACCGCTTTGAGGCAGCGAACCCGGCAGTGACCATCAAGGATGCAGACAGTTATGCCGAGCAGCTCAAAACCGAAGGTGCGGTGATTGCCAGCTTTGCCGAGCGTCGCGCCGAGATTGAGGGCCAATTAAGCGCTGCGGCTGCGAAACAGAACCTGAAACCGATTGAAGATGACGCGCTGCTCGATGAGGTGACAGCGCTGGTAGAACGCCCGAATGTATTGCTGGGTCAGTTTGAAGAGGTTTATTTAGAGGTTCCGCAGGAATGCCTGATTTTGACCATGAAGGCGAACCAGAAATACTTTCCGCTTTTAGACAGTAACGGCAAGCTCACCAACAAGTTTCTGATCGTTTCCAACATCAATCCGGCTGACCCAAGTGCAGTCATCGGCGGTAATGAGCGTGTGGTACGTCCGCGCTTGGCTGATGCCAAATTCTTCTTTGACCAGGATCGCAAGAAAACGCTGGAATCGCGCATCACCAGCCTGGAAAAAGTGGTTTACCACAACAAGCTTGGATCACAAGGCCAGCGTACCGAACGTGTAGGTGCTATTGCCATTGCAATCGGCAATAAAATTGGTGGTGCCGATTTGGCCGCAAAAGCAGGTCTGGCTGCACAGCTGGCAAAAACCGACCTGATTACCGACATGGTAGGCGAGTTTCCAGAGTTGCAAGGCATCATGGGCCGCTACTACGCCCAGCATGAAGGCCTGGATAACGACGTGGCGTTTGCAATTGAAGACCATTACAAACCGCGCTTTGCCGGTGACGACCTGCCACGCAATGCCGTAGGCATCACCGTGGCACTGGCGGACAAACTGGAAACGCTGGTTGGCCTGTTCAGCATCGGTGAAAAACCGACTGGCGACAAAGACCCGTTTGCGCTACGCCGTCAGGCATTGGGCATTATTCGCATGCTGATTGAAAACAAATTGCCACTGCCATTCGATCAGCTGATTCAGGACGTGCTGTCTGCATTTGATAATCAGCCTGCCGATAGCGCAGCAACCGTGCAAGCCATCAAGGAATTCTGCTTTGACCGCCTGAGTGTGAACCTGCGCGAGAACGGCGCAACACCGCAGGAAGTGGATGCAGTGCTGTCACTGGAACCGACATTACTGAGCGAGATACCGCAGCGCCTGACTGCCGTACGCACTTTTGCTGAACTTGCCGAAGCGCCTGCGTTAGCGGCTGCCAACAAACGCGTCAGCAACATCCTGAAAAAAGTTGAAGGCGAAGTTAAGGCTGAAGTAAACACCAGCCTGCTGCAAGAACCTGCCGAGATAGCGCTCAATACAGCACTTGGTACCGTAAAACCGCAAGCAGACGAACTGTTTGAAAGCGGCGATTACACGGCATCACTGAAAGCACTGGCTGTACTCAAGGCGCCTGTGGATGATTTCTTTGACAATGTAATGGTGAATGCAGATGACCTAGCGCTAAGAGCAAACCGCTTAGGCCTGCTGGCGACACTGCATCAAGCCATGAACCGTGTAGCGGATTTATCTAAACTGGCAGGCTGATCGGCACGCTAATGATGAAACTGGTGGGGCTATGAAATTAGTGATATTAGATAGAGATGGCGTTATCAATCAGGATTCCGCCAATTTCATCAAAAACCCCAACGAGTGGATTCCGATTCCCGGCAGTCTGGAAGCCATCGCCCTGCTTAACCAATCCGGCTACCGGGTAGCGATTGCCACCAACCAGTCCGGCGTCAGCCGCGGCCTGTTCGATATGGCGACGCTCAACAGCATACATGACAAGATGCACCGCGAACTGGCAGCCGTTGGCGGTCGCATTGATGCCGTGTTCTATTGTCCGCACTCAGCCGATGACAACTGTGATTGCCGCAAGCCCAAAACCGGCTTGATCAAGGAAATCGCCAAGCGCTTCTCGGTAGAGCTCGACCGCGTGTTTGCCGTTGGCGATGCCTTGCGTGACATACAGGCTTTCTACAACTCCGGCTGCCGCACGATTCTGGTTCGCACCGGCAAAGGTGAAGATACGCTTGCCAGCGGCAACCTGCCGGAACCCATTACCATCTGTGCAGACCTGAGTGAGGCCGTGCAGCATATCATTTCAGCCGATAATTAAATTTATATGCTATTTCTGCGTTCTGTTTTATTTTTTCTGGGCCAGGCGATCACCGCTCCCATATTCACCCTAGTTGCATTTATTGCATTGCCGCTCAACCCGGTCACCCGCAACGTCTTGATTTCCGGCTGGGCGCGCAGCATGATCTGGTGGCTGCGCATCACCTGCAATATCCGCCATGAGGTAACCGGGCTGGAAAACCTGCCAAAAACACCCAGCATCATTTTGAGCAAACACCAATCAGCTTGGGAGACGCTGGCTTTTCAGGCTATTTTCCCCACCCAGGTTTATGTACTGAAACGTGAATTGCTGTGGATTCCGATATTCGGCTGGGGGCTAGCCATGTCATCCCCGATCGCGATTGACCGCAGCGCCGGCCGTGAGGCACTAAAAAAACTCGTCACCAAAGGCGCAGCAAGACTTAAAAAAGGTTTGTGGGTTGTGATCTTCCCCGAAGGCACCCGCAAAGCTCCGGGCGAAAAAGGCAAATACCAGATCGGCGGCGCATGGCTCGCCACCCACACCCAGACGCAGGTAGTTCCCGTTGCGCACAACGCCGGCAGCTACTGGGCCAAAAACTCATTCATCAAGAAACCGGGGGTGATTCACATCCATATCGGCAAGCCAATCCAGACCGCCGGCTTAAAAGCCGATGTTTTGAACCAGCAGGTTGAACAGTGGATTGAATCCGAAATGGCTGCACTCGACGCATGAGCCACACGCTGACGCTGCCATCCGGCGAGCAACTGCACTATCAATTGGAACGCCGCCAACGCCGTACCGTAGGCTTGAAAATCACGGCAGAAGGTCTGGTGGTACACGCTCCAAAACGCCTTGCACAATCACTGCTGGAAAGCCTGATCGCGCAGAAGGCGGACTGGATCTTGAAAAAACTCAGCGCACGTAATGAAAATAAAATCCCCGCACTGCAATGGCAGGATGGCGAACAACTGTTGCTGCTAGGCAACACAGTCACCCTGTCGGTGAGACAGGATGAGCGCTCACGGGCAGTGAGCCATCAACCCGGACTACTGGAACTGGCAATGCCCAACCATGACGAAGCACCGGCCGTCGCCCGCAAGGTGCTGCAATGGTACAAGAAACAGGCAATGACTGATTTTGCCAGGCGTCTGGAAATATTTTCAGCGAAACTGGGCGTAACATTGCCAAAACTGCTGCTTTCAAGCGCCCGTACACGCTGGGGCAGCTGCAACTCAAAACAAGAGATTCGCCTCAATTGGCGCCTGCTGCAGGCGCCACCGCACCTGATCAATTACGTGATTTGCCACGAACTGGCACATCTCAAGGAAATGAACCACTCGGCCAGATTCTGGGCGGTGGTCGCCAGCATCTACCCGGATTACAAAGCTGCTGAAAAAGAACTCAAGGCCTGGTCACCCAAGCTGCATGTGATGTAACAATAATGCGTATAATCCCATCTATGCAAAAACTTGCCATTACGCTGTTTGTTATTCTCTGCTGTGCCTGCTCTAAACAGGAGCCTTTGTCCGCCCCGCTTAAAAAAGCAGAGCTCATGTCTGAACAAATTATCGACAACGCCAACTGCAAATCCCTGAGAGACAGACTCGCTTCACCTTCTATAGATGACAATACAATTGATGCAATTTATGTTGAGGCTACAAACAACCATTGCATCAATAAAGATATATAAGCAAATTTCGCACTAGAGCAATTTACTTATATCACTCGCAATAGCCTTGGGTTTGGCTCCATAATCCACGTACAGCCTGATCTTTCCGGCCTTGTCGTATATATAAACTCCGGCACTGTGATCTATGGTGTAACCACTTCTACCGCTATTTTCTACCCTGGACGCAAAAATCTTGAAATCGGCCGTTGCCTTGGTGGTCTGCTCTCGAGTGCCAAATAAGCCGATAAACCGTTTATCAAAACTTGGCACATACTGCGCCAACACTTCCTGGGTATCGCGCTCCGGGTCCAGGGTGACAAACAAAACCTGCAACTCATCTGCCTGCGCGCCCAATAACTTCATGGTTTGCTTCAAATCTGCCATTGTCGTCGGGCACACATCCGGGCAATGCGTATAGCCAAAAAACACTGCCACCACTTTTCCTTTAAAATCTGTCAATGAGCGGGGTTTACCGGTGTGATCGGTTAAATTGAGGGTCTGCGCAAAGTCAGCACCGGTTATATCAGTCGCGGAGAATTGGTTTTGCTGATCTGCCGGCTTGCACGCTGCCAGCACAAATATCAGCAGCATGATCAAATAATATTTGGTTTTCATCTTCAACTTTACTTAATGAATGTAATTGCAATGATTCTATCATGCACAATAAATTCAATACCTTGCAATAAAAAAATGTCGGTAATCGGCATAAATTGCTGCAAAGACAACTCGCTGTCGTTTACAATAATGTTTTTGCATTATTTAAAGCATTTAAGGACATAGCATGGCGAACCCTGCAGTAACTTCTGGCGGTATGGCAGACCGCGACGGCGTAATTTGGTATGACGGTAAAATGGTAGACTGGCGTGATGCCACTACCCACGTTTTAACACACACCCTGCACTACGGCATGGGCGTTTTTGAAGGCGTGCGCGCATACAAAACCGACAAGGGTACTGCTATCTTCCGTTTGAAAGAACACACCGATCGCTTGTTCCGCTCAGCCCACATCCTGGGCATGAAAATGCCTTACAGCAAAGAAGAAATCGCAGCAGCTCAGCTGGCAGCGGTACGCGATAACAACCTCGAATCAGCCTACCTGCGCCCAATGGCGTTCTACGGTGCTGAAGCCATGGGTATCTCTGCCAAGACACTGTCAACCCACGTGATTGTTGCCGCATGGAAATGGGGCGCATACATGGGTCAGGAAGCGCTGGACCACGGCATTCGCGTTAAAACCTCATCATTCTCGCGTCATCACGTGAACATAACCATGTGTAAAGCCAAAGCCAACGGCAACTACATGAACAGCATTCTGGCTCACCAGGAAGCGCACAATGATGGCTACGATGAAGCACTGCTGCTTGATGTAGATGGCTTTGTTGCAGAAGGTTCCGGCGAAAACGTATTTATCGTTCGCAATGGCAAACTATATACGCCAGACCTGACAGCCGCGCTGGAAGGCATCACGCGCGACACCATCGTACAACTGGCGGGCGAATTAGGCATTCCAGTAATTGAAAAACGTATCACCCGTGATGAAGTATATGGCGCGGACGAAGCTTTCTTTACTGGTACCGCAGCAGAAGTAACACCAATCCGCGAATTGGATCGCCGCAACATCGGTGAAGGCACTGCCGGCCCGATCACCAAGCAGCTACAAAAACTGTACTTTGATGTAGTGCATGGCAGATCAGCCAAACATGCGGACTGGTTAACACTGGTATAAGTCACATACGCCATTCCTGCATGTCAGGAATGGCGATTTAAGGAAAGTTCAAGAAATGTCCAGCACTACAGAAATCGAAGTTACCGCAAAAGATCTTCCGCTGCACTGCCCTACTAAAGAAGTTGCACTCTGGGCATCACATCCGCGTGTGTTTCTAGACATCGCAGAGACAGGCCATGCAGCCTGCCCCTACTGCGGCACAAAATACAAATTAAAAGAAGGTGAAGTGGTAGGCCATCACTGATCAGTAGTGAAAAAGAACAAATCAAAGCCGGAAGCTGAAACCGAAACAAGCTCTAAGGAAACCAAACTCACTTCTTTCTGTGGCTGGGAGGGTGACACACTGGTGCTTAATGTTCTCGGTACACCCAGCGCCAAAAAAGATGCTATTGGCAAACCCAAGGGCAAGCAACTCAAGATTAGCGTCACCGCTGCACCAGTTGGCGGCAAAGCCACTGATCATATGGTCAAATTCCTTGCGGAAGAGTTCGGTGTTTCAACCAAAGATATTACTGTGGTATTCGGACGCTTTAATGTAAATAAACAGTTGCGTATCAAGTCACCCAAACAACTGCCACCAGTGATTGCCAAAGAGCTTTCTGAATAAAACTAAAAACAGTCAGCTCAAAAAAATTCCACTTCAGTACCCCTGCCCCACAGCGCTTCAATTACCTGCTTTGCATCTGTAGCTTGGTTGTTGGTCCAGAATTTAACGGTACCAGCCCGATGTTGCTGAGTAAGCAAATACAGTGCTGCAAATCGTGTTTGCAAATGCATCGCTACTGCGGCGCCGGTATCAATCAAAGTCACACCATCACCAACGATCTGCCTGATAAGCGGCTTTACAAAAGGGTAATGCGTACAGCCCAGAACAATCGTATCTGCACCTTCGTCCAACAATGGCTGACAATACTGCTCAAGTAATTTGCGCGTAACAGCGCCATTCAATTCGCCGCGCTCAATGCACTCGACCAATCCCACACAGCCCTGCGTGACCACTTTTACGTTACGCCCGTAACTTTCGAGCAGGCCTGCGAATTGTGCGCTTTTCAGCGTACCTACAGTTGCCAGAACGCCTATCACGCCATTCCTGGAAGCTTCTGCGGCAGGCTTTACGGCGGGCTCCATGCCGATAATCGGCAATGCATATCTGGCACGCATCAGGTCTATGGCTGCTGCGGTGGCGGTGTTGCAGGCTACGACAATAGCTTTTACGCCTTTTTCAATTAAAAAATCGGCAATTGCAAAACATCGGGATTGAATTTCTTCAGGGGTTTTGCTGCCATAAGGTGCATATTTGCTATCTGCCACATAAAGCAATTGCTCGTGCGGCAGCAAAGCATGAATGTGCTGCAATACTGAAATGCCGCCAACACCGGAATCAAACACACCGATCGGGGCATCTGCTGAAACAGCAGGCCTGATCGGGACATTTTTAATTTCTAGCGATATAGATTGGTCGGTCATTGCAAAGCCATCATCAGTTACAATAGCTGGATTATAAAGGATTTAATTTAGGTAAGTTTATGGGCAACAGATTAAGCAAGATTTACACAAGAACCGGCGACGACGGCACTACAGGACTGGGCGATGGCAGCCGCATCAACAAGGATAGTCCGCGCGTCAATGCGATGGGGGATGTGGATGAGCTCAACTCGGTGATCGGGCTGATTCTGACTGAAAACATTTCGGAGGTAATCAGCAAACCCCTGACGCAGATCCAGCACGACCTGTTCAACATCGGTGGCGAACTGTCCATCCCTGGTTATGTGCTTTTGAAACAGGCGCGGATCGATGACCTGGAACAAGCCATCGACAGCCTTAACGCAGAATTGTCGCCGTTAAAGGAATTCATTCTGCCTGGCGGTACCAAGGCTGCCGCCTACTGCCATCTGGCACGCACCGTGTGCCGCCGCGCAGAACGTGAGCTCATGCAGCTTCATCACTCGGAAAATGTAACGGAAACTTCAAGAAAATATCTGAACCGTTTATCTGATCTGCTGTTTGTAATGTGCCGTATTATCAATAAGCAAGCGGGTGTCAGCGATGTATTGTGGGATCACTCGGCAAAATAGCAAAGTGGCGGAATGTTTTGTTGCGTGCGGAACTTAAGTTCATAATTAAATTTAAGCTATAATTTCTCATGATTAAAAAACTGCTAGATAAAATCTTTAAGCCCAGAAACAAGAAAACTGAGCACGCCAAGCCAGCACACATCACACCCGACAACTTTAGGCAGCATTCAAAATCAGCTCGCCCGATAATCGGCACCAAAAAACCAAATAAAAAAATCCAGAGCAATAGAGATAAAGCGGAGATCATCCCGTTCAAAAAACACCAGATAGACAGAACCCTGCTAAGCAGCGCTGCAACCCGAACCATAGACGGTCTGCAAAAAGCAGGCTTTGAAGCTTATATTGTAGGCGGCGCTGTGCGCGATCTACTGCTGAATCGCAACCCCAAAGATTTTGATGTGGCAACCAACGCCACCCCGGAAGAAGTCAACCGAATTTTCAGGCGCTCGCGTATTATCGGGCGCAGATTTCGCCTGGTACATGTGCTATTTGGCGATGAGACCATTGAAGTCTCTACCTTTCGCGGCCATCACCAATCTGAGGGAGATGCCCACACCAACGAAAGCGGCCGCATCACGCGCGACAACGTATTTGGCAGCCTGGAAGAAGATGCAACGCGCCGCGACTTTACTGCCAATGCATTGTATTACGACCCTACCAGCCAGGAAGTGCTGGACTTTCACCATGGCTTTGCCGATATTCAAGCCGGGGTGCTGCGTATCATAGGCAAAGCGGAAACACGCTATGCAGAAGACCCGGTGCGCATGCTACGCGTAGTACGGCTATCTGCCAAACTAGGCCTTAGCATAGACCCGGCCACCAAAGCACCAATCGCAAAAATGGCAAAGCTGCTTGAGGATGTGCCACCCAGCCGCCTGTTTGACGAAATGCTGAAACTGTTTCTTTCCGGCCATGCCATAGAAAGCATCAGTGCATTACGTAAACAACATTTACACCACGGTTTGTTGCCGATGCTGGATGTGGTACTGGAACAGCCGCTTGGTGAGCGTTTTGTCATGCTGGCAATGAAAAATACCGATGATCGTATTCTTTCCGGCAAGTCTGCCAACCCCAGTTTTCTATTTGCCACACTGCTCTGGCATGAAGTTCTGGCTGCCTGGAATACCTATAAAGCCGAAGGTAACCCACCTATCCCCGCGCTGCACATGGCAATGAATGATGTGATTGCCACCCAGGCAGAAAAACTGGCAATTCACAACCGCTACACTGCCACCATGAAAGAAATCTGGGGCTTGCAGCCACGCTTTGAACAACGCGCTGGCAAGCGTCCGTTTGGTTTATTGACCAACCCACGCTACCGTGCCGGCTACGACTTTTTATTACTGCGTTGCGAATCAGGCGAAGTAGATGCCGAGCTAGGCGAATGGTGGACTACATTTGCGGAAGCGGATAGTGAAGAACGTATTGCCATGCTACAGGCAGATACCGCCCCTAAGAAACGTAGAAAAAGAAAACCAAAAAAACCCGGCAACTCTCCTGCGGCAACATGATGCATCAGGCATTTGTAGCTTTGGGCAGCAATTTACAAAACCCAATCATCCAGGTAGAAAAAGCCTTTGCGGCACTTGCACACTTACCTAAAACACAACTGGTCAAAAAGTCATCTTTATATAGAACGGCACCGGTAGACTGTCCAGAACTTACAGAAAATCCCGTGCCGGATTTCATTAACGCAGCTGCCGAACTTCAAACAGAACTATCACCGCAGGATTTGCTGCTGGCATTACATGATATTGAAAATGAGGCTGGCCGCGAACGACCCTACATAAACGCACCGCGCGTGCTGGACTGCGACCTGCTGCTATATGAGAACATGATAATCAATAGTGACCAGCTAACCTTGCCACACCCGCGCATGCATACGCGAGGATTTGTGCTATTGCCATTATTTGAAATCGCGCCGCAGTTAAGCATGCCTATTCATGGCAAAATAGAACTATTGATTACGCCAGACTTATCCAAAGACATTATAAAACTAAGCTAGCACACACTCATATGACCATTTTCAACAAATATCCCTACATCGTTGTGGAAGGACCTATCGGCAGCGGTAAAACCACACTGGCGAAAATGCTGGCCGACCAGTTTCCTGTAGATTACCTTTCAGAAAAAGCCGAGACCAATCCGTTTCTGCCGCGTTTTTATCAAGATGCGCAACGTTATGGACTACCTACCCAGTTGTTCTTTTTATTCCAGCGCGCCAATCAGATTAAAGACCTGAATCAGCGCGATATGTTTGCCAAGCCGATTGTTGCAGACTTCTTTTTAGAAAAAGACCCGATTTTTGCACGTCTGAATCTGGATGATGAAGAGTACGCTTTATACCACCAGATTTACCAGCATTTACAGATCAAGGCACCTAAACCGGATCTGGTAATTTACCTGCAAACACCGGTCGACGCACTGATGGAGCGCATCGAAGAACGCAGTGTCAGTTATGAACAGGAAATTCCGCGTGAATATATCGAACGCCTGGCGAATGCTTATAGTGAATTTTTCCACAGCTATGATGCCTCCCCGGTATTGATTGTTAATAACGAGAAGCTCAATATTTTAAAAAACAAAAGCGCGTTTGATTTACTGCTGACCCGCATTGATCAAATTAAAGGTCAGCGCGAGTTTTTTAATCCCAACTTTGAATAATGCCAAAACAGACTCTTGATCAATTAGCAGTATCCGGCGACAAGATTGCCATGCTCACCTGCTATGACGCTACTTTTGCAAAAGTGGCTGCTGCCGCAGGCGTTGATGTGCTGCTGGTCGGCGACTCGCTAGGCATGGTGCTGCAAGGCGCAGAGAACACCCTGCAAGTAACCATGCAGGACATGATCTACCACACCAGATGCGTCGCGGCAGGTGCTCCGGACACCCTGATCATTACCGACATGCCCTATGGCAGCTACGAACACAGCCATACCCAGGCACTAACAAACGCAAAAAAGCTGCTAGACGCCGGCGCACATATCGTAAAAATTGAAGGCGGTGGAGAGATGGTTAACACCGCTCGTTATCTGGTTGAAAACGGCATCGCCGTATGTTCGCACCTCGGGTTTACTCCACAATCGGTGCAACAACTGGGCGGTTACAAAATTCAGGGCAAAACTGATGAAAGCGCGCAAAAAATCCTGCATGATGCGACTCAAATGAGCGCAGCCGGCGTGAGCATGGTTCTGCTGGAAATGGTACCCGCAGCCCTTGCCAAACAAATCAGCGAGCATATACAAATACCTACTATCGGCATAGGGGCTGGCGTAGACTGCGATGGGCAAGTGCTAGTGCTGCAAGACTTGTTAGGCATTTACACTGGGGCTGCCAGCAAAAAACCCGGCGACTACAAAGCACCGCGTTTTGCCAAAAATTTTCTGTCTGCTGCCGGCAGCATCGAAAAAGCAATCGCCAGCTATGTGCAGGCAGTTAAAGATAAATCATTTCCAGCCATTGAACACAGCTACTAAAACACCAGCTTGAGTCGAATTTAAGATCCCGCGCTTATTTATGCAAATCATTCACACCGTCACCGAATTAACAAATGCGCTTAAATCCAAAACCAGCGTTGCTCTGGTTCCCACCATGGGCAACCTGCATGCCGGTCATATCCATCTGGTAGAAATAGCACGGCAGCATGCCGCATGTGTGGTTGTGAGCATATTTGTAAACCCGCTGCAATTTGGCGCAAATGAAGACCTGGCAAATTACCCGCGCACACTGCAGGCAGATTGCGAGAAACTGGATGCCGCAGGCGCCAATATTGTATTCGCCCCCAATGTCGAAGAAATGTACCCGGACTTTAATGCCGAGTTGAACGACCTTGGCCAAAGCATGATCATCAGCGCGCCGCCGATTGCCAGAGAACTTTGCGGCGCTTCACGGCCGGGACACTTTGATGGCGTTGCCACAGTGGTCATGAAGCTATTCAACATCGTCATGCCGCAGATTGCCGTATTTGGCAAAAAAGATTTTCAACAGCTATTTATTATTCGTGAACTAGTACGGCAGTTTAATCTACCTATCAAGATTATTGCCGGCGATACCGTACGTGAACCCAGCGGCCTGGCGATGAGCTCACGCAATGGCTATCTGACGCCGCAGCAAAAATCAGATGCTGCCCGCCTGAATGCCAGCCTGAAAGAGATCGTTGCCCAAATCCAACAAGGCAATACTGACTTTGCTGCGCTGGAGCAAACAGCAGCGCAGACATTAAATGGCAATCATTGGCAGGTCGATTACGTTTCGATACGCTCGGCACGTACTTTATTGCCGGCATCCGCACAGGACTCGCAACTGGTTGTACTGGCCGCAGCAAAAATCGGCAATACGCGGCTGATCGATAATATCGAGTTTGCTACAAACACTAACAATTGATTTTTGCGCTAAGTGATTGAAAAGACTATAATGCACTCCCTTTTCAAAAACGGTTAAGCACATGCAAAGAATCATGCTTAAATCTAAGTTGCACCGCGTGCACGTTACGCACTCCGAGTTACACTACGAAGGAAGCTGTGCAATCGATGAAGAGCTGCTTGAAGCAGCAAACATTTGTGAATACGAGCAAATCAGCATTTACAACGTCACCAATGGCCAGCGTTTCACGACCTATGCCATTCGCGCTGAGCGTCACTCGGGCATTATTTCCGTGAATGGCGCGGCTGCACATAAAGCACACCCGCAAGACATTATTATTATCGCCAGCTTCGCCAACTATGACGAAGCCGAGCTTAAAACCTACAGTCCGCAACTCGTGTATGTTGATAACCATAACCGCATACAATTACAACGCAATGCAATTCCCGTACAGGCCGCATAAATGACACAAGACACCCAAAAATCTGCTTCTCCAAAATTTGATTTGGAAGCAATGAAACTCGCAGTCGTTGATGCAATTGAAGATATTAAAGGCTTTGACATCAGTGTGATGGACGTACGCAAACGGACCAGCATGACTAATTACATGATTGTGGCTTCAGCCAACTCCAGCCGTCAGGCTAAAGCTGTTGCAGACAATGTACGTGAAAAGCTCAAAGAAAAAGGTTTTGCAATTCGTGGTACCGAAGGTGAAAAAGAAGGCGAGTGGGTACTGGTGGATCTAGATGATATCGTTGTGCATATCATGGTGCCGGCAACTCGCGCCTACTACAACCTTGAACAACTATGGGGCGAGGCGGAAAGCCGCCGCAGCCACATCAAGGCAGAAGAATAAATCCCAGCATAACGGATGTGCTGATTAAGCATTAATCAGCACATCCGCCATTCACACGCAGGCAATTCAACTTGAAGTTACGCATCATCAGCGTTGGTCACAAAATGCCGGGTTGGGTTGAAACCGCCTGTACCGATTTCACCAAACGCATGCCGCGCGAATTAACTGTAGAAATCGTCGATATCAAACCTGAAAAACGTGCTGCCGGCAACAGCACGGAAAACATCCAACTGATTGAAGCCAAAAGAATTCTGGAAGCCGCAGGCCGGGATTATCTGGTCGCCTGTGACGAGCGCGGGCAGGAAGTTACCACATTACAGCTGGCCGATAAAATGAAATCCTGGCAAACACTGGGACGTGATGTTAGCATCGTTATCGGTGGCGCCGATGGCCTGCATGCCAGCCTAAAACAACAGGCTGACTGGCTATGGGGTCTTTCCAAACTAACCCTGCCGCACGCGTTTGTTAGAGTGCTGCTCACTGAGCAACTGTACCGTGCTCATTCCGTTATCCAAAACCATCCCTACCATCGCGAATAAACCTGCTGCAAATATATTGGCATGCTAAATGCTAATACTTATTAGCCAGGCACATTAATGCCTGCGTATAAGAGTGAAATGCACCACAACTTCGCTCATAACAAAAAAATGCACTTTTTTAGTGAATTAAAGGGGCCCGTTTGATGGATAACCAATGTCTAGTTCTATTATCTAAATTTTCAGTTGCTGCCAGGAAAGTAATAGGTTCTATCAATTCCGCAAAATTAATCAGAGATAACCAGTACGCCAAGGAAATTTTTCAGCAAGTAGATGAAATGGGCGATGAGGAACTCATATTACTATCTCTGGACTTGCAAAATACACTAGGCCTGCTTGGCTCAACATTAACCGACGAGGCTCCGGTCATAGAGAAAAAATATGTCTATGGTGCCAGAGGCTAAGGCCATAAAATCTGCTGAACGTTAACTTAATCATATTGATTGGCGGGATTTTTTAAACTATTTGCTAAATTGCAAGACTAAGCAGCGGAGTCCTACAGTTTATGCAAAATATATCCGGTTATACAAAATCTTTAGTCTGGTTTCGCCGCGACCTGCGTGATTACGATCACGCTGCCCTTTACCACGCGCTAAAATCTTCCAGGCAGGTTTATTGTGCGTTTGTTTTTGACACCGCAATTCTTGATGAACTTGCCGACAAAAAAGACCGCCGTGTCGAATTTATCTGGGAAAGTGTAAAAGAGCTCAAAGCCGCTCTGCAAGAAAAAGGCGGCGATTTAATTGTGCTGCACGGCGATGCAAAAAATGAAATTCCCGCACTCGCAATCCGACTGCAAGCGGAAGCGTTATTTAGCAACCACGATTACGAACCAACTGCGATCTCACGCGACACTTATGTAGCAGACAAGCTAAAAAATGCACATATCGCTTTTCATCATTTTAAAGATCAGGTGATTTTTGAAAAAGATGAGATCTTGAGTATGTCAGGCAAACCTTATAGTGTATTTACCCCCTATAAGAATATGTGGCTCAAAACCGTCAATGACTTTTTCCTCAGGGCTTACCCAGTTGACCATTACCTTCAGCATTTAGCCAAACCAAACAGCCATCAGGACTCGGGTCCGCTGCCAAGCCTGGAATCTCTTGGGTTTGAACGTACCAATCTTTCAGAAATGCGCCTGCCTACAGGGATGAGCGGCGGCACCAGGCTATTTACAGACTTCACGGAACGCATACAGCGTTATAAGGAGGCGCGTGACTTTCCCAGTGTTAAAGGCGTGTCTTATCTATCGGTACATCTGCGCTTCGGCACTGTATCCATCAGGCATCTGGCGCATAGCGCTTTGCAAACTGGTGGCGCAGGAGCCGAGACTTGGGTTTCAGAGCTGATTTGGCGCGACTTCTACTTTCAAATTTTGCATCACAATCCGCACATAGCCGCTGGCAAAGCTTTCAAGCAAGAGTTTGAATCACTCCCTTTTCCCAACCAAGCTAATTACTTCAAGGCCTGGTGCGAAGGCAAAACCGGTTATCCGCTGGTGGATGCCGCGATGCGCCAGTTGAACAATACCGGCTTCATGCACAATCGTTTACGCATGGTAGCCGCCAGCTTTTTGGTTAAGGACCTTTTAATAGACTGGCGCTGGGGTGAACGTTATTTTGCAGAAAAATTAATCGACTTTGATTTCAGCGCTAACAACGGCGGCTGGCAGTGGGCGGCCTCTACCGGCTGCGATGCGCAGCCATGGTTTAGAATCTTTAACCCGGTGACACAAAGTGAGCGCTTTGATGCAAACGGCAGGTTTATTCGCAAATATGTTCCTGAGCTCAGTAATTGCAATGACAAGGAAATCCATGCCCCCTGGCAAATGACTACACAACGGCAATCTGACATTCAAACCATTATAGGACGCGACTACCCCTCACCTGTTGTCGACCACGCCACCCAGCGCGAACTCACATTGGCTTTATATAAAACAACTTAACTATATGAATTAAAATGTATTTTTAATTCAAAATCATTACATTCCACTGATAGGCAACAGCAATGTTAAAGACCAGAAATATGTTGCATTTAAGCAACATATAGTTTATTTTACATTTACTAACAATTTATATTAATGGACAGAAATCCACTGCTAATGAATAATCGCAAGTTGGGGCAGATAAAAGTTTCCAATAAAATCAAGAAATCTTAATAAGAAATACAAAATGCATAAAAAATTGATTAATTTACTCGCAACATGCCTTTTTGCATTGCTAGTAACAGGCTGCGCAAGCCAAGCCAACAAAGATCCTCTAGAAGGCGTCAATCGCGGTATTTACAAGTTCAATGATGTTGCTGACAAGGCTGTTTTTAAACCTGTAGCTAAAGGTTACAAAGCTGTCGCGCCTACCCCTGTACGCACTGGCTTTAACAACTTCTTCAATAACTTGCGTTCTATTACCAGCATCCTGAACAATCTATTACAGTTTAAATTTGCCAATGCATTCACTGAGACCGGGCGATTTGTAATTAACACTACTTTTGGTATTGCCGGCTTTATTGACGTGGCAGGTATGGATAATGTACCGGTACATAAAGAAGACTTCGGTCAAACTTTAGGTCATTGGGGAGTTGGTAACGGTGCTTATCTGGTACTGCCATTCCTGGGACCATCTACAGTTCGCGATACCACTGGTTTGGTATTTGACTCTGTAACCACAGACCCTATTACTTACACACACAATATTGGCGAAGTAAGATTGCACAACCAATTACGTGCAGCGCAATTTATCGACAAACGCACCGAGTTGCTTGATGCAACAGACATTGCCGATGAAGCATCGCTTGATCCATACGCATTCATGCGCGATGCCTACCTCCAACACCGCGCAAGCGCAGTACAGGACGGTTTGGTTCCAAAAGAACTTATCAAGGATGAGTTCTTTGAAGAAGATGAAAGCATAAAGAACGACACTGCCAAGTAAACAGGTTCATCATTACATAGCAATAAAAAGCCCCGCTTAGACGGGGCTTTTTATTGCCTGAATAATTAAATAACTATGATTAATCAGCCGCTACAGTCATGCGTTCAATTAAAATAGAGCCGACCTGTTTGGAGCCCTGCACCAGAACATCATTACCAATGCCGATTATTGCTTTCAGCATATCCACCATATTGCTGGCAATCGTGATTTCTTCTACCGGATGCACTATCACACCATTTTCCACCCAGAAACCAGCAGCACCTCTGGAATAATCACCAGTCACCATATTCATACCATGGCCCAATAGCTCAGTGACCACCAAACCAGTACCCATTTGTTTTAGCAAGCCGGCAAAATCGTTAGCACCAGGCTGTATAAGCAAGTTATGGTTACCACCGGCATTACCGGTAGTTTTCATACCCAGCTTACGTGCCGAATAGCTGGATAAAACATAACCCTGCAAAACACCATCTTTCACTAGCTGACGCGCCTTGGTTGCTACGCCTTCATTGTCAAAAGGGCTGCTTGCCAGGCCTTTTTTAATGAATGGGTCTTCATAAATATTCAATAGTGGCGAAGCTATCTGTTTGCCGAGGCTATCCAATAAGAAAGAGGATTTACGATAGAGATTCCCACCCGAAATCGCACTAATAAGCGTGGAGATCAAGCCACTGGCAAGCGGCGCTTCAAACAAAACCGGCACCTGGCAGGTTTTAATTTTTTTCGCATTTAACCTGCGCACGGTACGCTCACCCGCAACTTTCCCAATATCGGCAGCCGATTGTAAATCCTCGGCAGCACGCGCCGTACTGTACCAGTAATCGCGCTGCATATTCGCATCTGACTCGGCAATCACTGAACAGCTGACCCCATGGCGGGAACTTGAATAACCGCCAGTGAAGCCATGGCTATTGCTGTACGCAAAAAACCCGGTGCCGGTCGAAACGCTGGCGCCTTCAGAGTTTGTAATGCGCGAATCCACAGCCAGTGCCGCAGCTTCACATACTCTGGCGATTTCAATTGCCTCATCCACAGAAATATCCCAAGGGTGATGCAAATCCAGATCCTGAATATCGGTTGCCATCAACTCGGCATCGGCCAAACCGCAAAATTCATCTTGAGCAGTATATTTGGCAATATTGCAGGCGGCGGCTACAGTATCCGCCAACGCTTGCGGTGACATATCTGAAGTGCTGGCATGCCCTTTCTGCTTGCCGAAATACACAGTGACGGACATGCCCTTATCACGATTGTATTCAATATTCTCAACCTCACCCATGCGTACCGACACATTCTGCCCGATACTTAGACTCAGCTCGGCTTCTGCAGAGCTTGCCCCTAAACGCTTGGCAACTTTAAGCACATCCTCGGACATTTGTTTGATTTGATCAAATGAGTAACTGAAACCTGAATCTGACATAACGCTTTCTTCTATTAAATAGCTACGCTAAAAACTGAACAACAAGACTGTTATAATACCGCAGTATGAAACCTAAAAAGACAACTAAAGACACTGAATTAAGCAATGAGCCTATTTCAGCTGCCGATTTACCGCCCAGCAAAACCAAATTAAAAGCTGAAGCTGACGCGCAGCAGGCGCTTGGTGTTCGTTTATCCGAACTGCCCAAGGACAAACTGCTCAAGCTGAACCTGCCGGAAGACGTATTCACCGCAATTTTAGATACCAAAAAAATCACTGCCAACGGCGCAATCAGAAGGCACCGGCAATATCTGGGTAGGCTGATGCGCGAAATTGATACAGCACCTATTAGCGAACAGCTAGCAAGATGGGAAGGCAAACATACAGCTGAAAATGCTTATTTTCATGGCCTTGAGCGCTGGCGCGATCGTTTAATCAATGATGCCAACGCACTTTCAGAATTCATCGCGCTTCACCCGGGCACAGACAGCCAGCACTTACGCACTTTGATTCGTAATGCCCAGAAAGAACAAGCCGCCGCCAAGCCACCTAAGAACAGCCGAGAGATTTTCAGGATATTGCGCGAAATCACCAGCCCTGAACACAGCGGTGACTCTCCAGAATCTGACATAAACGAATAGATAGAACATGAAAGCTATTTGCAGCTGGTTACTGGGGAGTATATTCCTTCCCAATATTGCAATCGCCTCTGAACAAAGTTCACGTATTAATCTAACTGGACATTGGGTGGGCATCGCAGCATTGGTGCTATTTTTTATCGCTTATCTATTCGTGATGGCTGAAGAATTCATCCACCTGCGCAAATCGAAACCTGTGGTATTAGCCGCAGGTGTCATCTGGGCATTAATTGCCTGGTACTATCAATCACAAGGGATCACACATACCGTTGAAGCCGCTTTTAAACACAATCTGGAAGAGTATGCGGAACTACTTTTATTCCTGATTGTGGCCATGACTTACATTATTGCAATGGAAGAACGGCAAGTATTTGAAGCGTTACGCACTTGGCTGATACGTAAAGGCCTAAATTACCGTGCGTTATTCTGGACAAGCGGCTTACTTGCATTTTTTATTTCTCCAATAGCCGACAATATGACAACCGCTTTATTAATGGGCGCGGTAGTGATGGCAGTAGGCGGCAGCAACAAAAAATTTGTACTACTTTCATGCATCAATTTAGTCGTTGCAGCAAATGCGGGCGGTACATTCAGCCCATTCGGCGACATCACAACCTTGATGGTGTGGCAGAAAAACATCGAGGCCATAAACGGCTCAGTGACTTTCTGGACGTTTTTTAGCCTATTTTTGCCGGCCCTTGCCAACTGGCTGGTGCCAGCCTCTATTATGAGTTTTGCGGTACCAAATGAAAAACCCAAAGGTAACAGCATACAACTACCGCTCAGGCGAGGGGCAATAGTGATCATAGGCCTGTTCTTTATCACCATTACCATGGCAGTACTGGCACATAGCCTGCTGGAATTACCTCCCGTATTAGGTATGTTGTCAGGCCTGGGCCTGCTACAGCTTTATGCTTTCAAACTAAAAATCTCTGGCGAGAAGTCACATCTACCCAAAACTGCAAATGGAGATTTAAGCAACCCTGTGCCATACGACATTTACAGTAAAATTGCCCGCGCCGAGTGGGATACCTTATTCTTTTTTTACGGCGTAATTCTGTGTGTTGGCGGCTTAGGCTTTTTAGGTTATTTAAGCCTGGTATCACAAACTATTTACGGCGGATGGGGCGCCACCAATGCCAACATCGCAATCGGCCTGATCTCTGCAGTTGTAGACAACATTCCGGTGATGTTTGCGGTACTTTCAATGATGCCGGACATGTCTACCGGTCAATGGATGCTGGTTACCCTGACTGCAGGAGTTGGCGGTTCTTTATTATCAATAGGATCAGCTGCCGGCGTAGCCCTGATGGGGCAAGCGCACGGCAGCTATACTTTTTTTGGCCATCTTAAATGGACGCCTGTTATTGCATTAGGCTATGCAGCTAGTATCGGCGTACATATGCTGCTCAATCAGCATATGTTCTAAGGACAAAACTAATTAAATTTACAAAATTAATCAAATTTATTTGCGGCTATTTAAAGTAACTAAAACCTGTACATCCCCGCTATTCCTTTGCAATTGCACCGGGACCGTCTGCCCGGCATAGCGCTTCACCGCGGCAAACAGATCATCAGGTTTAGTCAGTTCAACATCGCCTATTTTCAGCAAGGTATCTCCTCTGACAATATTGGCTTTTGCAGCTGGAGAATCCTTGATTGCAGCAATAACCTTCAGCCCCGGCAAATCATGAATCTGCTCAGCGTCTGTTTCATCACTGTCATTGCCACCTTTTCTCAGCTTGATGATATGCACACCAAATAACGGCATAGGTAATTTTGCCCAATAACTTGCATAAAAATAATGCTGTGTCGGCTCCTCAACCAGATCATTCGGGTCAATGTCTTCACCCTTTTTAGCTGCCTCTTTAATTAACTGCAATTGCGAACTGGCTGTTTTTGCAGACTCGTACTTTTTATAGATAAGCACCGTATCGGCTTTTACTGCACGCCCCTGCTGCAAGGCCAGATCAGGTGAAGCCTCGGTAGCGCTGAAGCCTGACGAGCCTATCATGTCATATCCGTTTTCCAGCATGCTGATATTGTCATCATCTTTATGGTTACTCACCAACAACTTGGTATCCGGATTAGGATTAAGCGACTTAAGATTATTGGTATTCTGTTCTTTATAATTTTTTGTATACGGATTCACTTCAGCGGCAATAGCAGAGTGAATCGCAACAAAAAACAGCAGACTGAATGTAACAAAACTGATTACTGCAAATTTTTTATGTGACGGCTTGGCACTTACAGTTTGTGAAGCGGTAATCTTGTTTAAAAATGACGGATGCTCACGCATGAAAAATTCCTTTATGGTTGGGAATGGTATGATTTAGCCTTAACTCAGTACTAATGACACAGCAATGACAAAACAATTCATTAAAATTGGATTAATTTCCATCAGTGACCGTGCAAGCAGCGGCGTATATGAGGACAAAGGCATACCCAGCCTAAAAGAATGGCTGACCAATGCCCTCACCACACCCTTTTCTCTGGAAACACGCTTAATCGCTGATGAGCAGGACGAAATTGAATCCTGCTTAATCGACCTGGTTGATTTTCAGGGTTGTCATCTGATCCTTACCACCGGTGGCACCGGACCTGCCCTGCGTGATGTCACGCCTGAAGCGACACTAGCAATAGCCGACCGGGAAATGCCGGGGTTTGGCGAACAGATGCGCCAGATCAGCCTGAACTTTGTGCCTACGGCCATCCTTTCACGGCAGGTTGCGGTGATCCGTAAACAATGCCTGATTATCAACCTGCCCGGGCAGCCCAAAGCCATCGCACAGACGCTGGAAGGCCTGAAAGATGAATCCGGCAAAACTTTGGTGCATGGCATTTTTGCCGCGGTGCCCTATTGCCTGGATTTACTGGCCACGCCAGATAAACCCATGCCGTTCATTGAAACGAATGAGGCAATTGTGAAAGCATTCCGCCCGAAATCAGCAATAAAAAGTTAAGCATTCAACATGTCGCCCGAGTTTAATTTAATCGCCAAATATTTCACCCGCCTCTCGCCCAGTGCAGACCTGGGGGTAGGCGATGATGCCGCACTGCTGAGAGTGCGTGATGGCCATCAGCTTGCCATTTCGGTAGATATGCTCGTTGCAGGCACACATTTTTTTCATGATGCCGCGCCTTACGATATCGGCTGGAAATCCATGGCCGTGAACATCTCCGACATGGCTGCCATGGGCGCGACGCCCAAATGGGCAACACTGGCGATTGCACTGCCAGAGATTAATGAACCTTGGCTTGCCGAATTCGCGCGCGGGCTTTTTGCCTGCGCCGATATGTTCAAGGTAGATTTAATTGGCGGTGATACCACGCGTGGGCCACTGAACATCAGCGTACAGATCATGGGCGAAGTACCAACCAACCAGGCACTGCGCCGCGACGGCGCCCAGCCTGACGATGACATCTGGGTATCCGGAAAGCTGGGAAGCGCTGCACTAGGGCTGGCGCACCTACAGAAAAAAATCGCGCTTGATGCCAAAACGTCTCAAGATTGCCTCATGACGCTGCATAGACCAACACCACGCGTCACACTGGGGCAAGCTCTGCTTGGAAAAGCCAATAGCTGCATTGATGTTTCCGATGGGCTGCTGGCAGACGTGGGGCACATACTGGATGCCTCCAGCTTGGGCGCGACTATCACGCTAGAAAATATTGCCTGCCATGCCTATTTGCATGCACACATTGACAAGCCCACCATACAGCAATGCATACTTGCAGGCGGGGATGACTATGAGCTGGCATTCACCGCGCCGGAGTCGCAACGCGAAGCTATTCAGCAACTAGGCCAGCAGTTAGGGTTGCCGTTGAGCATCATTGGCAAAACCACAAAAAACACAGGCACACAGGTGTTTTACAAACAACAATTACTGGATATTTCAAAAAAGGGCTTTGATCATTTTGGCTAAGCAGACTCAACCCAATTTCAAGTTACTGTTATCGCATCCGGCACACTTCTGCGCACTGGGTTTTGGCTCCGGCCTTGCAAAAAAAGCGCCCGGCACCTTTGGCACTCTGGCCGGCCTGCCCTTATTCCTGCTGATCGCAGGTTTGGATTTCTACACCCAGCTTATAATTATTGCCGGGCTGTTTTTAATCGGCATTTATTTCTGCGAAAAAACAGGTCAGGCGCTGGGCATATCTGACCACGGTAGCATCGTATGGGATGAAATTGTCGCCATAATGTTAGTGCTCACTGTCACGCCCTATCAATGGCAATGGTGGCTGGCTGCATTTTTACTGTTCCGCCTGTTTGATATCTGGAAACCCGCGCCGATACGCCAATGCGATGCAAAGATTAAAGGTGGGCTAGGAGTAATGCTGGATGATTTACTCGCCGCTGTTTATGCAATAATCAGTTTGAGTGCCTTGCAATGGTTAGCCCCACACATATAAATCTCACCGACATAGCAACTGAGCTAGGTGCGGCACTGAAGACACGAGGTTTGATGCTGGCCATGGCGGAATCCTGCACCGGCGGTTTGGTTGCAGAAGCCATTACCCGCATAGCTGGCAGTTCAGCCTGGTTTGACCGCGGCTTTGTCACCTACAGCAATGCGGCAAAAATAGACATGCTGGGCGTAGACAGCAAAACACTGCAAAAATGTGGTGCCGTAAGTGAACAGACGGCTAAGGAAATGGCAATAGGTGCGCTAAAGAACAGCGCATCACAGATCGCCGGCAGCATTACCGGAATAGCCGGGCCGGATGGCGGCACACTGGAAAAACCTGTGGGCATGGTGTGTTTTGCCTGGGCAGGACTAAACTTACCGGTATCGGCAAGCACCCAAATTTTCAGCGGAAATCGAGAAACAATTCGCCAACAAGCCGCCATCTATATGATGGCTGGGCTTATTGAAAGATTAAGCTCTGAGGCTTAGTGATGTCGACCATAACGACCATGGTCGCCACGATACTCATGTTCTGAAAAATGATGGCGCGGTCCACCGTAATAGCCGCCAGAATATCCGCCGTAATATACATCGCGATGCACAACCACCGGTGCCCGATATGGCGTATACGCTGCGGGATAATAGACGCGTGGCGCATCATAATAAACAACCTGCGGCATAGCACGGTAGCTCACAACCGGGTAAGCTTGAGGGCCATAACCGCCAATATTGATACCAATATTAAAAGAATCATGCGCCTGTGCCGTAGACATAGCAGATAAAAAAGCAGCGCCGGCTGCCAAGGCGATTCCAAAAGACCGTAACACTTTCATCGTCATTCTCCATTCCAAAACCATTGTAACGTGATCATTCAAACGCATTAAAAAGCATAGCGTTGACCAGACAAGACAAACACAGCTAAGTTTTTAATAAGTCTCAAATAAATACCCGTGTATAAACCCCCACAGTGCTTACGTTAAAGCTGAAATTGTGGAATAATTGACAGTTAATTTAAGCACTTCAAAATAAAGGTAAAAACCCATGGATGACAACAAAGCTAAAGCACTCTCTGCGGCTCTTTCTCAAATTGAAAAACAGTTTGGCAAAGGCTCTATCATGCGCATGGGTGACAGCGACATCGGCGAAGATATTCAAGCCGTTTCTACTGGCTCACTCGGCCTTGACATCGCTTTAGGCATTGGCGGCCTGCCACGCGGCCGTATTGTTGAAATCTACGGTCCTGAATCTTCAGGTAAAACCACACTAACACTGTCAGTGATTGCAGAAATGCAAAAAATGGGCGGCACAGCTGCGTTTATTGACGCAGAACACGCGCTTGATCCGCAATATGCAGCAAAACTTGGCGTGAACGTACCTGAGCTGCTGATTTCACAGCCAGATACCGGCGAGCAGGCGCTAGAAATCGCCGACATGCTGGTGCGTTCAGGCTCTGTAGATATCGTTGTAGTTGACTCAGTTGCAGCACTGACACCACGCGCCGAAATTGAAGGCGAAATGGGTGACTCACACATGGGTCTGCAAGCCCGCCTGATGAGCCAGGCACTGCGTAAACTTACCGGCAACATCAAACGCACCAATACACTGGTGATCTTCATCAACCAGATCCGCATGAAGATCGGCGTAATGTTCGGCAATCCGGAAACCACAACTGGTGGTAACGCGCTCAAATTCTACGCGTCTGTGCGTCTGGATATCCGCCGTACCGGCGCGATCAAGAAAGGTGACGAGATCACCGGTTCTGAAACTCGCGTAAAAGTGATCAAGAACAAAGTTGCGCCTCCGTTCAAACAGGCCGAATTCGACATCATGTACGGCGAAGGTATTTCACGTCTGGGCGAAGTCATTGAGCTGGGTACGAACATCAAACTCATTGAAAAAGCTGGCGCATGGTATAGCTACAACGGTGAAAAAATCGGCCAGGGTAAAGAGAATGCCAAAGAGTTCCTGCGTGAGCATCCGGAAATCGCCAAAGAACTGGAAGACAAAATCCGCACCAATGCAAAAAAACTCAATGAAGTCATGGCAGCGCCACGCGGCGAAGACGATTGAGTAACATGTGAAAACACCGCTGGAAAAATCTCTGCGGCAGCGCGCTCTGGAATATCTGGGTAAACGCGAGTATTCATCTGCGGAACTCGGGCAAAAACTCAAAGCTTACGCGGATGAAAACGATGACATACCAGCGTTGCTGGAGGATTTTAAGGCAAAAGGCTGGCTTTCAGACACGCGCTTTACCGAACAGATTGTAAATGCGCGCCGGTCTAAATTTGGCAGTGCAAAAATAGCGCACGAACTGCGCGAAAAAGGCGTAGCCGACCACTTGATTGCAGATGCAATCGAGCAGGTAAAAGATAATGAGCTAACCAATGCGACCGAAGTCTGGCGCAAGAAATTTAAAACCGGCCCGAACAGCCGGGAAGAATGGGCGAAACAAGCCCGCTTCCTGCAAGGCCGCGGCTTTGGTTTTGACTTGATTAAAAAAGTATTGAACGCTGCAGAAACTGAAGAAAACGATTAAACAGGTTATTTAGAATCAAATTTTATGACAATTAAACTGAGCAACAACCCAAGCAGCAACGAGATTCGCCAGGCTTTTCTGGACTTCTTTGCCTCCAAAGGCCACGAAGTCGTCACCTCCAGTTCACTGGTGCCGCATGGCGACCCTACCCTGCTGTTCACCAACGCAGGCATGAACCAGTTCAAGGACGTATTTCTCGGCTTTGACAAACGTCCTTATACCCGCGCAACCTCCAGCCAGAAATGCGTGCGTGCAGGCGGCAAACACAACGACCTTGAAAACGTAGGTTACACCGCTCGCCATCACACATTCTTTGAGATGCTGGGTAATTTCAGCTTTGGCGATTATTTCAAAAAAGACGCCATCAGCTACGCTTGGGAGCTGCTGACAGAAGTATTCAAGCTGCCTAAAGAAAAACTGACGGTTACTGTTTATGCAGAAGATGACGAAGCCTACAACATCTGGCTGAATGACATCGGCGTACCGGCAGAACGCATTATCCGCATCGGCGACAACAAAGGCGCACGCTATGCCTCAGACAACTTCTGGATGATGGGTGACACTGGCCCTTGCGGCCCTTGCACCGAGATTTTCTACGACCACGGCGCTCACCATTTCGGCGGCCCTCCAGGCAGCCCGGATGAAGACGGCGACCGTTTTATTGAAATCTGGAACAACGTGTTCATGCAGTTCAACCGCGATGAGGCCGGTGTGATGCACCCGCTGCCAAAACCATCCGTTGATACTGGCATGGGTCTGGAGCGTATTTCAGCAGTGCTGCAGCATGTGCATGCCAATTATGAAATCGATTTATTCCAAAAATTAATCGCAGCAGCAGCACGCGAAACCAAAACTGCAGACATCAACAGCCCATCACTCAAAGTGCTGGCTGATCACATCCGTGCCTGTTCATTCCTGATTGCAGATAGCGTGATTCCGGGCAATGAAGGCCGCGGTTATGTATTGCGCCGCATTATTCGCCGCGCGATTCGTCATGGTTACAAACTGGGTGCGCGCAGTGCATTCTTCCACCACATGGTAGCCGACCTTGCTACAGCAATGGGTGATGCCTACCCTGAATTGATCAGCAATAAGATTCGTATCACCGAAGTGCTCAAACAGGAAGAAGATCGCTTCTTCGAAACCATCGAAAACGGCATGGCGATTCTGGAAACAGAACTTGCCAATACCAAAGACGTGTTTAACGGTGAAACTGCATTCAAGCTGCACGATACTTACGGCTTTCCGCTTGACCTGACAGCAGACATCTGCCGTGAACGCGAAGTGAAAGTAGATACTGACGCTTTTGATGCCGCCATGGCGCGCCAGAAAGAACAAGCCCGCTCTGCCGGCAAATTCAAAATGGCAGCCAACCTTGAGTATGACGGCATTGCGACCACTTTCTACGGTTACGAAAAGCTGGAAACAGCAGGCCAAATCACAGCGCTGTATAAAGACGGTGCAGCGGTTCACACCCTGAACGAAGGCGAACAAGGCGTAGTAGTGCTGAACAACACACCGTTCTACGCTGAATCAGGCGGCCAGATCGGCGACTGCGGCGAAGTGCGCAGCGCCAATGGCATTTTTGCAGTGGAAGATACGCAGAAAATCCAGGCCACGGTATTTGGCCATCACGGCGTGCTAAAAACCGGCACACTGAATGTAGGCGACCACATTACCGCCCGCGTTAACGTGCAAGCCCGCACCAACACCATGCGCAACCACTCCGCCACCCACCTGATGCACAAGGCGCTGCGCGAAGTTTTGGGTGAGCATGTGCAGCAAAAAGGCTCATTGGTCGATACCGACAAAACGCGTTTTGACTTTGTGCACAACGCACCGATGACCGATGATGAAATCGCAAAAGTCGAACAAATCGTAAATGCCGAGATTCTGGCCAATGCTGCCTGCCAATCACGTGTGATGGATATTGAATCCGCACAGCAAACCGGCGCCATGATGCTGTTTGGCGAAAAATATGGTGACGAAGTACGCGTACTGGACATTGGTACCTCTAGAGAATTATGTGGTGGTACGCACGTCAGCCGTACCGGCGATATCGGCCTGTTCAAAATCACGTCTGAAAGTGGTGTGGCAGCAGGCGTACGTCGTGTTGAAGCCACTACAGGCGAAGGCGCACTTAAACTTATCAATACCCAGCAGCAGCTGATTTCACACTTAGCCAGTGAATTTAAAGCGCCAGCAGGCGAAATTGCCGCAAAAGTTGGTCAGTTAGCCGAATATGCAAAATCACTGGAAAAAGAACTGGCTCGTTTGAAATCAAAACTGGCTTCTTCACAAGGTGATGACCTGGCTACGCAGGCAATTGAAATCTCCGGCGTAAAAGTGCTGGCTGCAACACTGGATGGCGCAGATGCCAACACACTGCGCGAAACCATGGACAAACTGAAAGACAAGCTCAAGTCTGCGGCGATAGTGCTGGCCAGCGTAAACGATGGCAAAGTAAGTCTGGCTGCTGGCGTAACAGCGGATTTAATCGGTAAAATCAAAGCTGGCGAGTTGGTGAATTTTGTTGCTGGCCAGGTGGGCGGCAAAGGCGGCGGCAAACCTGACATGGCAATGGCAGGCGGCACTGATGCAGCTAATCTGCCTAAAGCATTGGCAAGTGTAGAGAATTGGATCAAGGAAAAAATTTAAATTCTGCCCGATAAAGTTAAGAGGCGATAAAACAGTTTTTAAAGGAAGTTTTAATGGCACTAATCGTACAAAAATACGGCGGCACTTCAGTCGCCAATCCAGATCGCATCCGCAATCTGGCACGTCGCGTAGCCCGCTACAAGGCAATGGGGCATAAAGTCGTTGTAGTCGTTTCAGCCATGTCTGGTGAAACCAATCGCTTGATCTCACTGGCTAAAGAAATCATGCCGGAGCCTGACCCACGCGAATTGGATGTCATGGTAGCGACCGGCGAACAGGTCACTATCGGTATGACTGCTTTAGCGCTCATGGAACTGGGCATCAAAGCCAAGAGCTACACCGGCGCACAAGTAAAAATTCTGACTGATGACGCTTTTACCAAAGCGCGCATCCTCAGCATTGATGAAGGCAACATTAAAAAGGACCTCGATAACGGCTACGTCGTTGTAGTAGCAGGTTTCCAAGGTGTAGATGCCAACGGCAACATTACAACCCTGGGCCGTGGCGGTTCAGACACCACCGGCGTGGCGCTTGCCGCCGCATTAAAAGCGGATGAATGCCAGATCTATACTGACGTTGACGGCGTTTACACCACAGACCCGCGCGTTGTGCCTGAAGCGCGTCGCTTAAGCAAAATTACATTTGAAGAAATGCTGGAGCTAGCCTCACAGGGCAGCAAAGTATTGCAAATACGCTCAGTGGAATTTGCCGGCAAATACAAAGTTAAATTACGCGTGCTTTCCAGCTTTGATGATGAAGGCGAAGGCACACTGATTACATTTGAGGAAGAAAAAGATATGGAACAACCCGTCATTTCAGGCATTGCATTTAACCGCGACGAAGCCAAAATCACCGTACTAGGCGTACCTGATCGCCCTGGTATCGCCTACCAGATTCTAGGCCCAATCGCCGAAGCCAATGTTGATGTGGATATGATTATCCAAAATACCGGCGCAGATGGCACCACTGACTTCACGTTTACAGTGAATAAAAACGAAATGAACAAAGCGTTAAGTATCCTGCGCGACAAGGTTCAAGCGCATATCGGTGCACGCGAAATCAGCGGCGACGACAAAATCGCCAAGGTTTCCATCGTTGGCGTTGGCATGCGCTCACATGTTGGCATTGCCAGCAAAATGTTCCGTATTCTGGCTGAAGAAGGCATCAACATTCAAATGATCTCAACTTCAGAGATCAAAATTGCTGTAGTAATTGATGAAAAGTACCTGGAACTGGCAGTACGCGTTCTGCACAAGGCATTTGAACTGGATGCTGAATAATTTCAACGATTGCAGCAAGTTGTCGTTGATTTTTAAAAGGGTTTCGCGTAGTATCACGCCCTCGCAATAAGCGAAAATGTAGTAAACGGAGAGCTGGCCGAGTGGTCGAAGGCACTTCCCTGCTAAGGAAGCATACGGGCTTAAATCTGTATCGAGGGTTCGAATCCCTCGCTCTCCGCCAGTTTTAAAAGTGTGAAATATTTTGCTGGAAAAAAAACCAGCTTCGAGTATAATGCACGCTTTCGCGCCCGTAGCTCAGCTGGATAGAGTACTTGGCTACGAACCAAGGGGTCAGGAGTTCGAATCTCTTCGGGCGCACCAAATAAAACAAAGGCTTACAGTTTAATGACTGTAAGCCTTTTGTCATTTATAACACCGACTCATGTAAACTATAGCTTGCTCTTGTTCAATCTTCTGGCCAATGAAACTTATGCATCAGGCGATGCACCATTGGCGCCAGAAACAAGCCGACTACAATTAAAAACACCAAGCCTGCGTATAGTGCATAAAAGCCGGCAAAGAGCTTGCCATTATCGGTAGCTGGTGCATCTACCGGCCCCATTCCGCCCAACAGCATTGCGGAATTTAAAAAAGCGCTGCGCCACGATAGCTGTTCAAAGTATTCGTAGCCGGCCATACCGATAAAAAGTGACAGCAAAACTAAAGCAAGGGCCGCCGCTGTATGCAACAGCATGCGTCTCACAAAATGTTCAGTGGAAATCGGCGGATGTTTTTTTGACTCGTACATAGTTATATACCGCAATTCTTATGCTGTTTTTAACGCAGTACAGTGTAACCCCTCTTTGTAGACTCAAATAATATCAACATGGCTACTCCAACAATGAATGCTGCCAGCCATTGATAAAGTGATGGAGTTTGAAACGTGAACGCCTGTGCCAAGCCGGGTATGCCGGTAACTAGAACCAGGCCGAGCATGGTTGCTGCAAACACTGAGATACCAACGACCGAAAGACCTGAGAACATTGCATGCAATCCAGAGCATGGCGAGCGGCTAGCAAATACCAGTGCGGTGTTCGCGGTAACCAAAACAACAAAGGTCAACGCTCTGGAGATTTCAACAGTATTACCATTCATCAAAAGCCACCAGTAAAATGCAGCCGCCACTATAGTGATCAGCAGCCCCTGCACCATGCTCATCAAGATATGCCGGCGAGATACCAGAGATTCATTTTTTGAGCGCGGCGGCTGCTTCATCAGGTTTGTGCTGCCGTTCTCTGCCTCAAAAACAATAGAGCATGCCGGGTCGATCACTAGCTCCAGAAAGGCTATGTGAATCGGCGCCAGTATCAGCGGCATGCCAAACAGTAAAGGTAATATTGAAAGCCCGATAACCGGCACATGCACGGCCAGCGTATAAATCAGCGCCTGCCTGAGGTTTGCAAAAATACGCCGCCCCAAGCGAATGGCGGAAACAATAGAACTAAAGTCATCCTCTAACAGCACCAGTGATGCGGCCTCACGTGCAACGTCAGTGCCGCGCTTACCCATGGCAATACCGATGTGAGCAGCTTTAAGCGCTGGCGCATCATTGACGCCATCACCGGTCATGGCAACCACCTCACCATTCGCTTTAAGCGCCTCTACAATCGCCAGTTTCTGCTGCGGCGTCACTCTGGCAAAAACGTTTACTGATGAAATCACTGCACTTAACTCTACTGGCCCCATATTCGCCAGGTCTGCGCCGGTAAGCACTCGCTCGCAATCAAGGCCAGCCTTGGCGGCAATGGCACGCGCTGTTGTGGGGTAATCTCCGGTAATCATCACTACACGAATTCCGGCACGGTGACACTCGGCAATAGAGCCTGCCACTTCCGGGCGCAGCGGATCCGCAAGCGCCACCAGCCCCAACAGTTCAAAATCAAAATCATGCTGTTGTTCCGGCCAGGACTGTTGCACAGCATGCCTGGCCTTGGCCACAGCAAGTACGCGCAAACCCTTTGCGGCCAGGGCTTCGGCCTGTAAGGTAATTTTTTCAATTTCGGCATCGCCAAGATGGCACAAGTCTGCGATGGCCTCCGGCGCGCCCTTGGTGGCAACAACATCGTGCGCATCAGTATGGTTGCGCCACAGGTGCGACATCGCCAGCTGCTCAGGTGAAATCTCATATTCCCGCGCCAGTGCCCAATCGGGGTGCAGATGTTCGGTATTCGCGAGATATTCACCGGCAAAGCGGTGAAAAGCCAGTTCCATCGGGTCGTGCGGAGTGATCTCGCTTGCCAGCACAGCGTATTCAAGTAGTTCGTGGTAGGCTTCCGGCAGATCTGCGCCTGCCATAGTTTCCGTATCTAAGGTTTCGCCCGCGACACCGCCGGCAACATATAGTGCCGCTACCGCCATACGATTCTGCGTCAACGTGCCGGTTTTATCGACACATAGCACAGTGGTTTCACCCAAGGTTTCAATGGCATTTAAATGCCGGGTCAGCACCTTTTTGGCTGCGATCCGCCTAGCGCCAAGTGCGAAGAAGACTATCATAATGACAGGAAGCTCCTGCGGCAGAATACCCATGGCCAGCGTAATACCGGTCAACACCCCCTGCAGCCATCCGCCGCGCAGCACCCAATAAAGTGCCATTAAAACAAGGCTCACGGCAACACCTATACCGGCAAGGCGCTGTGTGAGTAACAGCATCTCTTCACGTAACGGCGATGACTCAATAGCAATGCTTTGTAAGGATTTGCCTATGCGCCCCAGTTCAGTATTGTTACCAATGGCAGTAACGCGCACCACCCCTTGACCACGCACGGTTAACGAACCGGCATACACCAGCGTACTACCGCCAAACTTGGCCACGGCCTCTGACTCACCGGTAAGCATGGACTCATCAACCGCAAGCTCATGTGCCTCAAGCACTTCGCCATCCGCAGGAACGCGATCACCCTCCGATAAGATTAAAATATCATCACGCACCACCTCGCGCCCTGCAACACGTGTAGGCTCACCGTTGCGTAATACCAGCGCGCGTGGGCTGGATAAATCACGTAATGCCTCTAAAGTATTTTCGGTTCGGCGCTCCTGCAAAATGGTGACTGCCATGATAATCACCACAAAACCAAGCAGAATGATTGCTTCGCGCTGATCGCCCATTGCTAAGTAAACAGCACCTGCCCCCAGCAACAGCAAGAACATAGGCTCACGCACTACATCCAGCAGCAGGCCTAACAAAGTGCGTGTCTGGTCAACCGCCAATTCATTGGGGCCATCTGCTCGCAAGCGCGCGGCAGCCTGCTCAGCACTCAGGCCTTTTGAAAAATTTTCATTCATGACTGATTATAGGGGCACTTGCTCAGGCATAGCAAATAACAGCTATTAACGATACTGATCAAGAAAAAATTGAGATTGCTCCGGTTCTGGAGCAAAATAGATCAATGAACATATTAGGTGAATACTTAATCACTCAAAAAGTCATGACCGTTGCTGATTGACCGATTGGCGATGGCAATTTTTTCAGCAATTGATGCAATACATAAGGATAAAAATGAAAAAAATTACTATGTTGATGCTGTTATTAATGTGTAGCAATGCCATGGCCGAGTTATCAAAAATTGAAGGTACGCACGCCTCAGGGGTGACTATTTATGTTGACCTGAGCAAGATTCGCCACCGAGGTGCGGAAAAGGTAAAGATGCGGCATGTGATTGATTACCAGAACGAAGAAACTGATAGTGATGGTCACAAATATCTATCCAGAAAAGAATTAGCGGAATACAACTGCGAAGAAGAAGAATTCAGGGTTCTAGCCTCTTCCATGCACACAGCACACATGGGAAAAGGCAAAGCGACAGGGTTTATCAGTGATGCCAGACAGTGGCAGCCGATTGAGTCTGACACCCCGGAAGAAACCCTGTGGAAACTGGCTTGCGACAAGAAGAGTATCACTCAACACGACTGATCTTTTTATCTGCGCCACAAGGGCACTTATCATCTGCACCACAAGCGCACTTAGCCCGTTGACCGACGCTTAAGAATAAGTCCCCTATGCCTGAGGCAGCGCAGCCTCAAACTCATTGATCGGCAAGGGCCTGCCAAACAAGTAACCTTGGTAATGGTCACAGCCGTTGTTTTTCAGAAATTCAAGCTGCTCAGCAGTCTCAACGCCTTCTGCAATTACTTGCAGGCCAAGACTGTGCGCCATGGTAATAATCGTGAGCACTAGCGTTCTATCGTTACTATCATCGGCAATGTCACGCACAAACGTTTGATCTATTTTCAGCTGGCATAACGGTAGTTTTTTGAGATATTGCAGCGATGAATAGCCGGTACCAAAGTCATCCAGTTCAAAGCAGATGCCAATTGCCCTCAGGCTATTCATGGTGGCAATCATGGCATTAACATCTTTAAATAACATGCTTTCTGTCAACTCCAGCTTCAGCAGCTTAGGATCAATGGCATGCAGTTTTATGGCTGCCTGTACTTGCTCTACAAAATTAGCCTGCCGGAACTGTTTGGCACTGACGTTTACCGACACTGTAAGATGTCTGGTATGCGCATGCTCTTGCCATTTTTTCAGTTGTGCACAGGCCGCATTTAACACCCACTGCCCAATCGGCAAGATCAATCCGGTATCTTCTGCCAGTCGAATAAAATAACCTGGCAGCACAGTGCCGCGTTCAGGATGGCGCCATCTGATTAGCGCTTCAGCCCCCAGAGGCAAACCTGAGTTATCTACCTGCGCCTGAAAGAAAAGTTCGAACTGTTGTTGTGCGAGGGCGGCACGAAGTTCATGCTCCAGATTGGCACGCTCTGTGACAGCCTCCTGCATATCCTGATCAAAGAAGCGAATGGCGTTGCGCCCTGAATCTTTAGCCTGATACATGGCAATATCAGCCTGTTTTAATATCGCCTCAACGCCAGCCTGGTGATCAATAAATAGTGTAGCTCCAATACTGCCGGTACTATGATGCTCATGCGTACCGATATGAAATGGCTTGCTCAATGAAGCCAACACTTTAGCGGCTACAATTTCAGTTTGCGCCGCAGCCTCAATTGCATGAGGGCTCAGGTCCTCTAACAGCACTACAAACTCATCACCGCCGATACGAGCTACGGTATCTACTTTACGCACACACTCCGTCAAGCGCACTGATACCTGCTGCAAAAGTAAATCACCCATGTCGTGACCAAGCGTATCGTTCAAGGTTTTGAAGTGGTCAAGATCGAGAAACAGCAATGCCCCGCGCCTGCCGCTACGGGCACTGGCAGCCAATGCATGCTTTAGACGATCCAGCAGCAGACGCCGATTGGGCAACTGTGTGAGCGGATCATAAAAAGCCAGATTATGAATCTCGTCAGAAGCCTCCTTACGCATGGTAATGTCGGTCATCGTTGCCACATAATTAGTAATCTTACCGGCGTAATCTTTCACTGCGGTAACAATCAGATACTCCAAATAAGCCTGGCCATTTTTACGGCGATTCCATACCTCGCCTTCCCATGTACCTTTGTGGAGGATGGACTCCCACATGGAGTCATAAAAGCTTTTATCATGCAGACCAGAGCTAAGCACCTTGGGAGTTTTACCTACAACATCTTCAGCGCTGTATCCGGATATTTTGCTAAAGGCATGATTCACCCGCAAAATGAGGCCAGCCGGATCGGCAACAATCATACCTTCCTGTGATTCAAAAACTGCGGCGGCGATTCGCAAGCTGTCTTCAGCAGTTTTACGGCCCGAAATATCCGAGAACGTACCTATCACACGTAATGGTACGTTTTCTGCGCCGCGGCTAACTATCAGGCCGCGATCAAGTATCCATTTATAACTGTCATCCTTGCACAAAACGCGATATTCGCAGACATAAGCCTGGGTTTTACCATCCAAGTGATCCTGCATCGCAGCTAGTGCTCTGATCTTGTCGTCTATGTGTATCCGCTCCCGCCATTCTTGCAGATTACTTGTAATTTCTTGTTCGGAATAACCTAACAGCGCCCTCCAGGTTGGAGAGTAAAATACCTTGCCGCCTGACACATCCCAATCCCAAAGGCCATCGCCAGATCCCTCAATTGCGAATTTCCAGCGGAACTCGCTTTCTTTTAGGGCTTCCTCACGCTGCCCCAACTCTGCCAGCAAGGTATTGAAAGCGGTAATCAAATCGCCGATCTCGTTCTGGCTATTTATTATTAACGGCTGGGCACGCTTGCCAGATTCTGACAGCAGTGTCAGTTGCCTCACAGTAGCAAACATAGGGGAAAGTTCACGGCGCAGCATCCACCAGATAAGCCCACCAGCAAATAGCGTCATCAGCAGCGCCGCTAGCATAATGCGCTGCTGCATACTGTGAATGGGTGCAAAAGCTTCCTGTGTGGGTAATGAGGCTGTTAGTATCCATCCGGCTTCAGGGATGCGCTTTGCTGAAGACAATACTTCCTGGCCCAAAGTATTTATTGTAATACCAGTTTCTTCGATGCCCTGTAATTGCCGATCAATCAAAGCATTAGCGCCCAGAGCAGGTTGCCGCTGCATAATACGGCGCTTGTCTGTACTCAGGATGATTAACCTGTCTAGTGGCGACTGCAAAAGAAAATAGCCGGATTTTCCATAATGGCTTTCGATCACATTATCCAAAAAGCTGGGTTTACCAAGATCAATGACTCCTGCCAGCACACCAATCACGGCCCCATTATTATCTTTAATCGGCACGCCTATACCAAACACCGGAGAATGCAGCACTCTGCCCACCACTGGCCGGCCAATTGCTGATTTTCCTGTTTTAAGCGGCGTGGCTATATAGTCTCTATCCATATAGTTAACACCAACTCTTGCTATATATGAAGGCACAGAGACTATGGCGGTGCCATCAAGTTTTGTGACATAGGCGCCGGCATTAAAATATCTAAGAAAAATCGGGCGATTTTCCAGCAGGGCACGAACCGAAGAGGCATCTTTTAAATTGTTCGCATTGATACTAGCCGCAACGGTTTCCAAAGCGCCCAAGCGCTCTTTAAACCCATTATTGATCTGGGCAGCCAGCAAAGACGCGGTTGCAAGCTGCTGCTGCCCCAACTCGCGCTGCATATCTTCGTGCAAGGCACGGCCGGCATAGTACGACAATAGCCAAATACCTATCACGAAGATTAGCAACGTGAATAAAGTGACCCGGGTCTTAAGGGAACGAAACTGAAATAAATGAAGTTTTATGATTATTTCAACCGAGATTGCGATTAATTAACACTGTACTTTATTTTCAGGTTTATCAAAACAGTACATACGCTCTACACCGCGTTAATGCTATTAACTATACAAAAATAAATATCACTGCATTTGCTGCCAGCAGGAATCATATATAGTCATTCAAGCCGCTTATCAACCTGGCTTGCACTGTTTATTTTACAACCCATTTACATTTAAACGCCAAATTAATCCATTTAAACCACAAATGGTTTATTACAGCCAAAAATGTAATTTTTATGTAATTTAATCAATAACATATAGCGTTTTGATAGAATGAATAACACAACATTACATTGTTGAATACATGCAATCTCAGATCTTCACATTAACAAAAACAGGAGAATAATATGTTTCGACTATCTTTAGGCGCTACTTTAATAGCTGCTGCTTTTTTCACCAATACCGCGCTGGCCGATCATGACACGATCAAACCAAAAGCATATGACAGCTTGGGGAAATGCGTTAAAGCTGCTTTAAGCAAACACGAAGGCAAGATTGTTAAAACAGAGTTTAAATCTGAAAACAAAAAAGGTGTTTACGAATTTGATATTGAATCAGCAGATGGCAGCGCGTGGGATGTTGAATGTGACGCAAAATCTGGCAAGATAATCGAGGTTGAACAGGAAGTGAAAGCAGATGATGCTAAATTCAAGGCAGCGGCCAAAGTGAGCGAAGCTGATGCCAAGGCAACAGCACTAGCGGCTCACCCAGGTACGGTAGTAGAAACTGAATATGAACTCGAAGCTGACGGTAAAGCATCATACGAGTTCGATATTCTGGAAGCGGATAAAGAAGAAATCAAAGTTGAAGTCGATGCCACAACTGGCAAAATAGTTGAAGTGAGCTACGAAGAGTATCAAATCGGTAAAGAATAAACTTAAACCAATATTCATTAGTGAGTATTACTGACTACAAGGCTGGATTCTGCGTATGCAGGATTCAGCTTTTTTATTGCCTATTCTACATGCCACATGATGCAAGGGCTAAAAAGTAAAAAGCCCTACAAGCTATTCGCTTATAAGGCTTTTAATAATATTGGCGGAGTGGACGGGACTCGAACCCGCGACCCCCGGCGTGACAGGCCGGTATTCTAACCAACTGAACTACCACTCCTTAATACACAAAGTCGTTCAGAAACTATATGTATTTTTACGCTGATTTTTTGGTGGGTGCTAACGGGGTCGAACCGCTGACATTCGCCTTGTAAGGGCGACGCTCTACCAACTGAGCTAAGCACCCTGCCTAACCAACGAGGCGGCATATTACATGAAATTTGAGCAATTTTCCAACCTAATTTTAAAATATCTAACAATTAACTAAAATTAGGCAGTTTTTATCTGTCATCAGGTCATTTTTAGATCAAATATTAAGCACAAACCGCTCGCACTTGCGTCATATCTGTCAGGCCCAACAATACTTTATGGATGCCATCCTGCTTCAAGGTGCGCATACCATTAGCCTGTGCCGCACCCTGCAATTCCCGCAGAGGAGCGCGAGTCTGGATCAAATGCCGCACTTCCGGGTTAACGGTCATCAGTTCATGCACCCCCAATCGGCCACTATAGCCAGTATCGTTGCAGTGTGAACAACCTGCCGCCTTATAAAGCCTGTAAGATCCATTCTTGGTAAAAGTTTTTTCCCAGGATGCAATGACCTCGTCACGCTTCATAGGTGAACCCTCAACAAATTCGGTTAGCAGCGCATCCAGCTCCTGCGCATCTGGCACATAAGCCTGCTTGCATTTGGTACACAATGTTTTTAACAGACGCTGTGCCAAAACCGCCAGCAAGGCATCAGCAAAATTGAACGGATCCATACCGAGATCCAGCAGCCTGATCACACTCTCCGGTGCCGTGTTGGTGTGCAATGTTGAAAGCACCAAATGGCCGGTCAAAGAAGCTTCAATAGCGATTTTCGTGGTCTCCTGATCGCGCATCTCACCTATCATGATCACATCCGGGTCGGCGCGCAGGAAACTACGAATAACCGTCGCAAATGTTAAATCAATCTTGCTATTCACTTGCACCTGGCGCAGGCCGGGCTGGCTGATTTCAACCGGATCTTCCACCGTCCATATTTTACGCTTCGGGGTATTAATATGCCCAAGTAATGAGTGCAAGGTGGTGGTTTTACCCGAACCAGTTGGGCCACAGACTAAAATCAAGCCATAAGGGCGTTCTACCAGTAGCTTCAGGCTTTCCATAACATCCGGCGCACTGCCAAGCTTTTCAATCGGCAAGGGTTTAGCTACTGCCAACACCCGCATCACGACATCTTCAAGGCCGCGGTTGGTTGGTATGGTAACGACACGCAACTCAATCTTTGCTGGCCCAAAGCGATGAAAATCAATCTTGCCATCTTGCGGTGTGCGGCGATTGGAAATATCCATTTGCGCCATGATTTTAATCCGGGAAATAATCGCCTCACGGAAATTGGAGGGAATTTCAACATAATCAGTCAAACTGCCATCTTTACGGAATCTGACACGCGTGCTTTTCTTACCCGGATAACTTTCGATATGAATATCTGAAACACCGTCGTTATAGGCATCCATGATAATTTTATTCACGGTCTGCACCAGTGTATTATCGGACTCGGCAACGGGCTCTAAATTAAGCTCCAGACCCTGATCTTCTGTAGACAATTTGGATGCCAGGTCATCAATTTTCACGCCGGTTGCGGCGTTGTAAAGATCATACTCACTATTAGCGCTGGCTTCCGTGGCATTATCTGACGCCATCGCTGCTGCATAGCTGTCCACTACCTGTGGGTGATAATATTTTCTGATCGCTTTATCTATATCTTCGCGGGATGACATCACGGGGATAACTTTCATCTGCGATAGAAACCGAATTTCCTCAATAGCTTTGGCATTGAAAGGATCTTCAAAAGCAACCACCAGTGCCGACTCGTGTATATATAAAGGCATCAGCCCATATTTTTTCGCATGCTCCACACTTACCAGACTAATGACATTCAGATCCACATTAAACTTAGTCAAGCCGACATAGGGGATGCCCAATTTCTTGACCAGTGCACTCTTCAATACTGATTTTTCCACCACCCCCATTTCAACCAGTATCTGGCCAAGCGGGGTACTACGATTCTTTTGCTGTTTAATCAAAGCCGCCTGAAGCTGCTCTTCATTAATCAGGCCTAACTCCTGCAATGCTTCACCAAGCTTAAGAATTGGCCGTTTCTCCTGGTGAACAATTGCCCGTTCCAGCTGCTCGCGCGATACGATCTCCTGCTCGGACAAATACTCGCCTATACGCTGCTGGCGCAATTTACGCTGATGTGCCACCGCTTCTTCCACGTGGTCTTTATGCACCAGTTTTTCTTTAACCAGCATTTCACCAAGATGCAAGCCGATTTGGAATCTAGCTATCGACGGTTTGGGAACAAAACAGCGCAATACCTGTTCATCATCTTTTGGCAGGTAAAGATATAAGCCATTACCATTTTCCGAGTAACCTACGGTTTCACCGCTGATAGTTTCCTTATCTGTAAATTCAACCGTAAAAGTCTGACGATCTGTTGAATGAACCACTTCTTCGGCACGCTCATGTAACAACGCCAACTGCTTGCGCATAACTAGCGGCCTTAACAAGCGGATAGTCTTAATCTGATCAAGATTGATTGTTTCATTGACATCACTACGCGATGACAGAAATACGATATTGGATTGATCTGCGGATAAGCTTATCAGATCACCAAGCGCTTTTTTACCGTTAAAAAAGTAAATCAGACAGCTTTCCGGCCCCGACTTGACACTGCTTGTATCAAAATTGAAATAGGGTGGCGTTGGCCAATCCGATAAAACTTCTAACATGTGGCAATCCTTTTCAACCAGGCTTTCCGGTCTAGCTATTAGTCCAGACACAGCAAGCGGTTCAATATACTTAACAGTAATGAGGTTTTGAAATTACATTATGCATTGTAATTAATACTTTTGAAACAAATGTACATGGCTGCATTGATTCAACAGTGAATTGATAAAACCGCTGCAAAACTGCACGCATCAGACAATTAAATACTCATGAAAATACGTATCGTTTAATCATGAAGACAAACAAGGCATTAGCAAGCGTTGCGGGTAGTATTTGAATTGTGAATTCAGCGAAATGACTCGCTGAAAAACCGAACAGGAGATACGATCATGTGGACTAAACCAGCAGCTACTGAAATGCGTTTTGGCTTTGAAGTTACAATGTACGTAATGAATAAGTAATCTGCGAATACAGATTAACGCAAGTATAAAAAAACGGGTGCATCAGCACCCGTTTTTTATTTGTAGCTTAAGCATTACCTGCTCTACTACACTACAGGGACACATGAAAGTTATTAACTCAGTAATGTATCCCTGCTTGAATCTTTTTAGTTTACTGCATCTTTCAATGCTTTACCGGCTGTGAAGCCAGGTGCATTTGACGCTGCGATTTTCAATTCAGCGCCGGTACGTGGGTTACGTCCTGTACGTGCAGCACGTTTACCAACTTTGAATGTACCAAAGCCGATCAGTGTAACTGGATCACCTTTTTTCAAAGATTGGGTGATGCTGTCAGTAATAGCATTCAGCGCTTTTGCCGCATCCGTTTTTGTTAAGCCAGCTTGCTCTGCAATTTGGGCAATCAATTCTTGTTTATTCATGGATAGTATTCCTGATTAGTTAAGACGAATTTTTATCATATCTCATATTATGCAAAATGCATCTGATTCACATAACAATACCCATCATAACCCGTGTTTATTGGCTTGAACAGGGTGTAACTGCAATAAATCAGCAAAAAATCACATTTTACAGTTTACTGCCACAAACCTGCTGCCACACCTCACGCAAAGTATTGTATTGAACCTATGCACACTTTTACGCACAAATATAAATACTGTATCAATATCAACTTGCAATTTTTAGCACGTTCTGAAAATTAATCACCAGCAATAATTAAGTTGAATTAAAGGATTTCGCATGAAGAAAATAGCGCTTTTAATAACGTTATTAGCCAATCCAGTCTCTGGCCTTGCACAACCTGATATTGCCGACCTGCTCAGACTGAACCAGTCGATTGTGCATGTCAGCGTTGATCTTGGCAATGGCAAAACCGGCACTGGCACCGGTGTAGTTGTCAGTAGCGAGTATGTTGCAACCAATTGCCACATACTGGCAAACGCACATGGCAGCAATATTGCAAAATATGGCGATGGCTACCAGCCAATCGCCATGAAAGCAGACTGGCAACATGACTTATGTTTGCTGAAGTTTGAAAAACTGCCATTCACACCGGTAGCCATGCGTGATAGTTCCACGCTGCTTTACGAAGAAGAAGTATTTACGGTGGGCTTCCCAAGCGGCAACTCCGTACCGCAGCCTTCCTACGGCAGCATAAAAGCCACCTACCCGCTGGACGGCAGCCTGATCATTCGATCCGATGCTGCTTTTGCACTTGGCTCCAGCGGCGGTGCCATGTTTGATAAAGACTTCAACCTGATCGGCATTACCAGTTTTAAAAATCCGGGGCGCAACTCTTTCTTCTACAGCATGCCGGTGGACTGGATCAAGCGCCTGTTTGATACACCTGACCTGACATCTTTAAAAACAACGGAACTGCCATTCTGGGCATTACCAAATGAACAACATCCTTACTTTATGCAAGTAGTGGTCCCTTTCCAGAATCAGGAATGGCCGGAACTAAAAAGAATCGCTAATTTATGGGCTACAGATCAACCTCAGCTAGCGGATGCCTGGTATTTTCTGGGCGTTGCGGAGTTGGAATCCCATCAGATTGCAGAAGCAAAACAGCATCTGAATAAATGCATGGCCTTAAATAATCGCCATCTTGATGCTCTGCTTACACTATCAAAAATTGCAGTACTTGAAAAAAACTCCGCCGATCTGGAAAAGATGGTCAACCTGATTCAACCGCTGGACAAGGTGAAAGCCGAACAATTATCGATACAAGTAATGGCGCTAAGAAGCGAGTAACGAGACTGTTTATTAACCGCTATTTATTAGCCGCTATTTTTATTTAACCTGCTGCCAGTAAACAGGCTTATTGGCTGCGGGTTCAAAAATCAGCATATCCACGCGCTTAAGGTTCTCAATCGCTTCATCAACAGAAACATGCTGTTCCAATGAAGCTTTAGCGGCAATTGGCTGCGCATATTTCAGCCAGGCAGGATTCTGGTAAAAATGATGGTCCGCCATGCAGCGCAACACAACATTCGCCTTACGGCCTGCCAACTCAAGCCGTTGAAATTCAAGCTTGGGGTTAAAATGTGCCGTTGCCTTTTCGGCAATGGCCACGCATTCATCACCCGCCTTGGCTAATGCGCTTATCTGCTGGCGCGGGCCTTGTTTTGATGCGCTGAAAATATCAATACTGCCATAATAATCAGCCCCCCAAACGGCTATTAACAATAGTACTGCCATTGCAAATATTTTCAATGCAATCTCCTTGCAAACTTATCTGTTAACAAACTCCGGCGACTATGCCCTCGCGTGCCTGCTAAGCGAGTGGTTCAATTACTAAGCGCAGTTGTTCAATAAAAAAAAGATATGACCATGGCCTGCATTTTAAGTGCGGTTAACTGTTTATAATAATCTCTGGAATTTAATTTACTATTTGCTAATCCTATCCATTCAAACTAAATTTGCTTAAGTACTGCGTTGTACTTTAAGTAGTGCATCAAAAAAGTAGGCATCAAAACCATACCAAAGGTTACCACCCAAATTGCTTTGGGGTCTGAATAACAAGTTTAAAAATACTCATAACGAAAGCGATATGGAACATAACATTTCACTCATCACTACCATTGCCTCGGCGTTTGGCCTGGCGCTGATATTTGGCTTTATCGCCGAGCGTATCAAACTACCCGCCCTGGTAGGCTATCTGATGGCAGGCATCATGATCGGCCCGGCAACACCCGGCTTTGTGGCGGATATAGGTATTGCATCGCAATTATCAGAAATTGGCGTAATGTTGCTGATGTTCGGCGTTGGTTTACATTTCTCGATCAATGATTTACTTGCCGTGAAACGTATTGCAGTGCCCGGCGCTATCGTGCAGATGACGCTGGCAACAGTTTTGGGTGCCGCACTTGCTTATACTTGGGGATGGACATTCGGTGAAGGCCTGATTTTTGGCCTTTCGTTATCCTGCGCCAGCACCGTAGTGCTGCTCAAGGCACTTGAATCCCGAGGCATTCTGGACAGCATGAACGGCAAGATTGCCGTTGGCTGGCTGGTCGTAGAAGATCTGGCGACCGTATTGGTGCTCGTTTTGATGCCGCCGCTGGCTGGCGTGCTGGGCGGAACAATAGCCGCAGAAAGTACCACCCCACTATGGCAGACAATCAGCGTTACCATACTGCAAGTCGGCATGTTCGTTGTTCTGATGCTGGTGGTTGGCAAGCGTGCATTACCCTGGCTGCTATGGCACATAGCCAAAACCGGCTCTCGTGAACTATTCACGTTATCTGTCGTGGCAGTTGCCATTGGTATTGCCTATGGTGCTTCGGCCTTATTCAATGTTTCGTTTGCCTTGGGCGCATTCTTTGCCGGCATGGTGATGCGCGAGTCCGAATTCAGTCATCGCGCAGCAGAAGAATCATTACCGCTAAGAGATGCTTTTGCCGTACTGTTTTTTGTATCAGTGGGCATGCTGTTCGAGCCCGGCATTTTATGGAATGAGCCACTACGCCTGCTGGCTGTAGTGGCAATTATCATCATAGGCAAATCTGTGGCCGCCCTGGCCTTGGTACTTGCTTTCCGCTACCCGCTGAATACGGCATTGACTATTGCAGCAAGCCTGGCACAAATCGGTGAGTTTTCATTCATATTAGCCGGTCTGGGAATGTCGTTAGGTATTTTACCCGCAGAGGGCATGAGTCTGATTCTCGCCGGTGCGTTTATCTCTATCGCCTTAAATCCGCTTATTTTTTCCGCGATCAAACCGCTAAAAAACTGGGTGCTGAGTTTTTCCGAAGTTGCACGTCATCTGGAAGCACGTACCGACCCGTTTGCAGAGTTGCCGATGAGCACCGAGCGCAAATATCTCGAAGGCCAAGTAGTACTGGTTGGCTATGGTCGGGTCGGCAGGCGCATTGCAGAAGCCTTGACTGAACGCGGCATTCCTTATGTGGTTGCCGAACAAAACCGTGAAGTGGTAGAAAAACTGCGTAAATCAGGCGTACCTGCGGTTTCAGGTAATGCAGCCGATCCTTCGGTGCTCATTCAGGCGCACATCACCAATGCAGCGCTGCTGGTGATTGCCACTCCCGATTCGATGGATGTGCGCAAAATGGCAGAAATCGCAACCACCTTGCAGCCTGGCATTGAAGTCGTAGTGCGTACGCATAGCGAAGTGGAATCGAAACTATTGTTGAAAGATGGCATAGGTACCGTATTTTTTGGCGAAGAAGAGCTGGCAAAAGGCATGACCAAACATGTGCTGGAGCGCTTTTCTCCCCGATCATGACATAGCTCAATATTTAAGCAGCCGAATCGATTATGATGATATTGATTATGCTGGTATCAATTAGGCAATAATTAAAAACCAAATCTAAATAAATCAAATCCAGGTGGATTAAAACTATGGGTCAGCACTATCTTAAACCGCTTTTTGCACCTAAATCCGTTGCGGTGTTCGGCGCCAGTGATCAGGCCGATTCTGTGGGTAAAATCGTGTTTCACAACATGCTGCAAAGCGGTTATCAGGGTGCGCTGTATCCAATCAATCCCAACCACGAAAAAATTCAGGGCCATAAAGCTTTTGCCTCAATCGCCCAGATACCGGAACCGGTTGACCTGGCCATTATTGCTACGCCGCCAAAATCTGTTCCGGATATTATCGAAGAATGCGGAAAACATAATGTAAAAGCCGCCGTCATTATTACCGCGGGCTTCGGTGAGGCAGGCGCAGCCGGCGAAAAGCTGGAACAGGCAGTGCTGGAAAATGCCAAACGCTACAACATCCGCCTGATTGGGCCAAACTGCCTGGGGGTAATGCGCCCTGACATCGGCTTAAACGCAACTTTCAACCACGGCAGCGCTAACGTGGGTAATCTGGCTTTTGTGTCACAGTCTGGCGCGTTATGTACCGCGATTCTGGATTGGGCCAAATCCAATGATGTCGGTTTTTCCAGCGTAGTATCGATGGGTTCATCCATCGATGTGGATTTTGGCGAGATTCTGGATTATCTCGTTTCCGATATCAAGACCCACAGCATCCTGCTGTATATCGAAGGCATACGCAACGCACGTAGTTTTATGAGTGCCATTCGTGCTGCAGCACAATTCAAACCCGTGATACTGGTCAAGGTTGGGCGCCACAGCGTTTCTTCCAAGGCCGCAATGTCACATACCGCGTCACTGGTAGGCTCAGACGATGCCTTTGATGCCGCAGTACGGCGCGCCGGTGTAGTGCGCGTACAAACCGTGACGCAGCTGTTTTCTGTCGCTAAAGCCTTGTCCTGCGGCTTTCACCCCATCGGCAACCGCTTGGCCATTGTGACCAATGGCGGTGGCCCGGGCGTAATGGCAACCGATACCGCTGCTGATTTAGGCTTAACCATGGCTGAACTGTCTGAAAACACCATTCAGCAGCTGAATCAAACCCTTCCCGGCACCTGGTCTCACGGCAACCCGGTAGATATTATTGGCGATGCTCAGGCGGACCGTTTCCAGCATGCTGTCAAAGCCTGCCTTGAAGACCCGAATGTTGATGGTGTACTCACCATATTAACACCGCAGGCAATGACCAAGCCGCTGGAAGCAGCCAGTGCCGTCATCGACTTATCTAACCAATTTAGCAAACCATTGATTGCATGCTGGATGGGTGGCGCGCAGGTTGACCCCTCACGCGAGTTGTTTAATCGTGCGAAAAAACCGAGCTTCCGCACCCCCGAACCCGCAGTCGAGGTATTCTCGTTTCTTTCCAAATACTATCAAAATCAGAAATTACTGATGCAGGTACCAGGGCCGTTGTCACACCATATCGAGCCAGATACCGAAGGCGCGCGCATGGTGATTGAGGGCGCATTGCAGGAAAGACGCAAAATACTCAATGAAATGGAATCCAAAGCCTTGTTATCTGCATTCCATATCCCGGTCGCCAAAACACTGGTGGCGCGCTCACCAAACGAGGCTTTGCAGATTGCGCTGGAATTAGGTTTTCCGGTCGCCATGAAAATCAACTCCCCGGATATTACCCACAAAACGGACGCAGGCGGCGTGATGCTCAATCTTGGCAATGCGCTTGAAGTTCGCACTGCCTATCATGAAATGCTGGATACCGTTCGCCAGAACCGTCCTGATGCACGCATTGACGGCGTATCCATTGAACCTATGGTTATAAAACCTAATGGTCGCGAACTGATGGTAGGTGTCACCAGCGACCCGGTGTTTGGCCCGGTGATTACTTTCGGTGCCGGCGGTACCATGGTAGAAGTGATGGGAGACCGCTCGGTCACATTGCCGCCACTCAATAGTTTTCTGGTCAAAGATCTGATTCAAGGCACACATATCGCAAAAATGCTGGCGGCTTTCCGCCATATGCCGCCGGTGAATATGGATGCACTGGAAAGTGTATTGCTGCGCGTATCTGAAATGGTTTGTGAATTGCCGATGCTGATGGAGATGGATATTAATCCACTGATTGTTGATGAACATGGCGCGCTGGCCGCCGATGCACGGGTGGTGGTTGGGTTCCGCACCCCGAGCGCGGATCGCTATGCACACATGGCAATTTACCCATACCCGTCGCACTTGGTAAGCAACTGGCAGTTAAGTGACGGCACCAATATTGTGATTCGCCCAATACGCCCGGAAGATGCCGAACTGGAGCAGACATTTGTGCGTGAGTTATCTGAAGAGTCACGCTATTTCCGCTTTATGAACAGCATTCAGGAACTGAGTCAGGCCATGCTGGTACGTTTTACCCAGATCGACTACAGCCGTGAAATTGCACTGATCGCAGTCACGGAAACTCACACCCGCAAAGCTGACACTAAAGAAATTGAATTGGGCGTGGCGCGTTACGCCACTAATCCGGATGGGGAAAGCTGCGAGTTTGCCATCGTGATCGCTGATGACATGCACGGCAGGGGGCTGGGCAGTAAACTCATGACCGCGCTGATGGATGCCGCCAGAGAAAGAGGTTTAAAAGTCATACAAGGTGAAGTGCTAAGCCAAAACAGCCATATGCTTAAGTTGATGAAAAATTTAAACTTCACTATCGAAACCAGCAAAGAAGACGACAGTATCAAATACGTATACAAACTGCTTTAAAGATACAACATGCGTACCGCCTACATTACACACTCATCCTGCAACCGGCACAGCATGGGGCCGGATCATCCGGAATGCCCGGAGCGCCTGCACGCCATTAACGACCAACTGATCGCTTCCGGCATACTGGACCATTTGCTGCACTACAATGCAGAAGCAGCGACTAAAGAACAGTTACTCAGCGTGCATACACAGGATTACGTTGCGTGGCTATTCAAAAATGCGCCGGATAGCGGCTTGTTACAGATTGACAGTGACACCGCTATGAACCAATACACCCTGAACGCAGCGCTGCACGCAGCAGGTGCTGTAGTGCAGGCGGTGGATCTCGTCATGTCCAGGCAGGTGGAGAATTCTTTCTGCTGTGTGCGGCCACCCGGCCATCATGCGGGCCGTGCCGGCGCAGAAGGTTTTTGTATTTTTAATAATGTAGCCGTGGGTGCCGCACATGCTATCAGCCACTATCATCTACAGCGCGTGGCCATAGTGGATTTTGATGTGCATCACGGCGATGGCACTGAAGACATCTTTCATGATGACCCAAGAGTGATGCTATGCTCAACGTTCAGGCACCCGTTCTACCCCTATAAAGGCGCAGATAGCGGTAACGAGCATATTATCAATGTACCGCTTGCCGCCAGAACCACAGGCGCAGAATTCAGGGAGGCCGTTACCGAACATTGGCTACCGGCGCTGGAACGCTTTCAGCCGGAATTCCTGTTTATTTCTGCCGGTTTTGATGCGCATTACGAGGACGACATGGGCGGATTAGCGCTAAAAGAAGCCGATTATCTATGGGTGACAGAAGCGCTAAAACAAGTGGCAAACAAATACGCACAAGGCCGCATAGTCTCGGCTTTGGAGGGCGGCTATTCACTGCATGCGCTAGGGCGCTGCGTGATGACGCACATTAAAAGTCTGAGTGAACTTTAGCCACCCAGCGCATTGGTACTAAATGGTTGTACACCATTTGGCAAAGTCGTCGCTACCACACGGGCTGCCTTGATCGGAGTGGATAATGATAGGCTGCGTGATGTGTATCGCGTAAAATTTTCATAAACAAAAGACGTAAAATCCGACCAACTAGTGCACTTGAACTAGTGCAATTTAAATAGTGCACTTCAAATTTCTGCGGGAGACTGTCATGAGTGAATTAAAAACCATTAGAGATATTGCTGGGTTAGGTGACGAATCCACATCCATTTCTGATTCAGCATTAATAATCATAGATGCGCAAAATACTTATTGTGAAGGCATAATGAAGCTAGATGGCATGGAAAAAGCTTTAAAAGAGTGTCGTCTATTACTCGATCGCTTCAGAAAGGCTGGCAGACCAGTGTTTCACATTCGGCATGATGCTGGCCAAGGAAGCCCTTACGATGTAAAAAATCATATCGGTCAGATTGTTGACGTTCTCGCTCCCCTAGAAGGGGAGCCAGTAATTACTAAAAACTACCCGAATTCATTTGTAGGCACTGAGCTGGATGATCTGTTAAAAAAAGCCGCTATTCAGAATCTGATTCTCACAGGATTTATGACACACATGTGTGTCAATTCAACCGCACGTGGCGCATTTAACCTAGGCTATAGAGCAACCGTTGTTGCTTCTGCCACGGCTACCAGATCCTTACCACTTAAAGCCACAGGTGAAGTTATACCCGCTTCACAAGTTCATTCCGCAGCCCTGGCCGCTTTATCTGACCTTCCTGCTGCCGTTGTCGGATCTTCAGCCAATGTGCCTGACTAATGAATGATTTTTAAAAAACCACAACAAAGCCCGCTTCTTAATTGGGCTTTGTTTATTAAAGTCGTTTTAGGCGACTTTTGAACCACCTATCCAAATCGTCGCTTTAATGGACGTTGACAGTAAAATTTCTGATACTTTATGCTGCAACAATGCTGAGAACTTCACTAAACAAAAAATAGACATAAAAAAAGCTTACGACAGAATCGTAAGCTTTTGTTTATTTTGGTGCCCAGGGCCGGAATCGAACCGGCACGCCTTGCGGCGCGGGATTTTGAGTCCCGTGCGTCTACCAATTCCGCCACCTGGGCCTGTTTGGGATATACATTACTGTATAATTGCGATTCCGCTATTATAGCAAGCTATCAGTAATATGAAAACCCAAGATTTCGATTTTTATCTACCTCCCCAGCTAATTGCCCAGCATCCTGCCCAAGAACGTAGTGCCAGCCGGATGCTATGCCTGGATGGCAATAGCGGCAATCTGACAGATAAAATGTTTTTAGACTTCCCTGCTGCCTGCAACGAGGGCGACTTGTTAATTTTTAACGATACACGGGTCATTAAGGCGCGACTGTTCGGACAAAAGCATAGCGGCGGCAATGTTGAAGTATTAATCGAACGCGTCATTAACCAGCAAGTGGCTTATGCGCATGTACGTGCCTCTAGGTCACCCAAGATTGGCAGCCGCATGCGCCTGAGCGACACCTTTGATGTTGAAGTCACAGCCCGCCATGATGATTTATTTGAGCTGCATTTTTTAAGCGATGTATCGGTATTTGATTTACTGGAACAGCATGGCGCCCTTCCCTTGCCGCCATACATTACACATACCGCTACCGATGAAGATGAAGAACGCTACCAAACTGTTTTTTCCAAACATTTAGGTGCCGTCGCCGCACCTACTGCCGGCCTGCATTTTACCGAAGCCTTGCTGGCGCAACTGCAACAAAAAGGCGTTAACATTGCTTATGTAACGTTGCATGTCGGTGCTGGTACATTTCAACCGGTGCGCGTTGATAACATTGCAGAACATAAAATGCACAGTGAGCTGTTCAGCATCCCCCAGTCTACCGTAGATAGTATTCAAAAAACAAAATCACTCGGCGGACGGGTAACCGCGATAGGCACGACTGCACTACGAGCGCTGGAGAGCGCAGCACAGCATGGTAAGTTGCAGGCTGGTGATGGCGATACCGACATTTTTATTACGCCAGGCTATGAGTTCAAAGTAGTTGATCGTTTATTTACCAACTTTCATTTACCTAAAAGCACACTACTCATGTTAGTGTCTGCCTTCGCAGGTGTGGACAACATAAAAAAAGCCTATGCCCATGCAGTAGAGAAACAGTATCGATTTTTTAGCTATGGCGATGCCATGCTGATAGAAAAGCAAACAACCTGACCATACTAACGCAAGTACTTATGGCAATTTACATTGAACAAATCTCACAATCACTGTGACTAACTCAACTGATTATTAAACATTTAATAGAGAAATAAATATGCGTGTTTTAAATTTACTACTTTCTGCGGTCTTATTAACCTCCATGCAAGTCGCTCAGGCAGAAATCCTGCCGGAAGCGCAAGTCGGCATTAAAATTCCACTGGTAAAAAAACCAACCACACGCCCGATGACCGTGGCACATATTCCGGGCTTAAAGCGTTATTACATAGCCGATGGCGGCTTGGCACCGATGGGGGGGGAAGGTGAAGTTGCCAGCTCTAAGTCAGAAATACATGCTTATGATGAAGATGGAAAATATGTAAACTCATCACGCCCGGGTTACGACAACCGCTCTATCTACTACAACCCAAACACGCACAAACTGGAAACAGTTACCTACAATATCTCCAGTGATGTAGGCTTTTCACCCAATTCCGGCATTTTCTCGATTGACCTTACCGAAAACGGCGAGCTAAAACATACATCAAGCGATGTATTCGGCTTTAACCCGGCATTCGGTGATTCAGCAACCATACCAAGCTACAATCCGGAAACCAACCAGTATTACGCAAAGCAAGAGCGCGGCAATAAAGTTTGGGTTGTAGAAACCAAATCACGCGAAAAAGTCAGCGAAATTGCACTGGACCTTAAAGCAGCAGGCGCCGAACATCACGATGTAAGCGACCACTTTATTGGCTACAGCGGCGTAAAAGGGCAGGAATTGGTGCTGCTGGATGTAGACCATAAAGCGGTATTGATTTTTGACCTGAGCGGTAAATATGTAGGCAGAAGTGAATTACCTAAAGACCTGAAACTGCGTTCACAGAACCATTTCAACGGTACTGGCTACACCAACGACATGCTGTTTGTTTACCATGAGCCGGAAGGTGAGTTTGGTACCTATTACGGATTCAAGGTGTTGAAAAATAATTAAAGATCAACAATGATCAATGACCATAAAAAAACCGCCTATGCAGGCGGTTTTTTTATTACTGACTGATGACTGGATTATTTACCCAATATTCCAGCCAGTTTACCTGACGCAGCACCGAATAAAGCGCCAAGCACTACTGACAGCGCCACCAGCAAAACTGGATTAGTCAGATTCGGCATGGTTGTAAGATTCGCAGTATTAGTACTCAAAGCATAACCGGCAGTAGCTGCATACCCATAAACATTGGCTGGCACTACTGACAACAGGTTTATACCCGCTACAATCACCAGGAAAAACACCGTAACGCCTACATATACCGGAGCAGCGATAGCAGCACCTAAACCAACTGGATTAGCCACTACAAGTGCCAACGCAACACCTGCAACCACAGCACCGTAAATCATGCCAATGATTGTTTTTTGCAAAGCAGCGTTGTCACCGCCAGTATGGAAATAACTACCCCATGCAATAAATCCAGCCCAAACCAGTACTGAACCAGTAAGAGGCCCTAGCGCCAGGAATGTCCATACCCCACCTAAAACAGCAATACTCAAAGCCAATGCAGTTAATTTCGACATACTTTATTTCTCCCAAATAATTTAGTTGAATAACAAGGTAATGCGAACAGCAGCGAACATTTAGGGCAGATTGGAAATGTTATAAGTTGCCCTAAAACATAAAATCGCTAGGGGCATACTGAATGATTTTTTGATAAATGTAAACTTTTTTGCACTATTTTGTTACAAAACATTTCACGTGCAACAAAATTGTGCAGACATTTGGGGCAGGGTTTGCTTCAAAAAAGGGTGTGCTGTGAATTTATGTAAATTTAGTAGAAAACTAAATTTCTAGCCATTTTTTGGAATGTTATTCCAGCTTTTAGCGGAATAATCCCAATGCTTACGCCAGGCACCAAGCACCAGGTTCGGGTACTCCGGACGACCCAGGCTACCATTATAACGACCTAACGCTCGGTATAAATCACCGCGCTCTATATCCACATAATGTCTCAGGATAGTGCAGCCATAACGTAAATTGGTACGCAATAAAAATAAGTTATGGTCATTTGCGCCTATGCTGCGCACCCAGAATGGCATCACCTGCATAAAGCCACGTGCACCCACGGAAGAAACAGCGTACTTCTTAAAGCCGCTTTCCACCTGGATCAAGCCTAGCACCATTTGCGGATCCAGACCGGCACGGCTCGCTTCATAATGCACGGTACGCAAAAAATCTTCGCGATAACTTGCGTCCGGCATACGCTTCTGAAGACGCGCAGACATTTCATTCAGCCATGCCTGACCTTCTTCTTGCGTAGCAAAAGTGAGCTTTGGCACGGCTCTATCACTCACGCTACGCTGCATAAGTGCTTTGACGCTATTTGACAACGGCTCTTCAATCTGTGAGCCAGCGCAGCTAAGGCCGGATACACCGGCCAGCAACAACATCAAACTCAACTGAATGAATTTACGCATCGTTATTTTCTCAAAGCAAACAAAGCTTTAACATAGTTAATACATATTTGATGTTATGCCAGTTTTTGCACAAACTCAACTACTGAAACTAATGGAACAGATTTGGCGTCTGCTTCAACCCTGGCTTTATATTCCACATTGCCTTCAGCCAAGCCACGTTCACCGATCACCAGGCGATGCGGAATGCCCATCAGATCTGCCTCGGCAAACATTACGCCCGGGCGCTCGCCTCGGTCATCCAACAACACATCCACACCTGCCGCCTGCAATTCGTCATGCAACTTATTGGCTGCATCTTTTACTGCTTCAGACTTTTCATAACCGATGGCACAGATCACCACTTCAAACGGCGCCATGCTCTTGGGGAAAATAATACCGCGCTCGTCATTGCCCTGCTCAATCGCAGCACCCACGATGCGAGATACGCCAATACCATAACAACCCATTTCCATGATTTTAGTCTGGCCGTTTTCGTCCAAATAAGTTGCACTCATTGCCTCAGAATATTTAGTGCGTAGCTGGAAAATATGCCCGACTTCAATACCGCGGCACAATGACAATACACCTTTACCATCAGGGCTGGCATCGCCGTCAACCACATTGCGGATATCGGCAACCAGTGATGGTTCAGGCAGATCACGGCCAAAATTCACGCCTGCCAGATGGTATTTAGGCTTATTGGCACCACAGACAAAATCGCTCATCAAAGCCACAGTACGGTCAGCAATCACCGTCACATTGGAGCCAACGCCAACCGGGCCGATAAAGCCAGGTGGGCAATTCAAATTAGCACGGATTTCTTCTTCAGTAGCGAACCTGAAATCTGCGAAACCGGCGAGTTTGCCGATTTTAACTTCGTTCAGATTATGGTCGCCGCGCAGCAAAGCCAGATAAAACTTGTCGCCAGCAGACTCGTCTTTGGCAATCAGGGCAATCGCTTTAACCGTGCGCTCCACGCCAATACCTAATAAATTAGCCACATCTTCACACGCGGTCTGTTTAGGCGTATCTACCTCACGCATCGTCTCGCTGGCAGCAGCTCTGGTGCTGCCTAGCGGCAAAGCTTCAGCTAACTCTACGTTGGCGGCAAAATCCGAGGTGTCGCAGTAAGCCAAGCCGTCTTCACCAGAATCAGCCAGCACATGAAACTCGTGTGAGCCTTCACCGCCAATCGCGCCGGTATCAGCCCTTACTGCACGAAACTTAAGGCCCAGACGAGTAAATACATTGCTGTAAGCCTGATACATGGTCTGGTAGGTTTGTTCCAGAGAGGCAAAATCCGTATGGAAAGAATAGGCATCCTTCATCATGAACTCACGTGCGCGCATCACGCCAAAACGCGGACGAATCTCATCACGGAATTTGGTCTGGATCTGATAGAAATTCAGCGGCAACTGTTTATAGCTGCGGATTTCCTTACGCGCAATATCGGTAATCACTTCTTCATGAGTTGGGCCAAAGCAGAACTCGCGTTCATGGCGGTCTTTGATTTTAAGCATCTGCGGGCCAAATACCGCCCAACGGCCAGTCTCTTCCCATAGCTCTTTAGGCTGCACTGCTGGCATCAGCAACTCAAGTGCGCCCGCCTTGTTCATTTCCTCACGCACAACAGCCTCAACCTTGCGCAACACGCGCAGGCCCAGCGGCATCCAGTTATAAAGGCCGGAACCTAAACGTTTAATCAACCCGGCACGCACCATTAATATATGGCTTTGCAGTTCGGCTTCGTTAGGGGCTTCTTTTTGGGTGTTAAAGAAAAATTGTGAGGCGCGCATAATAGATTCAAATCTGTAGCTAAACGAAAGTGCGAATTTTACAGTTAATCAGCGCGTTAGTCAGCAACACTTGCTAGGCTGATGTCGCTTTTAAAGCTGGCATTGCACTTTAGTCACGGCATAACCTCCGTGATCGCTCAAACTCTTTGAGCAAACTCGCGTAAAAACTCTACTTGCGATTGTGACTGCACCCAGTGCGGCTCTACCCGGCGTACATATTCCAAAGCGTTGTCAAACCCCATGCCTTTCCAAAGCAAATGTGCGGCAAGTATTGTGCCGGTGCGTCCAAGGCCTGCATACCCTTGCACGGCAACCACCTCGCCCCGCTCAAGCAGCGATTCAATCAATTTGCATATGCGTATACCTTGCCTCATAGTCGGGGCACCCATTTCAGGAATTGACTCCAAAGCGCTCTTCATGCCAAATGCTTTTAGCCTGGATTCATCAGGCGCAATCCCAGTCAACACAAGTAGAGTGGTGACTCCCTTTAGTTGCAGCGCTTTTAAATCTTGCTCAATATCTCCATGCACACCGGGCGCAGGAGTACCTGCGAGCATCCCACGTTTCAGCCACAGAAACTTGCCCAACTCAGGCGGGCTTTTGATTATAGCCGGCTCAATCTTACTGGCTGCCTGCTTTACTGCAACCGCATCAGCCACAGTTACTGTAGGTTCGAGCAGATTTTTTCGCAGCACTTCCTGATTAACAATGGTGCATTTACCAGTGCGCGCAAATTCACGGCCAGCGTCGGAAAGCGGCTTATCGAATATCTGTGGAATAGGCTGCTGTTCACGTATACGGCCATTTACAATTAGCACAGCCTGGCCACCGAGCAGTCTTGCATGCTTTTGATGATGCACAGAGACCAGCAATGCACGTCGACTGGACTCTGCACGAAGATAAGCAAACAAATTTGCCGCTTCGATATCTGTCATACCTGCAGCAGGCTCATCTATGCAGAGCAGAGGTGGGTTGCCAACAATATGGCGCAGTATAGAAAGATGCCGTTGCAACCCCAACGGCAAACTGACCATACTTTCATCAAGACGCTCACACAAGGTTTGCAAGCCGGCCTGCTTTAGCAGTTGTTGGGCAAGTTCACGCTGCATGGGCTGTGTTAACTGTTTGCGATCTGGCAGGTTAACAACCACATTCTCCAGCACTGACAGCATGGCTAACTGAGCGTTTTGTGTAACCAATTCCGGATGCTCATTTTCACCTAATAGCGCACCGCGATAAAGTGCGCTGCCTGATGTCTGGCAAGAGAAACCTGCTGTGCCAAATTGTGCTATCGTGCGCAACAAAGTGGTTCTATCCGTACCTTTGGGACCCACCAGCACTACCACGCCCTTATACGGCACAGTAAACGATACCTCACTCAATACGGCCTTACTACCAAAAGAAACACCAAAACCGTTGAGCTCAAGAATCGCGCTTGTTGCAGCCTCTGCGTTTGCAGAGCTGGTTATTCCTTGCATTGGGGGATACTCTTCAGAAGAATTTGACAATTGTATTGGTAATCTTTTTTCATGTAGTTGTAGTATGAGAAATCGTGCCAGATAAACAGCAAAGAAATAATTTCTAGCGCTTGTTAATTTAAAGCTAATCATTAACAAGTACTATATTGATTCAGTATCTTTCCGAAAGTTCTAACTTATTCAGCGCTGTTATTCAATGGTGTAATTTAATGGTGTAGTCGGCTAACAAAAACTCTATTCGCTATTGAACGTAAGCTTGGTCAATAATATAAAATACATGTTACGCAGAATTAAAAACAGAAGCAGATAGTAGAATAAAAACCGTATCAGTGTAAATCTGATCAATATGAACCGCTGATTAAACCATAAGACTTTTAACGATCTCGCCCAGCGCATTCAAGGACATTTCACTGCGCATATCCCAGCTGTGTCCGTAATTGAGTCTGATATAGTTTTTAAAATCTCTTTGTGCAGAAAATATAGGCCCCGGAGCAATGCTGATTCCATCGGCAATTGCCAGCTTATGTACCTGCAATGCATCCACACCATCAGGTAACTTTACCCATAAAAAATATCCGCCGTGCGGAGCTGTGAGGCAGGTACCTTCCGGAAAATAACGCTCTATCGCCTCAACAAACTTAATCTGATTCACCAACAAGGTTTGGCGCAAATTACGCAGATATTTATCATAGCCGCCTTTCTGCAAGTACGTGGCTATCGCCATTTGCGGTGGCAGTGATGTAGCCACCGTGGTGGTTAGTTTTAATCTATCGACTGCTTTTATGTACCGGCCCGGTGCCGCCCAGCCTACCCGGTAACCAGGCGCAAGGCATTTGGAAAATGATGAGCAATGCATCACCAGCCCCTGGGTATCAAACGCCTTGGCCGAAGACGGTCGTTTACTCCCAAAATAAAGCTCGCCGTAAACGTCATCTTCAATCAATGGCACTTGGTATTTAGTGATGAGTGCGACCAGCGCTTTCTTTTTATCCTCCATTAATGTACTGCCAGAAGGATTCTGGAAATTTGTCATCACCCAGCACACCTTAGGCTTATGACGCACAATGGCACGCTCCATCGCGGCCAGATCTATACCGTCTTTAGGGTGGCTTGGCACTTCAACCGCACGCAAGCCCATACGTTCAATGGATTGCAATGCACCATAAAAAGTGGGCGACTCAATCAGTACCGTATCCCCAGGGCGAACTAATGACGCCAGACAAAGATTCAATGCCTCGAGCGCACCGTTGGTGATGATGATGTCATCGGCTGCAATATGCAACCCGCTTATCATGTAACGCAGCGCTATCTGGCGCCGCAGCTCTGCGTGACCTTGATTCAGATTATTCATTACTGACCATTGATCCATCGCCTGCAAGCTGGAGGCCATGCACTTGGCCAAGCCCGCTAGCGGATACAATGAAAAACTCGGGAAAGCCGAGCCGAGCGGAACCGCATTATTACTAATAGTAGATTCAAGCACTTCAAACACCAGTTCGCTCACATCTACCTGAGTCAATTCTGCACTAGATTGAATAACCGGCTCTGGAGCAGAAGGAATGCCGATGGCACCGCCGGTTACAAAATAGCCGGAACGTTCATGTGCGCTGATTAACCCTCTGGCCTCAAGCTGATAATAAGCTTGAAATACTGTCGATGGGCTGACGCCGCGCGTTTTACTTGCCAGCCGAACTGATGGCAACTTATCACCACGACAGAGCACGCCCTCCTGAATTGACTGAGCGATGGAATTAGCTAAATGCTGGTAAAGCTTCATGTATTAAAATTGCCGGTCATGGTCATGGTCATGGTCATCGGGCATGCTGCCCTGATTTTTTAATAAGTTATTCTAGTGATAACGGCGACACTTTATAGATATTAAAACTTGGCTGTCAAGGCCAAGTTTAAGCAGGCAAACAGTGACTTAGCCTGTCGAATATTAATGGTAAATATCAATGGCAAATATCACTCGCGGATATTACTGAAGATTTTACTATCAGCACTATGTTTGATAATTTCTGCCAGACGTCTTACACCGGGGCCAGCAAAATCGGGGTTGGCAATAATCAGGTATAACGGTAACTCGCGCACGCCCCCTTCACGTAACGGCAGCGGCTTTAACACCCCTTGTGCAATTTCCTGCTTAATACTTTCCTCCGGCAGCCATGCAAAACCATAGCCCATGGACACGGCACGTATCGAGGTTTCTACCTGACTGACTGTCCAGCGCTGATCCACCTCCACCGTGACGCTGCGCATATCGCGCTTAACTCCAGAATCCCTGATCACCAGATGGCGATACGCGCGCAGATCACGATTGGTGAGCTCACGACCTTTATGATGTAACGGATGGTCGGCATGCGCCACCGCAACCAATCGGATACGCATCAGCAATTCACCCAGAAAACCTGTCGGCAATTGCGGAGAAATCGCAATATCGGCATCCCCATTCACCAGCGCATCCGAGGTGCCGCCGAGTACTGATTCAATCAGTTCGATTCTGGTCATCGGACTTTCCCGCCCAAACGTATCTAGGCACTTTAATAATATCTGCGATGGAAACAATATCTCAGCAGCTATCGCTATCACCGCTTCCCAGCCTGCGGACAAGGTATGTGCAGCATGCTCCAGATCATTCGCCTCATCCACCAGCGCCAGCGCACGACGGTACAACATTTGTCCGGTTGCCGTCAGTATTGCCTTGCGTCCCTGCACCTCAAAAACTTTTACACCCAGTAATGACTCTATCTTCTGTATGGCATAACTGACTGCCGACTGGCTTTTGTAAAGCTTATCCGCAGCCTGAGCATAACCGCCGGCATCTACCACGGCGATGAGCGACCGCCATTGCTCCAGTGTAATTTGGGGGTGTGACATAGCAACCAATCTAATAATTAGATAATAAAAGCCTAATTATTATACTTTTTAATCTTATTTGTCAGTGATTAAATAGCAACATTGTTGATTAACCCATAGGATTGATTAACTTACAGTTAACCTAATAAAGAGCAAGGCATGAAAACCCTCTACCATCTGAATGTAAGCCAACGCTATACCTCGACAGCCATTGCCCTGCATTGGCTCATGGCAGCATTATTGATTGGCCTGTTTGCAGTGGGCGTTTATATGCATGAGTTACCTCTATCACCATGGAAGCTGCAAATTTATTCATGGCACAAATGGGCCGGCGTCAGCGCATTTCTATTAGTACTGGCAAGATTAGCATGGCGATTTACACACAGGCCGCCGGCACTACCCTACAACATGTCAAAAGCCATGGCTTTTGCCGCTCACGCGGGTCACGCAATACTGTATTTGTTAATGATTGCAATACCGCTGTCCGGTTGGCTGATGAGTTCAGCCAAGGGCGTACAGACCATATATTTCGGCGTGCTGCCTATCCCCGATCTGTTAACCAAAAACAAGGAACTGGGTGAGCTATTAAGAGAAGTGCATGAGATATTAAATTTCACCCTGCTGGCAGTAGTCATCGGCCACGCCGGGGCAGCACTCAAGCATCACCTGATTAACAAGGATGACATACTTCTGCGCATGCTGCCGCGACGTCGCCGCTAGACTATTAGGTTTACAGGCAATTAAACAAACAGAATGAATGGGAACACAATCAATAGGAACATTAGCAAAATGGAAAGCACAATGAAACATGGCATTTATGCAGCATTACTGACCGGTATGGTGTTGACATCAACAGCACAGGCTGCTGAATACACGGCAATTAAAACCGACAAGAGTACACTAAGCTTTACCTACAAACAGATGGGAGTAGCGATGGATGGCAGCTTTAAAAAGTTTAATGCCCAGATCAGCTTTGACCCTGCCAAGCCTGCTAACGCCAAGGCAACATTTGACCTTGACCTTGCCAGCATTGATACCGGTTCTGAAGAAGCCGATGATGAAGTTAAAGGTAAAAACTGGTTCAACACCAAAGTGTTTCCACGCGCCAGATTTGAATCAACGAACTTCAAGCCGCTGGGCGGCAACCGCTATGAAGTGAGTGGCAAAATGACCATTAAAGGCAAGACCCAGCTGGTAACCGCGCCGTTTACATTCACGCCGCAAGGCAATAATGCGCTTGCAGATGGCGCATTCATACTAAAACGTGCTGATTACGGCATTGGAGAAGGTGCCTGGTCGGACTTCGGCGTGGTTGCCAACGAGATTCCAATCAAGTTCCGTTTTCTGACTAACCCTGTATTACCGACCAACCCAAGCAAGTAAACATGACAAACCACCATCAACCTTAACAATTTTATTCACTGGAGATTCACTATGAAACGTTTAACCCTTTTAGCTATTGCAGCAACTTTTTCTAGCGCAGCATTAGCGGCACCGGAAACTTATCTCATCGACGGCAACCATACACTGCCACGTTTTTCATACAACCACCATGGTTACTCAACGCAACTGAGCCGCTTTGACAAAGCTACCGGGAAAATCACTATCGACCGCGCTGCCAAAACCGGTGCGGTAGATATAAAAATCGACACCACATCGGTAAGCACCGGTTCACCGTTGTTTAACGAGCACATTCAGGGTGAAGACTTTCTGGATACGGCAAAATACCCAACCGCGACATTCACCTCAAATAAAGTTAAATTTAATGGCGATAAAGTTTCCAGCATTGATGGCACATTAACGCTGAAAGGAATCAGCAAGCCGGTAACGTTGACGGTGACCTCATTCCTGTGCAAACCACACCCAATGGTTAAAAAAGATGCCTGCGGCGCCGATGCGACCACGATTGTGAAACGTACCGATTTCAACATGGGTAAATACGCACCATATGTGAGTGATGAAGTGACAATCACCATCCCGGTTGAAGCAATTAAAGAATAAACAGCAATACCTTAAATTCAGCAATCACTGGAAATTGAGCAATAACTGGCGGCGCCCGGTACCTTGGTACCCAAGTACCCAAGCACCTTAGTGCCGCCAGCCAGATTCAGGAGTCTAAAAATGCGGACACGCACGCTTAAGCAAGTTATTCACTCCATCCCGACCTCGGATGGTGCCGGCGTTAAATTGCAAAGAAGCATAGGCCAGGCAGCCAGCATGCGTCTGGACCCGTTTTTAATGCTAGATGAATTTTCTTCCAGCAATGCCGATGACTACATTGCCGGTTTCCCGGATCACCCGCACCGCGGTTTTGAAACAGTAACCTACATGCTGGATGGGCACATGCTGCATCGCGACCACCTTGGCAACCAAGGCGACCTGAGAAGCGGCGGCGCACAATGGATGACAGCAGGGCGAGGTATCATTCACTCTGAAATGCCGCAGCAGGAAAGCGGTCGCATGCGCGGCTTCCAGCTATGGATCAATCTGCCTGCCAGCGAAAAAATGAAACCGGCTGGCTATCGTGATATACAGCCGGATGAAATTCCGGAACTGATGCTTGCCAATGGCGGCAAAATCAGGGTAATCGCCGGGACAGCCGAAATCGATCATCAAGCGGAGCATCATAGAGTTGTGCAAGGCCCAATTCACGGCATCAGCACCGAGCCACTATTTCTTGATGTGCGCCTGCCGGCAAATGCCACTTTCAGCAACCCGGTAGCGCAGGGACATAACGCCTTTATCTATCCATATGAAGGCAATGTTGGAATTGGCCCAAACTCGACCAAACGCAGCATTGGCCCACAAACGGTAGGTGTACTTTCCGCCGGCGATAACATCGAGGTGGAATCTGGGGCGGAACCGGCTGCCTTTTTAGTGCTGGCCGCAAAGCCTTTGCTGGAACCTGTGCTGCAGTATGGCCCTTTTGTGATGAATACACGCGAGCAAATTGAGCAAGCTATCTATGATTACCAGCATGACCAGTTAGTATGAGTGTATAAGAAATACTACTTGAAAAATCATCGCTGCATTCAGTGCGAATTCACATGCTGCTCAACAGCAGTTTTCCAAACCGCGCAACTATCAGTTTTCATTTCAAATGCGGTTAACATCGCGCAGAATAAATCATCATGACTAAAGGCTTTATTTTCAAATAGCTTCGCATCAGCAAGCTTTACATGAAAGTTTTTGCCAAACCATGCCACAGCTGGAACATGGGTCTGCGCCTTAGGTGCAAGCGCGTAAGGTGCACCATGCAAATATACCCCATATTCACCTAGCGACTCGCCATGATCACTCACATACAACATAGCCGTCTCGTAATCTGCATCATACTTTTGCAAAAATTTAATCACATTAGCCAGAAAATAATCCGTATAAAGAATCGCATTATCGTAGGCGTTTACAATTTCCTCGTTGCTGCATTTGCCAAAATCATTGGTTTTACAGGTAGGGGTAAATTTCTCGAAGTCTTTAGGGTAACGTTTATAGTATGCCGGACCATGATTACCCATCTGGTGCAAAACTATAAGCATATCTTTACCTTTTCTTGCGGCAATATACTGATCAAGACCGCTTAACATGCCTATATCCCTACATTCATCATCACAAACAGGATTGATTGATGGCAGCTTAAAATCCTCAAAAGTCATGCGTTTAGCCACACCCTTGGAGTCCGAATTATTATCCCGCCATAAAATATCAACGCCGTTTCTGGACAAAACATCCAGTACGTTCTCATGCGCCAGGCCGGATTTAATATCAAAATTCTCACGCATCAAAGAAGAAAACATGCAGGGCACAGAGATTGCGGTCGATGTGCCACAGGAAACAACACTTTTAAAACTGATAATGGGCAGCTGGCTTAGCTCCGGATTGGTTTGTCGTTGATAACCATTTAATGAAAAATGGTCTGCACGCGCCGTTTCACCAATCACCAATATCATCAATTCGTTTTTATGGTTGACACCTACGCGTTGAGTATCCTCAGCCACACTAATCAAGGTGGTATTTTCCGGCTGCTCAAAAGCTTTACTTACATAGCTGATGACCGAGTAAGAAAAATAAATCGGATTTGAGTAAAACCTGATGGTTTTATGTTCCCGGATAAAAGATGCATATTGAGACGTAAATGGAGCCACAACTAAAATCAACAGTAAAATCAATACTGATGCCAATGCTAATTTAGATTTTAGCTCTCGCCCAATGCCCTCCGATTTGGGGCAGAATTTAAGGATAAGGTAGGCCGGAATAACACCAAACATCAAGGTGCGTAACACAAAACCAAAACTGATGAGTTCACCCGCCTCCCTTGCATCAGTCTGCATGACGTTTTCCAGCATATCCACATCTATCACTACGCCATAAACATCCATGAAATAAGCCGCTTGCGATGCGGCAAATACAATCAGCACCAGCAGCCATCGGGTTACACTGCCATGGCAAATAACAATTAAAAACAAAGCACTGGCAATTATAAAAAAAGCGGTAACAGATAATAGAAACGGGATATTGGCGGCATTAAGCGGATAGGTAGCTATTAGGCTCTTAAAAAAAGCTGCATTGCCAACCACCATCAGAAATAAGGTGACGACTAAAATGAAGCTATGCTGCGGACTGATCAGTTTTTTATACACAATGACTCTTTAAAAATAACGATTAGGTTAACTGGTAATAACATGCCGTATATGGCTACGTCATAGCCTAGCCATGTTTAAGCTCAGCTATGGTTAAGTTTGACACACTTAGTTCAAGGCATCTATCATACTGGCCTGCAAACTGGATTGATACGAGCACGTCAAATAATATGCACATTTGCATCATCAAATGTCAAGATGTAATAGCTCATTAATTAAGGACTATAAAAATGCTTATGAGCTGGATTAAAAACAACCGGGTTGCATTATTCACCTATTCTTTACTGACCATTCTTTATTATGTTCTGTTTTGTCTGTTAGCCTATGTGATTAGCAGTTGGGCGTTAAAACAGGGCTTAATCATTAAACAATGGCCTTTTGTAGAGTATCAGCGACATTATTATTTTTCTGGTTATAGAAACATTTGGCAAAACGATCCTGACTGCATCAACATCGATCAACAATTAATCTACTCGCCTAAAATTGGCAAGTGCAGATTCAAGAACCCTGAATTCGACACTACCACTACATTCACAGAGCATGGCCGCGTTAACCCGGACACAAGCTTTGATAAAACAAAACCCGGTATCGCTGTGTTAGGCGATTCCCACGCCATGGGCTGGGGAGTGAACGATGCCGATACATTTGCAAACGCCCTGCAAAGAGAAACCGGAAGACCGGTCTACAATTTAGCGGTTTCAAGCTATGGTACATTTCGAGAGATCAAGCGCCTGGTGCAATCAGGCTTGATCAACGATGTAGACACTATCGTCATTCAATACTGCAATAATGACAAAAGCGAGAATATCGAACTGATAAAAAACCCTGACATCAAGGCAAAGTTAGAGGCTTTCAAAGGCAAGCTTGATCACTCTCATAACGATTTTAAATTAACTAGCGAATTGCTAATTGAATACATTAAGGCCGCTGTAAAAAAACCAGTTAAAAAAGTCTTTTCCTATCTGCATAAACGTAAAAATGGAAAAAATTTCGACTCGCATTTAGCCGCATTTAACGCGGTTATTAAACATTATGAAAATGATTTGAAAGATAAGAAGATCATTGTATTTTATTCAAACGGCGGCGGCAGCAGGTTTTATAATTTCCCTTCAGGCCAAGATAACACTTTTAAAAACCTGTATTTTTACGACCTGAACCTAACCCCGGATTTATATTTCACCGTTGATGACCACCTGACGCCGACGGGTCATTTAAAAGTCGCCAATGAATTAGCCAAAAAACTTAATTAACATGATTAGGTAAACACCACTCTACTAACTAAATAGCCCGTCATTCCGGCGGAGGCCGGAATCCAGGCAACGCCGGTATGACGAGATGAATCTCACTCTGTGACAAAAGAAGCTAACTCTAGGTTACGGAATAAAAGATGTCAGCTCTTATTTCTTCAAAATCGGGCTATCTTCAGGCACATAACCTGATTTCCATTCGGCAAATGGGACTATCGTGGCCGGCAACCCATTGTCGTAAAACCAGCTGTCTACTGCGTATCTTTCCCCGGTGGCAATCTCATGGATCACTGCGGTTGAGTGAGGCCAACCGGTAAAAAAGAAGTTACGTGTGCGCATGTCTTCTATCTCATGCAGTTTGATCAGGCCATTTTGGCGCATCAAACGCATATAAGTCGTGCTGTTAATCGCCTCATCATTACAATCGAGCTGGCCTGGATAATCCGAATTGCCGAACGTACCGGCAAGGTCTGTTGCTGTGCCTGTTTTATCTCCGATAAACGTTTCAAACATGCCAACGGCCTCAGAGATCATGTCCCGCTCCTGCTCGGCATTCGATACGACTACTGCATTAGCAAAAATATTGGTAATCACCAGCCATTCTTCATCAGTCAGCGACACGTGCTTAATCTCTGCACAACCGCCACCTGTACATACATCAAAACCATACAATGCCGGCACTTGTTGGTAGATATGGGTAATATCACTTAATGCCGCATTAGCGTCGATTGAGAAGGCTAGTAAGCCGCAAAAGAGTAGATTAAATAATAACTGGCGCATTGGGTAACTCATTATGATTATTAGCTGTTGCCGGATAGTGCTGAGCCAGCAGTATACTGATTTGCGTAATGCCGTGTAATACCCCGGCTTCAAACTGCCCCCGTTTGAATAGCATTTCCATTTCGTGGCTGATGCGCGCCCATCCCTGCGTGCCAACATGCTGATGAATGCCGCGATCTGCCAGTATTTCAAAATCGTTGTCAGCCAATAACAAGTAAATCAGCACACCGTTATTCTGTTCAGTATCCCAAATTCGTAACTGCGAAAAAACCTCTACCGCCCTATGGTGACCGGATTTTTTTCTAAGAATATCGTGCAATGGCAAATTGAGCTCGACTGCAAATCTTATTTCGCCAAAATGCGTTTGCTCACACTCGGCAATGGCTTGCTCAATGCGTTGCATTACCGCCTTGGGAAAGCGTTTTTTTAAGGCAAGCGGCGAAATAAACAAATGCCTGCATATACGTTTGAATAGATTCAATGCCATTACCAGTTCCCCGATGCTCCGCCACCGCCAAAACCACCGCCGCCTCCGCCACTCCAGCCGCCAGAACCGCCGCTATATCCACCGCCACCTAAACCACCGACATGACCCAAGCCGGAACTGCCGGCAAAGGTGAACATGAATGCAATGATGCCCAACACCAGTGCCACAATCAAACCGCCGCCAAAAAACCATACCAGCATGCCAATAAAGCCACCATTCAGCACACCTCCTAAAAAATTACCGAAGATCGCACGCAGAATGCCACCTACTACAACAGCGCCGATGAACAACAGATACATCATGTCCCATAACTTGCCATCGTTTGGTTTGGAATGTGCAGGCTCAGGCAGATTTTCACCTGATATCAGCCGCATAAGCTGCTCAAGCGCATTATTAATACCGCCATAAAAATCACCCTGCCTGAAACTGGGCACCATGATTTCAGTGATAATGCGTTTGGCGATCAGATCCGGAATCGCTCCCTCCAGCCCGTAGCCAACTTCAATGCGCATTTTACGGTCATCTTTTGCCACCAATACCAGCACGCCGTCATCCGGCTTTTCACGGCCCAATTTCCAGGAATCCACGACACGGATACTGTATTGCTCGATTTCTTCAGGCTTGGTGCTGGCGATAATCAGCACGGCAATCTGGCTACCCTTTTGCTGTTCAAAGCCAGCCAGTTTTGCTTCAAGCTGGCTTTGCTGCTCGGGGGTTAAGGTTTGCGTGAGGTCGGTAACGCGATGCTGCAATGCAGGCACCGGCACCAGCTCTGCGCGCAAGCTGCCTGATGCGAATAACAGCATCGCGCAAAGTGCGAGCAGGCAGGCTTTTAAAGTGGCAGTCATGCGGAAAACGTGAGTTGAAGCTACAGTTATTTCTTATCTTCGAAACTCACTGTGGGTGCTACTGAAATCGCTTTTTCATTATCCACAGTGAATGATGGTTTGATTTTATAGCCAAACATCATCGCAGTGAGGTTCTGCGGGAAAGAGCGCACCGCCACGTTGTAGTTTTTAATCGTATCAATGTAACGGTTACGTGCCACCGTAATGCGGTTTTCCGTACCTTCCAGCTGCGCTTGCAAGTCTCTAAAGCCCTGATCCGCTTTTAAATTAGGGTAGTTTTCTGAAACTACCAGCAAGCGTGATAACGCTGAAGTCAGCTCGCCTTGTGCTGCTTGAAATTTGGCAAAGGCTTCCGGGTCGTTGATCAACTCCGGTGTAGCCTGAATACTGCCTACGCGTGCACGTGCATCGGCCACTTCTGTGAGTACTTTTTCTTCATGTGTAGCGTAGCCTTTCACCACGTTCACCAGATTCGGCACCAGATCAGCACGACGCTGGTATTGGTTAAGCACTTCAGACCAGCCTGCTTTAGCTTCCTCATCCAGGGACTGGAATGTGTTGTAGCCGCAACCGGTCAAACTCAGCACCAGTAATAAAGCTGAAATTTTTAACATTAAATTTTTCATGGTCATTCCTTTTTAAATTAGCTGCTTAAATTCTCGCTCGAATTCAAGCATGATATTAATGATTATTGTGGCCAAAACCTGAATTACAAGCTCTGTATCAGCTTCATTGCCAGACACAAGTCATGCCAGGCATGTGCTTTATCGGCTGCGTGTTCCAAGAGATGTGCAGGATGATAAGTCACCACCACCGGCATGGTTCCATAAAACATCTGGTTCTGTAGCTGGTTACTGCGCCACTCGTCTAAACTGTATGTTTTGTGCAGCAGGCTATTTGCCGCAGCTTCGCCCATGCTGATAATCAATCTGGGTGCATTTTCTGCAAAAAGCTTATCAGCCATTGCCGTCACGTCTGCACGGCAACTAATCCGCATGGCGCGTATCATGTTTTTGAATAAAGTTTCAACAGCCTGATTATCACGCTCGCCAGCATAAGGCTCTATTAAAAAAGCATAAGCGCCATCATCACTCAGCAATAAGCGTAATGGCAATTGTCGAGATACTTCTATATCAGGGGCGGTCTCTAAGTTTACTGCCTGCTCAATTTCCGGCGAGGCTATCAACTCAGGCATTAATGGCTCAGCTGCAATAGCTTCAATAGCTGGCGGTGCTGAAACCAGAACTGTCTGCTCGGCAACTGGCGTCATTTGCTCCAAAACAGGCGGCTCAATTACGGCATCTATCGGTTTTTCTACTGCCGGCTGTGTCGGCAAGGGCTGCCTCAATTGCCACACCGGCAGCAGCTCCAGTTCACGCAGCATATCTTCCCTGGTCAACTGGCTGCCCACTTGGCTTCCTATCTGGCTCATAGCGCCAACCCCATCAAGACAGCATCCTCACGGCCATTATGCGCCGGATAATAACCGCGGCGGATTGCCATTTCATTGAAGCCTATATTTTCATATAAAGCGATTGCCGAGATATTACTTGGGCGCACCTCTAAAAACATGTTGGCTGCATGATGTTTTTTAGCAATTGTTATCATGTGCTCCAGCAGCAGCCTGCCCAAACCCTGCTTCTGATATGCCTTGGCAATACTCAAATTTAACAGATGCGCCTCATCCAACACCATCATCATCAATGCGTAGCCAATAATCTTTGCGCCATCCAGCAGCACCCAGGCAGGGTAGCCAGAGAGCAATGAATCACTGAAATTACCACGCGACCAGGGGTGCGAATAGATATGAGGTTCAATCGCCATGACCGCATCCAAATCATCTGGAGTCATTGGGCGAAATTGGTATTGGGGATTCAGCATGGCGCTCATAAACGCAGGCCCTGCTCACGCTCCGCTGTTTTGAGCGCGACACGATTACGGATATAAATCGGCATGGCTTCTGCCGCAGGCCTTGCCTGACCGCTGGCAAATATCGGCGTGGCCAGACGCAATACCGCAGTTGCCGTAGGCAGCAGTTCCGGCATTACCTTCTGCAGCTGCCCCTGATAGATCTGGCTTAACTGCTCACCATAAGTCTGCCAGCCACTGCCGGCACCTACCCAGTCGCCGCCTGCAAGCGCTGGCACCGCATCCGGTTTATACAAGCCCGGCTCAGACAAGGCTTTCCACTCGTTCGCATCTTTCACATAAGCCGCATGGTAAACCTCACCCATACGTGCATCCAGGCAGGCAATCACTTTATCTGCACCGCTAGCCTCAGCCAAAGCCTGCAAGGTACAGATAGCAGCCACAGGCAAATGCGCACCCAACCCCAAACCCTGCGCCACGCCAGCTGCGATACGCACACCGGTAAACGAGCCGGGGCCTGCACCAAAAGCCAAACCATGCAGATCTTTAAGCTGCAATCCGGCTTCAGACAATAAGCTTTGAATTTGCGGCAATATCAGCTGCGAATGACTTTGCCCTGCCAACACGTCAAACGTGGAGACTTTCCCCTCCTGCATCAGGGCTAAAGACAAGTATTCGGTAGAGGTGTCGAAGGCTAATAAATTCATCTGTAAATTTTCGAATAATCCTGAATAACACGGCATTCAAAATGCGCCGCAGTTATTCATTGAGCCGCTATTTTGCCACGTAATTGCTTGACGCGCCCACGTTGTGTTTTAGTTTCCAGCCGACGCTTGGCAGAAGCCCGTGTAGGCCGTGTGGCATAACGCATTGGCTGCACATGATTTGCCGCATTCACAATCGCATGCAAGCGCTGCACCGCATCTCTTTTATTCGCTTCCTGAGTACGGTACTGCTGCGCCTTGATAATCAGCACACCATCATCATTAATACGATTATCTTTCAGGTGCAATAACCGCTGTTTCAGCCAATCGCTCAACGATGAAGCATGAACATCAAAACGCAGATGTATCGCACTGGAAACCTTATTCACATTTTGCCCACCCGCGCCCTGCGCACGAATGGCGGTAAGCGTGTATTCAGCTTCCGGGATATGAATAATAGACATATTTATGCGCTCTTTATTGCTGTAATTTCTGGCAGCACTATAGCGCTATTTAATATATAGATACAGCATATGTGCAGGCAGTATATGTACATACAGTGGAAATTAAAAAAGCCGACAATTTTAACTGTCGGCTTTCAGATACTAATGTAATTGAATTCTATTGCTTCAGATTTGTGGCTTCTGACCAGCTACATTGCTAACTTTCACAGCTTTAGCCGGTGCAGCGGTTTTAGTAGCAGGCACTGGCGTATTGGTTTTAACTTTTGTCACTGCATTCAATGGATTTTGAGATTGCATATGTGGAGAAACACCAGCCTCAACCTGGCCGGTACAGCCGCCGCCCATCACGGTTTTGTTACAATCACCCGCAAAACTGGCGGTTGAAATTAATGAAAATGCCAATACTGATGCACTCGCTAATACAGATAAAACTTGACGCACGTGAGACCCCTATAAAAATCTTATTATTTTGAAAGGGGCGCATTCTAATCTAAATTTCAGTTGTAAAAAAGGCCTCCACATCAGCTAGCACACGGGTTCGTTTAAATGGCGGTAGACTCTGCCAGATTTTTCTGCCGTAGGCCTTGCTGATAAGGCGCGGGTCGCAGATCATCAATACGCCTCTATCATTTTCATCGCGAATCAAACGTCCGGCACCTTGTTTCAGGGTAATCACCGAATACGGCAGCTGATATTCCATAAACGCGTTTTTGCCTTCGGCATTCAGCTTATCCACCCGTGCCGACAGTACCGGGTCATCCGGCGGCGCAAATGGCAGCTTGTCGATAATCACCACGCTCAGCGCCTCACCGCGCACATCCACACCCTCCCAGAAGCTTTGCGAGCCTACCAGCACCGCATTGCCCAGCTTGCGAAACCGATCCAGCAACTCGGTACGTGAGCTGTCACCCTGTAATAACAACGGGCTTTCTATGCCGTTCTCGGCAAAAGCTTCTTTCAGCAAGGCATGGATTTCACGCATGGCGCGCAGGCTGGTTGAGAGCACAAACGCCCGGCCGCCGCTGGCACGCAGCACCGGCAATGCAGCAGCCACCACGCATGATGTATAAGATGGGCTATTCGGGTCTGGCATATCAGGCGGTACATAAAACAGCGCCTGCTCCTGATAATTGAACGGGCTTTGCCACGAAGCCGTAGTGGCAGCCTGCAAACCCATCTGCGCCTGATAATGGCTAAAATCGTTTTTCACAGCCAGCGTGGCCGAGGTAAATATCCAAGCTCGCGGCTGCGCATTGAGCTGCTTGCCAAAACCTTCTGCCACGCTAAGCGGCGTGGCATGCAGCTGCACCGACTGTGTAAACACTTCGACCCAGCGCACCAGATTGTTATTCTCGGCTGACTGCCAGCGCTTCAAAAGATCCTGCAATGCCATGCTGCGCTCCCAGCATTTTTCCAGCAAAGGGTCGCGCGCGGCCTGTGTTTCCAACACGGCAGCCAAGGCTTGCAATTGCTTCAGCATATGCTCAAACGCAGGCTGAAAACCTGTTAACGCCAACGCTTTCTGCACTGGCATGCGCGAGCCTTCATAAGCGAACACCAGCCTGAAATCCTTGCAGGCTTTTTCCAGTATCGGGATAACTTCACCGAGCTCAATGCAGTCTTTGGCCAAACTAACATGAGCAGCGGTACAGTCACGCGCCAGCTCTATCAGCTGGCTGGTGGAAACATCCTCGCCAAAAAACAGGCCAGCCACATCCGGCAGCTGATGCGCCTCGTCAAAAATCACCGTATTGGCACTTGGCAGCAGCTCGGCCACGCCTTCATCGCGCAGCATCACATCTGCAAAAAACAGGTGATGATTCACTACCACCACATCGGCAGCCAGCGCCTGTTTGCGCGCTTCCATCACAAAGCATTCTTTATAGAAATTACAGTCGCCACCCAGGCAATTATCGCGGGTTGAGGTCACATTAGCCCAGATCGTGGCGTTTTCCGGCACATCGGTCAGTTCGCTTTTATCGCCGGTTTTCGTATTCTCTATAAAATTCTTGATGACGTGCAGGTATTTGGCGTCGTCACGTGAGGCAAAGCGGCCTTCATTGGCGGCCCGTTCCAGGTGGTAGTGGCACACATAATTTGAACGGCCCTTGAGCATCGCCACCGTCACCGGTACTTTAAGCGCATCACGCACATTGGGCAGGTCGCGGTTAAAAAGCTGGTCCTGTAGATTCTTGGTACCGGTAGAGATGATAACCTTGCCGCCGGTAAGCAGTGCCGGCACCAGATAGGCAAAGGTCTTGCCGGTGCCGGTACCGGCCTCGGCCACCAGCTGGGTGTTATGTTCAATTGCATCTGCAATAGCCAGCGCCATTTCCAGCTGTTGGCTTCGTTCATGATAGCCTGGAATATGCCCGGCTAAAATGCCGTCTTTTCCAAAAACCTGGCTGATGCTGTATTCACTCATAGGGCGGCAATTATCCCACGACTAAGTTAATTTAACCCTAAAAAAACACCGATAAATCAAGATTTATCGGTACATATTTATTGAAAAATTATCAGCATAAAAACCAGTTTGGCACTTCACATTAAGTTCACTATAATGCCGGGGTGACTAAATTTAACCACGCATCCTATATCGTCTGCATTTTGTTAGCGCTCATCAGCACGGCTTGTGCTGCCAACCCTGCCACGCCTGCAAAAGCTGACCTGATTCTTGACCGCCAGATCGAGGCTAATCAAGCCAGCACGCAAGGTATTGATGAAACCAGCTGGCCGGAACGCGCACGTGAAGTATTGGTAAACGCATTAAGCCTGACCGGCATCCGCTATAAATACGGCGGCAACTCGCCAGAATCCGGTTTCGATTGCAGCGGCTTTGTGCGCTATGTATATCAGCAATCAGCAAACCTTACCTTGCCACATGGCGCACGCGCCATCAGCCAGCTCGGCAAAACTGTGCATAAAAATGAATTACAACCTGGTGATCTGGTATTTTTCAACACCTTGAAATCCGCTTTTTCACATGTCGGCATTTATCTGGGTAATAACCGTTTCATTCACTCCCCAAGCAGCGGTGGTGGAGTAAGGGTTGAAGACATGCAGGACAGCTACTGGCAAAAACGCTTTAACGGTGCACAGCGCATAGAGGCAACTGCTAAAAATAATTAAAGTAATTTCAGCTACTTAATACTTTATAGCTCAGCCAGCAATCTAGCTGCCTTTTTCCAATTCACTAAGCTTTTCAAACTCCTTGGCTTTTCAAACTCCCTGTATTTTTCTACTACAATTAAGTTTCAACTGTTACTGGACAATTTCCGCCACACTACTTTCTTGAATAAAACGAGGCTCTGAAATAGCCTGCAATTGTTTTACTTCCGGATAGTTACCCTCTCTAATTCCATCAACAATATGCTGACGTGTATTGTTGATGATTGCATCCTGAGCAAATGGTGTAACAAAGTGATTGGCCTGTTGCACAGCTTCGTCATATGCCTTGAATGCCGATGGCATTTTCTCGTGCATGTGCATCACACCCTCTCTACGCACAGGTATTTCCAAGGCCAATTCAAACTGCCTGGCAAGATATTCATTAGTAGGCGTTTCCAAATCGAAATGATGCGTTTCTTGAAAATTTTTTATTCTTGGCTGCACAAAATTCAAAAACGCTTTTATGTCGTTTGATTGAATCGGGTCAGCTTTCACACCAACAATATCGTCTATGTACTGCATATCCTCATTGACCAAAGCGCTAATTTTCGGCTGTAATTCGGCATCCCAATTCAGAACTTTTCTGCCATCTTCCAGCACAGGCAAAAAATCTTGTCTTTTAGGATAAAAATAACCATCTGCCTCGACATATCCGGAATCTCTAAAATCCATATTGCCATACGCACTCTCAAGTGAAGCCATAATACGATTTCGTAACGGAGGGTATTTATAATCAGTTGAAATTTGATAATAATGCGACGAAAACTCTTCTGACGTCATCAGCCCTAACAGCGCAATGGTGACCGCCAACGGCTCTTTAACAGCGCGATCGGCTGCATATTCACGACTCTGGTACTGCTGATCAGTAAGCGAGCTTAACAATCCACTAGCATGGTCATGCACATGTTTATATTCATGCGTCAGCATCGCCAAGGCCATTTCTTCAGTCATCCCCAGCAGCATATCTGTTCTTATTAGCAATTCCCGCTTGCCGCTGCTATTGCTAATTAGCGATGCAATAGGCCGGTTATGTTGATTTGTGATTTCCACATAATCAACTTGCGAGATTTCAGAATCAAGGCTGGAATAGGCATTAGCATCTTTACGCGCCAGTTCAAGAAAATCCATCAATTTAGGAAATTCGCCTTGAGCTCTTTGCAAGTCATCAAAGGTAATAGTGGTTGCTGAATCACTAATCCTGGGGTCTCCTGGCATCATCATCACTTGAGGGAACCTTGCCAACTCATCACGCACTTCCTTCAGAGTCACTTCATTGCTCATGAATTTCTAATAGTCCTTTCTTAAATCAGGCGTACTGCTCATAGGCTTGTAATAATGAACGTTTAACAAGGCTGAAAAGGGTTAACCTTGAGGAAAAATTACCAGCAATCATCTAAACGGGACGTTTTAAAAAATAAACCCCGCCGAGTGCGGGGTTTATAAAAAACTTAATTGATTCGAAATCAAGCGTGAAACTTCGCCACATCTCCTGGCTTGCGCAGCATTTTATCCACCTCACCCAAGTGCAGTTCTTCCTGATAAATCATTTCCCGGGCGTATTCTTCCAGCATCACTGAATTTCCCTCGACCAGTTCCAGCAGTGCCTTGTAGGCATTCAATGCTGTAGTTTCATGGGCAAGTGACTCACGCAGAATATCGCCAATGTCATGATTATGCGTTTCCAGCAAGGGGCCAATAGATAATGATGGATGACCGCCTAAATGCGTAATAATCTCGCCCGCTTTGTTGGCGTGATCAAGTGACTCCGTTGCCTGCCCGCGCAGCCATGAAACAATGGGGATGCGGTTGTAGCCAAATACCATCAGTGAATAATGCGTGTACCTTACAACACCTGCCAACTCCAGTTCCAGTATAGTATTCAATGCATTTACCACAGGGTTATTATCTTTTGACATGCTGGCTCTCCTTTTTGCAAATATGTAAAACTACGCTTTTTTAATCGACCACTGCTTTCTTGAAGTTAGGATTGTGAAGCATATAACTTTAAAACCTAAGACTTTGATACGTAAGACTTTGATATGAAAGTTAAGTTTTGTCAGTCGTTCACTTCAATCATCACGCACCTTGTCGCTGTGCCCCAAATCGCGCTCCGGGTCTATGCAGTCACGTATCAGCTGCTTGACCTCTTTAGCCTCAGGGAAACGCCCGGCTTCTTTACGCGAAAAAATCAGCTGCCCATTGAGGCTGATCTCGAAGATGCCGCCAGTACCAGGCCTGAGTGCGACACTGTATAAATCCTGCTCGAATGTGGTGAGCAGCTCTTGTGCCAGCCAAGCTGCTCGTAGCAACCAGCGGCATTGTGTGCAATAAGTAATTTCAACGATATTTTTACTCAATTTGTACGTCCTGACTGATATAGTTTAATATGCATGATTAATAATATATTCAATCTAGCCTGAAACTAATCATATATTTAAAGCTCTTAAAATTTATTAAACATTAAGCCAACATTAGGCAAATGTTTAACCTGCTAACTTACATACTGAACGCAGTTTCATTTGTTGGGAACAATAATACATGCAAGCACAAAATAAACATCACCGTTTCACAAAAGTAGGTCTTGTCGGCTCCGGCCTGGTATTAGGCCTGATGCTGAGCCTCACCTATTCTGCCGTGGCAGAAAAAATGACGCGGCCACAGCTGCCTCTGGATGACCTGCGAGCCTTTGCCGAAGTGTTCGGCAAAATCAAAAGCGATTACGTTGAAAATGTTGAAGACAAAAAACTGATTTCAGAAGCGATCAGCGGCATGCTGACCGGCCTGGATCCACACTCAACTTATCTGGATGCAGATGCATTCAAGGATATGCAGTCTTCTACACAAGGAGAGTTTGGCGGGTTAGGCATTGAAGTCGGCATGGAAGATGGTTTAGTAAAAGTGGTGTCGCCGATTGAAGATTCCCCTGCATATGTAGCCGGTTTGAAAAGTGGCGACCTGATTGTTAAGCTGGATGAAACTCCGGTAAAAGGCATGACATTAAACGATGCGGTAAAACGCATGCGTGGCAAACCGGATACCCAAATCGTATTGACGGTGGTACGTAAAAACGAGACTAAACCACTAGTATTTACACTCTCCCGCGCCATTATCAAAAATAAAAGCGTGAAATACAAAATGCCTGAACCAGGTTATGCCTATGTAAGAATTACCCAATTCCAGGAACGTACCGGCGAAGATCTGGCAAAAGCCATTAAAACCTTGCATGCTGAAAATAAAGGCCCGTTCAAAGGCTTTATTCTGGACTTGCGTAACGATCCGGGCGGCTTGCTGAACGGTGCGGTAGGTGTTTCAGCAGCTTTCTTGCCGAAAGGTGAATTGGTGGTGTATACCGAAGGCCGTGCACCGGATTCAAAAATGCAACTGACAGCCGTGCCAGAAAACTATGCACGCGGCGGTCTTGCCAGCGATTACATCCGCGATTTGCCAGAGGATATCAAAACCGTACCGATGGCCGTGTTAATCAACAGCGGCTCTGCTTCAGCCTCAGAGATTGTAGCTGGCGCATTGCAGGACCATAAGCGTGCCGCAGTAGTTGGCACACAAAGCTTTGGTAAAGGTTCTGTGCAAACCATTATGCCGATGAATAACGGTGCAGCAATTAAACTCACCACAGCACGTTACTTCACACCTAAAGGCCGTTCAATTCAGGCTAAAGGCATAGTGCCGGATTATATTGTTGAAGATGGTACCGACCAATCAGGCAATATTCACGAGGCTGATTTATCTCGTCACTTATCAAATCCTAAAGATGATAAGCAAAAAGGCGAAAAGCAAGCAGAACAAGCTAAACCAACAACCAATGCGGCTAAAGAGGCAGCTAAAGAAAAATTGAACGAGAAAAAATTTGCCGAGCCACCTGCGCCAATCGAGCCAGCCAGCAAAGATGATATTCAATTTGTACAAGCCATGAACTTGCTGAAAGGCTTACCGGTTAAGTCTGAACCGGCAGCCAAAGTTGAAGCAGCTAAAACCAATTAACTACCATTAGCCTACGATTAAACCGCCTCATTCCCGAGGCGGTTTTTTTATGTCTCACGATAAACCGTTCATGGCAATTTTAGCAAATCAGCCAATTGAAAACGTTTATAATTCAGTGATGTCTTTATTTGTAAAAGAACTGATTGTTGAAGCCGACCGTTGCATAGCCTGTGGCCTGTGTCTGCCGCACTGTCCAACTTACAGAAAAACCGGTGTAGTAAATTAAGTTCACTACAGCACAGCATTTACGTACAAGACCCCTGTACATTGCGCAATGTACTTAAAAGCCAGCAGGCAGTTTACGGTTTGCTGAAAAAAATCCCTGATGTGGATGTTCAGGCATTACCAGGTAATAGCCAATGTTGCGGCGGTGCAGGCGCCCATACTGTCAGCCAGCCAGAAATAGCCGAAAAACTGCTGCATGATAAACTGGATGCCATACTCGACAATGATGTTGCCATACTTGCTACATCCAATATCGGCTACGGGCTGCATATTGCGCAAGATTTACGTGCGCGACATAGCTATGTTGAAGTAATACATCCGATACAAATTATTGCCAGACAAATGGGCTGGCCTGAAAATTTCAAGGCCTAACAATGTTAAGACCTAATAATATTAAAGCCCAACAATGTTAAGGCCCAGCAACATTTAGGCGTAGAATATTAATATGCGATACACCACTTTAGACAAATTTATCAGTGAGTTTGATACCAGCTTACGCACCCTGCTCGCTAAACCACACAGTCAGCGCGCGCACCCGGATGAGGATGTGGCTGAAGCCAATTTAACTGAAGCAGAAAAACAACATGCCCGCGCGCTGATGCGCATCAATCACACCGGTGAGGTATGCGCCCAGGCCTTATACAGCGGTCAGGCACTTACTGCACGAGACGCGGCAACCAGCAAAACCATGCAGCAGGCAGCGCGCGAGGAAACCGAGCATCTGGCATGGTGTGAAACACGCATTCATGACCTTGGCGGCCGCACCAGTGTACTCAACCCACTATTTTATGCCGGCTCGTTTGCCATCGGTGCTGTTGCCGGCGCATTAGGTGACAAATGGAGCTTAGGTTTTCTGGAAGAAACTGAAAAGCAGGTAGGGGCGCACTTGACCAGCCACCTCACGCAATTACCTGAAGCTGATGAAAAGTCTCGCAAAATCGTTGAACAAATGCGCGTAGATGAAGCCAAACATGCCAATGATGCAAAACTACTGGGTGCCGCGCAATTGCCGGCACCAGTTAAATTCTGCATGAAGCAGATGTCTAAAATAATGACAATTACTACATATCGTTTTTAAAATTTATGCTGTACACGCATCTACTTGCGTCCATATAACTAATTGAGGTACTTAATCGAATGCAAAAATTTAGCGACGTTCTACAAACACTCGACGATGCCTCCCATGTAGAGCGTATCGAGCTTTACAAGCAGGATGGCAGTTCCGCAGGCGTTATTGAAAACAAGCCTGGCAGCCAAGGCTCAATCAAAGTTTATTATCATCTGGCACGCATGTATGGTGAAATTTCCATGGATGCCGCAGTTGAAGGCTTGAGTCTTTATTCCGAGCATACAGAGGATGCAGAAAACTGCCCCGGAAAACATCCCAACGTGGATCGTTTATTGAATATTCTGGAAGACGAGCAGCCGCTATCGGTAAAGGTATTTGAATCCAAGGCCTGATTTAGACCTAAAAACTGGAAAGGTGTCAGTTTAGCCAGCAGAACTAATGCTGATTTAAACTGACACGCAAATAGGTTTAAACTTCAAGAATTAAACTCCAAAAATTAAGCTTCAAAAGTCAGTGGTTTAATTTCAAAATCGTGGGTAATTTCCACGCTCTTACTCAGCATGATTGAAGCTGAACAGTATTTCTCAGCAGACAATTTAACCGCACGCTCCACCTGGGCCGGGTTCAGGTTGTCACCCGTCACCACAAAATGCACGTGAATCTTGGTGAACACTTTTGGAATCTCATCAGCACGCACCGCATCAATCTCGGCTACGCAATCCACAATGGGCTGGCGCGCTTTTTTCAAAATTGCCACCACATCAAACGATGTACAGCCACCCATACCAATCAGCAGCATCTCCATAGGGCGCATGCCGATATTGCGGCCACCATTTTCAGGCGCGCCATCCATCACCACCGCGTGGCCGGTTTCAGACTCGCCGACAAAGCTAACGCCGTCTATCCATTTCACTCTAACGTGCATAAAACTCTCCTAAAAATGTAATTCTTTACCCGTTAAGGGCATCACCATCAAACTAAATAGCTAAAGCTACAAGTTTGATGCGATATATCAGACAAGACGCGAGCAAAAAATAAGGCCGCAGCATACGTGTTGTATGTAAGGCATTATTTTCTGCAAGCAACGCCGCATGATGACAAGAATTACATTTTTACTTAACGTTTAACAGCTCAACATCAAAAATCAGGTTAGCATTTGGTGGAATCGCACCGCCGGCGCCACGAGCACCGTAGCCCATTTCTGATGGAATAATCAAGGTACGTTTACCGCCAACTTTCATACCGGCAAAACCTTCATCCCAACCTTGAATAACCTGTCCGCCGCCCAAAAAGAAATTGAATGGCTGATTGCGATCAAGACTGCTGTCAAACTTTTTACCCTTGCCGTCTTTGGCTGCCGGATCATACAGCCAGCCTGTGTAATGCACAGTCACATTAAAGCCTGGTTCCGCCTCGCGGCCAGTACCCACTTGCGTGTCAATCTTCTGTAATTCTGTAATGTTTTCAGCCATTTTTACCGTTTCCTTTGCTGTTGCTTTATCTGCATTCGCACTGTTTGATTCAGCCTGGCATGCACTTAAACCTATCAGGCAAATACCAGCCAATAATGTATTCAATAATTTCATATTTAACCCTAAATGTGGCATTTAAAAGTAAGTCGTAATGATACTGTAAAAACACTGATGATTAGTACATCAGAATCGATAGCGTGATTCAGCATAAGCCCCATTAAGTGTCATTCCCGCGAAGGCGAGAATCTAGGCAACTCACCACCTGAACTGGATTCCCGCCTTCGCGAGAATGACGCAACTGATTAATTGTTTGCAAATTCATAACTGCTATCACCATCATGCAATCTTATGGCTGCTGATGCACCCATTCGATGAGTGCATCCTGCGCACCTTTGCTGGCAGCTGCATTGACATGGTTCACCAGCATCACCAGCACATGACGATGGCCGTTGGCATCCAGCACATAACCTGCAATAGCACTGACGCCGTTGAGCGAACCGGTTTTAAGGTGTGCACGGCCGTTGGACTGGCTGTCTTTCAAGCGCTGCTTGATGGTGCCATCAAGCGACAATATCGGTAGCGATGCCATCATCTCCGGCATCACTGGGCTGCTGTAAGCTCGCACCAGCAATTGCCCCAGATGTTCGGCGCTGATCTGCTCGATGCGTGACAGACCTGAACCGTTTTCAATCACCAACTCATTGAACTTAAGCCCATTGGCCACCAGCCAGGATTGAATCGCATTGACACCCTTGCCTTCTGTGGCAGGCGCTCCGGCTTTTTCAGCGCCCATCGTCAATAATAACTGCCGCGCCATCACATTGTTGCTCCACTTGTTAATGTCACGCACAATGCTGCCCAATGGCTCGGATAATTGCTCCAGCACTTTCACTGCGCCGGCTGGCGTTTCCTGCAGTTTTAACGCCCCGTTGAATTCACCGCCCAGCTCGCGCCATAATTTCTTAAAGGTAAAGAATGCGTATTTCTCGTCCTCAAACAAACTCAGCTCAAGAAAGCGTTCACCACATTCCGTGGCATAACTGCCACTGAACTTCACTACAACCTTGTCATCTCCCGGCTGCACATCGTAAGCCATGCGGCTGCGCCAGTCTCCACAGGCGCTCTGCACCCGCTTCACCTTGTTTACAATACTTACTTCGGGCAGCTCAAACTCCTGTGTGATATTTACCGCGTCATCGCCAGCCGTGAATTTAAAGCTGGTATTGCGGCCATTCACCAGAAATGCGCTGGGCTGGGCATTGTAGGCGCGCCATTTCTCATTATCAAAACTGGCTTGATTGGCACTGGCCGCAAAGTAACTTTTGTCGATAATCAGGTCGCCGTTGATTTTTTTGACACCCGCCTGACGCAGGCTGATCAGCAGACGCCAGAAATCCTGCGCCTTGAAACTGGGGTCGCCATAACCCTTGATGACAAGATTGCCCTGCAAAACCCAATTCGCCAATTTACCGTCGCGGTAAATTTCGGTCTTCCAGCGATAGGCTGGTGTAAGCAGATCCAGCGCAGCATTGGTCGTCACCACTTTCATGACCGATGCCGGGTTCATGGCCTGTTCTGCGTTGTGGCTGAGAATCGGCGTTTTATCCTCAACCGCCTGCACATAGATCGCGACATTCTGCTGCGGTACACCGGCTTTTTTCAAGGCATCTGCAACCGTGGTCGGCAGTTCTGCCTTTACGCAGAAACTAGCCAGCAACATCAGCGAACAACTGACAAAACGCAACATCATAGCGATGCCTTCACTGCGGCATGGGTAGCACTGATCATGAAATCAATCTCGGCCTCACTGATGGTATAGGGCGGCATGAAATACACGGTGTTACCAATTGGGCGCAACAGTAGCTCCTGCGCAATACCGGCCTGATAGCTCTGCTTGGAGAACTGCGTATTCTGCGTCACCACATCAAAAGCGAATATCATGCCCTGATAGCGCAGATTCTGAACCGGCAAGTCAGTAAGCACTCGCATCTTATCGACAATGTACGCTGATTTTTGCCTGTTTTTTTCTATTACATTATCTGCCTCAAATATTGCCAGGGTTGCCAGGGCGGCACTGCACGCCAGCGGGTTACCGGTGTAGCTATGGCTATGCAAAAAGCCTTTCACGGTCGCATCGTGATAAAACGCCTGATAGATTTCATCGGTCGTCAGTACGGCTGACAACGGCAGGTAACCGCCGGTAATGCCTTTGGACAGACAGATAAAATCCGGCCTGATATTGCCCTGCTCACAGGCAAACATGGTGCCGGTGCGGCCAAAGCCCACTGCAATCTCATCGGCTATCAGATGCACTTCATACTTGCTGCAAATCTCGCGCACTTTAGTTAAATAAGCCGGGTGATACATGCCCATGCCAGCGGCGCACTGCACCAGTGGTTCAATGATAAATGCCGCGAGTTCATTGTGGTGCTGCGCCAAATACTGCTCCAGTTGCGCGGCACAGCGCAGAGCAAAATCCTCCGCGCTTTCACCCGTCTCCGCCAGCCTGAAATCCGGACTGGCCACCTGCGCCGACTGTATCAGCAAGGGCGCATAAGTATCTTTAAAAATCGCCACATCGGTCACGCCTAGCGACCCCATGGTCTCGCCGTGGTAGCTGTTCTGCAGGCTGATGAATCGGGTTTTGCCGGTTTTGCCAGTATTGCGCCAGTAATGAAAGCTCATTTTGAGCGCAATCTCGGTCGCGCTGGCACCATCTGAGCCATAGAACGCATGCCCCAAGCCCGTGAGCTGTGCCAGTTTTTCTGACAATGCCACTACCGGCTCATGCGTGAACCCTGCCAGCATCACATGCTCCAGCGTGTCCAGCTGTTGCTTGATCGCATCCTTGATGCGAGGATTATTGTGCCCGAACAAATTGACCCACCACGAACTCACCGCATCGAGGTATTGCTTGCCATCGGCATCATAAAGCCACACGCCATCACCGCGACGGATCGGAATTAACGGATAAGTTTCATGCTGCTTCATCTGCGTGCATGGATGCCAGACGGAATGCAGGCTGCGGCTTAAGAGGTCTTGATTGCTCATGGCTGAATTGTACGATGTTTTTGGCACTCAATTAAATGAAATATCGTCATAAGCCTTTGTTTAGTCTAAAATTCAGGCTCACGATATTTCCAGCTATACCCTCATGCAAAAAACTCGCCGCCACCTTGAACTGCTCGCCCCTGCCAAAAATGCCGACTTCGGCATCGAAGCTATCAATCACGGCGCAGATGCGGTCTATATTGGCGGCCCGGCCTTTGGCGCACGCGCCAAGGCACCGAATACCGTGGCAGACATTGAGCGCCTGGTGAAACACGCGCATCGCTATCATGCGGAAGTGTTTGTCGCGCTGAACACGATTTTTCATGACAACGAACTGGAAGGCGTGCGCGAACTGGTGCAGCAGCTTTACGACATTGGCACCGATGCACTGATTGTGCAGGACATGGGTCTGCTGGAACTGGACCTGCCGCCAATCCAGCTACATGCCAGTACGCAAACCGACATCCGTACCGTTGAAAAAGCCGTGTTTTTAGACCAGGTCGGATTTTCACAGCTGGTACTGGCACGTGAGCTGGATCTGAATACCGTTAAAAAAATCGCCGATGCCACCAGCTGTAATCTGGAATATTTCATCCATGGCGCACTCTGTGTAGCGTTCAGCGGTCAATGCTACATCAGCCATGCCCACACCGGACGCAGCGCCAACCGCGGCGAATGCTCTCAGGAATGCCGCCTGCCGTTCACGCTGGAAGACCAGAAAGGCCGTATCATCGGCAAGGACAAGCATTTCCTGTCAATGAAAGACAATGACCAGAGCGCCAACCTGCGCGCTTTGATTCAAGCCGGTGTCAGTTCATTCAAGATTGAAGGCCGTTATAAAGACCTGTCTTACGTCAAAAATGCCACCGCGCACTATCGCCAGCTATTGAATGAAATTCTTAATGACATGCCGGAGTATGCTAAATCTTCGTCCGGCCACAGCACTTACACTTTCACACCGCAGCCGGAAAAAACCTTTAACCGCAGCGCGACTGACTACTTTGCCAATGGGCGCCAAGCAGATATCGGTGCTTTTGATACGCCAAAATTTGCCGGTGAAGAACTGGGCAAGGTCACCAAGGTCGGCAAAGACTACTTTGAAGTTGAAACCAATATCGAGCTGCACAATGGAGACGGCGTATGCTTTTTTGACGTGCACAAGGAGCTGGTGGGCCTGCGCGTGAACACTGTGCAGGGCAAGCGCCTGTACCCGAACGAAATGCCGGCTGACATGCGCCGTGGCATGACCGTGTTCAGGAACCGCGACCATGCCTTCATGCGCCTGCTGGAGAAAGACTCTGCCCAGCGCAAAATCCCTGTTGAAATGCACTTTTACGAAACGCCGAATGGCTTTGCCCTCAGCGTGACAGATGAAAATGGTTTCAGCGCAACCGCCACATGCGAAACCGAAAAACAAGCAGCCCAGAATATAGAAAAAGCGGAAAGCAGCCTGCGCGAAAACCTGAACAAACTGGGCGGTACTGACTACATAGCCAACAGCATCACATTGCAATTGAGCCAGCCATGGTTTATTCCGGCTTCACTCATTAACAATCTGCGCCGCGAAGCGATCGATCAGCTATCAGAGATACGCGCACTAGGATACGAACGGCCTGCGCGCAGGGCTGCAGCAGAACCGCCAGCAAGCTATCCGGAAGACACACTGAGCTATCTTGCCAATGTCTACAACAAGAAAGCACGCACGTTCTACCAGAAGCATGGCGTAAAACTGATTGCAGCTGCGTATGAAGCTAATCAGGAGCTGGATGAAGTGCCGCTCATGATCACCAAGCACTGTTTAAGATTTAGTCACGGCCTGTGCCCGAAAGAAGCCAAGGGCGTGATTGGGGTGCAAGGCACGGTCACCGCAGAACCCATGACACTGATCAGCGGCAATGACAGGTTCACACTCAAATTCGACTGCAAACCCTGCGAAATGCACGTCATGGGCAAGATCCGCAAACCGGTGCTGCAAATCCCCCAGCCGCAACCGGTACATTTCCACATTAAACGCCCGTAGCCATATTTATATGGCTGTTTGGCGATTCATACAGTAATATTAACCATAATTAAAATAATGTTTTCTGTCAGGGGTAAAACACTACTCGGGAGCAGGATAACTGAATAATAAAATGGGGCTTACCGCATGGAATTTCTGCATTTTTTTACCAATCTGGACACCCAGCTTGGCAGCATGATCGCTGCACATGGCAATTTAATCTACCTGATTCTATTCAGCACAGTGTTATGCGAGATTGGTTTTCTACCGCTATTCTTTTTACCCGGCGACCCACTGATTTTCATTACCGGGTCGTTTTGCAAACTCGGCCACTTAAATTTACCGCTCATGATGGGAACGCTTATTTTTGCCTCGTTCCTTGGCAATCTAATCAGTTACAAAATCGGTGCGATTATTGATAAAAACATCGAGTCGCATCAATATCGCTGGATAAACAGAACAGCATTGAATCGCACGCGAAATTTTTATAAAAAACACGGACAAACAACATTATTTATTTCACCATTTATCGCTATAGTGCGCACCTTTGCGCCATTTCTGGCAGGGGTTAGCAAAATGCCTTTCAATAAATACATGATCGCCGCTAATACTGGCACCTCAGTGTGGATAGTAACGCTGATGTTAGCCGGTTACTTTTTTGGCGAGATTCCTTTTGTGCGCCAGCACATGGCAACAATCATACTGTCAGGCTTGGCAATCGGTATAACCAGCATTGTAATTGGCGCCACTTTTTCAAAAAGAAATTGATAACGCACTTAACATCAAGGCGCTGGGTTCATCATCGTCAGATGCAAATGCTCAATTTCTGCCAGCACGTCCGGCGCAAGCTTCACCTGCCAAGCTTCGATATTTTCCTTAAGCTGTGCCATGGTGGTAGCACCAATAATGGTGCTGGTCACAAACCAGCGATGGTAAACAAAACTCAATGCCAACTGTGCAGGCGTTAAACCATGCGCCCGCGCCAGCTTGGCATAAGCGGCACACGCCGGAAAAACCCCCGGTTTTTTATAGCGCTGCGCATATCCCAGAAACATGGTTACGCGGCCTTTGGCTTGCGGATCATCTACATATTTGCCGGTTAAATGCCCGAACGCCAGCGGTGAGTAAGCCAGCAGGCTCACATTTTCGCGGTATAGCACTTCCGCCATGCCGAACTCCATGCCGCGATTGATCAGGTTGTAGCAATTCTGAACTGTAGCTACGCGCGGCAAATCATACTCGTTGGCTATGCGCAAAAATTCCATCAAACCCCATGGCTGTTCGTTGGATAAGCCAATAGCACGTACTCTGCCCTCTTGCACCAGCTCCGCCAGTACTTCCAGCTGATTGTGAATACTCACCCACTGCCTTTGTTTGCCATCAGCACCCTGTTCCTGTGTCGGGTCAAACTGATACTGGCCAAACATCGGCACATTGCGCTCCGGCCAGTGCAATTGGTACACATCTATATAATCTGTCTGCAAGCGCTTGAGCGAATTTTCTATTGCAGCACGAATGTTGGCTCGGTCTATTGCAGGCGGCCCGCCACGTATCCAATCCATGCCGCGTCTTGGCCCCGCCACCTTTCCACCCAGAATGATTTGGTCACGCGGCTGTTTTTTAAGCCAGTTACCTACGATAATCTCGGTACGAGTATAAGTCTCGGCCTTGGGTGGCACCGGGTACATTTCTGCGGTATCAATAAAATTAACGCCTTGCGCAAGCGCGTAATCCAGCTGTTCATGTGCTTCAGCTTCTGTATTCTGGTCGCCATAGGTCATGGTACCCAGGCAGACTTTGGAAACAGTTAATTCAGAGTTGCCAAGCTTGATATATTCCATTAGTGCACTACCTTGTTTTTATCAGCAAATTCACCAGAGGCTTCATCAGTATTGATTAACGGCTGTGGTGCGGCTTTTGCCCCAAGACTCCAGCCGGCTTTTGTTGCCGAAATCTGCAGCAAATTACATACTGCCAAAACTAGCGCCGGTGGCAGATTAATGCCTACCGATACGCCTTCCAAACATACAATCTCCAGATGCTTGATATTGCCACCTGACAGCTCCAGTTTAACTGCAAGCAACGCACCGTCATTTCGCAAAGATTTGCGTGGCTGGTACTTGGTGTCGAAATCCATTTTTTTCAGCGTCTCTGCTGCTTGCGCTTCTTGTTTAAACTGCTCCACAGCCTGGATCGGCAAGACATCTGCCTGAATAGAATCGGCGGTAGGCAAGTGCGTTTCACCATTCAGCAGCTGCCATAGCTGCCTGGTGATGCGGTAAGTCAGCCATAACAGCAACTCGGTATCGTCACTTAAGCCTACGCGCAGCAAGAGTCTATCTTGGTCGGCGTTATAAGCGATATTAATCTGCTGTATTGTAGCTTCCGGTTTTGGTGCTTCAGGTGCTGTCTGGTCGGTCAAAACAAAATTCCTGTAATTTTTCTCATAGATGGCTCTTGAAAAAACAAAGTTGATCACAATATTAGCAATCGAAGTGTGTGAGTGCTAAAATCACGCACCACAAGTTAATACCAATTTTAAGCATAACTCAAGGAGAAATCTAATGAAAATTCGTCCATTACACGACCGCGTAGTTGTTAAACGCTCAGAAGAAGAACGTACAACTGCATCTGGCATTGTAATTCCAGATTCTGCTACTGAAAAACCTGACCAAGGTGTTGTTATCGCTGTTGGTAACGGTAAAAAAGACGACAGCGGCAAAGCTATCGCATTGGACGTTAAACTTGGCGACAAAGTGTTGTTCGGCAAATACGCAGGCCAAACCGTGAAGATAGACGGTGAAGAGGTGCTGGTGATGCGCGAAGATGACATCATGGGTATCGTCGAATAATTTGGCGGTCTACGGTAGCGCGCTACTGCGTTGCTCGAAGCCGTTTAAGCTCGCCGTACTATTGTACTGTCTTCGCTTAATACGTTTCTCACGCCTTGTATCGCATCTACCTCGCCACACCAAACATTTAGATATAAAAATTTTATTAGGAGAATTAAATTATGGCAGCTAAAGACGTTAGATTTGGCGACGAAGTTCGTCACAAAATGGTTAACGGCGTAAATGTACTCGCCAATGCAGTTAAAGTTACTTTAGGCCCTAAAGGCCGTAACGTAGTATTGGAGCGTTCATTCGGCGCACCTACCATCACCAAGGATGGCGTATCTGTTGCTAAAGAAATCGAATTGAAAGACAAATTCGAAAACATGGGCGCACAGATGGTAAAAGAAGTGGCTTCTAAAACTTCTGACATCGCCGGTGACGGTACAACGACTGCTACAGTGCTGGCTCAAGCAATCATCCGTGAAGGCATGAAATCTGTTGCCGCCGGCATGAACCCGATGGACTTGAAACGCGGTATCGACAAAGCGGTTGAAGCTGCAATCGTTGACTTAAAAGCACAATCAAAACCATGTGCAACCAGCAAGGAAATCGCACAGGTTGGCGCAATCTCTGCAAACTCTGACCACTCTATCGGCCAGATCATTGCCGATGCGATGGACAAAGTGGGTAAAGAAGGCGTGATCACTGTTGAAGACGGTTCAGGCCTGAGCAACGAGTTGGACGTGGTTGAAGGCATGCAGTTTGACCGTGGCTACCTGTCACCATACTTCATCAACAACCAAGAGCGTCAGATCGCTTTGATGGACAATCCATTCGTGTTGCTGCACGACAAGAAAATCTCAAACATCCGTGACTTGCTGCCAACATTGGAACAAGTAGCTAAAGCTGGCCGTCCATTGCTGATCATAGCTGAAGACGTTGATGGCGAAGCATTAGCAACATTGGTAGTAAACAACATCCGCGGCATTCTGAAAACTGTTGCCGTTAAAGCACCAGGCTTCGGTGACCGTCGTAAAGCCATGCTCGAAGATATCGCCATCCTGACCGGTGGTACCGTGATTGCTGAAGAAGTTGGCCTGAAACTGGAAGGCGTAACACTGGATCAATTAGGCCAGGCTAAACGCATTGAAGTGGGTAAAGAAAACACTATCATTATCGACGGCCACGGTGCTGAAGACACGATCAAAGGTCGCATCACTCAAATCAAAACACAGATCGAGGAAGCAACCAGCGACTACGACCGTGAAAAATTGCAAGAACGCGTGGCCAAATTGGCTGGCGGTGTTGCAGTGATCAAAGTTGGCGCGACCACTGAAATCGAAATGAAAGAGAAAAAAGCCCGCGTTGAAGATGCATTGCATGCAACACGTGCAGCGGTTGAAGAAGGTATTGTGGCTGGTGGCGGTGTTGCATTGATCCGTGCACGTGCTGCAATCGCTAAAGTAAAAGGCGACAACCACGACCAGGACGCAGGCGTGAAAATCGTATTGCGCGCTATTGAAGAGCCATTGCGCCAGATCGTTCAAAACGCAGGTGTTGAGCCTTCAGTAGTTGTGAACAACGTAGAAGCCGGCAAAGGCAACTACGGTTACAACGCTGCCAATGAGACCTATGGTGACATGGTTGAAATGGGCGTACTGGACCCAACCAAGGTAACACGTTCAGCATTGCAGAATGCAGCTTCAGTAGCTGGCTTGATGCTAACTACAGACTGCATGGTAGCCGAACTGCCAAAAGAAGATGCTCCAGCAATGCCTGATATGGGCGGTATGGGTGGCATGGGCGGTATGATGTAATTTTGCATTTGAGCAGTTCAGTGATACTGCGTTGCGCAAGCCTCGCCATACTTATTGTATTGTCTTCGGCTTGCGCGCCTGGTCTCACTTTCCTGCTCAATGCAAAATGCACTAACTAGCACTGCAAACAAAACCCGCTTCGGCGGGTTCTGTTTTATTAATAGCACTCCTCGCCATGATGACGGTTTACGCTATCCGCACCCCCCCCTCAAACTACGAAAGAAAACAATGACAATTACTTTAGATACTTTAACCCAACGCTTAAGTTACATCGTTGGTGAAAACATGGCACATCAGCTTAAGAATGATGGCCTGGCTTTAGATGCAGACGCAGTCGCACTGGCGGTGAATGATGTGATGGCGGGCAATGCATCTCGCCTGACTGATGCAGAAAAACGCAGCACAGTTGAACAAGTGCAAAAAGAGAGCCAGGAAAAGCAAATGGCGGCGCATGCCGAGCAGTCTGCAAAAAATCAGACCGAAGGTGCGGCTTATCTGGCTGAAAACGGCAAAAAAGAAGGTGTTATCACCACAGATAGCGGCCTGCAATATAAATCTTTGAAAGCTGGTGATGGTGCAAAACCAGCCAAGAGTGATCGCGTAAAAGTGCATTACAGAGGCACACTCATTGATGGAACCGTATTCGACAGTTCTTATGACCGTGGCGAGCCTATCGTTTTCCCGGTAACAGGTGTTATTGCTGGCTGGATTGAAGGTTTGCAGTTAATGCAGGTTGGCAGTAAATTTGAGCTGACCATTCCGTCGAACCTAGCCTACGGCGCAAGCGGCAGTGGCCCGGTGATTGGCCCGGATGCAACCCTGATATTTGAAGTTGAATTATTAGACATCGAGTAAGGCTAGCACTTACAGGGGGCAAGCAAGCCCCCTGTCTTGCAGCACCAACATCCCATTTGTATCGTTTACGTCCCCATGCAACTTCATTACCAAACACAAGGTCAAGGTCAGCCACTCATTCTGCTTCACGGTTTATTTGGCTCTAGCGATAACTGGGGCAGGGTTGCCAAACATTTTTCGCAGTACCTGCATTCACAGCATTATCAGGTGATCAGTGTGGATTTACGCAACCATGGCAGATCACCCCATAGTGCATCACAAAGCTATGCCGATATGGCAGACGACCTGCTTGAATTGTGCGATGCGCTCGGCTTGGAACGCACTCATCTACTGGGGCATTCGTTGGGTGGGAAAGTGGCGATGCAGTTTGCTGCGCACCATCCGGACCGGGTCGAAAAACTAATTGTGGTAGACATGGCTACACGCGCTTATGCGGATGCACACACTTATTTGATTGATGCGATGATGGGCATTGACCTCAGCACATTGCAAAGCCGCCATGAGGCGGACAAAATATTGAGCAAGCGCATCCTTCAAACTGAGGTGCGCCAATTTTTGCTCATGAATTTAATTAAGTCCGGCAGCAGCTTAGCGTGGCGCATCAATCTAGGCGCACTCAAAACCAATTACCCTCACCTGCAACAAGCCGTATGTGAAAATTCACATTATGAAAAACCTTGCCTGTTTATCCGTGGCGAACATAGTGATTATGTGCAGGATGCAGACATTGAACAAATCAAAACCAATTTTATAAACGCACAATTTGCCAGTTTACCCACAGGTCACTGGGTACACGCAGAACAGCCACAGGCATTTATAGAAGTGGTAGACAACTTCTTATAAAGTTAGCCAAACCGGTATGAAGCCATCAGCACTTCGAAAACAGTATCGGTAAATATCCGCTGCCCTATACTATCACCGGCCGCACCGGCTGCCACCATGAGTGGGATCAAGTGGTCTTCACGCGGGTGTACCAACCTGGCAAAAGGGGCCTGCTCCCAATTAACCAAGGCCTGATTGCGCCGTTGCGGGTCAGGGTCAGAAATTGCATTATTTAGATACTGCTCAAAGTCGACTGAAGGCTGATAAGATTCACTGCGACCAAAACCGCGCATATTGTGATAAGTCAGCCCGCTGCCGACAATCAACACGCCTTCATCGCGCAGTGGCGCAAGCGTTTCACCTAATTTGATATGTTCCAAGGGATCATAGGTAGACTTCATTGATAGCAACACGATAGGTAGGTCAGCCTGCGGATACATCAGCAGCATCGGCACAAATACGCCATGATCAAAACCGCGGTTTGCATCTTCAGCGCATTTAATATCAGCAGCACTTAACAGCTCACACACCCTGCTGGCTAATTTGGGGTTGCCTGGCGCTGGGTACTGCACATGATAGGTATGTTCAGGAAAACCGTAATAATCGTATTCCATAGGTGGTCGTGCTGCAGTGGAGACTGTAAATTCAGGTTCTTGCCAATGGCCGGTAATCACCAGAATAGCTTTAGGCTTCACAGGCAGCGTTGACGGTAATTTTTCCAGAGCACTGGCAGTCACGGCAAATCGCTGACGCATGTCTTCAAGATACGGCCATGGGCCACCGCCATGCGAAATAAATAATGTAGGTAATCGAACATGTTTCATAGCTGTCAAACTACACCTAAATCTAATTACTTCAAAATTTAATTACTTCAAGCAGTTAAGCTAACATTTAAAGAAGACTTACAAATAATTACAAATTATTTACATTTATTTTAAATTGCGTTTATACTTACACACAGTTTCAGGACTCACCGATATACAGGCAAAAAAAGACCCCGATTAAGGGGATTAAATCGGGGTCGAAACGCCTCATCGTCTAAGGCTTCCGCTCAGGGAGGAAAGAAGCGGAACGGTAACTCACATTACCTGAAATGTCCGACCAGCCAAATTCAGAATTAGTTCTTAAAATTTACAATTTATTACACATTAATTATGTGACATTAATATTAAGTGAAATAAATCTCATCACAGCTTTACCGGATAAATCTCAATAACGCCGTTATACTCAATATAGGCCAAAGCTCAAAATGAGCTGTGACGACTCATGCTAGAATACCAGCTATGAATAGCCAAGCGCCCCAAACTCAGACACCTCAAACACAAGATCCGCTACTCGCAGGACTCAACAATAAACAGCTGGAAGCCGTCACCCTGCCGCAGCAATCCGCTTTGATTCTGGCTGGGGCTGGCAGCGGCAAAACCCGTGTATTAACAGCCCGTATCGCCTGGCTGATCCAAACCGGGCAAGTTTCACCTACCGGCTTACTGGCAGTCACTTTTACCAATAAAGCCGCCAAGGAAATGCTCACCCGCATTACCGCATCACTGCCTATCAACACGCGCGGCATGTGGGTTGGCACTTTCCATGGCCTTTGTAACCGCTTGCTGCGTGCGCATCACCGCGAAGCCGGGTTGCCGGCAAGCTTCCAGATTCTGGACATTGCAGACCAGCTATCTGTCATTAAACGTTTAATGAAACTGCTGAATGTGGATGATGAAAAATTTCCGCCCAAACAAGTGCAGAATTTCATCAATGGCTGCAAGGATGAAGGCTTGCGCGCGCACGCTGTGGATGCCTATGATCCGCACACACAAAAACTGCGCGAGATTTTTGAAGAATACGACAAGCAATGCCAACGCGACGGCGTAGCTGACTTTGCCGAACTGTTACTGCGCTGCTACGAACTGCTGGAACGTGACGCCAACATCCGCCAGCATTACCAGAACCGCTTTCGGTATATTCTGGTAGATGAGTTTCAAGATACCAACCGCCTGCAATACCTGTGGCTGAAACTGCTGGCCGGTAAAGACAATTGCATGTTTGCCGTAGGCGACGACGACCAGTCCATTTACGGATTCCGCGGCGCCCGTGTCGGCAACATGCGTGACTTTGAAACCGATTTCCATATTGAACACATCGTCAAGCTGGAAGAAAACTACCGTTCACACAGCAATATCCTGAATGCGGCCAATGCAATCATCTCGCACAACAAGAACCGTCTGGGCAAGAACCTGTGGACATCCGCCGGTGCCGGCGAGCCGGTGCGGGTTTATCAGGCCTATAACGACAATGATGAAGCACAATTTATCGTCGATGAAATCAAGATGCTGCATGCGGAAGGCATGGCGCTGGGTGACATTGCTTTACTCTACCGCTCAAATGCCCAATCCCGCGTGCTGGAGCATGCGCTGTTTTCAGCCAACCTGCCGTATAGGGTTTATGGCGGCCTGCGCTTTTTCGAGCGCGCCGAGATCAAACACGCCCTGGCCTACATGCGCCTGATTGCCAATGCCAATGACGATACTGCGCTATTACGTGTAGTCAATTTTCCGGCGCGCGGCATCGGTGCGCGCAGTCTGGAACAATTGCAGGAAGCCGCACGTGCCGAAAATTGCAGCCTGTGGCAAGCCGCGATCAACAAGGTTGGCAACGGCAAGCCCGGCGCCAAAGGTCTCGATGGCTTTGTGGCACTGATACGTCAAATGGTGGATGAAGCCTACGGCATCAGCCTAGCTGAACTGGCTGAACTGGCGACCACTTTATCCGGCTTAAAAGCCCATTATCAGAATGAAAAAGAAGGTGAAGATCGCATTGCCAATCTGGACGAACTAGTGACAGCAGCGGTGGCTTTTACCAAGCAGGACTTCGGCAACCACAATAATGTAGATGGTGAAACCGAACAGGACCTGTTAACACAATTCTTAAGCCATGCCAGCCTTGAGGCCGGTGAACATCAGGCGGATGTCGGTCGCGAAGCGTTGCAGCTGATGACGGTACATGCATCAAAGGGCCTGGAATTCAAAGCCGTGTTCATCAGCGGGCTGGAAGAAGGCTTATGTCCGCACGAGCAAAGCACCTTTGAGGCCAATGGCTTGGAAGAAGAACGCCGTCTCATGTACGTGGCAGTGACCCGCGCCAGACAGCGCCTGTATCTTAGCCATGCACAAAGCCGCATGTTGCATGGACAGGTACGCTACGGCATTCCCTCGCGCTTTCTGGATGAGATCCCCGACGAGCTACTCAAGCATTTGAACAGCAAGCCAGTAGCAAAATCAGGCAGCAACCGCGATTACAGCGAACTACCGGCGATGATGGGCAAACAGAGCAGCGAGCAGAAAAACGCCATGCCGTGGAAGATCGGCCAGCAGGTAGCGCATAGTAAATTTGGCAACGGCGTTATTGTGAGCTACGAAGGCAACGCCAACGACATGCGCGTGCAGGTGAATTTTGGCCGTGAAGGCCTGAAATGGCTGGCGCTGGAATTTGCCAAACTTACACCCATCTAAACCGGCACCCGCTTAGCAGCCCATCAATCAGCTTGTTAAGCCAGCCTGACTTTGAGGTTGCTCAATGCTGAATACATCAACATAACTGCTGTACAAACTGGTCATCATCATGGGCACCACGATGACCAAGCCAAGCCCAACAGGAATAATCGCAAGAATCAGCAACACCATAAAAATCAGGCCATACAGCAGAAATGGCAGCATATTTTTCAAACAAGCAGCAAAGCTTAATTTCATTGCATCTAGCGCAGTTAAATTATGCAAACCAGCCAATACCGGTGCAAACCAGTACGCCATCAGCACAGGCATGACTAGCAACATGGCAATCAGAATTGGCATCAGCACGCCGTCAGCCTGCTCGGGCGTTAAATCCTTACCTTTAACCAGCAGCTCCACTGTGTCCTTATCCATGGTCAGCACCACAATCACTGCGATAAACAACAGGCTTGCCATGTAAATGCCACCTATTGCAATAAGCTGTGAGGTATTGTGTTTAAAACCTTCGAACAAATGGTTGATTTCCAGATCCTGATTGCGCACCAGTGCCTGACAACCCCACATCATGCCCGCTGCAAATACCGGTGCCAATAAAGTACTCACCACCGAGCCAATCACCGGCAGCATTGAAACAGGAATCATGATCGCCAGGTAAATAACCAGCAGAATAATCCACATTGCCGGGTTTGCTTTAAATAAATAAAAGCCATTTACAATCCAGGCCCATGCATTACCGGCTGGCACTTGCCTGATAGATAAAGACCCGTTAGGTAGAGGTTGGTTTTGTAAGTTTTCGACCATGATATTTAATCTTTCACTATCAACTTGGGTTGCCTGCCGCTACTAGCGCTGCTCAATACGCAGTTTCAGTATATTTTTAAAATGGTCAGGATCTTTTGCGTGAGTTAACTCGCCATCCTGCGGGTAAATTTTGTCATACAAACGTGACAGCCAGAATCGTAACGCAGCGATACGCAACATACTGTTCCATGCGTCACGTTCCTCTTCTGTAAGCGGACGCACAGCCTCATAAGCGCTCAACATCGCTTCCAATCGTGCGTTATCCAGGCTGCCATCTGCATGCACGCACCAGTCATTCACGGCAATTGCCAGGTCGTATACAAGCACATCGTGGCAGGCATAATAAAAATCGATCAATCCACCAATCTTGTCGCCGTCAAACAACACATTATCACGGAACAAATCTGCATGGATGACACCCTTTGGCAATTGCTCGGTATCGAGCGCAGCCTGAAATGCCAAAGCTTCTTTTAACAGTTGCTGGTCAGCTGGCGGTAAGTGTGCCATTACTTTTTGTGCGGTATTGGCACGCCATTCAGCATCACGTGGATTGCGATGCGCCGGTTGAGTGCTAAACATTTGTCCGGCAATGTGCATTTTTGCCAACACGCGGCCAACTTCTGCACAATGGCGGGTATTGGGCGCCGTGACATCCTGCCCGTTCAAACGGCTAATCAGCACAGCAGGCTTGCCATTCAGCATATGCAGGCTTTCACCGGCCTGATTGGCGATAGGCTGCGGACAAGGCACACCATGCGTTGATAGATAGCTCATCAAATCAATAAAATACGGCAGCTCATGCATTGAGTTCTGCTCAAACAGGGTGAGCACGTATTTATTTTTTGTAGTGGTAACGAAATAATTAGTATTAGTAATACCTGCAGAGATACCTTTCAGCTCAACGACTTCTCCGATTGCATAATCTTGAAGCCAGGCTTGTAATTCTTGGATACTAACTGAGGTAAAAACAGACATAAATGAAATTTTTAAATGAGAATTTTAGAATGGGCGCTGGCTGAATTTTAAATAATTAAAGAGGGCAACCACCCTCTTTAAATTCCGCCGGCAATTTAACACATGGTGATTAAAACCGGAAAATCGTCCACTTGGGAATAGCCAAAGGTGGATTAGGGCCAGTGTTGGTCCAGCCGCCATCCTGGTCTTCTTTGTGTAAATAATATGGTACGCCGTGTGATGGAGTAACTTTCATCATATAGAGCTGACCGTTAATACGGTATTCTTCAACCGTTTCGCCATTGTCTTTTTTAACAATCGTCACTTCAGGCTCGTCAGGGTCACCCTCATTGGTAATAGTAGGTGGAGGAATTTCTTCCAGCGGCTGCAAGTCTTTCGGTTGTTCTTTGCCAAGTACTGACAGTGAAGCAAGCATCAGCCCCAGTAACAACATACCTGTGATTTTTTGACTTTTAAACATACGCGGAACACCTACCCTTAAGTGTGACTTTATTATCAAATATTCTATCAAATATAACGCAATATAAGGCTTTTCTTTATAAATAAAGCTGAATGCGTTCTTCTTCTGGCGACAGCTTGAAGCCGCGGGTTTCATAATGTTTAAAGATTGCAGCTACAATCATTTCCGGCTCATCAATAATTTGAATCAAATCCAGGTCATCCGGTGAAATCATGGCTTCATTGATCAGCGTAGTTTTAATCCAATCAACCAAACCGCGCCAGAATGGTTCACACACCAGAATAATCGGCATTTTCAATGTTTTACCGGTCTGCACCAGCGTAATGCATTCCATCAGCTCATCCAGCGTTCCAAAGCCACCAGGCAGTACCACGTAAGCGCTGGCATTTTTCACAAACATCACCTTACGCATAAAAAAGTGCTTAAAGTTCTGGCTGATATCCTGATACGGGTTACTGTGTTGTTCATGCGGCAGCTCAATGTTCAGGCCGATACTTGGTGAATAACCGGCAAAGGCACCTTTATTGGCTGCTTCCATAATGCCCGGGCCGCCGCCTGAGATGACGCTGAATCCGGCATCTGACAGCATACGTGCAATCTTTTCAGTCAGTTCATAGTAAGGGGTGCCTGGTTGAATACGCGCACCGCCAAAGATAGACACTGCCGGAGTGATAGATTTCAAACGCTCAGTCGCGCTTACAAACTCGGCCATGATTTCAAAAGCCTGCCAGGAAGCATGACCGCCTTGCTGCGTGTCATTTGCTTCAGATGTACTGAATTCAGGAAGTTTTTTAACAACAGTCATCATTCATAACCTTCGTAAAGATTTTTTACAAAAACAATTTTGGCCAAAATTTCCATCTATTTCGCCTATATGTTTTATCATGTTAGCAATTAAAAACCGGTTGGCAACAACAAATTGCAACTATTTGCTCAAAGCAGGCTACGCTGGGATGCCGGTCTAGCTGCACACGCCCTTGAAATTTGGATTTTCACATGAAAACTTTGCTATTAGTGGATGGCTCATCCTATCTTTACCGCGCCTTCCACGCCATGCCTGATTTACGCAACCACCTGAACGAGCCTACCGGCGCGATTCAGGGTGTGCTCAACATGCTGCGCCGCCTGCACAAGGATTACCCAGCTGATTACAGCGCCTGCGTATTTGACGCCAAAGGCAAAACTTTCCGCGATGACATTTACCCTGAATACAAGGCCAACCGCGCCTCCATGCCGGATGACCTGCGCAGCCAGGTTGCACCGCTATTTGAAGCCATCAAGGCTATGGGCTGGCCGCTCATCGTTGAAGAAGGCGTAGAAGCGGATGACGTGATCGGCGCGCTCGCCAAGCAGGCAGAGTGCGAAGGTATGCGCGTGATTATTTCCACCGGCGATAAAGACATCTCGCAACTGGTCAACGAACACATCACCATCGTCAACACCATGCCTAACGCTTTCAGAAAAGGTGACGAAAAGCTTGACATCGCTGGCGTGGAAGAAAAATTCGGCATCCCGCCGAGCTTGATCGTGGATTACCTGATCCTGATTGGCGACACTTCCGACAATGTGCCCGGCGTAGAAAAAGTCGGCCCGAAAACTGCCGTAAAATGGCTCAAGGAATATGGCTCTCTGGACAACATCGTTGCTAATGCCGACAAAATCACCGGCGTAGTTGGCGAAAACCTGCGCAAGGCGCTGTCATGGCTGCCTACTGCACGTGAACTGATTACCATACGCTGTAATGTCGGCATCAGGGAAAACCTGGCCGACCTGGCGCCGCAGCTGCCGGATAAAGCCAAGCTCGCAGAGTTATTCGATCATTTTGACTTTAAATCCTGGAAGCGTGAGCTGGAAAACATGCCGGATGGCAGACCAACCACAGCCGCAGTATCAAACGCAGCCAGCCAGCCGAAAACCGCTGACATGTTCGGTGGCGACGAACCTGCCGCCAGCGCTTACCATGCCAACAACTCCCGCAATTACGAAACGATACTGAGCAATACACAGCTGGATAACTGGCTCGCAAAACTCGTCGCGGCAGATTTGGTTTGTTTTGATACCGAGACCACGTCGCTAGACCCGATGCAGGCCAAACTTGTAGGCATGTCATTCAGCGTTAGCCCCGGCAGCGCTGCCTATTTGCCGCTGAAGCATGATTACTTCGATGCCCCGCAGCAGCTTGATTTTGCCGAGACACTAGCCAAGGTGAAACCTGTTTTAGAAAATGCCGCTATCAAGAAAGTCGGGCAGAACCTGAAATATGACCAGCACGTACTGGCAAACCATGGCATTGCCTTGAACGGCATCGCGCACGACACGCTGCTACAATCCTACGTGTTCGAATCGCATAAATCGCATGGCATGGACGCCTTAAGCGAGCGTCACCTCGGCATCAAGACCATCAGCTTTGAAGAAGTTGCCGGCAAGGGTGCCAAACAGGTAGGCTTTAACCAAGTAACGGTAGAAGTGGCTGCCGAATACGCCGCCGAAGATGCGGACATCACACTGCAACTGCATGAAGCCATGTACCCGCAGATTGCAAACGACGAAAAGCTGAATTACATCTACAGTCAGATTGAATTGCCGGTTTCAGATATCCTGTTCACAATAGAACGCAATGGCGTACTGATCGATGCCAACATGCTCAACCTGCAAAGCAATGAAATCGGCATGAAACTGGTGGCGCTCGAGAACCAAGCCTACGAGCTGGCCGGGCAACCATTTAACTTAAGCTCACCCAAACAGCTACAAGAAATTTTATTCGGCAAGCTCGGCATCAAACCACTCAAAAAAACACCAAGCGGAACGCCTTCCACCGATGAAGACGTGTTGCAGGAACTGGCACTGGATTATCCACTACCAAAAGTCTTGCTGGAGTATCGCGGCCTGGCAAAGCTAAAATCCACCTACACCGACAAGCTGCCGCGCATGATCAACCCTGCCACCGGCCGCGTGCACACCAGCTACAACCAGGCAGTGGCGATCACCGGCCGCCTTGCCAGCTCCGACCCCAACCTGCAAAACATCCCGGTGCGCTCGGCAGAAGGCCGACGCATCCGTGAAGCATTCATTGCGCCTCCCGGCAGTGTCATTGTTTCTGCCGACTACTCGCAGATCGAGTTGCGCATCATGGCGCATCTGTCGCAGGATAAAGGCATGCTCGATGCATTTGCCAACAACGAGGATATTCACCGCGCCACGGCAGCCGAGATTTTTGGCATAGAGCGAGAACAGGTAGACAGCGAACAGCGCCGTTATGCCAAGGTCATCAACTTCGGTCTTATCTACGGCATGAGCGCATTTGGCCTCGCGCAGAACCTCAACATTGAACGCAGCGCCGCGCAAAGCTACATCGAACGCTATTTTGCACGCTACCCCGGCGTGCGTGAATATATGAACAGCACCCGCGAAATCGCCAAACAAAAAGGCTACGTTGAAACCTACTTCGGCCGCAGATTATGGGTGTCCGAAATTAACAGCCCGAACGGCATGAGAAGAGCCGGAGCCGAACGCGCCGCCATCAACGCCCCGATGCAAGGCACCGCGGCCGACCTGATCAAGCTAGCCATGATTGCCGTGCACCAATGGCTATTATCGGAAAAACTGCAAACCAAACTGATCATGCAGGTACACGATGAACTGGTGCTGGAAGTGCCAGAGAATGAACTCGAACTGGTAAAACAAAAACTACCGCAGCTCATGCAGCACGTTGCCCAGCTCGACGTGCCACTGTTGGCGGAAGTCGGCGTCGGCAGCAACTGGGAAAGCGCGCATTAAAGAACTTTTTTACTGAAATCTACTCTCTGGCTATCATGCAAAAAACCAGTCAATCTATCGGCATTTACATCATCGGCGATGAAATCCTTTCCGGAAAACGGCAGGATGCACACCTGAACTTCGTCATTCAGGCGTTAAAGTCTCGCGGCTTGCAGCTGGCTTGGGCGCATTATCTGGACGACATACCCGAGCAGATCACAAGCCTGCTCAAGGCCAGCATGCAGCGTGGCGATATTGTATTCAGCTTTGGCGGCATTGGTGCCACGCCGGATGACTACACACGCCAATGTGCGGCAGAGGCTGCCGGCTTGCCTATCGCCCGCCATCCGGGCGCTGTGGCTGAAATTGAAGCGCAGTACGGGGAGAGTGCTTACCCTAAACGGGTATTGATGGCAGATTTTCCTTTAGGTGCAGAATTGATTCCCAACCCGGTTAATCGCGTGGCTGGTTTTTCAATCAACCAGCATTACTTCGTACCGGGCTTTCCGCAAATGGCACACCCCATGGTGGAATGGGTGCTGGATACGCACTACCGGCATTTATTCCATCAACTGGATTACGCAGAAGCGTCAATTCTGGTGATGGATGCTGGCGAAAGCCAGCTCATTGACATGATGAACCAAATTGTAAAAAAATACCCTGAACTCAAACTGTTCAGCCTGCCTAAACTGGATAACCGCCGTACCACGGAAGTGGGCGTGAAAGGCCCTTCAGCACTGGCAGAAACCGCACTGGCCGAAATCAAACAATCGGTATCAGCGCTGAATTTCCCGTGGGCTGAGCTTTAATGCCAGTAAATGCAAATCATGAAGTGTAGAGATTTTTGCGGTGCTTGCTGCATCGCGCCCTCCATCAACAGCCCCATCCCTGGCATGCCCCAAGGCAAACCTGCGGGAGTGCGCTGCATTCAGCTTGATTATAACAATCGATGCATGATTTTCGGCAGGCCGGAAAGGCCGGCATTCTGTGCGGGGCTGCAACCCAGCGCAGAAATGTGCGGTGACAAAAAATCAGAAAACCCGCGCGAGTACGCTATCGCGTGGCTGACCAGGCTGGAGCAATTAACGGCCCCGGCTCTCCCCCAGCAATAATACCGCGCTAAAACTCACGGCAGCCGCGATAGAGACGTAAGCACCCACCCACGCCAGACCGCCCGCCGCCACTAGCAGTTGTGAAATATAAGGAGCCAATGATGCCCCTAAAATACCGCCCAGCTGGTACGCCAGCCCGGCGCCGGTATAACGCACCGCAACCGGGAACTGCTCAGGCAGGTATGCGCCCATCGGCGCAAAAGTCGCACCCATCAGAAACAACGCCAGAGACAAAAACAAAGTCACCTGCACCACTGAACCGCTTGCCAGCAATGGACTCAATGCAAAACCTGCCAGCACGGCTAATGCGCAGCTTGCCAGCAAGACCGGTCTACGGCCCCAATGGTCGCTGAGCTTTGCCGAAATAGGCGTGGCGATGGTCATGAATACAATCGCCACGCACAGCATGCCCAGAAAATCCACACGCGAAATACCCAGCTTGCTCGTGCCATAGCTCAGGCAGAATACGGTCGCGGTATAAAACAGGTTATAGCAAACCACCATCGCCAGCGCGCCCAGCAGCACGGCGCGAAAATGCGTTTTCAGCAAGGGCTTTATCGGCACTTCATGCGTTTTATTTTCAGCCAATGCCGCCGCAAAAGCCGGAGTCTCGGCAAGCTTGAAGCGTACGTACAAACCGACCCCCACCAACAAGGCGCTGGCAATAAAAGGCAGTCGCCAGCCCCAAGCCTTGAACTGCGCTTCAGTCAACCACAATGACAAAGCCAGATAACTCAATGTTGCCAGCAGGAAACCGACCGATGGCCCCAACTGCGGAAACATGCCAAACCATGCACGCTTGCCTTCAGGCGCATGTTCAGTCGCCAGCAGCGCCGCGCCGCCCCACTCACCGCCCAGCCCCAGCCCTTGACCAAAGCGCAGTAGGCACAAGGTAATGGGCGCCCAGATTCCCCATGTGTCGTAGCCTGGCAACAAACCGATCAGCAGGGTTGAAATACCCATCAATAGCAAAGAAGCTGCCAGCGTAGCCTTACGCCCCACCTTATCGCCAAAATGTCCAAAAACAATCGCACCCACCGGTCTGGCAATAAAAGCAATGCCGAAAGTCAAAAATGCGTTCAATGACTGCGTTGCAGGATCGCTGGAGGGAAAGAACACCTGGCCGATAACCAAAGCTGCCGCCATGGCATAAATGTAAAAATCATAAAACTCGATGGCAGTACCAATGAAGCTGGCAAAAGCAATGTGACGCGTGGAAGGTTTCTGCATATTCAATAGTTTGATAAATAAGTCATTGCGAATTGTATGCCTAAAAATATAGGGGCTTCTATAAATTCAATTTTTTTGGCAATAATCATGAAACACTCCCAAGCCCGTCATTCCAGCGCAGGCTGGAATCTAGGCAATGTTCAATAATAAAGCTATTAACTACAACCGCTTGCATTGAAATCTGACTGGATTCCAGCCTGCGCTGGAATGACGAAATTAAGAAAAATTTTTGAAAATTCCATTATTAAATCAATTTGCAGAGGCCCCATAAGTGATTTTTTGGTTTTCTCAAACATCAATTGCGTATAAAATAGGCAGCTTTCGCATTAAAGAAAATCAGCTAGTGCAAATCGGCAATCACATCTTGAAAAACAATCTGGTCGTCGCACCCATGGCGGGCGTGACTGACAGGCCTTTCCGTCAGCTTTGCAAAAAGATGGGCGCCGGCTTGGCTGTATCAGAGATGGTGACTTCCAACTCACTGCTCTACGGCAGCGAAAAAACCAAACGCCGCGCCAATCACGAAGGCGAAGTTAACCCGATCTCGGTGCAGATTGCCGGTGCCGATCCAAAAATGATGGCGGAAGCCGCCAAGCATAACGTAGACAACGGCGCGCAGATTATTGATATCAACATGGGCTGCCCGGCCAAAAAAATCTGTAACGTGATGGCAGGTTCCGCACTGCTTAAAGACGAGCCGCTGGTCTCACAAATCCTCAGAGCAGTAGTGAGCGCGGTAGATGTGCCGGTCACATTAAAAATCCGCACCGGCTGGGATAAGCAAAACCGCAACGCAATCACCATTGCAAAAATGGCCGAAGACATCGGCATTCAGGCACTAGCCATGCACGGCCGCACCCGCGCCTGCGCCTACATGGGCGAGGCTGAGTACGACACCATTGCCGCCGTTAAACAAGCTATCAACATTCCTTTGATTGCCAACGGCGATATCACCACGCCGGAAAAAGCCAAATACGTGCTGGATTACACCGGTGCCGATGCTGTGATGATCGGCCGTGCAGCGCAAGGCCGTCCGTGGATATTCCGCGAAATCGATCATTACCTGAAAACCGGCGAACACCTGCTGGCACCTACCGTAGATGAAATCCACACCGTGATGCTGGAACATCTGCATGACCTGTATGATTTTTATGGCGACCTGACCGGCATGCGCATGGCACGCAAGCATATCTCCTGGTACACCAAAGGTCTGGCTGGTTCAGCACAGTTCCGCCATACCATGAACTCCCTGCAAACCATCGAGTTGCAGCTACAGGCGATTAACGACTTTTTTGCCGAATTAAAAGCGAAAAACGATCGTCTGGTATATATCGATAACGATGCAGATGGCGCAGAATCAAATGCGTCCGAAGCACTAGCAGCCTGAAGTAGATCATGTCAGCAGAATGTAAATTAAGCCAAGCAGTCAAAGAGTCTCTGGACGATTACTTCACTCATCTGGATGGTGAGCCACCTCATGCCGTGTACGACATGGTGCTGGGCTGCGTGGAAAAACCCTTGCTGCAATACATCATGAACAAGGTCGGCGGCAACCAGAGCAAAGCCGCAGCGATTCTGGACATCAACCGCAACACCCTGCGCAAAAAACTTCAGCAGTACAACCTCGAATAATCAACCTTTCTTTAAGAGTTCTCAAATGGCAACTATTAAACGTGCGCTCATCAGCGTTTCTGACAAAACCGGCATCATCGAATTTGCTAAAAGCCTAAATGCGCTTGGCGTTGAAATTTTATCCACCGGCGGCACTGCTAAATTATTTCGCGACAACAACATTCCGGTGATTGAAGTGAGCGACTATACCGGCTTCCCTGAAATGCTGGATGGCCGCGTAAAAACGCTGCACCCTAAAGTGCACGGTGGCATTTTAGGCCGTCGTGATCTGCCGGAACACGTTGCAGCCATGCAAGCGCAGAGTATTCCGAATATCGATATGGTAGTGGTTAACCTGTACCCGTTCGAGGCCACTGTTGCCAACCCAAACTGCACACTGGAAGATGCAATCGAGAATATCGACATCGGCGGCCCGGCGATGGTGCGCTCTGCCGCCAAGAACTGGAAAGACGTTGCCGTACTGACTGACGCCAACCAATACGCTGAAGTGCTGCGCGAGATGCAAAGCACCGGCGGTGCAACGTCACAGGCAACTAAATTCGCACTTTCCGTTGCAGCTTTCAACCGTATCAGCAACTACGACGGCGCAATCAGCGACTACCTGTCGAGCTTCAACAACGACGGCACCCGCAACCCATACCCGGCACAGGTTAATAGCCGCTTTGTAAAACTGCAAGATTTACGCTACGGCGAAAACCCGCACCAGAGCGCAGCGTTCTACCGCGACCTTGATCCGGCACCCGGCTCACTGGTCACCGCACAGCAATTGCAAGGTAAAGAACTCAGCTACAACAACATTGCTGATTCTGACGCAGCCTGGGAAGCGGTAAAGAGCTTTAATTCAACTGCCTGCGTAATCGTAAAACACGCCAACCCATGCGGCGTAGCCATGGGCAAAGATGCCCTTGAAGCTTACGGCAAAGCATTTCAAACCGACCCAACTTCAGCCTTCGGCGGTATTATCGCCTTCAATACTACAGTTGATAAGGCAGCAGCTGAAGCCATTAGCAAACAGTTTGTAGAAGTATTGATTGCGCCGGACTACACAGAAGATGCTTTAGCGATTTTCAGCGCCAAAGCCAATGTGCGTGTACTGAAAATCGCATTGCCGCAAGGTGGTAACACGCCTTGGCAACAAGGCCGCAATGCGCAGGACATCAAACGCGTAGGCTCAGGTATTTTGATCCAGACTGCGGACAACCATGAAATCAGCGTGGCCGACCTGAAAGTGGTCACCAAAAAACAGCCAACTCCACAGCAGCTGGAAGATATGCTGTTTGCATGGCGCGTAGCTAAATATGTTAAATCCAACGCCATCGTATTCTGCGGCAACAGCATGACCCTGGGCGTAGGCGCAGGTCAAATGAGCCGTGTAGACAGCACCCGCATTGCCGCCATCAAGGCACAGAACGCAGGCCTGTCTCTGAAAAATTCAGTAGTAGCCTCCGATGCGTTCTTCCCGTTCCGTGACGGTATCGACGTGCTGGCAGAAGCAGGTGCAGCATGCGTGATTCATCCGGGTGGCAGCATGCGCGATGAAGAAGTGATTGCAGCAGCCGATGAACATGGTTTGGTGATGGTGCTGACTGGCATTCGTCATTTCAGACACTAATTAAGGAACCTGCCATGAAAGTATTGGTTATTGGAGGCGGCGGACGTGAACACGCCCTCGCCTGGAAAGCAGCGCAGAACGAAAAAGTAAGCCGCGTCTATGTAGCGCCTGGCAATGCAGGCACTGCGCTTGACCCTGACTTAATGAACGTGCCAATTTCATCGGTGCCTGACCTGGTAAAGTTTGTACAGGATGACAGCGACATCTACCTCACTATAGTGGGCCCGGAAGCGCCGCTCTCCCAAGGTGTGGTAGATGCCTTCCGTGCAGCCGGCCTGAAAATATTCGGCCCGACCAAAGCCGCAGCGCAGCTTGAGTCTTCAAAAGACTTCGCCAAAGCCTTCATGGTTCGCCACAACATCCCTACCGCGGCCTACGCTACATTCACCGATGCAAAACTTGCGCATGACTATGTAACGCAGCAAGGCGCACCTATCGTCATCAAAGCCGATGGCCTGGCAGCAGGTAAAGGTGTAGTGGTTGCGATGAATGAAGATGAAGCACACGCAGCTATCGACGCCATGCTGGCAGACAATAAACTAGGCAGCGCCGGTGCACGTGTGGTGATTGAAGAGTTCCTGACCGGTGAAGAAGCCAGTTTCATTGTCATGGTAGACGGCAAAAATATCTTGCCACTGGCCACCAGCCAGGACCATAAACGCCTGCAGGATAATGACCTGGGACCTAATACCGGCGGCATGGGCGCTTACTCGCCGGCACCGGTTGTGACACCGGAAATTCATGCCAAAGTCATGCGTGAAATCATCCAACCCACGGTTGAAGGTATGGCAAAAGATGGCATCCCTTACACCGGCTTTTTATACGCTGGCTTGATGATTACCCCCAATGGCGATGTTAAAACGCTGGAGTTCAATTGCCGCATGGGCGACCCTGAAACGCAGCCTATCATGCTGCGCTTAAAGAGCGACCTTGTTGCCTTGGCTGACCACGCCATTAACGGCACTCTGGATCAGGCAGAAGCTGAATGGGATCGACGCACAGCACTCGGTGTAGTCATGGCTTCAGCCAATTATCCTGACACGCCAAGATTAGGCGATGAGATTACTTGCCTGCCTAAAAAACTGACTGATGCTCACGTGTTTCATGCAGGCACCACCTTAAAAGACGGCAAGGTACTGACCAGCGGCGGACGCGTGTTATGCGTGACGGCATTGGGTGAAACTGTGAAGTTCGCACAGCAGCAGGCTTACAAAATTCTGGATGACATCAAATTTGATGGTGCACAGTACCGTAAAGATATTGGCTATCGAGCGATAAAGGGATAACTGGCCCTAGGCCGGTTTAAAAACTTCACATGGATACACAAGCCGTTTTAAATTATCTGCAATCACTCCAGGCCAAGATTGTTGAAGCCATTGAACTGGTCGATGGCAAAAATTTCCTGCAGGATAGCTGGCAGCGCCCGGAAGGTGGTGGCGGTAACTCCTGCATGCTGGAAGAAGGTAACGTTTTTGAACGTGCCGGCATCGGCTTCTCCCATGTATTAGGCACTAAATTACCGCCAGCAGCCAGCGTGGCTCACCCTGAGGCAGCAGGCCGCCAATGGGAGGCGATGGGGGTCTCTCTCGTATTCCATCCGCGCAATCCCTATATTCCTACGGTACACATGAACGTGCGTTTTTTTATCGCAAAAGCGCCCACTCCCGAAGATAAAGACATCTGGTGGTTTGGCGGCGGTATGGACCTGACGCCCTATTATGGTTTTGAAGAAGATGCGATTCATTTCCATCGCACCAATAAAACCGCGCTGGATACATTTGGGCCCGACTTCTATCCCAGATTCAAAAAAGAATGTGACGAATATTTCTACCTCAAGCACCGCAAAGAACCACGCGGCATTGGCGGCGTTTTCTACGATGACTTCAATGAACTCGGCTTTGAAAAATGTTTTGCCTTCCACAAGGCCGTCGGTGATGCCTTCCTGCAGGCCTACCTGCCTATCGTGCAGCGCCGCAAAGACACACCTTACGGCGAGCGCGAACGCGATTTTCAGGCTTACCGACGTGGCCGCTATGTAGAGTTCAACCTGGTGTATGACCGCGGCACCATTTTTGGCCTGCAATCTAATGGCCGCACTGAATCCATTCTGCTCTCCATGCCGCCAATCGTAAAATGGCGCTATGACTGGAAGCCGGAAGCCGGCAGCCCTGAAGCCAAGCTTTATACCGACTTCCTGATTGAAAAAGACTGGTTATCGCTTAACCCATAAAAATCCTGTGGAGCGTTGGATAGCATGAAAATCTCAGACCAAGCCCGTGCACTTGCACAAGACCTGCTGGATTTCATTGATGCCAGCCCCAGCCCTTGGCACGCAGTCAGCAGTGTAGAACAACGGCTGCTTGCACAAGGCTTTAACCGGCTGGAAGAGTCTCAGAGCTGGCAGCTCGCTGCCGGCAACAACTATTATGTAGTACGCGGTGGTGCATCCATTATCGCCTTCACTATTGGCAGGCAAGCACTCACCGACAGCGGCTTCCGTATCGTGGGTGCCCATACAGACTCCCCCGGCCTACGCCTAAAACCGCAGGCCGCATTCGGCAGCGATGGCTTGGTGCGGATTGGTGTAGAAGTTTATGGCGGGCCTATTCTGGCTACCTTCACTGACCGCGACCTGAGTATTGCCGGCCGCGTTACTGTACGCACTGCCAATGGCCATGACACAAGATTACTGAAATTTGATGATGCATTGATGCGCCTGCCAAATCTGGCAATTCACATGAATCGTGAAGTCAATGACAAAGGCCTGGTACTGAATAAACAGACCGAGTTGCCACTGCTGTTTACCGAGAGTGAAGACGGCATTGCCGCTGACAAACAGTTTTTAACTTATCTCGCGCAGTCCCTGAATGTTGATGTAGCGGACATTTTGACCTTTGAGTTAAATGTATTTGATACACAAAAGGGCAAATTTTGGGGCGCAAATCAGGAATTTATTGCCAATAGCCAACTGGACAATCTGGCGTCGTGCCATGCCGCAATCACCGCGCTGCTAGCTGACAAAGATCAGGATGCAACCGGCGTATGTGCGCTATTCGACCATGAAGAAGTAGGCAGTGAAAGTGCAACCGGCGCCAGCGGCAGCTTCTTGGCTGATATCATCAACCGTATTTCTCTGAGCTGCGGACTCAATCAAGAAGACAAGCTACGCGCATTGGCAAAAAGCTTTTTCATCAGTGCCGATATGGCACATGCTTATCACCCCAACCATCCCGGTGCCTACGAGCCTTGCCATCATGTACTGGTAAATCAAGGCCCGGTGATTAAAACAAATGCCAACCAGCGTTACTCTACCAACGCCGACACGGCCGCACATTTCATCACACTCTGCGAACGCGCCGGAGTGCCTTACCAACAGTATGCGCACCGCACCGACCTGGGCTGCGGCAGCACCATCGGACCAATCATTGCCTCCGGTCTTGGCATTGCCAGTGTAGATGTTGGCTCACCAATGTGGGCCATGCACAGCATCCGCGAAAGTGCTGGTGTAGTTGATCATGCATACATGGTTGCAGTGCTTATGGCCCTCTTCAACAGTTAGTGATAGCGCTTACTGCTAAGTATTGATTGACCACACTCCCCTTAATGTTTACGATTATTAACAACTTGTAACATTTATTTAATTATCACGACTTTAAGTTATCAAGACTTTAAGAAGCAGCCCCAAGGGACATCATTCATGCTCAAGCAGCTCATGCGCACAAAAACCATCACCGGCAACGTGGATAGCGGACTTAAAAAATGCCTCTCCGCATTTGACCTGGCACTGCTAGGAATAGGCTGTGCAATTGGTACCGGTATTTTTGTACTCACCGGCATAGCCGCAGCGACTCAATCCGGCCCAGCTGTGGTGCTGTCTTTCATTATTGCCGGCGTTGCCTCCGGGTTTGCAGCTCTGGCCTATGCTGAACTTGCTGCTTCCGTTGGCGGTTCCGGCAGCGCTTATGGCTATAGCTACGTTGCTTTTGGCGAGTTTATTGCATGGGTAATGGGCTGGATCCTGCTGCTGGAATATGGCGTCGGTGCAGCCGCCGTAGCCAATGGCTGGTCGGGATATTTCATCAACACCTTAAGTAATTTTAATATCCATTTACCGCAAGTACTGACCAAGGCACCAGTCGTGGGTGGCATCATCAACCTGCCGGCATTTCTAATTATCTGGATACTGACTATTTTATTAAGCATCGGCGTTAAGGAAAGTGCGCGTTTCAACAACATCATTGTGATTATCAAGCTATCAACCATCGCTATTTTTATTGCCTTGGCCTCTATGCATGTCAATACCGATAACTGGCAGCCATTCATGCCGTTCGGCTGGTTCAGCACGCTGGAGAATGGCAAAAATATCGGCGTACTGGCTGGCGCATCATTAGTCTTCTTTGCGTATTTTGGTTTTGATGCGGTTTCAACCGCTGCCGAAGAAGCCAAAAATCCACAACGCGATTTGCCAATAGGTTTACTGGCTTCGCTGATTTTCTGCACCCTGGTATATATTGTCGTATCAGGTTTATTAACCGGTATCGTACCTTACACCGAGCTTAACGTATCCTCACCTGTAGCGTTTGCGCTAGCCAGAATCGGCCATACCTGGTCATCCACACTGGTTGCAACCGGTGTACTTGCCGGGTTGATTACCGTATTGCTGGTATTGCTGTATGGCCTGACACGTATCCTGTTTGCCATGAGCCGTGACGGCCTGATTTCACCAGTTTTCTCCATTGTGAACCCAGACCGCAAGACTCCAACACGCATTATTCTAATGTGCGGTTTTGTCGTATCCTTGGTTGCAGGATTTATACCATTGGGAGAGCTGGCCGAAACGGTGAATATTGGCACTTTAGCCAGTTTTGTCATGGTATGCGTCGGCGTTATCGTACTGCGCATTCGTCAGCCAGAACTGCATCGCCCATTTAAAAACCCATGGAATCCGCTGATTCCGGTTTTAGGCATCATTTCATGCGGTGCGTTAATGACTTTCCTGCCGGCAAGTACCTGGCATAGATTCATCTTATGGGTGTTGGCAGGCATCGTGTTTTATTTTGCCTACTCTATTCGCCACAGTAAATTACATAAATACCATTTGAGTCAAAAACATCACAATGGTTAGTTAATAATGATAATGAAAAAGCCGACTTAAAGTCGGCTTTTTACTATATCTAAAACATCTAAAACTATATCTAAACTAGATTTGCTACTTGGATTATAGCGGTTAGATTACAGTGACAATACCCATTGAACAACAGTCTTGATGTCAGCGTCTTTAACTTGTGGGCTGTTTGCCGGCATAGGCATAGGACCCCAAACACCGCTACCGCCTTTTTTAACTTTTTCAACCAGTCTCGCTTCAGCAGTTTTGTCGCCTTTGTATTTAGCAGCAACATCTTTGTAAGATGGGCCTAGTACTTTTTTATCGACACTGTGGCAAGCCAAACAGCCGCTTTTTTGTGCTAATGCTTGAGCTGCAGCAGCATCTACTGCATTTGCTTGTGCTGCAACAAACATAGAACCGGCAGCAGCGATTGTTACTAATAAAGCTTTCATGCTATCTCCTTGAATTAACGCCTAATAATAATAGTTTTTAAGGTGTACAACGATATTATGATACCCATAATTTAAATTTAAACAAGTGAGCAAAATCAAATAATCACCATATCAATAAAACTAATTTGATCAAGCAAACTCGGAAAATCTGCAATACTTTGTGAGTAATCAACGGCCTAACATAAGCATGCGTTGACAACATTCAAAATTTTCTTAAATTCGGCTCAATAGCGCCCCAAAGTAAAGTCACAGATTCTCTACGCGGTACTCTACGGACATGGTATGCGTTCTACCTGGACTAATCACCACAGTGTTTTCCAATGCATTAGCAGTTTCTACGCAAATCATCTGGCGCCACTCATCAGGAGCACCCATATCAACCATTTGCTGAGCTTTTTCTGCCCATGGATTCCAGATCACGGTCGACTCGCTACCAGATTTTGAAATGCGTATTTCTCTATTGAGATTAGCATCATGAATCACGCAATCGGCGGTAGTATTCAAATACACACGGTCGAATTCGCCATCAAAACGTACATCGCTACGCTCTACCCTGCGTTCGTAATTAAATACTTTATCTGCATAAAGCGTGTCATCAAGGCCTTGAATGTGAATTGAGGCTACATCGCTCACCTGGAAATAGGTGTGCAGTGCCTCACCCACCATAAACGGATGATCCGCTTTATTGGTGGTAGCAAGATCCACTCGCAAGGTATCACCTATTGTGATCGTAATGGTAAGTAAATGAGGGTAGGAAAGCTGTCTTTTTGATTCGGCTGGCTCCAGCATTTGCAGCACTAAACGTGTTGCACCGCTGTTAAGCGTTTCAGCATCAACTAACTGCCATGGCATCACCCGCGCAAAACCATGTGGACACAAGGTACTATCCGTTGGGTGCGCACCAAACCATGGCCAGCAGACAGGTATGCCGCCGCGGATGGAGCGGCCTTGAACGTAGCGCGCATTGCTTGACAACCATAACACCGGATGTTGCTGTGATTTAGGTTGCCACGCCATTACATGCGCACCTTGCAAAGCAATTTTTGCGGTGGCGAAATCATTATCGATTTCAATATAGTCCAGACCACTTTCATCGCGAATAAAACGTAGATGATGGTTTTCAGCTTCAGCTACCGGATTGATTTTTTTTACTGCACTGGTTTTGGTCATATGAATTTACTCTAAACTTGCCTTGATTCCATTGGCCGTCAGCAGACGGCCAATGATTACTTGAATTTATTATTTTTCGATTTGAGAAACATCGCGCACGGCACCACGCGCCGCACTAGTGCTCATTGCAGCATAGGCACGCAAGGCTGGAGAAACCACACGCTCACGATTAAGCGGCTTCCAGGCATTTTTACCTTTATCTTCCATTTTTATGCGACGGTGTGATAACTCCTCATCACTGATCGCCAAATGGATAGTACGGTTAGGAATATCGATTTCAATCGTATCGTTTTCCTCCACCAATCCAATAGCACCGCCTTCAGCTGCCTCAGGCGAAGCATGACCAATACTCAAACCGGATGTGCCTCCAGAGAAACGGCCATCTGTTAACAGAGCACACTCCTTGCCCAGACCTTTAGATTTCAAATAGGAAGTCGGGTACAGCATCTCTTGCATACCAGGTCCGCCTCGCGGACCTTCGTAGCGAATCACCACCACGTCGCCAGCAACAATCTTGTCTGCCAGAATTGCTTCCACTGCAGCATCCTGACTTTCAAAAATACGCGCACGACCGGTGAATTTCAGAATGCTGTCATCTACACCTGCTGTTTTTACAATACAGCCATCCTGGGCAATGTTGCCATAAAGCACTGCCAAACCGCCATCCTGTGAGTAAGCATGCGCTTTATCACGAATACAGCCTTCGCTTCTGTCATCATCCAGTGTTGGATAAAGCATGCTCTGACTAAACGCAATAGTAGTAGCAATACCGCCAGGCGCCGCACGGTAAAACTTCTTCACATCCTCATCCTGAGTAACCATGATATCCCATTTGTCCAACGCATCACCCAGTGTTGGCGCATGCACTGTAGGCGTGTCACGATGAATGACACCAGCACGATCCAACTCACCCAGAATCGCCATCACGCCGCCGGCGCGATGTACGTCTTCCATGTGATATTTGGCTGTTGCCGGTGCTACTTTACTTACGCATGGCACCTTGCGTGAAATCTGGTCAATATCACTCATAGTAAAATCCAGGCCTGCTTCATGTGCAGCCGCCAGCAAATGCAATACGGTATTGGTTGAGCCACCCATTGCCACATCCAGGCTCATTGCATTTTCAAACGCCTTCATATTGGCAATGCTGCGCGGCAGCACTGTGTAATCATCCTGCTCATAGTGACGTTTAGCCAGCTCGACTATCAAGCGACCAGCCTTCAAAAACAACTCTTTACGTGCGCCATGTGTAGCCAACGTAGAACCATTACCAGGCAGGCTTAAGCCTAGTGCCTCGGTCAAACAGTTCATGGAGTTTGCAGTGAACATACCTGAGCATGACCCACAGGTAGGGCAAGCTGAACGTTCAATCGCATCGGTTTCAGCATCACTTACCTTATCGTCAGCAGCGGCAACCATTGCATCAACCAGGTCCAGCTTGTGTGTGTTGCCTTCCCAATTTACCTTACCCGCTTCCATCGGGCCACCGGAAACAAACACTACCGGAATATTCAGGCGCAAAGCCGCCATCAGCATGCCCGGAGTGATCTTGTCGCAGTTGGAAATACAAACCAATGCATCCGCACAGTGTGCATTGACCATGTATTCCACGCTATCAGCGATCAAGTCACGGCTAGGCAAGCTGTACAGCATACCGCTATGCCCCATGGCAATACCGTCATCGACGGCAATGGTGTTGAACTCTTTTGCCACGCCACCCGCTTTTTCAATCTCGCGCGCAACCAATTGCCCCATGTCTTTCAAATGAACATGACCAGGCACAAATTGCGTAAATGAGTTGGCAACCGCAATGATAGGTTTGCTGAAGTCGCCATCCTTCATCCCGGTGGCACGCCACAAAGCGCGTGCACCCGCCATATTGCGACCATGAGTAGTAGTGCGTGAACGATAAACAGGCATGATAAAAATCCGTAATTATTTGAAGATTAAATAAAAGTGTAATTTTAGACCAGCTAGCGCTAACTAGCCAAAGAAATATGAAATTGTGTGCTACCTTGCATTTTTAACGCTTATAGCGAACAATTCGAGCCGATGCACCCTTAACTCTAAACGTTAGGTCTGATATGAAAATAAAAAAGCTTCTCCGTGTTGAATGGGATGCTGTAGCCGGGATTCTGGCTGCAATGATAGCTATCATTCTGCACTTTCTACATGTAGTAGATGAACATGTGATACTGCCCATTGTACTTGCACTCATGGCACTGTTATTTACCAATTTCATGCGCCACACCAGAAACAACGAGCTAACGGCGGAACAAGTAGATCATACAGCGCACGCAGTGCTTGATATTCAATCCGCACTGAAAGTTCCTGACGTGACTCTGATTGGCCCACGTCATTTACGGTCAAGAAACGAACAATTTATACAGCACATGAGCGGCGACACAATCTGGTATAACGTCTGCTTATCCATGTATATCCCTCAAGCGCTTTTTGATGCATTATTACGTCCGGCCATAGAAAACTCACTGGTGTCCTCGATTCAGTTTGTGCTTGATGAAAGCCAAAAAGAACTCTGGGAACAAAAAATACAACCCAAAATCGCCGCTTGCGCAGGCAGCGCTAAAGTCAGAGAGCCACGTTGGCGCAATTTAAGCAAGACTGTTTCTTTCATCCTCGCAGACAACCAGATTAACGGTGATGCCGAAGCATTATTGAGCTTTTGGGGTGAACCGTTCATGGCGCAAACGACTCAGCACGACGTGCCGCGCTTTATTTTTCATATCCAGAGAAACTCAGAACTGCTGCCACACCTAGTTGAATTGGAGCGGAATGCTGTGCATGATTTTTAATTAAGCCATAAATATATCTAAATTTAATCTTTACAGAAATATTAGGTAAAATCACAGCCTACTCAACAGAAGTTAATCTCCCATGTTTGTTCACCCACAGTTTGACCCTATTGCTATCCATTTAGGCTCCTTTGGCATCCACTGGTACGGTTTGATGTACCTGACTGGTTTTCTGGCATTTCTGGCCTTGGGAAAATGGCAAATCAACCACCGCAGCTGGCATCGCTGGACAGTGCCTATGCTGGATGACGCGCTATTCTTTGGTGCACTGGGCGTGATTATCGGTGGCCGCCTGGGTTACGTTCTGTTCTACCAGCTTGATTACTTTATTGAACATCCGAAAGATATTCTGGCAGTCTGGCAAGGCGGCATGAGCTTTCATGGCGGTTTTTTGGGCGTACTGACAGCAATGTGGCTATTCAGCAGGAAATATCAAATCAGCTGGCTCAAAATCATGGATTTTGTCGCACCACTAGTGCCGATTGGTTTGGGTGCCGGCCGTATGGGCAATTTTATCAATGGTGAACTATGGGGTAGGGTCACCAACTCCGATTACGGCATGGTATTTCCGCGTGTAGACAATCTGCTGCGCCACCCATCGCAACTGTATGAATTTTCTCTGGAAGGTGTACTACTGTTTATTATCCTCTGGGTTTATGCATCAAAACCTCGAGCAACTGGCACGATTTCAGCCTTATTCCTGATCGGCTATGGCAGTTTCAGATTTTTAGCTGAATTCACACGCGAACCTGATGATTATCTGGGGCTGCTGTCAATGGGCTTCAGCATGGGTCAATGGCTAAGTTTGCCGATGATAGTGATCGGCGTAGTGATGATGTTTATCTGTAGTAAAAAGATAGGTACGCGATAATTCGCACGATTAAAACTGTTTGAAGCTTAGAACTGTTTAACGCGGTGATTGGCTTTATGCCGTGTTACAGCAGAACTTCTTAATTTAGCATGCTTGGTAGCTTGCCCGTGTGTGCGCTCGCGCCAAAGCTTGAAGGAACTGAGCTTCAAATTGGCGCGCATTAATTTAATAACTCCATCCTGATTCAAACCGAACTGAATGGCTATGGCTTCAAACGTGGTACGTTCTTCCCACGCCATCTCAATGACTCGCGACACCTCAGCGTCATTCAGTACCGGTTTCAGCAGCAACGTTTAATGCCTTTCCACTTATTGTCCTGCCATAACTTAAAAAATTCCTGGCGCGACAAGGGTGGCGGCGCATCAACCGTGGCCTGATGAAACTCGGTATGGTGCTTGAGATACTGCTCATACGCATCATCACCCGTCAACCGACGAATGATATGCCACAAATGTTTTAATTTCTTCAGCATTAATCCCTGACCCAACCTTCTACCAGCCTGCTCGGCTCATGCGGAACTTCGGACAATTTGCGCACTGGTTTGCCTACAAGGTAGCGCGTACACAAGCGCAACATATCAATAATCACCACCCACAACACCACTACAAAAAATAACGTCAAGTACGCATCCAGATGTTGATTAAATATCAGCTGCGGCGCCACAGCTGCCTTTTCTGGCGGTAATACGCCACTATATAACTTGGCTGCCATATCATCCGCTGCCGCAAGAAAGCCAACACGAATATCCGTACTAAAGATTTTTTCATAGGCGGCGCTGCTGGTAACTATAACCAGCCACAACAATGGCAAACCTGTAACCCACGCATATTTCAACTTACCGGATTTCACTAAAATACCTGTCGCTACACATAAGGCAATCGCAGCGAGCATTTGGTTCGCAATCCCGAATAATGGCCATAAAATATTCACGCCGCCATTAGGGTCAATCACACCGATATACAAGAAATAACCCCAACCTGCGACTACAATGCTACTGGTCAGGATGACGGACGGCATATAGGAAGTCTCTCCCAGTTTTTTATTAAAATTACCGAGCATGTCCTGCAACATAAAGCGCCCGACGCGTGTACCTGCGTCGAGAGTAGTCAGAATAAAAATCGCCTCAAACATAATGGCGAAGTGATACCAGAGCGCAAGCAAATGTTTACCGAATGCACTGCCGAATATGCTGGCCATCCCTACCGCCAGACTAGGAGCGCCGCCGGTGCGGGCAAACAGGGTACTTTCACCCATATCGTTAGCCAGTTGCTGCATCTGTTCCACGGTGACTGCAAAACCCCAGCTATTAATTTTAGCGACTGCATCAATCGCCTCCTTGCCGACGACTCCGGCAGGGCTGTTGATGGCAAAGAAAACACCCGGCTCCAGGACGGTAGCGGCAATCATGGCCATAATTGCCACAAAACTTTCCAGCAACATGCCACCGTAGCCTATCATGCGGATATCGCGTTCATTCATCAGTAATTTTGGCGTAGTACCGGATGCAATCAGCGCATGAAAACCGGAAATGGCACCGCAGGCAATGGTAATGAACACGAATGGGAACAGCTTGCCACCAAAGATCGGTCCGGTGCCGTCAATGAACTGGGTCACTGCCGGCATATGGATCTCTGGACGCAAAATCACGATGGCAATTGCCAGTAATAAAATAGTGCCTAACTTCATAAACGTGGATAAGTAATCACGTGGTGCCAATAGCAGCCAAACCGGCAGCACGGCTGCGGCAAAGCCATACACAATAATGGCATAAGCCAATGGCAAACCTTCATGGTCAAACAGGTTGCGCAAAGTTTCGTGCTGGTTAATCCAGCCACCGCCCCATACCGACAGCAACAACAGCACAACGCCGATAATAGACGCTTCAAGCACGCGGCCAGGGCGAATATTGCGCATATAAACACCAACAAACATAGCAATAGGAATCGTTGCGGCGACAGTAGAAGCAGCCCATGGGCTATGTTTCATTGCATTCACCACCACCAGGCCCAGTACCGCAATCAGAATGATCATAATCATGAAGGTACCAACAAGCGCGGCTGTACCGCCGACTGTACCAATCTCATCACGTGCCATTTGCCCCAGACTTCGCCCATTGCGTCGCATAGAGAAAAACAGGGTAACCATATCCTGCACCGCACCGCCCAGCACAGCGCCTATCAATATCCACAGCGTGCCTGGTAAATAGCCGAACTGCGCCGCCAGCGTTGGCCCAATTAGCGGCCCAGGGCCGGCAATGGCAGCGAAGTGGTGACCAAACACAATCCATTTATTGGTAGGAATAAAGTCACGCCCGTTATCCATACGCTCAGCAGGGGTTGCTCTGGTTTGATCTATCACCAGTACTTTGGCTGCAATCCACGCTGAATAAAAACGATAACCGATAGCGTAAACACAGACTGCCGCAGTGATAATCCACAGCGCATTGATACTCTCGCCGCGGTTAAGGGCTATGCCAGCCAGCGCGTATGCGCCTATTAATGCAACAGCAATCCATAGAATTATTTTCAGGTTTTTATTCATAGCGATTAATTAAAGTAAAAATTAATGAAATATAACGCAAGGCACTAAAACAGCCACCACGCAATCCAGATTGCTGAAACCTGAATGACTATACCAACAGTCACTTGGCGCGCGAACTCACGGCCGCCAGTAATGATAGCAGCAATCACCTTGGACCCGGCATTGACTGTAAATGCAACCAGTATCGGAATGACTGCATCTACTGAAGCCAGCTTGCCTGCCAAAGCCAGCGATGCTACAGAAATTGTAGCGGCATGGGCATCTGCAAGGCCAGCTACACCAGAGGCGACAACCAAACCTGCTTGTCCAAACCATATTTTAAGAGCTGCTGAAGCCAGCAGTGCCAATGCAATAATAGCGGCCAATATCATTGCCGTTTTAACACTGAAAGAGCGCCCCAGGTTACCCATTTCAATACCATTTTGGTGGAATGAATTCAGCGTCACAACCAGTCCATAAATGGCGATGGATACTCCGCCGAATACCAAAGGAGGTGCAAGCGCATACAAAGTCGGTGGATGAATTGCCGCCAACAGAAGACTCAATTGCAAAACAGTCGACAAACAAGACAGCGTCGCCCCGGCGACAGATGAGCCCATTAGGTCGGGTGTTTTACGTGCACGGCTGCCCATGGCACCAATAGTGGCAATACTGGAAATGAAACCGGACACAAAACCTACCACAGGTAATCCTGCTTTATTACCCAGCAACCGCAACGCAAGGTGGCTAAGTGCGCCAATAAACATCACTAATATTACAATTAACCACAAATTGCGCGGATTAATTGCATCAAATGGCCCAACCAATTCATTAGGGACAACAGGCAAAACAATCAGTGTTGCTGCGGCAAGAATGAAAAAATCATTCATTTCATCTTTAGTAATGGCACCGCGCACAAACCAATGAATGGGCTCTTTGGCAGCAAGCAATATGGCTACAGCTACCGCCAGGCCGGCAGCCAAACCGGCCGAGCTCATTGCCAGGCCACCTAAAATCACCGTAAAAATCAAACTGACTTCAGTGGTCAAGCTGGGGTTATCGTCTTTACTGACAAAGGTAGCGGCGGCTACAAAAATAGTCACGCATACAATAGATACCATCAATAACCATGGGTCAATTGCTGTACTTACCGCGCCCAGCAATGATGCAATAGTAAAGGTACGCACACCGGCCACTGAACTGGTGCCGAAATTCTCTTTTCTACGTTCTCCGGTATCGGCTTTTCTCCGCTCTCTTTCGGAGCCAATCAATAAACCTATACCCAAAGCCACCGCTAGATTTAACCAATGCGCACTATCAATGATCATGCATACTTTCCATTCACTATTTAAATTCTCACTTACAGCAAACCACGTTCGGCAAAAGATAAAGTTTGATTGCCAGCAACGATAAAATGATCCAGTACGCGCACATCCACCAAATTCAAGGCCTGTTTTAATTGCTGGGTTAATAACTCATCGGCACTGCTTTGCTGTGCAACCCCGGATGGATGATTATGTGCAAAGATAACGCTGGCCGCATTGTGATGCATGGCGCGCTTCACCACTTCACGCGGGTATACGCTGGTTTGTGTAAGCGTACCACTAAACATTTCCTCAGTGGCATTCAGCCTGTTCTGTGCATCTAAAAACAACACCATAAACACTTCTCTGGGAAGCCCGCCCAGCCTCAACACTAAATAATCACGCACCTGCTGTGGAGACTGAAACACATCTCTCTGCTGCAATTGCTCATTCAAAGCGCGGCGGCTCATTTCAAAAATGGCCTGCAACTGCACATATTTACTACTGCCAATACCGTGTACCTGACTCAGCTCACTTTCTGTGGCAGCAAAAATCCCATTCAGGCTGCCAAACTGATTCAATAAATCACGCGCCAGATCAACCGCACTTTTACCCACAACCCCTACACGTAAAAAGATAGCCAGCAATTCCGCATCGGACAAGGCTGCCGCCCCCTGCTCTATCAGTTTCTCGCGCGGCCTTTCATTCGCAGGCCAATCGGTAATCGCCATCCCAGCCCTTTCCAACAATTCAGTGTAGTAAGTACATACTCACGCAAGCGAAATCATTGATTATGCACAAATGTTTCGTAATTTAGAATCTGAGTTAAAATGCAAGCATTACATAAATCGCAGTTAATATGCAAAAAAACAAATCCATCGTACTCGGCGTTACCGGCGGCATTGCTGCTTATAAAGCAGCTGAACTTGTGCGGCTGCTTGTCAAAGCCGATATTGATGTGCAGGTTGTCATGACCGAAGCCGCATGCCAGTTTATTACACCAGTCACCATGCAGGCGCTCTCCGGCAAGCCGGTATTCAAAGACATGTGGGATGCGTCAATTGCCAATGGTATGCCGCATATTGAACTAAGCCGCAGTGCAGATGCGATTGTCATTGCTCCCGCCAGCGCCGACTTTATTGCAAAACTCGCCCACGGCCGTGCTGACGACTTACTCTCAACACTCTGTCTGGCACGTGATTGCCCACTTCTGGTCGCACCAGCCATGAACAAACAGATGTGGGAGAACCCGGCAACGCAACGCAATATTGCACAACTAAATGCTGACAACATCGGCATATTAGGGCCGGATAGCGGTGAACAAGCCTGCGGTGAAATCGGCCTGGGCCGTATGCTGGAAGCCGAAGACCTGCTCAACCTCATTCAGGCACATTTTCAGCCCAAAATATTCAAAGGCAAAAAATTACTCATTACAGCAGGTGCTACGCTGGAGATGATAGATCCAGTGCGGGCGATTACCAATTTAAGTTCAGGTAAAATGGGCTACGCTATTGCGCAGGCTGCGTTTGCAATGGGCGCCGAGGTAACACTGGTAAGTGGCGCAACCGCACTTAAACCACCGATGGGCGCAAAATTTATATCGGCAACAAGTGCAAATGACATGTATCAAAGCGTCATGCAGAACATCGCCAGACAGGATATTTTTATCAGCGTTGCCGCCGTAGCAGACTACAGCCCAGCCGTAAGTCAAACACAAAAAATCAAGAAAAGTAAATCATCACTTACATTGGAACTTAAGCCGAACAAGGACATATTGGCTGAAGTTTCTAGCTTACCCAATCCACCATTCTGCGTAGGGTTTGCAGCAGAAACAGAAAACCTGCTCGAATACGCTGAAGCCAAACGTAAATCGAAAAAACTGCCTTTAATCGTCGCCAATCTAATGCACGACAGTATGGGGAAGGATGAAAATAGCGTCACTCTGCTTGATGACAAAGGCGGACACACCCTACCCAGAGCATCTAAAAACCTGGTTGCAGAAATGCTGCTAAAGCATATTGCTGATATGCTTAAAACTCAGCCGCTGTAGCAATAACACTCTTAATCTAGCTCCATTATGCAAATGACATAGCCAATACGCTTTGCATTATTTTCACGTTATATCCTTATTAAATTCATGGAAATACTGATAGTCAATTATGGCTAATCACTTAAAATCAAGCTTATAAAATTTTCAAATCAATCATTATCTAAGGTTAGTTTATGCCACACCAGAATACTTACAAAAGAAAAATAATATCGCTTGCCGTGTTAAGCGCACTCGGCACAAGCCACCAGATTCTGGCGGAAGAGACTTCTGCGGCAAAAATTGTAACTGCCCCTGTTGTAGTTACGGCGACACGCACCGAGCAAAACAGTTTTGACTTACCGGTTTCGATTGATGTTGTTGATGCTGAAACTATCAGCGGCAGCAGGCAGCAAGTTAACTTATCTGAAACAGCTGCCAGAATTCCTGGTGTGGTTGTAGCCAACAAGTTTAATTTGTCCCAGGACTTGGCTGTTTCGACACGTGGCTTTGGAGCTCGTTCAGCGTTTGGCGTTCGCGGCGTACGGCTTTATGCTGACGGCATTCCTCTATCCATGCCTGATGGTCAAGGTCAGACTGGTACATTTAATCTGGATACTGCGAAACGAATTGAATTTATGCGCGGACCATTCTCAGCGTTATACGGGAACTCTTCTGGAGGCGTAGTTCAAATCTTTACTAGAAACGGTGCAAAAGAGCCAACCGTGTCAGCAGGAGTGTTATTTGGTAGTTACAATACACGCCGGGAATCTTTGACTTTAGAAGGTCAAGATGGCGATTTAAACTACATTGTTAATGGCTCTAATTTTTCTACAGATGGCTACCGCGATCACAGTGAAGCTACCCGCAACATGCTGCACACCAAGCTTTCTTACCAAGCAAGTAATGCAACAAAAATAACTTTAGTTGCGACCTCCCTAGATCAAGACAACACAAAAGACCCTCTCGCCCTTACCTTAGCTGAATATAAGACTAACCCACGGCAAGCAGGGGCAAAATCCATATCAACTGATGCACGGGCAAACAAAAAACAGACTCAGGCCGGATTAGTCATTGATCATGCAATTTCTGAACAACAAAGCGTTAGCATTATGGGCTATTACGGCACACGAACTGCTGATGGCTACCTTGCAATCGGAGGCGGAGCAAGCGGTGGCAGACTATCAGCTATCGATCGTGAGTTTGGCGGGCTGGATGCAAAGTGGACTTACAAAGACAATCTGGCTGGCAAACCATTTTCACTGGTCGCTGGCTTAAGTTATGACAACATGCAAGATGATCGAACCCAATTTCCTACTGTGAATGGTGTAAAACAACCCACTTTAAATAGGAATGAAACTCAAACCGTACATAACTTTGACCAATATGTTCAAGCAACCCTTGAACCCACTGATCGCTGGTTGTTAGTTGCAGGTCTGCGCCACACCAAAATCAAGTTCAAAGTTGACGACAAAATGCCGGTGACTGTAGCGGATCCTGATAGTAGCGGTGCACTTGAGTATTCAAACACTAGTCCAGTACTGGGCGCAACATTCAAGCTAACCCCAACCATTAATTTATATGCCAATTATGGGAAAGGCTTTGAAACACCAACCTTCATTGAAATGACCTATTCAAACCCAACTACTGGTGCTGGCCCGAACCTTAGACTACAGCCAAGCAAAAGTAAGAACTATGAAATTGGTGCAAAAGCTTTTATTGGCGACAACACACGTGTAAATGTCGCTCTATTTAAAGTCGATACAGAAAAGGAAATTGTTGTAGATCAAGGTCAAGGTACAACTGCATCATTCAAAAATGCAGGTGACACCGAAAGACATGGCCTTGAATTATCATTAGATAGCGCATTACCACATAATTTCAACTTTTATGCAGCCTACACTCTGATGAATGCAGAGTTCAAAGACAAATTCTGCACAGGTGCTTGCACAGCGGCACTGACTGTAAACTCCGGCAATAAAATCCCGGGAGCGTACACGTCAAACACCTACACCGAATTAGCCTGGAAAAACACAGCAACTGGTTTCTCGACAGCGGTGGAAGGAATTTACTTCAGTGACGTATATACCAATGACGTCAACACCATCAAAGCGGACAACTACACTATCTTCAATCTCAGAGGTGGATTCACACAGAATCTGGGAAATTGGAAACTTAATGAGTTTGCAAGAATTGATAACTTAACTGACAAAACTTACATCAGTTCTGTACGAGTTAATACCAGCTCAGCATTTGACCCTGGCGCACCTAGAAATTGGACTCTTGGCCTTAATGCAAGCTATAAATTCTAATTAAAAAGCCACCGAGTACAATACCACCCCTAAAAGCCAGCAAGACCTAACTGCTGGCTTTTTTATTATTCATATTTAGTGTTTAATATAGTATTGCTTAACCCCTAAAAATAAAATCATCATGTCTATCCTTATTGATTTAAAAATTCTGGACGACCGCATTCGCGCTCAATTCCCCACCTATGCTACGCCTGGCTCGGCAGGTTTAGATTTACGGGCATGCATTGATGGCCCAATTACATTACAGCCTGGAGAAACCACGCTCGTTCCAACCGGCATGGCAATCCATATAGACAACACTTACTATGCAGCTCTAATACTGCCACGTTCGGGCTTGGGACATAAGCATGGCATCGTACTGGGCAATCTTGTCGGTCTTATTGACTCTGATTACCAAGGCCAACTAATGGTATCGTGCTGGAACCGTGGCAATACAGCGTTTGAGCTTAATCCAATGGAGCGGATAGCCCAGTTAGTCATCGTTCCGGTAATGCAGGCTGAATTTCACGTAGTAGATGATTTTGATACTTCTGAACGTGGCGAAGGCGGTTTTGGCAGTACTGGCAAACATTAATAAGCAATGTGTATTAATAATCACATATTTAGCTTGAACAAATTAAACTTTATAGTCTATAATCACGCTCTTTCTCAAAAATAGAGTTCTTGGAGATGACCATGGCACGTGTATGTCAGGTAACAGGCAAAAAGCCGATGGTGGGTAACAATGTTTCTCACGCACAAAACAAAACAAAACGTCGTTTTTTACCTAATTTGCAAAACCGCAAATTTTGGGTTGAAAGCGAAAACCGCTGGGTAAGCATGCGTATTACTAATGCCGCTTTGCGCACCATTGACAAAAACGGTATTGACTCAGTGCTTGCAGAAATGCGCGCTGCTGGTCAAAAAATCTAATAAGGTAGATTATTATGCGCGAAAAAATCAAATTGGAATCAAGTGCTGGTACAGGTCATTTCTATACCACTACTAAAAACAAACGTACTATGCCAGGCAAATTCGAGATCAAAAAATTTGATCCAGTTGCACGCAAACACGTATTGTACAAAGAAACAAAATTGAAATAATTAATTTCAATAATAAAAAAGCCCGCTTATTAGTGGGCTTTTTTTATTGTCTGCGCTTTTCAAGCAATTATCCAATCAAACCATCTAATCAAGCCATTAGCTAAGCAACTAACTCTGAGTCTGCATATTTAATATGCGCACTTCGCGCTGCGGAAATGGAATTGATATATTGTTAACTTTAAACGCTTGCCAGATTTGCAGATAAATTTCGGATTGCAGCGCAGATGAGCCCTCTTCAGGGTCTGGAATCCAGATATTCAGCATTAAGTCTATTCCGCTTTCACCAAACCCCTTAATGTGCACAGTCGGCACCGGCTCTACAAGCACTCTAGGATGAGCTTTTGCAATCTCTTGCATTAATTGCATCGCAGTTTCCAAAGGACTATCGTAACTGACCTGAATTGGCATTTGGACCCTAGCCTTATGATCGGTAAAGGAGTGATTAATAACCGGGTTAATAATCAATGTTTCATTGGGAATAATCACTTGTGTCCCATCCAGCTTGCGCAGCACCAAGTAACGTGTTCGCAGATCACTCACCACACCGTAATGGGCATCGACCGTAACCACATCACCAATTTGCATGGATTTATCCAAAAGGATGATAAAGCCACTCACATAATTGCTGGCAATACGCTGTAGACCAAAGCCCAAACCCACGCCCAGCGCACCGCCAAATACGGAAAGCATAGTGATATCCAGACCAACAGCCGATAGGGCAACAAGAACCGCAATAAATAACAGGAATACCCGTAGCAGTTTAGCCAGCACTACGCGTAAATTCATATTGATGTTTTCTACGCGCATCACTTTGTTTTCAATGACACGACTAAACCATAGTGCAATAAAAATAGTGACTACAATTGTTAGCAGTCCTTGCAGTGCCAACAATAAATTGACCTGGTTTTTACCAATGTTAAATTTTATATCCTCAAGTGCATTTAATATGCCTGGCAATATGCCGCTAAAATGCAACGCCATCACAATCCAGATCAAGCCGGCAATAGTGTTTTCCAATGCCTTGAGCATGCCACCAGGCTCAATAATGTAACGCACTGCGTAAACTATCAAACGGACCACAGCCATTACCAACAACAGCTTACTAGCCAATAGCAGCAAACTGGTATGCTGCCAGTAAGCCAATATCAGCTTACCAATTAATACAAATATCAGCGTAGAGAGTGGAAATAAAACACGATTAACGCCACCGATACCAATTTTCCAGCGCTCTGGGGCATACCGCATCACATAGGCGCGTAAAGCGCCGTTAATTGCCCAGGCAAGGATGCATGCGGCAAATAGTACAATCCACTGCCACAACCCCGCCATAGTAGAGATATCAGCAAGAATTTCCTGCCAGAGGTAGTGAATATTGTCTTGATTCATATTTTGCGCTAACCAATCAGTAATGACTCAGATAATTTTGCAAACTTTAAAGTAAAAATATTGTAGCCAAGCCCAAGAATATAAAGAAGCCGCCACTGTCTGTCATAGCAGTAATCAACACACTGGAGCCAACCGCCGGATCTCGACCAATCTTATTCATCACTAATGGAATCATCACGCCCATCAGTGCTGCCAATAGTAGATTTAGTGTCATTGCGGCCATCATTACCAAACCCAATGGGTAACTACCGTAAAGCGCATAAGCAATCCCACCCAACACTCCGCCCCAGAGTAGTCCGTTTAGTAAAGACACACCCAACTCTTTGGTAATCAAGGATTGCATATTATGTGCAGACACCTGCCCCAAAGCCAAACCACGCACAATCATTGTCGTGGTTTGATTGCCTGAGTTGCCGCCGATTCCTGCCACAATAGGCATCAGTGCAGCAAGCGCCACAATTTTCTCAATAGAGCCCTCAAATAAGCCAATCACACGAGAGGCGACCAAGGCTGTAACCAGATTAATAGCTAACCAAGCCCAACGGTTTTGCACTGACTTCCAAACCGAGGCGAAAAAATCCTCTTCTTCACGCAGACCCGCCATAGAAAGCATGTCACTTTCAGCTTCTTCGCGGATTAAGTCCATTACCGCATCAACCGTAACACGTCCGACCAGCTTATTATTCTGGTCAACAACCGGCGCTGTAACCAAGTCATAACGCTCAAAAGCCTTTGCTGCATCATCGGCAATGTCTTCCGGATGAAAAACTACAGCATCTGCTGACATCACGTCTGCAACATTGGCATCAAGGTCACTCACGACCAGCCGTTTAAGTGGCAATACGCCACGTAAAATATCATGCCGATCCACAACAAACAGTTTGTCTGTATGGTCTGGCAAACTGCCTAAACGTCGCATGTAACGTAATGCAACCTCAAGCGAAATATCTTCGCGTATCGTGACAATATCAAAGTCCATGATAGAACCAACTGCATCATCAGAATAAGACAAGGCTGATTGCAGCCGGGCACGATTTTGTGCATCCAGACTATCCAGCAAATCCTGAAAAACATCTTTTGGAAGATCAGGTGCCAAGTCCGCAAGTTCGTCGGTATCCAACTGTTCAGCCGCTGCCAACAACTCATCGGAATCCATATCGGCGATAAGTGTTTGACGCACTGCATCAGATACTTCTAGCAGAATCTCGCCATCGCGCTCGGCTTTAACCAGCTCCCATACATCCAAACGTTGTTCAAGTGGCAAGGCTTCAAGTATATAGGCCACATCCGCGGGGTGCAGCGCATCTAATTTCTTCTGTAACTCTTGCAGATTCTGCTTGTGTACTAATGATTCGACTAGATCATGATTTGGCATATCCTGGTTATGCACCAAATTCTCCACCAATCGATGCTTATCAAGCAAGGCAATAACCTGTTGCAGGCTTTCACTTAAACTATCTTTGGAATCTTGAATATCTGCCATAATGACCCGCAATTATGCTGTTTGAATTTATATATACTAGTACGTCATTATGATTTATTTTTGATAAAAAATAGAAGTATTTGGTACAAATTTACTTCTACTTATGCCAAATAATAATGAAATAAAACTAGAAATCGGAACTTTTTTAGCTATGACACAATTAATTCTTTATACAACCTCACACTGTCATTTATGCGAACAGGCAGAAGCACTGCTTACTGGCTTAAAAGATCAGCATAAAGTTTACTGGCAAGCTATTGAAATTAGCAATGATGATCTTCTAACCGATAAATACGGCATTAGAATTCCAGTGATTAAGTGCATCAATAATCAGGCAGAGCTGAATTGGCCTTTCTCGGCAAATGATATATTAAAGCTCATCGAAGCTTAAACAACACTTACGCATAATTAGCTTGTAAAAATCAAAAAAGCCAGCTGATAGCTGGCTTTTTTGATTTTATAACTTAGCGAATCGCTTATTCAGCTACTACAGCTTCTGCAGCTGTATCTGGACGATCAACTAATTCAACCAATGCCATAGGTGCATTATCACCATTACGGAAGCCGCATTTCAAAATGCGCAAATAACCACCATTACGCGTATTGTAACGAGGACCAAGTTCACCGAACAATTTACCGACGATATCACGATCACGTAAACGATCGAAAGCTAAGCGACGATTTGCTAAAGTTGCAGTTTTACCTAAAGTAATTAAAGGCTCTGCGAACTTACGCAACTCTTTTGCTTTAGGCAAAGTAGTTTTAATGATTTCATGACGCAACAATGACGCAGTCATGTTACGGAACATCGCTGCACGATGGCTGCTAGTACGATTTAATTTACGATTGCTATTACCGTGACGCATAGTAATTCCTTAAGGTTTCTATAACTTCAATATCAAGCTTAATTAAGCTTTTTCAAGACCAACTGGTGGCCAATTTTCTAACTTCATGCCCAATGTTAAGCCACGAGTCGCCAGAACATCTTTAATCTCATTCAGTGATTTACGACCCAGATTAGGCGCTTTTAACAGCTCATTCTCGGTACGTTGAATCAAATCACCAATGTAGAATATATTTTCTGCTTTCAGGCAGTTTGCAGAACGAACAGTTAACTCTAAATCGTCAACTGGACGCAACAATACTGGATCTACTTGCGGAGCTGATTTAACTTCAACTTCGCTTGGAGCACCTTCCAGATCAGCAAATACTGACAGTTGACCCATCAGAATTCGAGCTGCATCACGAATAGCTTGCTCAGGCTCAATCACACCGTTAGTCTCAACATCCATGACTAATTTATCCAAGTCAGTACGTTGCTCAACACGTGCGCTATCAACATAGTAACTAACTTTGTTGATTGGGCTGAATGACGCATCAACCATGATAAAGCCTAACACGCGGTCTTCATCATTAGCTTTTTGGCGAACAGGAACTGGTTGATAACCACGACCCATTTCAACTTTAACTTCTAAATTCAGCTTTCCACCTTTAGTCAGGTGAGCAATAACATGATTGGGATTCACAATCTCAGCATCATGACCAGTTTCAAAGTCACCTGCAGTAACTACACCTTCAGTTGATTTATTCAACTTCAAGATAGTTTCTGATTTTGAATTCAATTTAAGCGCAACACCTTTAAGGTTCAATAAGATATCAACAACATCTTCTTGAACACCGTCTAAAGTTGAATACTCATGAACAACACCATCAATTTTAACTTCAGTAATTGCGAAGCCAGGAATTGATGAAAGCAATACACGGCGTAGCGCATTACCTAATGTGTAACCAAAACCACGCTCCATAGGTTCAAGCGTTACACGTGCGCGTAATGGAGATAAAACCTCAACATCAACAACACGTGGTTTCAAATACTCGGTAGGACTGTTTTGCATAGTTATACCTTTAATTTTTATAATAATTCTATAGACTAGACGTCTATAAACGGCAAGTTAGCAAACCAATCAAGATCTGCTAACTGCGCGATACACAACTTAATTACTTAGAATAAAGCTCAACTACCAATGATTCATTGATTGTAGGTGGCAATTCATCACGTTGTGGCTTAGCTTTAAAAGTACCTTTCAAGGCTTTAACATCAACTTCCAACCACTCTGGGAAACCACGTTGTTCAGCAGCCTCTAATGCGCCTTTAATGCGCAATTGTGTTTTAGAAGCTTCAGCCACGCTGATAACATCACCAGCTTTAACTTGGTATGAAGGAATGTTAACGCGCTTGCCATTTACCAAGATGCTGTTGTGACGCACGATTTGGCGTGCTTCAGTACGTGAACCGGCCAAGCCCATTCTGTAAGTTACGTTATCTAAACGGCACTCCAGCAATTGCAGCAAGTTTTCACCGGTGATGCCTTTTTTACGATCAGCTTCAGCGTAATAGCTACGGAACTGAGCTTCCAATACGCCATAGATACGACGTACTTTTTGTTTCTCACGCAATTGAACGCCGTAGTCTGACAGACGCTGATTTCTGCGTTGGCCATGTTGACCAGGTGGGAAGTTACGTTTTTCAATAGCACATTTATCAGAAAAGCATTTTTCAGCTTTCAAAAATAATTTTTCGCCTTCACGACGGCATTGACGGCATTTAGGATCTAAATTTCTAGCCAAGATAGTTCTCCAGTAATCTTTTTCGCTTAAATGCGACGTTTTTTAGGTGGACGGCAACCGTTATGCGGTACTGGCGTCACATCAGTAATGCTGGTAATTTTGAAACCAGCAGCGTTAAGTGCGCGCACAGCAGATTCACGACCTGGACCTGGGCCTTTAATACGCACTTCCAAATTCTTCACACCACTCTCTTGTGCTGATTTACCAGCAACTTCCGCAGCAACCTGTGCAGCAAAAGGAGTACTCTTACGTGAACCTTTAAAACCTTGACCACCAGAAGTCGCCCAAGACAACGCATTGCCTTGACGGTCTGTAATGGTGATGATGGTGTTGTTAAAAGACGCATGCACGTGGGCGATACCCTCAGCAATATTCTTTTTAACTTTCTTTCTTACGCGTACATTAGCTTTTGCCATGTTGCATTTTTCCTTACCAATAAACTTACTAAAATTTGAAAACTATCTAAGCCCTAACAGGTTATTTAGATTGTTTAATCGCTTTAACTGGACCCTTACGTGTACGGGCATTTGTTTTTGTACGTTGACCACGCACTGGCAGACCACGACGATGACGAACACCACGGTAGCAACCCAAATCCATCAGGCGCTTAATGTTCATTGATACTTCACGACGCAAATCGCCTTCAACTTTGAATTTGCCAACTTCGTCACGTAATTTTTCTACGTCCGCATCATTCAAATCTTTAATTTTTGCAGTAGGCAATACACCAGCTGCGGCACAGATTTTTTGTGCTGTATTACGACCAATACCGTAAATTGCAGTCAATGCAATTTCCGTGTGTTTATTATTCGGGATATTTACCCCTGCAATACGCGCCATACTTTACTCCAAATTAGGCTTGCCTAAATCACTTGCTTCAAAAAAGCCGACGATTTTAACAGGAAAACCATTTTTTATCAATTAGCTAATCTTCTGATCAATCAAATTATTGACCAACTTAAATTAGTATTCGGTCAAGACCTCTACTAATTTGGGTTTATTGAAATAAATCAATTAACCTTGGCGTTGTTTATGACGTGGATCTGTACAAATAATGCGTACAACGCCACGACGACGAACAACTTTACAATTACGGCATAAAGCCTTTACTGATGCACGAACTCTCATATTTCACTCCAATACCACTAAACTGTATGCATTTACAACGCTTTAAACTATTTCGCGCGGAAGGTAATTCGCGCACGAGATAAATCATAAGGCGTCATCTCAACGGTGACTTTATCACCAGGCAAAATACGAATGTAATGCATACGCATTTTCCCAGAAATATAGCCTAAAACTACATGGCCATTTTCTAACTTAACTCTAAAAGTTGCATTCGGGAGATTTTCTAAAATCTCACCCTGCATTTCAATTCTATCTTCCTTAGCCATTCTTAGAACTAATTAGCGCCCTAGCGCATTACCTTTAAAATTAGCTTTTCTAAGCAACCCCTCGTATTGATGAGACATCAAATGAGACTGCACTTGCGTCATAAAATCCATAGTTACTACTACGATAATCAGCAAAGAAGTACCACCAAAATAGAACGGTGTATTAAATTTCAGTATCAAGAATTCAGGCAACAGACAAACCAAGGTGATATAGGCTGCGCCAACCAAAGTTAATCTACCCATAATGCGGTCAATATATTTTGCAGTTTGATCACCGGGTCTGATACCAGGGATAAAAGCACCACTTTTCTTCAAGTTATCAGCCGTATCTTTCGGATTAAACTGCAACGCAGTGTAAAAGAAACAGAAGAAAACAATAGCAGCTGCAAACAACAAAATATAGATTGGCTGACCTGGTGATAAAGCTGCTGCAACATCTTTCAACCAGAATGTGCTTTCACTACCGCCGAACCAACCAGCCAATGTTGCCGGAAACAAAATAATACTAGAAGCAAAAATTGGCGGAATAACACCAGCCATATTTAACTTCATAGGCAAATGTGTAGTTTGACCACCATAAACCTTGTTACCAACTTGTCTTTTAGCATAATTTACCGTGATCTTGCGTTGACCCCGCTCTACAAACACGACAAGTGCAGTCACCAAAACTGTAGCCACCAGCAAGAAGAAAGCTAAAGGAATACTAAACGCACCTGTATTCACCATCTCCGCTGTTGAACCGATCGCATGCGGCAAGCCTGCAACGATACCGGCAAAGATAATGATAGAAATACCATTGCCGATACCACGTTCAGTAATTTGCTCGCCCAGCCACATCAAAAACATGGTGCCACAAACCAGAGTGATCACCGCTGTCAATCTAAAAGCCATACCTGGATCTAGAACCAGACCAGCCTGACCTTCAAGCATGATTGCAATGCCCAAAGCTTGGAATGTTGCTAGAACGACTGTACCGTAGCGTGTATATTTAGTAATAGCACGACGACCGGCTTCGCCTTCTTTTTTCAACTGTTCAAGCTGTGGTGATACGGCAGCCAACAACTGCATGATAATTGATGCAGAAATATACGGCATGATACCAAGTGCAAACACGGTGAATCGTGATAGAGCACCACCTGAGAACATATTGAACATTCCCAAAATGCCACCGCTTTGCGACTCAAACAACTTAGCCAACACATCAGGATCAATACCTGGTACAGGTATATGCGCACCCAAGCGATAAACAATTAAAGCACCCAAAACAAAAAACAGGCGACTTTTAAGCTCGCCCATTTTTGCCGCTGTTTTTAATAAGCCTTCTTGTGCCAAAATAATATCTCTTATGCAGCTTCTAAAACTTTACCGCCAGCCGCTTCGATTGCAGCACGAGCACCTTTAGTCAAAAGCAGACCTTGGATGTTATATTTGCCAGCAACGTCACCAGACAGGAAAATCTTAGCATTTGTAACAGTACCTGAAACGACATTAGCTGCCTTCAATGCCAACAAATCAATTACTTCGTTCGGAATCAAAGCTAGCTCGCTTGTACGTACATGTGCAGTGTCAGACTTTGTCAATGATTTGAAGCCACGTTTAGGCAAGCGACGTTGAATCGGCATTTGACCGCCTTCAAAGCCAACTTTATGAAAACCACCAGTACGTGATTTTTGACCTTTATGGCCACGACCAGCTGTTTTACCTAAACCAGAACCGATACCGCGACCAACGCGACGACGTTCTTTCTTAGCGCCTTCTGCAGGCTTGATAGTATTTAATTGCATTATGCTTCTACCTTTACTAGATAGCTAACAGCATTGATCATGCCGCGAATTGCAGGTGTATCTTGTAACTCAACTGTATGGTGCATACGACGCAAGCCTAAACCCCTAACAGTAGCTTTATGTGCCTCGATACGACCTATTGGACTTTTTACCAACGTCACTTTAATAGTTGATGTATCTTTTTTTGCTTTAGCCATGATTAGCCTCTGATTTCTTCGACTGATTTGCCACGTTTAGCAGCGATTTCCGCTGGCGTATTCATAGACTCCAAGCCGTTTAATGTAGCGCGAACCAAATTGTAAGGGTTGGTTGAACCAATACATTTAGCCACAACGTTAGTTACACCCATCACTTCAAAGATCGCGCGCATTGCGCCACCAGCAATAATACCGGTACCTTCAGAAGCTGGTTGAATGAAAACCTTAGCCGCACCATGAACGCCTGTAACAGCGTGATGTAAAGTACCGTTTGTTAAATTAATTTTTAACATACCACGACGTGCTTCATCCATTGCCTTTTGCACAGCAACCGGAACTTCACGCGCCTTACCTTTACCCATACCTACAGCACCATCACCATCACCTACAACTGTAAGTGCAGCAAAACTCATAATGCGACCACCTTTAACCGTTTTACTTACACGATTAACTGCAATCATTTTTTCGCGCAAACCATCAGTCTGCTGCTGTTGCTGTTCAATTTCTTTTGCCATCATTAACCTCTTTAGCAGTCAGACCAATTAGAAGGACAAGCCGTTTTCGCGAGCGGCATCAGCCAACGCTTTAATACGGCCATGATATTTGTAACCAGAACGATCAAAAGCTACAGTAGTAACACCTGCTTTTTTCGCCTTCTCTGCAATCAACTTACCGATTGCGGCAGCAGCTTCAACATTGCCACCATTTTTGATGTTTTTACGAACGTCAGCCTCAACCGTAGAAGCACTAACAATTACTTTATCACCAGTCTCAGCAATAATTTGCGCGTAAATATGCGTATTAGTACGGTGCACACTTAAACGGGTAACTTTTAGCTCTGCAATTTTGGCACGGGTTTTACGTGCGCGACGCAAGCGATTATTTACGTTGTTCATTTTTTAAGCCTTATTTCTTCTTGGTTTCTTTAATTGCAACAACTTCATCAGAGTAACGTACGCCTTTGCCTTTATATGGCTCTGGAGCACGATAAGCACGAATCTGCGCTGCAACTTGACCAATCACCTGTTTATCCACACCTGTCAACACGATTTCTGTTGGTGTAGGTGTAGCAACGGTAACGCCAGCTGGCATTTTGTGGTTAATAGGATGTGAATAGCCCAACTCTAAGTTCAATACAGCACCTTGTGCAGCAGCTTTGTAACCAACACCAATCAGCGTTAATTTACGTGTAAAGCCCTCTGAAACACCTTTTACCATATTAGCAACCAAGGCACGCACAGTACCTGACATCGCCTGTGAATGTTGCGCATCATTTGCTGCAGCAAAGGTAATCGCATCACCCTCTTTTTTCAGCACTACTGCTGAAGTCAAGGCTTGAGTCAACTTACCTAAAGGGCCGCTCACATTGATTGCATCAGCACTCAACACAACTTCTACTTTAGCTGGAATAGCTACTGGATTTTTAGCAACACGTGACATTTGCTTCTCCTTAAGCCACTACGCACAGCACTTCACCACCGATACCGGCAGCTTGAGCTTTACGATCTGTCATTACACCCTTAGATGTAGACATAATTGTCACACCAAGGCCATTCATTACCTTAGGAATCTCTTGGCTTCCTTTGTAAACGCGCAAACCTGGCTTGCTTATACGTTGGATACGCTCAATAACAGGACGACCAGCATAATATTTCAAGCTAATATTCAATGTTGCTTTGCTGCCATCTTTTTGAACAGCAAAATCTTCAATATAACCTTCATCTTTAAGTACGCTAGCAATAGCAGACTTAACGTTTGAAGAAGGCATAGTTACAACCGCTTTATTGACCATCTGCGCATTACGAATACGCGTCAACATGTCGGCAATTGGATCACTCATACTCATAGATCTATTCTCCTATTACCAGCTGGCCTTGGTGACGCCTGGCACTTGGCCACTCATCATCAAATCGCGCAGTTTACTACGCCCAATACCGAATTTACTAAACACACCACGTGGGCGACCAGTTAAAGCACAACGATTACGCAAACGCACTGGACTTGAATTACGTGGAAGCGCTTGGAATTTCATACGCGCTTCCAAACGGCTTTCAGCAGTAGCATTAACATCATTCATTGCAGCTTCTAGTGCTGCACGTTTTGCAGCAAATTTACTTACAGTCGCGCGACGTTTAATTTCGCGCTCTGTCATACAGGTTTTAGCCATGTCTTAACCTCTGAAAGGAAAACTGAATGCAGCAAGCAATGCTTTAGCTTCTTCATCTGTTTTCGCAGTAGTAGTAATAGTGATATTCATCCCGCGGATTGCATCGATTTTATCGTATTCAATTTCAGGGAAAATGATCTGCTCTTTAACACCCATGTTGTAGTTACCGCGACCATCAAATGATTTCGCAGAAATACCACGGAAGTCACGAATACGTGGAATCGCAACAGTTACCAGGCGATCCAGGAATTCATACATACGCTCACGACGCAAAGTTACCTTACAACCAACAGGATAATCATCACGAATCTTGAACGCAGCTACTGATTTTTTGGCTTTGGTAACAATTGCTTTTTGACCAGCAATTTTTTCCATATCACCAACAGCATGCTCCATAACTTTCTTGTCAGCAACAGCCTCACCAACACCCATATTGAGTGTGATTTTTTCAATGCGAGGAACCTGCATTACTGAAGTGTAACCAAATTGCTCAGTCATAGCCTTCACAACTGAGTCTTTATAATAATCTTTTAAGCGCGCCATAATTCTTCCTATGCGTCCACTGCTTCGCCGTTAGATCTGAACACACGAATCTTGCGTCCATCATCCAAAGTCTTGAAGCCTACGCGATCACCTTTTTGGGTCGCACTGTTAAATAAAGCAACGTTTGAAATATCGATAGGCATTTCTTTAGCGATAATGCCACCAGCAATACCTTTCATCGGGTTTGGTTTTGCATGTTTCTTAACCAAGTTAAGACCCTCAACAACAACCTTACCAGAATCAAGAATACTCAATACCGTACCTTGCTTACCTTTGTCTTTACCTGTATTTAGGATGACTTGATCACCCTTGCGAATTTTACTCATGTGAGCTCCTACAATACTTCTGGTGCTAATGAAACGATTTTCATGAATTTTTCTGAACGCAATTCACGAGTCACTGGCCCAAAAATACGGGTACCAATCGGTTCCAATTTGTTATTCAACAGAACAGCAGCATTGCCGTCGAACTTAACCAAAGAACCGTCTGGACGACGAACACCTTTAGCTGTACGAACAACAACAGCACTGTAAACTTCGCCTTTTTTTACGCGACCACGTGGCGCAGCATCTTTGATGCTCACCTTAATGATGTCGCCTATACCAGCGTAACGACGCTTTGAGCCACCCAATACCTTGATGCACTGCACAGAGCGGGCACCAGTATTATCGGCAACTTCTAGCCTTGATTGCATTTGAATCATGAGAGTAATCTCCAACTTAATCCGTTAAAACCAACACCGGCCATTTATAGTTAAAAACTATTTAGGCCGACAGACCACGGTCAGTATTGGGGCGAGAGCTTTATGACTTATGTAAGTCGCTCGCCGAAAAACAAAACATTATATACAGCTAATACTAAATGCGCAATTACTTTTGACAGTAATTGCGCTATATGTAAACTTAGGCTTGTTTAACTACCCAAGTTTTAGTTTTTGATAATGGACGACTCTCAACGATAGTCACCAAATCACCTTCTTTACAGCTGTTTGTTTCATCATGCGCATGGAATTTCTTTGATTGGCGAACAACCTTACCAATCAAAGGATGCTTCACTTTACGCTCAACTAAAACAGTAACTGTTTTGTCCATCTTATCGCTAACTACACGACCAGTAAGACTACGCACTACTTTTGTTGTTTCGGTCATATTATGCCTGCTTTGCTTTCTCAGCCAATACAGTCTTAACACGCGCTACATCTTTGCGTACTTTACCTAGCTGATCTACTTTGTTTAATTGCTGAGTAGCCAATTGCATACGAAGTGAAAATTGCGCACGACGCAATTCAATCAACTCTGCATTTAGCTCATCAACGCTTTTTGCTCTTAAATCGGTTGCTTTCATATTTAGCGCACCTTTCCTTAACTACCAATTTGGCGAGTCATGAATGTGGTTTCAATTGGCAACTTAGCAGCAGCCAAACGGAACGCTTCACGTGCAAGCTCTTCACTTACACCATCCATCTCGTACAACATTTTACCTGGTTGGATTTGGGCTACGTAGTACTCGGTACTACCTTTACCATTACCCATACGAACTTCAGCAGGTTTTTTAGAAATTGGTTGGTCAGGGAAAATGCGAATCCATACACGACCACCACGTTTAATGTGACGAGTCATAACACGACGCGCAGCTTCGATTTGACGTGCAGTCAAACGACCACGACCAATAGCTTTCAAGCCAAAGTCACCAAAACTTACTTTATTACCCGTCGTTGCAATGCCTTTGTTACGGCCTTTTTGCATCTTACGGTATTTTTGTCTAGACGGTTGTAGCATCTTTAGCCCTCGCCTTTCTTACTCTTTTTTCAGGTTCAGCAGCTGGTGCAACAGCAGCTTGCGCAGCTTGTGCGTTACCTGCAAATATTTCACCTTTGAATACCCATACTTTGATACCGATAATACCGTATGTAGTTGAAGCTTCAGCTACACCGTAATCAATATCAGCACGCAATGTATGAAGTGGCACACGACCTTCGCGGTACCATTCGGTACGTGCGATTTCGATACCATTCAAACGACCTGAACTCATGATCTTGATACCTTGAGCACCTAAGCGCATTGCATTTTGCATAGCACGCTTCATGGCACGACGGAACATCACACGTTTTTCAAGTTGTTGTGCAATTGATTGTGCAATCAAAGTGGCATCCAGCTCTGGCTTACGCACTTCTTCAATGTTCAGATGAACAGGAACGCCCATCAAACCTTGAAGAGAAGCACGCAATGACTCGATGTCTTCACCTTTTTTACCGATTACAACACCAGGACGCGCACTGTAGATTGTAATTTTAGCGTTCTTAGCAGGACGCTCAATCAAAATACGGCTAACAGCAGCACTAGCTAATTTCTTGTTAAGAAACTCACGCACTTTAATGTCGCTTTGCAACATCGCAGGGAAGTTTTTGCTATTGGCATACCAACGTGAGGCCCAATTCTTTTGAACACTCAGACGGAAACCAATTGGATGAATTTTCTGACCCATGATTATCCTTTAGTTACCGACAGTCACATGAATGTGACAGGTTGGTTTAGTAATACGACCAGCACGACCTTTTGCACGTGGACGAATACGTTTCAGCACAATGCCTTTATCAACATAGATTGAAGTTACTTTCAACTCGTCGATATCAGCCCCATTGTTATGTTCAGCATTAGCGATTGCAGACTCAACCACTTTCTTGATGATCTCAGCACCTTTTTTAGGTGTGAAGTTCAAGATATTAAGCGCATGATCAACTTTTTTGCCGCGTACGAGGTCTGCCACCAATCTAGCCTTTTGAGGAGAGAGATGTACACCTTTTAATATTGCAGATACTTGCATCATCAGCTCCTACTTCTTAGCTTTCTTGTCGGCTGCATGCCCTTTGAATGTGCGAGTTAACGCAAATTCACCAAGCTTGTGACCTACCATGTTTTCAGAAATCAACACTGGAATGTGTTGCTTACCATTATGAACAGCAATAGTAAGACCAATAAAATCTGGGAAAATTGTAGAGCGACGTGACCAAGTCTTAATTGGTTTACGGTCGCGCGAAGCAGCAGCTACTTCTACTTTTTTAGCCAAATGACCATCAATAAATGGACCTTTTTTAAGTGAACGTGCCATATGATTACCTTACGCCTCTCGGACGACGACTAATACGCATATTATCTGTACGCTTGCTACTACGTGTACGATAACCCTTAGTTTTAACACCCCATGGGCTCACTGGATTCATACCTGCAGCAGTTCTACCCTCACCACCACCATGTGGGTGATCAACCGGGTTCATCACCACACCGCGAACGGTAGGACGAACACCGCGCCAGCGCATAGCACCAGCCTTACCGATTGAACGCAGCGAATGCTCCTCATTACCAACTTCACCCAAAGTAGCCTTGCAGTCAACGTGCACACGACGAACTTCGCCTGAACGCAAACGTAATTGAGCATAACTACCTTCACGAGCAAGTAATTGCACTGAAGTACCAGCAGAGCGAGCTAGTTGCGCGCCTTTACCAGGCTGCAGCTCGATACAATGAATCGTGCTACCAACTGGGATATTGCGTAACGGCATTGCATTACCTACTCTGATAGGCGCATCTGATCCACTGATCAGCTGAGTACCAGCAGTCACACCGCGAGGTGCAATAATGTAACGACGCTCACCATCTGCATAGCACAACAAAGCGATGTGTGCAGTACGGTTTGGATCATACTCAATATGCTCAACTTTCGCTGGGATACCATCTTTGTTACGACGGAAATCGATTAAGCGATAATGTTGCTTATGACCACCACCTTGGTGACGGGTTGTAATACGACCATTATTATTACGGCCAGCGTTTTTACTTTGACTTTCCAACAGCGGTGCGTGTGGTTTACCTTTGTACAAATCAGGCGTTACCACCTTAAGTACGCCACGACGACCGGGGGAAGTTGGTTTGACTTTAACTAATGCCATATCTTCTCTCCTTATTCGCCCGCTGCGAAATTAATTTCTTGACCTGGCTTCAAGCTCACATAAGCTTTTTTCCAGTCGTTACGTTTACCCATGCGTTTGCCAGCACGTTTAACTTTACCGCCAACATTAATCACGGCAACTTTATCAACTTCAACTTTGAAAACCAGCTCAACAGCAGCCTTGATTTCAGGTTTAGTAGCATCAGTACGCACTTTAAAAGCGATTTGCTGATGCTTGTCAGCAATGTATGTCGCTTTTTCAGTGATTTGTGGAGCCAAAATTACTTGCAGCAAACGATCTTGAGTTTTAGTAATAGCGCTCATCATGCTAAGATCTCCTCAAGTTTCTTCACTGCAGCAGCTGTCGCAACTACATTAGGGAAACGCACCAAGCTAACAGGATCAGCATATTGCGCTTCAACTATCATCACATTAGTGAGATTGCGTGAAGACAAGTACAGGTTTTCATCGAAGCCGTCAGTTAAAACCAACACGCCACCGGTGTAACCAAAACCTTTAATTTTTTCTGCCAACGCTTTTGTCTTAGGCGTATCAACGTTGAACTCTTCAACTACGCTTAAGCGTTCTTGACGAACCAATTCAGACAAGATAGTTTGCATGCCAGCACGGTAAGCCTTACGGTTTACCTTGTGGCTGAAATTTTCATTAGGTGAGTTAGGGAATGCACGACCACCTCCACGCCAAATTGGACTTGAGCTCATACCTGAACGAGCGTTACCAGTACCTTTTTGAGCGTATGGCTTATGGGTTGTATGCGCTACGGTATCACGGCCCTTTTGAGCACGTGTAGCTGTACGGGCATTTGCCATGTATGCAACCACAACCTGATGCACCAAAGCCTCATTGAACTCACGTCCAAATGTACCTTCAGATACAGTTACGCCTTTTTTCGCGGCTTTGCCGTTTTTATCTATTAGTTTAAGTTCCATTATTTAGAACCTCCCTGCGCCTTGGCAGCTTTAGCTTTAATGGCTGGACGCACAACAACGTCACCACCCTTAGAACCAGGGATTGCACCTTTAATCAATATCAGATTGCGCTCGACATCAACACGAACAACCTCAAGGTTTTGAGTAGTTACTTTAACAGCACCCAAATGACCAGGCATGCGCTTACCCGGGAATACGCGACCAGGATCCTGCGCCATACCAATAGAACCAGGTACGTTATGTGAACGTGAGTTACCATGAGAAGCACGGTTAGACTTAAAGTGATGACGTTTGATTGCGCCAGCAAAGCCTTTACCTAACGAAGTGCCTGTAACGTCAACTTTCTGACCTGCTTCAAAAATATCAACAGTGATATTTGCACCAGGAGTGTAGTTAGCTAAAACGTCGTCACCAACTGAGAATTCATGAATACCAGCACCTGCAGTAGAACCTGACTTGGCATAATGCCCAGCCAAAGCCTTGGTTACACGGCTAGCACGACGAGTACCATAAGCAACTTGAAGGCCAGTATAGCCATCGCTTGCGGTCGTCTTGATCTGTGTCACGCGGTTAGGTACGACTTCCAGCACAGTTACCGGAACGCTTGCGCCATCCTCGGTAAATACGCGGGTCATACCCACTTTGCGACCAATAAGCCCTAAGCTCATGATCGTTTCCTTTATTTTTAGTTAAAAAGCCGATTACAATTGACCGACTTCAATGAAAGAGGCCGGATTATACCGAACCTCCATTGGTTTTACAACAAATATTTACAACTATAATTTACTGCAAAAAATTTACAGTTTAATTTCAACATCAACACCAGCTGGCAAGTCCAACTTCATCAATGCATCAACTGTTTTATCAGTAGGATCAACAATATCCATCAAACGTTGATGGGTACGAATTTCGAATTGATCTCGAGATGTTTTGTTAACGTGTGGTGAACGCAAAATGTCAAAACGTTCAATACGTGTTGGTAACGGTACTGGACCTTTAACAACTGCACCAGTACGTTTGGCAGTTTCTACGATTTCTTGAGCTGATTGATCAATCAAACGATAATCAAATGCTTTAAGACGAATACGGATTTTTTGGTTTGTCATTTTACTGCCTTTCAAAAGAGCGAAACGGCAGAGTTCACTCTGCCGTTTGATTTAACTACAAAAATTACTCGATAATCTTAGCTACAACACCGGCACCCACTGTACGGCCACCTTCACGGATAGCGAAGCGCAAGCCTTCTTCCATCGCGATTGGAGCAATCAGTGTTACGGTGATTGATACGTTGTCACC